>Ga0208758_100014_pt1 | contig 394214 bp, 366 predicted proteins | sample LakWasM116_HOW13_2_FD_183930 | JGI IMG/M metagenome (GOLD analysis project Ga0208758, IMG submission 183930) | Freshwater sediment methanotrophic microbial communities from Lake Washington under simulated oxygen tension - Sediment Metagenome... | ecosystem: Environmental > Aquatic > Freshwater... | reverse complement strand
GCGCTGATGCTGGTGCTGCTGTTCGAACCGGAACGGCGCGCCCTGTGGTGGGGCGTCATCGCCGGCGCCATCGCCGCGCTGCCGCTGGTGGTCTACCAGCGCCTTGAACTGGCGGTCGACCGTCCCGGTGGCCTGATCAACGCGATCACCTTCGGCGACCTGTCGCTGTGCCTTGGCCTGGTCGCGCTGGCCGGCGCGCTCGATTTTCGCGGCAGCCGCAAGGTCCTCTGGCCCTCGCTCGGTGCATTCGCCGGCATTCTCGGCTCGATCGCCACCGGCACGCGCGGCGGCTGGGTCGCGCTGGTGCTGGTATCCGTGGTTTTCATGGCCTACAACCATGTGCTGGCCAGCCGCCGGGTGCGCATCCTGATCGCCCTCAGCTTCGCCCTGGTGGCAGGCAGCTACTTCGTGCCCGAAACCGGTGTGCGCGAGCGCGTGGCGCAGGGCGTGCATGATGTGACCACCTACTTCCGCGGCGGCAGCGCCTTCAGCAACATCGGCATCCGGCTCGAGCTGTGGAAAAGCGCCACCCTGCTGATCGAGGAAAAGCCGCTGTTCGGACGCGATCTTGGCAGCGCCCTGAAGCGCCTGCACACCTATGCCGCCGAGGGCCGGGTCGACAAGGTGGTGCTCGACTCGCCGCACTTTCACAACGACGCGCTGCAGGCGCTGGTCACCGGCGGCCTCACCGGCCTGTTCGCCTGGCTGGCGATCCTGGCGGCGCCGTTCGCCTTCTTTGCACGCGCGCTGCGCCCGCAGGAGCACCCCAGGCGCCAGCAGTTCGCGCTGGCGCTGGCCGGCATGCTGATGGTGGTGTGCTATTTCAGCTTCGGCCTGACGGAAGTGATTTTCTGGTCGGTCAAGGGCAGCCTGTTCTACAGCCTGATGATCTTCATGCTGATGGGTCTGTGCCTGAACGCGAAGCAGGAGCCGCTGGACACGCCAGACCAACCCGCCCCACCGAAAGGCAGCGATGGAAAATAAGGTCATCGTCGGCCGCCTGATGGCGATCGTCAAACCCTACCGCGCGCGCGCGGCCCTGTCCTTCCTGGCCATGGCCGGCACCGCCGTGTGCGAGCCGGCGCTGGGACTGGCCCTCAAGGAGTTGATCGACAAGGGTTTCGGTCCCCACAAGGTGGCTTTTTCCCTGTGGCTGGTGCCGCTGATCCTGTTGACCATTTTCGTCGGGCGCGGCATCTTCACCTTTTCCACCGCCTACCTGAACAACTGGGTCATGAGCCGGGTTCTCAATGACCTGCGGCGCATGGTCTTCGAACGCCTGCTGCGCTTGCCCGTGGCGCGCTTTCACGAAGAATCGACCGGCAAGATCATCAACATCGTCATCGCCGACGTGCGCCAGGTGGTCGACATGATCAACTCCGTGTTCATCGCCTACGTGCGCGATTCGCTGGTCATCATCGGCCTGTTGATCATGCTGTTGTGGACCAACTGGCGCCTGACCCTGATCGCGCTGGTGGTCATGCCGGTCACCGCGGCGGTGGTCGCGACTACCGCCAAGCGCATGCGGCGCCTGAGCCGCGACAACCAGCGCGTCACCGGCGAGATGACCCAGGTGGTGGAAGAAGCCGCGCGCGGGCACCAGGTGATCCGCGTGTTCGCCGGCGAACGCTACGAAAGCCGGCGTTTCGAGGAACGCAGCGAAGCGCTGCGCGGCTTCTCGCAGCGCATCACCGTCGCCAGCGCCGCCACCGTGCCGATCACCCAGACCGCCACCGCCATGGCGGTGTCGGTGGTGATCGTGATCGCCATGACGACCGGGATGACGCAGGGCGAATTCGTCAGCTTCATCACCTGGATGCTGATGCTGCTGGCCCCCCTCAAGTCGCTGGTCGGCGTCAACGGCCCCCTGCAGCGCGGCATGGCCGCCGCCGAAGCCGTGTTCGAGATGATCGACACCCCGATCGAGCAGGACAGCGGCGCGCGCGTGCTGGAGCATGCGCGCGGCCACCTTCAGTTCCAGGACGTCAGCTTCGCCTACAAGAAGGACAGCCGGCCCGCGCTCGACCATGTCACGCTCGAGGTCCTGCCCGGCCAGACCGTGGCCCTGGTCGGGACATCGGGCGGCGGAAAGTCCACCTTTGTCAACCTGGTCACGCGCTTCTACGCGCCCGACCAGGGCCGTATCCTGCTCGATGGCGTGCCCTACGAGGAGATCGCCCTGTCCAGCCTGCGCGCGCAGCTGGCCATGGTCAGCCAGAACGTGGTCCTGTTCGACGACACCCTGGCCGCCAACATCGCCTACGGCGCCGAACAGATCGACCCGCGGCGCCTGGCGGCGGCCATCAAGGCGGCCCACCTGGACGAGGTAGTGGCCGCGCTGGAGCAGGGCGCCGACACCCCCATCGGAGAGAACGGCATGCGCCTGTCGGGCGGCCAGCGCCAGCGCGTCGCGATCGCGCGCGCCATCTACAAGGACGCGCCGATCCTGATTCTGGACGAAGCCACATCGGCCCTGGACAACGAATCGGAACGCGCCGTGCAGGCCGCGCTCGACACCCTGATGGCAGGACGCACCACGCTCGTCATCGCGCACCGCCTCTCGACCATCGAGCGCGCCGACCGTATCGTCGTGCTCGACCAGGGCCGCATCGTGGAGGCGGGACGGCACGACGAACTGCTGGCCCACAACGGCATGTACGCCAATCTGCACCGCCTGCACGTGGCCAAGGAGCAGGCATGAGCCAGCCGCGTACCCTGATCATTTCCCCCAACTGGATCGGCGACGCCGTGATGGCGCAGCCGCTGCTGGCGCTGCTGGCGCGCCAGCAGCCCGAGCGCCCGATCGACGTCCTGGCCCCGCCGTCGGTGGCGCCCGTGTGGCGCGCCATGGCCGAAGTGGACACCGTGCTCGAAACCCCGTTCCGGCACGGCGCGCTGCAGCTGCGCGAACGCTGGCGCTACGCACAGGTGCTGCGCGCGCGCGGCTACGCCGACGCCTACGTGTTGCCCAATACGATCAAGTACGCGCTGATTCCCTGGCTGGCCGGGATAAAAAAGCGGGTCGGCTACAAGGGCGAAATGCGCTATGGCCTGCTCAATGTTGTGCACCATGACGACAGCCCGAAGCGCCCGATGGTGCCGTTCTACGCCGCGCTGGCGGCATCGCCCCATGCGGCGTTAAGCGCCCGCGTGCCGAAACCGGCCATGCAGGTCACGCCCGCGCAAGTCGATGCAGTGTGCGCGCGGCTGGACATCGCGCTGGCGCTCCCCCTGGTCGTGTTTGCGCCGGGCGCCGAATTCGGCGCCGCCAAGCGCTGGCCGGCGCGCCACTTCGCCGGGCTGGCGCAAGCCATCCTGCAAGCCGATCCTGCGGCGCAGATCGCGCTGCTCGGGTCACCGAAAGACAAAGCCGCCTGCGACGAGATTGTCGCGCTGACCGGGCCGCAGAATTTATTCAACGCGGCCGGCGCCACGCGGCTGGATGAAGCCATCGCCCTGATCGGGCGCGCCAGCGCCGTTGTCGCCAACGATTCGGGCCTGTTGCATATTGCCTCGGCCCTGAACCGGCCCGTGATTGCCCTGTACGGCCCGACCGATCCCGATCACGCGCCGCCGTTCTCGGACCTGGCGCGCTCGATGTCGCTGCGCCTCGAATGCTCGCCCTGCCGCCAGCGCGAATGCCCGCTGGGCCACCACAATTGCATGGAAAAGATGGAGTCGGCTATGGTCTGGCAGGAACTGCGCAGCATGCTGTCGCAACACTGAGCGTACACCTGTAGCGTATCGGCTAGGCGCGCGCGGCCTTGATCATGTTGCGTGCGATGACGATCTGCTGGATCTGGGACGTGCCCTCGAAGATGCGGAACAGGCGTACATCGCGGTAGAAGCGTTCCGCCGCGTACTCGGACATGTAGCCGGCGCCACCGTGGATCTGCACCGCGCGGTCCGCCACGCGGCCGCACATCTCGGAAGCGAACAGCTTGCAGCAGGATGCCTCGGTCGCGATGTCCTCGCCCTCGTCACGGCGGCGGGCCGCATCGAGCACCATGCACTTCGCCGCGTAGATCTCGGTCCTGCTGTCGGCCAGCATGGCCTGGATCAGCTGGAATTCGGCGATCGGCTGGCCGAACTGCTCGCGCTCCATCGCGTAGCGCAAGGCGTCGCCCAGCATGCGCTCGGCCGCGCCCACGCAGACGGCGGCGATGTGCAGGCGGCCTTTGTCCAGCACCTTCATGGCGGTCTTGAAGCCCACGCCCTCGCGCCCGCCGATCAGGTTGGCGGCGGGGACCCGGCACTGTTCAAAGACCACGTCGCAGGTATGCGCGCCGCGCTGTCCCATCTTCTTGTCGCGCTTGCCCAGTGTAAGGCCTTGTGTGCCGGCTTCCACGATGAAGGCGCTGATGGCGCCCGCGCCGTGCGCAGCCGGATCGGTGCGCGCCATGACCGTGAACACGCCGGCGTGCGGCGCATTGGTGATGTAGCGCTTGCTGCCGTTGAGGACATAGCTGTCGCCGTCGCGTACGGCGCTGGTGCGCAGCGAGGCCGCATCCGAGCCCGAGCCGGGTTCGGTCAGCGCAAAGGCGCCGATGATATCGCCGGCGGCCAGCGCCGGCAGCCAGCGCGCCTTCTGTTCATCGGTGCCGTCGATGACAATGCCTTGCGAACCGATGCCGTTGTTGGTGCCGATCAGGGAGCGGAAGGCGGGCGACGCATGCGCCAGTTCGAAAGCCAGGCGCACTTCTTCTTCCATGGTCAGCGCCAGGCCGCCGTACTGCTCGGGAATCGACAGTCCGAACAGGCCCAGTTCACGCATCTGCGCCACCACCGCCGGCGGGATCTCGTCGCTTTCGGCCACCATGTCTTCGTGCGGGATGAGCACCTCGCGCACAAAGCGGGCCACGCTGTCGAGCAGGATGTTCAGGGTTTGCTGGTCACGGATCATAGTGGCTTCCTTGGCGCTGATGCGATGAGTCAGTGAGAGCGCTGTTTATACCATCTCCACCGCAATCATTGCCTGATTCTGTCCGGCGTTTGGGGTCAGGTCTGTCAATCGGACATTTTTGAGCAAGATTGCTTGAAAATGTCCGATTGACAGACCTGACCCCAAACGCCGGACAATTTTGGGAAATAGTTCGCGCTGGAGGCTGGCCGGTGCGGCGCGTCCACGTGATTTTTGCTAGGCTGTCGCCAAGGAGGAAGTTCGCATGTATATGGTCTATTGGACCGCCACCCCGGCACCGGCCCCGGCCTCAGCGGGCGGGCAGGATGGCACGGCCGTGCCGCAGGCGCGCCAGTTCGAATCGAGCGAGATGCTGGCTGCGATCGCTTTCATGGAGCAGTTGCGCACCCGCCAGCGGGCCGGCGAGGGCGTGGGTTTCGTGACCATGTGTTCCGAAAATCCCGATTCGGTCGGCCACCCAGGCGTCGACGTAACCGGCCCCGGCTACGGCTGGACCAAACGCCGCCGCCGTTAAGCCTCGCCCGGCATTCGCCGTCCGGGCCGCCTGTTCTCCATCAATAGTCGCGTCCATACGTCACTGTGCCATGGTGCAGTCGCCTTCGCGCGTCCGTCGTGTTACATTCAGGAAATAACTTGTATTAACAGAACTATTGCAGCGCACCTTATCGGAGTGTCATGGACAACGTCCTCGAGATCGGCCTGTGGCTGCTCGGTGTATTTTTATTCGTGCAGCTGGTCGCCATCGTCATTGGCACCAGCCGTTATCTCAAGATTCCCCTGCGCAGGTCGATTGTCGACCACATTCCGCGCGAGCAGGCCGGGGACCAGCTGCCCGTACTCGACACGGCCGCGGCGGAACTGCTGCGGCACGGCTTTCGCTATCTGTATTCGCTGCGCGCCACCCGCACCATCGCCATCGAAGGCTTAGCGCCGCTGTTCAGCGACGTCTACTTCAACGAGGAACACGCCGTCACCGCCACCGTGAACATCTCGGAATTGCCGACGCCGTCGAAGCTGTGCGAAGTCTATTTGAGTAATGAGTTCGCCGACGGCCGATCGCTGGTGACGGTGAACGGCTACCGTCATGCCCTGATGCGCTATCCACACCCGGTCACGCTGGAAGACGGCTACGCCGCCGACTTTGCCGGCCACCTTGCGCACCACATGGCTGCGCGCGAACGGATGGGCGGCGTGTTCGAGCGAACCCCTGCCACCGTGGAGCAGGCGCGCGCGTTCGGCGCGAGCATGCTGGCGCGTCTGTGCGAGGAAGGCCAGGTGTACGTGCGCAGCGGCAGCGGCGCCGATGCGGTGTACGGACTGCGCTTTTTCGCTGCGCTCGCCTCGCTGGCGCGCCTGCGCCGCGCCGCCGTGTGGATGAAGAAGGCGCAAGCCGCGCCGGCCATCGATTTTGGGCACGCCACCGTGCTGGCCGAGCGCCACGTTTTCGTCCACACCCTGTGTGTGATGCGGGGCATGGAGGCGCCCATCTGGTTTCGCCGCGTGACCTTCGTGGGGTCGGCCGCGCTGTTCCTGGGTTTGGGCGCCTGGTGGTGGGGCGCCACCGGCGCGCTGGCCATTGCCGCCGTGGTCCTGCTGCACGAGGCGGGGCACTGGGCCGCCATGAAGCAGGCAGGCTTTCGCGATGTGCATGTGTTCTTCGTGCCGGGCATGGGCGGCGCAACCAGCGGCGAGAAGCACGAGGCAAGTCCGTTCACCCATCTGGCCGTGTATCTCGCCGGTCCCTTGCCGGGACTGTTGCTGGCCCTGGCGGGGCTGGCCGCGATCGCGAGTGGCGCGGCGCCGGCGACAGCATCCTGGTATCCCGTGCTGATGGCGTTCATGAGTTTTTCATTGCTGATCAACGCATTCAATCTGCTGCCCGTGCTGCCGCTCGACGGCGGACGGATCGTTGAGCTGTTTGTGGTGGCGCGTCTGCCGTGGCTGCGGTTCGTGTTCTCGATCGGCAGCGGCCTGGCGTTTGCCGCGGTGGGCTATGCCAGTGGCGACGCGGCCTCGTATGCCATCGGCGCCTTGATGCTGTTTGTGGCGCGCCATCATTACTACGTGGCGCGCGCCGCAGCGGCCTGGCTCAAGCAGGACAAGCAGGCCTTGTTCACGTCCACCGAGCCGGCCCTTGCGGCCGCGCGATTATATGACTTCCTGCGCCAGCCGCCATTTGCGGCGTGGCCATTCCCCACCCGCCTGGGCACTGCCCTTGCGCTGCTGCCGCGCGTGCACGGCCGCCTTCCGAGCTGGAAGGAATCGGTCGCAGGGCTGGCTATCTATGCCGCCTGCATCGTGCTGCCCATTGCCGCTGTCGCCGGCATGGCGTGGTCGGCACCGGAGCGCATGTTCAGCGTGCTGGCACAGGCATCGGCGTCAATGGTCGCAGCAGACGATGCTTCGCTCCAGCGCTCACCGGCCGCGCGCGCTGAGCGCAGTGAAGTTGACAGTCTGGAGACATCGCGTGCGCGGCGCGATCAGGCCATCGCGGCGGCCGCCACGCCTGCCGCGCGTTTCGAGGCCCTCGATGAAGCGATCGACGCAACACGTTACGTCAATGACGGCGAAGCGCTGCGCTACGCGCGCATGCTGTACGCCGAAAGCGCGGCCGACCCTGAGCATGGCGGCGTCCATGCCGGCGCGGCCCTGCAGATCGCGGGGCTGCTCGACGCCAGGCGCAAGCCGCGCCGCGCCGACCTGGCCGAGATCGCCCGCCTGCATAGCGAGGCGGAGGCGATCCTGCAGGAGCGCCTCGCGCGCAACAGCTCTGTCGAGGACGCCGACCGCCTGGCCCGTGTCTGGAAGGCGATGCATGGCGATGCCGGTGGCGAGACCGCGCTGGCGCTGCGCCGCCGCATCGTCGCCCTGCACCAGGAGCATGGGCGGAGACATGGCCAGGAGCTGGGCGACGCCCGCCTGGAACTGGCGCGCGAACTGGACCGGGCCGGCAAGCCTGACGATGCCGAGGAACTGGTGCGCACGCTGCTCGACGATGCCGGCGCGGCCGCAGCACCGGCCGGGATGGCGGACCGCTTCAAGCTGGCAGCGGCATGGATGTACCTTGCCCACGACAAGCCTGGCGAGGCGGCGCGCATGGTCCCTGATGCTGGCGCGATCGATGCGGAGATCGACGCAGCGATCGATGTGGACGAGCGCGGCACACTGTCCTTGCGCTGGATGATCGCGCGGCGCCAGGGTGACTGGGCCGAGGCGCGGCGCCACGCGCTGGCGATGTCGCAACGGGTCGGCTACCGTCCGGCAAGCTGGTGGGAGAAGCTGCTGTGGCACGATGCGCCGGATCTGAACTACAACGGCGCCCTGATGCTGATCGAAGCGGAGCGCCAGCTCGGTCACGGCGTCGCGGCCGATGCGCTGGTCGCGCGGCTGCGCAAGATGCACGAGCCGCACGCACCAGCGTCCGATGGGGCGAGCACGCACGCTGCGCTGCAATGCAGGACCCACGTCTACGACGACTCATGGGAGCGCATGCTGCAGCAAGCCCTGTCCGATATCGAGCGGCGCGAACTGCAGTGCGAACCTGCGCCGCCATCGCTGTCCTGCCCGGCCACTGCAGCCGAAGACGACGAGGAAGACGCAGCGCCGCAGGAAGAGGAGGCGCCGCCGAAGTGACTGCGCTGCTGCGTCTTAGACTGGACCGAAGGCCTGGCTCAAGGTCATGATCGCACCGGTATCGTTGGCCTCGTAGCCTGTCAGTTCATTGACGCGCGCGTGATACTCGGGCAGTTGCAGAATGCCGACGAACTGGCGGATCAGCGGATCGCTCAGAGCATCGCTGCGAAGCGCGAAAAAATAGCGCTCGCGTACCAGCGGTATGAAGTCCAGCTTGAAGCGCTGGGCCGCGGTGCGCACGCCGATGCCGACGTCCGCCATGCCGCTGGCGATGTAGGCGGCCACCGCCGAATGGGTGAATTCCGCGCTGTTGAAGCCTCCGATATCCTGCACCTTGACGCCGGCGGCCTGCAGCATCAGTTCGAGAAGCATGCGCGTGCCCGAACCCACTTGCCGATTCACGAAACGGACCTCCGGCCGCGCGAGGTCGGCCAGGCCGGTCACGCCCAGCGGATTACCGGGTGCGACGAACAGGCCCTGGCTGCGCACCGCGAGATGGATCAGGCAGTGCTCGTCGGGATTGAGCCAGCGCGTGTACCAGGCCATCGCTTCCTTTTCGTGGATCCCGGTCGGCACATGAAAGCCCGCCAGGTCGCACTCGCGCCGCGAGAGCGCGGCCACCGCGTCGGTGCTGTTGCGGTAGCGTAGTTCGACCGGCATCTCGAGCTGGTTCAGGTGCACCATCAGGGCCGCCACCGCAAAACCGTGGCTCGCATCCATGCGGATCATGCGCAGCCGGTCGGCCGCCATCTTGCCCAGTTCCGACTCCAGTTCCGAGGCCAGGCTTTCGAGCATCGGCGACAGGCGCGCGGCGATACGGCGGTCGGCCCATACCAGTTTTTGCGCCAGCGGCGTCAGGCCGGTACCGCGTCCGCGCCCGGTTTCGAGCAGGGCCGCACCGAACAGCCGTTCGGCTTCGCGCAGCATTCCCCAGGCATAGCGGTAGGACAGCTTGACCGCTTTTGCCGCCTGGGCAATTGACCCCGTGTCCTGGACAGCGAGCAGCAGTCCGAGCAGGGCAGCCGTGTCCAGCGGCGGCTCGGCATTGAAGCTGATTTCCCAGTGAGGACGGATCTGTACTTTAAACATATGCTTAAAATAGCCTATTTTGTTTCCAAAAGGCCCATGCTAACCTCAAAAAATAATAAAAGTTGGACAGGGGAATATGCTCAAAAAAGCATATTACGAATATAAAAAAGTATTGGAGTGAGACTATGGCTTTTCTCGATCTGTTGGACAAAGAGCGCACCATCGCCGGTCCCGGGTTCAACCGCTGGCTGGTACCACCGGCAGCGCTGGCAATCCATCTGTGCATCGGCATGGCGTACGGTTTTTCGGTATTCTGGCTGCCGCTGTCGCGCGCGATCGGCATCAAGGATCCGCTGGCCTGCCCGGCCGGCATGAGCCTCGTGGCCGAACTGTTCACCCGCGACTGCGACTGGAAAATCTCGTCGCTGGCCTGGATGTACACCCTGTTTTTTGTCTTCCTGGGCGCGTCCGCGGCGCTGTTCGGCGGCTGGCTGGAACGCGCCGGACCGCGCAAGGCGGGCGTAGTGTCGGCCCTGTGCTGGTGCGGGGGACTGGTCATTTCGGCCTTCGGTATTTATCAGCATCAGCTATGGATGATGTGGCTCGGCTCGGGCGTCATCGGGGGCATCGGCCTGGGCCTGGGCTACATCTCGCCGGTGTCGACCCTGATCAAGTGGTTCCCGGACCGGCGCGGCATGGCCACCGGCATGGCGATCATGGGCTTCGGCGGCGGCGCGGTGATCGGTTCGCCGCTGGCCAACGAACTGATGAAGCACTTCGCCACGCCGGCCTCGGTCGGGGTGTGGCAGACCTTCCTCGTGATGGCGGCTGTGTACTTCGTGTTCATGATGTCCGGCGCGCTATCTTATCGCGTGCCGGCATCGGGCTGGAAGCCGGAAGGCTGGACGCCGCCCGCTTCCAAGGCGAACAATGCGATGATCACCAAGCGTCACGTGCACGTCAAGAAGGTGCTGGGCATTCCGCAATTCTGGCTGCTGTGGGGCGTGCTGTGCCTGAATGTGACGGCCGGTATCGGCATCCTCGGCATGGCCTCGCCGCTGCTGCAGGAAATCTTCGCCGGCAAATTGATCGGCGTCGATGCCGCCTTCAATGACCTGACCGTCGCCCAGAAGGCGGCTACCGCCGCGGTGGGTGCGAGCTTCCTCGGCCTGCTGTCGCTGTTTAATATCGGCGGGCGCTTCGCGTGGGCTTCCTGTTCCGATTTCATCGGCCGCAAGGCCACGTACTTCGTGTTCCTGGTGCTTGGCTTTGTACTGTACGCGTCGATTCCGAACTCCGCGCATGCGGGCAACCTGTTCCTGTTCGTGACCGCTTTCTGTATCATCCTGTCGATGTATGGCGGCGGCTTTGCCACCGTGCCTGCCTACCTGGCCGACCTGTTCGGGACCCAGATGGTGGGCGCCATCCATGGCTGGCTCCTGACGGCGTGGTCGGCCGCCGGCGTGTTCGGTCCGGTGCTGGTCAATTACATCCGCGAGTACCAGATCGCCAATGGTGTGCCCAAGGCCCAGGCGTATGATGTGACGATGTACGTACTGGCCGGGATGCTGGTTGCGGGCTTCCTGTGCAACCTGCTGGTGCGCCCGGTGGCGGACAAGCATTTCATGACCGACGCCGAACTGGCCGTCGAAAAGAAGCTGGCCCATGACCGCGATGTCAGTACCATGAACACCGGCGCCGGCGGCATATCGAATGGCAGCAGCAGCCCGGCCGTGGTGGTGTTTGCCTGGGCCGCGGTCGGCATTCCGCTGGCGATCGGTATCTGGCTGACCTTGCAAAAGGCGGTCGTGTTCTTCAAGTAAACCGGCTGTCGCGGACCCGGGCGGGAAGCCCCGGTCCGCGCTGCTTTGATCAGGATCGCTTATGAATCACCCCATCATCCCCATCGCCGTGCAGGGCGCCACGCGCCAGCGCAAGCGCCAGGCTCCCAAGGGCCGCCGCGTGGATCCGCAGGCGCTGGCCGAGGTGCAGGCACTGCTGGGCGCGGCGTCGCGCCAGGCCGACCTGCTGATCGAACACCTGCACAAGATCCAGGACCGCTTCGGCTGCCTGTCGGCGCCGCACCTGGCCGCCCTGGCGCAGGAAATGAAGCTGGCCCAGGCCGAAGTGTACGAGGTCGCCACCTTCTATCACCATTTCGACGTGGTCAAGGAAGGGCAGGCCGCGCCGGCCGCGCTGACGGTGCGCGTGTGCGACGGCCTGTCGTGCGAGATGGCCGGTGCCGCCGACCTGCTGGCGCGCCTGCCTGCCATCCTGGGACGCGAAGTGCGCGTGCTGGCCGCGCCCTGCATCGGGCGCTGCGAACAGGCGCCGGCCGCCGTCGTCGGACAGCATCCTGTGCCGAAGGCCAGCGTGGACACGGTCACGGCGCTGGTGGCGGCGGGACAGGTCAGGCATGAACCGGCCGGCTTCATCGATCTGGCAGCCTACCGCGCGGCCGGCGGCTACCAGCTGCTGCGCGAGTGCGCGGACGGCGTGCGCGATGTGGAGTCCATCATCGCGTCGCTGGAAGACTCGGGCCTGCGCGGCCTGGGCGGTGCCGGCTTTCCGGCCGGGCGCAAATGGCGCATCGTGCGCGCCGAAGCCGGTCCGCGCCTGATGGCGATCAACATCGACGAGGGAGAGCCGGGCACCTTCAAGGACCGCGTCTACCTGGAACGCGACCCGCACCGCTTTCTGGAAGGCGCCCTGATCGCCGCCTGGGCCGTCGGCATCGAGACCATCTATATTTATCTGCGCGACGAGTACCACGGCTGCCGTGCCATGCTGGAGACGGAACTGGACAAGCTGCGCGCCGATGCCCCGCTGGCGAACATGCCGCGCATCGAACTGCGGCGCGGTGCCGGGGCTTATATCTGCGGCGAAGAATCGGCCATGATCGAATCGATCGAAGGCAAGCGCGGCATGCCGCGCCTGCGTCCACCCTACGTGGCGCAGGTCGGGCTGTTCGGTCTGCCCACCCTGGAGCATAACTTCGAAACCCTGCACTGGATCCGCACCATCATCGAGCAGGGCGCCGCCTGGTTCAACGGACAAGGGCGCAACGGACGCAAGGGACTGCGCTCGTTCTCGGTGTCGGGCCGGGTGCGCGAACCGGGTGTCAAGCTGGCGCCGGCCGGCATCACCATACAGGAACTGATCGACGAGTATTGCGGCGGCATGGCCGAGGGCCATGCCTTCTACGGCTACCTTCCGGGCGGCGCCTCGGGCGGTATCTTGCCGGCCTCGATGAATGCCATTCCGCTCGACTTCGACACGCTGCAGCCGTACGGGTGCTTTATCGGCTCGGCCGCGGTGGTGGTGCTGTCGGACGCCGATACCGCCGTCGCGGCGGCGCGCAACACCATGAAATTCTTCAAGCACGAATCCTGCGGCCAGTGCACGCCGTGCCGCGTCGGCACCGCCAAGGCGCTGACCCTGATCGAGCAGCCGCACTGGGATACCGACCTGCTGGCCGAGCTGTCGCAGGTGATGCGCGATGCGTCCATCTGCGGTCTGGGCCAGGCCGCGCCGAACCCGGTCGACTGTGTCGTCAAGTACTTCCCACATGAGTTGGTGCAGCCATGAACGCCATCACGCGATTGAACCGCGACGCCCTGCAGGGCGCCGCCGTCACCCTGGAAATCAACGGACGCGAAGTCCAGGCCCACAGCGGCGAGCTGCTGATCGAAGTAGCAAAGCGCGAGGGCATCGAGATCCCGCACCTGTGCTACCGCGAAGGCATGGAGGAAGTCGGCAACTGCCGTTCCTGCATGGTGGAGATCGACGGCGAGCGCGTACTGGCGCCGTCCTGCTGCCGCCATCCGAGCCAGGGCATGAAGGTCACCACCGACAGCACGCGCGCCCTCGCCGCCCAGAAAATGGTGCTGGAGATGCTGCTGTCCGATATGCCGGAGACCGAGTACACGCGCCACAACGAAGTCGACTTCTGGGCGCGCAAGCTCGCCGTCGGCAAGCCGCGTTTCGCGGCCCGTCATCAGCCGCCGCGCGACGCCTCGCACGCGGCTATCACGGTGAATCTGGACGCCTGCATACAGTGCACACGCTGCGTGCGCGCCTGCCGGGACGAACAGGTGAACGACGTGATCGGGCTGGCTTTCCGCGGCGAAGACGCCAAAATCGTGTTCGACATGGATGACCCGATGGGCAATTCCACCTGCGTGGCCTGCGGCGAATGCGTGCAGGCCTGCCCGACCGGCGCCCTGATGCCGGCGCGCGAGGCGGCGCTGGCGGTGCCGGACAAGCAGGTCGATTCTGTTTGCCCGTATTGCGGCGTCGGCTGCCAGCTCACCTACAACATCAAGGACAACAAGATCCTGTTCGTGGAAGGCCGCGACGGACCTGCCAACCGCGAGCGCCTGTGCGTCAAGGGACGCTACGGTTTCGATTATGCGCACCACCCGCACCGCCTGACGGTGCCGCTGATCCGCCGCGCCGACGCGCCCAAGTCGGGCGAGTTCACGATGGACCCGGACCGGGTCATGGACGTGTTCCGCGAAGCGAGCTGGGAAGAAGCGCTGGCGCTGGCCGGCGGCACCCTGGCCCACATCCGCGACACCCATGGCAAGCGGGCCCTGGCCGGCTTCGGCTCGGCCAAGGGCAGCAACGAGGAAGCCTACCTGTTCCAGAAGCTGGTGCGTACTGGTTTCGGCAGCAACAACGTGGACCACTGCACGCGCCTGTGCCACGCCTCCTCGGTGGCGGCGCTGCTGGAGGGGATCGGTTCGGGTGCGGTATCGAACCCGGTGATGGACGTGACTAAGGCAGAAGTGGTGATCGTCATCGGCGCCAACCCGACCGTCAACCATCCGGTGGCGGCAACCTGGATCAAGAACGCGGTGCGCAACGGCACCAAGCTGGTGGTGTGCGACCCGCGCCGATCGGATCTCGCGCGCAGTGCCCACCGCTACCTGCAGTTCAAGCCCGACACCGACGTTGCCCTGCTCAACGCGATGATGCACGTGATCGTCAGCGAAGGCCTGGTGGACCAGGACTTCATCGCCAGCCGCACCATCGGCTATGCGGAGCTGGAGCAGAACGTGGCCGGCTACAGCCCCGAGCTGATGGCGCCGATCTGCGGCATCGATGCCGACACCATCCGCTACGTGGCGCGTCTGTACGCGACTTCGAAAGGATCGATGATCCTGTGGGGAATGGGCATCTCCCAGCACATTCACGGGACCGACAATGCGCGCTGCCTGATCGCGCTGGCGCTGATGACCGGGCAGATCGGCCGTCCCGGTACCGGCCTGCATCCGCTGCGCGGCCAGAACAATGTGCAGGGCGCATCCGACGCCGGACTGATTCCGATGATGTTCCCCGATTACCAGCGGGTCGACAACCCGGCCGCCCACGCCAAGTTCGAGCAGGCCTGGGGCGTCAAGCTGGACGACAAGCCCGGCCTGACGGTGGTCGAGATCATGCATGCGATCAAACGCGGCGAAATCCGCGGCATGTACATCATGGGTGAGAATCCCGCGATGTCGGATCCGGATGCGAACCATGCGCGCGAATCGCTGGCGGCGCTCGATCACCTGGTGGTCCAGGATATCTTCCTGACCGAGACCGCCTACCTGGCCGACGTGATCCTGCCGGCCAGTGCTTTCCCTGAAAAGACCGGCAGCTTCACCAACACGGACCGCCTGGTGCAGATGGGGCGCCAGGCGCTCAATCCGCCGGGCCAGGCAAAACAGGACTTGTGGATCATCCAGCAGCTGGCCACGCGCCTGGGCCTGGACTGGAACTACAGCCACGTGTCGGAAGTATTCGACGAGATGCGCCACACCATGCCCAGCATCGGCGGCATCACCTGGGAGCGCCTGGAGCGCGAGCATGCGGTGACCTATCCCTGCCTGGTGGAGGGCGACCCGGGCGAACCGGTGGTCTTCACCGACCACTTCCCGCGCGAGAGTGGGCGTGCGCGCTTCGTCCCGGCCGATATCATTCCGGCCGACGAGCGCCCCGATGCCGACTATCCGATGGTGCTGATCACCGGGCGTCAGCTCGAGCACTGGCACACCGGCAGCATGACGCGCCGCACCGCGGTGCTGGATGCGATCGAACCCGATCCGGTGGCGCTGATCCATCCGCTCGATCTGGCGGCGATGGGCGGCCAGCCGGGCGACGTGGTGACCATCAGCTCGCGGCGTGGCCAGGTGGCTCTGTTCGCGCGCGCCGACGACAGTTCGCCGCGCGGCGCGGTGTTCGTCCCGTTCTGCTACTACGAAGCGGCCATCAACAAGCTGACCAACGCCGCGCTCGACCCCTTCGGCAAGATCCCCGAGTTCAAGTACTGCGCGATTCGCGTCGCCCTCGGCGGCGAGGTGCAGGAGCAGGGCAGCTATGGCGGCGGTCAGGTGCTGTCGGCCATCAGGGACGCGTTGGCTGTTGAAGGCGTGGCAAAATCATGAACATGACCGATTCCCCTTCCCGCCAGGGTCCGCAGCTGAGCGCGGCCAGCGCCCACCTGACCCACGACGTGGTGGTGGTCGATGAGCGCGGACGCCGTTCGACGATTGCGATTCCGGCCGAACGGCCGCTCACAGTGTATGTCGACAAGCGCGAGCTGGTCACGCTCATGACCCTGGGCGGCGCACCGGAGGCGCTGGTGCTGGGCTACCTGCGCAATCAGCGCCTGGTCAAGTCGGTTGCCGACATCGCATCCGTGCAGGTGGACTGGGCGGTCGATGCGGCGGCCGTGGTTACCCATCACGGCATCGCCGATGTGGAGGAGCGCACCTCCAAAAAAGTCGTGACCACCGGCTGCGGCCAGGGTTCGGTGTTCGGTGGCCTGATGGACGATATCGAACAGATTTCGCTGCCGGCCGACGCGCGCCTCGCCCAGTCCACGGTGTACCGCATCGTCGAGACCATCCGGACCCAGCAATCGATCTACAAGCAGGCCGGTTCGGTGCACGGCTGCGCGCTGTTTTCCAGTGCCGGCGAACTGCTGTATTTTGTGGAGGATGTGGGTCGTCACAATGCGGTCGACTCCATCGCCGGCCGCATGTGGCTCGACGGCGTCGACGGCGCGGACAAGGTGTTCTACACGACCGGCCGCTTGACGTCCGAGATGGTGATCAAGGGCGCGCAGATGGGCATTCCCTTCCTGCTGTCGCGCTCCGGCACCACCCAGATGGGCCACATGGTGGCGGAAAAGGTCGGCATGTCGCTGCTGGCGCGCTGCACCGGCAAGCACTTCCTGCTGCTCACCGGGCATGAGCGGCTGGATTTTGAAGCTGATCTGCTCGACCCTGCAACCAAGCCTGCCTGATGCCGCTGCTGGACGCGACCCTGGCCGCCTTCGGTCTGCTGTTCGCGGGCGACGCCGCCTTGTGGCGCATCGTCTGGGTCTCGCTCAAGACCAGCGTGGCCGGACTGCTGCTGGCCGCGCCGCCGGCCGTGGTGCTGGGCTACCTGGTGGCCAGCCACCGCTTTCGCGGGCGCCGCCTGGTGATCTGGCTGACCCAGGCCTCGCTGTCGCTGCCGACGGTGCTGATCGGCCTCCTGCTGTACCTGATGCTGTCGCGCCAGGGTCCATTGGGCAGCTTGCACTGGCTGTTTTCGCAAAGCGGCATCGTCGCGGGCCAGTGCCTGATTGCGATCCCCGTGCTGCTGGCCTTCACCCTGGCGGCGGTGCAGGCGGCCGATCCGCGCTATGCGGAGACGGCGATCGGCCACGGTGCTTCGCCCTGGCGCACCATGACCACCGTGCTGTATGAAGTGCGCTTTGGGGTGATGGCGGCGGTGATCAGCGGTTTCGGCCGCGTGATATCGGAGGTCGGCTGCGCCCTCATGGTCGGCGGGAACATCGCCGGCGAAACGCGCACCATCACCACCGCCATCGCCCTCGAAACCAGCAAGGGCGAGTTCGCGCAGGGTATCGCGCTCGGCATCGTGCTGGTGGCGGTGGCGCTGGCGATGAACGGTGCCCTGATGCTGGTGCAGGGTGACGCCCACAGCGCACGGGGCCGGCCATGAATGCGCTGCTGATGATAGGCCGCCTGCGCAAGGCGCATGGCGAGCGGGTGATCTACGACATCGCCGACTTTACGCTCGACGAGTCCAGTGCCTACGTCCTCACGGGGATGAACGGCGCGGGCAAGACGACCTTGCTGCGTACCCTGGCCGGCCTGGAAAAGAGCGAGGCCACATCGCTGCTGTACCGTGGCGACTTGCTGCAACTGGCGCCCTACCCGCAGCGCTTGCGCAGCGAGGTCGTGTATGTGCACCAGGACCCGGTGATGTTTTCGACCAGCGTGGCGGCGAATATCGGCTATGGACTGGTATCGCGCGGGATGGCGCGTGACGACATTGCGCGGCGGGTGGAGATGGCGATGGTGTGGGCAGGGGTCATCCACCTGCGCAAAGCCAATCCCGCCAGTTTGTCGGGCGGAGAAAAGCAGCGCATCGCGCTGGCGCGTGCCAAGGTGATGGAACCGAAACTGCTGCTGCTCGACGAGCCGACCGCCAATCTGGACGGCGCCGCGCGCGAACAGGTGATCGCACTCATTCCCGCCCTGACCGGCGCCGGCACCACCGTCGTCATGGCCTGCCACGACCGCGACCTGATTGGCCTGCCCGGCATGCGGCGGCTCAAGCTGCGCGACGGCGACCTCATTTACCGCTTCAACTAAGGAATCCACCATGAAACGACGCGATTTGCTGGCGCTGCTCGCCGGCGCCATGTTTGCCATGACGGCCCAGGCGCAGTCACAGTCGATCGTGCGCCTGTCGACCACCACCAGTACCGAGAATTCCGGCCTGCTGGCTTACCTGCTGCCGGCCTTCGAAGCGCGCACCAGGCTCAAGGTGCAGGTCATCTCGGTCGGCACCGGCAAGGCGCTGGAACTGGCCAAAAATGGTGACGTCGACGTCACCCTGGTGCACGCCCGCGCCGCCGAGGACAAGTTCGTGGCGGACGGCTACGGCATCGACCGGCGCGACGTGATGTATAACGACTTCGTCATCGCCGGCCCCGCCGCGGACCCCGCAGGCATCAAGGGCGGCAAGGACGTGCTGGCGGCGCTGCGCAAGATCGCCGCCGCTAACGCGCGCTTCATTTCACGCGGCGACAACTCCGGCACCGACCTGATGGAACGCAGTTACTGGAGCGCGGCCGGGGTGCAACTCGCGCCGCCGCGCTACGTGTCGGCAGGGCTGGGCATGGGCGAAGTGCTGAACATGGCAGCCGAGCTGCAGGCCTATACCCTCAGCGACCGCGCGACCTTCGCCACCTACCAGGCCAAGACGGGCCTGGCAATCCTGGTGCAGGGCGATCCGCGCATGTTCAACCCCTATGGCGTCATCGCCGTCAATCCGGCGCGCCATGCGAACGGCAGTGCGCAGGGCGTCAATTATCAGGGCGCGCGCCAGCTCATCGACTGGCTGGTCTCGCCGGAGGGCCAGACCCGCATCGCCAGTTTCCGCCCCAGCGGCCAGCAGTTGTTCACGCCCTCGGCCAGTACCGAAAAGCCCTGATAAGGAATTCCCCACGCCCCGGATCGCAGTCAATTCGCGGAACGGCAGTGGTGTCGGATTTTCTTACACCAGTGCCGAGCAAACGCTCTCTATTTCGATCAAGTTCTTGATTTTATAAAGAAAGAAACGCTTGGCATGGACATTGCTATATCGAAACCATAATTAATAAATGGTAATAATTATGTCCAAAATGAAAACTCTTCTGTCCGCCGCCGTGCTCTCTTTAGCCGCGGGGTCCGCCAATGCCGGCGTCATTTCCGACACCGGCGCCAACGCCTACTGGGGCGGCAATGACCACGCCTTTGGCGACGTCATCGGCGCCTCCATGTACGATATCGCCAGCGCCTCTGTCACGCGCGTGGCCAATGTGCTGGACATCCGCATCCAGACCAGCTTTGCCGGCCACGCCGGCGCCGACACCTGGGCCGCAAGCAAGGGCATCGGCTATGGCGACGTGTTCCTGTCCACCAGCTGGAAACCCTTCGGCAGCGATGCCCATCATACCTCCGACAAGGCCAGCAACGGCACCGACTGGGCCTGGGGCCTGAGCCTGGACAACCGCTGGAGCAATACCGGCGGCAGCTTCACCCTGTACGAACTCAATGGCAGCAACGCAGCCGATATCCTGAACTCGCAGAGCTTCATCAGCTGCGCGCTGGGCACTGCCTGCTACTACCGCGACGGCCAGGCGACCGCGGTCAACAAGGCCTCGTCGACCGTGAAGAGCACGGGCATCCAGGGCAGCTGGACCGTGCTGCCGAACGCCGAACTGCGCTTTACCGTCAACGTCGCCAACACCGGCCTGTCGAACGCTAACCTGCTGGCGCTGCACTGGGGCGAAACCTGCCAGAACGATGTGATCGAAGGCCTGGCCGTGGTGCCGGAACCAGGCAGCCTGGCCTTGCTCGGTGTGGGCCTGCTGGCATTCGCCCTGCGCCGCCGCGCGCGTGCTTCCTGAGTCAGATGAAAAACAGGCGCTGATAGGCGATAATGGGCGCTTCGACAAGGCCCGGTATTGCCCATGAAAGTACTGATCTTCGGCGCCACCGGCATGGTGGGACAAGCCGCACTGCGTGAATGCCTCGCGGCCGACGATGTTGAGCTGGTGCAGACCGTCGGGCGTGTGCCCACGGGGCGCAAGCATCCCAAGCTGCGCGACATGATCCACGCGCAGATGAATGACTTTGGCGGCCGCGAGGAAGAACTGAGCGGCTTCGACGCGGCCTTCTTCTGCATCGGCGTGACGTCGTCGCGCATGAGCGAACAAGCCTACTCCCACCTGACGTACGACCTGACCCTGCGGCGGCATCCATGCTGGCGCAGCACAATCCCGGCATGGTCTTCGTGTACGTGTCGGGGGCGGGTGCCGACAGCAGCGAAACCAGCAAGACCATGTGGGAACGGGTGCGCGGCAAGACCGAAAACGCCTTGCTGCGCCTGCCGTTCCGGGGAGTGTACATTCTGCGGCCCGGCATGATCCAGCCTCTGGACGGGATCCGCTCCAAGACGGCGGCCTACCGCATCTTTTATTCGATGATGAAGCCCCTGTTGCCTGTGCTGAAAGCGGCCATGCCGCGCCATGTGATCGACACGCGCGAGATCGGGCAAGCCATGCTGGCCGTGGTCAGGCGCGGTGCGCCGCGGCGCGTGCTGGAAAGCGCGGACATCGGCGCCCTGGTGCGCCGGCCCGCGCGCGCCTGAGGCATACCGGGACGCTGCATGGCAAGGCGCTGGCATCACTACGTGTATGTGGTCGAACTGTCGAAGGACGTGCTGTACGAGCCGCGTTTTCGCAAATCCAATCCCGATTACGTGACGGGCAAGCCCTGCGTATACGTCGGCATGACCGGCCTGAATCCCGATCTGCGCTTCGACAAGCACAAGGCCGGCATCCAGTCGAATAAATTTGTGTTCGACTACGGCCTGCGCCTGCTGCCCGAGCTGTACGCCATCTACAACCCCATGCCCTACAACGGCGCGCGCGACATGGAAGTCGAGCTGGCGATCGGACTGCGCGAGGCCGGCTACGGCGTGTGGCAGGCCTGAAGTCAGCGCACGTTCTGGAGCAGGAAACTCGGCTGGCGGCAGCTTTTCTGCGAGCGCTTTACCTCGGCGTCGCCGCAGCTGCGCGAACGCCCATCGCGTGCGTAGCAGGCCATTACCTCGCGCAGAAAGCGTCCGCCGCCGGCGCAGAAGGGCAGCACACCATCACGCGCCAGAGCCGGATTGGCGCGCCGGAAGGCCTCCGTGAATTCGGCGTAGCTGGCGCGCACCGGCTCGGCCGGACGCACGTAAGGCGCCGGGATGGCCAGTTGTTTGCGCAGCTTGTCCGACAGCTCGAAGTAGGCGGCCGGCTCCAGGCCCGAGCAGGTACCGTGCTTGTCCCATTCGTGGCCGATCATTTTGGGCGAGGGATAGATGCCAGCGTAGCGGGCGCGCACATCCGAGGGCAGGCGCCGGTCGGTACAGCTTTCGGGATAGCCGCGCTCGAACTGCGGCCACAGGCCATGCAGCACAAAGCCCAGCTGGCGTCCCGGGCTGCACTGGTCGGCATCGTCGCGTGTGGCGCAGTAGGAAGGTGACCAGCTCAGCGCGACGGCGTAATAATCGAACTGGCCGGCTTCGCCATTCGGACGTTTGGCGTGGGCCGCGCCGGTACAGCAGGCGGCGGCTAACAGCAGGAGGGAGGGCAGACGGGACATGGCGGCTCGCGGTAATGGCATCCGCGCATTCTACCGGACTGTTGCAGCCCGCCCTGACTCGGGCGCGATTACCCAGACGGCGATGGCCGCCAGCAGCAACGCCAGCACGCCCAGGTCGACTGCGGCGATGCGCGCGATCGCCGCGCTGTCGGCACGCGCCGGCCAGGCCAGGACCAGGAAGGACAGCACGCTGCCCAGTGCCATCAGCAAGGCGCCGGCCTGGAGCCGCGGCAGGAAGGCGGCCACGATGCAAAAAGCGCCGAGCAGGCCAAACAGCACGGCGCGGTGCCGCATCAGCAGCAGCACGGCCGGGTCGCCTATCGTGACGCCGTACAGCGCATACAGGCGTTCGGCGCCGAGGACGCCCGCAAGAGGCAACAGATGAATGAGTCCGGCGATGAGCAGGGCGAGTTTGACAATCAAATGCATGGTGGCTCCGGCAGTGGTGTGCACCAGTATCACTGCCCGCGGCAGCACCGGCAATTACCTCGCGGGTAGTCGCCGGCCTAACCGATCGCTGCTACTGCGCCATCCCGTCTTCCAGTGCTTCGGCAAACGCCAGGCTATTGCCGTCCGGGTCTTTCAGCATGACGACCTTGACCTTGTCGCCGCCCATCTGTTTGCCGGGGTCGATGCCGAGTGCCCGCAGGTCCGCGACCTGCTGCTCCACGCTGGCCACGGACAGGGTCACCGAACCGCGCCCGACCCGGTCATCGTCGACCTGATAGACCTGCAGCCAGCCGCCGCCGGGAAACTTCCATTCGGCGACAGCGTCCATGGGCCGCGAATCGGCCGGACGGCCGAACAGTTTTTCGTACCAGGGAAGGGTTTTCGCGAGGTCGGCAACGGCGACGCTGGCAAGGGCGTTCTTGATGGTCATGGCGCGCTCCTGAGGCAGGATGGTCGAAGCGCCAGCCTGCGCCCTGCGGCGCTGACGGTCTGTGCGCTACGGCACGCCGCTCGTCCTTACGGGAAGATCAGCGCTCGGCCAGGTGCTCGTAGACGTAGGAGCGCAGGGCGTGCAGCACGTCGTCGTCCACGGCCTCGTCGAATTCGATCCCGTAGCGCATCTGCTGCGACAGCTTGCCCTTGATGCTGCGAATCACGCACGGCATGGACAGCACGCGCGCCTTTTCCGCGATCTTGACGCGGAAAGCGACCGTCAGACGGGTGCCGGCCTGGCCCAGCACGAAACCGGTGGCCACCGCGCAGCCGGAACCGGACAGGTTGGTGATCAGGGCCGGTACGGTATAGCCGTCGGCCATCGAGATCGAGGCGGGAATGCGCGCATCGACCCGCAGCGCCTGGCGGAACGGCTGGGTCACCGCTTCGGTCGGGTAGCGCAGGAACAGGTGGCCGCTCGGCAGGGCCGCGTAGCGCATCACCGTGGTCTTGAAAATGCACAGGCTCTTGCCGAAGATGACCTGGGCGGAGATCGGCATGCCCTCGAAATTTTGCCAGGTCTGGCCGATGCCCAGGCCCAGGTTGGGAGCCGAGACGATCACCGACTGCATCGGAATGCGTCCGTAAAAATCGACCTGCACCTTGCGCGGCTCGAAGTCGCTGGGCAGCTTGAACACCAGGACCACGCCCTCGGCATTGTGCTTCAGGTATTTGAGCGGGTCGGTCGTCTTGGGGGCCATCTTGTCGGCCACCGGATCGCTCTCGGCCTCGAAGGTGACCGCATCGCGCTCGGAGGCCGCGCGCATGGGCGTGGCCATCATCAGTCGCATCGCCACCACGTTATCCTGGACCACGAAACCTGCCGGTGCCAGCAGCTCGCCGGAGCGCAGGTAGATGGACCAAGGCAGCGGCCCGCCAACGGGCAGGTCGCTTTCGGAGAGGTAGACGTAGCGTGTTTTACTCATGTACTGCGACTCGATGGGATGGCGGCAGGCGGATTGCTGCAAAAATCATGCACCTTAACAATTAATGATACAACGCCAGCGTCATCGGAGGGTGCATTGTTGGTTTGCACGCAACAGTGACTATGCAAACTACATCAAAATCACGTCATATTGTTCCTGGTGGTAAGCCGTTTCCACCTGCAGCGAGATCTGCTTGCCGATAAAATCGCCCAGCATGGCCAGGTGCTGCGACTCTTCTTCCAGGAACAGGTCCACGACTTCCTGCGACGCCAGGATGCGGAATTCACGCGGATTGAACTGCTTCGCCTCGCGCATCAGCTCGCGCAGAATCTCGTAGCAGATGGTGCGCGAGGTCTTGACCTGGCCCTTGCCGGCACACGCCGGGCAGGGTTCGCACAGGATGTGGGCCAGCGATTCGCGCGTGCGCTTGCGCGTCATCTCCACCAGTCCGAGCGCCGAAAAGCTCGACACCGACACCTTGGTGCGGTCGCGCGAGAGCGTCTTTTTCAGCTCGGCCAGCACCGCGTTGCGATGCTCGTTGTTGTCCATGTCGATGAAGTCGAGGATGATGATCCCGCCCAGGTTACGCAGGCGCAGCTGGCGCGCAATCGCATGGGCCGCTTCCAGGTTGGTCTTGAAGATGGTGTCGGCAAAATTGCGCCCGCCCACAAAGCCGCCGGTGTTGACGTCGATGGTGGTCATCGCCTCGGTCTGATCGACGATCAGGTAGCCGCCGGATTTCAGGTCCACGCGCCGGCCCAGCGCGCGCAGGATCTCTTCCTCCACGCCGTACAGGTCGAACAGCGGGCGCTCGCCGGTGTAGTGCTGCAGGCGCGGCAGCACGCTGGGCGTGTACGACTGGGCGAATTCAACCAGCATTGCGTGGTTCTCGCGCGAGTCGACCTGGATGGTCGCCGTTTCGTCATGCACGAAGTCGCGCAGCACGCGCTGGGCCAGGTTCAGGTCCTGATACAGCAGGCTGGTGGCCGGACGGGTGCGCGCGCCGTGGCAGATCGCGCCCCAGGTCTTGCGCAGGTAATTGACGTCGGCCGCCAGGTCGGTGTCGGACGCGTCCTCGGCCATGGTGCGCACGATGTAGCCGCCTTTTTCTTCGGGCGGCAGCAGGCTGTGAAGGCGGGCGCGCAGCTGCTCGCGTTCCGATTCTTTTTCGATTTTCTGCGAGATGCCGATGTGGCAGTCCTGCGGCAGGTACACCAGCATGCGGCCGGCGATCGAGATCTGGGTCGACAGGCGCGCTCCCTTGGTGCCGATCGGGTCCTTGATGACTTGTACCGTCAGCACCTGGCCGTCGAACAGGATTTTTTCGATCGGGGTGGGGGCGACGCTGGGGCCCTCGTGGCTGCGCGCTTCCCAGATGTCGGCCACGTGCAGAAAGGCCGCGCGTTCCAGGCCGATGTCGATGAAAGCCGACTGCATCCCTGGCAGCACGCGCACCACCTTGCCGAGGTAGACGTTACCGGCCAGGCCGCGCGTCAGGGTGCGTTCGATGTGCAGTTCCTGGACGGCGCCTTGCAGGATCAGCGCGACGCGCGTCTCCTGCGGAGTGATGTTGATCAGGATGTCTTCGTTCATGGGTGCGTGCCGCCGTGCTTATTGTGCAAATTGGAATCATACACGGGCGCAGGGGGGATTGGCGGGTGAGTTGGCGTGATCGGCGTGGGGACGGTCACCGCAGTAGTTGGTCTCGCCGAGGACGTACGAATTCGGTTGAGCCGCGCAATCCGGTGACGTCAAGCCAGCGGGATGCCCGCTTCGCGCAGCAGTTCCGCCGTCTCGAACAGCGGCAGGCCCATGATCCCGGAATGGCTGCCTTCGATATGCTCGACAAACAGCGCCGCCAGGCCCTGGATGCCGTAGCCGCCGGCCTTGTCGTACGGCTCAGGGGTCGAACAATAGGCCTTGATCGAGGCCGCGCTCAAGGTGGCGAAACGCACGTCGGACACCTGTGTGACCTGCCTGGCCATATTCGTATGGTGCACGGCAATGGAAGTGAGCACCTGGTGGGTGCGGCCCGAGAGCCGTTCCAGCATCTCCATGGCCTCGGCCGGCGAACCCGGTTTGCCCAGGATCTCGCCGTCGATGGTGACGGTGGTGTCAGCCGCCAGCACGGGCCGCAGAGTCAGGCGGCGCTGCTGCACCATGTTCCAGGCGAAGGCGGCTTTTTCATTGGCCACGCGGGCCACGTAGTCGAGCGCGGCTTCGCCAGGATTGACGAACTCGGTCACATCGGGACCGCGCGGGGTGTCGTTGCGCAGGGTGAGCAGTTCGAATTCGACGCCGATCTGGCGCAGCAGTTCGCGCCGACGCGGGCTTTTGGAAGCGAGGTAGATTTTTCTGTCGATCGGTTTCATCGAAATTCCAGTGAGTCAGACGCGATGATAAGGGTGATTCTGCGTGATCGACCACGCCCTATACAACTGCTCTGCAAGCATAACACGCACGATCCCGTGCGGGAGCGTCATACTGGAAATACGAATCAGGCCTTCGGCGCGGGCCTTGAGTTCAGGATCGAGGCCGTCGGCCCCGCCGATCAGGAAGGCGGTGTCGCGCCCGTCCTGCTGCCATGCCATGAGCTGCTGCGACAGGCCGACGCTGGTCAGGTCCTTGCCGCGCTCATCGAGGGCGATCATGCGTACGCCCTTGGGCAGCACCGCTTCGATACGCTCGCGTTCGAGCGCCATCGCGGTGGCCGCCGTCTTGCTGCCGGAGCGTTCGACCGGCTTGATTTCCTTGAGTACGATGCGCAGTTCGGGCGGCATGCGCTTGACGTACTCGGCGTAGCCGGTCTCGATCCAGCCCGGCATCTTGTGGCCGACCGCAGCGATGATAAGCTGCATCGGCGCTTACTCTGCGTCGGCTTTTTTGGCGACGCGCTTGATGACCTTCTTGACCGGTACCGCATCGGCCGGGGCCTTCTTGACCGCAGGCGCACGCTTTTTCGGCAGGGCCTTGAGTGCGGCGACGGCGGCTTCTTCCGACTTGGTCGGCGCGACCTTGACGACTTTGCCGACAGCCTTGGTGGCGGCTTTTTTGGCTGCCGGTTTTTTCGCGGCGGCGGTCTTGGTGGCGGCGGTCTTGGTTGCCGCAGCTTTCTTGGCGGCCGGCTTGCGCTCGTTGACCGGCTTGACTTCCGGCGCTTCCTGGGTCGATGCCAGGTGCTTGGACTTCGGCTTGGCGGCCGACGCTTCGGCGGCTTCGGTGGTGCCCTTGCGCTTGGCGGCGCCCAGCTTGACCGGCTTGTCGCCCCAGATTTCTTCCAGACGGTAGTACTGGCGGATGGCCGGCTGCATGATGTGGACGATCATGTCGCCCAGATCGACCAGGACCCATTCGCCCGTGTCTTCGCCTTCGATGCCCACTACGTCGCCGCCGGCTTCCTTGACTTTATCGCGCACCGAGGCGGCCAGCGCCTTGGTCTGGCGGTTCGAGGTGCCCGACACGACAGCGATGCGGTCGAACAGGCTGGTCAGATGTACGGTGTCGAAGACCGTGATGTCCTGGCCCTTGACGTCTTCGAGTGCGTCGACGACGAGGGTTTGCAGTTTTTTGATATCCATTAGATTTTGTATAAATTATGTTGTTGAATATAGTCTAGCACTACCGGGGAGATAAGCGAGTTTGCCTTCTCGCCCCGTTGTAATGAAGCACGAATCTGGGTGGCTGAGATGGCCACATCCAGCGTCTCGGCCAGGTAAGCCAGCCCGGACGGGGAATTACGTAATTGCGCCAGGCTGCCCAGGCGCGGTGTCAGTTCCGCCAGCACCGCCGGCGGCAGGTCGGCCGATGCCAGCGAGTAGCCGGGACGCGCCGCCACGCCGATATGCGCCAGCTCGAACAGGGAGCGCCATTCGCGCCAGGTGTCGAGCTGCCCGAGCTGGTCGGCGCCCATCAGGAATACAACCGATGCCGCCGCTCCCAGTTCGGCGCGTACATTGCGCAAGGTATCGATGGTGTAGGTCGGCGCATTGCGCTCAATTTCCTGCAGGTCCAGCGTGACCGGCAGCGCCGCTTCGCGAAACGCCAGTTCCAGCATCGCGACGCGGTCGTCGGCGCGCGCCTGCAAGCCGCTTTTCTGCCAGGGACTGCCGGTCGGGATGATGCGTAATTCGTCGGGTTGGAGCTGCGCCGCAAACAAGGCGCCCAATGCCACGTGGCCTTGATGGACCGGGTCGAAACTGCCTCCCAGCAGTGCGACGCACAATGTCACGTCGCCAGCCAGTCGCGATGGACAAGGAAATCGGTGTACAGCTTTTCTTCGTCGCTGCCCGGCGCCGGATGCCAGTCGTAGCGCCACTTGACGATGGGCGGCATCGACATCAGGATCGCTTCGGTCCGTCCGCCCGACTGCAGGCCGAACAGGGTGCCGCGGTCCCACACCAGATTAAACTCGACATAGCGGCCGCGCCGGTAAGCCTGGAAGTCGCGTTCGCGCTCGCCGTAGGGCGTGTCCTTGCGCGTCTGCAGGATCGGCAGATAGGCCGCCACAAAGCTGTCGCCGACCGACTGCGTCATCGCGTACGACAGGTCGAAACCGGCTTCGTTGAAGTCGTCGAAGAAGATCCCGCCCACGCCGCGCGGCTCCTTGCGGTGCTTCAGGTAGAAGTACTCGTCGCACCACTTCTTGAAGCGCTCGTGCAGGGTGCTGCCGTACGGCGCCAGCGCATCGGCGCAGGTCTGGTGAAAGTGGCGCGCGTCGTCGGCGTTGCCGTAATAGGGCGTCAGGTCCATGCCCCCGCCGAACCACCACACCGGGTCTTCGCCATGCGCGGTCGCCGTGAAAAAGCGCACGTTCATGTGGACGGTGGGCGCGTACGGATTGCGCGGATGGATCACCAGCGACACGCCCATCGCTTCCCAGGCGCGGCCGGCCAGTTCCGGGCGAGCGGCTGCGGCCGATGGCGGCAGCGAGGCGCCGGTCACGTGCGAAAAATTACAGCCGCCGCGTTCGATGACATTGCCTTCCTCGATCAGGCGCGAGATGCCGCCGCCGCCTTCCGGGCGCTCCCACGCATCGCGCAGAAAGGGCTTGCCGTCGACTTCCTCCAGCGCCTGCACGATACGCGCTTGCAGGTCGAGTAGCCAGGCCTTGACGGCTGCGGGGGAGGGGGATGACATCGGGGGCGGGATCGGGGAATAAAAATTTGAGGACGAATTGTACACTGTCCCGGTATTTTATGATATGGGAGTGTTCCGAGGGCAGATGCGAAGCTTTGGTAGGGCGGAAAAGCCGAAGGCGCCTTCCGCCGCGCCACGTGTGAGCCGCATGGGACTCGTCCGCGGCACGGCGGAAGGCGCCTTCGGCTTTTCCGCCCTACGATCCTGCGGTTGCGAACTTAATGCTTCAACCCGCGCCAGCCGATGTCACGGCGGAACTGGGCGCCGTTGAAGTGGATCTTGTCGACCGCTTCATACGCCTGCTTCTGCGCCATCTTGACGCTGTCGCCCAGGCCCACCACGCACAGTACCCGTCCGCCACTGGTCACCAGCTTGCCGCCGGCCTGAGTGGTCCCGGCGTGGAAGGTCACGCAATCCGGCGTTTCCGGCGCAATCCCGTCGATCACGTCGCCCTTGCGCGGATCGTCCGGATACCCGGCCGCGGCCATCACGACGCCCACCGCGGTGCGGCGGTCCCACTCCAGTTCCACCGCGTCCAAGGTGCCGGCCACCGCATGCTCCATCACGGTCAGCAGGTCGGTTTTCAGGCGCGCCATGATCGGCTGGGTCTCGGGATCGCCCATGCGGCAATTGAATTCGAGCGTCTTGGGATTGCCTTGCGCGTCGATCATCAGGCCGGCGTACAGGAAGCCGGTGAACACGATGCCGTCCTTGGCCATGCCATTGATGGTCGGGTTGATGATCTCGCGCATGACGCGCGCGTGCATGGCCGGGGTGACGATCGGCGCCGGCGAGTAAGCGCCCATGCCGCCGGTGTTGGGGCCTTCGTCGGCGTCCTTCAGGCGCTTGTGATCCTGGCTGGTGGCCAGCGGCAGGATGTTTTTGCCGTCGCACATGACGATGAAGGAGGCTTCTTCGCCGGCCAGGAATTCTTCGATGACGATGCGGGCGCCGGCGTCGCCGAAGCGGTTATCGGCCAGCATGTGGTCCACCGCCTGGTGCGCTTCTTCCAGGGTCATGGCCACGACCACGCCTTTGCCGGCCGCCAGGCCATCAGCCTTGATGACGATGGGGGCGCCGTTGGCGTCAATGTAAGCATGCGCTTGTGCGACGTCCGAGAAGGTCTGGTAGGTCGCGGTCGGAATGCCGTGGCGCTGCATGAAGGCTTTGGCGAAATCCTTGGACGACTCGAGCTGCGCCGCTTCCCTGGTGGGCCCGAAGATCTTCAGGCCGCGGCCGCGGAACAGGTTGACGATGCCGGCCGCCAGCGGGGTCTCGGGACCGACGACCGTCAGGCCGATGTTTTCCTTGACGACGAATTCGGCCAGTTGCTCAGGGTCGGTCAGCTCGACGTTGACCAGGCGGATATCGCGCGCGGTGCCGCCATTGCCCGGGGCGACGTAGACCATCTGGATACGTTCGGATTGGGCCAGTTTCCAGGCCAGTGCGTGTTCACGGCCACCAGAGCCGACTACAAGGATTTTCATATGCGTAGCTCTTCGCTTAGTCTTCGATCAGGGCGTTGGTATAGACTTCCTGCACGTCGTCGAGATTCTCGAGCGCGTCGAGGATTTTTTGCATCTTGAGGCCGTCTTCGCCGGAAAAAACCGTCTCGGTCGAAGGCTTCATGATGATCTCGGCGACTTCGGCCTTGAAGCCGGCCTTTTCCAGGGCTTCCTTCACGGCGGCAAAGGCGAACGGGTCGCACAGGACCTCGAAACCGCCTTCTTCGTCGGCCATGACGTCGTCGGCGCCGGCTTCCAGTGCCGCTTCCATCAGCTTGTCTTCGTCCACCCCGGGCGCAAACAGGAACTGGCCGCAGTGCTTGAACATGAAGGCGACCGAGCCTTCGGTGCCCATGTTGCCGCCGTGCTTGTTGAAGGCGTGGCGGACTTCGGCCACGGTGCGCACCCGGTTGTCGGTCATGCAGTCGACGATAATGGCGGCGCCGCCGATGCCATAGCCTTCGTAGCGCACTTCTTCGTAGTTCACGCCTTCCAGGCCGCCCGAGCCGCGCTGGATGGCGCGGGTGACGTTTTCCTTCGGCATGTTGGCGTCAGCGGCCTTGTCAACCGCCAGGCGCAGGCGCGGGTTGGCGGCGATATCGGCCCCACCCATGCGCGCGGCGACCGTGATTTCCTTGATCAGGCGCGTCCAGATCTTGCCGCGCTTGGCATCGGTCGCGGCCTTCTTGTGCTTGATATTGGCCCATTTGCTGTGTCCAGCCATGTCGAAATTCCTTAGACGGTATGCAAGAGTGGCCGACATTTTAACATAGGGGATCATTCCATTTCCGGCCGCCCCAAGCCGGCGGCGGCGATTCGTTTTACAATCGACGGCATGACCAAATCTGCAATTGCCGACGATCCCGCTGCTGGCGTCAATACCGCCGCGCCCGCCGAATCCGCCGTGTCCCCCACGACCACCGCCGCTGCCGACGCCCGCGCCCGTTCCGCGCTGCTGGCCGGCCTGGCCATCGCCATTGCCGGCGCCGTCCTGTTTTCCACCAAGGCCATTGTCGCCAAGCTGATGTACCGCTATCAGGTCGACGCGGTCACGGTGCTGGCCTTCCGCATGATGTTTTCGCTGCCCGTGTTCGCCGCCGTGGCCATCTGGAAGATGCGCACCGAGGCGCCTTTAAGCAAGCCCGACCGCTGGCGCCTGCTGGGCCTGGGCCTGATCGGCTACTACCTCTCGAGCTTTCTCGACTTTTTGGGGCTGCAATACATTTCCGTGGGCCTGGAGCGGCTGATCCTGTTCCTGACGCCGACTTTTGTGCTCCTGATGACGTCGATGTTCCTCAAGCGCCACATCAGCCGGGTCGAATGGCTGGCGCTGGCCGCGTCGTATAGCGGCATCGTGCTGGTGTTCGTGCATGATCTCAAGGGCGGTCAGGGCAGTGTGGTGACCGGCGCGCTGCTGGTTCTGGGTTCAGCGGTATCGTATGCCCTGTACCTGCTGTTTTCGGGCGAAATGGTCAAACGCATGGGCTCGCTGCGGCTGGTGTCGTATGCCATGTGCGTCTCCAGCGCCGCCTGCATCGGCCAGTTTTTTGTGCTGCGCCCGGCCGCCATGCTGATCCAGCCGGCGCCGGTGTACTGGCTGTCGCTGGTCAACGGCGTGTTTTGCACCATTTTGCCCGTGTTCATGACCATGATCGCCGTGCAGCGCATCGGCGCGGCTACCGCGTCCCAGGCCGGCATGATCGGCCCGGTGTCGACCCTGTTCCTGGGCGCCCTGATCCTGGGCGAGCCGATGACGGGTGTGCAGATGGCCGGCACCGTCATGGTCATGGCCGGTATCTATATGCTGTCGAAGAAGAAGTAACACCACCACACAACGCCACCATCATTCATCGGGAAACACGGAGAACATGAAACCACGTATCGCACTCATCGCGCACGACAAGAAAAAAGACGACATGATTACGCTGGCGGCCGAATACATCGACTTCCTGCGCGGCTGCACCCTGATGGCAACCGGCACCACGGGCGGGCGCCTGGCCAATGAGCTGGGGCTGACGGTCGAGCGCAAGCATTCCGGCCCTTTTGGTGGTGACCTGCAGATCGGCGCCGAGCTGGTGGAAGGGCGCATCGACGCGGTGGTCTTCCTGCGCGACCCGATGACGCCGCAGCCGCACGAACCGGACATCAACGCCCTGGTGCGCGCCTGCGACGTGCACAACGTGGCCTGCGCCACCAATGTATCGAGCGCTCACCTGGTGCTGTCGCAGCTCAAGCTGGCTTCGCGCAAATAACGCCTCAAACAAACTATCAATTCAGGAGCACTCATGGCAAAAGCGATCCGCATCAACCGCACCGGCGGCCCGGAAGTGATGGAATACGTCGACGTGGAAGTCGGCGAGCCAGGGCCGGGCGAGGCGCGCGTGCGTCAGGCCGCCTGCGGCATCAACTATATTGACGTCTACTTCCGCACCGGGCTGTACCCGCAACCGCTGCCGGGCGGCCTGGGCATGGAAGGCGCGGGCGTGGTGGAAGCCGTGGGCGAGGGCGTGACCGAAGTCAAGGTCGGCGACCGCGTGGCCTACGCTGGCCGCCCGACCGGCGCCTACGCCGAAGTGCGCAATATGCCCGCATCCATCCTGGTGCAGCTGCCGGACTCCATCTCCCTGGAGACCGGCGCCGCCATGATGCTGCAGGGGCTGACCGTGCAATACCTGTTCAACGGCACAACCAAGCTCAAGAAGGGCGACACCATCCTGTTCCACGCGGCGGCCGGCGGAGTCGGACTGATCGCGGCGCAATGGGCGCGTGCCATCGGCGTGAACATGATTGGTACGGTTGGGTCGGACGCCAAGGGCGAAGTCGCACTGGCGCACGGCTGCGCTCACGTGATCAACTACAACACCCAAAACTTTGTGGAAGAGGTCAAGCGCATCACCAAGGGCGAGAAGGTGCCGGTGGTGTACGACTCGATCGGCAAGGACACCTTCCTCCAGTCGCTGGACTGCCTGGCGCCGCTGGGTCTGATGGTGAGTTTCGGCAGCGCGTCCGGGCCGGTGCCTGATTTTTCGCTGGGTGAACTGGCCTCGCGCGGCTCGCTGTTCATCACCCGTCCGACCTTGTTCAGCTATGCCTCCACCCGGCCCAAGCTGGAAGCGATGGCGGCCGACCTGTTCGAGATGGCCGGCAGCGGCAAGGTGAAGATCGGGATTAACCAGACATACAGCCTGGCGGAAGCGGCCAGGGCACACACCGAGCTCGAAGCGCGCAGGACGACCGGATCGTCGATCCTGGTGCCATGAGCGGGGAAGGGGATGACGGCTCGCCCAAGTTTGGGCGGCTGTTGATCGGACTGGTGCTGGCCGTGCTGCTGATTGTGGCCATCACCTTCGGGTCAGAGGCTTACTTCTCTTAACGCTTGCGTGCAGTGGCGGAATGCGGCCCCTGCGGGGCACTTTTTCGCCCTACCAAAGCACGCGACGCTTGCACTGCTTTGGTAGGGCGGAAAAGGCCAAGGGCCGCCTTCCGCCGCTACGCACGCCTACCCTTCGCGCTTCAATTCGATCCGTCGCGCCACGCCGCTCACACCGGGAAAACCCGCAAACGCACTTTGCACCAGTGCCGGCATCAGCGCCGGGGTCGACATTTCGCGGCTGGTGTTATGCACCGTCACATCAAACAGGCGCTCGCCGCTGACCGACTTGATCGCCACCTGCAGTTCGCGCTTGTAGCGGTGTTCGATGGTTTCGCGGTAGGCCGGCCTGCCCATCCAGAACGGATCGTAGAAGGGGCTGTGCCAGCCGCCCCAGTAACGCCGGCCGCCCCAGTAGCCGCCGCGATAAGGGAAGGCGGAAAAGCGGACACTCGGATAGAAAAACGGGTCGAACGGTTCAAGCACGCGGACCGGCACGTCGGTGGTCGTAAAACGCATCGATACCTTCAGTGCGGGCGCAGTACCCGTGGCGCCCGCGTCGCGAAAGCCCAGCCGGTTCAACTCGCCGCGAACCAGATTCTGGTAGCTGCGCAGCTCCAGCGTATCGTCCTGCACCGGCGGCGCTTCGAACACATAGGTCTTGTCCGGCACCTGGGCCGGCCATTGGTGGAAGGTGGTCACATCGCTGCGGATTGTGGTGGCGCAGCCCCCCAGCAGCAGCGTCAGCGCCGCACATGCTGTCATTACAAAGCGTTTCATCACACTCTCCCCATCCTGTAAACGGAATTCAACCAAGGTTAACTTTATGTTCCAGAATGCATTTTCGCAGAAATTTTACAGTTTGTTACCCCACGCACACGACGATACACGCGAAGGGGAACGGCACCGTCTTGCGGTATTGGTAAAATAGACGCTTCGGCACAATCGCTGCCTGTCTTTTCCGTCCATTCCCATGCGCACAGATACCCCCCAGACCATCTATCGGAAAGATTACATCCCGCCCAGTTACCTGATCGACACTGTCGAGCTTGGTTTCGACCTGGACCCGGACCGCACCATCGTCGCCAACCGCATGATCATGACGCGCAATCCCGACAGTGCGCAGCGTGAAATCGAACTGCACGGCGGGGACATCGAACTGGTCGCGTTGCGGATCAACGGCAAGACCCTGGGCAAGGGCGATTACCGGGTGGAAGACGGCATGCTGCGCATTCCGAATGCGCCCGAGCAAGCCACCCTGGAAATCGAAACCCTGTGCGCACCGGCCAAGAACACGACCCTGAACGGTCTGTACGTCTCGAACGGCAACTTCTTCACGCAGTGCGAGGCCGAAGGTTTCCGCAACATCAGCTACTTCCCGGACCGCCCGGACGTCATGGCCAAATTCACGGTCATGCTGCGTGCCGACAAGGACAAATACCCGGTGCTGCTGTCGAACGGCAATCTGATCGAAGAAGGCGAGTTGGACGACGGCCGCCACTATGCCAAGTGGGAAGATCCTTTCAAGAAACCGTCTTATCTGTTCGCCCTCGTCGCGGCGCGCCTGGTCTGCCAGGAAGAAACCTTCAGGCTGGCCGACGGCCGCGAAGCCTTGCTGCAGGTGTGGGTGGAAGACGGCAACCTCGACAAGACCGACTACGCCATGCAGTCGCTCAAGAACTCGATCCGCTGGGATGAAGAGCGCTTCGGCCTGGAACTGGACCTGGACCGCTTCATGATTGTCGCCGTGGGCGACTTCAATATGGGCGCGATGGAAAACAAGGGTCTGAACATCTTCAACACCAAGTTCGTGCTGGCCAACCCGCGCGTGGCGACCGATATCGACTACGCCGGCATCGAGGCAGTGGTCGGCCACGAGTACTTCCACAACTGGACCGGCAACCGCGTGACCTGCCGCGACTGGTTCCAGCTCTCGCTCAAGGAAGGCCTGACCGTGTTCCGCGACCAGGAGTTTTCCGGCGACATGATCGGTACCGACAGCGGCCGCGCCGTGAACCGCATCGACCAGGTGCGCACCCTGCGCCAGGCCCAGTTCCCCGAGGATGCGGGGCCGATGGCCCACCCGGTGCGTCCTGACTCCTTCGTCGAGATTAACAACTTCTACACCGTCACCGTGTACGAAAAAGGCGCGGAAGTCGTACGCATGTACCAGACCCTGCTCGGCCGCGAAGGCTTCCGCAAGGGCATGGACCTGTATTTCGAACGCCACGACGGCCAGGCCGTCACCTGCGACGACTTCCGCAATGCCATGGCCGACGCCAGTGGCCGCGACCTGACCCAGTTCGAGCGCTGGTACGACCAGGCCGGCACGCCCATCGTGCGCGCCGAAACGCGTTACGACGCCGAAGCCGACACCTACGACATTGAACTGACCCAGCGCTGCCCGGCCACGCCAGGCCAGGACAGCAAGCTGCCTTTCCACATTCCGGTGGCGGTGGGCCTGCTGGGCGCCGACGGCAAGGACTTGCCATTGACGCTGGATGGGCAAGACGTGGGCACCACGGCGGTGCTGGAGCTGACCGGCGAATCGCAGACCTTCCACTTCACCGGCGTGGCCGAGGAACCGACGCCTTCGATCCTGCGCGATTTCTCGGCGCCGATCGTGCTGGAGTATGAATACACGGACGATGAACTGCTGCACCTGTTCAGCCACGACGCCGACCCGGTGAACCGCTGGGAAGCCGGGCAGCGCCTGGCCATGGCGCGTCTGATCAAGCTGACTCACGCCGTGGCCGAAGGCGGCAAGCTGGAACTCGATCCGACTTTTATCGGCGCGATGGCAAAGATCCTGTCCGACGAGTCGCTCGATGCCGCCTTCCGCGAACAGGCCTTGCTGCTGCCGTCGGAGACCATGATGGCGGAGCAGATGGTGGTGGTCAATCCACAAGCGATCCACATGGCGCGCCAGTACGTGCGCCGCACCATCGGCAACGAGCTGCGCGAGGCCTTGATGGCGCAGTACGAAGCCAACCAGACGCCGGGTGAATACAGCCCCGATGCACTGTCGGCCGGCAAGCGCGGCCTCAAGAACCTGGCCCTGTCCTATATGGCGGCGGCACCGGACGACGACAGCGTCGCGCTGGCGCAAAAGCAGTTCGACGAAGCCGGCAACATGACCGACCGCGTCGCCGCGCTGGTGGCGCTGATTCACGCCGGCGCGGACGATGCGGCGCCAGCGCTGGAACGCTTCTACGCGGAGTTCAGCAACGAGGCGCTGGTCGTGGACAAGTGGTTCATGATGCAGGGTTCGGCGCCGTCGACCGATGTGGAGGCGGTGCGCGCACTGATGCAGCACCCGGCCTTCACGCTGAAGAATCCGAACCGTGCGCGCAGCCTGATTTTCGCCTTCTGTAATAACAATCCTTCGCAATTCCACGCGCCGGACGGCAGCGGCTATGCTTTCTGGGCCGAGCAGGTGATCGCACTGGACGCCCTGAACCCGCAAGTGGCCAGCCGCCTGGCGCGTTCGATGGACCGCTGGCGCCGTTACGCGCCCGCGCTGCAGGTGCACATGAAAGCGGCGCTGCAGCAGGTGGCCGGCGTGGGCAAACTGTCAAATGACGTGCGGGAGATTGTCAGTAAGGCGCTGGCTAATTAGGCCTATCGATAACTCGCCAATTACCCGCGCGCCTCACCACACCACCGTCATTCCCGCCAAGGGGGCCGCCGAGGCCGGGAATGACGGCGAAAAAATTCGCAGCAAAGCATTCCATACAAAGCATTCAAAACAAAGCAAAAGGGAAGTTCATGAAACGCGTCAGTCTCACGCAGCACCTGGTTGAAGAACAGCGTCACAACAATTCCATCCCCGCAGAACTGCGCCTCCTGATCGAAGTGGTCGCGCGTGCCTGCAAGACCATCAGCCATTCGGTCGGTAAGGGCGCCCTGGGCGACATCCTCGGCAGCGCCGATACCGAGAACATCCAGGGCGAAGTGCAAAAGAAGCTCGACGTGATCTCGAACGAAATCCTGCTCGAAGCGAACGAATGGGGCGGCCACCTCGCCGCCATGGCGTCGGAAGAAATGGAATCGATCCACCCGATCCCGAACCGCTACCCGATGGGCGAATACATGCTGCTGTTCGATCCACTCGACGGCTCGTCCAACATCGACGTCAACGTCTCGATCGGCACCATCTTCTCGGTACTCAAAGCGCCTGAAGGCATGGGCACGCCGACCGAGAAGGACTTCATGCAGGCCGGCAGCCAGCAGGTCGCCGCCGGCTACGCCGTGTACGGCCCGCAAACCATGCTGGTGCTCACCACCGGCAACGGCGTGAACTGCTTCACCCTGGACCGCGAGATGGGTTCCTGGGTACTCACCCAGCGTGATATGCGCATCCCGGAAAACACCAAGGAATTCGCGATCAATATGTCGAACGCGCGCCACTGGCATCCACCGGTCACGCGCTACGTGAACGAAATGCTGGCCGGTTCGACCGGTCCGCGCGCCAAGGATTTCAACATGCGCTGGATCGCCTCGATGGTCGCCGACGTGCACCGCATCCTCAACCGCGGCGGCATCTTCATGTACCCGGCCGACACGCGCGACACCTCCATGCCCGGCAAGCTGCGGCTGATGTATGAAGCTAACCCGATGGCAATGATCGTCGAGCAGGCCGGCGGCGCCGCGACCGATGGACGTACCCGAATCCTCGATATCGCCCCGGAAAAGCTGCACCAGCGCGTGCCGGTCTTCCTCGGTTCGAAGAGCGAAGTCGAGCTGGTCACCGGCTACCATGCTGAATGAACTGGTCGGAAAATCTGATCTTTTTGATAAATAAACGGAAAGTTTGCTGATTCGGACTAGCAAGTTGCGCAGATTCTTTGCTAGAATACGCGTCTTCGCCGATTTAGCTCAGTTGGTAGAGCAGTTCATTCGTAATGAAAAGGTCGCCAGTTCGATTCCGGCAATCGGCACCAGATACCAGTACCATGTTGTACCAAGCAATACCGAAAGCCCGCACTGCCACTAGGCGCTGCGGGCTTTTTCTTGACCCATCTCATACCATCGCACTCCCCCGCAGCCCGCCTGTTTTGTTGGTACCTCCGTTGGATGTCTTAGAATAGGGGTACTCCAGATACCAACAACAGGGATTTTTATGCCGCTCACAGACACGTTCGTCCGCACCGTCAAGCACACGGGCGCGACGGCTGGCGATAAATACACGGACGGCGAGGGCATGTATTTGCACGTCAAGGCGGCCGGGAAATACTGGCGCCTGGCCTACCGTTTCCAGGGCAAGCAGAAGACCCTGGCGCTCGGCGTGTACCCGGAAATCACCTTGGCCGTGGCGCGCACGCGACGCTTTGCCGCCCGGCAGCAGGTGGCCCATGGGGTGGACCCGGTCGAGGCCAAGCGCGAGAAGAAGCGCGACGAAATGGCCGAGTCCGTGCACACCTTCCAGGCGGTCGCCGAACAGTGGATGAAGAAAACCGCGCCGGCCAAGGCCGACAAGACGCAGCAAAAGGCCAGAGGGTGGCTGGAAAACGACATCTACCCGCTGATCGGTGCGATCTCCATGGCAGCGCTGCGCCCGCGCGACGTACTGGCGGTGGCGCGCCGGATGGAAGCCCGCGGCGCCCACGATTCGGCGCACCGTGTGCTGCAGCTGTGCGGCCAGATCTGCCGGTATGCGATCGCGTCCACCCTGGTGGAAGTCGATGTCACCAGCGGCCTGCGCGGCGCCCTGGCCCCGATCATCAAGGAAAACCTGCCGGCCATCACCGAGCCCAAGGCAGTAGGCGCCCTGATGCGCGCGATCGACACCTACGAGGGCTTCTATTCGGTCGTGGGCGCGCTCAAGCTGGCACCGCTGGTGTTTGTGCGTCCGGGTGAGTTGCGCACGGCTGAGTGGGCCGAGATCGATCTGGAGGGCGCGGAGTGGCGCATCCCGGCCGCCAAGATGAAAATGGGTATCGAGCACGTGGTGCCGCTGGCCACCCAGGCGCTGGAGATTCTGCGCTGGCTGCAACCGCTGTCCGGACATTCAAAATTCGTGTTCCCGGGAATCCGCAGTGCGAAGACATGCATCAGCGACGGCGCGGTGAATGCGGCACTGCGCGTGCTGGGTTACGCCCAGGACGAGGTCACCGGCCACGGCTTCCGCGCGACGGCGCGCACGATCATGGATGAGGTATTGGGGGAGCGGGTCGACCTGATCGAGCACCAGCTCGCGCACGCGGTCAAGGATGTGAATGGCCGGGCGTACAACAGGACCGCCCACCTGCCGGCCAGGCGCGCGATGATGCAGCGGTGGGCGGATTATCTGGATGGCTTACGGCGGGGTGCCGAGGTCATCAACATCAGGCAGGGCGCCTGACTTGGCGCGCAGGGCCAGCAGCTCGGCCTCGCAGCGCCGGTAATGGGCCAGCAGCGCCGCGCTGATCATCTGGAGCGGCGTGATGTCGTCGGCGCCGTGGTGGTGGATCTCCAGCAGCTCGACGCCGTTTTTATCCAGCCCCATAGAACTTGCCGCCGAACGCTCGGACAGCCGCCCATGCCGCCCACGCGCGCCAGGATGCCACGCCGGACACCAGCATCGCATCGCGGAACACGGCGTCGGCCATTTCCCGCGACACCATGCCCTTGTCGTACATCTGATCGTGGGCGACAGCAGCCGGGTTCATGGCCTCTGTGACGATCCGACGCACGATGAACAGCTTGCGACCGGTGACAAAATTTGTCACAAAGCCGGGCAGGGCCACGATGATGCAGCCCGCCCGCTCCGATTCAAACGACAGCGGGGCAGTCAGCACGTAATACCCTGGCTGCTCCGCCTCCACGTATTGCAGTGTGCCGATGTACCTATTCACGGCCAGCACGCTTTGTAGGATCGAGCAGGGAAGCCGGCACCACATCGGCGCCGGACATGCACAGCACGCGAAGGGCGGGGATGATCTGTGGATTGCGCAGGGCGGCGCTGACAGGCGTTGCGCAGGCAGCGGTCGACCAGGCGTAGATCATCTGATCGTTGGTGGTCTTGGCGCTGTCTACGGCAGCGGCGCCATACACGCCGACAGCCTGCTGGAAGCTGGCGCAGCCGGTGAGGGCGGAAGCGATGGCGAGGGCAAGCAAGGATTTCTTCATGGTTTTACTCCTACGGTTGTACTGGCAGTGGCCCAATGCCCCGCCCAGGTGGATGGATGTGGCTTACCTGGGCGCCATGCCTCGACGTACTGGACCCAGCCCTGGGCGTCAGTAGTCGGCAGCGCGCCGGGCAGCGTGTAGATGAGCAGGCGCGCGGCGGCGGCGGCCACGATGTCCTGGTAGCGAATGGCCTCCCACAGGGCGAGTGCGTTGGTGTCGATGTCGTAGGCCTCGCAAATCGCGCGCATGTGCGGGGCGGCGGTCTTGTGCGTGAGCGCGCCGCGGCATCCACCGTTCTTTTCGAACTGCCACCAGCCGGCGGCCGGGCCGTTCTCTTCGCCGCCGGCGCTCACCTGGCGGCGATGCTTCAGTCCTGATTCCTGCAAGGCGATGGCCAGCACGAAGCGGCGCGCGTAGAGGGAGTCGGCGATACCGAGCGCGGCCAGGTCGGCAAGTGCTGGTGCGATCGCGGTGGTGAGCAAGCGCAGGGGCGTCATTGCTCAGCCTCCACCTTGTCGGATTCGCGCCGGCGCCGGACCACACGGTCGCGCACAAGCAGGAACACCTGCAGGCCGACATAGATCAGCGTGAAAATGGACACCCACTTCTCAACCGGCATGTCGAGGATGGTTGCGTAAATCGTCACGGCCGCCGGCGGCGACATCTTGACTACTGCGTCGATTGCTTCGTTGGTTTGGTCGCGCATTCTTGGCCTATATGCAAAAGGCCACCCGGAGGTGGCCTATAATTGGGAAAACTACAAGGGGGAAACGTGCACTACGATCCGATCCAGCTGGGCGCGTGCCTGGCCTTCATCATCAACGCCTGGTTAGCGAACCGGCGGAAATAGCCGCTTCTGGCGTTCTTCTTCACTCTCCAGATCCATCAGCAGCGCCGGCGACATCGACATGCCGGGCGTGCGCATCAGTGGCGCTGCCTGCCGCGCCGGCCCGGCCAGTGTCATAGGCACGTTCATAGAGCGGCCCGCCTGCATCCCCAGCGAGATATTCTGTACCGCTGGCTGGATCATTGGGCCTAGCACGGGCACCTTCGACATCAGCGAGCTGTTGGCGAATCGATCCAGTAGCATTGCGCCGGCGGTTCCCGCTGTATTCGAGTTGTTCACGGCGGCACCAACGGGTTGCACTTGCTCGTAGCTCGATACCCGCCCGATCGCTTTCAACTGAGCAATGTCCTCGGGCTGAAAGAACAGGCGGAGTTTGCGGTCTCCAATTTGTTTAAGTGCGTTGTTGTAGCCGGACTGGCTGAATTTGCCGACCTCATCGGCAGCGCCGTTTAGTGCCTTCTGCTTAAGAAACGACGTGATCTGCGTGCGCACCGCATCCAGGGCGTCGGGGCTGTCCTTGATCGTGTTCTTGAGCATGGCCACGTCCATTGAATTGGCTTTATTGCCAGTGCCAACGATGAACTTCTCAATGAACTTCTCTGGCTCGATGCCGTCGCGCACCGCCTGCAGGGCCGGGGTCTTCTCGACCACCTTCATGAACTTGCGGTTCATCGTGCGCGCGGCGCCGAAGGCATCGATAGCGTTCTGGCCGATCTCCTGGCCTGGCAGCAGTGGCGTGTCGTCCAGCGCGCTGCGGACCATGCCCAGGGCCTTGCGCTCTGACATGTCCATAGTCGAGCGCTGCAAGTCTCCAATGCGGGTCTTCAACTGCTCGGCCACGTCCACCGTCAGCGGCATTTCGCCTGTGGCCGCCTTGTTCAGCAGGTTTTTCACGTCAGCCGGCAACTTGCTTCCCAGCAGACCTTGATCGAGAAGATCGCTTGCTCGCTGGGTGAAAGCGTGCGGATCGAGCGCTGCGCTGCGCCCGCTGGTGCCGCGCGCGTTGTCGTACAGCTTGCCGATCTGTTCCTTGGCCCGGTCGTTGAACTTGCCCAGGCCCTCCATGATGCGCTGGCCGCCCGAAATGGCATCGTCGGCAGTGTCGGCGCCCAGTTTGTTCAAGCCGGTCATCATCTGGCGGTTGTTCGCCTCTTCCGTTAGGCTTAAGCGCTGGGCTGCTGGGTCCTTGCTATTGATTCCAAGCTTCGCCAGGTTCTTCTGGCGCGTGAAAGTGCCCGGATCGCGTAGAAGTCCGGCAGCGGTCGGCGTAGCCCCGGTCAGTCGGTAATCGGCAAGGCGGCGCACGGCGTCGGGAGACACTTGGTCGCTGGTCTGGAATGCCTTGGCGACATCGGCGCGGATGCCGTTCGCGACATCGTCCGACATCTGCTCCAGCGTCAGCCCGTTGCCGCGCATCGCGTTGTTGATCGTGATATCGATCTGCACCGGGTCCACGCTGCGTGGCGACATAGCTTGCCGGATGCCCTGGCCCATGCGCGCACCGCCAGCCATGGCGAAGGGCGTGGCAACGCCGGCGGCCAGGCTCGCCACCAGCTGGGCATTGCTGTCGCCGCCCGTTTCGCGCGTGTAGCCACCAGCCGCGCCGGCAGCAGCCCCCGAGGCAACCTGTGACAGAGGATTGGCAGCGAGCATCTGGCCGACGCCCTGCGCGATGCCGGTGCTGTTCTTTGCCATCATCGAGCCAGCCGCCATCGGCGCCATCGTGCCGGCCACCATGCGCGAGGCGTCGCCCACGATCCGTTCGCCCGCCGTGGACGGCTGCGGCAGACCCATCTTGTCAGCGATGCCCGAGAAATTGGCCTCGCCAAAGGCTTCTTGTGGCGCGCGCCCTTTGATCTGGCCGGCAAGGTTGCCCGCTGTCTGCTGGCCGCTGATGCGCTTGGCAAGTTGCGCCGGCAGGTTCAGCGAGGCGAGCGCTTCCAGTGGGCCATCATTCTTGACCCGGCTGACTGCCTCGTTCAAACCAGCTCGAACCGGCGCGGCGATGAAGTTGAGAGCGCCGCCCAGCCCCTCCATCCCGTAGCGCGCGGTCAGACCGAGCTGGCGCGGGACATCGGCGATCGCGTCGCCCAGGTCCTCGCCGAAGCCTTTCGTGCGGCGGGCGGGTGCAGCGGCCGGCACCGCGGCCATTTTGAAACTGCGCTGCGCGTAGGCCAGCACGTCGGCCTCGCTCGCACCATCGGGCGCAGTCACCTCGAACTGCTTCCCATCGGGGCCCGTGATTTGATATTTTGGCATCAGTCGATCCTCTTGATTCCCCAGCTGCCGGCGGCGGCCGGCGCCGTGATCTTGGCGCGGCCGGCATTGTTGTCGAAGCCCTGGATAGCGAGCTGGCGGTTCGTGGCTTTTTGTTTGATGACGGCTTCCGAGTCGCCCGGCTGCGGGAAATACTGCTTCTTAGCGTTCTGGAACTCGTTCGCCCCGATGGCCGCGCCCGATTCCTGGCGCAGCACAGCGTTGACGAAATCGCGCTGCGCCTGCTCGGCCTTTTGGCTGTTATCGCTGAGCAGTTTGTTAGCGCCGGTCTCCATTGCGCCGCCGAGCAGGGGGAACTCCCCAAGCGCCTGCTTGGTGTTAATCCCGGCCATGCTGTAGTCGGTGCCGAGCTGGTTCAGGATCTTGTCCGATTCGGTGGCGCGCAGACCGAAGGCGGCCGACTTGCCCTGGAACTCGGTGGGCGCCTTGACCATCGTTGCCTTGGTGTTCGCTTCCTGGCGGTCCACGCCGAGCCGCTCCTGCGCCAAGCCGTAGTTCGCGTTGAAGTGCCGATCGGCTTGCGCGCGTGCGGCGGCCGCGCTGGCAGTGCTCGCCGCAGAGTCTGGCGATTGACCCATTTTCAGAACCTGCCCCGGCGTCATGTTGAACGGGTTGTAGGCCTCCATCCTGTTGTTCAGGTTCGCTAGCTTCATTTCCTCGCGCGGAAGGGTGCCGTCGAGGCGCTTCTGGTTGCCCTGCTTATCCAGGATGTACTGGAACGGTCGGCCCTGCGCATCCTGTCCGGTCTTCACGTCACCGTAAAACTCGGGCGTCTGCTTGGCGAACTTGGCCTGCAATTCCATGCCCTTCTGCGGGTCGATCTGCATCACGCGCGAGATAAGCGCTTGCGGGTCGATCTGGCCGCCCGGCATCGACTGCCGGAAAGCGTCGTCAATCTGCCCCTGCTTGCGCATGACCCCTTCCTGCTGCGCCATTTCCTGCTGGGCGCGCGCCATCTGCATAGCACGCATCTGCCGTTGCTGCTCTTCCTCGGCCTGCTGCTGCTTCTGCGCCATGCCGGCGGCGTTGCCCTGCATGTAGCTCTGAATGCCGACGCCCATAGCCTGGCCCAGCCCGAACGGCTGGCGAGTCTGGCCGGAGCCTTGCAGGATTTGCGCTGCGGCGTTGAGCAGCCCCATGGACTGCGGATCGTTGAAACTGTCGAGAAGGCCCATTGTTTTCTTTCTCTGTTAGCTTTTAATTAATAGCCTTTCGGCATCCAGTCGTAGCCGTCATATTGCGTGCTGCCGGTTCCGGTGCCGTAGCCATTCGCCGCGCCTTTAGCCGTAGGGTTGCCATAACCGCTGCCGCCGAACATCGATTGGAGGCCGTTGTACACCGAGCCGCCAATCTGTGCGCCAGCGAGAGCACCACCCAAGCCAGCCGCTGCGCTGTTGTTATACACCGGCTGAAGGGTAGTCGGGACCGGGTTCTTGTTGAGGTACGGCTGCAATACGCCCATGCTGTTGTTCAACTGGTTGAGGCCATACTGATCCTGATTCTGCGCGGTGGACAGGTTGGAACCCAGCAAGCCGCCCAGGTTCGACATGCCCTGCTGTAGGTTGTTGCTGTTGAGCTGGTTGGTCGTGAGCTGCGATTGCAGGTTGGCGTTGTTGGTGGTGTTCTGCGCGCCCATGTTCGCTTGCCCCACATTGATCGCCGCGTTCTGGTTAGCCAGATTGATCTGCTGATCCCAGCTGCCCTGCGCCTGCGCCGCCTGCTGCTTGTCATTGAGGCTCGCAAGGTACGCCTGCATGCTCAACTGCCCGTTTGCCACGTTGGTCTGCTGGTTCTGCGCGGACGTTTGGTTGTAGGCCGATTGCTGGTTGGCGGCGTTGGTGTTCGCTACGCCGTACTGCTGCCCACCCAGCGATGTCATGAGCGCTGCTTTGCGGTCCATGTCCTCGCGGTAGGCCTGCGCCTGCGCGGCCACGGCTGCATCGGTGTTGTACTGGTTCATCTGCTGGATGGCGCGCTGCTCGTTCTTGCTGTAGTCGCTCAGCGCGCGGCCCTCGGCGATGCCCTGGCGCGTGCCGCCGTACTGACCCGACAGCAGGGCGCCGCCGCGCACGCCCGGCATCACCGACTCGTTGAAGTTCTGCGTGGCGTCGCGCTGCATCTGACCAAACGCGTTGCTGCTCTGGTTGATGCCCTTCTGGATGGCGCCGGTAAGGAACGGGTTGGCGCCGGCGTCGCCGTAGATGATGTCGTTGTACGCCTTCGACAGATCGACGTTGTTCTGCGATGGCGCGTTGACGGTCGCCGCCTTGGTCGCCGCAGTCTGCCCGATGCTTGGGGCATTGGCGAAGTCCTTCAGATAGGAGTTGTCGTATTGCGCAGCTTGCGCTTGCGGCACACTGCCCATCGTCACAGCCGACATGCTCGGCGCGGTGCTATTTCCTTGCATCTGCTGCAAAGCCCCATTGCGGATCGTCTTATTGTCGGCGGCGCCGTTATCCGCAAGGTATTGCCGCGCATCGTTGGCGTAGTTGCCCAGTGCCCAATCCTGCGGCTTGTTCATGGCGTCCATGTACTTACCAAGCAGGCCGCTGTTTGTCGTGTAGTCGCTCGGCGAGTTGGTCGATACCTGCCTGCCGAACTCATCAGGCTCACCCCAAGTAGTCGCCACCCCCGGCTTGAGCTTTTGCGTGCCGTCGCCGTAGAGCATCGCCTGGATGCGCGGGTCAACCTGATTGGCTTCCAGTTGTGCCTGATTGCTTGCCGCCGCAGCCTTGGCGTTGTTCTTTGAAGATACGACCGCGCCAGCAGCGCCAATCCCGGCAGCAGCAAGGCCGACCCATCCGGCAGCAGTGATTCCGAAAGCCATGTCTATTCCCCTAAAAGATGATTGTTGCGCTGCACATTTTCCGAGCCTCCCAGCAGCTCGTTTTCGGTGATATCGGTCAGCTCCTTGACCACCTCGCTCAACTCGGTTTGTTGTGTCGCGTGGAAAGTCGTAATGACGGTTTCCGTAAGCGCGTGCGCTACGCGCTTGATTCCTGGCTGCGAAGTTCCCATGTAAGGGGCCAAGATTTCGACAACACCGTCATCTGTCATGAGCATCAAATGCCCTTTCGATACGACCGTGATGTGCTCGGTCTTGTGTACGGCGCCAGTGGCAGTGACGCCTGCGGGGATGGTCATCTGGCGCGCGAACATGCCGTTGCAGAACAGATTGACCACAGGGCACTCAACAGGTGGAAGCTGTTGCAGGAGTGCTTCCAGTTGCATGATTTTCTCGCGTGTCACTGGATTAGCGGTTTGCTCTTCATTCACAGCAATGGATTGGCTCATTGCCCGCCCCCTTGCAGATGCTGAATGATCTTCTCAGCGAAGTCTTTCACGGCGGCGGGGTCACTCGCAGCCTGCATGAGCACCTCGGCCATTTGCTTCGCCTCAGGCGTGCCTTTTGCTGCGATCTGCTGCGCGATCTGCTGCGCAAACTCAGGCGTTGGGTTCTGCGCAAGCTGCATTGCCATCTGCATGCCTTGCCCGCCGCCCTGTGGCTGCGCTGGCGCCTGCCCGCCACCCTGGGGCATCATCCCGCCCAAAAGCCCGCCTTGGGCCTGCTGTGGTGCTTGCTGCGGCATTCCGTCGAGTAGTCCCATGATTTATCCTAAAAAGGTCCAAACGTTGATTTTGTAGATGTACAGTCCGCGACCGCTGCCAGGGTTCCAATTTGGGGCGCCAGCGGCGTAGCGGATATCGCCGTCGCGCGGCTTGTCGGGTGCCACTAGCTCCGGGTCCAGGTGGCCGGCGGCGAGTTGCGTGATGGAGACGGACAGCTTGTCGAACTCCTCGCGCAAGTAGCGGGCGAAGTCTTTAGGATCGGTCGGAACTTGACCGGGCGAATAATTGGCAGTGCGGTATGAAATTGTTCTCACCAGCGGCTCCCCTGGCGCACGTCATAATCGAAGCTGTCCAGGCGCCACTGCACCGCAGTTCCCGATTCAATGCGTAGCGCCGGATAGCGATAGGTCACGATACCGTCGCAAGCGATGGTCGAGCCGATCACGTGCGTCATCGACACCGGATATTCGGGATCGGCATACGGGTCCGTGTTGTGTCCGCCGAGCTTGATAATGACCGTCTGGCCGGCGTTCCCAGCGATGCGCGCGCGGATGCCAACGATGGTCTTAAGCCGCTCGTCGTCGCCGAAGGACAGCCCGCGCCGCTCAAGGTACGAGACAGGCGCGACACCGTTGAACGTGGCCGACGAGTCGAGCATGAACAGTTGCGTGTCGTTCGACGCCATCAGCACGCGCGTTGTGCTCGGCGTGAAGTCGGGACCATTCCACGCGGTCAGGTCCGAGTCCCACGAGTCGCTGTCGGATGCCCACGTGCCGCCCAGCGACGTATCGATGGTCCCGTAGTTCGCATGGTTCAGGTTTGGGATATCGCGGTACGAAACCGTCTTGTCCTTGTAATTCCAGACCATGGCCTTGTTCGGCACGGTCGAGCCGATGGAGGCGTAGCACACGAACACTTCGTTCAGGAACGGGTTCTTGAACACGAACGATCGGTCGTTGTACGCGGTGTCCATGTCTTGGAACAGTGCGCGCCGGGCCACCTTGTCGAGCACCTGCACCGGGCTTTGGCCGTCATGGATGATCACGTCCGAGCCGGTCAGCACGAAGTGGAAACCGTCCAGCTCCACGATGCAGTTGCGGTTCATGGCGCCGGACAGACCCAACACCTTGGAGAAGCGGAAAATGTTGCTATCGCCACTCACGTCCATGCGCCACACGGACTGCTCCTTGTAGATCATGAAACTGTCGCGCAGTTGGAGGCCATCTACGATCTGGTCGCCACCCTCTGCAAGGTCAAGCTCGCCTGCATCCTTGGTCTGGTCGGTCGGGTCCCACGTAATCGGCACGCTGCCAGGGTCGGCAGGGTGGGACCACTTGACCATGTAGGCAAGGTTGTTCGTGCCCTTGGTTACGTTGAGCGCGATCAGAAACGCCTTGAAGGCGCGCAGGGACTTGCAGTACGTGTTCGCAGGCCAGTTGTCCAGCGTGACGAACTTGGACGCCGCGCCAGTGTCCCAGCGCTGCGGCGGGTCCACAGCGTTGCCGGGGTTGAGGATGGGGATGCCCGACAGGCTGCAACTCGTCCATGCGTTTTGCGCGCCCGTGTAGTTGACATCGACGCCGGCAGTCTGGCGGGTCACGTTGCGGTGCACAGCGGCGCCACCAGTAATCACCACATCGTAAATCTTCTGCGCGCCGGCATAGATCCAGTGCCGCATCCCGCCGATGGTGATTGCCATGACGTGATACGGCGTGATGGCCGGGGTGTCGAACACGGTGCCATGCCCGAAGAACTGGCGGCAATAGCCGTCGAGGAAGCGGATATTGTTCGCATCCGTCCACGCGGCAGGCTGCAATTCGTGCTGCGACAGGTCTTTGACGACACCTACCGCGCCGGCATTGCCGATTTTGACCATTGGCATGGGTCAGCCCTTCACAGGCACGGCTGGCAGTTCGGCCAGCAGTTCGGCAGCGGATGGCACAGCGCGCGTGCCCGCCTTCACGGCAGCGAACACGGTTTCGCACTTTGCCCACACGCGCGAGCGCCAGGCGCGGAAGGCTTTGCCCTCGGTCTGGTAGCGCGGGACGGCTGGTTCTTCGGCATAGCTGATCACCGCGATCAGGTGGTCATAGCCGAACGACACAGCCACGCCGTCCATGTAGTGCTGGACCGCAGCCATGAACGAGGCGACGATTTCCGCCTCGCTCGGGCTGGTGGCTGCGAAGTGCGCATCGATCTGCGCCTGCATGGCCGGGATGGCGGTCAGGGTTCCGTTGCTGTGCACGTAGCAGGCGCCGGGGAGATTGGCCGGCACGTCAGCATCGAGCAGCACAGCGTTGCTGGTGTCCACCTGGGTGGTGCGCCAGCCGTAGCCGCGCGCGCCGGTCGCGTCAAGCTCCAGATCGGGGCCAGCAAACAGCACCACATTGTCGGCTTTCCGTTTGATGATCCGCATTATTCGGCCTTTTCGATGATTTGGGCGTTGAGGAAGCTGCTCGTGCCGCCGTAGACGAGAACCGCTTTCGTGGAGGTCAGGCCTGCCGCCGCGATGTAGTTGCCGGTGACGGTGCCCATCAGGTTGGCGCCAATAGCCGGCACGCTGCCGGTGATGGTCACGAGGGCGGCGCGTACGTTCGTTCCGCTGCTGTACATCGCCATCACGCGCGTACTCGATAGCATGGCGAGGCTGACTTGGCTGCCACCCATGCCAGCTTCTCCAGTAACCAGCGCGCTCGGTGTGGCTGTGGTCCCGGTCACGTCCATCACATGCAAGCCGACTTGACCACCGCTCGACGTGTACAGGTAGAGCGCCTTGTTTGTGCTCAGCGTGAGCAGCGTGCTGCGAAGTCCCACAACAGCGTTGAAAGCTGCTGCCGTGCCGGGCGTCATCGTGCTGCCGGTGATATCGATCACGATATAGTTGGAATACTGCGTTGTGCCGAAGTACACAACCAGTGCCTTGGTGGACGACAGCGCGCACACGCATGGGTACAGTGACGACACCGCATTCAGAACAAGCGGCGTGCCACTTGGCGTAATCCCGGTGCCAGAAATATCGAGGATCGACGTTTGCACAAAGCTGCTCGCGCCGACATAGGTCACAATGGCCTGGGTGGCCGACAGGACAGCAACCGATGTGCCGAGTGTTGCGCCCGTGACCGCGTTGACCGTCACTACCGTGTTCGGCGTCAGCGTGGTGCCGGTTACGGAGATAACGACAGCCTGCGGGAAGCCAGACGTGCCCAGATAGGTCAGAATCAGCTTGCCTGTGGTCAGGACCGCGATGCTCGGGTTCGTGCTGGCAACCGCGTTCACGTTGACCGGCGACTGCGCAATGATGGCCGCATTCGTGATGGTCAGGAACACCACCTGCATGACCGTGCCGACGCCCCGGTAAGCACATACCGCAGTGGTTGGCGACAGCGCGACAATCGCCTTGTCGTTGCTGGTCGTGGCGTTGATGACCAGCGCAGTGGACAGCGCATAGTCCATCAGCGCGCCGCCCGCGTACGTCTCGTTGCCGATAGCCCAGAAGCCCGCGACGGTGGTTTTGTCGTACAGGTAGCAGGTGATGATCTGGCCGGCCTGCACGTTCACCAGAAACGCGCCGTCAGCGTTGCGCACCGAAAACTGCTTCGTGCCCTTGTTGAAGATGGTGAACACCGGACCGCCAGCGCTGAGCGTGGTCGCATCGGGCAGCGTGACCGTCTGATCGTCGGCGGTCATCGTGACCACCTGGAACTGTCGACTGGCGACGGTCAGCGTGATGCTCACCGCGCCGCTGGTGGTGGTCATGCCGCCACTCAGGTCCGCCCACGATGCCGTGGTGCCGTTGGTGGTGATGTACCGGCCAGCGTTGCCAGCCTGCGAGGGCAGGACAGCCGCAAACGCTTGCTGCTGCACGTAGAGCATGGTAGCAGCATGGCTTGCCTGCGTCGGCGCGGCCACGGTGGTGATTGCCCCGGTGAAATCGTGCGTGCCGGTGTAGACAGCGCCGGCCAGGTCGGCTTTGCCAGTCTGCAAGGCAGTGATCAGCACGCCATTGGCGGTGAATTGTCCCTGCACGGTGGTGAACTGGCCTTGGATGGAGCTGGTGACGCCGGTCACGTAGTTGAACTCCGTGTGCGTAGCAGTGCACGCCCCGGTCACGTTCGGCCATGTGTTCTTGGCAGTGCTTTTCAGCAGGCGGATATGATCGTCGCCCTGCGATTTGGCATCAGCGGCGGTCGGGTTGGTCACGACCAGGTCGCTGATGTAGGTTCCGGTTTCAAGTGCCATTGGGTGTCCTGTCTAGTATCGGCGGATCGAGCCGACCATCGAGCGCGGCACATCGGTGCTCATGACGCCCACGGCGCGCCCGCGCTGCTCGTTGTTGTTGACTTCCTTGATGGCCTGGCCGAGCAGGCTCTGCCACACAGCGAAGCGCTCGTCATGACCGAGAAACGGCGCCGACTCCAGCAGCGCCGCGTACAGGTACACGTTGGGGAAATTGGTCAGCAGCGCGTTGGTTGGCGCGCCATCGGTCAGCTTGAATTTGCTGACATAGCGGAAAGAAACGCTGTGCGCGCGATCGGCGGCCCGCTCGAAGGCCAGGTAGCCACCATCGATGCACCAGTAGTTTGGCGCGCCGGCCACGTTGGACACCGGCATCTGCTCGGCCACCAGCGGCGTCAGCTTGGCGCGCGGCTGGTCGGTGGTCAGCCAGACGGCCAGCGGTGAGGAATAGGCGGCAGGCAGGGCAATGCGGCGCTCTCCGATCGGCAGAGACAGGGCCGCCTCGAGTTCCATTGCCCGCATGTGCACGATCCCGTTGATGCGCGATTCAGCCAGGGCAATAAAGTCCGGGATGGTCGCGGTCAGGTCCGTGCGGTGCAGGTAGCTGGCAATCGATGCCTTCAGCTCCGTGTAGTTGGAGAGCGCCATGCTTATTGCGCCTCGGCCAGCAGCTCGGCCAGCTTGGCGTTGCTGATGTTGTGGGCAAACTCGATGCCGCGCGCCTTGGCTTCGGCCTTCATGTCGTCGCGGGTGGCGCCGCCGGTCTTGGCATGGGCGGCCGCATCGACCAGCGCGTCGTTGTCGGTGTTCCAGTCGGTATAGCCGTCAGCCTGGGCCGCCGCTTCTTCCTCGTCGCTGTGGACGGTCAGGAGCTCGCCGTTGCGGTACAGGGCCAGGGGGAATTTGATGTACATGGTCTTCTCCAGTGAGAAACGCCCCGCCGATGATCTGGCGAGGCGCTTGTGCTGCGTGGTTTAGTTGCTCAGGATGCGGCTGGCCAGCTGGGCGCGCAGGGTCTTGTAGCCGTACAGGATGTCGATACGGCACGGGAAGCTGCGGTCGCTGATCTGGAAGGCCCGGACCATGGACATCGAGATACCGTCCATCACTTCGCGCGCGGCGAAGTCGACACCCTTCGGCTGCACCAGGTCGGCAGTGGCGAAGGTGAAGGCATCCTTGTGGAACGCCAGGGAGGGGCGGTAGACCGCCGAAGCGCCGCCCACCTTGACCACTGCGCCGCCGTTGGTCGGCGATGCGGTGACGTTCTGGCGGCCGGTGCTGGTGGAGATCGCTGGCGAGATCAGCAGGGTGCCAGCGCCGCCGGCGTAGTCGGCAGTGACCACGAACTGCTGGAGCACGCCGGTATCCACCTTGGTTTCAGGGTGCACGCGGTTGCAGCCCACGAAGGTGAGCACATCGCCCTTCTTGAAGGTGGTCGCGCCTGCGGCAACGACCACGCCCGAGCCGGTCTGGCCAGCGCCATTCACCGTGTAGGTGGTGGCGGATGCGGCCGTGCCGGTATTCTGCGATGGCATCAGCGTGTTTTCGAAGATGTCACCGAAGCCGGCCGTTGTGCCCACCTTGCCTTCGCGGTACTGCTTGGCCACCTGGGTGGTGTCCTGGAACAGGCCCTTGAGGTTGTCGACCAGGTCCAGGTTGTCCTGGGTGTTCAGTAGCAGGCTGCGGGACGATCCAGGCGCCAGGGAATCGACCAGTTGCTTACGGGCCTGGAGGGCAGCACGCATCGACAGGGTGGAACCGATGTTGTTCACCACCTGGTACACGTCGAGCGCCATGTTCAGCGCGTCGGCTTCGACCTGCGCAGCCAGGACCGACATGGCCGGCTCGATGATGCGGTCGCTGAAGTCTTGCAGGGACAGGGTCAGTTCTTGCGAGGTGAAGTTCAGGTCGACACCCTTGACGTTGGAGACGGTAAGGGTGGTGCTGGTCTCGGTCGTGTCCTGCGCGTTCATGGTCATGCCCGAGCGAACGACGTATTCGTTTGGCAGACGAATCTTGAGGTCGCTGCCGATCTTGGCTCCTTCCTTGGCGAACGAATCGTCGTACTGGCGATTGATCGAGCCGATGAAGTTGAGCTTCTGGTGCAGCACCACGAGAGCTTCGCGGGTGACTGCGGTTGGGGTGAGGATGCTATTTGCCATGGTTTTCAGTGCTCCAGAAATGGAAAAACCCGCTCAGTGGCGGGTCTTTGGGGTTGCGATGTGGTTAGCGTTTCTTGCGTTGTTCATTCCGCCATTTCGCCCATTCGTCCATGCTCATCTTGTCCGGGTCCTTTGCCGCGGTAGCGCGGGAAGCGCTGATGCGGGTGACCGGGGCAGGCGGTGCTGCTGGCGTCTTGGGTTTGGCGGTCTGCTTCTTTTCCAGCTGGTCGTACAGCTCGGCCTTGTGCAGGATCTTTGCGAACTGCGGATGCTTGAGCACGGCGGCGCTGAGTGCCTGCGCCGGGATACCTGCTTCCACTGCAAATTTCATGACCTGGTTGTCGCGCTCCGGGGACCAGCCGGGGATTTCACGCTGAAAATAGGCACTCGCTTCCTGGACTTGCTTGGCAATGGCTTGCTGCTCGTTCAGTGCAAATTGCTGCTGTTTTTGCGTAATGGCTTGTACTGCGGTGTTGCGCGCCGCCTCCAGCGAGCGGCGTTGCAGGTCCAGTTTCTGGCACTGCATCGGGTCTTCATCACTGAGGCGGTTCCAGTCGAGTGCGTTGTACTCGGCCAGGCGCTCATCGATCGACTGCACCTTCGCAATCTCGCCGATGTACTGCTGCTGCTCCCGGGCCTGGGTTTCGACCTGGGCCGCGCGCGCTTCGATCTGCGTGCGCGTGGCTGCGACTTCCTGCGTCTTGCGCGTGTAATCGGCCTGCATCAGGCGTTCAGCCTTAAGCGTTGCCGCTGCGCTCTTCGGCAGGGCGAACTTTTTGCCGCCGACCTCGATTTCCTCGTCTTCCTCTTCAGGGGTGTCGAGATCAGGGTTGTCGGGATCCAGTTCTAACTGCGGTTCGTTGTCGTTATCCGAATTCGCAGGCAATTCAACTGCGTCGGAATCCGGCGATGCCGGTTGTTCCAGGTCGTCCATGTGGTGCTCCGGTTATTCCTGCGGGATGCAGGTATTCGTTACTGGGTCGGGAAGACCCGCGGGCGCGCGCGGCGCCGGGTAATTGCGTAGAGCGCGGCCACCACACCGGAATTGGTGTAGCCGGCCGCGCCGCCAAAGGTGATACCGCCGGTCGGCACGTAGCGTATCTTGCGCACCGTCGGCGCCGTGCCAGCGAAGACAATCCCACCGGTCGGCGTCACCACGCGCGACTGGCTGGAAGTGGTCGGAACATACGGCGCGGTGCCAGCGAACACGACACCGCCAGCAGGCGCCCGTACAGCCCCGCGACGCTGCGCCGCCGTGCCGGATAGGGTGATACCGCCGGATACCGCACGCAGCACGCCACGGCGCACTGTGGCAGCGCCTGCGAACGTCAGGCCGCCCGATGCTTGCTTACTTGCGGACCGGATCACGTTGGCCGCGCCACTGAAGGCCAGGCCACCGGTTGGCGTGACGGTCAGCGATTGCGGGCCGCCGCCTGCACGCAGGATTGCTCCATCCGGCTCGAAGTCTAGCCACGGGTTGTCCAGCGTGGCCCACACTTCCGAGTCTGGTAGACCGATGTTGTAGGCTAGCGCTGTATTAACTTTGTTGTGGCCCGCCGTAGATGTCGCCGTAACGGTGTTGAAGCCAAGCCCGATGCCTGCCGTGGACGTGCGCAGCGCACCGTTGCCGGCACTTGCTGACACCACTTGGCGCGTGCGCCAGTTGAACACCTTGATTGTATTGCCGCGCTTAACCAGGGCCACGCGCTCGTGCTGGTCGTTGGCCATGGCGAGACCGCTAATCGTGGCTGAGAACGCTGCGGGGCTTCCATCAACACACTTGGCTACCAGGTTCCCCGAGCCGCTGCCAGAAACCGGGCCATTCTCATAGGTCAGGAAAAGATTCCATCCGTTACCGGCGAAGTCAGCGCCGCGTACCATCAACGGGCCGTTGGTGGTGCTATAGTTTTGCGGGCGTCCAGCCCAAATAAGCGTCCAATCGTTACTGCCTGATGCCGTATCCGCGTTAAAGCGAATGCCGCCAAAGCCGCTTGTGCCGCCCGATGGGTGGATCATCAGGTCCAGGCCGTACTGGTCAGCCGTCACAAAATTGCCTACTGGCGCGGCCCCGCCGATGGCGCCGGCTACATTGTTTGCTAGGTTGCGAGGCGCGATAGCGGGGATGACGGCGAGCGCCAGCCGAGACCCGTTGCCAGTGCGGTCAACTACGGCCGGTCCCTGCGGCTGGGTGTAGAGCACTGGTTAAACTCCGGTCAGCGTTTGCGCGAATGCCTCACAGGTCACCGCCTGTCCGGTGTTGTCCTTCACGTCCACGCGCGCATACATTGCTTCAGGCGGGATGCGAACCGAGCGCTCGGTAATGCTGCTGGCGGTGGTGTCCCCGCCCATGGTGTAAAGCAGCTTCCAATTGGTGTTGTCGCCCGAGGTGTAGACGTAGGCATTAGGCGCAATGGTCGGCCCGGTGCCGCCATTGGTGATCTTCATCGTGACCAGGGCGCCGTACTTGGTCGTGAGGTCAACCGCTGTACCTGTGGTCGTGGCGCCAGCGGCGTTACTGGTTGCCGCAGCGATGATGGTCGATAGTGCTTTGGTCGCTGCCATTTATGCTCCAAGGGCTTGCGCCACGTCGTTGGGGGTTACGGTCTGACCAAAGACGCTGCACATGTTCGCCACAGTGAAAACCTGCTCAAACTTCGTCGGCACGCGCTGAGCGACAGCCACAAGGTTGGTGCGTGTGTTCAGCCCGCCAGCGCCCGCGAAGATGGTCGCAAAGCCGGTGCGGATGTTGGCGTTGCTGCCATCCACCGAGCCAGCGGCGATCATGGCCTGGTAGCAGTTCTGAAAGGCCACCGTCAGCGCGGCGTATTCCGACCACACCACAGCCGTGTTCAACTCGGCGGCGGGGATGCTCGGGCGGTAGATGACGCCTGTGCCGGGCTGGTTGTAGTCGGCAGCGATGGCGATATGGTTGTTCGCAGCCAGCAGGGCGGCCACGCCCGCATTGGCCAGAATGTGCGCCTTGAACGTGGTGAGTTGAGCGGGCGTCATTCAGTCCGCCGTGATCGTAGGGGTAAGCAGGATGTTGTCGCCGTTGGCCGCCGGCGTGAAGCTGGTGAAGGTCTCGGCCAGCACCAGGTCGCCGGTGGTCGCACGCTTGGCGATGTAGCCGTAGATCGTCAGGTTCGTCGTCAGCGGCCCGGTGAAGGTCCACGTCTGCTGTGCGTACGCTGCCGACGATGGCGCGCCGCCAGTGACCGTCCAGCTTGCACCGGTCAGCGTCTTGTCGGCATAGCCACCGCCAGCTGCCAGCGTGTACGTGGCTGATGTGTCAGTTTCTGCCGGCGTGATGTTCGTGGCGAACATGCAGTACTTGAGGTCTTCGGTTGTGCCGTACTTGTTGACCAAATACGAGAGGGCGATGACTTCGCCGGTATTGGGGACCAGGATCGTCATTACGCACCGCCGTTCGTGTAGCCCATGGCGCGCAGGGTCATGATGTCGCCGCGGCGCGATTCGGGGATTTCGTGGATGTAGGCTTGGCGCAGGCTGGCCAGTTCGCAGACGACCACTTCCGGCACCGCCTTGTCGTTGTAGTCGAGCGTCATCCGTGTGGAGCCGTCATCCTTGACCAGCGTCACCTCGGCCAGGCCGTCGACGCGGCAACCGGTGATGATGCCGGTGCCCTGGGTGACGTGCACCCACATGCCCTTGCGCTTGCTGGCCGCTTCCAGCGCTGGCTGGTTGATGAATGCGCGCTCGAGCGTGACGACATGCGTCTGGCCGGCGGCGGGCGCCAGCGCGGGACGGCGCAGCAGTTTGTTGAGAAATTCCATGTTAGACCCCGTTGTTGATGTAGACATCGAGCTCAGCCGTGCCGCTGGCAGTGCGGCACGAGAACTCCTTCGGCTGATTGCCCGCGCGCAGGCCCAGGGTGATATCGCTGTGTGCCAGCACGGCAGCGCAGGTGGCCACGCCGACGCCGCCCGCTGGTACGGTGGCCGTCTGCGCGCCGTTGCCGATCGAGAAGTAGGCATCGTCAGGGCCGTGATTGACCACGCGCACCGCTTCGCCGACCTGGTCGAGCACCGTTGACGTGCCGCCGCTGACGGTCGTTGCGCTGAAGCGCCTGCCGAGCGCGTGCGCGCCGAATAGTTTGTTCGTCATGCTGCTGGTCCCTGTGGTTGGTCAGGCGAAAAAAAACCGCCCTGAGGCGGCTGCTGTTGTTCGATGGCTGGCATGGGCGGCGCCGGCATCTGCGGCGGCGGGCCGGGCGCGACATCGGGCGAGTTCAGCACCTGCTGAAGCGTCTGCATCACCACGGCCTGCACCTGCTCGGGGCCGAAGGCGGGCACGGTGACCTTGAGGCGGTCCGTCTCGGCCTTGTAGGCGTCGATTTTGAGCTTGTCGGCATCCACTGCCTTGGCGTGGCTGGCGTCGGCCAGCTGCGCCTGCATCTGCTGCATGGCCTGCTGCATCTGTTGCATCTGCTGCTGTGCCTGCTCGAGCGCGGGATTCTTGCCCTGCGCCTGCGGTGGCAGCATCAGCTTGAGGCGGTCGGCAATCTCGTCGGCGCCCGGCCAGTCCAGATTCTTGGCCAGCAGGTCCCCGATCAGCCCGCCGGCGGCCGGCACCGCACGCATGAACTCGGTCATTTGCGCCGCGGCTTCCTCGCGCTTGGTGGTGTAGCTCGGGCCCGCTTCGCACGTGACGTCATACTTGCCGCTGGTCAGATCGTAGATGCGCATGATGCCTTCGGTCTGCTCGGCGTTGCTCTTTTGCTCTTCCGGCGTCGGCTGCGTCTCCTGGTTGATGGCCACGTTCTGCGTGCTGCCGTCCTCACGGATCGTCCGGATGATGCGCGCGCTGCTGTACACCTTCGGGATCAGGTCGGCGATGATGCGGCCCGCGTGCCGGATGGCGCGCGACAGGTTGTCGGTGAAGTTGAACGTGGAGACGTCGCCCTCGCGCTGGCGGGCAATGACTGCGCGGCCGCTCGTCTCGTTCGACTTGGCGCCCAGGGAAGCATCGAACAGGCCCATGACGCTCTTCATGTCCTCGTTGGCGTTCATTGCCTCTTGCAGCGCGCCGGCCGGGGGGCCATCGAAGAATTGGCGCTTGGGCGGGACGGTGCCATCGTACTCAAGAGTGGCATGCGATATCGTGTTGGCGGTGGCCCAGTTCGGATCGCTGTTGAAAGCGCCAGCCGGGCCCACCCATGCAGCTTTCGGCGCCATGGCCACCAACTCGGTGGACACCGTGCGCCAGTAGTTCATCATCTGCTGCGGGTCTTTGGCGAAGTGAATCAGGGACATCAGGTAGCGCTTGCCGTTCACGATCACCTCATCGCCATAGACCGGCACGATGGGGATGTATTTGCCAGCCCACTCGTTCGTTTCGATGATCTCGGCGCCGTTCATGATGTGCTGCGTGACCTTCATGGTCTTGGTCGGGCGCGTGCTGGTGACGGTGATGCCGGCCACGTCGAACAGTTCCTTGCCGTTGTCGTAGGCATCCTGGTGCATCACCTCGCCGTTGGACAGCAGCAGCAGCGTAGCCGGTTCCTCGCGGCGCTTCCACCATTCGACAACGCGGATGTCCTCGCCATCGATCCAGCCATCGGCCACGTCGCGGTGATCGCCTTCAAAGCTGGTCATGTCGGCGTCGGGCCAGCGCGCGGCGAATGCGTCCTTGGCGTAGGTATCTTCGACAAACGCGTCGTTCCAGTTCGCAGAGTCGGCATCCATGCAGAACGCGTCAGGGATCACCGACAGGCTGTTGGGGATGCGCTCGATACGGATGTCCTGGTCGAACACGTCATCTGAGGCGTAGTCGGTGGTGATGCGGAAGTAGCCGAAGCCGCCTGAGACAGCGTTGTCCAGGGCGGTATCGTAGGCCACGTCCGCATTGCTGCTGTATTCGATGTTGCGGGCCAGGCCGTCCTGCACGCGGGCGGTCCACTCGTCGGCGCCGTCGCCCACCGCGTGGAACTTGATGGCCGGCTTGTTCTGGCGCGCGTCGTTGGTCACCTGGCGGATGAAGGCGGGCAGGCGGTTCACGGTCAGGCACGGGCGGCCTTCGTCCTCGCGCTGCTTGCGCACGGCTTCCGGCCACTGTTCGCCCAGGCGTGCGAAGCGGATGTCTTCCTCGTAGCTGCGGCGGTTCTCGCTGTCACGCTCGATCGCGACGTTGTAGATCCGGATGCCCTCGGCATGCAGGTCTTCGTCGGCGGTCTTCTTTTCGGTTTTCTCAGCCATATCGTCCAGTTATCCCATCCAGCCAGTGGGCACGCGCGGTGCCGCGGCGCGCTTCGTTGTCGGTTCTTCGTACGCAACACACATCAGGCCGAACGCATCGGCGCCGTGGCTGGCCCAGTCGTGCTCGGGGCCCAGGCCGATGTTGCGGACTTCGTCTTTCTTTTCGTGGTACCAGCCCAGCGCGTCACGGCCCGGCTCGGTGGTGGCGTCGTTGAACCACATCGACGGAAACAGTCGGCGGCCGGCTTCGATGCGCGCCTTGGCTGCGCCCTTGCCCTGGTTCGGCACCACAGTGACCTTGTACTGCGCAGCCCTGAGCGCGCTTTCGTACGACACGTCAAACACCTTGTCCTGCGTGCTGCCATCGTGCGGCAACCAGATTTGCGCTCTGTCGGGCGTGTAGCCGCGCTCGCGCATCCAGGCGATGTGGCTGGCCAGAGGCTGGCCGACCGTCTCGTAGTAGTCGATGACGCGGATTTCCTTGCCGATGAACTGCGCGGCCCACATGGTGAATGCGTCGGCGCGCGCTCCGGTGCCGCCGATGTCGACAAACAGGCGGATGGTCATCAGCGGGTCAGCAGCCATCCGCCCGATGCGGCCTTCCAGCTTGGCCTTGGCCAGGTAGGTCGCGTAGTAGGCGCCCTCAAGCACCTGCGCATAGCCACCTTCCCAGATGTGGTCGTACTGCTCCGGGTTGTCGCGCAGGCAGTCCAGGCGCTCCTGCTTGAGCGTCGATGGGAACCATGGGTTATCGGACCAGTTCGCGCGCAGCACCAGGGAGCCAGTGGGCAGCGTCGCGCCGCGCAGCATGGCATCGACTGCATCCGTCTTGCGGCGTGGGTTCCAGCTGAACCATAGTTCGCTGTCCTCGTCGCGGATGGTCGGGCGCAGCATCTGGAGCGAGCGCACCGACATGGATTGCGCTTCCTCGCACCATGCGCGCTTGAAGCCTTCCAGCGACTTGATGGACTCGGCCGTGTGGTCCTGCATGCCCTGGAACACGATGATGCCGTCCCCAGGCGTCTGGATGACCTCGTTGAACACCTTGAAGCCGTCCGCCTCGTTCAGGCCCAGCTTTTGCAGCTTGTCCTCGATCAGGCGCTTGCTCGATTCCTTGAGCGACTTCTGGACCTCGCGGATGCACACCGAGCGCATGCCCTTGTTCACCATGCTGTCTTCGATCAGCAGGCCGCCAAAGAAGTGGGACTTGCCCGAGCCGCGGCCACCCCATGCGCCTTTGTACCGCGCCGGCGCCAGCAGTGGCTGGAACACCTCGGCGGTGTCGATCACCAGATCGGTCATGCCTTGACGATGCGCCGGGTGATCTGGGTGAACTCGATGGGCTTGCCATCCTTGCCGCCCACCTCGATGGTGGCCAGCTTGGAGTGCACGTAGGGTGCGGCCGCAGCTGCCATCCTGTCGCGCCGCTCGGGGTCCGCCTTCGGGTTGCGCATCACCTTCAGCATGTATTCCAGCGGCGTCACGCCAGCGGCTGCAATGGCTTCCTGCATCTCCAGCGTGCGCTTGTTCTTCACGCCTTTCGGGCGGCCGGCGCCAGGCTGGGCGCCGCCTTTCTTCTTCGGTTCGGTCATGGGGTTTCAGGGTTCCTTGCGGATTGTCCTGCCAAAAAAAATGCCCCGCGCAGCTTTCACTGGCGGGGCGAAGGTCAGCGCTTGGTAGCGAGACAGGGGAAAAGCGTTATCGTGGAGACAATCACCTCCTTTCGATGGGCAACAAAAAAGCCCGCGTCCTTTCGGCGCGGGCTTCGTTTCCTCTGGAGTCGGCTCGGGCTCTCCACTGGAGATCCTAGCCGCGTCTTGGAGGACGGAATTAAGTTGTAGATGCGCAATCTACGCCGGTTATTGCGCAATGTCAATGCATGCTGGAAATTTCTGCGCCTACCTGTTGCCGTTGTTCAGGATGTCGCCTACCGCCTCTTGGGCCTCGGCAAGCGCCCGGTTCCAGTGGTGGCCAGGCGTGTGCTTGATGCTCAGCTGCCGACAGATCGCGTTTGGCGCCTGCTCCAGTACATACAGATTCTTGAGCAGCATCTGGTGCTTGACGCCGAGCTGCATGTAGGCGCGCTGGATGATCGCGGCATCCTCAAAATTCATCGATGCCAGGGTTTTCTTGCCCGGCGGCGCCCCGTTGGCCGCTATCCGCAGCAGGTTGCAAGCCACGGCAGTCATGCACTTGTAGCCTTGGCCGCCGTATGGCGAGGTGCTGCGAGTCTCGCGCGTGGCCATGACGCCACCACCGCGCCCTCGCTGGCACAGCCCCCAATTTTTTAGCCTCATGGCAATATCAACTCGTTCGGTCACTTGTCGGTGTCCTCGTATTCATCGCAGCGCTTGTCGGCCAGCAGCTGCTTGACCAGGGGATTGCCGCAGTACTCGCGCGCGTTGGCCTGCACTTCGCGGTGCATGCAGCCCTTGCAGGTTTCGGCCTCGGCGTCCAGCAGCTGCTCGGCCGGATCGCGGTACATGCGGCGTGGCAGGGCTGTCACAGCACCTCCGAATCGCTGCTCACCGGCTCGTCTTCGGGCTCCTGCGCACCCAGGCGGGCAGCGCGACAGAACAGGATCGCGGCCACGATGGCGAGAACCAGGTACAGCACGGCGAGGGCGGCGATCACGATTTCCCCTCGGCGCCGCGCGCATACGACAGCAGGGCCAGCGCGTCGGCGTGGTTGTCGTCCACCGGCGCGAAGCCGCGGCGCTTGGCCTCATCGATCATGGCGTCTTTCTTCGCGTTGCCCTTGCCGGTCCAGTGCTTCTTGATCGCGCCCACGCCCACCGGGTACAGCGGAATCTGGTTCGTGGCACACCAGGCCTGCAGCATGGCCAGGAAGCCGCCGTAGGCATGCGCCGCCAAGGTGCCGGTGTGCTGCTTCACGTCCTCGAAGTAGACCGCGTGCACCTCGCCGGCGGCGCGCCCGGTGTCAGTCAGGAACTGGCGGAAGGCCAGCCAGCGCTTGCCGTGGCCGCCGTGCTTGGCCGGTGCGAACGAGACGCTGCCGCCCTTGACGGTGCCAGCTCGGTCGCACAGGGCCCAGCCGCATTGCGTGCCGATGTCGATTGCCAGGATGTTCATTGTGTTGCTCCCCGTTATGGTTTTATGTGATTATTTTTTCTATGCCGCCCTGGTATCGACGGTTGACAGCGCGCCGATGTTGTAGCGGTTCGGCACTTCGGTCAGCGTCTCCAAATATTGCTGGCTGTCAACATCGAACCAGAAGCCGAACTTGCCTTCGAACTCCCCGTTGCGCTGCTTTTCACATGCAACAACAGCGGTCGGGTCGTCGGTCTTTTCCTCGAGCGCTTTCTTGTTGCGCCAGACGATGAACACGTTGTCGACCTGGTCGGTGATGGCGCCCGCGCCCTTGATGTCGAACTTGCCCGGGGCCTTGTGCTCGCTCTCGCCCTTGCGCACGTGGTGCACCAGGTGGACGTGGACCTTGTTGGCCTGGGCGAAGGCGCACAGCTCGTTCACGAAATCCTTTTGCGCGTTGTAGTCGTCCTCGCCCTTGACGCACTTCATGAGGCTGTCGATGACGAACTGCGTGATGCCGAACTGCTTGGCGGCGTAGCGCATGACCGCGATCACCTTGCGCCACTCGACGGCGCCCACGTGGTCGTACATCCAGAGGCGGCCGTCAGTCCACTTGTGGAACGACTTGAGGAAGGGGATGGAGGGTTCGCGGCCGGCGTAGGCCTGGCGACTCATACGGTGCATCTGCTGAACCGGGCGCATTTCGAACGACGCCACCATGACGCGCTCGGCCTGGTAGCACAGGTCCAGCTCGACCTGGGACAGGAACATGCTCTTGCCGTGCCCGTTGACGCCAGCCCACAGCGATACCTCGCCCGGGCGGAACTTGACCTTGTTGCGGGTCTTCTGCCACAGCATGGTGGGGACCGGGGTGGTGTCGGCCGGCGCGTAGAACGCATCGATAGTGGCCTGCAGCCAGTCGGATGCCGGGCGTACGTTGTGCTGCTCGGGCTCGTCCATGTACTCGTTGAAATCGATGGTGTCAGGGATGACTTGCATGGGGTACTCCGTGTGTGTTGCGGGTGTAGGTGCGGGCGGACAGGAAGTCGTCGTTCTGGAAATCCATCCACGCCAAGGTGTCGAGGTCGTAGATCCATTCCCGAACCGGGCTGGCCACATCGTCGGCAGTGGGGACCAGGTACACGTGCGCGCCGCAGTGCTCGTGCGTCAGCCACAGCCCAAGGTAGGCAGGCCGGCACAGTGCGATCGCCTTCAACGTGTCCAGCCAGTCGCAGCGCTCACCCACGTAGACGCAGACGTCCAGGTCTCGGCACCAGCGCCAGTCGTACTCGGTGCCGGGGATGGCGCGCACCACCGGGTTTTCCGCTTCGACGTGGCCTACCAGGGAGATCAGCACCATGCTCTCGGGCTTGAAGCCGCGGCGGCGCGCTTCCAGGATCGGCTGGGCGTTGATGGCGAGCATGGTCAGATCCAGTCGGGCTTGGTGGGCGGCGCCGGGGCGGCCAGGTCGGAATCCTTCAGCCAGCTTGCTTCGAAGCCAGTCCAACCCCGTCTACAGGAAATCGATAACGCACGCTCCAGTGGCAAGCCCGCCTTCCCAGCCTCTGCGATGATGTCCTTGAGCGCCGTGATGGTGACCACTGCCCGCTTCGACTTGCGCAGCCTGAGCCAGTCCGCTGCGGTTTGGTCGGATACCCCCCTGGCTTTCAGTTCGACCAGGGGGTCGAAAGCGGGCGCCGCCGGCGCGTTTGTCTTATCTTCTTTATTCTTCTCTTCTCTAGCTAACGGTAGGCTAACGCTGGCACCGTTAGTTTTTTCGGTATCAGGCGTTAGCTCTTCGTTAGCAGAACCGTCGCTTTTTGACTTGGCTGTGTGATTGGCCACACGTTTCGCAGTGGTTGCGCGCGTCTTCGCTGATGCCCCGTTGTGCTCACTGAAACGGAGTAGCGTGATTCCTTCCGGCGTGTCTTCGATCCAGCCAATGGTGACCAGGGCCTTGCCAAATCCCTTGATGCCCGTGTCGCGGTCGATGCCCTTGGTGCTCAAGCCGGGCATGTGACCGGTCTCGGTGTGCTCGTCGGCAGACGCCCACATCCAGTAGAGCGCGCCGATGATGGTTGGCTTGGTCTTGTCGGTGAGGTCGCACAGCTGTGATACCCGTGGGTCGCTCCACAGGTTGGTGCGCATCTTGATCCATTCGCCTGCCATTACAGGCCCCTCAACCGCACCGCGGCCGACACCATGGCCAGCACCATCCGGCGGCCGTAGGCATCCAGCAGTTGAAAGTGCTCGACAAGCTGCGCGGTGTCAACGTCATCGATCTTGGACGGCGCAAAATGCAGAATCGGGGTGCCTTCGGTCAGGGCGTCGGGCGTTGTTCCCAGCCAGGCGGCGAGCGCGAGAAGGTTGCCCCGTTGCGGGAGCTGCACGCCGTTGATCCAGTTGGAGACGGTCTGTGCCTGGATCGAATAGCCGGCGTGGCCGGTGATGATGCGGGCCAGTGGTACGGCATCGAGCGTGTGCCCGGCCTGGGCCAGCAGCGAGCGCAGGCGGCGAGCGAAATCAGACTTGAGGTTGGGATCGGCCCTCACGATTCGGCCTCGGCCAGCTCGGGCACGTCAGCGCAGGCCGCCAGCCGATCGTACTCAGCCAGCCAGTCGGGCAGGGCCAGCGAACCAGGGTTCATGCCATGCGACTCGCGCGGCTGGCCACGCAGGAAAGCACGCCGCGCCATGTGCTTGATGTGTTCGCGGGAGACGATTTCATTCATTTTTCTATTTCCTCACCACGCACCAGGGCGCGCAGCTGCTCAAGTGTTTTCAAGGTGGCACGCGCACAGCCCATACGATGGTCGGCATGCTCCTGGCTGATTGCGCCTGTCTTGCGCGCGTTGGCCAGAGACCGTTCCATGTGGTTGATCTGCGTCTTCTGGACGTCGATCTGCTCTGCTACCGTGTACCCGGCTTTCTTCATTTCCTGCACTGTGCCCTCCGGTCTTTCTATTCCTTCGATACCTCGCTCCGCAGTCGGAATCCCTTAAATCTGCATCGAAGTTCGCCTTTTGAGGTTGAATCGGTTTCTGGCGATCTTGTCCTGCGTGTTGTCGTAATTGGTACCGACGCGCAGGTGATCCGGATTGACGCAACGCGGGTTGTCGCAGCTATGCAGGACAAGCAGGCCCTTGGGAATTGGCCCCTTGTAGGTCTCATACGAGAAGCGATGGGCTCGATGTCTTCTTTGCTTCGCCCAGAACCTCCCATAGCCGCTAATACCAATTTCCGCAGTCCATAGCCAGCAGCCCGGCGTCACGATGAAGCTGGATTCGAAACGCGCGAGCGGAAAATCTGGGGCCCGGCGATACACACCCTGCTTCACTAGATATTCCCGGACGCTCGCATACCAAACGCCAACTTCCTCGGCAATCTTTGTCACGCCAATGCCTGCGAGGTACTGATCGACAATTTTTCTCTGGACATCTGGGGCTGACAGTATTTCTTTCGGGGATGCCATGGAATGCCTTTCTATTTCAACTTCTTCTTACGGAGAAATTCAACAAAATCCGCCGCGTCAAACCCGCCTCGGACGCATCTGACCGCCCTGCATGCCCAACGAAGCGCGCGAAGCCGGTCGGCCAGCCCGACATTGGCGGGCTTCCTTCGGCGGCGCCGGCGGCCTACCATGCGACTGCGCTTCACGGTGCATCAGGTTGCGCAGGAATGGGCTGCGGCCCAAGCCGCCGCGCAGCTGATCCAACAAGCTGACTTCGGCGTCGTTCACCTTCATTTCGATGGTGGTGGTGCGTGCGTTCGGGTTCATGTAGTTCTCCAGTGAGTTGGGATTTAGGCGATGCGGTGGTGCAGGTGGTGCTGTGTTACTGCTCAGACGCGGTCGTGTCGGTGCCGGCCGGGCGTCGCATGGGGAACAAGTCGGGGCGCTCGAGGCGCACCTTTGGAGGGATGCCGCGAGTCATCCAGTTCTGGACCCGCTGCACGCCGCCGTGTTTTTCGTAACCGAGCAGCTCGCACACCTTCGTAGCGCCGCCGAGGTCTTCAATCACTTGTTTGTCGTTCGACATGTTGTTGCCCATAAATTGAGAGGAAGTAACTCATTAAACACCATGTTTAACAAGATGTCAAACAACCTGTGTAACACAAGCTGTTTAGTTCCACTCAAAATGGTGCAATGCACATGCAAATGAAACGACTTTACGAAGCAGCCGAAGCACTTCGGGGGATCAAAGGGCAATCGGAATTGGCCCGCGCCCTGAACCTGTCGCCGCAGACGGTGAACAATTGGGAGGCGCGCGGCATGTCGAAGTCGGGAATGCTCAGCGCCCAGGCTCTGCTGGGCTGCTCAGCGACGTGGCTGGCGAGTGGTGAGGGTGAGATGACGATCGGCGGCCCGGTGCCCGTAGGGCCGTTCCAGGCCGTCAGGGTGGCAGAGGTGGATGATCCCGACTTTGTGCCTATTCCGATGGTCAAGCTGCGGCTCCAGGCCGGCATGACCGGCTTCCAGACCGACCCGGACCGGCGTGACGGTGGCACCATTGGCATGCGCCGGGCTTGGGTCGAACGTGAGCGCCTGGACCCGGAGCAGCTTATCGCCATCCAAGTGCGCGGCGAAAGCATGGAGCCAGCGCTTTATGAGGATGACATTGTCGTTATTAACGTGGCCGACCGGAAGCTGGTCGACGGCGTGGTATTCGCTTTCAATTACGAGGGCGAGGCCGTGGTAAAGCGTCTATCGCGTGATGCGGGGGATTGGTGGTTGACTTCTGATAATCCGGATCAGCGCAAATATCACCGGAAGATATGTCGCGGCGACGCCTGCATTGTTATCGGCCGAGTGGTGCGAAAAGAAAGTGGACGAATATAAGGAGGTCTGCATGGAATGGATTGGTGGTGGGGCTCTAATCTTGCTTTGGATGATAATGAGCCGGGTCCAGGATAGTCTGGTTTGCCTAAAGCAGATTAACGACCGGCTGGAGAGTAACGAATTGGAATTAAGAGCGATCCATCGCACACTTACCTATCAGGGCGAGAAGCTTGAAAAAGCAGTCGTTGAAATCAGTTTTGTTTCTGCAGACTATGACCGTCACATACTCCGTCCACTTGTAAAGGCAGGGCGCTAACAATATAGTGGAACGGCGCGCCACTATGTCGAATATGAAAGAGCACATGCATAAATATTTAGTTCTGTTCGCAGTTGCGCTGGCCGGTTGCGCATCCAGTGGGCCAATTCAGACTGGCGCAGGCACTTACATGATCACCAAGCAAAGCGCAGGCGGCGCGTTTGTATCTCCGGGCGAAATTAAGGTGCAGCTCATCCGAGAGGCGACCACTCACTGCGCTGGCACCGGCAAGCGATTCCAGATGACCAGCAGCACAGACACCAAAGCCGATTGGGTAACGAACCCTACTTCCGAGATTCACTATACCTGCGTGTAGATAAGTCCACGCCTCACCCTCCAACGCCCGCACTCGCGGGCTTTTTTTTCGTCCCAACCATCCCCCCCTTCCTGCCAGCCCGGCAAGTTTCTGCGTTTCTTTAAACATAGTGTTTGACAGCATCTTAAACATCGTGTTTAATGGAGTCATTGGTTCAGCGCACTGAAGCGCACCAGAAACCGCCTGACATCACCGGAGAAACCGCCATGAACGCACCTACCTCAGCTCACCACTTCATGGCGCAGGTTACCGGCCAGCTGCTGCACGCGGGCTACCAGTTCAACGACGACCTGGTGTTGGACCTGTACGGCACCCGCCCGACTGCTGATGACGGCTTCGAAGTGACGAGCGTTGCGCTGGCCGGCAGCACGATTGAGCTGGTTTCGCTGTTCCGCCCGCGCCAGCTTGAGCACATCGGCCGCTGGCTGGACCTGAAGGACGGCGGCCAAACGCAACTGCAATGGGCTTGGAACCACCAGATCGAGGCGCAGTCGTTCGGCTGAGATTTACCCGAAGCGAGGCCGCTCGAATAGCCCGAGCCGATGAGAGGTCGGCACCAACAACAACAGGGAGAAGAAGATGAGTGCAGCAGACGGTGGACCAGCATTCCCGCACACGCGGGTTTTCAGTGATAGCCCGAACGATTTGATGCATCAGCATCTGGCGATGTCCGGCATGTCACTGCGCGATTACTTCGCAGCGAAGGCGATGGCAGCGGTTGTTGTCGCAATCATGCCGCAGGAGTGCCACCGCTGGACAACAGCTTGTTTTGCACAAGAAGCGTATGCGATGGCTGACGCCATGCTTGCCGAGCGTGCCAAATGATCGCCCGCCTGATCCGCCGCCTGTTCTGGACCCACAAATGGGTGTACGTGGACGAGCAGCCAGAGCGCCGCGTGTGCACCGTCTGCGACCGCTGCGAGGTTGCCGAGTATGACGGCTGGGGTCCTCTGTGGGATCGCGTTCGTGAGGGCGTGAAGGCTCGCCATTATCCAGGGAGTGAAGCATGAGCAAGCTTACTGAGTGGTTTCCAGCCGATGTGAAGCCGGTACGCAATGGCTCATACGAGCGAAATTACGGGTTCAGCGACCCAGTTAAGAATCGTGACTACTGGAGCGACGGGCACTGGTACGTGTGCGGCATGGGCGAGGAGAACACTAACCCTGAGGACATTATCACAAGACCCTACAAGTGGCGCGGTCTCGCCGCCGACCCTGCCGGGAGCGCTCCATGATCCGCGCCGGTAAGTGGCTGATGGCTGGTGCTCCGTGGCTGGTGTTGGCCGGCATGTGGTGGCTGTCGTGATCCGCCGCATCCCCACCCGCCAGCGCATCGCCGGCCGCATCGGCGATCTGCTCGATCGGCACCACTGGATTCCGCTGGCAATCGTGCTGGTGGCTCTTTATTTCATCAACTCGTGAGGCCGACCATGAACCGACTTGAACAAGACGCGGCCGACACGCTGCGAGCGCACGAAGCGCAAACACAGTTCCGCGATGCTGAGCGGGCGCGGTGGGCGAGGGCGAAGGGCGCGGTGATGATCGGCACATGGGCACCGCCAGCGCTCACGCCAGCACAGCAGCAAGCCCACGACGAATATGTAAAGCAGCACAACTGCCCATTCTGAAACCATCGCAACCACCAGGAAAACACCATGTCCATCGCAACCCTCATCATCGGCGAGTCCGGCACCGGCAAGAGCACCAGCCTGCGCAATCTCGACCCCGCCAAAACCCTGCTGATCCAGGCCGTCAAAAAGCCGCTGCCGTTCCGCTCCGCTGAATGGAAGCCGGTCGTCAAGGGCCAGGGTGGTAGCGTCTTCGTCAGTGACGCCAGCGCGCACATCGTGGCCGCCATGGACCGCACCGACAAAGAAATCATCGTGATCGATGACTTCCAGTACGTGCTGGCCAACGAGTTCATGCGCCGCGTCACCGACAACGAAACGGGCAACGGCGCGTTCGCCAAGTACAACGAGATCGCACGCAGCGCCTGGGACATCCTGATGAAGGCCAGCACGCTGTCGGATAACAAGCGCGTGTACATCCTGAGCCACACCAGCACCGACGAGGCCGGCAAGACCAAGATCAAAACCATCGGCAAGCTGCTGGACGAAAAGATCGTGCTCGAAGGCCTGGTGACCATCGTGCTGCGCACCATGAAAATCAACGACGCCTATGTGTTCTCCACGAAGAACAGCGGCGCCGACACCACCAAATCCCCGCTGGGCCTGTTCGAAGAAGGGCACATCGACAACGACCTACTCGCGGTCGATAAAGCAGTTTGCGAGTACTACTCCCTCCCAACCCCATAGGACCAACCATGTACACCCTCAATACCGACGCAGCAAAAAAGGCCGATGTGATCGGCGCCTACATTTCCGAGACTGGCAAGTATGTCGGCACCTTCGTGCGCGCCGAGAAGCTGGTGAGCGCCAAAGCCGGGACCGATGGCATCGGCTTCACCTTCCGGGACGAGTCGGCGCGCGAATGCCGCTTCGACGTGTGGACGCAGAAGCAGAGCGGCGAGGCCCTGTCTGGCCTGAACCTGATCAACGCCATGATGGCGTGCCTGCAGCGCCGCGCGCTGACCGTCAGCACGCAGACCGTGAAGAAGTGGGACAACGGCGCCGAGGTGAGCATGGCAGCACCGTGCTTTGCCGAGTTGATGAACACGAAAATCGGCCTGCTGCTGCGCACCGAGGAATACGAAAAGATGAAGGACGGCCAGAAGACCGGTGAGCGCGGCTGGCGCATGGGCCTGTTCGGCGTGTTCCAGGCTGAAACCGAATTGATGGCCAGCGAAGTCCTGGCGCGCAAGACCCAGCCAGAGCAGCTGGCCAAGGTGGTGGGCATGCTGGCCGATAAGCCACTCAAGGCCGGCGCCGCGCGCCCAACATCCGGCAGCACCCGCGGCTCATCCGATGTGCCGGCCAATTTTGACGACGACATCCCATTCTGAAACCTGACCGGAGCGGCCGGCGCAATCCGGCCTGTTCAACATGATCGACCTGAGCAAAATCGATGACGAAACGCTGCTGGCGCGCGGTGCGTACAGCACCATCCGCGCAGCGCATGAGGACGCGAAAAAGGAGTTGAGCATCCTGTGCGGCGAGCTATCGTCCACCGCTACCAAGGTACTGCGCCAGATGCAGCCTGGTGAGGACGAGATTCCGACCAGCGTCGAAGTGCTCATCGCGTCCGGCCGGGCCACGATGGACCTGATCGAAGCGTGTGCCAAGCGCATTGAGAGTTTGGCCGCGCAGAAGCAGGGCGTGCGTCAACAGGCCTGGGGCCGCAAATGAATCGGCGTCCTTTCGTGCTGGTAGACGCTGAAGCGCGCGCCAGGGCCATCCAGTGCATCCAGGAAGCGCCCCAGGGCTATGCCGTTGTCGTGAGCGAGCCAACACGCACGCTTGAGCAAAACGCGCTCCTCTGGCCGCTGCTGGGCGCGCTGTCGAAGCAGGTTGAATGGTATGGGCAAAAACTGTCCCCCGATGACTGGAAGGATCTGCTTACCGCCAGCCTGACCAAGCAGCGTTCGGCGCCGGCCATCGACGGCGGCGGCTTCGTGGTCTTCGGCCAGCGCACCAGCAACTACACAAAATCCATGATGAGCGACCTGATCGAACTCATCAATTCCTTCGGCGCCGAACGTGGCGTCGATTTCAACCAGCGGTAACCCCAGGAGTCCACATGTTCGACCTCGACACCACTCAAGTAAAACTCGCATCCGTGAACGCGCGCGCCGAACTGCACGGCGATGATCCCAAGCCTGCCTTCGACCTCAAGATCGAGGCGACGCTGGCCAACGACATCCTGGTGCAGTTCGACCCGACCCTGCGCACGATGCTGTTCAAGATGGACGACGCGCCCGACCTGGTGGATCAGATCGACCCGACCGCGCTCACCGCGCTGCGCTTCCCCAAGCTGGGCACGTTGAAGTGGGATTGGGCAGGGACTGGCTACGATGTGGCGGTGGGTTATGGCATCGGCGGCGCCAGCGACATCCAGCTGGCCGACTGCAAGGTGGACAAGTTCCAGTTCCAGCCACTGAACGGCGGCAGCGTGCTGGTCACCTTCCGCGTCATCGCGCATCCGGAGACGGCCGACATCGGCAAGCTGTGCGAATTCATCCAGCAGAACATCGACATCACGGTCACGCCGCCGGCGCCGACCACGGTGCAAGAGCTGTTCGGCGAGCAGAAAGCAGCCTGATTCGCGCGCAGCACCTACCTACGGAGACCACATGCCATTCCAAGACCACAAGCTGATGCTGGCCGCCGCCAAGGTGCTGCGCGAAGCAATCCTCAAACGCCTGAGCGAGCAGGGCCCGGCCAGTGCCGGCGTGCTGGCCGCTGAACTCGGCTACGCCAGGTCCACCGTCAGCGACTGCCTGCAGCGCCTGATCAAGTACCAGTGCGTGCGCGTGGTGCGCGGCGCGGCGCTGTGCCAGGTCGGATACGCCGAGTATCACTTCATGAGCATGCAGGGCGGCGGCGAGGGCTGCGAGACGCCGCGCCAGCCGTGCTTGCGCGTGTACCCGCCCAACAAAGTGCGCGATCCGTTTGCGCTGCTGGCGGCGTTCTTTGGGCGCGCGGTCGGTAGCGGAGTGAATCAATGAGGGTGCTCATTGGATGTGAGTATTCAGGTCGAGTGCGCGATGCTTTCGCTCGGCTTGGCCATACCTCTGTGTCATGCGATTTGCGGCCGACCGAGTCTCCTCGTGGCTGGCATATCAAGGGAGACCTGCTCGATGTGATTAAGGGCTGGGATAGTTGGGACATGATGATCGCGCATCCGTACTGCACATACAACACGCTTGCGGGCATTCGGTGGATGTACCACCCGGAAGACACGCATTTGCCAGCAGAGCAGCGCCGGCGCCATCCGAGCTACCCAGATCGGATGCGGGACTTTATGGAAGGCGTCCGCTTCTTCAATGCGCTCAAGAATTGCGGCATCCCGAAGATCGCGCTAGAGAACTCGCAGCCGCACGGGCTGGCCATGGAGCACATTGGCCGTTATGACCAGATCGTGCAGCCATGGATGTTCGGCGAGCCCACGACAAAGGCTGCTGCACTTTGGCTCAAGGGCTTGCCGCTGCTGACACCAACGCACAAGAAAAGCGATTTCGATTCGATCAAAGCGGAGTGTCACCTGATGCCACCTGGGCCAGAGAGGGAAAGGGAGAGAAGTCGAACGAAGCCTGCGGTTGCAGCCGCGATGGCAGAACAGTGGGGCGCCGCATGACCTACATCAGCCGCTCCCCGACCCGCTGCGCCGGCTGCGGCCAGCAGCAAACCGCGGCGCACCTGGCGCGCTGCCCGTACCGCAAATTTACTTGAGGATGACCATGGAACTGAAAAAATCGACGGAGATGAAGTGCGGCTACTGCTGGCAGAGCGTGGGGCACGCCGAGGGCTGCAAGGGTGCGAGTATCGTGGACCTGGTGCTGCCTGCCCCTGCCTCTGGTGCGCCAGACCTGCCACCGCTGCCGGATGCGAGCCTTGCGACTGGCGCGGAACTGAATGCGGCCACGTTTGCCGATTTCGTAAAGCGTCTGCGTCATCATGTGCGTGGCGAAGGGGTTGATTGGCACCACACCGCCGATGCGCTGTTCACCGTCCAGTCTCGTGAAATCATCTTCGGCATCGACCGCGACTATACCGACAAGGTTGCAGTCGCCATCGAAGACACGATGTACTTCAGCGTGCAGGAATACTGGGGCGATGCGGGCGACCAGATCAAGGAGCAGCTCGAAGCAATGGCGGATGGCTCCTACGAAACGCCATTTCTTGAGGTCGATGAGCAGGACCAGTGGGACATGATCGCCTTGCTGGACGACCACACTGTATCAGGCTGGGATGAGCGCTGGGACTACGTGAATTCGCACCTCACCAAAGAAGCCGCTGACGCTTTCATCAAGCGAAAGAAGCATGACTACCGGCGCGGGATGCGCGTCTATGTTGAGGCGCAAGTCTACTGCTGGGAGTTCAACGCGATCATCAAAGGCCTAATCGATGGCAAGATCGCGCTCGCCCAAGCCGCCCCAGCATCCCCAGCAATCGCACCAGTGGCGCCAAGCGTTGCGCAGCTTACCGCGCAACTTGACGACTACGATAACAAGTGGACGGTGCAAGAGCAGCAGGAATTTGCCGCTTTTATCGCACGCTTCCCGAACGAGTCGAGCCAAGGAATTATTTCGCTGGGCTCGGCATGGAAGCATGGCCGCTTGATCGAGCGCGCCGCCCTTGCTGTCAAGGTAGAGGCACAGCAGGCGGGCGTGGTGGAAGATGTGGTTGCGCTGGTCCTCTCCGGCGACCTTGAGCCAGTGCTGATGCGTGCTGGTGAGGAAGAAATGCGGCTCAAGCTTTATCAGGCTCGGCAGGCCCTTGCCGCCCCTCTCCCTCCCGTAGTAGCGCGGAAGGAACTCGCGGAGGTCCACCAGTTCCTGATGGGGCAATCGATGCTTGAGGGTGTGCGCTTCGGCGAGCGACACCCAACCAAGGCCGGCGCGTTTTGGTGGCGCCTGAACCTGCGTGCGGCACTCGCAAAGGGCTGATACGTGGACTTCTTCATCGGGTGTCACCAGCCGTCCGACGCCCAGCACCTGACACGGCCCTTCATCAGTCGTAACCGACTGCGGGGCCGGAAGTCGGGATTCAAAGTTGATGAGTGGATTATGGATAGTGGCGCATTTACTCAAATTCTCAAGCACGGCGGTTATACCGAAGGCGTCGAGGAATATGCCGAACAGGTTAGGCGCTGGTCCACGAACGGGAAGCTTCTCGCAGCTGTAGCACAGGACTATATGTGCGAAGCCCACATGTTGAAGATCACAGGCTTGACGATTCTTGAGCACCAGCGCCTGACCGTGGAGCGGTACGACGCGCTGATGAAGTGCGATGTGGGTGGCGTGTACATCCTGCCCGTGCTGCAAGGCTACGAGCCAGAGGATTACGTGCGGCACGTCGCGATGTACGGCGACCGCCTGGCGCAGGGTGCATGGGTTGGAGTGGGATCGGTCTGCAAGCGCAACGGCAACCCGGCAGCAATCGTGCGCGTGCTGCAAGCGATCAAGGATGCGCGCCCCGACCTGCGGCTGCATGGCTTCGGGCTGAAGTCCACTGCACTGTCGTCGCCACACATCACGGCTTTGCTGCACACGTCGGACTCGATGGCCTGGAGTTTTGCGGCGCGGCGGGAAGGCCGCAACCCGAATGACTGGAAAGAAGCAAAACAGTATGCCGACCGAATCCACGACCGGATCAATGATCGGCCAGCGCAACAGCAACTCTTTTGAAAGCGGCTATGAAAACTGAATACAGATTCAACAATGAAATGGCGCCCGACGCTGCCCGCCTTCCAAGCACTAACGGCAGCGAGGTGCAAGATGGCACTGGTTGAATACCTGCTGTCCAGCCGGACGCCGCTAGAGCTTGCCAAGGAACTGGCGCAGCATGCCAAGGAAAATGCCGCCCTCCGTGATCGTGTGGGCGCACTGGAAACCGAATTATTCTGGCTGAAGGTAGCCGAACGAAAAGAGAAGCCATGAAATCACGCGAACAAATCGCTATTGAAGCGCTGACCGAAGCCGGGTCGGCATTGGCATCCTGCTACAACGTCAACGACTTCCCCGGCGATGGCACGAGCAGCCAAGATGATGCGCTGCGCACAGTCCGCGCCGCACTCGCAGCCCTCACCCCACCCGCGCAGGGCAGCATTGATGCGGCCATAGCGACATGGGAAGATCGCGTCGCTTCAAATTCCGGCGCATCGAACGGTGCAATTCTCCAGGCTATGACCGCTGAAATTACAGCCTTGCGCGCAGCCCTCGCTGACCGCGCCGCCAGAAAGAGCGCTGCGCCGAACTTGGATATCCGTTCCCTGCAAGAACAGGCGAATGCTTGGACCGCCGTCTATCAGACCTTGAGCGCAGTTTCCCCGGGATGGCAACACAGAGAGAACACCGGCATGGCGTCCGCTGTTGCGGCAATCAAGTCACTTGCCGCGCCCGTCCCATCTGAGCCAGTGCTGCAGGGCGTGCCGGAAGGCTGGACGGTAGAGTTCGATAAGTGGAGCGAGCCGGGCACTATCAAGGTCAACAGCCAGAAGTGGGGCGGGACGTTCCTGAGTAGGCCCGAACCCAGCGACATCAGACTGCCCGCGCTGTTCTACCGGTTGCTTATGGACATGCTCGCCACCACTGCAACAGGTGGCGGGGAATCGGTGGTGGATGAGCGTGCAGCGCATGATGCGTGGTACCTCGATCCAAACCGCAAAGACGGAACGTTCGGTTATCAGGATACGCATGAAGGCATCATGGACGCGTTCAAGGAGCGGTCCCGTGAAGGCTGGAAAGAAGGCCGGGCCCGCCTCGCCCCGCCACCCCTGCCAGCAACCGATGCGGCGAGCGTGAGAGTCAGCCGCGAGGACTTGCAAGACCTGTGCTCGTACATTCCAGCGGGACAAGCCAGCCGCCTGTACGCCCGTATCCGCGCCCTGATTAGCAAGGAGGAAAAATAATGTCCACGATCGAATACACCCTGCCGGCCACCGGCTTCGTCCGCCAGAAGCAGCTGGTGCCCGGCATCATCCCGTTTTCACCCACCACCCTGTGGCGCAAGGTGGCGGCAGGCGTGTTCCCGAAACCGGTAAAGCTGTCGGCCGGCGTGACCGCGTGGCGGGTCGAGGATATCCGCGCCTGGATGGCCGATCAGCACGGCGCCGGGGTTTGATGGTGCCTGTGTTGGTACTTTGCCGAGAATAGGGTGCCTGTCATAGGTGATTTGGATTCCGGCAATCGGCACCAGTACACTGCATCAGTTGTTGTGATGCTTGAAAAAAGCCCGCCACGTTGCGGGTTTTTTTTCGCACTTCGTTCTTGCCAACCTCTCAGGCACGCCTGTCGACGTTCTCTTCCCGTTCAGCTGCCGGCTGCCGTACCGCCCGCAATCACCGACCTCATGACGTCCGCCTGCCAGTCGTAATAGGGGTTGAAGGTCAGGCGGGCATGCACCTTGCCCGGCTCGCGGTAACCCCAGTCGGAATACCACACTTGCTCGCCCTGTTCGCAGCGCCGGGCCTCGTCCTCGCTCTGGCCGTTATAGCAAATCCGCTGCTTTCCTTCACTGCCGTACAAAGGGTTCGATGGCGAGAACAGCACCCCCATATGCGAAAACTCGCTGATGCGCTCCTGCGGCAGCCGGTCCGGCTGCACCAGCACGCGCTCACCCGGCTCGCTGCCGGAGGGCAAGGTGCCATACCAGATCATGCGGCTGTCAGCGTTTGTAAATTGCGACTTGAAGGTGCGCAGCATATGGCCGACGTCGACCACTGAATCGTGCTCTGAGCTGACGATCAGGGCAGGCCGGTCGAAGCCCTTGAGCGCCAGCTTGGTGCGGGCCGCTACCGCCGTCTGGTAGTACTGCGCAAATCCGTTGGTTGGAATATTCAGGTAGCGCAGGGGTGATTGCTGCGGTCCCGCATCGTCCGGCGCATGCAGCCATGGACGCACGAGCGCCAGTACTGGCGCCAGCCATTCGAAGGCCTGTGCCGATTTGAGCGCGGGCGAGAAGAGCAGCAAGCCGCGTACTGACCTGTCGTCGATCGCATAGTCCAGGGCGAGATTGGCGCCGGTCGAAAAACCGCCAAGGTAAAGTTCATCCACATCCGATTTCATCAGTGCAGCCTGTTCGCGCACCACGGCGCGCCAGTCCTTGACATCCACATCGACCAGGTCGGCCGGCCTGGTGCCGTGCCCTGGCAGGAGGATGGCACGTACCAGGAAACCATCTCGCGCCAGCGATTCGCCAAGGTCGGCGAACGACCAGGGCGAATCGCCCAGGCCGTGAATCAGCAGGATGCCGCGTTTTGGATGGCCGGCCGGGCGCCACTCGGCAGGCGCATTCCAGCCGATTTCACTGTCCCGATCCTCGCTTTGAAAGTGGCGATGCGAACGCAGCCAGTCGCGCGTTTGCAGGCGGTAGTCGTTAAAGCTCGCGCTTGCCGGCGCATTTGCCGGCATAGGGACGCTTTGCCAGGCACTGAACATCGTCGCTGCGACGGTGAGCAAGCTGATCAAGGCAAGACGGGTCATCGCGCCCAAGCGGCGCGGTATTGCAAATTGGGTCATGCGGTTTAGCTAAGGAGGAAAAGGAAGAGCAATCGAAGCGGCTGGCGCGGCTGCGCGCCCATCCAACCAATCGATTTATATCATTTCCTAACCGCATGTTCGATTGCCCAGCGAAAAAATTTTCCTGTTTTTTCTGCGGAGTTTTTGAACGATTAAGACATCGGGCATGTACAGGACCGAGAACCCGTTTTTTAGATGAAAGCCTGTAAATGATGCTGATATCAAGCTATTAATGACGGTAGGAATTTGTTAATTGGCCTTAGCGCCAGCCTTCGTACTGCTCTGTTAGACACCGCACAGTGATCAGGGGGCGTTCGTTATATTTTTTGTATTCGGTGTCCAGGCGTCTGGCGCACCATCGGCTGCTACAACATTTTTAGAGGAATAGATCATGGACAATCAAAAATCGAACGACGGCAATGCACGCAATGTAGGTAGCGAAGGATCGGGCAGCAGCATGGGCAAGGATCTGGGTGCAGGCCGCAGCGGCGATAACAAAGGCAGCAACGACGCAAACAAGGGTAGCGACATCATCGGCAAGGCTGCCGATATCGGCAAGAACGCAGCCGACAGCGCCGCAAAAAGCGCCACCGATCTGCACAAGACCATCGACAAGGCCGCCGATTCGGCTCAGCCGGTTGTGGACCGTCTTGCCAGCAGCGCACATGCCGGCGTCGACAAGGTCACCAATGCCCTGTCCGGCGTAACGACTGGCATGGATGACAAGGCGCGTCAGCTGACGGAAGCCTACAAGAACTTCGCAGAAACCGGACGCGACTACGTGCGTACCAGCCCGGCAACGTCGGTGCTCGTGGCATTGGCCGCTGGCTACACCTTGTCCAAGATCCTGGGCCGCCGCCACTGATTGTGCAGCGTGTTCGCGCTCATGCCGCAGGTGCCCCGGTGCTTTGAACCATCGGGGCGACCGGGCAGGTCACATTCCATTCGCGACCTGAGGCGGCAAGCAGTAAGGACAGAAGTGAAAGCTCGGGGATCGAATCGAGCAAATGCACGAGTAGCACGAGTAATAACTCGAGAAGTCGCAGAAGTAAGCGCTTAAGTAACAGCGTAGGTATCAGCTTAAGTAACAGCAGAAATAACAGCAGAAATAACAGCAGAAATAACAGCAGAAATAACAGCAGGCGTTCGGTCGACCCAGGCCCGGTTGGATGCCAGCGTTTTGAATTCATTCACTGCGTCGTCGGCGCCGTCCGGGTGATCGCTTTGCCGATCCCTGACTTGCGCCCGATCTGACGCTATCGCCGTGCGCCCCGTTCGCACGAGACGTTTTACTCACAATTGCACGAAGCTATCGAAAACGGCTTCTGTGTATGGCTGTTCACCGGCAACTTTCCGGTGAAAGGCATGCGCAGGCCGGACGGGATCGGCGCGCCCGTGTATTTCCCAATAAACCTGATGTTTCTTAAAAATTTACGTTTTTAAAAAATCACATTTTTAATATCGAGGTGTTACATGGTCACACGCAAGAAAGCCGGCCCAGCCGGACAACCCGCTGAACAATCCGACGCAGGCGCCGGCTCCGTCCTCAGTACCGTCTCGGGTCCGTCCAACGCGCCACCGCCCGCTACCCTGGGCAGCAATGATCCCATCGCAGAACGCCTGCTTGAAAAAACCGTCGCGGGCCAGGCCCTGGCTGCGGACATGCCGGCCAATCCGAACAAACCGGCTGAATACGGTGACGCAGCCCGTACGCCATTGCGCGGTGCGACCGCCGAACCATCGGCCCCGTCCGCGACCGGCAGCACCTCCACCGAGATCGTCGCTTCGGACAAAGTCGGTTCCGGTGTGCCGCCCCAGGGCGAGAACCCGACCGTCGGCCCGCTGGACCGCGTCCGCGTGGACGGCGGCGGCCAGCGCCTGACCACCAATCAGGGCGTACCGATTGCCGATAACCAGCATTCGCTCAAAATCGGCCTGCGCGGACCCACCGCGCTCGAAGACTTTATCCTCCGCGAAAAAATTACCCACTTCGACCACGAGCGCATCCCCGAGCGCGTGGTGCACGCCCGTGGCTCCGCCGCGCACGGCTATTTTGAATCCTATGGCGACTTCAGTGACATCACCCGTGCTTCGCTGCTCGCCCAGGCTGGCAAGCGCACACCGGTGTTCACAAGGTTTTCGACCGTCGCTGGCGAAAGAGGTTCCTCAGATACTGTGCGCGATGTGCGCGGTTTCGCCGTCAAGTTCTATACCGACGAAGGTAACTGGGATCTGGTCGGCAACAACATGCCTGTGTTCTTTATCCAGGACGCGATGAAATTCCCCGACCTCGTGCATGCCGTAAAGCCCGAGCCGCATCATGCGATGCCGCAGGCGTCCAGCGCCCACGACACATTCTGGGATTTCGTTTCGCTGATGCCGGAATCGACCCACATGCTGCTCTGGCAGATGTCGGACCGCGCGATTCCGCGCAGCTACCGCACCATGCAGGGCTTCGGCGTCCACACTTTCCGCCTGATTAACGCGGCCGGTGAAGTGCGCTTCGTGAAGTTCCACTGGAACCCATTGCAGGGCACGCACTCGCTGGTGTGGGATGAAGCCGCCAAGATCGTCGGCGCGGACCCGGACTACCACCGCCGCGACCTGTGGGAAGCCATCGATTCCGGCAATTTCCCGCAGTGGGAACTGGGGCTGCAAGTCTTCACGGAAGAGCAGGCCGCCACCTTTGAATTCGACATCCTCGATCCGACCAAGCTGATCCCGGAAGAACTGGTGCCGCTGACCCCAGTCGGCAAGATGGTGCTGGACCGCAATCCGGACAATTTCTTTGCCGAGACCGAGCAGGTGGCCTTCTGTACCGCGCACGTGGTGCCGGGTATCGACTTCAGTAACGATCCGCTGCTGCAAGGCCGTATCCACTCCTACGTCGATACCCAGATCAGCCGCCTGGGCGGGCCGAATTTCCACGAGATTCCGGTCAATTCCCCGGTCGCACCGGTCTTTAACAACCAGCGCGACGGCATGCACCGCCAGGCCATTCATCGTGGCCGGGTCAGCTACGAACCCAATTCGCTGGCAGGCGGCAGCCCTTACCAGGCCGGTCCGACGGGCTTCACCAGTTATCCGGAACCGGTCGCGGCCGACAAGGTGCGCGGCAATCCGGAACTGTTTGCCGACCACTACTCGCAGGCGCGCATGTTCTTCAACAGCCAGACGCCGGTCGAGCAGGCCCACATCGCGGCAGCCTTCCGCTTCGAGCTGACGCGGGTGCAGACCCCGGCCGTGCGCGAGCGCGTCCTGGCGACCCTGGCCAACGTCAATCCGGTGCTGGTCGGCGCTGTCGCCGGCGGCCTGGGCATGGAAGTGCCGGCACCGCTGCCGCTGGCAACGGACCGTCCGCTGCCGGACTACGAGCCTTCGCCGGCGCTGTCGCTGCTCAGCCGTCCGGGCGAAACCGGCATCCGCACCCGCAAGGTCGCGATCCTGGTGGCGCCGGGTGTCGATGGGGTCATGGTGCGCGCCATCTACAGCGCACTGCTGGCCGACGGCGCGGTGCCGCGCCTGGTGGGCAGCCAGCTGGGCAAGGTCAAGACCGAGGACGGCGCAACCCTGGATGTGGAAATCACCCTGGAAGCCGGCCCTTCGGTGCTGTACGACGCGGTGGTAGTGCCGGACGGCGCCGACGCCATCGCAGCATTGAGCCGCGATGCCCACGCACTCGACTTCGTGCGCGAGCAGTATCGCCACTGCAAGCCGATCCTGGTATTGGGTGCCGGTACAGCCCTGCTCAAGCAGGCCAGCGTACCGCCAACTTTGCCGGACGGCTCGCCCGATCCTGCGCTGGTGGGTGCCGAGGAAGAAGACCTGTCGCAAGCGGTGGCGGCGTTCAAGGCCGCGCTGGCCGGTCATCGCTCCTTTGCGCGCGAAACCGATCCGCCGATGGTTTGATCGTCGGGTGAGCCCGGCAACGGGCTGACAAGCAAAACGCCGGCAAAAGCCGGCGTTTTTTTACGTGCCCGTCTTTCCATCATCATGCTCCAGCTCGTGTCAGGCGTTTGGGGTCAGGTCCGGCGATCTGACACAAGCCCAGCGCTAGTAGCGGTTCAGCGCTGGAACCTTGGCGTGTGGGGGACGAAAAAACGCCAGCGCGAAGCTGGCGTTGTTGTTGGCGCAATTATTGGCGCTATGGCTTATTTCGCCATCTCGACTACCGGGTGGGCCTTCTTTTCCGCCAGCGGATGCTTGCGGAAGCGGTCCCGCGTGCGCTTGAAGAAGTGCTCCAGGTCGTCGATATAGGTGAACACGGCCGGCACGACCAGCAAGCTGAGCAGGGTGGAGGTGATCAGGCCGCCGATCACGGCAATCGCCATCGGCGAGCGGAAGCTCGGATCGGCACCCCAGCCCAGCGCCAGCGGCATCATGCCGGCACCCATGGCGATGGTGGTCATGATGATCGGGCGGCTACGCTTGTGGCAGGCGTCGACCAATGCATCGAAGCGGTCCATGCCTTCCTGGCGCGCCAGGATCGCGTAGTCGACCAGCAGGATCGAGTTCTTGGTCACGATCCCCATCAGCATGATCAGGCCGATCATTGAGGGCATCGACAAGGCTTTGCCGGTCAGGAGCAGCGCCACAAAGGCGCCGCCGATCGACAGCGGCAGCGCCGCCAGAATCGTCACCGGCTGCATGAAGTCCTTGAACAGCAGGACCAGCACACCGTAGATGCACAGCACGCCGATCAGCATGGCGATACCGAAGCTGGCAAACAGCGCCTGCATCTCCTGGGCGTCGCCCAGTTCGGCGATCTGGACCGATGCGGGCAGGGCCTTCATCGATGGCAGCGCGCGCGCTTCTTCGTTCACCTCGCCCAGCGAGCGGCCCGACAGCTCCACTTCCAGGGTCACATTGCGGCTGCGGTTCAGGCGGTCGATCTGGGCCGGACCGGATTCCATGGTGATGCTGGCCACGTTATCGAGCATGACGGGACCGTTCTTGCCGGGGACCGTCAGGCGGCCGATGGCCGACAGGTCGGCGCGCACGGCGTCTGGCAGCTTGACCCGGATCGGCACCTGGCGCTCGGCCAGGTTCATCTTGGTCAAGGCCACGTCGTAGTCGCCCGCGGTGGCCACGCGCACCGTCTCGCCGATCGACACCGCGGTCACGCCCAGGTCCGCCGCCTTGGCGAAATCGGGCCGCACGATGATCTCGGGGCGTACCAGCGAGGCGCTCGAGCTCACGTTGCCGATGCCCTTCAGGGTGCGCAGTTCGCGCTCCACGTTCTGGGCCGCGCTGGTCAGTGCCAGTGCGTCTTCGCTGCGCAGTACCAGCTGCATCTTGACGCCGGTATCGGCCGGGCCGACCGTGAACTTGGCGCCGGGGATGGTATCCAGGCGGTCGCGGATCTGGCGTTCGAGCGCATCCATCGATTCCTTGCGGTCGTTGCGGTGCAAGGTGGTCAGGGTCAGGACGGCGCGCCGCGCTTCGGCCGAGGCGCCGGGGGCGAAGGCGTCGCCGCTGGAACCGCCACCGATGGAACTGAATACGCCGGTGATGCCTTTCACCTGCATCGCCGCGACGCGCGCGCGTTCAGCCACCACGCGCGTTTCGGCCAGGGTGGAGCCGGGTGGCAGTTCGACGTTGATCATGGTCTGGCCGCGGTCGGCCGGCGGTACAAAGCCGGTCGGCAGCAGCGGCACCAGCATGATCGAGCCGACAAAGAACACGGCCGAGCCGATGGCGGTTACCAGGCGGTGGTGCAGGCACCACTTCATGGTCGCCATGTAGCGCTGCATGATCCAGCCGTCTTTTTCCTCGCCGTGCGGCAGGGGCTTCAGGATGTAGGCCGCCATCATCGGTGTAAGCAGCCGTGCCACCACCAGCGAGGCCAGAATGGCCAGCACCGCGGTCCAGCCGAACTGCTTGAAGAACAGGCCGGGAATGCCGCCCATGAAGGCGGTCGGCAGGAACACCGCGACCAGCGCGAAGGTGGTGGCGATCACCGCCATGCCGATTTCGTCGGCCGCTTCCATCGCCGCCTGCATCGGGGTTTTACCCATGCGCAGGTGGCGCGAAATATTTTCGATCTCGACGATCGCATCGTCCACCAGCACCCCGACCACCAGCGCCAGCGACAGCAGGGTCACGGTGTTGAGCGTGTAGCCGAACCAATATTGGCCAAGGAAGGCCGGAATCACCGACAGCGGCAGCGCGGCGGCGGCCACCAGGGTGGCGCGCCAGTCGCGCAGGAACCAGAACACCACCAGCACGGCCAGGATGGCGCCTTCGTACAACAGCTCCATCGAGCCATCGAAGTTTTCTTCCACCGGCTGGGCGTTGTCGATGACTTCTTTCAGCGCGATGGTCGGATGGGCCGCCTGCAGTTCGGCGATTGCCTCGCGTGCGCCCTTGGCCACAGCCAGTTCGCTGGCGCCTTTGGTGCGGAAGATCTCGAAGCCGACCACGCGCTTGCCGTCCTGCTCCGCGAAGGAACGCGGCTCGGCCACGGTGTCGGTCACCTTGGCGATCTGGTCGAGACGCACGCGGCGTCCGTCGGCCAGCGGAATGTCCATGGCCGACAGTTCATCGGCCGTCTTGACGGTGGCAATGGTGCGTACCGATTGCTCGGCGCCGCTGACGTCGCCGCGTCCGCCCGGCGCTTCGCGCTGCACATTGCGCAGCTGGCGCGAGACATCGACCGCGGCGACCTTGAGTGCCGCCATGCGCGCGTCATCGAGCTCCACGCGGATCTCGCGGAACACGCCGCCGACGCGCTTGACCGCGCCGATGCCGGGCACGTTCAGCAGGCGCTTGGCGACCGAGTTATCCACGAACCAGCTGATCTCCTGGTCGTCCAGCGGCACGCCACCCTTGGGCGGCGCCGCGGCGGCGGTGAAGGTCAGGATCACGCGGCCGGCCGTGGTGGCCTTGGTCACGGTCGGGTCGCGCATTTCCGCGGGCAGGTCGGCCTTGACCCGCGCCACGGCGTCGCGCACATCGTTCACGCCCTCGGAGATATTCTTCTCCAGGATGAATTCAACCGTGATGGTGGCCACGCCGTCGAGCACCTTGGTGTAGATGTTCTTCACGCCTTGCAAAGTGGCGACCGAATCCTCGATCTTGCGCGCCACTTCGGTTTCCAGCTGGGCCGGCGCGGCGCCGTCCAGGGTCGCGGTGACGACCACGATCGGCAGCTCGATGTCCGGAAAGTCCTGCACCGCATTGGCCTTGTAGGCCAGCAGGCCCGCCAGGGTGAGCAGGACGAACAGCATGATCGCCGGGATCGGGTTCTTGATGGATAGTGCTGAAAAATTCATGATCGATCCTTTACTTGGCGGCCAGCGGTGCGCCGGCCGTCGCCGGCACATTGCGTACCAGGTCGCCGTCGTTGAGGAAGCCGGCGCCGTTGACCACGACCAGCGACTCCGGCGTCAGGCCGCTGACCACCTCGATGCGGTCGGCCAGGCGGCGGCCGGCCTGCACCTTCAGCTGGGTCACGCGTGAATCCGGGTTCAGGCGGAACACATAGGAAAAGCCGTCGCGCACCACCACCGCCTGCTGCGGCACGGTCATCGCGTCGGAGGTGCCCAGTTCGAACTGGCCGCTGGCGAACATGCCCGCCTTGAAAGGCGCGTTGCCCGCGGCGCTGACCGGCAGGTCCACATACACTAGCGCGGAGCGGGTCTGCGGATCGATGGTCGGCGCGATCATGCGCACCTTGCCCGTCAGTTCACTGCCGTTGGCCGCCTTGACCACGGCGCTGGTGCCCGGTTTCAGGCGCACCAGTTCGGCCGCGGTGACTTCGGCGCGCCATTCAAGGCGGCCCTGGCGGATCATGCGGAACAGTTCCACACCGACGCCCACGACCGAGCCGACGGTGGCGCTGCGCGCCGAGATCACGCCGTTATCCGGCGCGACCACCTGGGTGTATTTCAGGCGCAGGGTCTGCGACGACAGCGCGGCCTTGGCCGAGGCGATGCGCGCCTTGGCGGTCTGCTCGGCCGTCATGTACTGGCTGATCTGCTGGGCCGACAGCGCGCCCGAACTTTGCAGGGTGCGGGCACGGGCCGCATTGGCGACCGCTTCGGCGGCGTTGGCTTCCGCTTCCATGACCGCGGCGCGCGCCTGTGCCACGTCGGCATTTACCGTATCGGCCGAGAACACGGCCAGTACCTGGCCCTTCTTGACGACGTCGCCCACATTGACCTTGACGTCGGTCAGGCGCAGGCCGCCCGATTCGCTGCCGATCACGGCTTCCTGCCAGGCGGCGACGTTGCCGTTGGCGGCCAGCTTGATGGCCAGCTGCGCCGGCGAGGGCTTGGTGCTGGTCACGGTGAGCGCCGGCTTGACGGTGGCCGCTGCGGCCTTCTTGTCGTCGGCCGCGACCGAGTCGCCGGGCAGCGCGAGCGTGAGCACGCCGCCGAGTACCAGCGCGCCCAGTACCACTGCCGCCGCGGGTTTCATCTTGATGTTGTTGAGTGCTTTGTTCATATGTGGGTCCGTGAAATTTGATGTGGCGATCAGTTGGCGGCGGCGGTCCAGCCGCCTCCGGCTGCGCGGTACAGGGCGATCCAGGCGGCGTTACGCTCACGCTGCAGCGTCACGACCGCGTTCTCCGCGGCCAGCCGGGTGCGGCGCGCGTCTTCCAGTTCGAGCAGGCTGCCCAGGCCATTCTTGTAGCGGTCCTCGCTGGCGCGGAAAGCCTGGCGATAACCTTCCAGCGAAATGTCCGCGTCGCTGCTGCGTGCGGCGGCGCTGTTCAGGTTGACCAAGGCCTGCTCGACCTCGCGCACCGCCTGGCGCGCGCTGGCGCGGTAGGACACCACCGCCGCGTCGTAACGCGCCGTGGCCGCGCCCACGTTGGCGCTGCGCCGGCCCGCGTCAAAGATCGGCACCGACAGCGCCAGCGGGCCAATGGTCCAGGTATCGAGCTGGGTGTTTTCGCCGCCGGTGCGGAAGTTGGCCGCACCCACCGATCCCTGCAGGGACAGGCGTGGATAGCGCTGCGCCCTGGCGTTGCCGACGTCGGCGCTGGCCGCGGCCACTTCGCGTTCGGCAGTGAACACGTCCGGGCGCTGGGCCAGTACCTGGGCCGGCAGCGCGGCGATCGCGATGGCCGGTGCCGGCACCGCCGGGCTGGCTGCGAGTTTGGCGCGCAGGTCACGCTCCTCCAGCGCCGTCAGTGCGACCAGGGTTTTGACATCGAGGTCGCACAGACCGCGTTGCAGGGTGGCGCGGCTGTTCGCTTCCGCCGCGCTCGCGCGCGCCAGGGCAGCGGTGGCGGGTGCCTGGAAGCCGGCATCGGCGGTCAGCTGGGTCAGGCGCGAGGTATCGGCGCGCGATGCTGCATCCTGCTTGGCCACCGCCAGCAGCTGCTCGCAGGCGCGCAGGCTGTAATACTGGGTTGCCACTTCGGCAGCGACTGCGACGCGCGCGTCATGCCAGCCCGCGCGCGCGCCGGCCAGGCGCTCGTCGGCGGCGTTGCGCGCGGCACGGCCGCCGCCGAACAGGTCGATCTCCCAACCCGACTGCAGGGCCGCCTGGCTGGTGGTGCCGCCGGGGAGGGTGCTTTGCTGATTGGCGCGGCTCACGCTGACCGCGGCGTCCAGGGTCGGCAGCAGCGCGGCGGCAGCGGCGGTGCGTTCGGCGCGCGACTGCGCGATGCGCGAGGCGGCGGTGGCGATGGTCGGGCTGGCAGTTTGGGCCGCCTCCACCAGCTGCACCAGCAAGGGATCGCCCTGGGCGCGCCACCATACCGTCAGGTCGGTCAGGCTGCCGTTGTGCGGCAGCGGCGCTTCCCACTGCTGCGGCAAGGGCGCGTCGACCTTGGCCGGTGGCGCCGTCACGCAGGCGCCCAGCGAAAGCGGCAACAGCGCCGCACCGAGATATCGGACTATCTTCATTCTTTTTTCTTTCTTGGCTTGGGTTTCAGTTGCGGTTGCGGAGCTTCGGTTGCTGGTGTCGGTGCTGCTGTTGGATGCGTAGCCCGGCGTGCCTGTTCGGCCTTGACCATGCATTCGGCGTAATCGACCAGGCGCGCCATCCAGGTGTCGATCGCCTCGTGGGTGGCCAGCAGCTGGGGGCTGATACGGTCGATTACATCGCGCGTGACCATCAGGTGGATCGCCAGGCCCACGACGCTGAATGCGAGCCGTTGCAGGTCGTCGTCGGGCTCGGCGACACCGATATGGCGGCCCAGTACCATGACCAGTGCGGCCTGCGCCGGCCGGATACCGTTGTCGATTTCCTGCTGCCACAGGCCGGTTGGTTCCAGCATCTCGCGGAACCACAGGCGCATGCACATGCGCGCCAGGTCGCCCTGTTTGAGATCGTCGAGGATCATCCCGTAGAACATGGTCAGCGATTCGCGCAGGGTAGCGCCGATCGCGATGAACCTTTCCAGTTCGGCCGGCGGGTTGGGGGACGGTTCGGTGAATGCGGCGCGGTAGAGGCCTGCCTTGTCGCCGAAGTAGTAGCTGATCGATGCGATGTTGGTGCCGGCGGCAAGGGCGATTTCGCGGGTGGAGGTCTTGGCAAAGCCCTGCTCGGCAAAGAGCCGCATGGCCGCCATCAGAAGGCGTTCGCGCGACTGGGCGCCGTCCGAACGCGTCTTGCGCGCGTCATCGGACGAGATGATCGTTAGTTTTTCCATCATCTGATTAAAACATAAAAATCAAACGATTGATATAACTAAATCGTTTGATTTAACTTCGGTGGTGAGGAAGCCCCGGCGCTGTCGGCCACGAGTCGCCGCTATCGGCTGAGCTTGGTGGATAGCGCTGCGCTCATCCACCCTGCGCCAGTTAACAAGTCCCTGGCCGCAATAATGTCCGATCTGCCTTGTCGCCAGCCGCCTCGCTATTAGCACCTTACAAACATTTACTTGCCCGCCAAGCAAACTGGTCCAAAATACATGGAACTTTTTCCGCTTGAGTCCGCAATACCTGGGAGCGCCGGCGTTTCCGGCCACTCCGATCGACCCACAAGGACTGCCATGACACTGCGCGCACTTGCCTGTATCGCCTTGCTATTTCCCCTGCAGCTGCTCGCGGCGCCCGTCCCAGCCGACCAGCAGGCGCTGCATGTGCTCAACCGTATCGCCTACGGCCCCAAACCGGGCGACATCGAGCGCGTGACCGCGATGGGCGTGCGCAAATATATCGACAGCCAGCTCGATCCCTCCTCACTGCTGTATCCGCCCGAACTCGACGCCCGCCTGGACGCAATCGGCGCCCTCAAACGTCCCGCCGGCGACATGCTGGCCGAATTCACCGAACTACGGCGCGAGGTGCGCGACGAGGAAGAGGGTGCGCGCAAGCGCCGCCAGCAGGGGGTAGGCGCCATGAGCCTGCAAACCTCCCAGGCCAGAGTGCTGCGCGCAATCGACAGCCCGCGCCAGCTGGAAGAGGTCATGGTCGATTTCTGGTTCAACCACTTCAACGTATTTTTCGACAAAGGCGAGGTACGGCCGCTGGTGGCCAGCTACGAACGCGACGCCATCCGTCCCTACGTCTTCGGGCGCTTCCGGGACATGCTGGGTGCGACCGCCAAGCACCCTGCCATGCTGTACTACCTCGACAACTACCTGTCGTCGGCGGCGCCGATGCAGCAGCCGAACAAGCCAAAGCCGCGCGGTGGGCTGAACGAAAACTACGCGCGCGAACTGATGGAACTGCATACCCTGGGCGTCAACAGCGGCTACAGCCAGAAGGACGTGACGGAACTGGCGCGCATGCTCACCGGCTGGACCTACGATAAAAAAGCCCTGATGCGCGATAACGAAACCTTCCGCTTCGATCCCAAGCGCCATGACCGCGGCGTCAAGCTGTGGTTAGGTCGCCAGGTCGGCGACGAAGGCCAGGCTGAAGGCGAATACGCGCTCGACGTGCTGGCGATGCATCCCGCCACCGCGCGCCACATCAGCTACAAGCTGGCCCAGTACTTTGTGCAGGACGAGCCGCCCAAGGCGCTGGTCGAACGCATGGCGCGCACCTGGCTCGACACCAGCGGCAACCTGCGCTCGGTGCTGCGCACCCTGCTCACGAGCGAGGAATTCATGGCGTCCGACAGCGTGGGCGCAAAGTTTAAAACACCCTACCAGTTCGTGATCTCGGCCGCCCGTGCCAGCGCGACGCCAGTGGTGAACGTCACGCCGCTCCTCAATGCCATGAGTGGCCTTGGGATGCCGCTGTATGGCTGCCAGACGCCCGACGGCTACAAGAATACACAGGAAGCCTGGCTCAATCCGGATGCGCTGTCGCGCCGGATTTCCTTCGCTTCGCAGCTGGCGGAAGGGCGCCTGCCGCTGGCGCTAGCCCCTGCGGCGCCGGCCGAATCCATGGGGGGGAACATGATGATGGCATCGACCCCTGCGTCCGCACCCGCACCTGCGCCCGCTCCCGCGGCACCCCCGGTCAGGCTCGATTCCGCCCTGCTGGGCGCCACCCTCGGCCCGGCGATTTCCAGCCGCACCCAGGGCGTGATCGCGGCTAGTCCCGAAAACCTGCGCGCCGCCCTGCTGCTGGGCAGTCCCGATTTCATGCAACGCTAAGGCTGGAGGCCATCATGCAACGCAGAGACTTTATGCAATCCATGGCGCTTGGCACCAGCCTGCTGCTGCCGGTCGGCCGCAGCGCCTGGGCCGCGACCGGCGACAGCCCCACCCGCCAAAAACTGGTCGTCATCATGCTGCGTGGCGCGGTCGACGGCATGAACGTGGTCGCTCCCGTGGGCGACGCCAATTACCGCGTGCTGCGTCCCACGATCGGGCTGGACAAGCCCGGCGTGGAGAATGGCGCCCTGGACCTGGACGGCTATTTCGGCCTGCACCCCGCGCTCGCGCCGCTGCTGCCGCTGTGGCAGCAGAAGAAGCTGGCCTTCGTCCATGCCAGCGGCTCGCCCGACGCCACGCGCTCGCACTTCGACGCCCAGGACTATATGGAGTCGGCCACGCCCGGCCGCAAGAACACGCCGGACGGCTGGATGAACCGGCTGGTGTCGGCCTTGCCCGGCACGTCCACGCCGAGCCGCGCGCTGAGCATCGGGCCGGTCATGCCGCGTATCTTGTCGGGACCTTCAACGGCGATCAACCTGCCCAACGGTCCGGCCGCCACGCGTCCCGATTTGCTGGACCGGCCAGCAATTGGCGCCGCCTTCGACCAGCTGTATGCTGGACATGAGCGCTTCGGGCGTGCTTACCAGGATGGGCGCAGCGCCCATAAGCAGGTGATGGAAGCGGGTGTGAGCAAGGAGATGATGGCCGCCGATAATGGCGCGCCGCTGCCGTACGGCTTCCCGGACGATGCCGCGCGCCTGGCCACGCTGATGCGCAACGACCCGAAGATTCAGATCGCCTTTGTGGCCTTGGGCGGCTGGGATACGCACGCCAACCAGGGCGCCGGCACCGGGCAGCTGGCCAACCGGCTGGCGCCGCTGGGGCAGGGACTGGCGATTCTGGCGCAGCGGCTGGGACCGGTGTTTGACGACACCACCGTCGTCGTCATGTCGGAATTCGGCCGCACGGCGCGGCAAAACGGCAACGCCGGCACCGATCATGGACATGGCAACGCGATGTGGCTACTGGGAGGTAAAGTCGCCGGCGGTAAGGTCTATGGCGACTGGCAGGGGGTGGGAGATGCTGCTTTGAATGAAGGGCGCGATCTGCCGGTGACCACCGATTTCCGCTCGGTGCTGGCCCAGGTGGCGGAGAAACACCTGCGCTTGCCGGATCGGCAACTCAGCCAGCTGTTTCCCGCAATGCCGCAAAAAGAGGCGGGTTTTGAGTTGTACCGAGGGTAATTTGAGGGGGAAACGAATATCGTAGTTTTACGGTATTGCACTGCAACATAAATTGGATTATATTGGTGTTGTCTCCTCCAGTTTTCTCTGAAGATTGGATTGCCGCCCGCACCGCAAGGTAGCGGGCGTTTTTTTTGGAGAGGGCCGTAAGTCAGCGCCCAAAGACGGTCGATTTTGTGACGTTAACGCTTCTCTTTGAGGGCGAGCGTAAACGTACTCCCACTCCCAAACTCGCTGCTGAACTGCAAACTCCCGCCCAGCAAATTGGCCAGGTTCTGGCATAAATACAATCCCAGGCCCGCGCCTTCGGCATGCCGGGTCGAGGTTGAATCGAGCTGGGAAAACGCCTGGAACAGTTTGGACTGGTCTTCCGCCCGTATCCCCGCCCCGCTGTCGGCCACGCTGAACTCGGTCAGCAACTGGCTGCCCTCCATCCGCTGCGCCAGCGATATCTTCACCGACCCTTTGTCCGTGAACTTGATGGCGTTATTAACAAGGTTAATAATAATCTGCGTCAGCGCGCGCTTGTCGGAGTCGATCACGATCGATTCGGCCGGCAGGTCCACGCTCAAGGTCAGGCCCTTTTGCGAGGCCAGCGGCCGCAAGGTGTCGGCCGTGTGATTGATCAGGTCCTGGCACTGCACACGCTCCAGCGCCAGCGTGACTTTGCCGGCTTCGATCTTGGCCACGTCCAGGATGTCGTTAATCAGCGACAGCAGATGGCGTGCGCTCGAGCGGATCGTGTTGAGCTGCTTGTCCTGGTCCGGCGTCAGAGGCCCGGGCAGCTTCATCAGCAAGGCACCGGTAAAACCAATAATCGCATTCAAGGGCGTGCGCAGCTCGTGCGACATGTTCGCAATGAAGGCCGACTTCATGCGGCTGGCCTCAGCCAGCTCCAGGTTCTTGTGGGCGATCTCGCGGTTGGTCGTTTCCAGCTCGGCGGCGTGGTGCGCCAGCCGCATATTCAGTTCGATCACCTGGCGTTCGCGCGCCTGCAGCTCGCTGTTGACGTGCACGGCCTGCTCGTAGGTCGAGATCAGCAAGTCCAGTATCTGCTGGCGTCCGGCGTGGATATGGTGCTTCTGGTTGCCGAGGAAGAGGGCAATGCCCGGCTCGACATCGGCATCTTCGCGCAGTTTGCGGTTGACCAGCATGTGGCTGATCCGACTGAGCAGATACTCTTCCGAATACGGCTTGCGCACGAAATTGTCGGCGCCGCATTCGATGCCGCGGATGATGTCCTTGGGGTCGTTCAGGGCGGTGACCAGGATCACCGGTATGTTGCGCAGCGCTTCGTCGGTCTTGATGGCACTGCACAGTTCGTAGCCATTCATCTCCGGCATGATGATGTCTGACAACACGAGGTCCGGCTTGTGTTCGCGGATCAGGGTCAGCGCCACCTGGCCGTTCTGGGCGACGCGCGCGCGGTAGGACTTGGACTGGATCAGCCTGCGCAGGCGTTCTGCCTGGGTCGGGCTGTCCTCGACGATGAGGATTTCAAACTCCTCCGGTTGTATTTGATACGTCGAATCCAAGTCTTCACTCCCTGCACAGCGCGTGCTCTGGGCACGACTATATCGGAATTGTCGTGCTAAAAGTAAATTTTACTGGCGCGATGATGTCACTGTTTCCACCTCCGTGTCGCCCTGGAAGGCGCCGGCGCGCCAGGTCAGCACCAGCGTGTCGCGGTGACCGTTCTCGCCGTCGGGCTGGATCGGGGTCGATTCGTGGATGACGCGGGCATCGTCGAGCAGCAACAGGGTCCAGGGTTCGCGCATCGTGAAGCGCTTGCCGTCCGGGCCGGCCGCATCGAACACGCGCGTCTCGCCGCCCTTGATATGTTCGCGTCCCACCAGCAGGACCGCGACGAAATCGACGCCGTCGCGGTGGGCGCCTTCCGGGGTCGGCCGGCCGATACCTTCCAGCGTGTCGATGCGGAATTGATGCGCCTCGACGAACCAGCGCTGCTCGCCCTTCACGTGCGAGCAGGCGTCGCCGAGAGCGCGCAGCAGGCGCTCCCAGGCCGGCTTGGCCACTGTGGTGGGATCGACCGGTTCGAACAGACGGTGCATGCCGCCATGAAGCGCGTTGTATTCGACCGGCTGCCAGTGCGCGCGGTGCGCGGTCTGGACCAGTTTGCCGTTCTCCTGGACGAAACAGGAATGGCGGCGGCGCCGATAGCGTCCGCCATCCTTCAGGTAGTTGTCGGGAGCCAGATCGTCCCAGCTGGGTGCAAGCGTGTTCAGTTCATCGAGCGTGCAGCCGGCCAGCGCGCTGACGCTGGCGGGGCTGAGCAGGGCATAGCCGCTGTCGCGCAAGGCAGTGGTGAGATAGGCGGGATCGGTAAAGGGCGGAGCGTATGTTGTCATCCCGATAGCGTAGCATTTTTTGTCCACCTTCGCCGCTGCCGGCGGCCTTTGCCGCCTTACCAGCGCTTGATCAGCGTGACCCTGGCCGAACGCGATTCGATCGGATGAAAGTGCACATCGGCGCGCGCGGTGCTTTCGCCGCGCAGGCGCGATTCGTAAAAATAACTGATGGCCGCGTCGCGCCGGTTGCTCAGGTTGAAGCCTTCGATTTCGAGTTGAAGGTCCTTGGCCAGACGGTAGCCGATACGCCCGTTCAGCGTCACCGATGACGGCGAACGCACGCTGTTGTCCTCCACCAGCGGGCGCGGGCCGAAGTAGCGCAGGCGCAGCGCACCGCTCCACGCGCCGCGCTCGACGCTGGCGGCGATCTGGCCCACGCCTTCCACCGCGCCGGCGATACGGTCGGCGCCGGCAGGGACAGCACGCGACCGCGCACGCGCAAACGCCAGATCAAAGTCCAGCGACAGCCACTTGACCGGCTTGTAGTAGTTGGAGATTTCAATGCCGGTGCGGCGGCTGGCGGGACCGGCTTCGGTGGTGCCGGCGTCGCCCACGAACACCAGCTCGGAATCGATATCGAGGCGATACACCGACAGCGCGCTTTGCAGGCCGGGTACAAATTCGGTGCGCACGCCGGTCTCGATGCCGCGTGTGCGCGCCAGGCCAGGCGCCGCATCGACAACCGCGGTGACGCCACGCGCGTCGTTGCTGTGAAAGCCGCTGCCCACATTGAAATACAGCTCGGTCAGGGCCCAGGGGCCGGCAACGATGTTCAGGGAAGGGCTGAGCAAGCGGTCATCCGCCTTGGCGGCGCTGGCGCCGCGCAGGTCGAAGCGGTAAGCGTCGGTGCGCAGGCCAGCTACCGTACGCAGCCAGCTGTTCCAGCGTGCGTGATGTTCCGCGAAAACGCCTACGCTCTGCTCCAGCACATGGTCTTCGCGCACCGTGGAAAGCCGGGTACGTTCGCGCGTGTTGTACAGACCATTGACGATGTTGTCGTTCTGGAGCTGCAGGCCGACCGTGATGTCCGACGCGATGCCGCCGTCGGCCGCGTGCCGGTGCCAGGTGTGGGTCGCGTTCACGCCGCTCGTCACGCGCCGGTCCGGCTGGCTGAACTGGTCGCCATTGACCGGGTCGTTCAGAAAATAGGTGAAGTTGGAATACAGGTCCAGCACATTGCGGATCACGTAGGCATTCACCTTGGACGCACTATCGGCCTGCGTGCTTCTCCATACGCCGGACAGGCTGTAGCGGCGCGCCTTGCCGCCGTCGCTGTCATCGACCGTGTCGAAGCGGCCCAGGGCGCCGTCGTCGACCGCGCGCTGCGGAATCTGGTCGGTCGCATTCCATCCCGCGCGGTAGGCCATGGCGCTGACGCTCCAGCCGTTGTTGGCATAGCCCTGGCTGTAGCGCAGCACCGCGTTGGCCTTGCGGTAGTCGTCGGGCCGGGTGAACGGACCGTCGTTGTGCAGCAGTTCGAGCGCGTACAGCAGGTTGCCGGCGCCCGCTTCGGGTGATCCGGTCAACACGGTGCGCGCAAAACCGTTCTGGCCGAGTGTAACGCTGGCGCTGGACTGCGCCAGGCGGTTGGCGTAGGTGACGGCGGCACTGCCGGCGGAAGCGAAGTCGCCTTCGCGCGCGGAGTAGGGACCCTTGCGATAGTCCAGGCGCGCCGCCAGTTCGGGGATCAGGAAATTCAGGTCGGTCCAGCCCTGGCCGTGGGCATGGCTGCGCTGGTTGACCGGCATGTCGTCGACGGTGGTGCGCAGGTCGGTGCCGTGATCGAGGTTGAAGCCGCGCAGGAAGAACTGGTTGGCCTTGCCCTCGCCGCTGTGCTGGCTGGCGATCAGGCCGGGGGTGGCTTCGAGCAGTTCGCCCGGGCGGTAGATGGTGCGGGCGGCGAGTTGTTTCTGGTCGACGCTGCCGGCGTTGGCGGAATCGGCCAGGCCAAGCTGACTGGCGCGCGAGCCTTCGACCATGATGCGCTGGAGGGCGAGGTCGTCGGCGTGGGCTGGGGTACAGCAAGATACCACCACTGCAAACGCAAATACTGTTACACCGTCATTCCCGCGCAGGCGGGAATCCATAGCACGTCTGAGCAGAGGTGCTATGGATTCCCGCCTGCGCGGGAATGACGTTGAATAGTGACTGCAGTTGTTTAAACTGCAGCGAATCCGGTCGCTCATGGCAGCCGCTGTTCCACCGCCTTGCGATCAAACGTCAGGGTCTTGATCTCCCCGCCGCTCTTCACGTTCACCGTATTCGACTGATCCGGTAAAAAATCGCTCAGTACATCGTTATGCAGAACCACGGCAGTGGCCAGCGGCGTCTTTTCGATCTCCTGATAAATCACCACGCGCTCGACATCAATCGACAAACCTACCCAGCGCAGCGGCAGGCGGCGCTTGTCCGCGTCCAGCAGATAGAACTGCTTCTCCACATACTTGCGCAGCACCGCTTCATCCTCGGGCTGCGAGAGGTCGAACTGGCGCTGGTACAGATTGGTCAGCAAACCTTCGACGTCGTGCGCCATCAAGGTATGAATCACCTCGATGCTGCCGGTCTTCTGGTTGAAGGCGATGTCAGTAATCCCCGCGTGAAAGCGGTGCGCCTGCGCAGCCAGGCTGGCGCAGCACAGCAGCGCGGTCAGGATCGTCCGCAAGATGGAATGGATAGACATGGGGTAGTCACGACGATGAATGCACAGGGAGGGCACGGTATGCGCCCTCCCTGTGATTTTACTCGGCTTTCGGTGCGGCCTTGGCGTCCTTGGATTTCAAGGGGGTGTTGAAGTCCTTCATCAGGTCATTCTGCCCGCGTTCGGTCTTGAACAGTTCCAGGCGCGATGGCGTGATCTTGCGCGGCCAGGCGTTGTTGCTGGTGTCGATGTCGGCGGTTTCCCAGTACGGGTCCTGCGTCAATGCCACCATGGGCTCGTCGGTGATAATCAGCTTGGTGATCTTCTTCGACGAATAACGCCATACTTCGGCCGGAATGCGCTCGATATACTTCTTGCCCGACTTCAGTTCAATCTCCAGCACCAGCGGCGTCACCAGCCCGCCGATATTGCTGAAGTCGACCAGGTACAGATGCTTGCCCTGATTGAGCAGCGCCTTTTCCCAATCTTCCAGCCCTTCCATCGTCTCGTTGTACTTGTTGCGGTCCTTGTTGGTGACCGTGAAGTCGTCGTGCTCGTTGTAGAAGTCCTTCAGCTCCGGATGGGTGTCCAGGCGGCGCGGCGTGCCTTTGTTGCGCATGTCGGTGATTGACTGCGGCTCGGCGTCCTTCTGCGCCTTCTTCCAGGCCTTTTCGATCTCTGGATTCTTGGTGCTCACGCCGTACTCGGTGATGCCATCCACGCTCACGTCGACCGCGTCGGTGGTGTAGAACCAGCCGCGCCAGAACCAGTCCAGATCCGTGCCGGAAGCGTCTTCCATGGTGCGGAAGAAGTCGGCCGGGGTCGGGCGCTTGAATTTCCAGCGCTGGGCGTACTCGCGGAAGGCGAAGTCGAACAGCTCGCGTCCCAGCACCGTCTCGCGCAGGACATTGAGCGCGGCGGCCGGCTTGGCGTAGGCGTTGTTCCCGAACTGCAGAAGCGACTCGGAGTTGGTCATGATCGGCACCTGGTTCCGGCTGCGCATGTACTCGACGATGGTGCGCGCTTCGCCGCGTGACTGCGGATAGTCCTCTTCCCAGGCGTCCTGCGCCAGGCCCTGGATGAAGGTGTTGATGCCTTCATCCATCCAGGTCCACTGGCGTTCGTCCGAGTTGACGATCATTGGGAAGTAGTTGTGGCCCACTTCGTGGATGATCACGCCGATCAGGCCATATTTGGTGCGCTTCGACCAGGTCAGTTCACCGGTCTTCTTGTCCTTGGTCGGACGCGGACCATTGAACGAGATCATCGGGTATTCCATGCCGCCGATCGGACCGTTGACCGAAATCGCGGCCGGGTATGGGTAGTCCAGTGAGTACTTGTTGTACTGCTCGATGGTGTGGATGATGGCCTGGGTCGAGTACTTCTCCCACAGCGGATTGCCTTCCTTCGGGTAGTAGGACATGGCCATGGTGTTGGTCCCGTCCTTCTTGTAGCCCTGCGCATCCCAGATGAACTTACGGCTCGACGCAAACGCGAAATCGCGCACGTTCTTGGCCTTGTAGTGCCAGGTCTTGGTGCCGCTGGCGCGCGTCTTTTCTGCCGCTTCGGCCTCGGCCTGGGTAACGATGATGACCGGCTTGCTGGCGGTGCGCGCCTGCCTGAGGCGATCGCGCTGGGCCGGTGTCAATACACTGTCGGGATTCTGCAGCTCGCCGGTACTGGCCACGATGTGGTCGGCCGGGACGGTCAGCTCGACATCGTAGTCGCCGAATTCAAGCGTGAACTCGCCGGCGCCCAGGAACTGCTTGTGCTGCCAGCCGTACACGTCGTAGTAGGCGGCCATGCGCGGGAACCAGTGGGCGATCTCGAACAGGTCGTTCTTGTCGTCGAATTTCTCGTAGCCGGTGCGTCCGCCCTGGACCTTGGCGTCATTGATCTTGAAGCTGAAGTCGATGTTGAAGGTGAAGCGCGAACCCGGCTTCATCCCCTGCGGCAGGTCGATCCGCATCATGGTCTTGTTGATGGTGAAGCGCAGCGGCTTGCCGTCCGAGCCGCGCACGGCGCCGATATTAAAGCCGCCTTCGAAGCTGCGGTTCTCCAGCATCGAGCGCATCGCGTCGAAGCGCACGCCGTCTTCTTCGGATTTGGCCTTGGCCCATGCCTCGCGCGAGGCGACGGTGGAGGTCATGCGTGCGTCCGAATCCGGCTTGAAGATATTCTGGTCCAGCTGGATCCACAGGTAGCCCAGCGTATCGGGCGAGTTGTTGTGGTAAGTGACCGTTTCGGTCGCGCTGATGGCGCGATTCGCTTCGTCCAGTTTGGCGCGGATCGTGTAATCAGCGCGCTGCTGCCAGTAGGCGTGGCCGGGGGCGCCGGCGGCGTTGCGGATAGTATTGGGAGTGGGCAGAACTTCTTCGAGCTGGCGGAATTTGTCGTCGAAGGGATCGGCGGCTTGCACGCCCAGGCTGTTCAAACCCAGAACGAAGGACAGGGCCACCAGGCGGGCCGGCTTACGGATCATAGTTATCCTGACTTTTCTCGTGAAAAAGGAGGAACTATTCTAAGCGTATCTATTCGGCAATTGTTTTCCCGAATTGTAAAAAAGCTGAAACATGCACGGGCCGCCGCGTTATGATCGGCGGAACATTGTGTGCTTCAAAGGAAGGGATGTATGGACATTAATTTCAAGGCAACGATATTAATCGTCGATGCCTCCGCCGACAATCTGGTGCAGCTCGAAGGCTTGCTGCAGCAGCGCTATCACGTCAAGCTGGCGCGCCAGAACGCCGACGCGCTGCGCATCACGGCGCAGGCGCCGCGCCCGGACCTGATCCTGATCGACGCCGGGGCCGACGGTTTTGCGCTCTTCCACGAAATAAAGTTCAACTTCCTGGCCACCGATATTCCGGTGCTGTTCATGGTCGCCGCCGGCGACGCGGACAGCGAGCAGCGCGCCCTGGCCGAAGGCGCTGGCGACGTGGTCGCCAAGCCGTTCGCGCCGGCGACCCTGCTCGCGCGCGTCGAGACCCAGCTGCAGCTCAAGTTCGCGCGCGCCATGCTCAAGGACCAGCACCGCCACTTCGAACATCTGATCGCCGAGCGCACGCGCGACGTGGCGCAGATGCAGGATGCGACCGTGATGGCGATGGCATCCCTGGCCGAGTCGCGCGACGCCGGTGTGGGGCGCCATCTGCGCCGCACCCAGCATTACGTGGCGGCGCTGGCGCGCGAGCTGCGCTTCAACGCCGCCTATACCGCCGAACTGACCAACGAGAACATCGCCCTGTTATATAAGGCGGCGCCGCTGCACGACATCGGCAAGGTCGGCGTGCCGGACGCGATCCTGCTCAAGCCGGGCAAGCTGACCGATACTGAATTCGAGCAGATGAAGCTGCACACCGTGTACGGGCGCGACGCCATCGCCGGTGTCGAGCGGACCCTCGGCGGCAGCAACGACTTCCTGCGCTACGCGCGCGAGATCACCTACTCGCACCAGGAGAAATGGGATGGTTCGGGCTATCCGCAGGGGCTGGCCGGTCCCGCCATTCCGCTGTCAGCGCGCCTGATGGCCGTGGCCGACGTGTATGACGCCCTCATCACCGAGCGCCTGTACCGTCCCGCCTTCACCCACGAGACCGCGGTCGAACTGATCCGCCAGGGCAGGGGCGAGCACTTCGATCCGGACGTGGTCGACGCAATGCTGGCGGTGGAAGAAAAGTTCAAGTCGATCGCGGCTGAATTCGGCGCGCCCTGAGGCGTCGACAGCGGAGCGGAGTGTTGCTTGCAGCCCACTTTGTGACGTTTCCGCAAGCCGCTATGCTATAGTCAATTCGCATAGCCGGGCCGCGCCCGGACCCTGTCACTGCCGTGGAGCGTATCGATGCGGACACAAGGTTACCTGGCCTTCGTAGTCGGTATTTGCCTGACCGTCTGGACCTGCGCGGTGGTCATGGACGCGCAGAAGGCCCAGATCCGCAGCAGCTTCCAGCGCGACGCGGACAAGGTGGCCACCGATACCAGCGTGCGCCTGCAAACCTATTTCGACATGCTGCTCAGCCTCAAGGGCGGCTTTGCCATCGACGAATCGGTCAGCCGTGCCCAGTTCTCGGGCTTCGTACGCGAACTGAATCTGACCACGCGCTATCCCGGCTTCCAGGCGATCCAGTTCGTACGCCTTGTGCCCGAGTCCGACCTGGCGCGTTTCAGCGCCGCGGTGCGGGCCGACACTTCCCTCGTTGCAGGCGGCTACCCCGGCTTCGCCATCCATCCGCCACTGGCGCGGCGCGAGCATTTCATCATCGAATACAACGAGCCCATGAAGGGCAACGAGAACGCCTTCGGACTCGATCTGGCCGCCCTGCCGCCACACCTGGAGTCGCTGGAAAAGACGCGCGACAGCGGTGCCATCGTCGCCACCGAACGCATCACGCTGGTCCAGGACGCGACCGGGCAGCCCGGCTTCGTGGCGCGCGCGCCGGTCTACCGCCATGGCATGCCGCTGACCAGCGTGGCCGAGCGCCGCGCCGCCCTGATCGGCATGGTGGCGATTGTTTTCCGGGTCAACAACCTGATGCGCGAGGTGATCGAACCGGGCCTGCTGGACCAGATGCGCTTTCGCATTCACGACGCCGGCAGCGAAGACCGGCCGCCGGTGCCGCCCGCGCCGGGCAATCTGATGTTTGCCTCGCCGCCCACCGAGCTCAATCTGATCAACGGACTGGCAGCGACCAAGACCCTGAACGTGGCCGGCCGGCGCTGGGTCATGCGCTTCGAGGCGCTGTCCGGTACCCGCTACAGCCAGGACGTGACGAGCGTGATCTTCATCGGCGCCGGGGGCGTGGTGATCAGCACCCTGATCGCGGCCCTGATGATCGCCTCGCGCCGCAGCCGCACCCTGGCCAGGCAGCTCGGCGTGACGCTCGACGAGCAGCGCGCCTTCCAGGACAGCGCCAGCGTCGGCATCGCCCTGTTTTCGCACGGCGTCATCACGCGCTGCAACCGCGGCATGGAAGAAATGATGGGCTACGCACCGGGCGAACTGTATGGCAAGCCGACCCAGGTCCTGTCACGCGCCGACGCCGGCGGCATCGACGCTTTCGCGGTCGATCCGCGCACACGGCGCTGGCAGGGCGAACTGAAACTGGTGCGCAAGGACGGCAGCAGCATCTGGTGCCTGATCAACGGCAAGGCGCTGGACGCGGCCGACCTGTCCAAGGGCGGCGTGTGGGTGATCCAGAACATCAGCGACCGCAAGCACACCGAAGCGGCCCTGGTCGACGCCAAGGATGGCCTGGAGCACAGCCTGGCCGAACTGGAGCAGCAAAAGGCCAATGTCGAATCGGCGCACAGCGACCTGTCGGCGGTGCTGGCCACCCTCAAGCAGGCGCAGAACAATCTGATCACCTCGGAGAAGATGGCTTCGCTCGGTTCCCTGGTGGCCGGCATCGCGCACGAATTGAACACTCCGATCGGCAACAGCCTGCTGACCGCGACGGCGCTGTCGGACATGGTGTCCGAATTCGAGAAAAAATATGCCGGCGGCGGCATCAAGCGCTCGGCGCTGGAAGCGCATATGGCCGACACCCGCCTTGCCTGCGACATCATGGCCGGCTCGCTGCGGCGCGCGGCGGAACTGATTACCTCGTTCAAGCAGGTGGCGGTGGACCAGACCAGCGACCAGCGCCGCCGCTTCGACCTGTGCAACGTGGTGCAGGATACGCTGGCCACCTACGCGGCCCAGCTGCGCCGGGTTAACTGCGAAGTACGGCTCGATGCGCCGCCGGTGCTGATGCTCGACTCCTATCCAGGCAGCGTGGGCCAGGTGCTGTCCAATTTAATCAACAACGCCTTGCTGCACGCCTTCGATGGGCGCGGCAGTGCGCTGATTGTGATCACGGTGCGCGAGATGCCGGACGAGCAGGTGCTGCTGGTGTTCGGCGATGACGGCACCGGCATGCCGCCCAAGATTTTGCACCAGGTATTCGATCCCTTCTTCACGACCAAGATGGGGCAGGGCGGATCGGGGCTGGGGATGAATATCGTCTACAACATCGTCACCGGCATGCTGGGCGGGAGCATCGAGATCGAATCGACGCCCGAGCATGGGACCAGCGTGACGATCAGGATTCCACGGACAGCGCCGCATCGCGAGAGCGAGAATGCGGATGTGAATATGCTGTTGATGTAGCGTGGTTGTGTGGCGGCTCGAAGCTTGGTGGCGGCTCATGGTGGATTACGCGCGTTGCGCTTATCCACCCTACGGTTCTTTGCCTGCAAACTTTCAGAGCATGCAGATCGCTTTGGAAGCACGCCAACAATGATCCGTAGGGTGGATGAGCGCAACGCGCGTAATCCACCATGGTCCGCCAAGAACATCAAACTACCTAAACAAACCCGCGAGCCGGAAACGCCGCATCGCGCTGAATCCAGTTCTGCGGCGAATAGCTCGACGCCGCATCGGTCGCATGCAAGGTATAAGCATGGCGCGAAACGGGCGAGCGGTTCGGCGCACTGTAATGCGGCAGCAAACCGTGGAAGCACACCAGACTGCCGGCAGCCGCCTCCAGCGGCACGGCGGTGCTGTCGTCCGGCCAGGGCATGTCGCTCAACTTCTCCATGCGGATATCATCGCCATGGCGCACAAACCGTTCGCGCATCGGACCGCGGTGTCCGCCCGGCTCCACCCACAGACAGCCGTTATCGATGGTGGCGTCTTCCAGCGCAAACCAGAAGGTGGTGACGGTAATTGGCGTGGTCTCGAAGAAGGTCGCATCCTGGTGCCAGCGCACCTCGCCGCCAATGCCGGGCTGCTTGAAGATGTACATCGACTGCCACACGCGCGGGTCCTGCAAACCCAGGCCGCGCGCCACCGCCGCCAGCTTGGGGTCGCGCGAAAACGTTTCGAACACCGGATCGAGGTCGTGCAGGGCATGGCCGATCTTGTTGATCGAGAGTGCCTTGTCCTGTCTCAGGCGGCCTTCCGCGTCAAAAGCTTCTTCCTCGAAAAAGCAGCGGATGGTGTTGTCCGAGCGTAGGAAGTAGTCGTCGGTGGAGGTGGTCTGGTCGCGCGTGGTGAAGATCGACGCGCCTTGCGATGGCTCGAATGCGTTGACAATCTCCTCCGCGCGGCGGCGTACGGCGGCAATCTGCGCCATGCTCTTGAAACCGGGAAGGACGAGGTAGCCGTCGCGCTGGAACTGGTCGCGCTGGTCGGTGCTAAGCATGGGGCAAGCTCCTGCGAAGGATGGGAATGACGCCATTGTAGGATGCGCGCCGCGCGCTGCCTATTGAGCAACTGGTTGACACATTGTCTCCATCGGGTTGACAATCGGCGGATGGACCAACTGCAGGCAATGGAGATTTTCGTCGAGGTGGCGCGCCTGCGCAGCTTTTCCGCGGCCGGGCGCAAGCTGGGCCTGACGCGCGCCATGGTCAGCAAGCATATCCTGCAGCTCGAAGCGCGCCTCGATGCACGATTGCTGCACCGCTCGACCCGTGAAGTGAGCCTGACCGAAGCGGGGCAAGCTTACCTGTCGCCCTGCACCGCCACGGTGGAACAGGCGCGCGAGGCGGCGCGCGCGATCAATCCGGCCGGCGCGGAACTGGCCGGCGCGCTGCGCATCCAGGCCCCGTCCAGTTTCGGCAGCGCGTGGCTGGCCGATGCGGTGGCCCGGTTCAACCTGCTCCACCCGAAATTGACCCCGTCCCTGTTTGTCGACGACGCGCTGCTCGATCCGATCCGGCACGGCTTCGACCTGACCATCCGCGTTGGCGGCATCCCGGACAGCAGCGGTCTGGCGATGCGGCGCCTGGCGCCCTGCCGCGGCGTGCTGTGTGCCAGTCCGGCTTACCTGGCCACTCACGGCATGCCGGCCGAGCCGGAGGATTTGCTGCGCCATCAGTGCCTGCATTTCAGTCACCTGACTGACGGCACCAGCTGGCATTTTTCGCGCGCTGGAGCGCAGCGTACGGTGCGGGTGCAGGCCGGCTTCACTGCCAACAATGGCCTGGTGCTGCACCAGGCGGCCTTGCGCGGCTTGGGGATCGTCTACAACACCACCTTCCTGGCCTGGCGCGATCTGCTCGACGGTACCCTGGTGCCGGTGCTGCCCGAGTGGGAGCTGCCGCTGAACGACTTGTCGGCCCTGTATCCGGCGGCGCGCCAGATGTCGCCCAAGGTAAGGGCGCTGGTCGATTTCCTCGTGGCCGAATATCAGCCGGTGCCGCCGTGGGACGCGGCGTTGGCGCGTGCGGCGCTCTAGACGATCCAGCCGCCGTCCTTGTACACCAGTTCATCATCCAGATACACCGCTTCGGTCACCGCGAAAATGTCGACGTGGTAGCGCGCGTCCTTGCGCTTGAAGCCGGGTTTGGGATAAACGCCATGCTTGGCACCCAGGGACAGGTGAATCCCGCACATGCGCTCGTACGTGCCGATATCGTTGACCCGCCGCTCGCGCGTGAACGCCCGGTTCATGCCGAAGCCCAGTTCACGTACCCACACTTCGCCTTCGTCTGCGCGGATGATCTCGAGCAGCCTGGAAAATTCCGGGGTGGCGTTAATCGCATCGACCACGCGGCCTTTTTCGATGACGAGCGTGATCGGCGCCGCCGGGCGGTTCACCAGGTAGGACGTGTCGCCGAACACGTGGACCCGCACGCGGCCATTGACTGCCTCCAGCTCCTGCGCCTCGGTGAACACTTCGCCGATCGGAAACTGGCCGCCGACATTGTTCATGCCGCTGTAGTCGCCGATATTGAGCTTGGCGGCTTCAAAAGGGGAGGCGAATACCAAGGTTTCGCCGCCACTGTCCACTAAGCCCGACGTGGCCTTGTCGATGCGCTCCTTAAGCGCGCGGCCGACACCGCGGTAGTAGGCGCTGTCGTAGGCCAGCGATTCGATGTAGTGCTCGCCCTGGTCCCCCGGCATGCGCGACAGGTGTACATGCTCGATCACCTTCAGTCCCAGCTTGAACAGCTCGACCCTGATGCGGAAGGCCTCCAGGCGGAAGTTGGTCGACTGGATCAGCACCACGAGGTCGCCCGCGCCGAGCCGCCTGAAGGCGGCCAGTACCTCGTCCGGCGCGATGGTGTCGAAGTCGATGAATTCGCCGTCAGGAAGATTGCGCCTGTATCCCTCTGTCAGAGCCCGCGCCAGGTCCGAGCGCGTGTCGTACACGACGAGAGAGCGCCGCGCCGCGCTGTGCTCGACCACCAGGGACAGTACCTCCCGCAGGTGCGCTGCGCCGGCATCGACCGCTAGGTCGGGAATCTCGCCCCAGGGAGAGGTGGGGGTGGCAGCTGGGGTTGGCATGGCGCAATTAGGAAAGAGGTGAAGCCGCGATTATACGGTGCGCACAATTGAGACCAAATTGTTAAGCAGGAAATATTGCATTAAAATAAAAGCGGCAGCCAACCGGGCTGATCGTTACATGGGAACTTTCATGACAGTCGTGTCGACTACCATTCTGGGCTATCTGGTGAATACAGGCGGCTTTTTGCGCGTGGCGATATCGGATGATGGGCGCATCGTTGCAGCCGTCGAGCAAGTGAGCGGCGGCGACGTTTCTAAGTGGAATCTCGACATCAACGTGACCGATACCGTGACCGGGCTCACCCGGTCCGTGCGCCAGAGCCTCGACCCGGCGCTGCGCAGCGCCCAGGCCAGCTTACCCGAGCTCTCTGGCGATGGACGCTACCTTGTGTTCACGCTCACCCCGGCCGGCGAGGCGGCGCCGTCGTCGGTGATGCGGCTCGACCTTGTCAGTGGCGAGCTGCGCACAGTGTCGGTCGCGGCCGACGGCACTGCCGCCAATGGTGCGAGCCTGATGCCATCCGTATCGAAGGATGGGCGCTACATCGCCTTTGAGAGCCGTGCCAGCAACCTGGTGGCCGGCGACACCAATGGGTTTGCCGACATTTTCGTCAAGGATATGCAGACCGGTACGATGACACGTCTCGCAAAGAATATGGATGGCGAGCAGTGGCGCAACGACAGCGCGCGTCCCGTGATCTCCGACGACGGCCACGTGCTTGTTTTCACTGCCTACTCCGGCCTGCCCGGCACACACGACCCGATGTTCGCACAGAACCTGCTGACCGGAGAACTGAAAGTCGTGAGTCAGGACGCCGACATGAACAATATCCACGAGAGCATGGGCGCCGACGTGTCCGCCGATGGCCGCTATGTCTCGTTCCAGACCACCTCTCATTTGATGACTCCATCGTATGTCTACCGTAAGGATCTGCACACCGGCGAATTGTTGCAGGTATCGGTAGCGAACAGCTCCATCTTTGAAATCGAGGGCACCAGTATATCGGCGGACGGGCAAATGATCGCGTTTGCGCGCAGCGAGGCAGTGACCGATCCTTACCCGCGCCACCACATCCCGCAAATATTCGTCAAGGACATCGCCGCCGGCACCCTTACCCAGGTGTCCAAGGGACCGTATTACGGCGCCGAGGCGCACGCGATGAGTTCCGATGGGCAGCATTTCGTGTTGGTCAATAAGGAACTGCAAGCCGGATCGCCGGAACAGCCTCGGCCACCGAATGCGCTGGTTCAGGCAAGCCTGTACAGTGACAGCAATGCCGCCCTGGCGGCAAGTGCCGGTGCGCAGCTGTTCATGGCGCATGCCGGCGACCAGCAAGTGTTTGGCGGGGCCGCTGTCGATGCCGTGGCTTACCGTGGCAGCGTGCGCGATTACACCGTGCTGCGCAGCGGCGACATGATGCAAGTGATCGACAGCCAGGCTGGACGCGACGGCAGCGATCTCCTGACAGGGATCGAGCGCCTGCATTTCAATGACGGATCTCTGGCTTTCGATAGCGACGGCCATGCCGGCCAGGCCTACCGCCTGTATCAGGCGGCGCTGGACCGGGTGCCGGATACTGGCGGACTGAGCTACTGGATGGCTCAACTTGATAAGGGGATGCCGCTGGATCGCGCGGCCGATAATTTTGTGAAGAGCACGGAGTTTACCGGCCTGTACGGCAAAGACCAGAGTAACGGGCAACTGGTGGAACGCATGTATCAGAACGTCCTGCACCGTCCCGGCGACGCGGCCGGCGTCGCTTACTGGACCGACGTGCTTGATCGCCATGCCGGCACGGTGGGCCAGGTGCTGGCCGGCTTTTCGGAAAGCGCCGAAAATGTTGCCTCGCTGGTGGGCGTGTTCGACCACGGCGTGGCCTTCTATTACTTTGCTTACTGATTGCGCTGCCAACAGGAGAAACCGATGACGATTATGATCGTTCGCGCCATCCTGGACCCACTATGAGGAATGTCTGCGCAGCATCCCGCTTTTTGCGCCCCGCCAGAGCGCCCCGTGGTACCGGGCAAATAAACAGCCCGCCGCAGCCGATTGCGCTATGATTTGAGTGGCAACTGCAGCCTCGATTGGCGGGGCGCGTTTGCGATCCTCATACATATACTGGGCGGCAAGCGAGATGGCATATCGATGGGAAACGTCCACCAGCGTCTGGCTGGAAGACGAGCACACAGGGCAATACGAACTGGCATCGAGCGAAGGCTTGAGCCAGATCGAGTGGCAAGCGCATGCGCGCGCCCGCCTGCCCGACGTCGCCCATCTGCTGGGCGCCTCGCTGCCGCGCAGCTGCCAGTGCGCGCCGATCTATCCCGAAGGTTTCGCCTTCTGCCCCAATTGCGGCAGCGCGCTCGAGCGCCTGGCCGGGCAAGCGAAGAGCGCTGCCGCCTGGTTCGGCCCCGGGAGCGACCAGCAGTTGCCGCGCCATGTGCCGCACGGCCTGGCAGTGACGTCGCTGGCGCTGGGCGACAGCCTGGAAGAACGGCCCGCCGCGCCCGAGCCCGGGCGCGCCGACAGCGCCATGCCGGCCCCGCCGAATGCGTACTGCGTGTTCGCCGCCGCCAACTTCGGCTTTCCCGAACAGCGCCTGATCGCCCTGGCGCCGGCGCGCGGCGTGCTGCAGTACTGGGATCCGCTGGCCGCGCTGTGGCATGTGCTCTCGCCGGAAGACCCGGCCGACACCCTCGGCTTCAACGCGGGAGCGTATGCATGGCTGCCTGCCTTGCAGGGCGGGCGCGGCGAAGCCGGCCTGGTGCCGACCGACAGCGGACTGCGGCGCCTGTTCATTAACCCGGTCAGCGAAACCTGCCGCACCGAGCATGTCTTCGATGCGGCCCTGGCCAGTGCGCCGGGCGCCATGCGGCGCCACGTGGCCTGCCTGTTCACGGAGGCCGGAGCCACGCGCCTGTGGAGTGCGCAAAACGACCTGGCCGAAGTGCGCATCCACGATTGCGGCGCCGCGCCGGGATCCGGCTGGTCGCGCCCGATCGGCTACGACGGCCGCCTGTACTGGCTGCACGCGGAAGGCCAACTGGCGTGGCAGCCCGGCGCCGAGCCGGAGTGGATGCCATGGCCGCAGGGCTGGTCGCCGCGCCTGGACTTCGGCGGGCCGACGCAAAGCCGCGACGGCCGCCTGTGGCTGATCGGTCACGCCGACGCCGCCTACAGCTTTATGGAATTGGGCAAGCTGCAGCCCCAGTTCGAAACCATCAGCGGCGCGCGCCTGGGCTTTGCCAGCTTCCTGTTCCGGCGCGGCCATGCGGTCATCGGCGAACCCTGGGACCTGGAGCATGTGGAAGATCCGCACGAGGACGACGCCCTGGTGCTGCCGCTGCTGCGCGGCTTTAACAATAACCGCAGCCAGCCGAGCGGCCTGGTGCTGCGCTTTCACAAGTACACCGGCAAGGCCGAGGACGCGCTCGATGAACGCGTCATCCCCCACACCACGGTCGAATGGATAGGCAAGCGCAACGTGATCCTGGACTCCATCGCCCGCCTGGCGCGCCCGCTCGATTGCGTACCCTTCGTGTACGACAACTGCCTGTGGCTGCACCACCCCGACTGGAACCAGATCCGCGGCTGGCGCCTGGAAGACGCGACGTGATGCGCAAGCTGGTGTCCGTGGTGGCGGGAGGCGTGATGCTGTGCGCCGGTGCGCCTGCGCTGGCGACCTCGCAGGTGTTCCTGGTCCAGAATTCCGGCTGGATGGATCCGTTTTATGCCGATCCCGCTTCGCCTTTCAAGCCGCTGGTCACGGAGATCGTGATGGCCGCCACGCAGGCGGGCGATCCCATGGTGCTGGCCGCTTTCAACCAGGGCGTGGCGGGCGCACCGTCACCGCGCGCGCTGCTGGCGCACAAGGTCGACGGCGCCGCCACGCGCAGGCAGGTGGGCGCCGCGCTGGCGGGCTTGACGGTCGCGCGCAAGCCCGGCGGCGGCGCCATGGCCGACACCGACCTGAATGAAGCGCTCAGTTCGGCCATCGGCACGGCGCTGGGCGGCAAACCCGGGTTGGTCTGGCTGTTCACCAACAACCGCAACAGCCCGAACAACGACCAGGCGACAGCCCAGCGCAACCGCGAATTCTATGAGCTCATTCACCGCGGCGACGCCGTCACGCGCGCGCTGGCCTTTCCGCTCAAGATGCCGGTGCAGGGCGAACGCTATCGCGCCAATGGCCTGATGGTGTATGTGTTCGCCATCGGCGAGCAGGGCGCGCGCGAACTCGATGCGCTGCTCGCTTCGGGACGTATCCAGCGCATCATCACCGAACCGGCCGCGCGCCTCAAACCGCTCGACCGCGACACCGTGCGCCTGGTGCCGCGGCGCGTGGTGGAAGCGCCGGGCGTCGCCTTTTCCATGGCGCCCAATGGCCTGCTGCGCGCGGATGTGTCGTCCGATGCGCGCACCCCGGCCGCGCGCATCGAATGGAACCTCGAGAACACCATGTATCCCTACACGATCGCGGCAGCCAGCGTGAGCGCCCGTTCGGTCCTGGGCGGCGAGGAGAAACCGATCGAACTGGCGCGCACCGCGGTCACGGGCCTTGCGCCGGGCAAGAGCGCGCCGCTGTCGTCCGTGATGCAGCTGCCGGTGGCCCAGCTGCCCGGGAAATGGTCGCTGGCCGCCGTGCGCGCGGCCGGTTCGGCCTACGTGCTGCCGGGCCGGATCGAATTGCAGCTGAGCGGCCAGAAGCTGGAGCTCTCGCAAGCCTTCCGCCTGCGCATGGCCGACCTGTTCCCCGGCGATCCGCTGCCGGACATCTTCACGCCGCCGGCCCAGGTCAAGGGATCGACCGCGCTGCTGCCGCTCCAGGTGCATGTGCACTACGGCGTGGCGCCGCTGATCGCCGCCATCGGCGCGGCGCTGGCGCTGCTGGGCGCGCTGGCGGCCGGTGCGCTGGCGTATGGCCGCCCGCGCAAAGCGCTCGTCACGGTGGAGGATGAATTGCGCACGATGCAGGGCCGGCCCGGCACCACCCAGCCGATTTACGACAAGGCCGGCACCAAGGTCGCCCAGCTCAAGACCACCTTGTTCGGGCACCAGCTGATCGACCTGCGCGAAGGTGCGCAGGTCAGGCTGGGCCGCTGATTTCACTACCACCATCATAAAAATATCAGGAACGCTCCCCCATGCAAACGCCCCAGTCACCCGCATCCGCCCCCGCTGTCGATCCAGGCTTCAAGCTGCCCGGCGAGGCCACGCCCAACGATAGCTCGCCCAAGCCCATCCCCGGCACCACCAAGCCGACCCTGGAAGTGGCGCCCGCGCCCGACGCGCCCGCGACCGATACCTCCAACCGCGACCTGGCGATCGGCGGCGCGGTCTTCCTGGTGCTGCTGGTAGTGTACTTCTTCGTGCGTAACGCCTATGTGCACCACCTGGTGGTCAAGCGGGTGGCGCCGTCGTCGGCCGGCAGCGCCGGCTGGCTGCTGTTCCTGGGCCTGGGTTTTGTCAGTGCGGCGGCGGCGCTGGCGATCATCAACGCCAAGTTCCTGAGCGTGGCGATCACGGCGCCGCTGGTCCTGATCGGCCTGATCGCACTGGTCGCCGCCGTAGTCGTTGGCCGCCGGTAGGGTGGTCACCCCGCGCCCACCGGGCAAACCCGAGTAAAGAATCGCAAGAAGACCAACGAGAGAAACCATGGCAGATAATCTGAACACCGGCAAGAAGGCCGAACTCAAAGTCGACCTGCGGCCCACGCTGTTCATCGGCGCGGGCGGCACCGGCATGGAAGTCATGCTGCGCATCCGGCGCCGCATCCTCTCCGAGGTATGGAACCGGCACAACCCGACCCGGGTCGAATCGATCGCCCAGTTCCCGGTGGCGCGTTTCCTGCACTTCGACCTCGATAACAACGCCATCATCGACGAGGGCAAATCGCAGCGTACCGACCCCTGGTACGAACTGGTCAAGCTGACCGACGAAGAGCGCCTGGTCGAAACGCTGGACCTGCAGCAGTACCACGAGTCCGACGACAGCCTGGCGCGCTTTCCCCTGATCGAAAACTGGATGCCGCTGCGTCCCAAGAAACTGCGCTCGCTCGGCATCGATCCGTCCAAAGGCGCGGGCCAGATCCGCGCGCTGGCGCGGCTCTACCTGTATGACAAATACCCCAAGCTGCGCAGCCGCATCAAGGGCGCGCTGAATTTCCTGAGCAGCAATGCGGGTAACGAGCGCAAGGAAAACTACCAGCGCCTGGGCCTGCAGGTCGATACCTCCAAGTTCCGCATCGTCGTGATCGCATCGAACGCGGGCGGCACCGGCGCCGGCAGCGCGATCGACCTGGGCTGGATCGCCAAGGCCATCGCGCGCCAGGAAGTGTCGGACAACCAGGTCGATCTGGTCATGTTCATGCCCTCCGGTTACGCCAAGGCCAACAAGGAGCGCACCGAGGCCAACGCCTACGCCACCATGATGGAGCTGGAGACCACCATGCGCGACATGAATGCGAGGGTAGCGTGGGCCGAGCCGGACAGCCTGGTGGGTAAGGGCGCTCCGTTCGACGACGTCTATTTTGTCGACAACGCCAACCTGGCCAACAAGGCCACCAATGACATCAAGGATGTCTACCAGATGGTGGCCGACACCCTGTTCGAGGACTTCGCTTCGGCCGATTTCGCCAACCGCAAGCGCTCGATCGCGGTCAACCAGCAGCAGCACAAGCTCGGGCCTTTCAATCCGCGCGTGCCGGAGCAGCGCTTCGGCGACATGCGCCTGTCCTACTCCAAGGTGTATTCCGCCTTTGGCCAGTCCGTGCTCGACACCCAGCAAAGCCTGCGCGACGATATCCGCGCTTACGAGCTGGCGGCGCTGATGGTCAAGGCCTTCTTCGGGCTGGTGGGCAGCGACGGCGTCAACGCGCGCCGCGCCGCCGACCAGGAACGCGACGTCTTCATGCGTGAACAGATGAGCATGGCCGAGCGCACCTTCGACGAATTCCCCGACTTTAAAAAGGGCACGGTCGATGTAACCCCGTTCCAGGAATACGCGCTGACCGACCAGCTCCTGATGGACAAGGACCAGCGATCCCTGCTCGAGCGGGTCGAAAGCAAGGTGCAGCTGGAGATGGACCGCATCATGGGCGCGTATGACATCGGCGTCTGGCGCGAGAAGGTGGCCGAGCTGCTGCCGCACCTGGAGCGCGACGCTATCCGCGAAGCCGGCGCCACCGCCGAAACCAGCGAAGACCGCATCAAGCGCCACACCACGGAACTGATGGCGCGCCTGAAAACCCGTTCGCGCGACCAGCTGTATGCGCTGCTGGACGACCGCAAGCAGGGCGGCCTGGAGTTCGTGCTCTCGCTGCTGGAACAGATCAAGGCGCGCCTGCTACAGCGCGACCTGGGCAGCGCCGAACGCAATGGCAAGCGCTATCGCGACATCCGCGACGCGCTGCGCACGCGCCAGGTCGAGGAATCGCTGAACAACCTGTCGCAAGCCGCCGCCCGGCTGTTCGGCAAGGATGCCCAGGCCCGTGAAGTGATGGCCCACCTCAAGCGCGACATCGCCGACTACCTGCGCTTTCACCTGCTGGCGGTGGCGGCCGGCCAGTCGATCGATGTCATGCGCGGCATGTCGGCCTGGCTGGGCGATCCGCAGCAGACCGACGAACACGGACAAGCCGAATGGAGCGGCATCGCCGGCGAATTCCAGGAAGGGCGGCGCTGTGTGCAAGCCATGCTGGGCGCGGTCGACCAGCGTATCAGCCAGCTGCGCGCCGACGCGCGGCACGAACATGCCACCTACATCAAGCTGGCCAGCGACATCCTGCCCGAACCGGTCAAGCTGACCGGCGACATCAGCGCCTGGAGCGAAGAAGTGCTGCTCGAATTCGGCGGCTCCGCGCGCCTGTTCCCGCAACTGGGCGACGACCGTTTGCGCGCCGACCTGCTGCTCAAACTGTTCCGGCGTGCCCAGACCCAGCTCTCGGTGGAGCAGCTGGGCGGCCAGGAGCCGGTCGACCCGCTGCTCGAACGCCTGTCCGGCATGACGGCGCAGGAGCGCCAGCGCATCTTCAACGAGTGGCTGAAAAGCGCCATGCCCTGGATTAACGCGCGCTTTTCGGCCGAATTCACGCCGCGCGCCGACCAGTTCAAGTGCTTCATTGGGGTGGGCGACGTCAACGCCTGGCGCAAGATGGAAGGCGAGATCCGCGCGGCCGTGCCGACCGGTTCCTTCCATGGCGACCTGGTCTCGGTGGTCAACACCGGCATCGCCGGCAAGGCCGTGTGCTACATCGAGCTGTCGGGCTATCCCATGACGGTGCTGCGCGGGCTGCCGACCTGGCGTACCTCCTACCAGATCGAAAACCCCAAGATCCCGACCCACCTGCATTTCGACTCGACGCGCTTTCGCCATCCGATTTCGCCTTCCATGGACGAACTGGGACGGCTGGCGGACGACTATGAATGGTTCCTGCAGGCGGTGGCGCTAGGCGTCATCAAGCGCAAGGCCGACCTGGCCGACCGCGAAGCGAGCTTCCAGCCGCGCGGCCAGTATCTGTTCGAAGTCGAGCCGGGATCGGGTGAGTGGCTCCAGATCGGCAACGAGTTCGCGATCCGCTCCAACGGCCTGCCGCCCTACTACCGCGACCAGGTCATCGCCGCGGTCCAGCAACGCCTGGCCGGCATGGGCCCGCACCAGTTGCTGCTGCTGGCCACCCTGATGCGCCACTTCCAGCACCGCGTGTACGAACCGCGCCTGGAAGTCGACGAAACCGGCGCCCAGCTGCCTTCACCATCGCTGCCCAACATCACCGCGCGCCGGCTGTACGAAGAGTGGTTCAAGCGCGCCCGCGCCGTCAACCCCGAACTGGGCACGCGCGATATCGACCGCGCCACGGCGGCGCTGCTGCAGTGGACCGAACCCGTGCCCGGATCGGCCAGCGACGCCTATCCCTGGGAAGTTGAGCGTGCGGTCGACAAGCGCGCCATCCGTCCCGACTACCTGGCAAGCGACGCCGATGCCGAGCTGGCGCTGGCGGCCAGGGCGGTCGCGCCATCGATCAACCTGGCCAAATCGCCTGCGCCTGCGCCTGGCGGACGCTTCAAGCTGTTCCTTGGAGGCGCCCAGCACGGGCCGTATTCGCAGGATGAAATCGCCCTGCGCATTGCGCGCGGCGAAGTCGATGCCGGCACCAAGGTCTGGAACATGCAGTGGAATCCCAAAATGGACAAGTGGAAGACGGCCGGCGACATGCCGGAACTGGCGGCCCTGTTCCATGACGCGATTCCCGATCCCGACAACGAGATACCCGACCCGGACTGATCATGAATTTGCAAGACCAGGTCCTTTACCGCTGCATCCATGCCGCCTGCGCGCGGCCGCTGCCGCACAAGGTGAATTTCTGCCCCTACTGCGGCACGCCGCAGCGGGAGGGTGGGGCGCGTCCGGTCGCCGCTGCGCCGGTCAGCGTTGCGAAGGAACCGGAGGTGATCTATCGGGCACCGGCGCCTGCATCCTCGGTGCCCCAGCCTGCGCCGGTCGCGTTTGCGGAGCCGGCACCGGCCGTCCCGCCGCCGCCATCAGCAAAGCCCCAGCCCCGCATCGCCGCGGCGGCCGTCCCTCCGCAACCGCAGCCGATCCGCCTGCGTTACTGGCTGATGGCGCTCGCGATACTGGCCATGATCTGGTTCTACGCGAAGCCGAGCAGCAAGCGGATCGAAGCGCGCATCGACCAGGCCATCACGCTCGCCAACGAATGCAAATCGTCCGAAGCGCAGGAAGAGTTGATCGCGCTACGGGAAGACAAGGCCACATCCGAGCAACTGCGCCGCCTGCAGTCCGCCATGAACGGCGCCGCCGCCGTGTGCGACAAGAAGCGTGCGCGCGCGAAGAGCTGGAACGACACCGTCACGGCGGTTAACAGCGCGCTCGATGACGGTGATGCGGCGCGCGCGCAGGTCAGGCTGTCCCAGTTTACCAAGCGCTTTGGCGAGGATGCCGAGACGCGCGCCTTGAAAGCGAAGATCGCGGCGCAGCGTGATGCGGAAGCGCCGGCGCCGAGAGCCACGCCCGTACCGTCGGCAGCCCAGCGTTCGCAATCGGCACGCAACCTGATCGGAGAAGCGGAACGGCAGATCGCATTGGGTAACTACAAAGCGGCGTCGGACAAGTTGGAAACCTGCATCACAATGATCGAAGGCAGCCGTGAATGCGTGGCCTACAAGGCGCACGCCGACCGGCTGCTTCGCGAGATGCAGCTATGCCTGGCGGCGGGAAGGGATTGGTCGCGCGGCCGGTGTTCGTGATCGATTACCACGGCGTCCTCACGGCTCATGGTGGATTACGCGCTTTGCGCTCATCCACCCTACGGTCAGTGGTGTGCGAGCGCTCACCCCCGATGGATGATACGGTCTGAAGCATGCGGGCAAAGAACCGTAGGGTGGATGAGCGCGTAGCGCGTAATCCACCACGCGCCGCCCCGAACGCGTGCGGACTGGACAAAAAAACAGTTGGGAAATGTTGTTAATTAAGCTAGTATCGCACTTGTCCAGTTTCGAAAGTCCTATTATGTCGCTCGCCCGTTCTCTGATTTCCGCCGCGCTGTTCCTGTGCGCGGGGCAGGTGCGGGCCATCAGTTTCGATTGCGTCCCGCCGGTGTTCCCGGCGCGCCAGGCGTCGCAGGAGGATCTGCGCCGCGTCGAACAGCAGGTGCGCGCCTGGAATACGTGTTACGCGGCCTTCAGCGCTACCCATCGTAATATCGACGCCGCGCGCCAGGATCACGAGGTTAGCGCCGAGCTGGAAAAATGGTCGGCCGCGATGCGCACAGCGCCGCGTGCGACTGCCGAGCCGGCCGACAAACGCAAGGTGGAAGAACTTATGCTGCGCCAGGCCGAGCAGCAACCCGCCGTCTACTCCCGCGACCGGCGCTAACCGCTTCTCCCTACACCGGCCCCATCTCGATCGCAATCCCCGACAGCACCGCATTGCCCGACAAGGGGTCGCGCAGGTTCTCGTCCAGCAGCGCGTTGAGATTCACGCCCGGCCGCTCGGACGCCACGCCCAGCTGCGTGCCTTCGAGGTTGTGCCCCCAGCCGTGCGGCAGACTGACCACGCCCGGCATCATGTCCGCCGACAGCTCCACCTGCACCTCGATCCGGCGCGCGCCATTGCGCATCTGGGCCATGCCGCCGTCGGCCAGTCCGAGGCGCGACGCATCGTGCGGATGCACCAGCGCCGTGCAGCGGTAGGCGCCTTTAGCCAGCACCGGCAGGTTATGCATCCAGCTGTTGTTGGAGCGCAGCTGGCGCCTCCCGATGACGACAAGATCGGGCACCGGCGCCTGCATGTCGGCGGCGACCCGCGCCAGGTCGTCCAGCAGCATTTGCGGCGCCAGTTCGATCTTGCCGGAAGGCGTGCGCAGCACTTCCGGAATGCGCGGCGCCAGGGGTCCGAGGTCGATGCCCGAGGGCGCGCGTTTCAGTTTGGCCAGCGTCAGTCCGTCCGGATTCTGTCCGAACTGGTCGCCATACGGTCCGCTGCGCAGCGCCAGATCCAGCATGCGCTCCGCACCACGCTGTTCACCCAGCGCCGCCATGATGCCGGCGGCGGCGGGGCCCACCGCGCGGCTCAGGTCTTCTTCCATCGCGGCCTGGTCCAGCGCGGCAATGTGGGCCTTTGCACCGAGTCCTTTGGCGATGGCGCCGATGCGCAGCATGCTTTCCCATTCGTCCGGCTGGCCCGGCTGGCGCGGCAGCACCGGCGCGCTGTAGCGCGCGTGGTTACGGTGCGAGAGCTGGGTGAAGCTGACGTCGTAATGCTCATCTTCCAGCGGCGACAGGCCGGGCAGGATCACGTCGGCATGGCGCGAGGTTTCATTCAGGTAGATGTCCATGCTGACCATGAAGTCGAGCTGTTCGAGCGCCTTCGCAAGCCGCGGGCCATTCGGGGCGGACAGCACCGGATTGCCCGCGATCGCGATCAGGGCCTTGATCTGGCCGGGGCCGGGCGTGTCGATTTCCTCGGCCAGGCAGGTGATCGGCAATTCGCCTTGCATCTCGGGCATGCCGGACACGCGCGAGGCGTGGCGGCCAGTGACGATGCCGCGCCCGGTGCCGGGTTTGCCGCGCGTGTTGGCGGCAAAGGCGGCCGCTTTCGGGAACATCACGCCGCCTTCTTCGTCCATGTGCCCGCTCAGGACATTGATCACGTCGATCAGCCAGGAGCACAGGGTGCCGAATTGCTGGGTGCAGGTGCCGATGCGGCCGTAGATCGCCGCGCGCGGCGTGTTGGCCAGGCTGCGCGCCAGTTCGCGCATGGTCAGCGCGTCGATGCCGCAGCGCGCCGCCACCTGCTCGGGCGCGTAGTCGCGCACCGCCGCTTCCAGCTGTTCCAGGCCCGTGCTGTGCTCCTCCAGCCGGCCCAGGCGCACCAGTTTTTCGTCGAACAGCGCGTGCGCAATCCCGAGCAGGAAGTAGACGTCGGCTCCAGGACGGATGAAATGGTGGGCGTCGGCCACGGCGGCCGTTTCGGTGCGGCGCGGGTCGACCACGACGATCTTGCCGCCGCGTGCGCGCAGTGCCTTGGCCTTGCCGCGGAAGTCGGGTACGGTCCACATGCTGCCGTTCGAGACCATCGGGTTTGCGCCCAGGATCAGCAGAAAATCGCAGCGCTCGATGTCCGGCACCGGCACCGACAGCCAGCTGCCGAACATCAGTCCCACCGACAGCATCTTGGGAATCTGGTCCACGCTGGAAGCGGAGAACATACTGCGTGTGCCGAGCATGCGCGCCATGCGCGGAAAGTACAATGTCAGGCTCATTTTGTGGGCCACCGGATTACCCAGCACTGTGGCCACGGCATTCGGGCCGCCGGCTGCGATCACCGGAGGCAAGCGCCGTTCGATTTCGGCGTAGGCTTCTTCCCAGGTCGCTTCCACGAAACGGCCATCGCGCTTGATGAGGGGCGTGCGCAGGCGGTCCGGATCGTCGTGCAGGTCTTTCAGGCCGATTGCCTTGGGACATAGGAAACCGTGCGAAAACACGTCCTGCTCGTCGCCGCGGATGCGCACGACCTTGTTCTCTTCCAGGTCCAGTTCGAGGCCGCAGCAGGCCTCGCAAAAGGGGCAGATACGGTGGGCGACGGCGGCTGGCTGGGATGTCGGCAAGATCATGGCAAGCTCTTTCTGAGAAAATCGAACGGTCGTGCGATTGTGTGGATTAAGTGATCAACTGTCAACCGCAATTTCAGGGCCGGGTGTATGCTATGGGGCAACAACTTATGCGGAGTCAATCATGAAACTACCATCCCTCATCGGCGGTCTGACGCTGGTCGCGCTGGTCGCCGTCACATCCGGCTGTCAGAAACGTGCCGAGGAAATCGGCCCGGCCCAGAAAGCCGGCGCGGCCATCGACAATGCGGGCGAAAAGATCGGCGAAAAGCTCAAGGAAAACGTGGACAAGGCCAAGGCGGCCGGCGACAGCGTGACCGAAGCGGCCAAGGCCACCGGCGACAAGATCGAAGAAGCGACCGGCGAAGCGGCCAAGGGCTTGAACAAGGCCACCGAGAATGTCGGCAAAAAGGTCGAGGAAGCGGGCGAGAAGATTCAGGAAGCGGCCAAGCCTAAGTAGGCGAAGCGGTCCGACCCTGATCAGAACAGGTAGGTGCAGACCTGGTAAAGCAAGTAAGCGGCACCGACGAGTCCCCAAGCGAACTGACCGATCTCTGTTGCACGTGAGCTGTCGTGACGTGCGGATGCTGGCGGTGTCGAGAAGAAATCATGGGCCTGCACGGGGAAGGGCGCCCCTGTCTGGGCGCGATACAGTGCGCGCCATTGCGCAATCTTGGCCGGATCGATCGTCAGCGCGGTCCAGTTCGGAAAGCGCGCCAGCATTTGCTCGAATGAGAACATCGCCCGATGCAGCTGTGCCGAATCCGGCGCTGCGCTGCGGCGCAGGCGCTCGATGACTTTCTCTTGCGCGCCGCGCTCGGGTGCGCGTTGATACATGAAGTGAAAGTGCTCCCGGTAGGCGTTCCACAGCACCAGACCCGCATCGTCGAAATCCTCCAGCAAGGCCGGGTCATCGATCCATCCGAATACCTGCCCGGCCGCGCCCAGCAAGCGCTCGTGTCCCGGCTTCCATCCCGCGGCTAGCAAGGTGGCGATACTGGCCTCAAACAGTTCGCGTGCTTCGAAGTTGACCAGGTCGGGATGGGCGAGCGCCTCCCGCAGCAGGCTGACCCATTCTTCCTCGTGAAGGCGCTGATCGCTGCGCGCGAGTGTGGCGCACCCGGCGGAAAAGCGCAGGCTCGCGGCCTGCGCAAGCAGAGCGCCTTCGGACAGTTTGTCTTCATGCTGCAAGGCGTTGCGAGCGGCCGTCCCACCCGGAAGAAGAACTGGCAGCCCCGGCGCACGGTCCTTATGCGCGGCCCATGCGGTGGCGGCCTCGTAAGCGTCGCGCAATTGCTGAAACGCGACAGGGTCTTCGGCCAGATCGATCAGGCGTAATGCACGCGCGTAGGCGCGCCGGATGTCGGCCAGTGCCGCCGTGCTGTCCAGGCCAAGCCGGTGCAGACCATCGATATCGTTCACTGCGCTGCTTCCGGCGCTGCTGTCCGCGCCGGTGCTTCATCCCGCGCCGCGTTGATTTCCGCGCGCCGTTCGGCCTTGTTTGGCCGCCGCTTGTACTCGGCCGTGTAGTACAGCCGCAGCTTCCTGGCCGTGGCCGGCGGGAAGGGCTTGCTCTTGCCGATGGCGTCCTCCACCGCCTCATCGAAGCCAGCGTCGCCCGAGCCCTGGATCCTGGTGATCTTGGCGACGGCGCCGCTCAAGGACAGCTGCACGTCGAATTCTGCCCGCAATTTAGCCGGCCCCGCGCTGGCCGGACGCTTGTAATCGATCCGCGCGCCGATCTCGTCGAGCTGCGACTTGGTCAATCCGCTCGGTGTCGGCATGACGTTGCGCGCAGCCTGACCGGCGCCCTCCTTCTTTTCGAGTGCGGTCAAGAGGGGCGCGTAATCGGGGTCCATTCCCAGCCGTACCGGCTTGCCGAAGCTCGGATCAGCCGCAATCTGTTCCGCAATGCGCGGCTCTATTCTTCGTGCGCTGGGTGCTGGATCGGAGGACAGGCCGCTGAGTAAGCGCACCAGCATTAAGAGGCCCATGATGATCAGGCCGACCGGCAGCTTGGAGGAGCTGCTCTGTTCCAGGACCGGCTCGGGCAGATCGTCGATCTGAACCGGCTTGCCCTGTTTTTTCTCGACCAACTTGTGCATCGCGCGCCATTGTTCGACCCGCGCCGGATCGACGGTCAGGCCCATCAGCGTCGGGAAACGCGCGAGCATTTGCTCAAGGTAGAACATATCGCGCCGCAGCTGGTCGGCGTCGGGCGGGTCGGTGCGCGTCAGGCGACCCAGTATCTTCTGGTGCATCTCGCGTTCACCGTCCGGCTGGACCTCGAACATGTGACGCTCGTCGATGGCGCGATTGACCACCGAACCGGCATAGCCAAATTGCGCCAGGCGGCGCCGTTCTGTAGCCCATCCGAAGACCGTGCAGGCCGCCGCGAACAGGGTATCGTGACCGAGCTGCCAGCCGCCGGACAGCAGGTGCACCACGCGCGCCTCGAAAATGGTGCGGGCGGTGACGTTGACCAGGCGCTCGTCATCGAGCTCGCGCGTGATCGCGTCCTGCCACAGGGACTGGTCGCGCAGCATGCGGCCCTGCGTCAGCATCGACGCCGCTGCCGTGAAGCGCTCGAACGCTTCCCATGACAGCAGGTCGGGATCGGCGGCAAGGGCCGGGTCCTGCTCCAAGGTCAATGGCGCAGCTGCTTCGTCGCTGACCGCGAGAGGTGCGTCCTGCGCAGGCGCCAGCTGCTTGGCCGCCTGTTCGGCCGTGGTCTGCTGCGCCAGCCATACCTGGTGGTCGGCCCACTGCAGCGCCACCTCGTAGGCTGCGCGAAGATCCTGGAAGACATCGGCCTGGCTTTCCTGGTCGATCTGCTTGAGCAGGCGTGCGTAGGCCCGCCTGATGGTGCGCGCATCGGCTGATTCGTCCAGCCCTAGCCGGACCAGAAAGTTCGGCACTTCCGTGGCGCTGTCGTGCTCAGTTTCCTGCTCACTCATCGTGTTCGGCCGCGTGATGGATAAAGTCCTGGTGTTCGATCTGGTCGAGCATCTCCTGGAACGCGCGGCCCGCAGGGACGAACTGGCGCTTGTCCTGGGTTTCGAGCGCTTGTTCGAAACGGGCGATCTGCATGCCCAGCTGCTCGCGCAGCCTGCCGCGCAGCTGCTGGTACATGCGCTCGCCACGCGCCAGCAAAGCGCGCCATTCCATGCGGTCGCGCGGATGGATCTTCAGTTCGGACAAGGCGGCAAACCGCTCGGCGATCTCTTGTTCGGACAGCATGCCCGGGTTACCTTCGATCAGGAGCGTGACCGCCTGGCTGGTCTTGAGGATGGTTGCCTCGACCTGCAGCAGTCCATTGACGTCGTAGGTGAAGCGCACATCGACGCCGTTGTCCTCGGCTTTGCCGCCGGCCAGCTTGACCATCAACTGGCCGAGTTTGATATTGTCCGCGGCCATGCGCGACTCGCCCTGGAACACGTTAATCTCCAGCGCCGGCTGGTTGTCGCGCAGGGGGAAGTAGCGCTTGACCCGGCTTACGGGCACCACGCAATTGCGTTCGATGATCGGGTCGAAGTGACCGTAGGAGTACGCATCCGCGCCCAGCTGCATGCTGGTGTCGATGCCCAGCGAGTAGGGCGCTACGTCGGTCATCACCACTTCGTCGAGCGCCGCGTCGCGCGCCTTCAGGCCCGCCTGCACCGCGGCGCCCAGCGCGACCACTTCGTCCGGGTTGATGTCACACGAGGGAAAACGCCCGAACATGCGCGCCACCATCCGCCGCACCGCCGGCATGCGGGTGGCGCCGCCGGCCAGCACGATGTTGTCGAGCTCCGCGCTTTTCAGGTTGGCGTCGCGCAGCGCCCGTTCGACCGGGTCGCGCAGGCGCTTGAGCAGGGGTGCGCAAATCTTTTCCAGCTCCGCCTCGTCCAGTTCCATGGCGTAGTCGCTGCCTTCGTGGCTGATGCGGATGCTGGCCTTGGGTGCCTCGCTCAGGCTGCGCTTGGCGCCCTCGGCCTGGGCGCGCAGGCGCTGCATGAAGTGGGCGTCGGAGCGAAAGTGCGGCGCCAGCTTGTGCTGGTCGAAGAAGCGGTCGACCAGCATGCCGACGAAGTCTTCGCCGCCGAGGAAGTTGTCGCCGGCCGATGCGCGTACTTCCATGACCTGCTCGAACAGGTCGAGCACCGACACGTCGAAGGTGCCGCCGCCCAGGTCGAAGACCAGGAAGCGGGTTTCGCTGTCACGCTGGTGGATGCCGTAGGCCAGCGCCGCGGCGGTCGGTTCGTTCAGCAGGCGTTCGACCTTGAGACCAGCCAGCTGGCCGGCGGCGCGGGTGGCCTTGCGCTGGGCATCGGAAAAATAGGCGGGAACGGTGATGATCGCTTCGTGCACTGGCTGGCCGAGCGCCGCCTCGGCATCGGCCTTGAGTGAGCGCAGGATCAGCGCCGATAGTTCTTCGGGCCGGAAGCTGTGCTTGCCGAGACGCGTGATCTTGTCGCTGCCCATGTGGCGCTTGAAGGCGCCGGCGCTTTGCAGGGGATGGGTTTGCAGGCGCTCGCGCGCGGCGCGGCCTACCAGAATGGAGCCGTCCTCGTCGACGCTGACGCAGGAGGGCGTGAGCACTTCCCCCAGGCTGTTGGGGATCAGGCGCGCCGCGCCGTTCTCCCACACCGCGATCAGACTGTTGGTTGTGCCCAGGTCGATTCCGACGATCATGCTATTTACCCTCTGTGGCGATGCCGGGGCGGCGCACCCGCGCCCGCCAAACTTTCAATGCGGCATCATAAAGGAGGGTAATGCAACGTTAGCAAGCAGGCAAGCGATGCTGCCTAAAAGCAGTAAAGTAAATGGCAGAGTGTGGCTTGCGCGCCAATTAGTGCTTGAACCATACACAGGTGGTCAGACAACGGTCAGCTTGAGGGCCGGCAGCGGCCCCTTCGCATCCTGACGCCCGCCCAGCACGATCGCCATGTCGACAAAGCCGGTACGCCAGGCGCGTTCGAGGTCCTGCTCGATGCTCTCCATCGAGGTCTGCTCGAAATTGTGGAAGCCGCGCACGCCGTAGGCCCGATTGCGCCCATGGGCCTTGGCCAGGTACAGCGCCATGTCCACCAGGTTGACCGCGCGCTCCCACGGCAGCGGATGCTCGCCGGGTACCAGCGGGAAGGGCGCAAAACCGACCGATACGTTCACCGAGAGCTTGCTGTTCTGGTACTCGATGCTCTGAGCCGATATCCCGGTCAGCAGGCGGCGCGCCACTTCTTCCACCCCGCTGCGCGGAATGGCGGGCAGGAAGGCGAGGAATTCCTCGCCACCCCAGCGCACGATCATGTCGGTCTCGCGCAGGATCTCGCGCAGCGCTTCCGAAATCATCTTCAGCACGGCGTCGCCGGCGGCGTGGCCATGGCCGTCGTTGATATGCTTGAAGTGGTCGACGTCGAGCAGGAACAGGGCGCCCACGATCTCTTCGCCGGAGGTGCCGGCGCCGCGCTTTTCCACCTGCTGGTGGGTGCGCATGAATTCCTGGAAGTGGCGCCGGTTATACAGGCCTGTGAGCGGGTCGCGCGAGCTTTGCTGTTTCAGTTCGAGGTTCTTCACCTTGAGCTGGGCATTCGCGTGGCGCACCTTGCGGTACAGGATGCCGACGATGACGGCGGCCAGCGCGAACACCACCGCCAGCAGCCACCACACGCGCTGCTGCAGCCGGCGATTGTCGATCTCCGCGGACTTGACCTGGTTCTCGCGGCTGAGGAGCTCGATCTGGCGCTGCTTCTTTTCGGCTTCGTATTTTTCCTGCAGCTCCAGGGTGGCCTTCTGGCGCCGCTTTTCAAACAGCTCGTTCGACAGCAGGCGCTCGCGGTGATAGGCCTTGATCGCACCGGCGGCGTCGCCCACCCGTTCGAGCGCCGTGCCGTACTCCATCAGCACTTCCTGCAGCTCCGGCTTGTCGCCCAGCTTTTCGTACCATGCCAGGCCCGCCTCGAAATTGCGCTTGCCCTCGGCCATGCGGCCCATGCCCAGATAGGACTGGCCGATATTCAGGTAGGCCGTCGCTTCGGTGCTGGCATCCTTCAGCTTGCGCCCCGCTTCCAGCGCCTGCAGGCCGTAAGACAAGGCGCGCTTGTAATCGAGCTGCTTGAGGTAGCTGTCCGACAGATTGACCAGCGAGGTCGCGATCATCGCCTCGGCCCCGATCTGGCGCTCGTATTCCAGGCCGGCCAGCAGCGCGCGCAGGCCGCGCTGCGGTTGGTTGGTTTCGACCGCCAGGCCGTATTCGGTATCCTTGAGGGTCGACATGCGGCCCGGCGAGTTGGTTTTCTCGGCGATCGGGAAGGCTTCCTCAAGCGCTTCGAAGCCCTTGTCGTGCTCATTCATCTGTCCGTACAGGATGGCCAGGGCATTGAGCGCCATGACCATCTGCACCGGCCTGCCGTACTGGCGCGCCAGCGCCACCGCGGCCTGCATCTTGCCCAGCGCCGCCGGGAAATTACCGTCTTCCGCGTACGACTGGCCCGAGGTGATCGTGGCCTGCACCCGCAGTCCCATGTCGTCGGTGGTGTTGGCGATCTTCTCGCCTTCCCATGCAAGCTGGTGCGACAGTTTCAATTCGTTCATGCGCGAAGTGATGTAGGCCTTGGTCAGCAAACCCTTGGCCAGGGCCACGTCATCGCGCTGTTCACGCCCCAGGGCAAGCAGCTCGTTGGCCACTTCCATCGCTTCCATTAGCTGTCCCGAACCGCGCCGCGCCAGCGCCAGCTGCATCAGGTATTCGGCCTTGCTGCGCACCGGCGCCGAACGCGCTTCTGGCGCGAGCTTCATTAACGCATTGAGCGACTTTTCGGGAATGTAGCGATTCAGTTCACGGATCTCCGCCAGACGCGCCTCCAGGCTCGCCGGGTCACCCCAGGCGAGGACGGGCAGCATGCATAGCGCGGCAAGCAGGACCCGGCCCTTGCGGCCGTGAGAGGTGAGTGGAGTGGCTGGAGACATCGTATTCCTGGCGCTCTGAAACGAGTGGAAAACTGTGAAATATTGAGTAAATAGCACATGCCTTCCGATCTGGAAGATGTCCCAGATTATATTCTTGTTGCGATACGGAAATCCCGCGGCGCGTGGTGATTTTCTGTGTAATTGTCAAAATGGCCGGCCAATCTTGTCATTTCAATCCACCTTTCCAGTCGATGTGTTGGGCCGGCGCGACGTTCGTTTTTACGCCCTGTCGCCAGAATCAGGCCATCCGTCGCAATCATGGCAAAGCGCAAATTTGTTCGATTACACTTCAGACAACTTCAATAAAACCGAGAGAGAGTGCGTCATGCTGCAGATCCGCGATGTGGTAAAGAGCTTCGGCAAGGACGTCAAGGCGGTGGACGGTGTCTCGCTCGATCTGTCTGCGGGCGTGGTCGGACTGATCGGCCACAACGGCGCCGGCAAGACCACCCTGATGCAGATGATCGCGACCCTGACCCGTCCCAGCAGCGGGCAGATCCTGTTCGACGGCGTCGATATCGTGGCCCGGCCGGAAGCCATCCGCGCACGCCTGGGCTATCTGCCGCAGGACTTCGGCGTCTATCCGAACTTGTCCGCACTCGAATTCATGCAGTATTTCGCGGCCCTGAAGGGGGTACGCGATCAGGCCCGGATCCGCCATCTGCTGGAACTGGTCAACCTGCACGACCACGCGAAGAAACCGGCTGCGGCCTTCTCCGGGGGCATGCGGCGCCGGCTCGGTATTGCGCAAGCGCTGCTGAACGACCCCGACATCCTGATTGTCGACGAGCCGACCGCCGGCCTCGATCCGGAAGAGCGCCTGCGCTTTCGCAACCTGCTCGGCGAACTCGGATTCAAGAAGCTGGTCATCATGTCGACCCACATCGTGTCGGACGTGGAGAGCATCGCCGGACGCCTGGCCATCATGAACAAGGGCCGCCTGGTGGCCTGCGAAACGCCGGATGCGATCCTCGACAAGGCGCGCGGCAAGGTGTGGTCCGCCGACCTCGGAACGTCGGACTACGAAGCGCTGCGCGACAAGGTACACGTGCTGCAGGCCCAGCGCCGCGGCGACGTGGTCGCACTGCGCATCGCCCATCCACATGCGCCCTGTCCCGGCGCCTGCGCCGCCGAACCAAGCCTGGAAGAAGCGCTCATGGCGCAGCGGTATGCCGTCCAGGAGCTGGCGGCATGATCGGCCTGGTGCTCAAGACACTGGCCAAAAACGAGATGCGCCTGCGCATGCGGCGCAGTTCCACCATCGTGGCCCTGCTGGCCGTGGCGGCGCTGGCCTGGGCCATGATTCCCGATCCCGCCAGCGGCAATGCGCTGATCGTGATCCGCGAGGCGCGCGTGCTGTACACCAGTTCCGCGCTGGCGCTGGGCAGCGCGGGACTGTCCGCCATCCTGTTCGGCCTGGGCGGCTTTTACCTGGTGCGCGGACGCATGAGCGAAGACATGCGCAGCGGCGCCGGCGGCGTGATCGGGGCGACTCCCGTCTCGAACAGTGTCTTCATCGCCGGACGCTGGCTGGGCGGGGTGGCCTATCTGTGCGCGCTGGTGGGTATGTTCATGCTGACCGTGCTGGCACTGCATGCATTGCGCGGCGACGGTCCCATCGAACTGCTGGTGTACCTGCACACCTTTACGGTGATGCTGCTGCCGATGCTGTTCTTCGCCGTCAGCTTCGCCATCCTCTTCGACAGCATTGCTCTCCTGATGGGCAAGGCCGGCGACATCCTGTTTTTCTTCATCTGGACCGCGCAGTTCGTGCTGATCACCCAGGTCGACAAGCCTGGCACCAGCTCCTGGGCCATGCTGTTCGATTTTTCAGGCCTGGGCGTGGCGGTCCTGGCCGTCAAGACGCATCTGGCCACGACCAGCTTTTCGATCGGCTCCAGTTCCTTCGATCCGGCCTTGACGCCGCTCACGTTTCCCAATCTGATGTGGAGCGGGCAGATGATGGTGGTGCGCGCCCTGTCCGGCGCGATTGCCTTGCTGCCGCTGGTGCCGGCCGTGCTGCTGTTCCACCGCTTCTCGCCGGACAAGGTCAAGGTAGCGCGTGCGCGCCAGCGCCGCTCGCCGCTGGCGCTGCTCAACAGCGTGCTGCGTCCCCTCTCGGCGCTGACACGGCCGCTGTTTGCGTTGGGTGGCCGCTTGCCTGGCATGGCGGGGCAGGTGACCGCCGATGTCGCGCTGAGCTTCACCATGGCGCCGTCGGCCGTGCTGGCGCTGCTGGCCAGCGTCGGCGTCGCGGCGCTGGCCGATGCGTCCGTGCTGCCGGGTGTGATGGCGGGGGCGGTGGCTTGCTGGGGCATCCTGATCAGCGACATGAGCACGCGCGATTACGCCGCCGACATCGAGGACATGACCGGTGTGGTCGGCGGCGGGGTGGCGCGGCGCTACCTGCGCCAGTTTGCCGCGACCTTGGTGCTTGGCCTGATGTTTACCGGCGTGGTGGCGCTGCGCTGGGCCGCGACCGCGCCGCTGCGGGCACTGGCCGCGGTGGCGGGCGTGGCGGCACTGAGCGCGCTGGCCAGCTTGTTTGGGCGCACCAGCCGGACCGCGCGGCTGTTCCTTGCGCTGTTCCTGTTTGGTTTGTACGTGGCGATCAATGCCACCAGTGTCGCGTGGATCGACGCGGTGGGATTCAACGGTGCGGCCAATACGGCGTCGGTGGCGATGTATGGAATGATTGCCGCGGCGGCGCTGGCCGCCGGTTATATCTGGAACCGGTAAGGTGGGCACGGGGTCCGAACACGGCCCGGCCCACCCTACGTGGCCAGCTGCTGCAGCAGATACAGGCGCTGATACAGGCCGCCTTCGACCTGCATCAGCTCTTCATGCGAACCGGCTTCCGAGATGCGGCCGTGATTGAGCACGACGATGCGGTCGGCGTCGCGGATGGTGGAGAGGCGGTGCGCAATGGCGATGATGGTGACCCTGCCGCGCAGTTCCGTGAGCGCTTCCTGCACGATCTGCTCGGTCTGACTGTCGATATGCGAAGTAGCTTCGTCCAGCAGCAGGATGCGCGGCTGCCCTGCCAGTGCGCGTGCGATCGCGATCAACTGCTTCTGGCCGGTTGACAGGCGCGAGCCGCCTTCCCCCAGCGATGCTTCGTAGCCGCCGTCGAGCGCCGCGATGAAGTCGTGCGCGTGCGCCGCGCGCGCTGCCGTTTCCACCGCCTGCTGGCTCAGGCCCCGTCCCATGTCGATGTTCTCGAACGCCGACGCGGCCAGCAGGAAGGGGTCCTGCGGTACCAGTCCGACCTCTGAGCGGAAGCGTTCGTTGTCGATCTCGTCGAGCGCCTGCCCGCCGATCTCGATGCTGCCGTGCGCCGACGGGTAGTAGCGCAGCAGCAGCGAGAGCAGGGTCGACTTGCCGCTGCCGGTGTGTCCCACGATGCCGAAGAAAGCACCCTGAGGCACCTCCAGCGACAGGTCGTGCAGCACGTCCTGTCCCGGCGCGTAGCCGAACGTCAGGTGGCGGATGCGCACCGCCGCTGCATCGTCACGCACGCTGTGGACGCCGGCCGCACGGCCGATGGCATGTTCCGGTGCGCCCGCTTCATCGAGCAGACTGGCAACGCGCGCGGTGGCCACCACCGCCTGCTGCAGGCCGCTGAACTGCATGGTGATCTGGATCATTGGCTCGACCACGCGCGCGATGTAGCTGATGAAGGCATACAGCACGCCGACTTCGACCGCGCTCATCTCGCGCTGGCCGAAGCTGTAGATCACCACCGCCAGCAGGATCACATTGAGCAGGTCGAGCGCGGGGCGCAGCAAAAACGCGTTGGCGCGCAGTTCGGCCAGGCGCGCCTTGTAGTGGGCGTGGTTGGTGACGGCGAAGCGGCTGGCAAAGCGCGCCTGCGCATTGCTGGCCTGGAGCACGCTCATGCCGCCGATCGATTCGGCCATCTGGCCGTTGATGTCGCTGCGCAGGGCGCGCGCCCGCGTGACGGCCGGCGCGGACAGGCGCTGGTACAGGAACACGATGCCGATCACCGCCGGCACCATGGCCAGCACGATCAGCATCAGGCGCCAGTCCAGCCAGGCCATGGCGGCCATGGTCCCAACCAGCACGATGCTGCTGTCGAGGATCACGAACAGCACCTGGATGTACAGCGTCTTGACGGCTTCGGTGTCGTTGGTGACGCGGCTGATCAACTGGCCGGTGATGGCGCGGTCGAAAAACGACATCGGCAGGCGCAGCACATGGCCGAACACCCATTCGCGCAGGCGCTGGACCGAGCGCATGGCCAGGCCCGACAGGCGCACCAGCTGCAGGTAGCGCAGCCAGGAGGCGATCCAGCCGGTGACCAGCATCGCGCCCAGCAGCAGCGCCATGCGCGGCCAGTCCAGCACGCGCGGCAGGAGGTGTTCGTCGATCAGCGCCTTGCCCAGGATAGGGCCGAGCACTTCGAGGCCGGCCGCCAGGATCAGCCACAGGACCGCCCAGCCCAGGTGGCGCCGGTCCGGGTGGGCCGCGCGGCGCAGCAGGCCCGCGGCGCGCGCGGCCTGGGCACGCATCGCCTGCGGCGTGGTATCGGAATCAGAGTGCATCGAGGCTGGCCTCCAGTTGTTGATAGCGCCACTGGCTGGCGTACCAGCCGTCGCTGTCGATCAGCGTGTCGTGGGTGCCCGATTCGGTGATGCGGCCGTCGCGCAGCACGATGATCAGGTCCGCGTTCACCACGGCCGACAGGCGGTGGCTGGCGATAATCACGCTGCGCTCGGGCCGCGCGCGGCGCAATTCTTCCAGGTGCTCCAGGATGCGCGTCTCGGTGCCGGTATCGACTGCCGACAAGGCATCGTCGAGCAGCAGCAGGGTGCTGTCGGCCAGCAGGGCGCGGGCGATCGCCACGCGCTGGCGCTGGCCGCCCGACAAGGTGATGCCGCGTTCGCCCACGTGCGTCTCATAGCCTTGCGGGAAGCGCAGGATATCTTCGTGAATGGCCGCCATGTGCGCCGCCTGCTCGACCTGGGCGCGGGTGGCGTCCGGGCGCGCCAGGGCGATGTTGTCGGCGATGGTGGCCGAGAACAGAAAGGACTCCTGCGGCACCCAGCTGATGGCCGCACGCAGGGTCGCGAGGGTGTACTCGCCCAGCGGCTGGCCGCCCCACTCGATGCTGCCCTGCTGCGGCGTGACCTGGCGCAGCAGCGCACGCAGCAAGGTCGATTTGCCGGCGCCGGTCGGCCCCACCAGCCCGAGCGTCTTGCCCGGCTCCAGGGTAAAGCCGACATGCGCCAGCGCCTGCGCATTCTGGCCGCTGTAGTGGTAGCCCACATCGCGCAGCACCAGCGCGCCCGGCGCCAACGTCGCGCGCGTGCCATGGTCGTCCACGCTGAGCGCCTCGTCGAGCAGCGGCTGCAGGCGCGCCAGGGCCGCGCGTCCGCGTTCGATCAGGGACAGCACCCAGCCCGCCGCGAACATCGGCCAGATCAACTGGCCCAGGTACATGGTAAAGCTGGTCAGCGCGCCGATGGTCAGCTGGTCGATCCAGACCAGGTAGCCGCCCAGGCCCAAGGTCAGCGCGCCGGCCGCGGTCAGGGTCAGGCCGACGGCCGGCTCGTAGGCCGCTTCCCATTTTTGCGCCAGCAGGCTGGCATCGGCCGCGCGCGCCGCCAGTTCACCGAACTGCTGCGCGCTGCGCTGCTCCAGTCCCAGCGCGCGCAGGGTGCGCACGCCCGAGAGCGACTCCTGCACATGATCGTTCAGGTCCGAGAAGCGCTTGAGCGAATCGGTCGCGGCCAGGTGGATATGGCTGGAGATGCGCCAGAAGGCAAACGCCATCAGCGGAAACGGCAGCAGGGCGATGCAGGCCAGGCGCCAGTCCACGCCCAGGGTCATGATCCCCAGGACCATAATCAGGGTCAGGGTGCCGTCGAAGCCGGCCAGCATGGCTTCGCCGGCGGCCATCTCGATGGCGTCGATATCGTTGGTGGCCAAGGCCATCAGGTCGCCGGTGCGCTGCTTCTGATAAAAGGCGGGACCCTGGGCCGACAGGCGCGCATAAAAGCGCGTACGCAGTTCAACCCCTAGCTGATAAGCCGCTGCGAACAGGCGCAGGCGCCAGCCGACCCGCAGCGCGTAGATGGCCAGGCCCATGCCCAGCAGCTGCAGCAGACCGAGCAGAAGATCGTCGTGGCTGAGGCGGTGGGCGGCGAGGGCATCGATCAGCGCACCGATCTTGCGCGGGATCCAGACGGTGAATGCGGCGACGCCGGCCAGCATCGCCGCCGAAGAAATATAGGAGCGCCAATGGCGGCGCACAAAGCTGCCGACCAGCCTCGATAAACTCATTACTGTCCTTGGTATTGCGCCCAGAAACGATTAACGGGCCGAAGCCCGTCAATTTACTACTTTTGCCGCTTGGGCGCAGCGCAAGGCCGCATTTGCCGGCAGGCCGGCAAGGCGTCTTTACGTCGCGTGAAACGTGTTCCCGTGGCGCTTACTTTTTCTTGCCGCCCTTGGGATGGGTCGACTCGGCCTGCTTGGCCAGTGCGGCCGGCTTGCCCGAGACCGGCGCCGGCGGCGGTTCGGCGTCGACTGGCTTGATGCCAGTCACAGCGACCGTGCGCGGCTTGGCGGGGGCGATGGGTGCGGCGGCCGGGGTGTCGAGCGGCTCAGGTGCCACCACCTTGCTCACCGCCTTGGCGATCGGCTTGGCCTTGACCGATTCCGGCAGGGCCTCGGTGAGTTCCGGCACAGGCTCGGCGGCTGGCTCGGCAAGCAGGGAAGGGGCAACAGCGGGAGCCGGCGAGGCCGTCAGCGCCGCCTCGGCAGCGGGAACCGCGTGCAGCTGCGCCACGGGCGGTGTCTGGACGGGTACTGGGTCCGGCGCTGGCGCAGCAGGCGGCGGGGCCAGGCTCAGCGCAGGGGCGGCGGCCGACGGCGGCGTCAGCGGCGCGCGCAAGGCAATGCTGAACAAGGCACGGCCATAGGCGAGAAAGCTCTCGAAATTTTCTTGGGTCTGGGTGGTGAGCGCCAGCAGATCGCGCGGATCCTTAGCAGAAAACAACTGACGCAAAGTATCGGCCGATTTTTCGACCGAGGCGCGGGACGTGCTGAGATTGAGTGCCACGATCTGCTCGGCGCTCTCGACAGCCTTGCTGGAGAAACTGCGGAACAATTCGAGCTGGGCTGCGACCTGGGATTTGCGTGCTTCGGAAAACTGTTCGGGAAGAGTACTCATCGGGATTCCTTGGAAGTGTTTATGATGCGCTGCAATATTGTCTAGTCTATCCATGATCCCCTGTGTTGAAAAGAACTATTTTCAACAGGATTCTCCAATAACTATTGCAGTGCAGCACGTTCTATCCCCGTCGCATAATTGCACAACCGGGGTCAGACCCTTGAAGTGAAATGTTGCGCGTTGCCATTACTGCCGTTCCCTCTGGGCGCCTTAAATACTCTTCTGCTTTAGGAAATATTTCAGTTCAAGGGTCTGACCCCGGTTTGGGGCAGATCAAATACAATCAAGCCGTCACTTTCATTCGGAGCATTCATGGACCTCGTCATTCGTAATGCCAGCTTGCCCGACGGGCGCCGTCAGGTCGATATCGCTATCGACGGGGACCGAATCGCGGCGGTCGGCGAGCGCCTTCCTGTCCAGGCCCCTCGAGAGGTGGATGCCGGGGGCGACCTGGTCACACCGCCCTTCGTCGATGCCCACTTTCATATGGATGCCACGCTCAGCTATGGTTTGCCGCGCGTGAATCAGACGGGCACTTTGCTCGAGGGGATTGCGCTGTGGGGTGAACTCAAGCCCGAGCTGACCCAGCAAGCCCTGGTCGAACGCGCCATGCAGTACTGCGACTGGGCGGTGGCGCGCGGCCTGCTGGCGATCCGCTCCCATGTCGATATCTGCGATGACCGCTTGCTGGCCGTGGAAGCCTTGCTCGAAGTGCGCCGCCGCGTCGCGCCCTACCTCGATCTGCAGCTGGTGGCCTTTCCCCAGGACGGTATCCTGCGCAGCCCGACCGCGCTGGCCAATCTGAAGCGCGCGGTCGCGATGGGCGTCGATGTGGTCGGCGGGATTCCGCATTTCGAGCGCACCATGGCCGATGGCGCGGCCTCGGTGCGCCTGCTGTGCGAGTTCGCCGCGGAGCAGGGCCTGCGCGTGGACATGCATTGCGACGAGTCGGACGATCCGATGTCGCGCCATATCGAGACCCTGGCCTATGAAACCCAGCGCCTCGGCCTGCAGGGCAGGGTGGCCGGCTCGCATCTGACCTCCATGCATTCGATGGACAATTACTATGTCAGCAAACTGCTGCCCCTGATCGCGGAGGCGGGCGTGGCGGCCATCGCTAATCCGCTGATCAATATCACCCTGCAGGGCCGCCATGATACCTACCCTAAGCGGCGCGGCATGACCCGCGTGCCGGAGCTGATGGTGGCCGGGGTGGAGGTCGCCTTCGGCCACGATTGTGCTATGGATCCCTGGTACAGCCTGGGCTCGGGCGACATGCTGGAGGTGGCGCACATGGGCCTGCACGTGGCGCAGATGACGGGCCAGCAGGCCATGCATGCCTGCTTCATGGCGGTCACCGAGAACCCGGCCCGCATCCTGGGCCTGGAAGGCTATGGCCTGGCGCCCGGCTGTCATGCGGACCTGGTGCTGCTCGACGCCGGCACGACGGTGGAGGCGATCCGCCTGCGCGCGGCGCGCCGCATGGTGATCCGGCGCGGCGTGATCGTGAGCGAGGCGCCGCGCGCGGCCGCGACCCTGAACCTGCCGGGACGGCCGGCCCTGACCGATTTCCGGCTCGGCCGATAAGCGGTTTCATCTCCTCTCAATACTGCTAAAATGGCAACTCATTGAACAGCTCCGGGGTACTGTCTTGAGAGATATCCAGATCCGTCCAGCCCAGCCGGACGATGTCGACGCGATGCGCGCGATTTTCGATGCCCATGTCGCGGCCGGCGAAACACTTCCCTTTTTGCCCGGGATGTCGCGCGAGGACAGCATCGATTTCTGGTTCAACCCGAACGTGGCCAGCTTTGTCGCCCTGCGCGACAACGAGCGCGTGCTGGGCATGTACAAGCTGGTGCGCAACATGCCTGGCCTGGGCGGCCACGTGGCCAGTGCCACCTATCTGGTCAGTCCGGCCGCACAGGGCATCGGCATCGGCAAGCTGCTGGGCCAGCACAGCCTGGACGAGGCGCGCCGGCGCGGCTACCTGGCGATGCAGTTCAATTTCGTGGTCAGTTCCAACATCGCCGCCGTCATGCTGTGGAAGAAGCTGGGCTTTTCCATTGTCGGCACCTTGCCCAAGGCGTTCCGCCACGCCCGCTTCGGTTACGTGGACGCCTATGTCATGTACCAGTTGCTGGACGATCCGGCCAACTGGCCTGTCCCGGATCAAGCATGAAAATACTGGACACCGAACGCCTGCGGCTGCGCACGGTCGAAGCCGAGGATGCGCCTTTCTATCTGGCGCTGCTCAACGACCCGGCCTTCATTTCCAACATCGGCGACCGCGGCGTGCACTCCTTGGCGGCCGCGCGCGATGCGATTCTGAACGGCCCGGTGAAGATGCAGGCCACCCTGGGCCATTCGATCTACCTGGTCGAACTCAAGGACACGGGGGAGCCGATCGGCATGAGCGGCCTGATCAAGCGCGATACCTTGCCGGACGTGGATATCGGCTACGCCTTCATGCCGGCGCACCGCGGCAAGGGTTATGCCTTCGAGGCCGCCGTGGCGGTGGTGAAGCATGCGCGCGAGCAGGTCGGTCTGACCCAATTGCTGGCCATCACTTCGCCCCATAACAGTGCATCGAATGCCTTGCTGGAAAAGCTGGGCATGCAGTTTGACCGCATCGTTCACCTCACGCCGGAAGACACCGGTACCCGCTTGTACCGCATGCAGTTGCGCGCCAGCGTCAATACATGAAATATACCGTCTCACCTTAACTGAAACGTATTTCTATTCGACTTTTGGTGATGCATGATGGATAACTCAGCGGTCAAAACGGCCGCGCTTCCATCGAAAGTCGATTATGAAACTCGCGAACCTCAAGATTGCGGTACGCCTTGGCGTACTTGGCGCCTTTTTCTTTGCGGCGCTGGTCGTGGTCGGCCTCGGCGCCTGGAATGCCCTGGCCACCAGCAACGCCCGCGCCGCCCTGGCCATGCAGCAGGCGGCCACCCTGACCGAGGCCGTCGACGGCGCCCGCAGCGCCCAGGTCGAATTCAAGATCCAGGTCCAGGAATGGAAAAACATCCTTCTGCGCGGCAGCAATCCCGCCGACCTGGAAAAATACACGGCATCGTTCAAGAAAAGTGGTGAGAGCACCCGCGCTGAGCTGCAAAGCGTGAATGCGCTGCTGGCCAGACTGGGCCTGCGCACCCCGCTGATCGACGAGGCTATGCGTTCCAATCAGGAACTGGTGACGAACTATCTGGCGGCGCTGCAGAAATTCGACGCTGCCAATGCCGACAGCTACAAGGAAGTGGACACCCTGGTCAAAGGCATGGACCGGGCGCCGACCAAGAAAATCGATGACATCGTCGCCTACATTGGTGCCGAATCGAAGAATCTGGCGGCGGCGATGAGCAAGGAGCAGGCGGCGGTGCAGCGCAGCGCGCTGCTGCAGATCCTGGCGATCGTGCTGATCACCGTGGCGGTGGGCGCCGCCATCATGGTGTGGCTGGTGCGTTCGATCACCGCGCCGCTGAACGAGGCGGTCGATATTGCGCGCACAGTGGCCAGCGGGGACCTGTCGAGCACGATCGAGGTGCGCGGCAGCGACGAAATCGGCATGCTGCTGGGGTCGCTCAAGGAAATGCACGACAACCTCGCTTCCATCGTCGGCAAGGTGCGCGCCGGGACCGATGCCATCGCGCTGGCCTCGCGCGAAATCGCCGAGGGCAACCAGGACCTGTCGGCCCGCACCGAGGAGCAGGCCAGTTCGCTGGAAGAGACAGCGTCGTCGATGGAAGAACTCACGTCCACCGTCAAGGCCAATGGCGAGAATGCGCACCAGGCCAGCAGGCTGGCGGGCGATGCCTCGAGCGTGGCGGTCAAGGGCGGCGACGCGGTGGCCCAGGTGATTCACACCATGGGCTCGATCAACGAGTCGTCCAGGAAGATCGTCGACATCATCGGCGTCATTGACGGTATCGCCTTCCAGACCAATATCCTGGCGCTGAATGCGGCGGTGGAAGCGGCGCGCGCCGGCGAGCAGGGACGCGGCTTCGCGGTCGTCGCCAGTGAAGTGCGCAACCTGGCGCAGCGCTCGGCCGCCGCCGCCAAGGAAATCAAGACCCTGATCGGCGACTCGGTCGACAAGGTCGACACCGGCAGCAAACTGGTGGGCCAGGCCGGCGTGACGATGGAAGAAGTGGTGGCTAGCGTGCAGCGCGTCACCTCGATCATTTCCGAGATTGCGGTGGCCAGCGGCGAACAGAATGCCGGCATCAACCAGATCAACGACGCGATCGGGCAGATGGATGCCGTCACCCAGCAGAACGCGGCGCTGGTGGAGCAGGCGGCAGCGGCGGCCGAGGCGATGCAGCAGCAAGCCGCCAGCCTGGCCGAAGCCGTGAGCGTGTTCAAGATTCACGAACGCCACGTGGCGGCCGCGCCGGCGCCGCGCCGGCAAACCACACGGTCGGCGGTCCGCCCACCTGCGGCCGCGCCCAGGCGCATCGCGGCGCCAGCCAGGCCGGTGCCGGCAGGGGAGGCCGACTGGGAAGAGTTCTGACCCTCGCCTGGCTCTGAAGTTTCATTCCGACAACAGCGTTTGCGTATTGTGCACCAGAAATTTGTTGTCGGACTTATAATCACCAGATCGGTTAATACGAGCGGCGTCAGTGCGCCCTCATCCCGGACCACTCACATCAAACTGCGATTTTCGCAAAGGACCCAATGAGCCACGAAAACAGTGTTCAGCTAGCAAAAATCATCGCGACATTTCAGAACGAATTGCTGGACGGATGGTTGTCCGGCTTGTTGGCGCGCATGGTGCGGCGCGACAAGGCGGCCGAAGCTGAATTGCGCCAGCAAGCGGCACGTTTCCTGCCAACCCTGGTTCAGGCACTGGAAAAAGGCCGCGGCAACGATATCGAAGGCGCGGCCTGGGACGATACCCGTCACATGCTGAGCGAAATCTCGCAGGCGCGCGTACGCCAGGGCTTTTCGTCGATCGAAACGGCCAGCTTCATCTTCTCACTCAAGGAGCCGCTGTTCGGCTACCTGCGCACCGCGTTGGCGGCCGACCCAATTGCGCTGGCCGACGAAACCGCCGCGACCAGCGACTTGTTCGACCGCCTTGGCCTGTTCACGATCGAGGTGTTCCAGAAGGCGCGCGAACAGGTGATCCTGCGCCAGCAGCAGGAGCTGCTGGAACTGTCGACTCCCGTGGTGCAGCTGTGGGAAGGCGTGCTGGCCTTGCCGCTGATCGGTACCCTGGACAGCGCGCGTACCCAGGTAGTGATGGAAAACCTGCTGCAGAAAATCGTCGATACCGGCGCCGCGATTGCGATCATCGACATCACCGGCGTGCCGACCGTGGACACCCTGGTGGCCCAGCATCTGCTCAAGACCATCGCCGCCGCGCGCCTGATGGGCGCCGACTGCATCATCAGCGGCATCCGACCGCAGATCGCGCAGACCATCGTGCACCTGGGCGTGAACCTGGAAGATGTCGTCACCAAGGCCACCCTGGCCGACGCCTTCGTGGTGGCGCTCAAGCGCACCGGCTCGACCATTACCCACGGCGCGGCGCAACGCTGATATGGAACGCATCCCCATTCTCAAGCTGGGCAGGCTGCTGCTGGTAACCATCCAGGTCGACATGCACGACCGCCTGGCCATGCAGCTGCAGGACGACCTGACGGCGCGCATCGTGAAGGACCGCGCCACCGGTGTGCTGATCGATATTTCTGCGCTCGACATCGTGGACTCCTTCATTGGCCGCATGATCAGCCACACCGCCGCCATGGCCAAGATCCTGGACGCGCGTACCGTCCTGGTGGGCATGCAGCCGGCGGTTGCCATCACGCTGGTGGAACTTGGCTTGACGCTCGAGGGCGTGGCCACGGCGCTGAACATCGAGCGCGGCCTGGCTCTCCTGGAACGGGACAGAGAATGATCCCGCTCGGCCCGGAGTGCTTGTGAGTGCCCTCTCGGAGGGACTCGTCCATGCCCCGCTCATCACCGACGAAGACGTTGTGCGCCTGCGCAAGCTGGTCCGCGACGAGATGGTGACCCTCAAATTTTCCCTGATCGAACAGACCAAGATGGTCACCGCGGCCAGTGAACTGGCGCGCAATACCCTGCGCTATGGCGGCGGCGGCCGCGCGGAATTGTCCGTACCCACGCGCGGGGGCGTGCGCGGCGTCTGCGTGAGCTTCATCGATGAAGGACCGGGCATTGCCGATATCGACCTGGCGCTGACCGATGGTTACACCAGCGGCGGCGGCATGGGCCTGGGCCTGTCCGGCGCCAGGCGCCTGGCCGATGAGTTCGACCTCGACAGCGCACCCGGGCGCGGCACCCGTGTCACGATCACGAAATGGAAGGCGTTTTGAATAAACTAGGCAGGCAGGCGGCGTATCACGTCGGCGAATCGAGCGAAATCGCGGCAGCGCGGCGGGCAGGGAACACGCTCGCGCGCGACCTGGGTTTTAGCGAAGTGCGCGCGGGTGAGCTGGCCATCGTCATCACCGAGGCAGCTACCAACATCGTCAAGCATGCGCGTGAAGGCGAAATCCTGCTGCGCGCAGTGCACGCCGGCGATGTGGCGGGTGTCGAGGTGCTGGCGATCGACCGCGGCCCGGGCATGTCCAACGTCGCTCTGCGCATGGAAGACGGCCATTCCACCGCCGGCACTTACGGCGTGGGCCTGGGCGCCATCGGCCGCATGGCGCACGAATTCGATATTTATTCGGTCGAAGGGCAGGGCACCGTTCTGCTGATGATCCTGTGGAATACGCCGTCCAGCGTGCACGCGTCCGAGCTGGAGGTAGGCGCGGTCTGCCTGCCGATGCCGGGCGAAGACGTTTGCGGCGATGCCTGGGATACCGGTGCGGCCGGCCGCGGCATGACCGTGGCAATGGCCGACGGTCTCGGTCATGGCCCCGATGCGGCGCTGGCGTCCGAACCGGCGGTCACGCTGGTCGCTGCGCGCGCGGATCTGGGGCCGGCCCCGTTGATGCAGCTCTGTCACAGCGCCCTCCATGGGACGCGCGGCGCGGCGCTGGCCATTGCCGGCATCGATCCGGATGCCAGCCGTATTGTGTTTTGCGGCGTGGGCAATATCGCCGGTTGCGTCTTTCACGAGGGTGCGCGCCGCCATCTGATGTCGCATAACGGCATCGTCGGCAGCAATCTGCGCAAGGCCCAGGAGTTCGTCCATCCCTGGCTGCCTGCTTCCATGCTGATCATGCATTCGGACGGCATTTCCACGCGCTGGGACCTGGACACCTATCCCGGTCTCGCGGTGCGCCACCCGGCGCTGATCGCTGCTGTGCTCTACCGCGATTATGGGCGCCAGCGCGACGACACTTCCGTGCTGGTACTGCGCGAACGCAGCGGAGTGCGATGAGCCTGCGGATCATCAAGATCGCGATCGGGACCGAACTCGATGTGGTCGGCGCCCGCAAGCGCGCGCGCGAAATCGCCGTGCTGTGCGGCTTTGCGCTGCAGGACCAGGTGCGCATCTCGACCTCGGTGTCCGAACTCGCACGCAATGTATTCAATTACGCCCATGGCGGCCGGGTCGAGTTTTCGATCGAGGGCAGCGGCGACACCCAGGCCTTCCAGATTTATATTGTGGACGAGGGGCCGGGCATCGACAAGATCGAGCATGTCCTGTCCGGCAATTACCAGTCGACGACGGGCATGGGCAAGGGCCTGCTCGGCGCGCGCCGCCTGATGGACCAGTTCCACATCAAGACCGGGCCTGGCATCGGCACCGAGATCACCCTGGCAAAATACCTCCCGGCCGACGCGCCGCGCATGACGGCGCGCATGGTAGGAGACTTGTGCGCGCGCCTGAAGGCGATCGTTCCCGATTCCGTGCTCGGCGAAGTCCAGCAGCAGAACCAGGAACTGCTCGGCACCCTGGCCGAACTCAAGGTGCGCCAGGAAGAGCTGCTGCAGCTGACCCGCGAGCTTGAGGAGAACAACCGCGCGGTCAAGGCGCTCTACGCGGAACTGGACGAAAAGGCGGAGCACCTGCGCCACGCCGACCAGATGAAGTCGCGCTTTTTATCGAACATGAGCCATGAATTCCGCACCCCGCTCAGCTCCATCCGCGCACTATCGAAGCTGCTGCTCGATCGTACGGACGGCGAGCTGTCGGTCGAGCAGGAAAAGCAGGTCACTTTTATCCTGCGCGCGACGGTGGCACTGCACGAGATGGTCGACGACCTGCTTGACCTTGCCAAGATCGAGGCCGGCAAGGTCGATGTGCGGCCGGGAGGCTTCGAGGTGGCCGACATGTTCACCAGTCTGCGCGGCATGCTGCGTCCACTGCTGATCAATCCCGCACTCACCCTCACATTCCACGACCCCGAGCCGGGTATCGTGCTGCACAGCGACCAGGGCAAACTGGCCCAGATCGTACGCAACTTCGTGTCGAACGCGCTCAAGTTCACCGAACGCGGCGAGATCGTGGTGCGCGCCGAAACCGACCGCACGGGCGGCGTGGTCCGCTTTTCGGTCGCGGACACCGGCATCGGCATCGCTGCCGCCCACCTGGAGTTCATCTTCGAGGAATTCAGCCAGATCGAGAACCATCTGCAGTCGGCGCAAAAAGGTACCGGCCTGGGACTGCCCCTTTGCCGCAAACTGGCAGAGCTGCTGGGCGGCGAAGTGGGCGCCAGCAGCGTGCCCGGCGCCGGCTCGCAATTCTGGGTCGCGGTGCCGATGCACTACAATCCTGCCATGCCGCATCAACTAACACTACCGGATTAAGGTCCCACATGCCTGCCACCCCATTTGCCGACTCGGTCATCCTGAACGTGGATGACAGCGAAGGAGCGCGCTACGCCAAGTCGCGCATCCTTACCCGTGCCGGCTTCAAGGTCATTGAGGCCGTCAGCGGCAGCGAGGCCCTGCAGCGCGCGCGCGCCGACAAGCCCGACCTGGTCCTGCTGGACGTCAAACTCCCGGACATCAACGGTTTTGAAGTATGCCGCCAGCTCAAGGAAGGCGCCGATACGCGCGCTATCCTGGTGCTGCAGACCTCCGCTTCCTACATCGGCGTGAGCGACAAGATCCGCGCGCTTGAAGGCGGTGCCGACAACTACCTGTTCGAGCCGATCGAGCCGGAAGAACTGGTGGCCAATGTCAAGGCGCTGCTGCGGCTGGGGATTGTGGAGCGAGAGCTGCGCGACGCCGAACGCCGCAAGGACGAATTCCTGGCCACCCTCGCGCATGAACTGCGCAACCCGCTCGGCCCGATCCGCAGCGCTGTCGAACTGCTGTGCAAGCTCGATCCCCAGGTTGGTGAGCTTCAGGACAAGGCGCGCCAGACCATCATGCGCCACACCGGTCACCTAGTTCGCCTGGTGGAGGATCTGCTCGACGTGGCGCGCATCTCGCAAGGCAAGATCGTGTTGCACCAGGAGCGGGTCGAGCTGAAGACCTTCATCAACAGTGCGCGCGAATCGGTCTCGCACATCGCCCAGAGCCGCAATCAGCAAGTGGACGTGCGCATGCCGGCACACGAAGTCTGGCTCAAGGGCGACCATGTGCGGCTGGCCCAGATCGTCGGCAACCTGCTGCACAATGCCGTCAAGTTTACCCCGCCGGGCGGTACCGTCACGCTCAGTGCCGACGTGGAGGGCGAAGAAATTGTCATCCGGGTCGCCGATAATGGCATCGGCATCGACACCAGCAAGCTGGAAACCATCTTCGACATGTTCGCGCAGGACGGCTACACCGCCGACCGCGTCCAGGACGGCCTGGGTATCGGCCTGTCGCTGGTGCGCACCCTGGTGTCCCTGCACAATGGAAGCGTGCATGCCTCCAGTGATGGTGTCACCAAGGGCAGCATGTTCGAAGTGCGCTTGCCGATCATGGCCTTCGAGCGCGCCGAGGATGAGCGTGTGGCGGACCCGGAAGATATTGCGGCGCCGGCCCGGGTGCTGGTGGTGGATGACAACGCCGATGCCGCCGATATGCTGGCCGAATTACTCGGCATTGACGGCCACAGCGTGGTCACGGCCTACAACGGCGAGCAGGCGCTGGCAAGGGCTGCCGAGACCACGCCGGATTTCGTCTTCCTGGATATCGGCCTGCCGGACATGAGCGGCTACCAGGTAGCGGAGCGCATGCGCAAGGTGCCCGGCATGGAGGATGCGGTGCTGATCGCCCTGACCGGGTACGGTCAGACCCGCGACCGCGAGCTGGCCATGGAAGCGGGATTCGACGAGCACATGGTCAAGCCAATCGACTTCGGCAAACTCATGTCGATGAAGCTGAAGCGGCGCGCGCGCTAGGAGTGCGTCGGGCTCACGGCCGGTTCCAGGGGAAAAACCAGACCAGCGGTTTCTCCACCCGCCCGGCCCACGATTTTTCGTTGTGGGCCCCACCCTCGGCCTTGTAAAACAGTAGATCGGTATCGGCCCGGTATCCCTGCTTGAGCATCGCATCGCGCATCTCGATGGTCTCGTCGATGCCGTCGCTGACGGTACCGGCATCGAGATAGAATTTCACCGGCACCCGCGGCGCCGGCTGCTTGATGAACACCTGCTGATCCCACCAGAACGAACTCGATACCCCGCCCGATTTGGAGAACACATCCGGCCTGCGCTGGGCGATGTAGACCGAAGCGATGCCGCCCAGGGATGAACCCATGATGGCTGTCGTCTCCTTGCCGGGCAAAGTGCGGTAACTCTTATCCACGTAAGGCTTGACGGTATCGACCAGGAAGGCCTGGTAGCCATCGAGCTTGCCGCCGCCGTACTTGCGATCGCAGCAGGGCGTATATTCGGGAATGCGGTCGGGCGTGTTGTCGATACCGACCACGATCACTTCTTCCATCAAGCCGGTGGCGATCAGCCGGTTCGCGGTTTCATCGATGCCCCATTCGACGCCGAAGGCCGCGGTTTTGGCATCGAACAGATTTTGCCCATCGTGCATGTACAGCACCGGGTAGCGCTTGGCCGTATTCTCCGGGTAGCTTGGCGGCAGATAGATGCGCAGATTGCGCGTGTTGCCCAGTTGCGGCGACTGAAAACCCGGCACGATGCTCACTTTGCCGAAGGGCGCGCCAAAAAAAGGATAGATGTCGACCGTGCTGCCGGCCGCAAGCAGGTACGCGCCGCCGCTCGATACCTTGTCTGCGCCCAGCACCGGCTTCATGGTGATCGCGCCCAGTTCGTCCGGCCAGGTGTAGCTCCAGAGTTTGTCGCCTTCCGCCCTGGCAGGCACGCCTTTCGACCAGGACATCGGGCCTTTGTCGGCGCGCACCGTGATGCCGTTCTTGCCCGCGTCGTAGTGGATGCGCACCGTGGTCGCCGACGCGTTCAGGGCGAGCAGCGCGCTGGCGGCCAGGATCGTTTTTGCAAAGCTCATGCAATCTCCGTGATTCATCGGCCGCGCAGCAGGCGCACGCCGAACAGGTCGAACTTGTTCGATGGACCTTCCACGCCGCCGGCGGCGCTGAAGGTGCTGTTACTTTGCAGGTAGCTCATGTTATAGAAGTCGCTCACGTGCAGCGTGTAGCTGCCCGCTACGAGCCTGGCGGAGAGCGGCGTCGAATACACCGGCTCGTCGCCTGCGCGCGTATGCGGCAGTTGTACCACGCCTTGCGCGACCGTCTTGCCGCCAGCGTCCTGCAAGGCCAGCCATTTTACGCCGCCGCTGATGCCAAGGTTAATCTGGTTTGCCGTGTTCCGGTAGCGCAGCTGGACCTGATATCCGCCCGGGCGTGCTACCTGGATGGGCTGGTTCAGGATGTCGCCGGCGGCACCCCAGTTCACCAGCGGCGCATTCGCCAGCGCGATATCGATGCTCTCGCCATCGCAGTGCGGCTTGCTGTGGTGGCTGCGGTTGCCCGAACTGCGGTACATCGCCTCGGTCGCGGAGCAGCCGCCATGGCGGTAAGTGGTGTGCGTCACGCCCGCTGCGGCGGGGCCGTCCGGTTCGCGCGGCGCGAACACGCTTTCGTCTTCGACGTAGGGATCGGCCGCGACCCTGCGCATTTGCTGCTGGCCCTTGGTCAAGGTGCCAAGTTCGATCTCGATGGTGGCCTTGCCCGGCAGGGCGGACCAGCCGATGCTTTGCTGCGCGCTCGTGCCGTTCACCCGCACGCCGGCAACGGCGTAGTAGCCCTCGGCGGTGGTTACGGCGGGAAGTGCGATGCGCAGGTCGATGCGCTTGCCGCGCAGGTTCAGGTTTTCCAGCCGCAGGGTGTCCGATCCGTTGAAGCTCTCGCGCCGCAGTTTGCTGGTGATGAATGGCTGCAGGCGGATGCCCTGCTCGTCGGCCTGTACGCCGAATACGTTCCCGATCACCATGCCCAGGTAAGCGCCGACAGACCAGAGCTGGCGCCGCGAGTTGATGACGGGGCCGATCAGCGCGGGGTTCTTCTCGTCCAGCAGCAAGGCCTGGCCGGACAGCCATTCGAGGTTCTCCATGTTCGACAGATTCAAGGCGGCACCGCGCATCAGGGTGCCGTAGGCGGCATCGGCCACGCTGACATTGCCGCTCATGGCCGCCGCGCGAAGGCCGTAGGCGGTCACGAAGGGCCACATGGCGCGGTTGTGGTACACCGGCATGCCGCTCTGCTGCGGATAGATGACCGGAGCACCCATCGGGCCATGCGGGTAGTGCGCGAGAATGCTTTGCGCACGTGCGCCGTCGGCCACCCCGGTGACGATCGCGAGCGATTGACCGAGCCAGTCGAACTTGTGCAGCGGGGCGCCGTCGAAGTGCCCGGCCGTCAGGCTGCTGTACATGCCGGCGTCGGACAGCCACAGCCTGTCGTTGATGGCCTTCTTCAGGTCGCGCGCCCACTGCGCATAGCGCTTGTTACTCGTCTTGTCGCCCTGTTCCTGCGCCAGCCGGGCTGCGAGAGTCAATGCCTTGTAGTGGGCCACGTTGGTCGACAGTGCCATGGAGCTTGACATGGATGCAAGGTCGCCGGTGATCCAGGCCGCGTAACTCTGGTCGCGCCAGTCCAGGAAGGATTGTTCGCCGGTGTACAAACCGGTGGACTTGTTCCAGGCAGCCAGGCGGTCGCTCTCCAGCGTGTTGACCAGGGCCTTGAGCGCGCGCGCTGCGAAGGCTTTGCGTTGTTCCGGCGGCAGGTGGATCAGAGCTTGTTCAGCGCCGAAGGCCCAGGCGACGCGGTCGGTGCTGACCGGCCAGCTACCGCCGCTGCCGGTGTCCTGAATGATCTGCAGGCCGTCCGCACTGCCCGCGGCTGGCCGGCCGGGGCGCACGCCGGCGCGCCAGGGCGAGAGCTTGAAGTCGAGCGAGTTGCGCACACGCTCCGGGTCGAGCATGGCCAGCCCCAGGTCGGCGGCGTAGGACAGGTCGCGCGTCCACACGTAATGCCATTTTTCGCCCGTCTCGAAGCACACGCAGGGGATCGCGGCGCCGCCGTTGTAGTTGCCGTCCTTGATCTCGGCGACTGCGTTCTGCTGCATCTCGGCGCCCGCCAGCGCGAACAGTGCATCGAAGGCCAGGCTGCCGCTGCGCACGCGCGGCAGGTGTGCCGCCTCCTGCACCTTGACGAACTGCGGACCCGGATCGCGCAGCTGCACGCTGGTCGATTGTGCATAGCTGCGCAGCGCGGCGCCGGCATCCGGCGTCGAGAACCTGACGGTCTCGGTCTTGCCATCCCAGGTAGGGAAGGTCAGGCTGGCGGTCACGGCATGCCCCAGGTGCGGATCGATGGTGTCGACCTTGGGCGCTTCCAGGCGAAGCACGCTCAGTATCGGTGCCGCTGGTGCCGAGACATCGAGGCGGAAACGGTACAGGGCGGTCTGCTTGACGAACAGGTAGTCCTCAGCCCCCGCTTTGGTGGCGAGCTTGTAACCTTGTCCCGGCGCCACCGTCACGCTGGCCTGCGGGTCGATCACCCATTCGGCCGACCAGTCTTTACTGCCCACCTTGAAGCCGTGGTAGCCGGGGCTGACCAGGATACTGGTTTCGTACACGTCCTTGCCCTTGTAGGCGAGTGCGTTGTCGATGCCCCAGCCATTGAAGCCGCCACGGATGTACAGGTCCTTGGGCAGCGGGCCATTTTCGGCGCTTGCGGCGCCAGACGCCAGCAAGGCTGCGATCAACAAGGCGGCCTTTTTCATCAACGGTACTCCTCGCGTTCGACGATGCCCTTCAGGACATCCTTCGATTTCAGCATCGGGAAATCCTCGAGGCGATAGCGCTTGGGAGTCTGGAAGCGCAGTTCGCCGATTTCATGCGCGAACGAGGCCTGGCTGCGCCGGACCGGCAGCGGCTTGCCGTCGAGTGTCGCCTTGCCGGCCAGCGTCTCGAAGCTGACGCGCTGACCGGGTGCCAGGTCGAACCAGGTCTGCGAGCGGCTCTTGTCGGCATTAAGAAAATGGAAATCGATCCTGCGCGATGCCGTGCCGTTCAGGCGCAGGGACCAGCGCTGAGTATTGCCAGCGCGTGTGAAGTCGGCCTCCAGGGTTTGCGCTTCGCCGAAAGGGAGAATGGCCTGAAAGGAGGTCCATGCAGAAGGAATCGCCGGGTGGAAGGCAAGCGTATTTTCCAGCAGGTCCGGCCGGAAGCCGATGTAGTCCTGATAGGCGTTGCGCGCGTATTCGGCTACGCTCCAGGACTGCGCGTAGGTGCCGGAAGGTTTCAATTTGCCCTGCGCGTCGGGCAGGGCATCGAGCAGTTCGCTCATGTTTCCCAGGGTCCCCAGGCCAAGAATCTGTTCGCCCAGGTTGCGCGTGAGGCTCCAGGCATGATCCTGGTAGCCGAACTTGTTCAGCGCCGTGATGGTGAAGCCGGCGTTCCAGCCCCAGATCGTACCCTGGTGGTAGGCGGCATCCTTGTGATGAAACGCCGGGTTCTCGTGCTTGGGGTGGAAGGTCGGATCGTTCTGGCTCAGCGACGCGATACCGTAGGGGTAGAGCAGCTCCGACACCGCGTTGCGGGTCACGCGCGCCTGCACCGCCGGCGGCACAAAGTCGTCGAAAGGGATCGACACCAGCATCAGCTGGTTTGGCCGCACCTTGGTGTCGCGGCTGCCGTCCTCGCGCAGGCGGTCGGCCATGATGCGGCCATCCCAGAAGCGCTTGAGAAAACTGGTCTTGACTTTGCTCGCCAGCGCAGACCAGGCGCGTGCCTGTTCATGTTCGTTGGCCTGGTCCGCCAGCGCGGCGCCGGTCTTCAGTGCGGTGTACCACAGCGCCTGGATCTCCACAGCGTGCGGACCGCGTGCCGACCAGGGCTGCTTGTTGTCGATGCGCGCATCCATCCAGGTATCGGCCGAATCGTGCTTCAGCAGGCCGTCCTTGTCCATATAGTTCGCGATGGCGCCGCGGAAGTAGGGCAGGGCAAGCTTGTACACTTCCTTGGCATAGGCGCGGTCGCCGCTGTAGCGGATGTACTCCAGCGCCTCGCGCAGCATCCATGGTGTGCCGTCTACGGTGTTGTAAATGATGCTGTCGCCGGCCGCGACGCGGTTCGGTATGCGTCCATATTCCAGGTCGCGCGGTTCTCGCAGGTTCTGGTAGCGCGCGAAGTTGGCCAGCACGGCCTTGGCCTGTGCGAACTGGCCCGACACAAGTAAAGTCCCTGGCAGGGCGATAAAGGTATCGCGCCCCCAGTTATCGCGAAACCAGGGCAGGCCGGCCCAGATGCCGGTACCGAATTCTTCGACCACGAAAGCGTTGCTGGCTGCTTTGGCCCAGTTGAGCGCCTTGTTGTAGCCGGCGTCGCTGGTGGCGAGGTAACTGATGGTGAGCTTGTCGTAGATGGCCTGACGCTCGGCACCGATGGCGTCCACTTTCGCCAGCGCGCGGGCGCGTTCGGATGCGTCGGCGGCGCTGTCGCCAAAGGCCACGATCACCTTGAGTTCTGTTGCCGGTGCAGCACTTTGCAAGTTCAGGTCCGGCCCCAGGGTCACCGCCTGGTCGGCCGCGATGGCGGTATAGCGGCTTTCCCCTTGCGCCGGCGCGACAATCACCACATCGCCGTCGTGCGAGACCGCCCCTGCCGCTTTCAGTATGGTTTGCAGGGACAGCAGGGCCGGCTTTGGATTTGTTACGCGCAGCGCCAGCGCGTGCTGCTTTGACAGCAGCGCCATCTCCTCACGCGCGCCGTTGTTGTAGCTGACGCGATGGCCGTAGGGCAGGACTTCTTCGCTCGACCTGGCGCGCTCGTTGCGCACGCCGTCGACAGCGCTCGCATAGCCCAGGAACAGGGCTGACTTCCCCATCACATAGCCTTCGCCGCGGCGCGTGGCCTGAGTGTAGCCTTCAAAGTAGCCGGACAGGTTGTCGCCCACAATGAACTGCCGTTGTTCACCCGGCGCCACCTTGATCGCCATTGATGCGAAAAAGGCGTCAACGCCCGGCTTTTGCGCCGCCTGCGCGCAGGGAAAGGCAAGGGCCAAGGCCAAGGCGAGCGTGGATGATTTCATCATTTGAGTTCCAGGATGGCGGTGCCATGCGCCGGCAAGGTGATGGCCGTATCGAGCGCGTAGGTCTTGCCGCTGATGACATCCACGCCCGAGCGCACGCCTGCCAGCATCTCGTGGAAGCGCGCCACCGGCAGCACCGCTTCTTTCGCGCCCTTGTTCATGGCGACCATGATCTTTTTGCTGGCGTCATAGCGGAAGTAGATGTAAGTGCCGTTCTCGGCGCCATAGTGCATCAGCTTCCCATGATGGATCACATCCTGTCCCTTGCGCCAGTTGACCAGCTTTTTCACATAGGCCAGGGCTTCGCGCTGCTGCGCATTCAGGCCCGCTCCCGTGAAGGCGTTGACCTTGTCGCCCGCCCAGCCGCCGGGGAAGTCGCGCCGGTAGGTCGGGTCGTCCCGGAATTTGGTTTCACTGGTCATCAGCATCTCGGTCCCGTAATAGAACTGCGGGATGCGTGGCATGGTCATCACGAAGGCGAGGTTCATCTTGAGCAGGTCCAGGTCTTCGCCCACCACGCTGTACAAACGCGCCAGGTCGTGATTGCCCTCGAACAGAACCAGGTTGGCCGGTTCAGAATACAGGTAGTCGAGCGAGACGGTCTCATAGACGTCGGTGAGGCTCGCTTCGTCTTTCGAAGCCAGCGCGCCGCGCATCGCCTCGGCCAAGGGGAAGTCCATCAGGCTTGGCAGGTAACTGACATAGCCGTCGAAATTGCGCTTGCCGCGCTGCCAGCGCGAGACTACGTTCGGCGACTTGTGCCACTCTTCGCCCACCAGGTTCAGGTTCGGATATTCAGCCATGATGCGGCGCGTGTACTCGGTCAGGAAGGGGCCTTCGGAGTAGCCGTAGGTGTCGATGCGCAGGCCGGACAAGCCGGCGTATTCAATCCACCAGATGTTGTTCTGTATGAGGTAGGTGGCCACCAGCGGATTGTTCTGGTTCAGATCCGGCATGTGCTTGCCGAACCAGCCGGTTGTGAAATTACGCTTGTCCTCGGCCGATGCGTACGGGTCCTGCACGGCCACGCGGTGGTGCCGGGTCGGCACGAACTGGCCGCCGTGGTTGGTCCAGTCGGGCATCGGCATGTCCTTCATCCACCAGTGGCCGCTGCCGATATGCGAGAGCACCACGTCCTGGATGATGCCGATGCCCTTCTTGCGTGCCTCGGATGACAGGCGCCGGAAATCCTCGTTGCTGCCGTAGCGCGCGTCGATCCTGTAATGGTCGGTGGCCGCGTAGCCGTGATACGAGTACCCAGGCATGTCGTTTTCGACCAGCGGCGTGGGCCAGATCTGTGTGAAGCCCATGTCGGCGATGTAGTCCAGGTGGTCGATCAGGCCCTGGATGTCGCCGCCGTGGCGCCCGCTGCCGTTGCCGCGGTCCAGCTTGTCGGCCATGCCCCTGATGCTGTCGTTGGCGGGATTGCCGTTGGCGAAACGGTCCGGCATGATCTGGTAGATCGCATCCTTGCTGCTGAAGCCGGCGCGGTTGGCGGAGCCCGGTTCGCGGGCCAGGAGCTGGTAGCTGTAACGGGCTGACTTCGCCCCCTTGCTGAACACGATATCGAACTTGCCGGGCAAGGTGTCGCGTGAAATGTTCAGGTCGATAAAGAGGTAGTTGCGGTTGGGCCCGCGCGTGACCGTGTCGATGCTTACGCCGGGATAGCTGATGACCGGGTCGAGCTCGGCGATCTCCTTGCCGTGCACCATCAGCTGGAGCTTGCCATGCTGCATACCGGTCCACCAGAAGGGTGGTTCCAGGTGGTCGACGCGGCGGTCCTGCGCCTGTGAAGGGGCAGGCGCCAGGCAGGCAGCGCTGCATAAAAGCGTGGCGATGAGCTTGTTCATGTGTCTCCAGGATGAATGCCGTAGTTTGCCTACAGTTCGTTGTCCATCAGAGGATACCGCAGAATGAGAGTGCGATCAAAGTCCTGTTTATGTCGCGTCACGGGATGCTAGTCGAGCTACAAACGTGCATGAGAGGCGCCTGTTCTGTGGCATATCGCAGGCAAGACAACGGTTTGTAAGGATTCACCCGCCCCAGAGCTGTAGTAATTCAAACATGGAGACGGCATAAAAAGTTTCTCAAATGCACCATATTGGTGCAAAACAGGTCGAGGATGGCGTGAAATGAGGTAAATGTAGTCGTACTACAGCGCATGCAGACGCCAACTGTAGCCGAAATACAACGAGAACGCCCCTAAGAGTGCAGAATTAGCGTAAAAACCCTACAAACAAGTAGTCGGATGGAACTGTCGTTGACAGTGCATCTAGTTTTAGTACAAAATCGCCTCCAGAACGTCTTAGAACGTTGGCTTTGGAACCCGTTAAAAGTCCAAACTTAATATGCGGGAAATTTTGTAGTACTGATGAGATGAGGGGACAGATGAATATTTTCGCGCAGAAGCGTAGCAAGAGTGCCGCATTCCCACTGAGCCCGGTCGCCGCCGCTTGCACCGTGCTCATTTCCGCCATGTCGGGCAGCGTTTTTGCGCAGGCGCCCGTCGCCGGCCAGCCTGCCGCCGAGCCGATGCAAACCGTGACCGTGTCGGGCATCCGCCGCGGTATCGAAAATGCGATCTCGGTCAAGAAAGATTCCACCTCCATCGTCGAGGCGATCTCCTCCGAAGATATCGGCAAGCTGCCTGATGTCAGTATCGCCGAATCCATTGCCCGTCTGCCAGGCCTGGCTGCACAGCGTGTTGCTGGCCGTGCACAGGTCATCAGCGTGCGCGGTCTGTCCCCTGACTTCGCCACCACCTTGCTGAACGGCCGCGAGCAAGTCAGCACCGGTGACAACCGCAGCGTCGAGTTCGACCAGTACCCATCGGAACTGTTGAGTGGCGTCACGATCTACAAAACCCCGGACGCCGGCATCGTCGGCCAGGGCCTGTCGGGCACCATCGACATGCAGACCGTGCGTCCGCTGGCTTTTGCCAAGCGTACCATCGCCATGAACGCGCGCGCCGAGAAGAATTCGCTGGGCAAGATCGCCAACGCCAAGGACACCGGCAACCGTTTCAGCATCAGCTATATCGACCAGTTCCTGGACCGCACCCTGGGTGTGGCGATCGGCTACGCGCACCTGGAATCGCCAGTGCTGGACAACGAAACCGGTGTCTACGAGCCATGGAAGACGGACTCGCGTCCGGGCGTTCCGGGCGGCACCTATATTACGGACGGCATCAAATCGGTCGCCCGCAGCGGCACCAATGAGCGCGATGGTGTCATGGCGGTGTTGCAGTACCGTCCCAACAAAGTCTGGAACTCGGTCCTCGACCTGTACGCATCCGACTTCAAGCGTGAGGAAACCGCGAACCAGTTCGAAGTGCATATCGGCGGCTACAACGGTAACTACACGCCTGGTCTGCAATTCTCGCAAGTCACCACCAGCGGCAGCACCCTGACCGGCGGCTCCGCCAGCGGCGTCTACCCGCTCGTGCGCGGCATGTACAACGATCGCGAAGACAAGATCAAGGCGGCAGGCTGGGCCAACACCCTGCGCTTCGACGGCTGGTCGCTGTTCGCTGACATCAATTACTCGAAAGCCAAGCGCGACGAGTTGAGCCTGGAAAACAACCTGCAGATCAGCAACGCTGCCGGCGATCCTTTCCTCGACACGGTCAGCCTGAACTTCCGCCAGGGCGGCTTCCCATCCCTGGCCGGCCGTAACAACTACGCCAATCCTGCGACCCTGTACCTGCGCAATACCATCTACGGTTCGGGCTACGGCAAGACGCCAAAGGTCGAAGATGAACTGACCGGTATCAAGCTGGTGGCCTCGCTGCCGATGATGGGCGCGATGGAAAGCTACTTCTCGGGCATCGACGTGGGTTTCAACGTGTCGGATCGTACCAAGAAGAAGCGTCAGCCTGAAGGCAACATCAATACCGTCGGCAATCCGCGCACCATCCCTGCGGAACTGCTGTACAACCAGGTCGACCTGGGCTTCTCCGGCACCGGCTTCATTCCTTCGTGGAACGTGCCTGCCGTGGTCAGCCAGTTCATGAAGTTTGCACCGACCGACACCGAAGGCTATCTGATCTCCAAGCGCTGGGACGTGAACGAGAAGATCACCACCGCCTTCGTCAAGGCCAATATCGAGAGCGAAATCGGCTCGGTCAGCGTGCGTGGTAACTTCGGCGTGCAGATGCAGAAGACCGACCAGTCGTCGGATGCCAACTATTTCGACGGTACCGCGCCTGCCGGCCAGCAAGTCAAGCCTGTGCATGACGGCAAGAAGTACACCGACTACCTGCCGAGCCTGAATCTGGCCTTCGGCCTGTCGGATGGTCAGACCGTCCGCTTCGCAGCAGCCAAGCAACTGGCGCGCCCACGTGTGGATCAGCTGCGCTCGGCACTGGACTTTGGCGTCAGTGACACTACCTTCAAGCCAGGCGCGAGCGGCGGCAACGCCCAGCTCGATCCATGGCGCGCCAAGGCACTCGACATTTCGTACGAGAAGTACTTCGGCACCAAGGCGTATGTGGCGGTTGCCGGTTTCTACAAGAAACTCGACACCTACATCTTCACCCAGACCAAGACCTACGATTTCGCGAAGTTCATTCCTGGTACCAAGGCCCAGACCGCGTTCGGCGACTACACCGCGCCTTATAACGGCCAGGGTGGCACCTTGAAAGGCCTGGAACTGTCGGCTTCGCTGCCGCTGAATCTGGTTGCAAAAGCGCTCGACGGTTTCGGCGTCTCGGCGAGCGGCACGTTCAGCAACAGCTCGATCAAGATTGAAGATCCTGCCAGCAACATCGGCAAGAATATCACCTTGCCAGGCTTGTCCAAGCGCGTCAGCAACCTGACCTTGTACTACGAGAAGAACGGTTTCGAAACCCGCATCAGCCAGCGCAAGCGTTCGGACTTCGTCGGCGAGATCGGCAACTTCGCCAACGACCGTACCCTGCGTTATGTAGTGGGTGAAGATGTGGTCGACTTCCAGATCGGCTACAGCTTCAACGAAGGTTCGCTCAAGGGCCTGGGCCTGGTGCTGCAGGTGAACAACCTGGGCGACACCGCCTACGAAACCTACGCCGGTACCCGCGACAAGCAGCTCGAGTACCAGAAGTATGGCCGCACCATCCTGATGGGCGCGAACTACAAGTTCTAAATAGTGGCCGCAGCTTATAGTTTTCCCTGAAAGCCCCGCCGGTGCGCAAGCCCGGCGGGGCTTTTTTCGTTTCCATCCTGATTCAACTTGCCTTAGAATTGAAACTTCAATTTGGAAAGGTTTCCATGCTGCCGGTGCCACTCAATAACATCGTCATCGTCGGCGGCGGTACGGCCGGCTGGATGGCCGCCATCGCCTTGTCCACCTTGCTGCGCGGGCAGTACCGCATCCGCCTGGTCGAATCCGACGAGATCGGGACCATCGGCGTGGGCGAAGCCACCATCCCGATGATCCAGCGCTTCAACAGCGTGGTCGGCATCGACGAAAACGACTTCCTCAAGGCGACCAAAGGCAGCTTCAAGCTGGGCATCGAATTTGTCGACTGGGGCAGCGTGGGCGAGCGCTATATTCACGGCTTTGGACGGCTCGGTCTCGACGCATGGACGGTGGACTTCGAGCAGGTCTGGCTGCGCATGCGGGCGCTGGGCAAGGCGGCGGACCTGGGTGCGTATTCGATCACGCGCACGGCGGCGCGGGCCAATAAATTCATGCCGGCGTCGCAGGAGGTGCGCAACTCGCCGCTGGGTGACATCGCCCATGCCTATCATTTCGACGCGGGCCTGTACGCGCGCTACCTGCGCAAGCTGTCCGAAGAGCGTGGCGTGCAGCGTGTCGAGGGCAAGGTGGTGCGCGTCACGCAGCGCGAGGGCGACGGCCATGTGGACGCGGTGATTTTGGCGTCAGGCGAACGGATCGCCGGTGAGTTGTTCATCGATTGCTCGGGCTTTCGCGGCCTGCTGATTGAAGAAACGCTGGCGACCGGGTACGAGGACTGGAGCGCCTGGCTGCCCTGCGACCGGGCCCAGGCCGTGCCGTGCGAACCGGCGGCGGTGCTGACGCCGTACACGCGCTCGACCGCGCGCCGCGCCGGCTGGCAGTGGCGCATCCCGCTCCAGCACCGTATCGGTAACGGGCATGTCTACAGCAGCGCGCACATGAGCGATGACGAGGCGGCGAATGTGCTGCTGGCGAACCTGGACGGCAAGGCGCTGGCCGATCCGCGTGTGATCAAGTTCACGACCGGGATGCGCAAGCAGGGCTGGAACCGCAATGTTGTGGCGCTGGGCCTGGCGAGCGGTTTTCTGGAACCGCTGGAGTCGACCAGCATTCACCTGGTGCAGTCCGGGATTCAGCGCCTGATCGATTTTTTTCCGGACCGGGGCTTCAGCGCGCCTGATATCGCCGAATACAATCGCCAGAGCCGCTTTGAGTACGAGCGGATTCGCGATTTTCTCATCCTGCATTACAAGCTGAATCGGCGCGAGGAGCCGTTCTGGCGCGCCTGCGCGGCGATGGAGGTGCCCGATACGCTGGCCGAGAAAATGGCGCTGTTTGCTTCGCGCGGGCGTATCGTCCGGGTCGACAATGAACTGTTCACGCGCTCGGGCTGGTTCCAGGTCATGCAGGGGCAGGGCTTGCAGGCCGCGGCCGCGCATCCGCTGGCGGCGCTGCAGGATGAGGAGGAGACCGCGAGGTATCTCGAGAATATACGCGAGGTCGTGGCCCGGTGCGTGGATGCGATGCCGGATCATGCGGCATATATTGCCCGTCATTGCGCCGCGGGGTGAGCGTTCGTGGGCAGAGGGCTGCCCACTCTACGGCGCTTACTGTGGAGGTAGGGTGGGCAGCCCTCTGCCCACCAGCGCAGCCGCGCACTCGTGCAAACCCTCTAAAACGGCCTGAAAAGCTGAATAAATCGCATGAAAAGCCACAAGAGAGTAAACTAGAGGGTGCTTTCCCGCTCGGGCGAGCGTGTCTACTGCTTGTCTACTGTGAGTGTCCTTATGTCTGAAACCCCAATTCTGCTGTTTTCCGAACTCAATCTGAGCGCCCAGGTGCTGAAGGTAATGAAAGAGGTCGGTTACGAAACGCCATCGCCGATCCAGGCGGCCACCATCCCGCTGCTGCTGGCCAATCGCGATGTGCTGGGGCAGGCCCAGACCGGTACCGGCAAGACCGCCGCCTTCGCGCTGCCGATCCTGTCGCGCATCGACATCAAGCAGCAGTCGCCTCAGGCGCTGGTGCTGGCGCCGACCCGCGAACTGGCGATTCAGGTGGCAGAGGCGTTCCAGAAGTACGCGACCCACATCAAGGATTTCCACGTGCTGCCGATTTACGGCGGCCAGAGCTACGGTCCTCAGCTGCAGGCCTTGCGCCGCGGCGTGCACGTGATCGTCGGCACCCCGGGCCGCGTGATCGACCACCTCGAAAAAGGCTCGCTCGACCTTTCCAAACTCAAGACCCTGGTGCTGGACGAAGCCGACGAAATGCTGCGCATGGGCTTTATCGACGACGTCGAACAGATCCTGCAAAAGACCCCTGAATCGCGCCAGACCGCGCTGTTCTCGGCCACCATGCCGTCCGCGATCAAGCGCATCGCCAAGACCTATCTGCGCGACCCGGCGGAAGTCACCGTGGCCGCCAAGACCGGCACCGCCGACAATATCCGCCAGCGTTACTGGATGGTGAGCGGCATGCAGAAGCTCGAAGCGCTGACCCGCATCCTGGAAGCCGAGCCGTTTGACGGCATGATCATCTTCGCCCGCACCAAGCTCGGTACCGAAGAGCTGGCGACCAAGCTGCTGGCCAGAGGCTTTGCCGCCACCGCCATCAACGGCGACATGCAGCAGGCGCAGCGCGAGCGCACCATCGAACAACTCAAGAACGGCAAGATCGACATCCTGGTCGCCACCGATGTCGCCGCACGCGGTCTGGACGTGGAACGCATCAGCCACGTGATCAACTACGACGTGCCGTCCGATCCGGAAAGCTACACCCACCGTATCGGCCGTACCGGCCGCGCCGGCCGCAGCGGCGAAGCGATCCTGTTCATCACCCCGCGCGAGCAGGGTCTGCTGAAAGCCATCGAACGCGCCACGCGCCAGCCGGTCGCACCGCTGACGCTGCCGACGGTCAAAGCCGTCAACGACGTGCGTATCGCCAAATTCAAGGACCAGATCAGCGAAGCACTCGCTGCCGGCGGCCTGGATGTATTCCGTTCGCTGATCGAGGAATATGAGCGCGAGCAGAATGTGCCGGCGATCGAAATCGCCGCCGCACTGGCCAAACTGGCGCGCGGCGATGTTCCGCTGTTGCTGGAAAAGCCGAACCGCGATGCCAAGAGTGCGCCGTCCTGGCAGGACGACAAGCCGGCCCGTGCGCCGCGTTCCGATGCGCCGGCCCGTCCAGACCGTGGCGATGCGCCATCGTTCAAGCGCGAGCGCGTGGCGCGGCCGTCGGAAGAAGGCATGGGCACCTTCCGCATCGAAGTCGGCCACGCGCATGGCGTCAAGCCGGGCAATATCGTCGGCGCGATTGCCAACGAAGCCAATATCGAGTCCAAGTACATTGGCCGCATCGAGATCTACGACGACTACAGCACGCTGGATCTGCCGGTGGATATGCCGTCGGACGTGATCGACCACCTCAAGAGTGTGTGGGTGGCGGGGCAGCAGCTGAACATCACGCGTGATGGTGAAGCCCCTGCGGTCAAGAAGGCCAGCGCGCCGAAGAAGGCCGGCGGCGACCGTCGTTTTGAAGAGAAAGAGAAGAAGCAGCTTGGCCCGCGCAAGCCGTACGATGCCGCGACCAAGGCAAAGAAGGATGCGCGCAAGGCGGCGAAGACCAGCTGATGTCGTAATGGGGCGCTACCGATATTGTTAGCGTCGCCAGAATCGTAGGGCGGATGAGCGCAGGCTCGGCGCCCCCGCGTATCCGCCGTTTACTTCGGTTGCGCTGTTGCTGCGCGTACTGTGTAAACGGCGGATACGCGGGGGCGCCGAGCCTGCGCTCATCCGCCCTACGTATTTTGTGGGGTTAATGACTTGCGGCGGGGCTCATTACCGTCACAGCATTTTGCTGGTCCTTCACCAGCATCCACAAGCCCGCCGATACCGCGAGCGACACCCCGCAAATCACATACAAGGTGCTCTTGTCCGCGGAGTCCTTGAGTACATACCCTACACCGGTCGACATCAGCTGCGGCAGCACCACCGACAGATTGAACACGCCCATGAAAAACCCCATGCGGCTCTTGTCCACCTTGTCGCTCATGATCGCAAACGGCAAACTGACGATCGCGCTCCATCCAATCCCCACCACCGCCATCAGCACATACAGCATCATGGGCGTACGCGCGAACTGCGAAATCAAAAAGTAACCGACGGCCATGATGGCAATGCACCCCGCCTGTGTATTCACGCGGCCGATCCGGCGTGCCAGCGGCGCCAGCACCAGCGCGGGCAGCAGAAAGCCCACAGTGTTAAGCACCGCAAACGAGTAGGCGATGATCTGCCCGCTCTGCGCATCGGCCGCCGCCTGGGTCAAGCCCGGCGCCACCAGCTTTTGCTGAATGAAGCCATAGGTGTACACAAACATCGACTGCACGCCCAGCCAGGAAAATCCATGCGCCACGTAGATGCGCATCAGCTGTCCCCAGTCGGCTTTCGTCGCGACGGCGTTCTCCACCTTCTTGACCAGCACCCGTTCCTCCTTGATGAAGAACATCGGCACCACTGAAAACAGCAGCACGATCACCGCACCCACCGAAATGAGCACGTCATTGCCCAGGGTCGCGCCGATGATGTAAGCCATCACGCCCCAGAAGCCGGAGATGGTCTGCATCCAGGTGTAACCGCGCGTGCGCGCTTCGCCTTCCGGTGTCAGGTCGGCGATGATGGAGCGGGTCGGGTTGAAGCTGATATTGATCGACAGGTCGAGCGTGAGCGCGATGATCACCGCGACGACCAGGATATTGCCGATGCCGAGCATCTGGCTGACGACATCGATGCGCGGCAGCAGGAACACCATCAGCGCGGCGAGCGTACCGCCGATCAAAATAAAAGGCCGGCGCCGGCCACCCCAGAACCAGGAGTCATCGCTGATCAAGCCGATGATCACCTGGCCGAAAATCCCGGCCAGAGGACCGGCCGCCCACACGATGCCGATTTCGTGAATCTGCAGATTGAATCTGGTGCTCAGGATCCAGCTCAGGGCTGAGATCTGGATGCACAGGGCGAATCCCATGGCCGTCGATGGCAGGCTGATGGTCGCGTAAAAAAAGTTGGTCAAGCGCTTCTGCATGTCCAGCATGGTGTTCCTACCCTGAAATGGTTTCTGTTATTTGACTACAAAATTAGGCGAGATCGTTATGAGACTGGAGCGATTCTACTATGGAACGGTTTAATTTGACACTTAGAAATCCGCATGTTATTTTGCTACAAATTAGCTGGATCGATATTCTCCCACTACGCGTCCCTATGCTCCATTGAAACGGAACCGGCGTGGTTCAGGGTAAAGTGAGCGGCAACAAGATTCATCCAGCCCGGCAGCAGTCCGGACGCACCATTGGGGACACAAGTGCACATGCAAACATCGGCCATCAAACCGCGCCTGAGCTTCTGGCAACTCTGGAACATGAGCTTCGGCTTCTTCGGTATCCAGTTCGGTTTCGCGCTCCAGAATTCCAACACCAGCCGTATCTTCTCCACGCTCGGCGCTTCGCCGGACGACCTGCCACTGTTCTGGCTCGCCGCCCCTGTCACCGGCTTGCTGGTGCAGCCGGTCATCGGCTACCTGAGCGACAATACCTGGCACCCGTACTGGGGCCGCCGCCGTCCCTTCTTCTTTTTGGGTGCGATCCTGGCGTCGATCGCATTGTTCCTGATGCCCAATTCCGCCACCCTGTGGATGGCGGTTGCCGTATTGTGGATGATGGATGCGGCGATCAACGTCTCCATGGAGCCGTTCCGCGCTTTCGTGGGTGACAAGCTCGATACCTCGCAGCAGACCGCCGGCTTTGCGATGCAGACCTTCTTCATCGGCTGCGGCGCGGTGGTGGCTTCGCTCTTGCCTACGATTTTTTCAGACTACTTCGGCGTCAGCAATGTGCCCGTCAACGGCATGATTCCCGATACCGTTCGCTATTCCTTCTATATTGGCGGCGCCGTGTTCCTGCTGTCGGTGATGTGGACCGTGTTCACCGCCAAGGAGACGCCGCCCGAGAACCTGGAGACCTTCCGTGCCGAGCGCAAGGCGTCCAGGGGCATGGGCCGCGCGTTCGCAGAGATTATCGGCGGCTTCGGCAAAATGCCCAGGACGATGGTGCAGCTGGCCTTCGTGCAGTTCTTCACCTGGATCGCGCTGTTCGCGATGTGGATCTACACCGGCACCGCGATTGCGGACAATGTGTACGGCACCACCGACGCCCAGTCGGCCGCCTACCAGAACGCGGGCAACTGGGTCGGCATCATGTTCGGCGTGTACAACGGCGTGTCCGCCATCGCGGCCTTTATCCTGCCAGGCTTTGCGCGCGCCACCAGCCGCAAGACGGTCCATACCACCTGCCTGATCATCGGCGGCGTGAGCCTGGCCAGCATCTTCCTCATCACCAGTAAAGAGATGCTGGTCCTGCCGATGATCGGCGTGGGCATCGCCTGGGCCAGCATCCTGACCATGCCCTACGCGATCCTGGCAGGCGCGTTGCCGCCCAAGCGCATGGGCTATTTCATGGGCCTGTTTAACTTCTTCGTTGTGATTCCGCAGATTGTCAGCGGCCTGCTGCTCGGATGGATCACCACCCATTTCCTGGGCGGCCACACGGTCAAGACCCTGATGGTGGGCGGCGCCTGCATGATCCTGGCCGGCGTCCTAACGCTCTTCGTCAAGGACATGGGCGAACCGAAGGCGGCAACGCACTAACGTGGCGTCGGCATTTTTCTACCTGTCTTATCCTATTGTTAATAGACAGGAGCTGAAATGACCATCCAAACCATCAAGACCACACCTTTCGCCGGGCAGCGCCCCGGCACATCCGGCCTGCGCAAGAAGGTGACCGAGTTCCAGCAGCCCGGTTACCTCGAAAACTTCGTGCAGGCTATCTTCCATACCCTGGGCGACTGCGGCGGACGTACCCTCGTCGTCGGCGGCGACGGCCGCTATTTTAATCGCCAGGCGATCCAGACCATTTTGCGTATCGCGGCCGCCAACGGCGTCGCGAGGATATTGGTCGGGCAGGGCGGGATACTCTCGACGCCGGCCTTGAGCTGCATCGTGCGCAAGCGCGGCGCCTTTGGCGGCATCGTGCTCTCGGCCAGCCATAACCCCGGCGGCCCGGATGGCGACTTCGGCATCAAGTACAACATCGAAAACGGCGGACCCGCGCCCGAAAAAATCACGGACGCCATCTATGCGCACACTCAGACCCTGAGCGAATACCGCATCAGCGACGCGCCCGACACCGACCTCGATCGTATCGGCCGCGCGCGCATCGAGGACATGGACGTGGAAGTGATCGACCCCGTGGCCGACTACGCGGGCCTGATGGGCGAGTTGTTCGACTTCGACGCCATCCGCGCCTTGTTCGCCAGCGGCTTTCGCATGCGCTTCGACGGCATGCATGCGGTCTCCGGTCCGTATGCGCGCGCCATCCTGGAAGGCCTCCTGGGTGCGCCGACCGGCACCGTGATCAATGGCGAACCGCTGGAAGACTTCGGCGGCCACCATCCCGATCCCAATCCCGTCAACGCGGCGCAACTGATTGCAATCATGGCCTCGAACGACGCTCCGGATTTCGGTGCCGCGTCGGATGGCGACGGCGACCGCAACATGATCGTCGGACGCGGCATTGCCGTCACGCCGTCTGACAGCCTGGCCATCATCGCAGCGCATGCCACGCTGGCGCCGGGCTACCGCGCCGGCATCAAGGGCATCGCCCGCTCGATGCCCACCTCGACCGCGCCGGACCGCGTGGCGCAGGCGCTGCGCATCCCCTGCTACGAGACGCCGACCGGCTGGAAGTACTTCGGCAACCTGATGGACGCTGGCCTGGTCACGCTGTGTGGCGAAGAGAGTTACGGCACTGGCTCGAACCACATCCGCGAAAAAGACGGCGTATGGGCCGTGCTGTTCTGGCTTAACCTGCTGGCTGCGACCGGCAAGCCGGTGGAAACGCTGGTGCGCGAGCACTGGGCTCGCTATGGCCGCAATTTCTACTCGCGCCACGATTACGAAGCGGTGGAGACGTCAGCGGCCGAGGGCTTGATGGAGCATCTGCGTGCCCAGCTGCCGTCACTGACCGGCCAGCAGTTTGACCAATTCAACGTCGATTTCGCGGACGATTTTGTCTATACCGACCCGGTCGACCAGTCCGTCGCCACCAAACAGGGCATCCGCATCGTTATGACGGATGGCTCGCGGATCGTCTTCCGCCTGTCCGGCACGGGCACGGAAGGCGCGACCATCCGTCTCTACCTGGAACGCTATCAGGCCGACAAGGCCGGGCACGACGTGCCGGCGCAGGAGGCGCTGGCCGGCCTTGCCGCCATTGCCGATCGACTGGCCGAACTACATCAGCGCACCGGAAGAAGTGCGCCCACTGTCACAACCTGACTCACCCCGTCCATCAACAGGAGACCCATGAAATTTTCCGCACTTGCCTTATCGATCGCCATCGCCCTTAGCGCCGCGCAGCCCGCGCAGCCCGCGCAGGCGACCCAGGTAACACCTAAGCCGATCGTGTGGGAAAACGCCACGGTATATTTCCTGTTGACGGACCGCTTTAACAACGCCAATCCAGCCAATGACCTGGCCTACGGGCGCAAGGCCGACGCCGCACCGCTGCGCGGTTACATGGGGGGCGATCTGGCCGGCGTGACCGCCAAGATCCGCGAAGGCTACTTCAAGGATCTTGGTGCGGATGCCATCTGGATCACGCCACCCATCGAGCAGATCCACGAAGGCACTGACGAAGGCACCGGCAAGTCCTATGGCTTTCACGGCTACTGGGCGCGCGACTTCACCAGCGTCGACGCCAACCTGGGCACGGAAGCCGATCTGCGCGAACTGGTCGACACCGCCCACGCCAACGGCTTGCGCGTGCTGATCGATGTGGTGATGAACCACACCGGACCCGTCACGCCGGGCGATCCCGTGTGGCCCAAGGAATGGGTGCGTACTGAGCCCGTATGCAAGTACACCAACTACGAGAACACGGTCAATTGCGCACTGGTGAAGAACCTGCCCGACGTGCGCACCGACAGCAACAAGAGCGTGAATCTGCCGCCGGCCCTGGTGGCGAAGTGGAAGAAGGAAGGGCGCTACGAGCGCGAAGTCAAGGAGCTCAACGACTTCTTCAAACGCACCGGCTACCCGCGTGCGCCGCGCTACTACCTGATGAAATGGCATGCGGACTGGGTGCGCAAGTTCGGCTTCGACGGCTTTCGCGGCGATACGGTCAAACACACCGAGCCGGGCGTGTGGAAGGAGTTGAACAAGGTCGCGAGTGCAGCGTACGAGGACTGGAAGCGCGCCAATCCGAATAAAAAGCTTGGCGACGACAAGTTTTACATGACGGCGGAGGTGTACAACTACTCGCTGCGGCATGGCCACCAGTTCGACATGGGCGAGAAGAAGTTCACCGACTTTTACGCCAACGGTTTCGACAGCCTGATCAACTTCAGTCTTCCGAATGACGCGAAGGAGGGCTACGAAAAGCTCTTCGGCGGCTATTCGGAGGTGCTTAACGGACCGCTCAAGGGCAAGTCCGTGCTCAACTATATGAGTTCGCATGACGACGGTGGACCCTTCGATCCGCTGCGCGTCAAGCCTTTCGAGACCGCGACCAAGCTGCTGCTGGCGCCGGGTGCGGCGCAGATCTACTACGGCGACGAGACCGCGCGCCTGCTCAAGCACGAGGGGGCGCAAGGCGATGCCACGCTCAGGTCCTTCATGAACTGGGATGATTTGAAGGGCAATGCGCAGCGTGACGGGTATCGCGTGGGTGAGGTGCGCCGCCACTGGAGTTTGCTCGGCACGTTCCGCCAGGCGCATCCGGCGGTGGGGGCCGGCGTGCATCAAAAGCTGGCAGACAGTCCCTACACGTTCAGTCGGACGTACAAGGACGATAAGGTCGTGGTGGCACTGGATCTGGCGGGAAGTACGCCGATCACAGTCGCCGGCGTATTCAAGGACGGCGAGACCGTGAAGGATTGGTACAGCGGGAAAAGCGCCGTGGTCAAGGACGGGAAAGTCCAGTTCGACTCGCAGGAAAAGCTCGCCTTGATCGCAAAGTAACAAATTCGTAGGGCGGAAAAGCGGAGCGCCTTCCGCCGTTCAACGGGTAAGCCGCACGCGAATCTGCGGTTGCACGGCGGAAGGCGCTGCGCTTTTCCGCCCTACGAAAGCAGCAGCGATTTTTAGCGGGATTCATATTTTGGTAGGACTCATACAATAGGGTATGCTACGCGCGAACAGTTTTATTTGACCGCGATGACCAAAGAACTCGACTCCGAACAGAAATTCAGCCGCACGGCCTATGCCGACGGTCCGCGCCTGCTTGCCGACATCGGCGCCACCCACGCGCGCTTCGCTCTCGAAACCGCGCCCGGCGTGCTGCGTTCCGTGCGCGTGCTGATGTGCGACGATTTCAGCGGCATTGTTCCGCTGCTGCACTGCTACCTGGCCGACCACGCGGGCATTCGACTCAATCACGCGGCCTTCGCGCTGGCCAATCCAATCAGCGGCGACATGATCCGCATGACCAACCGCGACTGGCAGTTCTCCACCGACGAAGTGCGGCGCGAACTGGGACTCAATACCCTGTTGATCGTGAACGACTTCACCGCCCTGGCGATGTCGCTGCCCGGCCTGTCCGGCGACGATCTGCTGCAGGTGGGCGGTGGCGCTCCGGCGGCCAACGCGGTCATCGGCGTGCTGGGACCGGGCACCGGTCTTGGCGTGTCCGGCGTGATCCCGACGGTGGACGGTTTTGTCACCCTGGGTTCCGAGGGCGGCCACATGAACTTCGCCCCGGCCGACGAACGCGAATTCGCGATCCTGCAGTTCGCCTGGAAGGAATGGTCGCACGTGTCGAACGAGCGCCTGATTTCCGGCCCCGGCATGGAAATCATCTACCGCGCGCTGGCGCAGCGTAACGGCATGCAGGTGGCGCCGCGCTCATCGCCGGACATCATTACCGGCGCGCTGGAAGACAAGGACCCGCTGTGCGTGGAGGTGCTGGACTGCTTCTGCGGCATGCTGGGCGGCGCGGCGGCCAACCTGGCGGTCACCCTCGGCGCCTTTGGCGGTGTATTTATCGGCGGCGGTATCGTGCCGCGCATGGCGGAGTGGTTTTCAAAGTCGACCTTCCGCGCGCGCTTCGAGGCCAAGGGCCGCTTCACGTCCTACCTGTCCGAGATTCCAACCTACGTCATCATGACGCCCAATCCGGCCTTCTATGGCGTGGCCACCATCCTGTCCGAACATCTGCGCGGGCGCAGCGGCGCCAATACGCTGATGGAACGCGTGCAGCACCTGCAGCACGAGCTGTCGCCAGCCGAGCAGCGCGTGGCTACCCTGGTGCTGGAGCATCCGCGCAAGGTGCTGGGCGAGCCGATCGCGGAGATCGCACGCCTGGCGGACGTGAGCCAGCCGACCGTGATCCGCTTCTGCCGTTCGCTGGGATTTTTGGGACTGGCCGACTTCAAACTCAAGTTTGCGAGCAGCCTGACCGGGACGATCCCGGTTCGGCACAGCCAGGTGCGCATCTCGGACAGCACCCACGACCTGTCGGCCAAGGTGATCGACAATACCGTGTCGGCCATTCTCAAGTTCCGTGACCAGCTGGACGTGGTCGCAATCGACCGTGCCATTAACCTGCTGCGCAAGGCCAACCGCGTCGAGTTTTACGCGATGGGCAATTCGCGGGTGGTGGCGCTGGATGGCCAGCACAAATTCTTCCGCTTCCGCATTCCTACCGCGCTATATGGTGACTCGCACCTGTTCACCCTGGCCGCCGAACTGCTCAAACCTGGCGACGTGGTGATCGCGATTTCGACCGCGGGGCAGTTGCCGGAATTGCTGGCAGCGGTCGATGCGGCGCGCGCCGCCGGTGCCGACGTCATCGCCATTACCAGCAGCAAGTCGACCCTGGCCAAGCGCGCCACGGTGTGCCTGGCGGTCGATCACAGCGAAGACAGCACGACATTCCTGTCGATGATTTCGCGCGTGCTGCAGCTGCTGCTGATCGATATCATGTCGGTCGGGATTTCGCTCGGTGCGCAAAGCGCGGACGCCGGCGAGCACGAGAAAAAGCGCTCGCTGATCTCGCACCTGGATATCTGATTTACTCCACAAATACCACGGCGGTGCGCGCCGGTACCGTAAAGGTGCCGCTCGCGCTGTCGTAGGTCGCTGCCGCGGCCCGCTTGTCTGCTGCCTGCGGCGACACGTGCACCGGATGCAGGCGAAGCTGCCTGCCTTTCATCTCCGGCGCGGCCAGGGTGTGCTCCGCCTTGTCTACATTGATCAAGTAGGTCACCGCCTTGAATCCTGCATCGGCATAGCCTTCGCCGTCGATACGCGCGGCAATGACGGTTGGGACTTGCCGTGAGCCGGTATTGAGGAAGCGCAGGCGCTCCCGAATGTCCGCCGCGCTGCGCAGGCGGAACAGGCTTGAGCTGGCACGGATGCGCAGCAGGTCGCGGAAGGCGTCGCGTGCAAAGGCGATGTCGGCCGGCGCTGGCTTGAGCGCAGGGTTGGCCAGTAAAGTCTTCATCAGCACATAGTCCTTCGCGTTGTCGTCCACCGGCGGCAAACCTGTACCGAAGTAGTTGTCCTGATAGCTCCAGTCGATCCGGTTGAACCAGTCGCCCGAGTTAAAGCTGTTGCGGTCCAGCGACTTGGAGCGCAGCGTGTCGATCCCGGCATGGAAGTAGGCCACACCCTGGCTGAAGGCGTTGATCGCCGCCGCCAGCATATGCACCCGCGCGCGTTCGGCCGTATTGGTCCCAACCGGCAGCTTGAAGACGTTCATGTCGTACAGGGTCTGGTTGTCGTGGTTCTCGACATAGTTGACCGTTTCGCCCGGCTCGCTGGCGTAGCCTGCAGGCTGCCCGTTGTAGTCGATCTGTTCCAGTGTTTGCACGCTGTCGCGATACGTTGCGAGTGGGTAGCTGCGGATGGTGCCTGCCAGGCCGACCCTGACCATGTCCGCGCTCTTCAGGAGATCTTGGGCAGGCCGCCCCGCCCCAAGTGCGTTCGGGTCGTACACCAGACCGTTGACATAGCCCTGCTCCCTGATCATGGTCTCGCCGCTGTCCGATGCGGAGCCGCCTCGCACATGGTCGCGGGCGCGATCGCTGAAGGTACCGATGCCGCTGCCGTTCAGGGAGAGCTGCGAGGCCTGCACGAAGCGTGCGCCGTTCTCCACTTCGCCGAAGTTCCAGCCTTCGCCGATCAGGTTGACGTGGCGCCCGGCCGCCTTGTTCACGCGCGCCTGGAGCTGCTCCATCACCGCGCGTGGCTGGTGGCCCATCAGGTCAAAGCGGAAGGAGTCGATCTTGTACTCGCGCGCCCACAGTTCCGCCGAGTCGACCATCAGCTTGCCCATCATGCGGTTTTCCGTCGCGGTGTTGTCGCAGCAGGTGGACTGCTCGATGGCGCCGGCCGCGTTAAGCCGGTGGTAGTAACCCGGCACGATCCGGTCCAGAACCGATTTCTCGTCCTGGCCGGCCCTGTAGGTATGGTTGTAGACCACGTCCATGCCGACGCGCAGGCCTGCTCGGTGCAGGTTCATGACCATCTCGCGGAACTCGATGATGCGGCGTGCGCCATCGGCCGGGTCGCTCGCGTAACTGCCTTCGGGTGCGTTGTAGTGGAATGGATCGTAGCCCCAGTTGAAGCAGTCCGTGTGCGCTGACTTGCGCACCAGGGCCTGCTGCGCGTCGCTGTCCGGCGCCCCCGTCGGCGTGGGAACAGCGCAATCGCGCTCGGGGATGCTGCCAATGTCGTAGACGGGCAGCAGGTGAATGTCGGTCAGGCCCGCATTCGCCAGCGCTTTCAGGTGGCGCATGCCGTTTGACGATGTCTCGCCGAAGGCGGTGTATTTGCCGCGCTTGGCCGGTGCTACGGTCTTGTCGTTGATTGAAAAATCGCGCACATGCAGTTCGTAGACCATCATATCGGTCTGTGTCTTGACGGTGGCCGGCGGTGCGACAGCGTTCCAGCCTTTGGGCTTGAGTTTGGGCGAGGCCAGGTCCGCGATGTAGCTGCGCTTCGAGTCCGTCGTCAGGCTGACGGAATACGGATCGGTTACCAGGTTGCGCACCAGGCCCGCGCCGTCGGCTATTACATCGACGGCGTAGCGGTAGTATTTTCCGGAGAGCTTGACTCTGTCGGTCAATGTCCAGACTCCGCTTGTGTCATCGCGCTTCATGCGCCGCTGCGCTGTGGCGCGGCCATCGCCACTGTCGTAAAGGCACAGCGATACCTGATTGGCGGTCGGTGCCCACAGGCCGAATTTGGTACCGGCCGGCCCGACCGTGGCGCCCAAGGTAGCGCCTTCCGCCTTCCTGTATTGATCATCCAGCGCGCCGGCGATCTGCACGCGGGTCGCGGCGATGACCTTCCCATCCGCGCTCTCCTGTACCAGCACGAGTTGATCTGCGTAGAGCGCGGGCACTTGGTTCAGCTCATGCGGCGCGAGTGCCAGTACCGGGCCATCGGCGAGGTACTTGAAGCGTGAGGGCGGGGGCGCATTGACCTGAACGAGTGTTAACGAGCCGGACGCGCCACGCACCTGATCGCCCAGCTTTGCCACAATCTGACCATTCGCGGAACGGTACAACTTGAAGTTGCCGCGCGCCGCTGCGCCTGGCCATTTTATCGAGGATCTGTCCAGCCATACCGCGCGCGCATCCAGCTTTTCCGTGTTGGCAGCCAGCGTGTGCTGGAAATCCGGCAGGTCACATACGTTGGTCGAAGTGGTGGCGGTCGCTGGCAGCGCCAGGATGGTCAACAGCGAAAAGCTCAGGTTCCGAAGGCGCATGGTGTAAGGTTGAGTAATCTAGCTACATAGTATATCGTTGAATTATGGCGGGATAGCTTCAAAACGCCGGAATATGTAGTCGAATTACGTATGTGAGCGCCTACTTCTTACCAGCGCCCAGTTGGTATTTCTTTAGCTTGTCGTACATGGTCTTGCGCGGGATGCCCAACTGGTCGGCCGCCATGGCCACGTTTCCGCCTGCCGCATCCAGCGCCCGGTTGATGCGGTCGCGCTCGAAGGCGTCGACCATTTGGGGCAGCGTTTCGGCGCCGGATGGTGCCGCCGTTACGGGTGAATGCGCCGGCGCGGGAATCGCCGCCGCGATGCCGAGCACCAGCCGCTCCGCAAAATTACGCAACTCGCGTACGTTTCCGGGCCACTGCGCCGCCTGCCACTGCGCCATTTGCGCGGCAGTCCATTGCGGGAGTTCGCGTCCGAAACGCTGGGCTGCATCCTGGGTAAAGTGCCCGAGCAGGACAGGGATGTCATCGCGGCGTTCGCGCAGTGGCGGCAGATCGACTGCCGCAACGCCGATGCGGTAATACAGGTCTTCGCGGAATTCGCCCTTTGCACTGAGCTCCAGCAGATCCGCCTTGCTGGCCGCGACCACGCGAAAATTGACGGGCACCGCTTCATTGCCGCCCAGGCGCTCGAGCCGCCGCTCCTGCAGCACGCGCAAGAGCTTGACCTGCAGCGCCATCGGCATGCTCTCGATCTCGTCCAGGAACAGCGTCCCGCCATTGGCGTATTCCAGTTTGCCGATGCGGCGCTTCTGGGCACCGGTAAAGGCGCCGGGTTCATGCCCGAACATCTCGCTTTCAAACACAGACTCGGGGAGGGCACCGCAGTTGATCGCGACAAAATTGCCTTTGCGGGCGCTGGCCGCGTGGATCAAGCGCGCCACCACCTCCTTGCCGGTTCCGGTCTCGCCGTTGATCAGAATGTCCACAGCCGCGGGCGCGATATTACGGATTGAGAGCTTGAGCCGTTCCATGGCAGCGGACCGGCCCACCAGTTGCGGCGTGTCCGGATGCAGGGCCCATGCCGTTTTCAGGCGCCGGTTTTCCATTACCAGGCTGCGCTTGTCCTGGGCGCGCCGTACCGCGTCCAGCAGGCGCTCGGACCCGAAGGGTTTTTCGATGAAGTCGTAGGCGCCGCTGCGCATGGCGCCCACCGCCATATCGACGTCGCCATGGCCGGTAACCATGATGACCGGCAGGTCGGCATCGAGTGCGGCAATGTGGGCCAACAGCTCCAGGCCCGAGCGGCCCGGCAGGCGCACATCGCTGACCACGACGCCGTCGAAGTCGGCCTGCAGTGCGGCTTGCGCTTCTTCGGCGCTGGCATAGGCGCGTACGGTGAAACCGCCCAGTTCCAGCGTTTGTGTGGTCGCCAGCCGCAGCGCGGCTTCGTCTTCGACCAGGATCGCTTGCATCGTCATGTCATTCCTCTTTTTCCTGGATCGGGATGCGTACTTCAAACACGGCACCGCCTTCGGGCCGGTTGCTGCCGCCGAGCTGCCCATTCATCGCCTGCACGATCGACGAGGAGATCGCCAGCCCCAGTCCCAGGCCCTTGCCCGATGGTTTGGTCGTGTAGAACGGTTCGAACAGATGCAGCGCCACGTCGCCCGGCAAACCCGGCCCCGTGTCGGCAATGCGCACGACGGCATGCGCATCCTGCCGCTCCATCGAGACGCTGACCACGCGCTCGGTCGCTGTTTCAACCGCATCGAGCGCGTTGCGCAGCAGGTTGATGAAGACCTGTTCGATCCGTACCGCGTCGCCGGCCACCAGCAGCGCGCCATCCATGCCGGCGATGTCGAGCCGCGCATCGACACGCTTGAAGTCAGCCTGCAGCAGGAACGCCGACGCCTGCATCGACGTGGCCAGGTCCACCATGCCCACCGCATCGCTGCGCCGTGCGAAGCCCTTGAGCTGGCCGATGATGGCGCCCATGCGCGCACTGGCGTCGCCGATATGGGTCAGGTTGTCGGTCGCCTGCGCTGTCTGCCCGCGCTCCAGGTAAGTACGCGCATTGTCGGCAAAAGCGCGGATCGCCGCCAGCGGTTGATTGAGTTCGTGGGTGACGCCGGCCGCCATTTGTCCCAGCATGGCGAGCTTGCCCGCCTGGACCAGTTCATCCTGGGTCGAGCGCAGCACCTGTTCCGTTTCCTTCAGGGTGGCGTATCTGGCTTCCAGGTCTTCGTTCGCCTGGCGCAGCTGGGCGGTCCTGTCGGCCAGTTTGATATCGAGTTCCTCCGCCGCCCGCTGCAGCGCCGCGCGCGAAGCGCTGCGTTCTTCCAGGCGCCGCCGCCGCTGGTACAGGGCCAGGCCGGCAGTGGCGCAGCTGGCCAGCAGCAGCGCTGCGCCGAAGGCCCATAGCGCGGCATTGCGGGCGATGCGCTGACGCGCCGGGAACAGCTGCAGCTCCCAGTCCAGCCGTCCGATGCGGCGCGCGGCATGGGGGTCGAGTTCACCCTGAATGGCTGCAATTGGACCGCTACCGTATTGCAGCGTGCCGGCCAGTTCGCGCTGGGTTGCGGGCGACAGGGGACGCAGGCTGCGGTACTTCCAGGCCGGCCGGTTCGACAGAAAGACCACGCCGGCGCGGTCGGTCAGTGCGATGGCGTCTTCGCTGCCCTGCCAGTTGCGTTCGAATTCATCGAGGCTGATCTTGACCGCCACCACGCCGGCGATACGCTCGCCCGCGAACACGGGCTGGGAGATGAAGTAACCAGGTTCGCTGGTCGTGCTGCCGACGCCATAAAAGCGGCCCGCGCGTCCGGCCAGCGCTTCGCGAAAGTAGGGGCGGAAGGCGAAGTTGCGGCCGACGAAAGTAAGCGGCTGGTTCCAGTTGCTGGCGGCGATGGTATTGCCACCGGTGTCCATCAGGTAGATTGCGCCCACCTTGGCCTGACGGACGATGGCTTGGAACCTGGCGTTGACGCGGGCGATGCGGGCGGCATCGGATGGGTGGGCGAGCGCTTCCGCCACCTCGTCCTGGAAGCCGACGACGTAGGGAAGCGTCTCGAATTTTTCCAGCGCCGATTCAAGCTCCGGCGCCATCAGCTGCAGCTGGCGCTGGCCGCGCGTGAGCACCTCGGCGGCGCCCTGACGCTCCGCCGCCAGGTAGACGGCACAGACCAGGGCCGCGCCGGCCAGCAGCGCGATGAACCATCCGAGTTGTCGTTTCACGTGCATGCAGCGATTCTACTGCACACAGACTAGTCGACGGCCGCCATCCGCATCTCGTCATTGTGGTGACGCTGCTGTTCTTCCATGACCAAAGCACCGAGTTCGCGCTTGAGCGTGTTGAACTCCGACGAGGCAGGATCGCGCATGCGCGGCAATTCCACGATCAGGTCGCGTTTGACCGTGCCGGGACGGTAGGTCATGACGACGATGCGGTCGGCCAGGTAGATCGCTTCCTCGATACTGTGGGTAACGAAGATGATGGTCTTTTTCAGCTCGGCCCAGATGCGCAGCAACTCGTCCTGCAGATTGCGGCGGGTAAGAGCATCCAGGGCGCCGAAGGGTTCGTCCATCAGCATGATGGGCGAGTCCAGCGCCAGTACGCGGGCGATGGCAACGCGCTGGCGCATGCCGCCCGACAGGTCCTTCGGGAAGCGCTGACGGAAGTCCGTCAGCGACAGCATCGCCAGCAGATCCGCCACGCGCTTGTCGATCTGTGCCTGCGGCGTACCGTTGATTTCCAGGCCGAAGGCGATGTTCTTCTCCACCGTCATCCAGGGGAACAGCGCGTACTCCTGGAACACCATGCCGCGTTCCGGACCGGGACCGGTGACCAGGCGTCCATTGGCGGTGATCTCGCCGCTGGACGGCAGCGCGAAGCCGGCGATGGCGTTGAGCAGGGTCGACTTGCCGCAACCGGAAGGCCCCAGCAGGCAGACGAACTGGCCGTCAGGGATGTGCAGGTTGATGTTCTTCAGGGCGACCACTTCACGTTCGCCGGCGTTGAACACCTTGTTTACGTTCTTCACGTCGATATGGGAGGATGTCATGTCAGCTCTCCAGGCCACGGTGCCACCGCAGCAAATGGTTGTTCAGTTTATTCATGCCGATGTCGATGGCCAGGCCAAGCAGGCCAATGCTGATCATGCCGGCGATGATCTTGTCGGACCAAAAATACTCGCGCGCTTCAAGAATGCGGAAACCCAGGCCATTGTTCACGGCGATCATCTCGGACACGATCACCACAATGAAGGCGGTACCGATGCCGATGCGGACACCCGACAGGATGTAGGGTACGGCGGCCGGCAGCATCACCCGCATGAACATGGTGCGCTGGTTGACGCCCAGGTTGCGTGCGGCGCGGATGTAGATGCTGTCGACCTGGCGCACGCCGGCGATTGTATTCATCAGTACCGGGAAGAAGGCGCCCAGCGCGATCAGGAACACCGCAGGTGCATTGCCAAGGCCGAACCACAGGATCGCCAGCGGGATGTAGGCGATCGGCGGAATCGGACGCAGTACCTGCATCAGCGGATTGAACCAGGCGTAAGCACGCGGGCTCGATCCCATCAACAGGCCCAGGGGCAGGGCCAGGCCGGCGCCCACCACGAAGCCGACCACCACGCGGTACATGCTGCCCATGGTGTCGTGCAGCAGTTCGCCCGAAAAGAACCAGGCCAGGCGCGAGCCTTCAGCCGGATCATAAGCGGTCAGGGGCAGCGCGTACTCGATCCACTTGCTGACCACCGCCAGCGGCGAAGGCAGTACCTGCGGATTGACCCAGCCCAGCATGGCGCAGGCCTGCCACAGCGCGATGATGACGACCGGGGCGACCAGGCCGACCCCGATTTCGCGCCATTTAAGATTGGATGACTTGTTTGGCATGTCAACTGCTCCTTACCAGATACCGAGGGACTTCTTGGCCTGCTCCAGCAGGTCGATCTTCACCCAGTCGGTGGCGACCGGTGGCTTGCTCATCTTGCCGGTGCCGGTCTTGACCATCACGTCGGTGGTGGTCTGGATGTGGGCTGCGGTGATGTTGTAGGTGTAGGGCGAATTTTCGATCGCGTCGTCGAAGTCGTCCTTGGTGATCTGATTTTTGAACATCGACTCGCGCACGTATTTTTCGGCGGCGCTCTTGTTGTCGATGAAGAGCTTCGTGGCCTGAACGAAGCAGGTCATGAACCTGAGGGCGACGGGGCGCTTCTCTTTATAGAATTTCTCGCTCATGACCAGGGTGCGTACCGGCGCGCCGATCGGCGTATCGTAGGGCTTCATGACTTCCACGCCGAAGCCCTTGTTGATGGCCTGCGACGATTGGGGTTCGCTCTGCATGATGGCGTCGAGGTTCTTGCCGAGCAGTGCCTGGTTGAGGTCCGCAAAAGCGAGGAAGATTACCTGTACATCTTTGCCCGGACGGTCGGATACCGTCAGACCGGCGTCGGCCAGCACGGCATTGAGCAGTACCTCATGGATGCCGCCGCGCGTGACGCCGACTTTTTTACCTTTCAGGTCCTTGACCGATTTGATGCCGCCGTCGGGGCGCGCGACCAGGCGCGCGCCACCCATGGCGAAACCGGCGACGACATAGATTGGTGCGCCGTTGGCGCGGCCGGAGATGGCTGCTTCCGATGCGGTGGCGCCGACATCGAGTTCACCGGCCAGGATGGCCTGCATCACGTCCGGGCCTTTGGCGAACATGTGTTCTTCGACGCGGATGCCGCATTTGGGAGCGATCTCCTTGATGTACGAGACGGCGCCGTAGTGGGCGAACTTGAGATTGCCGAGGCGAATGACGTCGTCGGCGGCGCTGGCGCTGGTGAAGGTGAAGGCTGCGGACAGGGCGATGCCCGCCAAGAGAAGGTGGTGTATGCGTTTCATGCTGGTCTCCGTTATGGTTTGCTTGCACGATGCTTATTGCAGCAAACGTGCCAGCATCAGCTGAAGACGCAAGTGCTTGATTTGATGGGGATTGAGGAAAGTCGCACACTGGCCCACGGGCGGAAGTCCGGAAGTTCCGCCAATTTTTGTGCGGAAGTTCGGACAGCTTGGAGACTGCCATTGCCTACTTTGCGACCCTCTTCCTGAGCAAAGTTGATTGGCAGCTGTGCTCGTATGGCCGGGCGTAGCTCGCGCTACTCTTCCGTTGCTTCGTACGTAAATGAAAACTTGGTCTCCCTGGAATGATGCTCTTTTATCTCACCGGTCTTTCTATCGAGTTGAAAATGTCGGTGAATAATTTTGTACTCGTGGGTTCCCGGCTCAAAGCGATAGGCGTCGTCGATCCTGTCGTACCGCGTGGCGACTACCTGCTTTGGCGCGATGGGAATGAATTCGTCTTGGGTCGGTGCTCCAACCACGTAGCTGTATTGCCCACGATATTGCAACGGTATCTCATCGCGGGTGATCAGGTATTCGTTCTCGCTCATCGGCATTGGATTGGTCTCGGCCGGACCTAAGGCGCCGATTCCGAAAGTTCCCTGCAGGACGTAAATAGGAGCTTCACTTCGGTTTTCGAATCGGGGGCGCACTGCCAACTGACGGCCGATCTGCTCGACGCTTAGCACCACATCCATGTTGTCGACAGGCTGCATGGCAGACACTCCTATATTTTCAGTGCGTGAGGTGCACGATGCCAGTACCAGCAGGCAAAAGGCCGCTGCAAAAGCGGTACTGCGTTTGACCTCGACAGGCCAGTGGCCGGGGTTTGAAAAGAATGACTGCATCATGTTCGCGATCATTGCGACTTGGGAGGCGTTGGTAATTTACGTAGCTGGTAGCCGGCAGTGTAATGCGCAAATGTATCAGCGTGATAGAGGGTCGCAGGTGCTTGTAGCCGGGTCGATTCTACGCCGTAAAGCCTGACTTCTACTTCCTTACCATACTGCCCGTATTGCGTAGCGGGCGTGCCACCACGGTCCAGATAGCCATCCAACGTGTAATTGATGGGGGGCGTGCTACCCGGAATGACTGGTCCCGACCCGCGAAAGTGAGAGATCTCGTGGGCAACCATCAATGCGCGGCCTTCGCTGTCGACCTTAAAAAAAGCAGGGCCGACATAGAACTTATGGCTGCTGTCATCTGCCTTTACATACGCACCGGTCTTAGCCCACTCATTGGCAGAACGACGTCCCTGCACGCCGGGTTCAAAGTTACTCACACCCATAGTGCCATTGATCGCTATGCCAGCGACTAGCCGTTCCTTGACAATGCCGCGTGCTTCCTCGTCAGCAACTCCGAAAGAGGCCTTGAAATGCGCGCGATCATCAGCATTCCAACGCTCAATTTCGTGTAATCGTTGGTGTAAATTGCGCCGCTCATCATTGAGCGCAGCGGCAATCTTTCCAGTCTGCTCTTTGTTCCAGATTGGAGCGCTGGTAGGTTCATTTCGAATGCCAATAGCCTTCCCGATCGTGTCAAGCATCGTTTGTTCCTGCAAGGAGGCCTGTCGTGATGAACCTCGCGAGAGTGTCAGGGGCTTACCATCAACTCTGCTTAGCCAGCCTTCTACGTCGACGCCCGTGCCCTTCGAAACGTGCTTCTGCAAGCCATTTTGCATTGATACGCCGGCGTCAACCACATCGTAGGTAGCGTCTGCTGAACTGCTGCCGCCGCTGCTACCAATGAACACATTCCCCGAACCGCTGAGAATGACCGCGCCACACAAAATCTTATCATCTAACCTGGCAGCCGGGCTGCCGTTAATGAACACATTTGAACTCCCGCTCACAATGGGTTGCGGCATGGCTGGGTGCTGCGAGCATTTCGCCAGATCGACCATGGCGCGCGCCGATGGAATTCCGTTGGTGAAGACATTGCCCGAGCAAGGGCCAACGATAAGTCCAGTCACGACACCCCCTGTACCGCCTCCGCCACCCCCGATAATCCCGGCGTTGGTCGCGGCACGCCCACCCCCTAAAGCGAGTGACATTAGTCCGCCCAGGCTGAGACCGGGAGGTCCACTTATTCCGAGAATGGCCCCAGCCATTGCCCCTGCAATCCCGGGCGGGATAGGCGGAGCGTGGCCAATCAAGTCACCCAAACGTGCTGCTTCCGGCATGATTAACTTTCAAGTGAGGCACTTGTCTTAGGCCGCGGTGTTGCAGGACTTTTGCCGGGACAGGCGGGACATCGTTCAATTCGCTCAGAGTTCTGTAAGCGACGACGCCAGGTTGCAACCTCCTACGCCGTCGCTGTGGCGCGTGACCGTGTTCCGCGTTTGAGTTGACAAGATCGTGCATCTTGGCGGTGACTGGAGGATGTAATTGGCGGGGAAGATACGAAGCGATTGTTGGCGATTGGATCGTTCACAAATCCTAGCGTGCCGATTGAGCAGTGCATTGACAAATAGCAGCTATGCCGAAAAGCGAAGTCGAAGGCCTTCTGTCGCTGGATGCATTCCGCGAGTTAATTAGGTCTGCGGATAATGTCGTTTCGTTCCAGCCAGAAGGCTGGCTAGCGCTGTGTCCTTCCGGCTACATCTGCCACCCATTTCTTCTTCGGCAGCAAGGGCCACGAGGATGCCCCGCGCCGCACCTGCGCCATCCTTGTGCCGCGCCAAAAAAGTTCGGCGCGACGCGCCTACATTCCTAGAGGGCCGGCAGCCGCCGCGCCTGGCCGTTGATGCCGTCGTCAACATTGGGAGCTGTCATGCAATCGCGTCTTCGTTCCACCCGTACTTTACTTTGCCTTGCGTTTGGCGCAGCCTTTGCCGCCTCGGCCTGGCCCGCGCTGGCGGGTACCGCGTTGGCCTATCCGGAATATCGCGTCACCATCATGGCGCCGGCCAACAGCGTCGCCACAGGCATCAACAGCGCAGGCGTGGTGATCGGTAACTATGCGACCAACCCCAGCGCTCCTGCCGGCACCACCAAGAGCGCCTTCCTCAACCGCGGCAATGGCCTGGTCGACCTGCGCACCTCGTACGCGCCCGCGGTCGACGCCGTGGCCATCAACGACAAGGGCCAGGTTCTCGGGCACTGGACCAACCGCGCGGGCCAGCGGCGTGGCTTTCTGTACGCGGCCGGCAGCTGGCGCGACATCGGTGCAATACCAGGCAGAATCACCACCTTCACGGACATCAACAATGCCGGCTACGTTACCGCCTATGGCGCGATCGCCGGTGCCTTATGGGTTCCGCAAGGCTTTTTACGCGCCCCCAATGGCACCCTGACCAACGTTGGCTGGTTGCCCGGCGACGCCGCGCCGCTCACCTACGCCTACGCCATCAACAATCACAACCGGATCGTCGGCGTCTCGGGGGAAGACAGCATTCCCGACCAAATCTACCGGGCATTCACCTGGAGCGGTGGCGCCATGCGTGATCTGGGCGATCTCGGCACGGGGCCCAACGCGGCGCTCGCCGTCAACGATTGTGGTCAGGCGACGGGATATGCCTCGCTGCTGGAAGCGTACCGCACCCGCGTGGCGGTTTTGTATTCGCATGGCCGCACGATCGATATCGACGGCCGTCCCCACAGCCTGGAACATTACAGTGAAGGCGCCGCCATCAACGGGCATGGGCACGTGGTCGGCGCGAGCGACCATCTTTCCGGTTTCGTGTACCGGGGCAAACGCATGCAGAGCCTGAATGCCCTGATCGACCCCAAGCTGGGCTGGGATATTACCAGTCCGCGCGGGATCAACGATGCCGGCCAGATCGCCGCAACGGCTTACCGCAAGGGCGTGCCATATGCCGTACGCCTGGATCTGATCCGGCCGCAGGTGCTGCGCTTGCCGGAATCTGAGGCCGCGGGGACGGAAGGCAGCGTCGCTGCCCCGGCGCCGGAGAAGGCCGAGGCCGAGGCGCAGGCGCGCGAAGTGGTGCGCCCCGTCAGTCAATAAGCCCGCGCTGAAACGCTGCCTCAGTTGCGGTAGTTGTCGACCATCTTGTAGCGGGTCGCGTACCACCCGAACACAAAGGCGGCGAGGAAGGCGAAGCCGGCGAAGAAGAACATCTGGAACGCGATCACGCTCACCCCGCTGGTCGCGATCTTCGCTATCACAACGTCGTTCTTTACACTGGCATTGACGATCAGGACCCACAAGCTGCCGACGGTCGTGGCCAGGAACCAGAACGCCATGATTACGCCCTTCATCGACGGCGGCGACTGGCTGTAGGCGAATTCAAGTCCAGTGGCGGAAACGAGTACCTCGCCCAGAGTCAGCAGCGCATACGGCAAGATCTGCCAGGTCATCGACATCGGCGTGCCGCCATCCATCGCGACCTGCACCGAGCCGATCACGATCCATGACAACGCGGAGAAGACGATGCCGGTCGTCATGCGCCGCAGTGGTGTCGGTTCGATGCCCATGCGGCGCAGGGCTGGGTACAGCACCAGGTTATTGAAGGGGATCAGGATCATCACCAGCATCGGGTTCAGCGCCTGCATCTGCGCCGGCACGAAGGTGAAGCTGGAGCCGAACAGCGAGAAGGTCGGCTTGACCATGTCGTTGGCCTGCACAATCCAGGTCGATGCCTTCTGGTCGAACAGCGAGAAGAATGGCGTCACCAGCGCGAACACGATCAGGATGCGCAGCACGGCGCGCACGCCGTCGACCGCTTCATCGGGATGCGCGCCGCGTGCACGTTCAAGCTGCATGGCGGTGCCGATGCTGCCGAAGGCGAGCAGCAGGACCAGCGCGGTGCAGGCGGCGATCACGAAGCCCCACGAGTAGGACATGGCGAGCGCTGCGACCGCGCCGGCCGCGCCCAGCAGCGCCACTGTCAGACCGGTACGCGACTGGCCCGGCTTATGCGCCAGGAGGGCAGTGCGCGCGACCCGCGTGAAGGAATGCGGATCGGGTGGTGCGGGCGGTACGTGGATGTACTTTTTGCGGCCCGACCAGAACACGATAGTGGCGATGAACATCAGCGCGCCCGGAATGCCGAAGGCGATCGACGGTCCGAAGTCTTTCAGGAAGATCGGCATCAGCAGCGAGGCGAAGAAGGAACCGAAGTTGATCATCCAGTAGAAGATGTCATAGACGATCTTCGCCTTCTTTTTATTCGTCTGGTCGAACTGGTCGCCGACGAAGGCGGAGATGAGCGGCTTGATGCCGCCCGAGCCAAGCGCGATCAGGAACAAGCCGGTGTAGAAGCCGGTGACGTTGTCGTCCCAGATCGCCAGGCAGGCGTGGCCGGCGCAGTACACAAGACTGAGCCAGAAGATGGTGTCGTATTTACCGAAGAAGCGGTCGGCCAGCCAGCCGCCCAGCAGCGGGAAGAAGTACACGCCGATGACGAATGTGTGGAAGACGTGCTTGGCTTCGCTCGCGCGGTCGCCCTCCGGCAAAAACAGCAATAAGGTACTGATCAGGAATGGCGTGAGGATGTTACGCATCCCGTAGAAACTGAAGCGCTCGCAGCCTTCGGTCCCGACGATGAACGGAATTTGGCGCGGCATTGGCCCGTTTCCGTCTTGTTTTTCTAACTGCGACATGGGTACTCCCCGATTTGAATAGATGGGGATGCTAAGCCGAAGCCGTTGCGCATGCAATAGGTATTATTAAAGCTGTAGTTTGACTACGGAGGAGATCTCGTTGGAAGTGATTCTAATCACTCAAGCCGTTGTATTTAAACGGTTATTGCATATATTTTGTTAGTCGTGAAGAAATTGTAAAACCGGTTTAGTTAATGTATATTACGTACAAATCAACCAAGGGCGCCCTCATGAACACACAAGTTACCCTCAATTCCGAAGAAAATACGCCATGGTGGCGCGAAGCCATCATTTATCAGGTTTACCCCCGCAGTTTCCTTGATACAAACGGCGACGGCATTGGCGACCTGCCGGGCATTACTGAAAAACTCGACTACATCGCGGAGCTGGGCGCCGATATCGTCTGGATCTCGCCGTTTTTCACCTCGCCAATGAAGGACTTCGGCTACGACGTGGCGGACTACTGCGATGTCGATCCCATGTTCGGCACCCTGGCCGACTTCGACGCGCTGATCGCCAAGGCGCACAGTCTGGGCCTGAAGATCATGATCGACCAGGTGCTGTCGCACACGGCGGAAGTACATCCCTGGTTTGTGGAGAGCCGCAAGAGCCGCGACAATCCCAAGGCCGACTGGTATGTGTGGTCCGATCCTCTCCCGGACGGTAACCCTCCGAACAACTGGCTGTCGGTGTTCGGTGGCTCGTCGTGGCAATGGGACAGCCGGCGCAAGCAGTACTACCTGCATAACTTCCTGGTCAGCCAGCCGGACATGAATTTTCACCACCCCGAGGTGCAGCAGGCGCACCTGGACAATCTGCGCTTCTGGCTCGCCCGCGGCGTGGACGGCGTACGTATGGACGCCTGCAATTTCCATTTCCACGATCCCGAATTGCGCAGCAACCCGCCCGCCGTCAACCGCGATACCTCCACCGTCTCGGACGTCAACCCTTACGGCATGCAGGCTCACGTCTACGACAAGACCCGTCCCGAGAACCTGGCCTTTCTGCAGAAGATCCGCACCTTGCTCAATGAATTCGGCGCCGTGGCGATCGGCGAAGTCGGCGCCGACGATGCACTGGGCGTGATGGCCGATTACACGGCCGATGGCGACAAGCTGCACATGGCCTACAGCTTCAATCTGCTCACGCCTCAATTTTCGGCCGCGCATATCCGCAGCCAGGTCGAACAGTTCGAGGCGCGCGTGAAGGGTGGCTGGGCGTCCTGGTCGGTCGGTAACCACGACAGCGTGCGCGTCATGACGCGCTGGGGCGGCAAGGAGCCGACCCACGCGCTGGCCAAGCTGGTGCTGGCGATGCAGCTCTCGCTCAAGGGCACGCCATGCCTGTACCAGGGCGACGAACTGGCCCTGACCGAAGCGGATGTACCTTTCGAGCTGCTGCAGGACCCGTACGGCATCACCTTCTGGCCCGAATTCAAAGGCCGCGACGGCTGCCGCACGCCGATGCCGTGGACGGCCGAACTGCCGACCGCCGGATTCACCACAGGTAAGCCATGGCTGCCTGTCGCCGAGGAGCACCTGGTGTCGGCCGCCAGCGCGCAGGAGACCGACCAGGACTCGCCGCTCAACTTCGCACGGCGCCTGATCGCCTGGCGCCGCCAGCAGCCGCAGCTCACACGCGGCGAGATTGTCTTCTTCGATGCGCCGGAGCCGGTGCTGGCGCTGCGCCGCGACCTGGCGGGGCATCCGAGCATCCTGGCGGTGTTCAATCTGGGTCCCGATCCGGTGACGCTGGACTTGGCGGAAGCCGATGGCGCTGTGCCCATGATCGGCCACGGCCTGCATGGCGCGGTCGAAGGCACACAGGTATCGCTGCCTTCATACGGCGCCTGGTTCGGTACCAAGAGCTGAAGCGGACGGGAATGAACGACCATACCGATCCCGAGAAGTTTGCCCGCACCGCGTTTGCCGATGGTCCGCGCCTGCTGGCCGACATTGGCGCCACGCATGCGCGCTTTGCGTTGCAGACGGCACCGGGCGTGTTCCGCTCGGTGCGCATACTCAAGTGCGACGACTTCGAAGGGATCGTGCCGCTGCTGCGCTTTTACCTGGCGGACCATGACGACATCACGCTTAATCATGCGGCGCTGGCGGTAGCCAATCCGATCAACGGCGACCAGGTGCGCATGACCAACCGCGACTGGGAGTTTTCCACCGATGCGGTGCGGCGTCAGCTTGGGCTGCACACGCTCCTCATCGTCAACGACTTTACTGCGCTGGCGATGGCGCTGCCTGGTCTGAAGCCGCACGACCTGATGAAGGTCGGCGCCGGCACGGCTGCGGCCAATGCAGTGGTTGGCGTGCTCGGACCCGGCACCGGGCTTGGTGTGTCCGGCGTGATTCCGACCGTGGATGGTTTTGTCACCCTGGGCAGCGAAGGCGGGCACGTGAATTTTGCGCCCGCCGACGAACGCGAGTTCGCGATCCTGCAATTCGCCTGGAAGGAATGGCCGCACGTGTCCAACGAACGCCTGATCAGCGGCCCGGGCATGGAGATCATCTACCGTGCGCTGGCCCAGCGCAATGGCGTGGATGTGCCGGCGCGCAGCTCACCGGAGATTATCAGTGGTGCGCTCGATGACAAGGACGCGCTATGCCTGGAGGTGCTCGAATGCTTCTGCGGCATGCTCGGTGGCGCGGCGGCCAATCTGGCCGTGACGCTGGGCGCCTTTGGAGGCATCTTCATCGGTGGCGGCATCGTTCCGCGCATGGGCGAGTTTTTTGCGGCGTCTCCGTTTCGCAGCCGCTTTGAGGCCAAGGGCCGCTTCACCAGCTACCTGGCCGATATCCCGACCTACGTGATCACCACGCCCAATCCCGCTTTTCATGGCGTGGCGACGATCCTGTCCGAGCATCTGCGCGGGCGCAGCGGGGCCAATACCCTGATGGAGCGCATCAGCCATCTGCAGCATGAGCTGACGCCAGCCGAGCAGCGCGTGGCGACGCTGGTGCTGGAGCAGCCACGCCTGGTGCTCAATGAACCGATTGCCGATATCGCGCGGCTGGCGGAGGTAAGCCAGCCGACTGTGATCCGCTTCTGCCGCTCGCTGGGCTTTCTGGGCCTGGCGGATTTCAAGATCAAGTTTGCCAGCAGCCTGACCGGCGCGATACCGGTGCGCCACAGCCAGGTGCGCGGCGGCGACAGCACCCACGATGTGTCGGCCAAGGTGATCGACAATACGGTGTCGGCGATTCTGAAGTTCCGCGATCAGCTGGATGTGCGCTCGCTGGACCGCGCGATCGAACTGCTGACGCATGCAAACCGTGTCGAGTTTTACGCGATGGGTAATTCGCGGGTGGTGGCGCTGGATGGGCAGCACAAGTTTTTCAGGTTCAGGATTCCGACGACGTCGTATGGGGATTCGCATTTGTTCACCCTGGCCGCGGAGCTGCTCCAGCCGGGCGATGTGGTGATTGCGATTTCGAATTCGGGGCGTTTGCCGGAGCTGCTGGCCGCGGTCGATGCGGCGCGGACGGCCGGGGCGGATGTGATTGCGATCAGCAGCAGCGGTTCGCCGCTGGCCAAGAAGGCGACCGTTTGTCTCGCGGTGGATCACGCGGAGGACAGTACGAGTTTCCTGTCCATGATGTCGCGGATTTTGCAGCTGCTGCTGATTGATATTTTATCGGTGGGGATCTCGCTGGGCGGGGAGAGCGGGGATGCGGCGGAGCAGAGACGGCTGCTGATTTCGCATTTGGGGAATTGAAGCCGGCAAGAGTGTTGGCCTCGCAAAAATCGTAGGGTGGATGAGCGAAGGCTCGGCGCCCCCGCGTATCCACCTTTTCATCGTCACCCGGATGCACATTCAGCAAATGGTGGATATCGCTCCGCTCATCCACCGTACGAATTCGGTACCGTTCCCGACCAGGGTCTGCCTTTTAAACCTACTGCGCTGCTGCGCGTTCCATCGGCTTCTTCTCCGCCCGCCATTGCGCTAGACTCATCGGCTTGTCACTGGCCAGGTCCTCTACCAGAATCTGCCCATCTTCGGCCACCAGAAAACTCTCCCACCGGTGCGCGGCATCGCTGCCGTTCTCCACAAAACTGAACTGCCAATAACTCACGCCGTCGATCACCTTCGGCTTGTCGTCATACTCGATCAAGGCACCGCGCACTGTGCCGCCAGACGACTTCTCCAGCGCATCCGACCAGGCCTTCAGCTCGGGCAGCGACATCAACGCCGTCATCGCCTGCTCTTTGCTCAGCCTGGCCGCGGGCGTTGGTGCGGGTACCGGTTCGGCCACCACGGCCGGCTTAACCGGCTCCGCCTTCTTCTCGCCGGGCGCGAATATCGCCGCGACGCCCGCCACCACGGCCACCATCGCAAACAGCAGCATTTTTGTCTTCGATGAACCGGGGTTGGGCATGGCGTCTTACCGCTCGTGGATGTCCGGCCATACTACGCCAAACGTGGGCCTGCGGCAATATTGGCGGCGCCGGCGGCCAGCATGGCGTCCTCCAGCCGATCGTTCCCCCAATACATCTCGTCGCCGACGAAGAACATGGGGGCGCCGAAGATCCGGCGCCGTGCCGCTTCCTCTCCCTGGCTGCGCATGGCCCGCTTGTTGTCGTCGGACTGGGCGGCGGCAATCACGGAAGAAGCGTCAAGTCCCAGCGAACCTAGGACCTCGCTGACCACGACGATATCGTCGATATCGCGGTCGTCCACGAAGTTAAGCTGCATGATGCGGCCGCAGTAGGCGCTGATCCAGGGCGCCGTTGCGCCCACGAGCGCGACCCGCAAGGGCAGCAGGGCGCGGCGCGGGAAGCTGGTCGGCTGCATCCAGGGCAGGCCGTATTTGGCGCACTGGCGCTCCATGTCGCGCCACACATACTCGCCTTTTTCCTTCTGCAGGACGAAGGGTGAGGAGGACCAGCCGAAGGACTGGAACACGGGGCCCAGCAGAAACGGCTTCCACACGACCTGCACGCCGTGCTGCGCGGCCAGGGCATCGATGCGCATGGTGGTGAGGTAGCTGTAGTTGCTGCCGAAGTCGAACCAGAATTCGATCTGCGGCATGGCGTTCGATATCGTCGTCATGGCTAACTCCTTTGCTTTAATCATAGACCACAAGGCAGCGCGCTTCGATGCTGATGCGCGGCGGCACATCGGCGGGCGCATCGGGATGCCGGAAGGCGGCATGCGGCGTGAACCGCGCGACGCCGCCATGCTGCGAATCGTATTGTTTGAACACGAGTGCTTCGTCCACGTCCATGGCCGAAAAATAGGTCCAGCGGTGCTGCGCCGAGAATCTGCTCAGGTAAATCAGGCCGGTGCGGCGGGGGTAGCGTACTTCGGCTACGACAAAATCGCGCACGTCGACGGTGCGGGCGTCGCACACGGCCAGTGGCGTATCGAGTACCGGTCCGCGCACGGGGCGCCAGATGTTCAGGATGGCGTAGCGTTTACCCTCGGCAGTGGCCAGCGCGTCGCCCAACACCAGTGGCAGGCGGGCCAGGGCCGAGGCTTCGGTGTAGTCGTTGTGCACGCAGCCGTTGGCCGCTGCGGCTTGTCCCCTGGCCACGCCGCCGAAGCCAAGCTGGCGCGTTTCCGGCGCGACCTGGCGCACCAGGTGGTCGAATACATACGCGCGGGTGGCGCCGCTGGCATGCAGGGCCAGTTCGGCCACCGCTGGATAGTAGTCGCGCACGATGCGGGCGGGGTCATTGAAGTCGCGCAGCGGCGAAGGTGCATCGAACAGGGCAAAGCCGCCCGCGTGGACCGAGAGGGCGGCACGGCTGGTGCGGCCGTCTTCGACAGGGAGCTTGCGCTCATCGCAGACGTAGTTCTGCCAGGGCGCCGAAGCTGGCGGCTCGTAGGCGTAGTTGTAGGGCCGCTGAACGGTCTTGCGCAGCGCTCCCAGGTAGGCGAGCGAGGCGAGGGTGCTGCTGGGCGGGTGGGGGTTCATGGCGCTTCTCCTGTAATCGGATGGTCCATTGAAACCCGGATGGCGGGAGCGCTCAAGCGCAAAGCGCGCATGGTTCGCATGCGCGCTTTGCATGCGTGGGATCAGAATCGGGATCAGAATCAGGATCAGGAGCGCGCCTGCGCCAGCAGCCAGTCGATGACCGCTTGCACATCGCGCCGTGGCGCGGCATCGGCCTGGATCAGCCAGTAGGCGTATTCGCCCTGCGGACCTGGTTGCGGCGTCGAGAGGGGGACCAGGCGGCCTTCGCGCAGCAAAGGCTGGATCAGCTCCGCGCGCGCGAGGGCGATGCCCTGCGCCGCCAGCGCGGACTGGATCACCTGGTCGTACTGGTTAAAGCGCAGCATGCTCTTGTGCTGTGTGCCGCGCACGCCGGCTGCCGGCAACCAGCTTTTCCAGTGCAGCCAGGGCTGGCCGGGATAGTCGAATTCGAGCAGGGTGTGGGTGTCTATCGCCTGCTTGTCGAGCGTGGTCAGGCCGAGCGACGGGTGGGCGACCGGAACGATCACTTCGGTGAACAGCAGCGTTGCCATGGGCGGCTTCTGGCCCGCGGGCGCATAGCGGATTGCCAGGTCCAGGCCTTCGCGCGTCAGATCGTGCACGCGATTGTCGGCCGCAACGCGCAGGTCGATGCCGGCGTGGAGACGCTGAAAGCCGCCAAGGCGGGGAAGCAGCCACAAGCCGGTCACGCCGATGCTGGCGGTGAGCGCCACCTGGTGGTTGGCGGCGGCTGGCTTGAGCCCGGCGCAGGCGTCCTGCAACTGCTGGACGGCGCCGTTGGCGCTCTGGAACAGGCGTTCGCCCGCGGCAGTGAAGGCGATGGCACGGTGGGTGCGCACAAACAGGTCGACGCCGAGGCGCTGCTCCAGCGCCTGGATCTGGCGGCTCAGCGCGGACTGGGTCAAACACAGGTCAGCCGCAGCCAGGGTGATGCTCATGCGCCGGCCGACAGCGACAAAGCCGCGCATCGGTTCCATCAGCGACGCGAGTGGAAGGAGTGAGTTTGACATGCGCCGGGCTCATTCAAAGCAATCAGGATAGCATTGAAATCCTGCTGGCGCCGGACGTAAAAAAACCTGCAGGGCGCGAACCCTGCAGGTTTTTTTCAAGTCGGCTGGCAAGGCGCAAGGCCTCGCCGGCGCGGCAATTACATCATGCCGTCCATACCGCCCATGCCGCCCATACCACCCATGCCGCCGCCCATGCCGCCAGCTGGCTTGTCTTCAGCCAGTTCGCAAACCATCGCGTCGGTAGTCAGCATCAGGCCGGCGATCGACGCTGCGTTTTGCAGTGCCGAGCGGGTGACCTTGGCTGGATCCAGAACGCCCATTTCGACCATGTCGCCGTAGGTGCCGTTGGCTGCGTTGTAGCCGTAGTTGCCCGTGCCGGCCAACACTGCCGCCACCACAACCGACGATTCCTCGCCAGCGTTTTGAACGATCATGCGCAGTGGCTCTTCCATTGCGCGCAGAACGATCTTGATGCCGGCTTCCTGGTCAGGATTGTCGCCTTTGACCGTGATGTTGGCACGTGCGCGCAGCAGGGCTACGCCGCCGCCAGGAACGATACCTTCTTCAACGGCAGCGCGGGTTGCGTGCAGAGCATCCTCAACGCGTGCTTTCTTTTCTTTCATTTCGACTTCGGTGGCTGCGCCAACCTTGATCACTGCAACGCCACCTGCCAGCTTGGCAACGCGCTCTTGCAGCTTCTCACGGTCGTAGTCCGAGGTCGCTTCTTCGATCTGGACGCGCACTTGCTTGACGCGCGCTTCGATCGCTTCCGCCTGGCCGGCACCGTCGATGATGATGGTGTTTTCCTTGCCCACTTCGACGCGCTTGGCCTGGCCGAGTTCTGCCAGGGTGACCTTTTCCAGGGTCAGGCCGACTTCTTCAGCGATAACCTGGCCGCCGGTCAGGATAGCGATGTCTTCCAGCATGGCCTTGCGGCGATCGCCAAAGCCAGGGGCCTTGACTGCGCAGGTCTTCAGGATGCCGCGGATGTTGTTCACAACCAGGGTTGCCAGTGCTTCGCCTTCGATGTCTTCCGCGATGATCAGCAGTGGACGGCCGGCTTTGGCGACTTGTTCCAGGATCGGCAGCAGATCGCGGATGTTCGAGATCTTCTTGTCGCACAGCAGGACGAACGGGCTGTCCTGGATAGCAACCTGTTTGTCCGGGTTGTTGATGAAGTAAGGCGACAGGTAGCCGCGGTCGAACTGCATACCTTCGACGATGTCGAGTTCGTCGTTCAGGGACTTGCCGTCTTCAACAGTGATGACGCCTTCCTTGCCGACTTTTTCCATCGCTTCAGCGATACGCTCGCCGATCGAGTAGTCCGAGTTGGCGGAAATGGCGCCGACCTGGGCGATTTCCTTGGTGGTGGTGCATGGCTTGGAGATCTTGGCCAGCTCTTCGACAGTGGCAGCGACTGCCTTGTCGATGCCGCGCTTGAGGTCCATTGGGTTCATGCCGGCGGCAACGAACTTCATGCCTTCGCGCACGATGGCCTGGGCCAGCACGGTGGCGGTGGTGGTGCCGTCGCCGGCGTTGTCGCTGGTGCGGGAAGCAACTTCCTTGACCATTTGCGCGCCCATGTTCATGAGCTTGTCTTTGAGTTCAATTTCTTTGGCCACCGATACGCCGTCCTTGGTGACGGTGGGGGCGCCGAAAGAACGCTCGAGCACCACGTTGCGGCCTTTCGGGCCCAGGGTGACTTTGACTGCGTTGGCGAGAATATTCACGCCTTCGACCATCTTGGCGCGCGCTGCGTCGCCGAATACTACATCTTTAGCTGCCATGTGTTTTCTCCGTTATTTCGTGGAATTCTGTGGGGATAAAGCCAGGTGCGAACCGCGTGCGGAATTACTTGACCAGAACGGCCATGATGTCTTCTTCGCGCATCACCAGCAGCTCTTCGCCGTCGACTTTGACGGTTTGGCCGGAGTACTTGCCGAACAGGACGCGGTCACCGACCTTGACTTCCAGGGCGCGCACTTTGCCGTCATCCTGGACTTTGCCGTTGCCGACAGCCAAGATTTCGCCTTGATCCGGTTTTTCAGCAGCGGCATCAGGGATGATGAGGCCGGAAGCGGTTTTCGTTTCCTGATCGAGACGCTTGACGATAACGCGATCGTGCAATGGGCGAAGGTTCATGCAAAACTCCTTTAATTTCAATGGTTTAGTAGCTATTTTTCGGGCTGGACCTGCCTGCCCGCTGTTCAACGTGCCGCCGCGCCGGGAGGCACAGCAGCTGAAAGAGTTGTTAGCACTCTCTACTAACGAGTGCTAATTATAGGGACGGTCCCCTGCATTTTCAAGGCGTCATCTTGTTTATTTCTCCAGTCGGCTTGATTTGGGACAAACTTTCCCTTGAGCCGATCGGACTTCCGCCTGCCGCAGGTCGTCGTGCCAGGCTCGCATCGATGAGCCCGTGTCCTGCGTTTGGGGTCAGGTCTGAAAATCGGACATTTTCGGGAAATGGCGGATCATGCGGCGCAACTGTTGCTTGAAAATGTACGATTGACAGACCTGACCCCACATGCCGGACAATTTTGGGCAACTAAGTTGCGGTTTGGGCGCTAGCGCTCAGCTCGTGTCGCGATGCCGGACCTGACCCCACGCGCGTGACACGAACTCATCCGGATTTGTCGGGCGCGCGCCACTGAATCGGTTGACGGAAAAAGCTTCGCAGCCCTATAGTGACGGGATGATTTCCGAATTTCACGACCTCTCCGTCAAAATCGACCGGCTTGCCGAGTTGACCCAGTCACTACGCCGCGAGAACGCCCACTTGCGCCAATCGAATGCGCTGCTGAGCGCAGAAAACGAAGCCTTCATGGACCGCCTCGGCGAAGCCCAGCGCCGCGTCGAAGCCCTGCTCGCGAAGCTGCCGGCGGAACCGGTCCAGATCACACCAGAACCACTCGACGAGGCAGCGCAATGATCCAGCTCGATGTCACCATCATGGGCAGTCCCTACCGGCTCGCCTGCAAGGAAGGCGAGGAGCGCACCTTGCAGGAAGCGGTCAGCTTCCTCGACGGGAAGATGTGCGCGCTGCGCGATTCGGGCAAGGTCAAAGGCAATGACCGCATCGCGGTGATGGCGGCGCTGAGCGTGGCGGCCGAATTCCTGTCGATGAAAACACCGCAGGGACCTCTGTCCGAAATGTCGATTTTGGAAGTCAAGCAAAAACTCGGCGACATGCACGAGGTGTTAGATAACGCGCTCACGCCGCAAGAAAATCTGTTCTGATCGGCCAATTTCGTTTGACATGACGGCACATCGGAGTAAACTCCGTTTCACCCTGCGGTGTTCGCGATTGCCATATATTCCTTGAACCATTTATGTGCACAGGTTGCGGAATTTTGTTTGATGGGAGTGAGCGTCGCTTGTCCGACGAACCCGAAATTGGACTAACTGTGACCGCCTTGAACCATTAGGTTCAGGATGCCGGCAAAAACGGCACATGCGGGGCTCTATTCATAAAAAGCGGTTGCAAGCATTCGGTGCGCAACCGTTTTTTTATTGGGCGCGGTGTTTATCGCTGCGCCCCAGTTCAGTGCTCGTACCTGTTGTAATTTCAAACGTGATTTCAAACGTTATTCAAACGCGGAGTAGTGCGGCATGGCCTATTGGTTGATGAAATCCGAGCCCGACGAAGTCAGTTTCGACGACGTGCTGGCCGCTCCCAAACAAACCGTGGCCTGGTTCGGGGTGCGTAATTATCAGGCCCGTAATTTCATGCGCGATGGGATGCAGGTGGGCGACGGCGTGCTGTTTTATCATTCCAGCTGCGCGGTGCCCGGCGTGGCCGGTGTGGCGGAAGTGGCCAGCACGCCGTATCCGGACAAGAGCCAGTTCGATAAGAACAGTCATTACTACGACCCCAAGGCGACGCGCGAACAACCGCGCTGGATCTCGATCGATGTGCGTGCAGTCAGCCAGGGAGACTATCTGCCCCTGTCGGAACTGCGCACCATGCCGGAACTGGAAGATATGGTGCTGCTGCAAAAGGGCAGCCGCCTGTCGATTTCGCCGGTGACCGCGGCCCAGTGGAAGGCGATTGTGAAGCGGATCGGCAAGCGCCCCGCCAAGTAAGCTCGCACCCACCGTCGGCGAACAATGTTTGCAGACGGTAAAATGCTGCTTCTAGCTACATCGCAGGAGCATCCATGTTCGCCTCATCCCTTCCATTTGCCGGTCCTGCGCGGCATGGCGCCGCCACGACGGGCGGTCTCTGATGGACTGGAGCTTGATCCTGATCCTGCTGGCCATGGGCATGGCAGGCGGTTTTGCCGCGGGTCTGCTGGGCATTGGCGGCGGCATGGTGCTGGTGCCTTTCATCACGATGATTTTTACGGCCAAGCAGTTTCCACCGTCCATGGTCGTGCATATGGCGATCGCGACTTCGCTTGCCACCATCTTGTTCACCTCCATGTCGTCGGTACGTGCTCACCACGCACACGGCGCGGTGCTGTGGCCCATCGTCCAGCGCCTGGCGCCCGGGATCGTGATCGGTTCCTGGATCGGTCCCTGGGTCGGAAAACAATTGCCTACCTCGACCCTGGCACTGGTGTTCGCGCTGTTCGTCGCGTTCTCGGCCACGCAAATGCTGATTAATAAGAAGCCCTCGGCCGCGCGCGATCTGCCCGGTACGGCTGGCATGCTGGCGGCCGGCGGCGTGATCGGCGTGGTGTCCGGTGTGGTGGGAGCGGGCGGGGGCTTTATTTCCGTGCCCTTCATGACCTGGTGTAACGTGAAGATCCACAACGCGGTCGCGACCAGTGCCGCGCTGGGTTTTCCCATCGCGCTGTCGGGCACCTTGTCGAACATCTACTTTGGCTGGAGCGAACCTGGCCTGCCTGCGTACTCGCTCGGCTATATCTACCTGCCGGCACTCGCGGTGATCGCCTCGGCCAGCGTGATGATGGCGCCGCTTGGTGCGCGCGCCGCGCACAAGATGCCGGTCGCCACGCTCAAGCGGGTGTTCGCCGTTATTTTGTACGCGCTGGCGGGGTATATGCTGTGGAAGGCGTTTCACTGACCACGCCGCCGGTCTTGCCGCCGGTTTTGCCACGATAAGCCCAGATCAGTACGCCGCCCGCAAACACGATCATGGGCAGCGACAGGATCTGGCCCGAGGTAATCGGCAGGCCGGCCACCTCGATTTGCCAGTCCGGCACGCGGAAGTATTCCGTGAAGAAGCGTGCGCAGCCGTACAGTAAGGTGTACATCGCGCCCACCGCCAGACGCGGCCTTGCCTTGCGCGCATAGATCCACAGCAGAACAAACACCAGGATGCCGTCGACCAGCGCCTGGTATAGCGGCGAAGGATGGCGCGGGCCGGATACGCCCGGCCACAGCATGGCCCAGGGCAGGCTGGCATCGGCCAGGCGGCCCGGCAGTTCGGCATTGATGAAGTTGCCGATGCGGCCGGCGGCGTAGCCCAGCGGCACCAGTGGCGCGATGAAGTCGTAGACATCGAACAGATTGCGCCTGGCCTTGCGCGCCCACAGCGCCATCGCCACCACCACGCCCAGGAAGCCGCCGTGGAAGGACATGCCGCCTTGCCATACCTTGAAGATGTCGAGCGGATTGGCCAGGAAATGCAGCGGCTGGTAGAACAGGACTTCGCCCAGGCGACCGCCGACGATCACGCCCAGCATGCCGTAGAACAGCATGTCGTCCAGGTCTTCATTCTTCCAGCCCAGCGCGGCCACGTGCGGCATCTTGACGCGTACCCGGCCCAGGGCAATGAACATGGCGAAGGCCAGCACGTACATCAGGCCGTACCAGTGCACCTGGACGGGCCCGAGCGAAAAGGCGATCGGGTTGGGCATCGGATGGGTCAACATAGTGTGTTCTTTCTCAGTAAGTCCAAAAAGCCCTGCAACACCGGCGAGACGTTATCGCGGCGCCAGGCGAGCCCGGTTTCCACTTGCGGTGTCGGGTCCAGCAGCGCCCGGTATTCTACGCCGGGGCGCATCAGGTTGGACACGGATTGTGGCACGAGCGCCAGGCCCATGCCGGCCGAGACCAGCCCGACAATGGTCTGCATCTGGATCGCTTCCTGGCCGATCTCGGGCGTGACGCCGGCCGCGCGGAAGCAGGCCAGGATGCCGTCGTGCAGTGCCGGCGCGATGGGGCGTGGAAAGATGATCAGGGGAAGGCGCGGCAAATCCTGCAGTCGCACCGGCTGGCCGCTTTCCAGCCCTGCCATGCCGCTGGGCGCGGCCAGGATCAGCGGTTCGCTCAGCACCTTCAGGTAGTCGAGTTCCAGCAGGGCCTTGTCGGGCAGGGGCGGGATCAGGAGGCCGGCGTCGATGCGCGCGTCCAGCAAGTGCGCGATCTGCAGGTCGGTGGTGGCTTCTTGCAGGGCAATCTGGACCAGGGGGAAGGCGCTGCGGTAGTTGCGGAGAAAAGGCGGCAAGACGCTATAGTCGGCCGAGGAAACAAAGGCGAGCGACAGGCGGCCTGCCTCGCCGCCGGCGGCGCGCCGTACCAGTTCTTCCAGCGAGGCGGCGTGGGCCAGCATGCGGCGCGCCTCGGGTAGCAGGGCCTGGCCGGCCGGTGTCAGGGCGACCGCGCGCCTGCTGCGCAGGAACAAGGGTGCTCCCAGTAACTGCTCCAGGCCCTGGATGGTCTGGGAGAGCGGCGGCTGGGTCATGTGCAGCTTGTCGGCTGCCTTGCCGAAGTGGAGTTCTTCCGCGACGGCGATGAAATAGCGCAGCTGTCGCAGTTCAATGTTCATTGATATGCGTTTCCATTGGATTGCCTTGGTTTGATATCGCTAGGATATCACGGCGTCTGGAAACATTCGCTGCGGTGGGCACGAGGTGCCCATACATTTACTTACTTCTTTTTTTCGAAGGACTGTTTGACCCGGTCTTTGCGGCGTTGTTCGTCGACGTCGTGGGCTTTTTTCTTGTCCAGGCCAAAGATTTTTTCAACGTATTCAAACCAGACGAAGGCGATGGCCATCAGAAGGATGATCCACCACCATGACAGACCGGCGAACTTCCAGACTTCGAAATAGCGCAGGGTGACCAGGGCGGCGATGAGGATGATGATGGGCATGATGGACTCCGGTTGATACGTGCATCTTACAAACATTTTCGCCCCCTGTCCGGGCAAAATGGTGCTCCACGGCAAATCATCAAGTCAACCGCAACACTTGTGACTGCGTTGTGGACAAGTGGCCGCGCATGGGCGCAGCTGAAACACGGTAGAATTGCTTTCAGTAGTCACTTTGGAGAGATAGATGAAACGGTCCCTGATGTTGTTGACGGTCGTATCGGCGCTGGCTTCGTCGAGCGCGATGGCCAATGCCGATTTGGCAAAAGCGAAAAATTGCATGGCTTGCCACGCAGTAGCAAGCAAACTGGTCGGCCCGGCGTATAAAGACGTGGCGGCAAAATATGCTGGTCAAAAAGATGCAGAAGCGAAGCTGGTGCAAAAGGTACTGAAGGGCGGTTCCGGCGCCTGGGGCGCGGTCCCGATGCCAGCCAATCCGCAGGTGAGCGAAGCGGAAGCCCACACCCTCGTCAAATGGGTTCTGGCGCAGAAGTAAGCAGCATGATGGCATCCTGACGATGCCGTCCGAGGGCAACACCGATTGCCCAATAAAAAACGCGCTGGCAGCACCAGCGCGTTTTTTTTCGTCTCCGCTGCGCCCGCGGGCGCAGCTGGAGAGGCATTACTTGAGGCGCATTATTTGATCACGGCCATCTTGGTCTTCTTGCCGCCCTTGAAGGTGAACAGGGTCAGCGCGCCATCGCGGATGTCGCCCTTGTCGTCGAACTGGATGGGGCCGGTGACGCCCTGGTATTTCACTTTTTTCAGCTCGGGCAGGTACTTGGCCGGGTCATAGGACTTGGCATTCTGCATGGCCGTGGCCATGGTCATGACCGCGTCGTACACGTAAGGCGAGTACAGCTGCACATCGGAATTGAAGCGCTTCTTGTAGCGTGCCTTGAAGTCTTCCATGACTTTTTCCTGGTCGCCGGCGACACCGCCCGCTTCGGCGCAGGTGACATTGCCTTCGCCCAGACCATCGCCGGCCAGACGCATCAGCGATTCGGTGCAGATGCCGTCGCCGCCCATGAACTTGGCGTTGATGCCCAGCGCCTTCATTTGCTTGAGCATCGGGCCGCCGACCGCGTCCATGCCGCCGAAGAAGATCAGGTCAGGCTTCTTGGCTTTCAGGGAGGTCAGGATGGCGGTGAAGTCGGTCGCGTTGGCGTTGGTGAATTCCTTGCCGACGATTTTGACGTTCGGCATCTTGGCCTTCGCGCCCTTGACGAATTCGGTCGCCACGCCCTGGCCATAAGCGGTGCGGTCGTCGATGACGGCGATGTTGGTGGCCTTCAGGGTTTCAACCGCATACTTGCCCAGGGTGCCGCCCAGCTTGTTATCGTTGGCGACCACGCGGAAGGCGGTCTTGAAACCTTGCTTGGTGTAGTCGGGAATCGTGGACGATGGGGAAATCTGGGGAATGCCGGCATCGTGGTAGATCTTCGATGCCGGAACGGTGGTGCCGGAATTGAGGTGGCCGATCACGCCGACCACTTTGCCGTCGACCAGTTTCTGGGCCACGGCCGTGCCTTGTTTTGGATCGGCGCCGTCGTCTTCGAGTTGCAGCTCGAACTTGACCTTTTTGCCGTTGATCATGAAGCCCTTGGCGTTGAGTTCTTCAACCGCCATCTTCGCGCCGTTTTCATTGTCTTTACCTAAGTGCGCGGTGGCGCCGGAGATCGGGCCGACGTGGCCGATCTTGACGACATCCTGGGCACTGGCGGTACCCGCAAACGCCAGGGCGATGGCGAGTGGAATGAGTTTAGTTGTGAACGGCATGTACATTCTCCATTGGATTGATAACAGCAGCGCTTGTGACGCCGATTCTAATTTTTTGCGTACGGCAAAAGGTACAACAAATTATTTGCTTCGCAAAGCCGATTAGCGAAAAACGCATGAATTGTTTTCGCCTGCGCCGGACCTGCACCATCAACGCGCGGTTCGCCCATCCGTGCACGCGGCCAGATGCCTGCCCGGAAGAGCATTTGTAAGTAAATGAAAGGGGAAGAGCAACAAGCCGGCGCAGCGACTTTATTTTTTCAGCGCCTGCAGATGCGCCAGTTCCTGGGAGACGGCGCGCACCACGATCTTTTCTATGGTTTGCTGCAAGCCCTGACGGATCTCGCCAGTCAGCGAGGCCAGTGCGCTTTGCAGCACTTCTTCCATACTGTCGCGCAAGCGTTGCTCAAGCACGAAGTCGACCCGTCCCTGCAATTGCTGCAGGATGCGCTCGGACAGGCGCCGTTCGAGCAAGTTCCACTCGGGCTCGGTCCAGCTGTCGATGGCGCACGCTTCCAGGTGGGCATTGGTGTCGTCCTGCACCAGCGGGCCTTGCTGCGGCTCGGGCCTGTCGACGAACACTTCCGTCAATACAGGAATGCTGGTATCGAATCCGCGCTGCTGGCTCATGATTGTCCCGCGACGAAGTGCGTCAATGGATAGGATTGCTGCTTGTAGGCGACATAGCGTTTGCGCCCCGCGGCCGCATCGGCTTCATCGGTGGAAATGATTTCGAAGACGCGGGCGAAGCGGTCGACCAGCGCCGGCGTGCCGCGGGTCAGGTTGATCAGCATATCGTGGTGCGGCAAGGTATCCGCGTCGGTTGCGGCGTCGGCGCCCAAGTGGGTGACGATGATCGGTGTCTGTCCGGCCAGCGGATCGTCCGCCATCACGTGCGGCAGGAAATCCGTGTCCGATACGGTCCACAGGGCCGCATTCAGGGCGGCGGCCTGTTCGGCGTCCTCGGCCAGCAACACCAGCTTGCCCCGCGCGCCGTAGGCCTTGCGCGCCAGGCGGCAGGCGTAACTGAGTTTGTCAGAAATATTGGTATGGAAATCGATCCGCGTCATGGGGGTCTCAGAACTTGAAGCCGGGCGGGGCGGTCGGCTCGGCGGCAGGCACCGGCGGCACGGCTTCCCGCCGTTGACGCACCACGCGCGCGGGCGCCGGCGCCTGGTCGCCGGCGACCTGGACTGGCGCAGGCGCCGCTGGCGCCGCCTGCGGATATTGGTAATTGGAAGGCAGCGAGGCCGTGCTCGGGTAGCCGGCATCGTTCAGCAAGGCGGCCCAGGCGCTGGTTTCGAAACCGACGCTCTTGCTGCGCCCGACCAGCAGCAGGGGCACTTCGCCCGGACTGCCGGCGGCGCGCAGGCGTGCTTCGTCGGCGCGGGTAAACACGGTCTTTTCAGCGTAAGGGATGCCGCGCGAGCGCAGATAAGTGCGCGCCTGCTCGCAGGCGCCGCACTGGGCGCCGGTGTACAGCACCACCGGGTGGTTGCGGGCGGCCTCGGCCAGCTCGAAGGGCAGGACGGCTCCTGTAGCGGCGGCCGGGGCCGCCTTGAGCGGAGCCGCCTTGACGTCCGGGGGAGGCGGCTTGTCGCTGTAGTGCACTTGTCCTTTGGCATCAACCCATTTGTACATCTGGGCGCTGGCGCTGCCCGCGCCCAGCAGCAGGAGCGCAGCGAGCGGAAGGGCGCGGCGCGCCCTGGCGAAGTGAAAACTTGTCATCCTATCCTCCCGGGCCGGACGTCCTTCAGGACGACATGCCGCTATGGCGCAACAGCGCGTCGATACTTGGCTCGCGGCCGCGGAAGGCCTTGAACGATTCGAGCGCAGGGCGCGAACCGCCGACGGCCAGTATCTCTTGCTGAAAGCGTTTGCCGGTTTCCTCGGACAGGGTACCGCCGCCGGCTTCCACCGCTTCTTCGAAGGCGGCGTAGGCATCGGCGGACAGGACCTCTGCCCACTTGTAGCTATAGTAACCGGCGGCATAGCCGCCTGCAAAAATATGTCCGAAGGAGTGTTGGAAACGGTTGAATGCGGGCGGCATCATGACCGAGAACTTCTCCCTGACCTCGTTGATCAGCTCCTGGATGCTCTGCGCGCTGGCCGGGTCGTAGTCATAATGCAAGTGCATGTCGACCAGGGAGAATTCCACCTGGCGCAGGGTCTGCAGGCCGGACTGGAAGTTCTTGGCGGCGAGCATCTTGTCGTACAGCGCACGCGGCAGCGCTTCCCCGGTCTTCACGTGGGCCGTCATGTGCTGCAGGACATCCCATTCCCAGCAGAAGTTTTCCATGAACTGGGACGGCAGTTCGACCGCATCCCACTCCACGCCGGAAATGCCCGACACGGCGATTTCGTCGACCTGGGTCAGCATGTGATGCAGGCCATGGCCGAACTCGTGGAACAGGGTGGTCACTTCGTCGTGCGTAAATTGCGATGGCTGCAGTTGACCGTCGATGATGGCCGGCGGCGTGAAGTTACAGGTCAGATAAGCGACGGGCGTTTGCAGGGCGCCGCCGGTTTCCAGGCGGCGGCCGCGGGCGTCGTCCATCCAGGCGCCGCCGCCCTTGCCGCTGCGCGCGTACAGGTCGAGGTAGAACTGGCCCACCGGCTTGCCGTCGCGTTCGATGCGGAAAAAGCGCACGTCCGGATGCCAGACCGGCGCCGAATCCGGCTTGATCTGGACCGAAAACAGGTTCTGCACCAGCTTGAACAAGCCATCGACGACCTTGGGTTCAGGGAAGTATTCCTTCACTTCCTGGGCCGAGAAAGCGTAGCGCTTCTCGCGCAGTTTTTCCGAGGCATAGCTCAGGTCCCAGGCTTCGAGCTTGTCGATGCCCAGTTCGTCCTTGGCAAAAGCGCGCACTTCCGCCAGGTCCTGCTCGGCGTAGGGGCGGGCGCGGCGCGCCAGGTCTTCCAGGAATTCAATCACGTGTTCGGGACTCTGGGCCATCTTGGGCACCAGCGAGACCTCGGCGAAGTTGCGATAGTCGAGCAACTTGGCTTCTTCGTCTCGCAACTTCAGCAAGGTGGCGATATTGCTGCTGTTATCCCACTTCTCCAGCTCGGAAAACACCGTCCCCATTTCCGAGGCCTTGGTGGCACTGGCGCGGTAGATGGTCTCGCGCAATTCGCGCTTGTGGGCAAATTGCAGGATCGGGAAATAGGAGGGGAAGTGCAGGGTGAACTGGTAGCCGCTCTTGCCGTCTTTCTCGGCGGCGGCGCGGGCCGCCTGCTTGACGTCGTCGGGCAGGCCGGCCAGGTCGGCTTCGTCCTCGACCAGCAGCTTATAGTCGTTGGTGGCGTCGAGCACATTTTCCGAAAAGCGGGTGGAGACCATCGCGTGCTGCTCCTGGATGTCGGCAAAGCGCTGCTTCTTCGATTCCGGTAGTTCCGCGCCGCCCAGGCGGAAGTCGCGCAGGGCGTTTTCGACGATCTTCTTGCGGGCCGGCGACAGGCTCTCGTAGTCGACGCTGGCACGCAGGGCCTTGTACTTGGCGAACAGCGCCTCGTTCTGGGCCAGGGCGGTCCAGAATTCGGTGACCTTGGGCTGGTTCTCGTTGTAGGCGGCGCGCAGTTCCGGCGTGTCGACCACATTGTTCAGGTGATTGACCACGCCCCAGGCGCGGCCGAGTTTTTCGGTGGCTTCTTCCAGCGGCACGACAAAGTTGTCCCAGGTCACATGCTCGGAAGGCGCTTCCAGTTCGGTCAATACGGCGCTGGCGTCGGCGATCAGCTTCTCGATGGCCGGCGTGACGTGCTCATACGTGATGACGTCGAAACGCGGCAGGTCGCTGAAGTCGAGGAGGGGGTTGCTGGTATCGTTCATCATGATGTCCTTCTGGTCTTCTGGTTCGTCAACAGCGGCCATGCACTGACCGCTTCAAATTCGTTCGGCTGCCTCGACGGTATTCATCAAGAGCATGGTAATCGTCATCGGACCCACGCCGCCCGGCACGGGTGTGATGTGGGAAGCCACTTCGCGCACACCGGCGGTATCGACATCGCCGCACAGTTTGCCGTTATCGTCGCGGTTCATGCCCACATCGATCACGATCGCACCCGGCTTGACCATGTCGGCGGTGAGCGTGTTGCGGCGTCCAACAGCGGCCACGACCACGTCGGCCTGGCGCGTGTGGTAGGCCAGGTCCGGCGTCGCACTATGGCATATGGTCACGGTGGCGTTCGCTTGCAAGAGCAGCAGGGCCATCGGCTTGCCGACCGTGTTGCTGCGCCCAATAACGACTGCGTGCTTGCCGCGCAGGTCGTAACCGGTGCTTTCGATCAGTTTCATGCAGCCGTAAGGGGTGCAGGGACGGAAGCCGTTCAGGCCCGTCATCAATTCGCCGGCGCTCAGCACCGAATAGCCGTCCACATCCTTGCTGGTCGAAATGGCTTCAATCACCTTGTGCGGGTTGATGTGCTTGGGCAAAGGCATCTGCACGAGAATGCCGTGAATCGCGGGATCAGCATTTAAGCCCGCGATGCGGTCTAACAAAGCAGCTTCGGTCAGGTCGGCATCGTATTTTTCCAGCAGCGAATGAAAACCCACGTCCGCGCACGCCTTGACCTTGTTACGCACGTACACGTGGCTGGCGGGATCTTCGCCCACCAGGATCACGGCCAGGCCGGGCTGCTTGCCCTTGGCCGTCAGGGCCGCGGCACGCTGGCCGATTTCGGCGCGCAATTTTTGGGAGAGGAGTACACCATCGATCAGTTGAGCGGACATGATTTTTGAGCCGGAGGGAGGAAAAACCAAGATTATAAAGCCGTCATCGCTATCGCGCGCCGCCTATCGGCCATGTTGGCCATTCTTGCACTGGAATGGTGCGTGGATCGACGTTTGCTTCTCCGTGGGGTGCAAGTTGCTTTACGGACGCGTCAAACGTCATTCCACAATATGAAATTAAATATCGTAATTTGAAAAACCGAGAAAGTGCTGTTAGAATCCCCACACTAATTTGGAGTATTGGTAAATAATCAGCGAACCGTCCCGGGATGATCGGCGCTAGGCGATCGGGTAGGGCACAACAACAGGAGACGTAAGAATATGTCAGCTCAACTCGACCAGTTGACGGCCGCAGCCGCCAACGATCCGGACACGCTCGAAACCCAGGAGTGGCTCGAAGCGCTCGAGGCCGTAATTGAAAACGAAGGCACCGACCGCGCCCACTATCTGATGGAGCGCATGGTCGACCTGGCCCGCCGCCGCGGCGCCCACATCCCTTTCTCCAGCAACACCGCCTACGTCAACACCATTCCCGCCCACCTCGAAGAACACTGCCCAGGCAACCTGGAGTATGAAGAGCGTCTGCGTTCGTGGATGCGCTGGAACGCGATGGCGATGGTGGTCAAGGCCAACCGCGCCGACGGCGACCTGGGCGGCCACATCTCGAGCTTCGCCTCGCTGGCCAACATGCTCGGCATCGGCTTCAACCATTTCTGGCACGCCCCGACCGCCGACCACGGCGGCGACCTGCTGTACATCCAGGGTCACTCCTCGCCCGGCATCTACGCACGCGCCTACCTCGAAGGCCGCATCTCGGAAGAGCAGCTGCTGAACTTCCGCCGCGAAGTCGACGGCAAGGGCCTGTCCTCGTATCCGCACCCGAAACTGATGCCGACCTTCTGGCAGTTTCCGACCGTGTCGATGGGCCTGGGCCCGCTGATGGCGATCTACCAGGCGCGCTTCCTCAAGTATCTGCACGCACGTAACATCGCCGACACCGGCAACCGCAAGGTCTGGGTCTTCTGCGGCGACGGCGAGATGGACGAGCCGGAATCGATGGGCGCGATCGGCATGGCCGCGCGCGAGCGTCTCGACAACCTGGTGATGGTCGTCAACTGCAACCTGCAGCGCCTCGACGGCCCTGTGCGCGGCAACGGCAAGATCATCCAGGAACTCGAAGCGGACTTCCGCGGCGCCGGCTGGAACGTGGTCAAAGTGGTCTGGGGTCCGGGCTGGGACAGCCTGCTGGCCAAGGACAAGGACGGCATCCTGCAGCGCGTGATGATGGAAACCGTCGACGGCGAATACCAGAACTACAAGGCCAAGGATGGCGCCTACGTGCGCAAGCACTTCTTCGGCAAGCATCCGAAGCTGCTCGAAATGGTCGCCAACATGACCGACGACGACATCTGGCGCCTGACCCGCGGCGGTCACGATCCGCACAAGATCTACGCCGCGTTCAAGATCGCGCAAGAGAACAAGGGCACCCCGACCGTCCTGCTGGTGAAAACCGTCAAGGGCTTCGGCATGGGCAAGTCCGGCGAAGCGCGCAACACTGCGCACCAGACCAAGAAGCTCGACGACGAAGCCATTCGCGAAATGCGCGACCGCTTCGGCATCCCGATCCCGGACGACAAACTGGCCGATATTCCCTTCTTCAAGCCAGCCGACGATGCGCCGGAAATGGTCTACCTGCACAAGCGTCGCGAAGCGCTGGGCGGCTACCTGCCGCAGCGCCGTCCGCAAGCGGCGGAATCGCTGCCGGTGCCTGCGCTGTCGGCTTTCCAGAACGTGTTGGACGCCACCGCCGAAGGCCGTGAAATCTCGACCACGCAATCGTTCGTGCGCATCATCTCGACCCTGCTGCGCGACCCGAACCTGGGCCAGCGTATCGTTCCGATCCTGGTCGATGAATCGCGTACCTTCGGCATGGAAGGCCTGTTCCGCCAGATCGGCATCTTCAACCAGCAAGGTCAGTTGTATGAGCCGGTCGACAAGGACCAGGTCATGTACTACCGCGAAGACAAGGCCGGCCAGATTCTGCAGGAAGGCATCAACGAAGCGGGCGGCATGAGCTCGTGGATCGCCGCGGCGACGTCGTACTCGACGAACAACCGCATCATGATCCCGTTCTACACCTTCTACTCGATGTTCGGCATGCAGCGTATTGGCGACCTGGCCTGGGCGGCCGGCGACATGCGCGCACGCGGCTTCCTGATGGGCGGCACCGCGGGCCGCACGACCCTGAACGGCGAAGGCCTGCAGCACGAAGATGGCCACAGCCACGTGATGGCTGCGACCATTCCGAACTGCCTGCCATATGACCCGACCTTCGCCCATGAAGTCGCGGTCATCGTGCAGGACGGCCTGCGCCGCATGGTCGCCGAGCAGGAAGACGTGTTCTACTACATCACGCTGATGAACGAGAACTACCCGATGCCAGGCATGATCGCCGGCGCCGAGCAGGGCATCCTCAAGGGCATGTACCTGCTGCAGAAGGGCGCTGCCGATGCCAAGCAGCGCGTGCAGCTGATCGGCTCGGGCACCATTCTGCGCGAATCGATTTTTGCCGCCGAACTGCTGCAGAACGACTTCGGCATCGCCGCCGACGTCTGGTCCGCACCGTCCCTGACCCTGATCGCCCGTGACGGCCAGGACGCCGAGCGCTGGAACATGGTCAACCCGACCGCCGAACAGCGCGTGCCGTATGTGACCGGATTGATGCAGGATACCGCTGGTCCGATCATTGCGACCACTGACTATATGCGTCTGTTCGCGGAACAGATCCGCGCGTTCATGCCGAAGGGCCGCACTTACAAGGTGCTCGGTACCGACGGTTTCGGACGTTCCGACAGCCGCGTCAAGCTGCGTGAGTTCTTCGAGGTGAATCGTTACTACATCGTCGTTGCGGCCCTCAAGTCGCTGGCCGACGAAGGCGTGATTGAGACCTCGGTGGTGGCCGAAGCCGTGCGTAAGTACGGCATCGATCCGAACAAGCCGAATCCGGTAACCCAGTAAAGACTGCGCCCGCGCCTTCAGCCAACGTCATTCCCGCGACGGCGGGAACCCATAGCACCTCAATAAAGGAGGTGCACAACGGGTTCCCGCCGAAGCGCGACGCTGTACTTGCGCGGGTCCAAGGTGCGTCAGAAAACGAAAATAAAACGGAGTTAACGCTATGAGCATTGTGGAAGTCAAAGTCCCGGACATCGGCGACTTCAAGGAAGTCGAAGTCATCGAACTGATGGTCAAGCCAGGCGACACCATCAAGGTCGACCAGTCGCTGATCACGGTCGAATCCGACAAGGCCAGCATGGAAATCCCTTCAAGCCACGCAGGCGTGGTCAAGGAACTCAAAATCAAGGTTGGCGATAAAGTGGCCGAAGGTTCGCTGCTGCTGATCCTGGAAGCTGCCGAAGGCGGCGCCGAAGCCGCTCCCGCAGCGGCCGCGCCGGCACCCGCTGCCGCCGCGCCAGCGGCAGCGCCAGCGGCTGCAGCCCCAGCCCCTGCCGCTGCGCCAGCGCCTGCAGCGGCGCCAGCCCCGGCCGCCGCGCCAGCCGCCGCAGCACCGGCAGCCGGTCCAGCCGTCTCCAACGCCAAGGCCCACGCATCGCCGTCGATCCGCAAGTTCGCGCGCGAACTCGGCGTCGATTTGCTGCGCGTTCCCGGCACCGGTCCCAAGTCGCGCATCACCCAGGAAGACGTCCAGAACTTCGTCAAGGGCGTCCTCGCCAGCAGCTCGCCAGGCGACGGCACCAAGGCCGCACCGACCGGCGGTTCCGGCGTCGGCCTGGACCTGCTGCCATGGCCGTCGCTCGACTTCAGTAAATTCGGTCCGACCGAACTGCTGCCGCTGTCGCGCATCAAGAAGATCTCCGGCCCGAACCTGCACCGCAACTGGGTCATGATCCCGCACGTGACACAGTTCGACGAATCCGACGTCACCGACCTCGAACAGTTCCGCGTCGATTCCAACGCCGCGCTGGCCAAGGCCAAGTCGACCGTCAAGCTGACCATGCTCGCTTTCGTGATCAAGGCCAGCGTCGCCGCACTCAAGAAATACCCGGCATTCAACGCATCGATCGACGCCACCGGCGCCAACCTGATCCTTAAGCAGTACTACAACATCGGCTTCGCGGCCGATACGCCGAACGGTCTGGTGGTCCCGGTCATCAAGAACGCCGACCAGAAATCGATCTCGCAGATCGCCACCGAAATGGGCGAACTGTCCGGCCAGGCGCGCGACGGCAAACTCAGTCCCGCTAACATGCAGGGCGCGACCTTCACCATCTCGTCGCTGGGCGGCATTGGCGGCACGGCCTTCACGCCAATCATCAACGCACCTGAAGTGGCGATTCTCGGCCTGTCCAAGTCCGCGATGAAGCCGGTGTGGGACGGCGCCGCATTCCAGCCGCGCCTGATGTTGCCGCTGTCGCTGTCGTACGACCACCGCGTGATCGACGGCGCCATGGCCGCACGCTTCACCGCATATCTGGCCGACGTGATGGCCGATCTGCGCAAGACCCTGCTGTAAGGAGCCCGATTGATGAGCACTATCGACGTAAAAGTACCGAACATCGGCGACTTCAAGGAAGTCGAAGTCATCGAACTGATGGTCAAGCCAGGCGATACCATCAAGGTTGACCAGTCCCTGATCACGGTCGAATCCGACAAGGCCAGCATGGAGATCCCTTCCAGCCACGCAGGCGTGGTCAAGGAGATCAAGATCAAGGTCGGCGACAAGGTGGCCGAAGGCTCGCTGCTGCTGACCCTGGACGAATCGGGTGCCGGCGCCGGGCCTGCCCCTGCCGCCGCCGCTGCCCCTGCGGCGGCTGCACCTGCAGCCACCGCGGCTGCCGCACCAACCGAATCGCAAGCGCCGTCGCATCCGACCGCAGCGCCTGCAGCTCCCGCAGCGGCGCCGGCCGGCGCCAGCTACACCGGCAAGGTTGACGTGGAATGCGAAATGATGGTGCTCGGCGCCGGTCCCGGCGGCTATTCGGCCGCCTTCCGCGCCGCCGACCTGGGCATGAATACGGTCCTGGTCGAGCGCTATCCGACCCTCGGCGGCGTTTGCCTGAATGTGGGTTGCATTCCATCGAAGGCGCTGCTGCACGTGGCCGCCGTTATCGACGAAACTGCCGGCATGTCGGCGCACGGCGTCACCTTCGCCAAACCGCAGGTCGACATCGACCAGCTGCGCGCCTACAAGGAGAAGGTCATCGCCAAGATGACCGGTGGCCTCAATGGCATGGCCAAGGGCCGCAAGGTCAAGGTCGTGCAGGGCGTCGGCCAGTTCCTCAGCGCGAACCACATCGAAGTGACCGCGCCGGACGGCAGCAAGCAGGTGGTCCAGTTCCAGAAGGCGATCATCGCGGCCGGTTCCTCGGTCGTCAAGCTGCCTTTCGTGCCGGAAGATCCGCGCATCGTCGATTCGACCGGCGCGCTTGAACTGCGCCAGATCCCCAAGAAGATGCTGGTCATCGGCGGCGGCATCATCGGCCTCGAAATGGCGACTGTCTACTCCACTCTGGGTGCGCGCATCGACGTCGTCGAAATGCTCGATGGCCTGATGCAGGGCGCGGACCGCGACATGGTCAAGGTCTGGCAGAAGTACAACGAAGCGCGCTTCGACAAGATCATGACCAAGACCAAAACGGTCGCCGTCGAAGCTCTGCCCGAAGGCATCAAGGTCTCCTTTGAAGCCGCGGAAGCCGGTGCCACCGCACCCGAGCCGCAGCTGTACGACATGGTCCTCGTGGCCGTGGGCCGCAGCCCGAACGGCGGCAAGATCGGCGCCGACAAAGCCGGCGTGACCGTGTCCGAGCGTGGCTTCATCACGGTCGATGCACAGATGCGCACGAACGTTCCGCACATCTTCGCGATCGGCGACCTGGTGGGTCAGCCGATGCTGGCGCACAAAGCGGTGCATGAAGCCCACGTCGCAGCCGAAGCGGCACATGGCGAGAAGGCCTTCTTCGACGTCAAGGTGATTCCATCAGTCGCGTACACCGATCCTGAAGTCGCGTGGGCCGGTATCACCGAAGACGAAGCCAAAGCCAAAGGCATCAAGATCGAGAAGGGCGTGTTCCCGTGGGCGGCCAGTGCGCGCGCGGTGGCCAACGGCCGCGAAGAGGGCTTCACCAAGCTGCTGTTCGACGCTGAAACCCATCGCATCATTGGTGGCGCCATCGTCGGTACGCATGCCGGGGATATGATCGGCGAGATCGCGCTGGCAATCGAGATGGGCGCCGATGGCGTCGATATCGGCAAGACGATCCACCCGCACCCAACCCTGGGCGAGTCGATCGGCATGGCAGCGGAAGTGTACGAAGGCGTGTGCACGGACATGCCGCCGCCACGCAAGAAGTAAGTAAAGGCGAGGGGTGCAGCAAGCACGCACCCCCAGCCAAGCAAAATACGTAGGGCGGATGTAGCGAAGCGCAATCCGCCATTCACCGCTAGCGCCATTGGCGAATCATGCGATGAATGGCGGATTGCGCTTCGCTACATCCGCCCTACTTTTTTGAAGACTTTACCGGTTCTTGCATGCGCCTGAAAGGCGCACCATTGGCGGCGCGCAGCCGCCCCTTATTACATCAGTCGTAACTGGTCCAGGTTTGCGGGATTTCCATGCGTCCGCTCTTGGCCGCGTCGGCGTATTCGCGCATCTCTGCGACCACCGCTTCCATTTGCTCCGTGTTGGGATTGGAGAGGAAGCCCTTCATGCGTTCATTCAGTGCGGCGTGCTGGTCACGCCATTCGTAGCGAGCAGACTTGCTCATACATCCTCCTTGAAAGACTCCAGTATCCCAGATCGGCTTGCTCACCTCGGTGCGCTGACGCACATTGATTCCTGGTCCTGACAGGTAGGCGAGAGCATTATTGAGGCTGAAGCACGGCGTGATAAAACAGGTCTAGACGCTGCTCAAGCTGGCGCTGTTTTTCTTCCCGCGAATGATTGACTGGGCCAAACAGGACACGCGCGAATTGGTCGCCAATGATGCAGTTGGTCAGGAACAGCGGCAGCATGCCGACGTCAACGCCGGCGCGCATGTCGGCACGAAAATCCGCGCGTTCGAAAATACTGGCGATCATTTCGCGGGTCAGGCGCGGCCCGTTGTCGAAGAATGACTGCACCAGCTCAGGACTGGTATTGGCCTCCGCAATCACCATGCGTTGCATGGCGACGGCCTGCGGCGCATCCATCAAGTCCAGGAAGTGCAAGGCGAAGTCCAGGATGACGTCCTTGAAGTGGCGCGGGTCGCCGCGCAAGTCATTCATCGGGAAAAATTTCTGGCGATTGTTGTCGAGCGCCGCCTTCAACAGGCCGGCCTTGCCGCCGAACTTCACATAAATCGTCCGCACTGCCACATGGGCTTCACGGGCAATCATTTCCAGGCTCACATTGCCATAGCCTAAGGTGAGAAACAGGCGTCCGGCCGTGTCGATCAGATTCTGATGACGGGCTTCGACTTCGCTGGCGCGCGGTCGGCCTGCCGGCTTGGCGCAGCTGAGCGGGAGGTGTTCGGGGGCTTTATCCATGGCCGCCACTGTAAGGCAAATTAAAATGAAATGCAACCGTTTCATTTCTTGACTTGCCCAAAAAACTGGAGAATAATGCACTTCACCCATTTCATTACCGGATGACCGTCATGTCGAACCTACAAAACAAAGTTGAGCACCAGCCCCTCGCCGCCGTCGCCCCGGTTGCCCCTTCCACAGGCGCAGCGGCGAGTGCGCCGACGCCGCCCAACTGGCGTGCACGTGGCATCCTGGCCCTGGTGGCGCTGGTCGCCCTCGGCGTCGGTGGGCGCATGTGGTACCGCAGCCACTACTTCGTCGAGACCGAAAACGCCTACGTTTCCGGTCACGTGCATCCGGTATCGGCGCGCATCGCCGGTGTTGTCACCCGCGTGCTGGTGGAAGATAACCAGGTTGTGAAAGTTGGCGATGTGATCGCCGAACTCGATCCGGCCGACCAGAAGGTCAAGATCGAACAGATCGCCGCCCAGGTGGCGAGCGCGCAGCAGCAGGTGCTGCAGGCCGATGCCCAGGTCGCGCAAGTTCGTGCCCAGGCCGGCGCCGCTTCGGCGCTGGTGGCCCAGTCGGAAGCGCAGCTGGTACGCGCCAAACAGGATGCCGAGCGTTTTGGCCAGCTGTATAACACGCAGATGAAAGCCGTCTCGAAAGCGGAACTCGATGCCGCCAACGCAGGCCGCGCCGGCGCCACCGCCGATGTGGCTGCACGCAAGGGCAATGTCACCGCGGCCCAGGCCCAGATCACTGCCGCCGAAGCCGCGCGCGACGTCATCAAGGCCCAGATCAAAGTCCTGCAAACCCAGATGAAAGACGCCGAGCAGCAGCTCGCCTACAACCGTATCGTGGCGCCGGTCGCCGGTCGTCTCGGTCGCCGCAGTGTGGAAGTCGGCGCACGCATCCAGCCGGGCCAGCAGCTCGCCGCCATCGTGCAGGATGAAGTCTGGGTCACCGCCAATTTCAAGGAAACCCAGTTGGGCGGCCTGCAGACTGGCCAGCAGGTACATGTCGTGATCGACGCGCTGCCAAAGCATCCGCTGGTCGGCCGCATCGACAGCTTCTCGCCGGCCTCGGGTAACCAGTTTGCGCTGCTCCCGGCCGATAACGCGACCGGTAACTTCACCAAGATCGTTCAGCGCGTGCCGGTCAAGATCACCCTGCGCGCCGAAGACATCGCGGCATTGCGCGGCCGCCTCGCGCCTGGCATGTCCGCGGTCGCGGAGATTGAACTCGATCAGAAGGTACCTGCCGCCGCCCACGCAGCCGCACCTGCCGCTCCCGCCACCCACTAAGAGCATGCCATGAGCAGCACGACACATACCATGCCTGCGGGCGGTGGGGCCCCCGGCACGGCGCTGGCACCTGCAATCCCTGAAAAGGTCGACCTGCGCACCTGGATCGCGGTCGCCGCCGGCATGCTGGGCGCCTTCATGGCGATCCTGGACATCCAGATCACTAACTCCTCGTTACGCGACATCCTGGGTACCTTGTCGGCCACCCAGGAAGAAGGCTCATGGATTTCGACCGCCTACCTGTGCGCCGAAATCGTCGTCATCCCGCTGACCGCCTTGCTCACCCGCGTGTTCACCATGCGCGGCTACATGATGGGCACCACCGCGCTGTTCCTGCTGTTTTCCACCCTGTGCGGCACCGCCTGGAGCCTGGACAGCATGATCGTGTTCCGCATGCTGCAGGGCTTCACTGGCGGCGCGCTGATTCCAATGGCGATGACCCTGGTGATGGCCAAGCTGCCGGCCTCGCGCCGCGCGGTCGGCATGGGTATCTTCGGCCTGACCGCCACCCTGGCACCGGCCATGGGTCCGACCCTGGGTGGCTACCTGGCCGAGTTGTATGGCTGGCCCTCGATCTTTTACATCAACTGGGTACCTGGTGTACTGCTCATCGCCGGTATCTGGTGGGGCCTCAAGCCCGAAAAAATCAACCTGCGCCTGCTCGCCAACGCCGACTGGTTCGGCATCGCGCTGATGGCGCTCGGTCTGGCCAGCCTGACCATCTTCCTTGAAGAAGGTAACTCCAAGGAATGGTTCGACTCCAGCTTCATCATCACCTTCGCAGGCCTGTCGCTGTTTGGCCTGGTGGGCTGGGGCGTGCGCAGCTTTACCAGCGCCGATCCGTTCGTGAATCTGCGCCTGTACGGCACCCGTAACTTCCTGGTGGCGACCGCGCTGTCGGCAGTGATCGGCATGGGCCTTTACGGCTCGTCTTTCCTGCTGCCACTGTACCTGGGCCAGATCGCCGGCTACTCGCCGATGCAGATCGGCGAAGTGATGATGTGGGCCGGACTGCCGCAGCTGCTGGTCATGCCGTTTGCCGCCGCGCTGTCGTCCAAGGTGGACAACCGTATTCTTTGCTCGTTCGGCCTGGCGCTGTTCGGCATTTCCTGCCTGATGAATTCGCACATGGATGCGACCACGGGCTACGACCAATTATTCTGGTCACAGGTCGTGCGCGCCCTGGGCCAGCCCTTCATCATGCTGACCCTGTCGACGTTTGCCATGCATGGCGTGGCCCCACGCGACACCTCGTCCGCATCGAGCCTGTTCAACATGACCCGTAACCTGGGCGGGTCGATCGGTATCGCCATGCTGGCCACCACCCTCACCAACCGCGAGCACTTCCACTCCGCGATCATTGGCCAGTCGGTGTCGAGCTTCGCACCTGCAACGCAGCAGCGCCTGGATCAACTGACCCAGGCCTTCATCAGCAACGGCATCGACCCCGTGGCCGCCGCCAACCAGGCACTGGCCGTGATCGACCGCATCGTGCGGCGCGAATCGTTCGTGATGGCTTACAACGACGGCTTCGTCATCATGGCCGTGTTCCTGTTCGCCTGCATCGGCGCGCTGTTCTTCGCCGACAAAGTCAAAGCCCCGTCGGGACCCGGCAACGGCGCCCATTAATAGGATACAAATAATGAAAACCGTTCTCAAACCCCTGATCCTGTGCGCCATGCTGGCGCTGGCCGGCTGCTCCACGATCGGCAAGGACTTCGTCGAACCGGCGGCCGCGCCGACCACCGCATGGCGTCACGCGGACGCTGGCCAGCTCGATAGCGCGCGCCTGCCGGCTGCGTGGTGGACCGTCTATAACGACGCCGCGCTCAACGCACTGGAAGAACGCGCCGTGCGCGACAACCCGGGCATCAAGGCCAGCGCACAACGCCTGCTGCAGGCGCAGGCGCAGCTCGGCACCTTGCGCGCGTCGCAGCTCCCGACCGTCAATGTCGGCACCTCGGTTGCCAACTCGCGCAGCTCCGCGCTGACCTCGCAAAGCCTGGCGCTGGGCGGCCGTTCGATCGAGGGTAACAACTACACCATCGGCGCCTCGCTCTCGTATGAGCTGGACCTGTGGGGCCGCGTGCGCCGGGTCGTGGAAGCGGCCGACGCGCAAGCGCTTGCGGCCCAGGACGACCGCGACGGCGTGATCCTGCTGCTGTCGGCCCAGGTGGCCACCACTTACTGGCAGCTGCGCGGCATGGATGCCGAGATGGCGATTTTGAAGAGCGCCCTGGCCACCCGCAGCGAAGCGCAGCAGCTGGTCGAGGCACGCTTCAACGCCGGCCTGTCGAACGAGCTCGATGTTTCGCGTGCCCGTATCGAACGCGCCAATGCCCAAGCCGATCTGCACGAAGTACAGCGTCAGCGCAACCTGCTTGAACATAGCCTCGCCACCCTGGCCGGTTTGTCGCCGTCGGCGCCTCTGATTGCTTCCTTGAATAGCGCCGAGCTGCCGCAACCGCCAGCGATTCCGGTCGGCCTGCCCGCCAGTTTGCTGGCGCAGCGTCCCGACCTGGCGTCCAGCGTGGCCGGCCTGCGCGCGGCCAATGCCCAGGTGGCGGTGGCCGAAGGGGCGTTCTATCCTTCGCTGAGCTTGACCGGTAACTTCGGCTTTGCGTCGGAGAGCCTGAGCGATTTGACCAAGGGCGGCGCGCGCCAGTTTTCGGTCGGTCCGCTGGCTTTGTCGCTGCCAATTTTCGATGGTGGCCGCAACAAGGCCAACCTGGCTGCGTCCAAGGCGCGCTATGCGGAAGCGCTGGCCAATCATGAAGGCAAGCTGCTGACTGCACTGCGTGAGGTGGAAGACGCGCTGTCGGATGTGAAGCAGAAGCAGTTGCAGGGCGAAGTGCAGGCGCAGTCGCAGACCGCGGCGGCGCGCGCTTACCAGGTTGCGCAAGCCAGGTATGAGCGCGGCGTGTCGACCTATCTGGACGTGACGGATGCGCAGCGTAGTTCGTTGACCGCGGACCGGGCTGCGGTGCAGATCCGTGCGCAGCGTTTGCTGGCCAGTGTGGCAGTGGCGCGGGCCTTGGGTGCTGGCTGGACCCAGCCACCGGCGCTGGCGACGATGGCCGGCGGCAGCCACTAAGATAGCAGTATCGTAGGTCGGAAAAGCGCAGCGCCTTCCGACGTTCTTCAGCAGCGGTCCGACGACTCTTCCGATCAACGTCGGAAGGCGCTTCGCTTTTCCGACCTACGAAATTTGCCCGGTCAATGGCCGAAATGCGCCATCATGAACTCGATGAAGGTGGTCAGTTTGGGTGTGGCTTGCCTGTCCTTCGAATACATCAGATGCATTGGCCGAGGCTCGGGCACATAGTCCTCGAGCAGCGACACCAGCCGGCCCGCCCGCACTTCCTCGATCAGCATCACCTCCGCCTGCATCACCACCCCGAATCCCGCCACTGCCGCCTGCTTGAGCGACTGCCCGTTGTTCGACCTGAACCTGCTCGACTTCACCTCGGCGCCATCGCCGCGCAGGCGCCAGCGCACCAGTTTTTTCCAGTGCATGAAGTCCAGGCACTCGTGCCGCGCCAGGTCGCCCGGCACCATCGGCACGCCATGCCGTTTCAGGTAGTCCGGTGACGCGCAGATCATCATCCGGTAGGCCTTCAGCGGCCGTGCAACCAAGCCGGAATCATCGAGGTCGCCAATCCTGATCGCACAGTCGTAGCCGTCCTCCACGATGTCCACCGTCCTGTCGTTCAGATCCAGGTCGATGCTCACTTCCGGGTGCGCCGCCAGGTAGCGCGGCACCAGCGGCGACAGCGATTCGCTCCCGAAAGTGACCGGCGCCGTGATACGCAGGCGTCCGCGCGGCACCAGCCGCATCGCCTCGGCGCCCGACTCGGCGTCGCGCACCTGCGCCAGGATCACACGGCACTGTTCCACGTACTGCTCGCCGATTTCGGTCAGGCTCTGGCGCCGCGTGGTGCGGGTCAGCAGACGTGCGCCGAGCCGCTCTTCCAGAAAGGCGATGTGCTTGCCGACCATGACCGCCGACATGTCGAAACGCGCCGCGGCGGCCGTGAAGCTCCCGTCATCCACGGTAGCGACGAAGATTTCCATGCTGCGCAGTTTGTCCATGATTGCTAATAAATAGTTCGGAATGTGCGAAATATTAGCTCATTTTTTAATATTGCTAACGAGGACATACTGATCACTCCATTCAACGCATCAGGAGAACAGCATGAAAGTGGTCCTTATCGGAGCAAGCGGCACCATCGGCAAGGCAGTCGGCAATGAACTGGCGAAGCGGCACGAGGTCATCGCGGTCGGATCGAAGAGTGGCGACTACCGCGTCGACATGCGCTATATCGCCCAAGTGCGCGAGTTGTTCGCGAAGATCGGCAAGGTCGACGCGGTTGTCGTGACCGCGGGCAGCCTGGCGATGGGGCCGTTGACAGATCTCACGCCAGAGCAGTTCCAGGTGGGCCTGAGCAGCAAATTAATGGGGCAGGTGAACGTGGCCCAGGTGGCGGCGCTGCATCTCAATGATGGCGGCTCGATTACCCTCACCAGCGGGATCGCGAGTGAACATCCGTTTGCCGGCGGCGCGATTGCGGCGCTGGTGAACAGCGGGGTGGAAGGCTATGTGCGCGGCGCCGCGGTGGATTTGCAGCGTGGCCTGCGCATCAACGTGGTCAGCCCGACGGTGCTGGAAGAATCGCTGGAGGTGTATGGCGATCTGTTTATCGGTGTGGAACCGGCACCAGGTGCGCGCGTGGCCCTGGCGTACAGCCGCAGTGTGAATGGCGTGCAGACCGGGCAGGTGTACAAAGTGTGGTGACAGCACCTGCGGCTAGCGACTGGCGGCTCGCCGCCATACCTGCGGGCCGGTCCCCATCTGAGCCTGAAACGCGCGCGTGAAGTGCGACTGGTCGCAGAAGCCATGCGCGTGCGCGATTCTGGTCAGGGCTTCATCGCTCTCCAGCATCGCCGCGCACGCGGCTTTCACCCTCCGCTGCAGCACATACACTCGCGGCGGCACGCCCACGGTGCACTTGAACGCGCGCGTGAAATGGCTCACGCTCAGTCCCAGCAAGGCCGCGAGGCTGGTGGTACGCAGGGTCGAACTGAGGTTGTCGTCAATCCAGGCCGTCAGCCGCCGTACCTGCCACGGCGCCAGTCCACCCTTGACCGCGCCTTCATGCCGCAGCTCCGGATAGTCGTCGTAAAAATCTGAATCGATCTGGCGCATCGGCGCCTCGTCGGAGACTGGAGTGAGAAGATCGAACACGGTACCCTCCAAAGTAAATGACAACATTGAGTCAGAAACAATGATGCGGCAGCGGTCAAGACCTGAACAGGCCCGTTCGGGTGGGATCGGCCTACACGAAAGTGTTACCGGTACTGAAGGATCGCGTGTCTCACAGCGAGATGAAACCGCGCTCGATGCCGATGGTGACGGCGTGCGTGCGGTTATTGGCGCCGAGTTTATCCATGATGCTGCGCAGGTGGCCCTTGACGGTATCCTCCGACAGTGACAGTTCGCCCGCGACCTGCTTGTTGCCATGCCCGCGCGCGATCAGCTGCAGGACCTGGGTTTCGCGCTGGGTCAGCACTTCCTGGCCCAGGTGCTTGGCCAGTTCGGCCGCAATCTCCGGCGGAAAATAGCGCTGGCCCAGGGCCAGGGCGCGGATCGCTTCGGTCAGCTCCTTGCGCAGCGCGCTTTTGAGCAGATAGGCCTGGGCGCCGGCGCGGATGGCCTGCAGCGCGCGGGCGTCGCCGCGGTAGGTGGTCAGTACGGCGATGCGCGCCTGCGGGAATTCGGCGCGGATCGCCTGGATCGCTTCGATCCCGTTCACTTCCGGCATCTGGATGTCGATCAGGGCGACGTCCGGCTGCAGTGCGCGGTACTGCGCCAGCGCCTCGCGGCCGTCGCCCGCCTCGCCGGCCAGTTCCATGTCCGGCTGGATGGCAATGACGGCGGCGATCCCTTCGCGCATCAAGGGGTGGTCATCGCAGACCAGCACGCGTATCGGTTTTTCGTGTGTCACCCTTCGTTCCTCTGTTTACTCTCGGTGTTACTGAAGCGCGGCCAGGACCAGAACCGCCGCGCGCGCTGGCAGTATGCCAGCTGCGCCTTGATACTCAAGAGGATTTCGCTGCCGGCGTCGCTGCTGCTGCGGATGCCGAGCAGGGCGCCGATCCGGTGCGCGCGTTCGTGCATGCCGCGCAGGCCCCAGTGCTCTGCCCGACCGAGCGGCGTCAGGTAGGCCTGGTCGATGCCCCAGCCGTCATCGCTGACCGTCATGGTCAGCTTGTGCGGCGCATAGTCGATGTCGACACTCACATTGCGGGCGCGCGCGTGCCGGAAGGCGTTGACGATCGCTTCGTGCCCTACCTGGTAGATCTCGTCGCGCACCAGCGCGCGCAGCGGCTCCGGCGTGCCGCGTACCACCATGGTAAAGCTGGTGCCGCCGTGGCGCTCAAGTTCGGTCCCCAGCTGGCGCAGCGCGTCATGCAGGGATGAGAGATCGATGGCGCCCGTGCGCAGGTCGCGCACGCGGTCGCGCCCTTCGATCAGCAGCTGGTCGGCACGGTCCAGGGTTTCCTCCAGGCTGATGCGGGTCGGGCTGCCTGGTTCGATCGTGAAGACGACTGCCTGAAAACGCAGGATCAGGCCATGCACGCCTTGCAGCAAAGTGTCATGCAGTTCTCGGGCGATGCGTTCGCGTTCGCTGTGGCGTTCCTCAAGCCGCTCGCGCAGGCGTTCGGCGGCGCGCCGCAAGTTCATGCGGTAGACGATCCAGACCAAGGCCAGCACCAGGGCGACGCCGATGATCATCAGCCAGAGCGTATTTTGCCAGGGCCAAAGGCCGCTGCCGCCGGCGCTGGCCACTGTTTGTCCGTGCATAGTCGTCCCAGATAAGGCCGGAATCGGCGCAAGCGATCATACCACCGGTGTATCGCGCGCCAGCGCCAGTTCGGCGCAGAGGATCGCGAGCGGTACCAGCAGTGCCAGGAAGCCGAAGCTCAGGTAGGCGAAGGCGGCGCCGATGGCGCCCAGGCCGAAGGCGGCCACCGGCCAGAAGAATTTGCCGCAGCGCGCGCTGGTGGCGCCGTCGCCGGCGCCGCGCAGTACGTCCACGCTGTCGATCACGAGCTGGGTCACGTTCCCGGTCATCATCGAGGTGGGCGCCAGGTTGGCCAGCAGCAGGCGGCTGCTGGCGCTGTGCGCACCCATGGCGGCGGTGCCGAGCAGGCCGGCGGCCATCGCCAGCGGCGTGACCGTGTCACCGATGGGCGAGGCCAGCAGGCCGCAGACCATGAAGCCGGCCAGCAGCAGCAACTGCAGCAGTAATGCCGGGCGCAGCGCGGGCAGCTTGCGCTTGTCGCAGGCCACCTGCAGCAAGCGTGTGAGGGCCACCCCCGCAATAAAGGCGGGGAAGGCCAGGAATTTGAGCAGGATGGACGCCTTCGAGGCATCCGCCAGCGCAACCCCGATCAGCACGAAGTTCCCGGTCACGTGCGCCGTGAAGAGTCCGAACAGGGCGACAAATCCAAACGTGTCGACCCAGCCGGCCAGGAACCCCATGCCGATGCCCTGCAGGCGGTTGCGCTGGTCCGTCATCACGACTGCGCGAACGCGAGCATGTCGGCGTTGGCCTTGTCCTTGTGGGTGTCGGTCAGGCCGTGCGGCGCGCCTGGATACACCAGCAGTGTCGAACCAGGGACCAGGGCGGCCGAGGCCTTGCCGGCGGCGTCGATCGGGACGATCTGGTCATCGTCGCCGTGGATGACCAGGGTCGGCTTGTCGAATTTTTTCAGGTCGGCGCGGAAGTCGGTTTCCGAGAACGCCTTGATCGAGTCGTAGGTGTTCTTGTGGCCGGCCTGCATGCCCTGGTTGCACCAGGAATTGATCAGGCCTTGCGAGACCTTGGCGCCCGGGCGATTGAAGCCGAAGAAGGGACCCGAGGCGACGTCGATGTAGAGCTGGGCGCGGTTGGCTACCGAGCCGGCGCGCAGGCCGTCGAACACTTCCATCGGCAGGCCGCCCTCATTGTCAGCGGTTTTGAGCATCAGCGGTGGGACTGCGGAGATCAGGCCCAGCTTGGCCACGCGCTCGGTGCCGTGACGGCCGACATAGCGCGCCACTTCGCCGCCGCCGGTCGAAAAGCCGAACAGGATGACGTTTTTCAGGTCCAGTGCTTCGATCAGCTCGGCCAGGTCGTCGGCGTAGTGGTCCATGTCGTTGCCATCCCATGGCTGGCTCGAACGGCCGTGGCCGCGGCGGTCATGGGCGATGGCGCGGAAGCCATTGTTCGCGAAGTGGAACATCTGCGATTCCCAGCTGTCCGAATTGAGCGGCCAGCCGTGGCAGAACACGACCGGTTGGCCCGAGCCCCAGTCCTTGTAATACAGCTCGACGCCGGCTTTGGTGGTGAAGGTGCTGGAGGTGCGCTTGGGTTCGGGTTTCGACATGCTGGTTCTCTTTCTTTGTGGGTTGGTGGATTACCTGGTGGGCACACTGTGCCCACCGCATTGTTTAACGTACCGGCGCGGGCACTGGCGCCAGCACTTCGTGAGGGCCGCTGGCGCGCTCCGGCGCTTTGTGCACCATGGTGTAGGCGTAATCGACGCCCATGCCGTAGGCGCCCGAGTGCTCCTTGACGATGGCCATAACGGCATCGTACGAATCGCGGTTGGCCCAGTCGCGCTGCCACTCCAGCAGCACCTGCTGCCAGGTCACCGGTACCACGCCCGCCTGAATCATGCGCTGCATGGCGTAGTCGTGCGCTTCCTTCGAGGTGCCGCCGGAAGCATCGGCCACCATGTAGATTTCGTAGTCGCCCTCGGCCATCGCGCACAGTGCGAAAGTGGTGTTGCATACCTCGGTCCACAGGCCCGCCACGATGACCTTCTTGCGGCCGTTGGCCTTGAGCGCGTCACGCACTTTCTGGTCGTCCCAGGAATTCATCGAGCTGCGCTCCAGGATCGCCTGACCCGGGAAGACGTCCAGCACTTCCGGATAGGTGTGGCCGGAAAAGGCCTGCGTTTCGACGGTAGTAATGGTGGTCGGGATGTTGAAAGCCTTGGCGGCCTTGGCCAGGCCGACCACATTGTTCTTGAGCGTCTGGCGATCGATCGATTGCACGCCGAAAGCCATCTGCGGCTGATGGTCGATGATGATCAGCTGCGAGTTATGCGGGGTCAGGACGTCGAGTTTTGGATTCATGGGGATACTCCTTGGGTTAAACAATCGGTGAGGTCAGAAGGCGAAGCAGCTGCAGCCAAGCGCGCCCCAGAAGCCGGCGTAATTGGCCACCGGGACGCTGGAGGCGCGCGCCTTGCCATGGGCGTGGGCGTGCACGCCGCAAGGTCCGCTGCACAAGTGGGGCAGGGCGCTGCGCGCGGCGGCCGGGCGGTAGTGGCCGCCGTAGGCCGTGACGGGCGACCATTCCGGTAGCACGGGAATCGGCGCCGGTGCCACGCCGCTGAAGCCATCGCCGCCGTAGACGACCTTGCCGCCGACGATGGTGAGGACAGACTCGATGGCCTTGATGTCGTCTTCCGGCACGCTGAAAAAGTCGGCCGACAGCACCGCCAGGTCGGCCAGCTGGCCGGCCTGGATACGGCCTTTTTTGTCCTGCTCGCTGGAGAACCAGGCGCTGCCCGAGGTCCACAGTTCGAGCGCGGTGGCACGCGGCATCTGGCCGTCCGCGCCGTACAGGCGCAGGCCGCCCACGGTGCGGCCTGAGACCAGCCAGTAAAGCGCGGTCCACGGGTTGTAGCTGGCCACGCGGGTGGCGTCGGTGCCCGCGCCCACCGGTACGCCGGCGTCCAGCATGCGGGCGATGGGCGGGGTGTGGCGCGCGGCGTCGGCGCCGTAGCGCTCGACGAAATACTCGCCCTGGAAGGCCATGCGGTGCTGGATCGCGATGCCGCCGCCAAGTGCGCGCACGCGGTCGATATTGCGCGGCGTGATGGTCTCGGCGTGGTCAAACATCCAGCGCAGGCCGTCGAAAGGGATCTCGCGGTTGACCTTTTCGAACACGTCGAGCATGCGCGAGATCGATTCGTCGTAGGTGGCGTGCAGGCGGAAGGGCCAGCGTTGTTCCACCAGGTGGCGCACCACCTGTTCGAGTTGCGCTTCCATGCCCTCGGCCAGGTCCGGGCGCGGCTCGAGGAAGTCTTCGAAGTCGGCGGCCGAGAACACCAGCATTTCGCCGGCGCCGTTGTGGCGGTAGTAGTCGCTGCCTTCGCCCGGCTTGACCATGCCGGTCCACTTCTGGAAGTCCTGCAGCTCGGCGCCCTTATTCTGGGTGAAGAGGTTGTAGGCGATGCGCACGGTCAGCTGGCCGTCACGCGCGAGCTGGTCGACGATGGCGTAATCGTCCGGATAGTTCTGGAAGCCGCCGCCAGCGTCGATCACGCTGGTCACGCCCAGGCGATTGAGTTCGCGCATGAACTGGCGGGTCGAATTGACCTGGTGCTCGCGCGGCAGGGCCGGGCCCTTGGCCAGGGTCGCGTACAGGATCATGGCGTTGGGCCGCGCGATCAGCATGCCGGTCGGGTTGCCGACGGCATCGCGCACGATTTCGCCGCCCGGCGGATTTGGCGTGTCTTTGGTGTAGCCGACGGCGCGCAGCGCGGCACTGTTGAGCAGGGCGCGGTCGTACAGGTGCAGCACGAACACCGGGGTGTCCGGCGCGGCGGCATTGAGTTCGTCCAGGGTCGGCATGCGCTTTTCGGCGAACTGGAATTCGCTCCAGCCGCCGACCACCCGAACCCATTGCGGATGCGGGGTGCGTGCGGCCTGCTCCTTGAGCATGCGCATGGCGTCGGCCAGCGAAGGCACGCCTTCCCAGCGCAGTTCGAGGTTGTAATTCAGGCCGCCGCGGATCAGGTGCATATGCGAATCGTTCAGGCCGGGAATGGCATGCCGGCCTTCCAGGTCGATGACTTGCGTGGCAGGGCCGCGGTGGCGCATGACGGCTTCGGCATCGCCGACTTCCAGGAAGCGGTCGCCGCCGATGGCGACAGCGCTCGCGAGCGGATTGCCGCGGTCGGTCGTGTGAAAACGGCCGTTGATGAGAATGAGGGTGGCGGTCATCAGGTTTTTTCCAGTGGCTCGGGCGCGGCCGGGGCCACGCCGGTAATTTTTGGCACGCATTCCTTGGCGAACCATGCGCTCGACAAGGGTTCGCCGGCAATGACGCGCTTGGCGATCGGCACCATCTGCTCGCCCATCAGCATCCCGAGCAAACCCAGCAGGGCGATGGCGGGCGGTGCGGGCGAGCGGACGTTGATGAGGGCGTAGATGACACCGACGAGCACGCCGGCGGCGATGGAGATCAGGTACATGGTTCCTCCTGAGGGATTGGACCGTAGTTTGGTCTGATCGGCTCAGTATGAAAGCCGGGAAGGATGTGCGCTAGGATCAGGATGCTGTGCCGCGCCAGACCTATTACAATCACCCGCATTCGGATCAGTTACCCGTGCTGAGACCGAAATGTTGATACCGGCATATTCAAAACAAAAGACAACCCACAAGGTAGCCCATGAAAAATATCGTCCTTCCCCTGCTGCTCGCCCTGTCCGCAGGCAGCGCCGGCATCCTCGCCAATGCGGCCGAACCCGCCAACGCCGTCGAACTCGTCAAGATGGGCAAGCGCTACGCGCCGGTCGATCTGCGCGCCGACGCCAGTGCGCTGTCCAAGGGCGACCGTCTCGCCATTGCCAAGCTGATCGAAGCGGCCAAAATCATCGACACCCTGCAACTGCGCCAACGCTGGGCCGGCAACGAAGCCTTATGGACGGCGCTCAAGAAGGACCAGTCGCCGCTGGGCAAGGCACGCGCCGATTATTTCTGGCTCAACAAGGGACCATGGTCGATCCTGGACGATCACAAATCCTTCATGCCGGCCGAGTATGCGGGCATCCAGATTCCAGCCAAGAAACCGGAAGGCGCCAACTTCTACCCGGCCGGGGCCACCAAGGAAAGCCTGGAAACCTGGATGAAGGCGCTTGCGCCCAAAGACAGGGAAGAAGCGCAATGGTTCTTCACGACCATTCGCCCCGGCGCGGATGGCAAGTACAAGGCCGTAAAGTACTCGGAGGAATACAAGGCCGAACTGACCCAGTTGGCCGGCCTGCTGCGGGAAGCGGCGGCAGCAACCGACAATGCCTCGCTCAAGAAGTTTCTGAGCTTGCGCGCCGATGCCTTTTTGTCAAACGATTACCTGGCGTCCGACTTCGCCTGGATGGACCTCGATTCGCCGGTGGATGTGACCATCGGGCCCTACGAGACCTATAACGACGAGTTGTTCGGCTACAAAGCGGCGTTCGAGGCCTACGTCAACATCCGCGACCAGAAGGAAACGCAGAAGCTCGACTTCTTCGGCAAGCACATGCAGGAACTGGAAGACAACCTGCCGCTCGACAAGCAATACCGCAATCCGAAGGTGGGGGCGCTGGCGCCCATGGTGGTGGTCAACCAAGTGTATGGCGCGGGCGACGGCAATATGGGTGTGCAGACCGCCGCCTACAACTTGCCGAACGACGAACGCATCATCAGCCAGCGCGGCTCCAAGCGCGTGATGCTCAAGAACATTCAGGAAGCCAAGTTCAAATCGACCCTGACGCCGATCACCAAGCTGGTGCTGCGTCCGGAAGCGCAGAAGGACCTGGACTTCGACTCCTTCTTCACCCACATCCTGGCCCACGAGATCACCCATGGCCTGGGTCCGCACCAGACCACGGTTGGCGGCAAGCCGTCCACGCCGCGCCAGGACCTGAAAGATGCCTATTCCACCATCGAGGAAGCCAAGGCCGACATGGCGGGTCTGTGGGCGCTGGGTTACATGATGGACAAGGGCCAGCTGAAAGATTCGCTGGGGCAGGGCGAACTGGCGGAGCGCAAGCTGTACAACACCTTCCTGGCGTCGGCGTTCCGCACTTTGCATTTCGGGCTGACCGATTCGCACGCGCGCGGCATGGCGATCCAGCTCAACTATCTGCTCGACAAGGGCGGCTTTGTGTCGCACGGCGATGGCACCTTCTCGGTGGACTTCAAGAAGATCAAGGCTGCGGTGATCGACCTGAACCGGGAGTTCCTGACCCTGGAAGCGACCGGCGACTATGCCGGCGCTAAGGCCATGATGAGCAAGTACGTGGTGATCCGGCCAGACGTCCAGAAAGCGCTCGACAAGATGAAGGCGGTGCCCAACGATATCCGCCCCAACTTCACCACGGCGACGGCCTTGCTGAAAGCAAAGTGAGCAATTTGCTCATGACGTATAGGCAATAGAGTCGTGCTGTCCTGATATCAAAAACACCATGCTGCGGCGTGGTGTTTTTCATTCGACATGCTTTAACGCCTTGCAGGCGAGTGGCACCGTTGCCTTACATCAAACTGAATGTCGGGAATTTTCCACACAGCAATTTAAATTCCAAAAGGCGACCAGAGGTCTATAGAATTGTCCTTAGGCACTTATAGACCTCTTCGGAATTCGCCATGTTCAAGCTGATCCTCGCCGCTACGCTCGCTCTGTCTTTCGCCCATGCTGCCGTGGCCGGCAACGCCACCCTGACCGAGATGGAGACGCGCTGGCTGAAGGCAGCCTCGCCCGTCTTGGTTTATTCGCAAGGTCTGAAACTACCGATCGATATCATTGTGCAACCAAAAGCCGGGCCCAACGACGTGCCGCTGGCCATGGGATTTGCCGATGGCCGGTGCAAGCTGGTGCTGTCCATGCGCGGCAATCCCGATGCCGAAAAGATCCTGGAAAAAGCGCCAGCCGCCGAGCGCGCCCTCCTGATCGAAGCCATGGCGGCGCATGAAATCGCCCATTGCTGGCGCTACGTGCAGGGCGCCTGGCACGCTTTGCCGGCCGGCTTCGTCGAAACCGGCGAGGAGCAGGCCGACAATGCGAACCTTCTGGCGGAAGCCAAAGAGATGCGCGAGATGCGGCGCGAAGAAGGCTTCTCCGACCTGGTGGCGCTGGCCTGGGTCAAACAGCGCCATCCCGAAAAATATAACCGTGTCTACACCTGGCTGGAATCCTTGCGCGCCGGCGTGCAGGTCGACCGTAGCGGTCACGACACCCGCAGCTGGGTGCGCCTGGCGCGCGACGGGAATGTGTTCGCCGGCACGGCAACGCCCTTCGACGCGGCCAGTGCGACCTGGGTCAAGGGTTTGCTGCGCGACGAATGATGATGATGCGCACAACTGGCTGGCTTGCCCATCTGCTTGCCGCGGCATCCACGCTGACGGTTGCGGCGTCCGCGACGGCGGCAGGCGCCGCCACCGAAGCCCAGTGGGTGGCAGCCGCGACCCAGGCGGTCGCCTACGGCCAGGCCCAGGGCCTGCCAATCACCCTCGAAGTGCAGGCCGGTGACGGCTTGCCCGGGCACACGCCGGTCGGCATTTCCAGCGAGGACGGACGCTGCACCTTGATCGTCTCGGCGCGCAACAATCCCACGGCCGACAGGGTCAGCGCAATGATTGCTCCGGAACTGGTCGACCTGTTCCTGACCGGCGCGGCGATCCACGAAGTGGGGCACTGCCACCGGCGCCTGCACGGCTTTCCCCACAACGAAAAATTGCTGCCTGTTGTCAGTTGGATCACGCCGGTGCGCGATTGGTTCAACCGTCGCGTGCGCACCGAAGAAGCCTACGCCGACATGACGACCGTAGCGTGGGTCGCGCGTCACCACCCCCAACAGTTCCAGGCCGTGGTGAGTGAGCTGCTGCGCCTGCGCACACGCTTTCGCGAGCCTAAACATGACACCTTGCCCTGGCTGGAAACGGCCCTTGCGGATGGCCCTCTCGATGCCGAGGGGAACCTTTTTACGTTAGCTGAGCAACGCATGGGCCGAGTTCGCTAGTCTTTCCTTTTCGTATGTACGTTGTCGCACAGATCACATTGCGAAATTCGCAGTTAAATCAGCTACCACCACAACACATATGAAAAGGGACCCACCATGAAAACACTCGTCGCAAGCTTGCTCGCCACCGCATTGAGCGCCGCCATCAGCAGCGCTTATGCGCAGGACACCACCAAGACCGACCTGGCAACCTATCGCACTGTGACCCAAAAGGCCGCTGCCGATTACAAGGCCGCAGCTGACCAGTGCAAGAGCCAGAGCGGCAACGCCAAAACCGTTTGCATCGAAGAAGCGAAGGTATTGCGCGCACGTGCCGAAGTCGCCGCCGTAACCGAACACAACAACACTCTGCAAGGCCGCACCAAGGCCCGTACCGCCCTCGTCAATGCCGACTATGCGCTGGCCAAGGCCAAGTGCGCAGGCACCAGCGGCGCCGAGAAAGACAGCTGCCTGAACAACGCCCGTTCGGTGCAGACCGCTGCCGTTGCCAACGTCAAGGCGGACCGCGACATCACCGTCGCCGCCAACGTCGACAGCACCGGCGCCATCACCAACACCAACCCTGCAGATCCGGTCAAGGCCGCCGCCGTCGACAAATGCGCCCAGGTGGCGGGCAGCCCGAACACCGGCTGCCTGATCGACAATAAGGACCGCACGACCGCCGCCGCTGCTACCACGAGCGCTGCCGGCACCATTGCCAACCGTACCGAAAACGCCGCCAGCACCGTCGCGCAGAAAACCGAGAACGCGGTGGAGACCATCGCTGACAAAACCCGCGCTGCCGCATCGACCGTGGCCCAGAAAACCGAACGCGCCATTGACAACATGGGCGCCAAGACCGACCGCGCTACTGATACCGCCGCCGTCAAGGCGGACAACGCGGCCGAAAAAACCGGCGCTGTGGTGGCCGATTCGGTGATCACCACCAAGGTTAAGGCCGACATCTTCAAGGAGCCAGAGCTGAAATCGATGGCGATCCACGTTGAAACCGAAAAAGGCGTGGTCATGCTGAGCGGTTTCGTCGACTCGAAAGCCGATGCCGAAAAGGCAGTGCGTCTGGCCAAGAGCGTGGACGGCGTGAGCCAGGTCAAGAGCGCCATCAAGGTGAAGTAACAGCAACAATGTGCCTTAGGCACGAGCCAGGCAACGAAGCACGTGCCGGCCGGGATGGAAACCCACCATCCCGGATGCCCCGCCCGGTGGCCGCAAGACGAATCTGTCGTATTGCGGCCACTGCGCGGGGTTGTCGTCATTGAATGATCGACGGGGCGGCGCCGCAAGGTATAATTTTCTGGTGAACAGACTAGAAGCCTTCGGATATATTGCCGCCCAAGCCGCACGCGGGGAGATCACTCTCCCCACCAGCGTGAACGCCGCCTTGCGCCTGCAACTCGCACTCGACAACCCCGATTGTCACCTGGAAGACGCGATCAAACTGGTATTGGGTGAGCCGCAGCTAGCCGCCCGCACGGTCGCGCTGGCCAACTCGGCCGCCTTTAACCGCGACAGCGACTCCACCATCACCAATGTGCGTGCGGCAGTGATGCGGGTGGGTTACCGCAGCCTGCAGACCCTGGTGTCGAGCCTGGTGGTGCGCCAGTTCGGTTCGCGCATCGTCGATCCCGGCCTGCGCGCCAAGGCCCAGCAACTGTGGGAGCATACGGCCCATGTGGCTGCCTTGTCCCAGGTGATCGCCAAGCGCATTACCTTCGTTAATCCCGATACCGCCATGTTCGCGGCCATCGTGCACGAGGTGGGTGGCTTCTACCTGCTGTCGCGCGCCGACGAGTTTCCCGGCCTGCTCGATGACGATCCGGAAAAGTGGGCCGAGCTGTGCGAAGAAGTCGTCAGCCGCGAAGTGCTCAAGAAATTGTGCGTGCCGGCCCAGGTGAGTGACGCCGTCCTGGGCGTGCGCGATGCCTGGCTCACCATGCCGCCCAGTACATTGCTCGACACCTTGCTGCTGGCGAATCTGTTTTCGCCGGTGCCGTCTCCGCTGGGCAGCAAGAAGGATCCGATGCCCGAACATGCGGATTCGGTGCTCGACTTCATCGTCGATGACGCGACCCTCAAAAGCATCCTGCAGGAATCGGCTGCCGATGTGAAGTCGATGAGTGCGGCTTTGCTGGTGTAAGCGACAGCGCGGCGGGCCGCGCTGCACGGTGTGTCAGTGCCGCAGCCGGTACCACGCCAGCCCCAGCCATTCATGGGTGGCGTAGTAGGAACGGAACATCCCGCTCCAGCTTGGGAAGAACATCAGCGGCGCCAGTTCGCCGCCTGAGTAGAACATGGTGGGCGCCGCAACCACCTCCAGCCCGCTGGCCTCGAAGGCCCGCTGCGCGCGCGCCATGTGCATCGCGTGCGTCACCAGCAGTATTCTCTTCACGCCCGCTTTCTTCAGGATGGCCGCGCTGTTGCCGGCATTTTCCGCGGTCGTCGCGGACGCCTCTTCGGTCCAGATCACCGGCGTGCGGAAATCTTCGCGCAGCGCCAGCGCCATCGTCACGGCTTTTGCCGGCACCCGTTTTTCCGGATTGGCGTTGCCGCCGCTGACCAGCAAGGGCAAATTCGTGATGTGCTGCAAGCGCGCAGCGTAGCGCAGGCGGACCAGCGCGATCTCGTCGGGGATGCTGGCGCCGCCGTATTCCGCCGCCTCGCTGATGTTGCCGGCCGCGAGCACCACGATCGCTTGCGCGCCCTGGTCCTGCGGCGCGGCCAAGGGCCGGGTCAGGTTCTCCAGGGGCGCCACCAGCAACAGCGCGCCGGCATTGGTCGACATTACCAGCAGCAGTGAGGTTCCCAGGACGCGCAACACGCGCCCAAGCCGGGGCAGACGCCGCCTGAGCAGCCAGCCCAGGACGATGAGGACCACGAAACTCATGGGAGGAATCAGCAGCAGGCCGGCGGCGAAGGCAAATACCTTGTCCATGCTTAGCACGCTTCCGATTGGGCTGCCGGATTGGCCGGCGGGGCAGTTTTCTGTCTTTTTTTCAAGTTCATGTGAAAAAGATATCGCAGCGTTGCGCCAAAGATTCAGCTTTCAGCGTACAGTAATTATCGGATTAACAAAATATGCGCGGGAGAAAAACATGAAATGGGAAGGCAACCGCGAAAGCGACAACGTAGAAGACCGGCGCGGTGAAGGCGGCGGTGGCGGCGGCGGTGGATTTGGCTTTGGCGGACGGTCGATGGGCATCGGCACCATCGTCATTGCATTGTTGGGTGGGTGGATCTTCGGGATCAATCCGATGACGATTCTAAACATGCTCGGTGGGGGCGGCGGCGCCGTGCCGGTGCAGCAGGAACAAGGTCCGGCGCGTCCGCCTCCGGCCGGCGACCGCCAGGCCAAGTTCGTCTCGGTGGTGCTGGCCGACACGGAAGACGTCTGGACCAAGCTGTTCCGCGAGCAGGGCGGCACCTATAAAAAGCCGGTGCTGACCGTGTTCTCGAATGCCACGCAAACGGCCTGCGGCACCGGCCAGAGCGCCAGCGGCCCGTTCTACTGCCCGGCGGACCAGCACGTTTACCTCGACATGGATTTCTTCAAGCTCATGCAGCAGCGCTTCAATGTGGCCGGCGAGTTTGCCCAGGCCTATGTGATTGCGCACGAAGTGGGTCATCATGTGCAGCACCAGCTTGGGCTGACCGACAAGGTGGACAATGCGCGCCGCAAGGCATCGGAGCGCGAGGCCAATGCCATGTCGGTGCGGCTGGAATTGCAGGCGGATTGTTTTGCCGGGGTGTGGGCATTCCATGCCAACCAGGCGCGCAGCATCCTGGAGCAGGGCGATGTGGAAGCGGCCTTGAATGCGGCTACTGCGATTGGCGACGATGCTCTGCAACGCCGTGGTCAGGGGCACGTGGTGCCGGATTCGTTCACGCACGGCACCTCGGAGCAGCGCGCGCGCTGGTTCAAGAAGGGGATTGATAGCGGGCAGGTGGCTGCTTGTAATACCTTTGAGGCCAGGCAGTTGTAGGGTGGCGGGGCCGTCGAGCGCGGCCCCGCGCTTCGTTACCCCTGAAGCCGTCGTTCCCGCGGAGGGGGCTGTCGCAAAACGTTTTTGTACTGATAACCACCAGCTTAAAAGCCGTCTTTCCCGCGAAGGCGGGAACCTATGGCACCTATGAGCAGAGGTGCTATAGGTTCCCGCCTTCGCGGGAAAGACGGCTCAAAGGTTTGCGGCAAAGGCGCTTTCCCTCTTTTGCGACACCCTCGGAGGCGGGAATCCATAGCACCTATGATCAGACGTGCTATAGGTTCCCGCCTCCGCGGGAATGACGTGAAAGAGTTCGGCTCGTAGTAGGCTTTTCGACTTCGTCGCGGTCTCTACGTTGACAGTAGGTTTCGCTTCGGTCCCGCTTTATTCGCAAGCACTACGGCTAGGTTGACAGCGAGTCGGCCCCGGCCAGCAGCGACTCCACAGCCCGTTCGAACACCGGTGCGTACTCCGCACTCTGCAATGCCCCCGAACGCATCGCTTCGAGCAGCGCTGAGCGCACGAAGATCACCGGTGTCGTCTTTTCCCCGAGACTGAACAGGAAGACCCCGCGACGCGGCGCGACCACGCTCAGGCGTGCCGGCGCAAAGCGGCTGTCGAGCATCAGTTCGAAACCCGCGCCCGCGCGCGCCATGGCCAGCCACTCGAGTTCGTTGGCGGTTGGCGGCGACGTGGCCGCATCCGTGACCAGGGTGGCCGCGACACCGCGGCGCGACAGCGCCGCCTCCAGCGCCGCACGGCTGACCTCGACCTGGGTGCCGGGCGCTGCGCCTTCCGGTGCCTTGCCCGGCTCGAACTGTTCAAAGCGCTTGCTGAACTGATCCAGGCTCATATGCCGCACCGCCGGGAACTGCTTGTTGCCGAGTACATCCATGTGCACAGCGACCAGCAAGTCGAGCGCGCTCTTTGATTCCGCCTCCTTCATGCCGATCATGAGCAAGCCCTCGCGCACCTTGCGCACCAGGTCGGGCAGCATGCGCATCAACACGCTCCGCTCTTCGGGCGAGGTCTTTTGCTGGGCGCTCCACAACAGTTCGGGAAGCAGCTGGCGCTGGACCGACGCTTGCGGCGACGGATAGGCCAGCACGCGAGCCCAGGTGCCGGTGACGAAAGCGAACACGCGCTGGTCTACATGCAGCGGTTCGAGCAGGGCGACCAGGGCCGCCACCGTATCGCTCAGGCGCGTGGCCGCAGCTTCGGCTTCCGTGATCGCCTGAGCACACAGGGCCAGCGTCGGATCGTCCTCCGGCAGCCTGCGCGACAGGTAGTCGTCGATCTCCTGCTCGGCATCGGCAAACACCGCCGGGTCGCCATCGAAGCGTTCCAGCACCGTGCCCAAGGCCTTGCCGATTTCCGTTTGCAGGGCCGCGAACTCGGGGCTGGTTTCGGGCACGCTGGCGGCCACGCTGCCGATGCGGTCGAGCAGGCGGCGGGCCGGGTGGCCTGCCTCATGCAGCATCGACGGGTCGAGCACTGCCGCGCGCAGGAAGGGTACTTGCAGCCGGCCCAGCTGCTTGCGTACCGCCTCGGGTACATGGTCGTCGTTGACGATGGATTCAAACAGCAGGCTGACCAGGTCCATGGTGACCTTGGTCTGCTGGGTGGCCGCGGTATCGGTGATCTTCTCGCGCAGGTCGAGCGGCTGCGGCACGGGAATGGCGGGATCGTCCAGCGCCAGGTCGCGCGCCGCCGCGCGCTGCATCTGCATCAACTGCATGTCGAGCAGGGAGCGCGGCTCGGCCGCCGTGCCGCTTTCGCCGCCGCCCAGGCGCGGAAACTTCGCCAGCTTGGGCTGTTTGAACACTTCCCACACCAGATCCTGCAGTTCGTGCGCCTGCTGGCGCTGCACGCCGCGCACGCCGCCGCCTGCATCGCCCGCCTGCATGTCCATCAAGCGTTTCAGCTTGGGCAGCATGCGCAGTTGGGTGCCGTGGTTCGGGTTGTCCAGCGTGACCTGCGACTGGTCGACCCGCTCACGCAACTGCTCGGCTGCGCGCTGCCAGGCCATGCTGTCGCGCTGGGCACGCGTCATCGCCGAGGGGCGCGCCATCAGGCGCGAGCTCAGGCCGCCCGATTCGAATACTTCCAGGATGGCTGAATAAAAGCCGGACAGCTGGGTCGCCATGGCCTGGGACAAGGAGTCGAAGAGCAGCTTTTGCAGGGTTTCTTCAGGCGCGAATTCGCGCACCGCGTCGTGCAGGGAACGGGCCAGCAGGTAAGGGCGGAACGGGTTTTCGCGCTCGCGCACCTCGTTCTCGCCGTGCAGCTGGGCGATGGTCAGGTTGATGCGGCCCAGGCTCATGCTGTCGGCGTCGCGCAGACGCAGCACCAGGCGGTCCACTTCCATCTGGCGCATGACCACATCGTCATCGATCAGGGTCAGGTTGTCCGCGTTAATGTTGTGCAGCCCGGTGCGCAGGTCCCTGTGCATGGTTTGCAGGGCCCGGTCCAGGTAGGTGGCGTAATGCTCGCCCATGCGGATACGCAAGCGGCCACCGTCGGTGCGCAGCAAGCCGCGCGCGGCGGGAATGCCGCGCTGCTCGGTCGTACCGATTTGCGCCGCCTTGCTCAATAGTGCGTCGGCTTCCGATACCGTCTTTTCGGTCAAAGCCGAAAAGCCGGCCAGGGCACGCTGCTTTGCAAGGCGAATCAGTCTTTCGGGTATGTGCATTCGCTAGTGTTCGCTCAATCGTTGCGCAGTCGCTAAGTGTGAGTCGCCATCATAGCGTAAGCGCTGAAAAAGTCCGCCCGATTGCGCCATTTTGCTTGCATTATTTTAACGAAAATGTCAGTTCAATAACATTCTTCTAAGCATTGAGTAACGTGGAATTGCGCAAGCGGGGACAGACCAGATTGTTTGGAACGTAAGTTGCAGCTGACTCATCATTGTGAGCGCTAGCGCACGGACCGCGCGCTGTCGTCTTGGCAAGATGCACGCATGAAAACCTATCCTCCCTCCGAAGGCGGCCAAGCCGCCCAGCCAGCCGACCCGTCATGGAGCGGACTGCCACGTTCCGATTCCGCGGCGTCGTCCAGCCACGGTTCACCGGGCTCCCTGCGTATTGTCGGTCGTCCCGACTTACTCACTGCGCAAAAGGTGGAGGTGAGCATCATCCTGCAAGCCATGCTCGGGACCACGGTGGCGGCCGAGTATTTGGCCGATAACGAGGTCGATCTGTCAGTGTCGATGCGTGTGCTGACCCAGCCGGCCTCACGGCGCGGGCGGCACGATGCCAACGGAGTGCCCTGCTAGGATGGGCGCCGGCTGCTTGCGCAGTCCGGCGGCAAGCAGCAAGGCAAGCAGGGCCACACACAGCCAGCCGAATACATCGCCGATGCGCGTGTACAGCGTGCTCAATTGGGATGGCATCGGCGCCCGGTACAGCATGGTCTTACCTGGCAGTGTGGCGCTGACTCCGCGCGCCAGCATGCGGCCGTACGCATCCGTCACCGTCAGCCATCCTTCACGCGAAGCGCGCACGATCGTGTAGCCGTTCTCCACGCCGCGCGTGAGTGTGATGGCGCTGGCGAGCGCGGCATCATCGACAAAATCCCAGGCCGGCACCAGCATCGCTGCGACGCCCCGCTGGCCATAGGCCCGGCCCATCGACGCAAAATGGAAGTCCTTGCAGATGGCAAGTCCGTACTGGACACCGCCGACCGCGCGCGTGTTGTAGTCATGGCCGGCGATGAATTCGCGCTCGGGCGGCGCCATCTGATGCTTCTGATAGTTCTCGGCCAGCGTTCCCTGCGGCGACAGCATCCACGCCAGGTTGACCCGCTTGCCGCCATCGTCCACTCCCACGCCGACCACGATCCAGATCTTCAGTCTTGCTGCCAGGCTGGCCAGGTGCTGCTGTACCTGACTTGCGGCGGCGGGTGCCAGCACATCGATTTTTTCGGGGAGCAGCACGATCGTCGCGCCTTGCGCGGCCAACGATTCGATCATGGCATCGTAGCGCTGCCATACCGCCACGGATGCTGCGGGTGGAATCTTCGGACCCAGAAAATCATCGATCACGGCCAGGCCGATGACAGCTGGCGTTCCCTGCGCGGCGGGCGCGTTCAGGCGTGCCGCTCCAAAGGCCAGGGTGCCGAACAGGAGCAGCGCGGAGACGGCATATGCACGGGCGGCATGCGGCAAGCTGCGCCCGAAGGTGAGCGGCATCGCCAACGCTGAAGCGACGAGCGACAGGATGAATATCAGTCCCGGAACGCCGACGAGTGCCGTCACTTGCAGCGCGGTCAGAAAGTCCGCCTGTGTGTAGCCGATGCTGCCCCAGTTACCGTCCGGCAGAAACGCTGCCATCAAGGTGTCGGCGGCAGCCCAGATCAGGGGGTAGGCAAACACGGTCCACCATGCGCTGTAACGCAGGACTACGCGGCGTGCCGTCATGACGACGAGGAGCCAGGTCAGCGCCTGCAGCACGATGACCAGCACGGCGAACGGCAGCGGCATGACCTTGGAAAAGTATGGCAGGTTGGCGCTGGTGCCGATCAGCGCGGCCAGCATCACGCTCCAGCGCGCGTCACGGGCGCTGCTGCGAAAGGCCAGTGCCAGCAGCGGCGCCGGCGCGATCCAGGCCAGCCACCAGACCGGCTCGAGCCCGACCACGGCGCGCAGGGCGATGCCGATGACGGCGATCAGGATGAGGCGTTGCCAGAGTGGGAGTTGCAGGGGAAGCGGCGTGGTCGCGGTCATACATCCTTTCGATGAGGAAGACCCGCTGCGATTGTATTGCAACTTGTATTGTAGTTGCCGAAATATCTATGCTGACTTGCCGCGCCAGTCACGCAAACGCTAAAGAAGTTTCACCAGTGCGTCGCAGCCCTTGTGGAAGGAACTCGACCTTGCGTAGTCGATCGCCGTCTTGCCATCCTCGTTCTTGACCGCACGGTCGGCGCCGCCGGCCAGCAAGCGCTGCGCGGCCGGTATCTGGCAAAACTTGGCCGCCTTGATCAGCGCGGTATCGCCACGGTTCAGGTCAGTAATGTTGACGCCAATTCCCGCGCCGATGGACTGCTCAAGAGCAGCCATATCGCCGGTCGATGCAGCGTTGTGAAACTGCGTAATGTCCTGGTCGCCGAATGTGCTCGTGCTGCACTTCTCCTTTTTGAAGCGCATCGTGCTGCCACGTTTGAGTTCCATGCCGCTGCCGCCAATGTGGACCACAGTGTGTCTGCCCACATTGCTCATCTCCAGGACGTTGCCGCTCAAGGTCCAACGTCCATTCTGCTGAAACGCGCCTTCCTGCCACACGTAGTTGCCGTCAGCCAGAAATGCAATGTCGACTTTTTCGGCAGCTTTGCGTCCGCCGTCTTCCTGTTCGTAAAAACACCATGAGCCGGCCAGTTCCTCCACGGGAGCAGCCATCGCCGGCATTGCAGAACCCGCTGACAGGGCCAAGCCGAAAGTCAGATTAAGTAGTCGGAATGTGGTCATGAATTTCCCTTGGACAATTCTTGTAACGGTAAACAGTCGCGCTGGTATTGTCAATTTCTGCATCCGCGTGTTTTGTTCAGCCAGGTTCCTTGAGCGGAGGCGGATACAATCGTCAGCGAAGCCAATCATCCGCCGCAGTTGCCATCAAGCTGGACGTGATCGTCGAGAAAGCAAATATGAAGAAGCTACTTCTGTTGACCGTGCTGTGGTGCTTGGCGATTGCTGCGCATGCCGAGAAGCGATTCACGGTTGTAACGATAGACAGTCGCCAGCAGCGGCTCGAAGTGTTCCTCAAGGACGAGGCAGGGCAGCCGCTAAAGCGCTTCGCACGCCTGGCGGCCTGGCAGCAAGAGCACGGCAAGCGGCTCGCGTTCGCGGTAAATGCAGGCATGTACCACGCCGACTTTTCGCCGGTTGGCTTGCTGGTTCAAAACGGCAAACAGACCGCGCCGCTGAACCTGGCTGACGGTAGCGGCAATTTCTTCATGAAGCCGAATGGCGTGTTCCTGATATCTGCCTCCGGCCCGCAGGTGGTCGAATCGACAGAATATCCCTCCGTCAGCGGCAAGGTGAGAATCGCAACCCAGTCCGGTCCTTTGTTGCTCAGAAATGGCGTCATGCATCCCGCATTCCGCGCCGAGTCCACATCGCGTCATATCCGCAATGGCGTGGGCGTTGTGGGAAGCAAGGTGCTGCTGGTGATCAGCGATGAGCCCGTGACCTTTTATGAACTGGCGACCTTTTTTCGCGATACTTTGGGGTGCCGTGACGCCTTGTATCTGGATGGAGCGATCTCTAGTCTGTATTCCGAAAAGCTGAAACGCCACGATGCGCGGGCGGACTTGGGGCCGATGCTTGGGGCTTCGCGATAAGAGCACCGGCAAAGTAGCGAGGGAATTGCGGAGAGAAGAAAAGAAATGGACCAGAAACAAAAAAGCCCACGAACCGAAATTCGTGGGCTTCTTGTTTATTCGTGGTAGGCCGTGCGGGATTCGAACCTGCGACCAACGGATTAAAAGTCCGCTGCTCTACCAGCTGAGCTAACGACCCGAAGAGGCAGCATTATAGCCGGTGATTTTGATTTCCGCTAGGTAGTTTTTTCAACTCTGCAAACTCATGTCAATTTGGCAGTGACTTTCAGCACTTCATCCGCCGTGGTCATGCCTTCGATGATCTTGTACGCGCCCGCGATGCGCAGCGGCTTCATGCCGTCGGCCACGCTTTGCTTGCGCAGGGCGTTGACGTCGGTCTGCTCGCCGATCATGTCCGTGAAGCCTTCGGTCACAGTCAGCAACTCGTAGATGCCGGTGCGGCCGCGGAAACCGGTCTGCCGGCATTCCGGGCAGCCAATCGGCCGGTAAATGGCCGTGGGCTTGGGAATATTCCACAGGCCGCCGATGCTGTGCCAGACGTCGTCGTTGAGTTCGCCATCGGCCGACTTGCAGTGCACGCACAGGGTGCGCACCAGGCGCTGGGCCATGATGCCGATCAGCGTCGCTTCGAGCAGGTAATAGGGCACGCCCAGTTCGAGCAAGCGCATCACAGCTGAGGGGGCGTCGTTCGTGTGCAGGGTCGACAGCACCAGGTGGCCGGTCAGCGCGGCCTGGATCGCCATCTCGGCGGTGGCCAGGTCGCGGATCTCGCCGACCATGATGATGTCGGGATCTTGCCGCATCAGCGCGCGCACGCCGTCGGCGAAGTTCAGGTCGATATTCGGCGTGACCTGCATCTGGTTGAAGGAGGCTTCCACCATCTCGATCGGGTCTTCCACCGTGCAGACGTTGACGTCGGAGGTGGCGAGCGCCTTGAGCGTGGTGTACAGGGTCGTGGTCTTGCCGGAACCGGTCGGGCCGGTGACCAGGATGATGCCGTGCGGACGTTTGGTCAAGGCATCCCAGCGCTTGGCGTCGTCCACCGGAAAGCCCAGTTCCGGCAAGGTCTTGACGACCACGTCGGGATCGAAAATCCGCATGACCAGCTTTTCGCCAAAGGCGGTCGGCATGGTCGACAGGCGCAGTTCGACTTCCTGGCCGGCCACGGTGCGGGTTTTGATGCGGCCATCCTGGGGCCTGCGCTTTTCGATCACGTCCATGCGGCCAAGCAGCTTGATGCGCGCGGTCATGGCGATCATGACGACGGCGGGCACCTGGTAGACCTGGTGCAACACGCCGTCGATGCGAAAGCGCACGGAGGCGATCTCGCGCTTCGGTTCCAGGTGAATGTCCGAGGCGCGCTGTTCGAAGGCGTACTGCCATAGCCAGTCGACGATGTTGACGATGTGCTGGTCGTTGGCGTCGAGCTTGTTCGACTTGCCCAGTTCGACCAGCTGCTCGAAGTTATTGCGCAGCGCGATGTCCTGGCCGTTGGACTTGTGGGCAATCTTGATCGACTTGGCCAGGCTGAAGAACTGCGAGATGTACTGGGCGATGTCGAGGGGATTGGCCAGCACCAGTTCGATCTGGCGCCGCGAAATCTTGGCGATCTCGGCTTCCCATTCGATGGCAAAGGGGTCGGCGGTGGCGACTACCAGTTTGCTGCCCGTCAGTTCCACCGGGAGAATGTTGAAGCGCGCGGCATAGTTGGCCGACATCACATCGGCCACCTTGGTGAAGTCGATCTTGAGCGGGTCGATGCGGATGAAGGGGATGCCGACCTTGCTGGCGGCCCATTCCGTCAGCAGGTCGAGCGTCATGAGCCGGTGCGGGGGCAGGGCCGAGGTGATCTTGCACTGGGCCACGGCCGAGAGCGGGTGCATCGAGCCGACCGCATTCTTCAGGATCGATTGCGCATCGGCGAACTGGGCCTTGACGTTGGCTTTTTCGACGATGCCGTCGGCGAGCAGCCAGGAAAAGATGGCTTGCAGGTCGAATTTGCGGGGAGCGGCGCGCTTGGCCGGTGGCGGTGCCGCCGCCGGCGTGGCTGCGGGTCCTGCTGGGATGTCTGCGTTCAAGCGGTCTCTCCGGGTTGCACTAGCTGGACTGTTTGCGCGGCTGGGTCAGACTGCCGCCTTGATACCCTTGACCCAGGCCTTGGCCGGCAGCTTGGTGGCGGCGACGATCTCGGCGGCGCGGGCCGTCAGCGCCTCGAAGTCGAGGGCCGGGCGTTCTTTGAAGCAGATGGCGACCACATTACCATCATGTACTTCGGGCATGCAAATGACGTGGCCGAAGGCAAATTTCATAGCCTTGATGTTCTTGGCAAAGCTGGGGTGGTCGCCGAACAGGTTGACTGTCATGATGCCGCCGTCGGCCAGGCAAGCGTTGCAGGACTGGTAGAACTCGGGCGTGTCGAGCACCGGGCCGCGCGCGGTGGCGTCGTACAGGTCGCATTGCAGCACGTCGAAGGCGCCTTCATTGGCCGGGTCGTTCACAAAGTCCAGGGCGTCCATCTCGAGGATGCTCAGGCGTTCGTCTTCTTCCGGCAGCTTGAACATGGAATTGCAGATGGCGATGACGGACGGGTTCAGTTCCACCGCGACGACTTTGGCTTCTGGAAACTGGCGATAGCAGAATTTGGTCAGGGTGGCGGTGCCCAGGCCCAGCTGGGCGATAGTGCGGGCTTGTTCGATGAACAGCATCCAGGCCATCATCTGTTGCGCGTATTCGAGTTCGGGCCAGTCCGGTTTGCGGATGCGCATCGCGCCCTGGACCCATTCGGTGCCGAAGTGCAGGTAGCGTACGCCGTCCTGTTCGGACAGGGTGACGGGGGCGAATTTGGGTTTGCGCGCGGGACGGCGCGAGGATTCGACTTGTTCGATAGATTTTCTTTTGATGAGCATAGGGCGGCCTGATTCGATGGCCCTATTATCGGCGGAAAAGCCTTGTCCGGCAAAAATTGGCAGAGAACCAGGCCGGATAGCTCCCGCTGGGATCCATCCGGCACGATGCGCCGTGCCGGCCATACTGTCCGGCTGAAGCGCGCTTAGCGCTCGTATTGATTGCGGTCCGGCTCGACCGAGACGCGCAGGCGCACGCGCTGGCCGGGATCGCGGTCCATGAAGCTGGTGTAGCTGTGGCCGCGGTAATCGTAGGTCACTTCGTAACCGGTGGTGCGCGATTCCCAGGCATCGACCATGCGGCATTGGCGCACGGCTTGTTCTTGCGTGTAACCCGGCTGGACTGCGCGGCCGTTGTTGTCGACCCGGTCGCCGACCACGGCGCCGGCAATCGCGCCCGCCGCGGTGGCTGCGGCGCGGCCGCTGCCGCCGCCGACCTGGTTACCCAGAATCGCGCCGGCAATGCCGCCGACGATGGCGCCGCCGGCGCTGCGCTGTTGCTGCTGTTGAACGGGGACTTGCACGTATTCGGTCTTGCATTCTTCGCGTGGCTGGCGAATCTGCTCGACCCGTGGCTGGACGCGGACGACGCGGCCATAGTCTTCAAAGTCGGCGGCCTGGACCAGGGGCAGGGCGCACAGGCCCAGGGCCGATACCATCAGTTTGGTTTGCAATTTCATGGGATACCTCATTTTGTTGTGTTACCGCTAGTGGACGGCTTTGAGAGGAGGCTCTGAAAGCACGAATCTATAGTAGTCCTCAATTCGCTGGTTTTGGAATCCCCATGGCAACAATTTGTAACAGCAGAAAATACTCTGGAGCACCGGTAGCAGAATGAGGCGAGCCTTAAAAGTAGAGGTTTCCTATTAAAACGGCCTGATTTATTACAAATCTTGCGCTTAGAATCACATTCGGGTTGATTCGCTTACTACAAAACGTTACCCTTACACGATTAGGGGGTATATTGGCGGGTGGCAACGGCATCAGGAGGGAGCGCCCATGGCAGGACGGCGCCGCCCAGGCAGGAAATAGATAAACAGCACACCCGACCACACCAGGACGACTTGAGGGAAAAATGAGTTTGTTGATAACAGTGCCGCCCAACCTTGTACAGTCCATCCGCGCTTTCCGTGTCGTCGAATTACAAGAGGAAGCAGTGCGCCTGGGCCAGCATTTTTTGTACGCCCACTGCGCCGACACTTTGACCAAGCAACAGGTCTGCGGCCGCATCGGCGAGAGTTTTCATTTTCCTAAGCCGTGCGGCAAGAATTTCGATGCCCTGCGCGAATGCCTGACCGACACCATCAGCAAGTCCGGCCCTCAGCCAGGTTTCATCGTGGTACTTGAGCAATTGCCCAACACCCAGAAATTCGACAAGGAAGCGCGCGAAACCCTGCTCGACGTCTTCCGCGACGCCGCCGATTACTGGGCCGAGAAAAAAGTGCCGTTCCGCGTGTTTTACTCCTTCGAGTAGCCTTCCGCCGCGCGGCAACACCGGGCGCAGTGCTCTGCTGCGCTGCAACATTTTACCCTTGCTTTCTTGGTATGGCTTGCCGCTCAGGGTACAATGCGGCCTATGAAAAACATTGTGATCCTCATATCCGGGCGCGGCAGCAACATGGAAGCGCTCGTGCACGCTGCACGGAAAGAACAATGGCCGGCGCGTATCGCGGCTGTGATCAGCAACAAGGCCGATGCCGGCGGACTGGCCTTTGCCAAGCAAAATGGCATACCCACCGCGGTGGTCTCCAATAAAGAATACGCCAGTCGCGAAGCCTTCGACCTTGCGCTGCAGGAAGTGGTCGACAGCTTCGCGCCCGATCTGGTGGTGCTGGCCGGTTTCATGCGCATCCTGACCCCCGGCTTCGTGGAACATTATGCGGGCCGCATGCTGAACATTCATCCTTCGCTGCTGCCGCTGTTCCCGGGTTTGCATACCCATCAGCAGGCGCTGGATGCGGGCGTCACCCGCCATGGCGCCACGGTGCATTTCGTCACTGCCGAACTCGATCATGGCCCGAGCGTGGCCCAGGCCGAGATCGAGATCGTGCCCGGCGACACGCCGGACATCCTGGCGGCGCGGCTCCTGGTACAGGAACATCAGCTGTATCCGCGCGCGGTGCGCCTGTTTGTCGAAGACCGGCTGAGCATCGTCGACGGGGTCGTGCACATTGCCGAACCCGTCACCCAGTAAGACCAGACAAATCAAAGTAAACACGTAGTTAACCAAGGAATTTCATGAGATTGCCACCAGCGATACTCGGCAATACTGAAGAAGTATTGCGCGAGATCTTGCGTTTTTCGGCGCCTGCCGATACCACTCTGTCGCGCTACTTCAAGGACCATCCGCGGCTCGGCTCGCGCGAGCGCGGCGCCGTCGCGGAAGGCATTTATGCCGTCCTGCGCAATAAATCCTTCTTCACCGACTTCGCTGAAGCGGGCGCCAGCCCGACCATGCGCCGCCTGACCATCCTGGGCCTGGCCGAGGCCGTGGGCGCCGATTCCCTGGGCGGCCTGACCGAAGAAGAGACTGAATTCCTGGCACGGATCAAGGAAATCGACCGCAACCTGATGCCGCCGCAAATGCGTTCGAACCTGCCAAAGTGGCTGTTCGACAAGTTCGTGGCCCAGTATGGCGAAGCCGAAACCCTGGAGCTGGCCAACGCCCTGAACCAGCCGGCCCCGCTGGACCTGCGCGTCAATTCGATCAAGGCAACGCGCGACGAAGTCGTGGCCGGCCTGCTGGAAGCGCCGATTGCGGCCGAACCCATGCCTTACGCCCCGCTGGGCCTGCGCGTGCTGAAGAAGCCGTCGCTGCAAAACCTGCCCCTGTTCAAGAGCGGCGCGATCGAAGTCCAGGACGAGGGCAGCCAGGTGCTGTCCCAGATCGTGGGCGCCAAGCGCGGCGAAATGGTGGTCGACTTCTGCGCCGGCGCCGGCGGCAAGACACTGGCGCTGGGCGCGCTGATGCGCAATACCGGCCGCCTGTACGCCTTCGATGTGTCGGAAAAACGCCTGGCCAAGCTGAAACCGCGCCTGGCGCGCAGCGGCCTGTCGAACGTGCATCCGGTGCAGATCGCGCACGAGCGCGACGCCAAGATCAAGCGCCTGGCCGGCAAGATTGACCGCGTGCTGGTCGACGCGCCCTGCAGCGGCCTGGGTACCCTGCGCCGCAATCCGGACGTCAAGTGGCGCCAGAAAGTGGAAGCCGTTGCCGAGATGCAGGAGAAGCAAGCATCGATCCTGGACGGCGCCGCGCGCCTGCTCAAGGGCGGCGGCCGCCTGGTGTATGCCACCTGCAGTCTCTTGAACGAAGAGAATGATTTCATCGTTGAACAGTTCCTCGCTGCCCACCCGGAGTTTGAACTGGTGCCGATGAGCCAGGTGCTGGCGGAACAGAAGATCGACCTGGAGATGGGCGACTACCTGAAACTCTTGCCGCACAAGCACCAGACCGACGGCTTTTTCGCGGCGGTCCTGCAGCGCAAACCCATGGCGCCGAAACCACCACGGGAAAAGCCTGCCGACGCCGACGCAGACGCTGACACCGACGCGACCGACGACTAAGCCAATCCGCCCATGCCCTTATCGAATCTGCTGTCCGACCTGATCAACGATATCCACAATCCCGGCATCCTGTGGCAAGCCGGGATTATTGTTCTTTGTGCGGTGGCAGGATGGGGCCTGGGTTACCTGGCGCGGCGCACCTGGCTGGACGGCCGGGGCCGCAATGGCGTGGTGCGCTTTGGTGTCGAAAGTTTCGCTCACGTGCTCAGTCCGCTGGCGGTGGTGGTGTTCCTCCTCATCGCCAAGCTGGTCATGGCGCGTTATCAACAGGTGCACCTGCTGCGCCTGGCTATTCCCCTGTTCGCTTCGATGGCGGTGATCCGCCTGGCCTTCTATATGTTGCGGCGCGTATTCGCGCGCCACGGCCCGGTCGGCGCGGCCATTCTCACTTTCGAAAAAATCTTCGCCTTGCTGGTCTGGCTGGGCGTGGCCCTGTACATCACCGGCGTCTGGCCGGATGTGTTCGAATTGCTCGACGACACCCTGGTACCGCTGGGCCGCCATAAAGTGTCGCTGGCCGCCATCGGCCAGGCGGTGGTATCGGTGGTGGTCTTGCTGATGCTGGCGCTGTGGGCCGGCGCCGCGCTGGAAGAACGCCTGATGGGCGTGTCCGGCCTGCATACTTCGCTACGGGTGGTGATGGCGCGCATGAGCCGCGCCGTGCTGATCGTGGTCGCGGTGTTGCTCAGTCTGTCGCTGGTGGGGATCGACCTGACCGTGCTGTCCGTGTTCGGCGGCGCGCTTGGCGTGGGTCTCGGTCTCGGTATGCAAAAGATCGCCAGCAACTATGTGTCGGGTTTTGTGATTTTGCTTGAACGCAGCCTGGCGATCGGCGACATGATTTCCGTGGACAAGTTCACCGGCAAGGTCACCCAGATCAATACCCGCTACACCGTGCTGCAAGGCCTGGACGGGGTGGAAACGGTGCTGCCGAACGAGATGCTCATTTCCGGCCCGGTCCAGAACCAGTCGCTGAGCAACCGGACCATCCGCGTATCGACTTCCTTGACGGTGGCCTACGACAGCGACCTCGACGCCGTGATGCCCTTGCTGGAACAGCAACCGAAAGGCATTAACCGCGTGCTGGACGATCCGGCCCCCGGCGTGTCCCTGAACAAATTCAGCGCCGACGGTTTCGATCTTGAAGTAGGCTTCTGGATCAGCGATCCCGAGAATGGCCGCGGTGGCGTGATTTCCGAGGTCAACCGCCGGATTTACGCCCTGGTCCAGGCGGGACAGATCAAGCTGGCGTATCCTTCGCGCGACACCCGCCTGCTCGACGCGCAGATGGTTTCCGTGCTTGCAGGAATTTCCCGCACATAAAAAGAAATGATTGGTGAGAATCGTGCCGTGCACTACGGGAACGGCGTAAAATGGGGGACTCTTCCGTAGTCCTCAGTGGATGTGTACGCGAAGACAAAACAATCACTTTGGAGCGGGAATGGATTTGTTGAGCACCACCTTGCATGCGGTCTTGAGTTTCATGGCAACCGGCCTTGTCGGTCTGTCGGGTTGGGAAGTTGTCATCTATACCTTGATCGTGACCCATATCACGATCGCCAGCGTCACCATCTATCTGCATCGCCACCAGGCGCACCGCGCCCTCGATCTGCACGCGATTCCGAGTCACTTTTTCCGATTCTGGCTGTGGTTGACGACCGGCCAGGTCACCAAGGAATGGGCGGCCATTCATCGCAAGCATCACGCCAAGTGCGAGACCGTCGACGACCCGCACAGCCCGGTTACCCGCGGCATCAAGAAAGTCTTGCTGGAAGGCGCGGAGCTGTACCGCGCGGAGTCCAAGAACCTGGAAACCATGGAAAAGTATGGCCATGGCACGCCGGACGACTGGCTCGAACGCAATGTCTACACGCGCTTCAGCTGGCAGGGTATTGCCGCGCTGTTCGTGATCAATTTCGCCCTGTTCGGCGTGATCGGCATCACCATCTGGGCCATCCAGATGGCCTGGATTCCCATTACCGCGGCCGGCATCATCAACGGCATCGGTCACTACTGGGGCTACCGCAATTACGATTGTGCCGATGCCGCTTGCAACATCATTCCTTTCGGCATTCTGATCGGCGGCGAAGAATTGCACAATAATCACCACACCTTCGCGACCTCGGCCAAGCTGTCGTCCAAGTGGTATGAGTTCGACATCGGCTGGTTCTACATTCGCGTGCTGGAAACGCTGGGCCTGGCCAAGGTCAAGAAGGTGGCTCCCAAGCCGGCTTTCGAGCAAGGCAAGCTGGTGGCCGACTTCGATACCCTGCAATCGGTGATCGCCAACCGCTACGACGTGATGGCCAAGTATGCCAAGTCGGTCAAGCGCGCCTGGCATGATGAATTCGAGCACCTCAAGCACAAGGCCGAACTGGAGTCGCGTTTCCTCAAGTCCAGCCGCAAGCTGCTGCAGCGCGAGCCGGCCAAGCTGGAAGCACCGCAAAAGCAACAATTGGTGGAATTGTTCGAGCACAGCAAGGCGCTGGAAACCATGCACCAGATGCGCGTGGAACTGGGCGCCATCTGGGAGCGTTCGCACTTTACGCGCGACCAGCTGCTGCACCAGCTGCAGGACTGGTGCGTGCGTGCCGAGGCCTCGGGCATCAAGGCCCTGCAAGAGTTCTCGCTGCGCCTGCGCAGCTATGCATAGCGCTTGACGGTCTGGCGATCACCAGTAGTTACGCCTAAAAGCAACACCAGAAAGCTCCCTTTTACGGGAGCTTTTTTACTTGGGTGTGCGATGATTCTGGTTTCGTTGAACTTGTCGAAGCGCCATGACTCAAAAAACCGCCATCTTGTTTGTCTGCATGGGCAACATCTGCCGCTCGCCTACCGCTGAGGGCGTCTTCCGCAGCCGCGCCGCTGCCGCCGGGCTGGGCGAAGCGCTCAGCATCGATTCCGCCGGGACCCACAATTACCATGTCGGCAAGGCGCCCGATGCGCGCTCCACGTCGTTTGCCGCCAAGCGCGGTATCGACCTGTCAACCCAGCGAGCGCGCCAGGTCGCGGCCGGTGACTTTGCCGCCTTCGACCATATTTATGCGATGGATGAAGACAACCTCGCCATGCTGACGGCGGCCTGTCCCCCAGAACATCGCCACAAGCTGGGCCTGTTCATGCAATACGCCAGCAAGTCGCCTTCGCGGGTGGTGCCCGACCCTTACTATGGCAGTGGGGATGGGTTCGACCGTGTACTCGACTATAGCGAAGATGCCTCGGACGGCTTGATCGCCGCGCTCAAAAATGGAAAGGCGGTGGCCTGATGCGCAATGTCACATTCAAGCATGCCAGCCTCCTGCTGGCCCTGGCCTGCGCGCTGCCCGTGCGGGCAGAGGCGCCGCCCTCGTATTACGCCACGCCGGCTTTCACCGACGGCGAGCGCCAGACGCGCCTTCAGGCCGCCTTGCCTGACGTCGACAAGATGTACACCGAACTGGCGGAGAAAGAACATCTGCCGGGTCTGATTTATGGCGTCATCCTGGACGGCAAGCTGGTTCACCAGCGCGCACTCGGCTATGCCAATCTGGAACGCAAGATTCCGGTGACCTCCGGCACGTATTTCCGTATCGCCTCGATGACCAAGAGTTTTGTGGCGATGGCGGCGCTCAAGCTGCGCGACCAGGGCAAATTACGGCTGGACGATCCGGTCATCAAGTATTTGCCGGAGTTGCGCAAGGTGCACGGCGCCACCTCCGATGCCGCGGTCATGACCGTGCGTCACTTGCTGACCATGACCACCGGCCTGCCCGAAGATAATCCCTGGGGCGATCGGCAGATGGCCCTCGACAATGTGGCGCTGGAAAAATTCATCAGCGGTGGCCTGAGTTTTTCGACCGCCACCGGGCAGAGCTTTGAATACAGCAATCTCGGTTACGTCATGCTGGGCAAGATCGTCTCGAAAGCGTCCGGCATGCGTTTCCAGGACTACGTGACGCGCCAGATCCTGCAGCCGCTGGGCATGCACAACACGGTATGGGAATACTCGCGCATTCCTTCGGACAAACTGGCGCTTGGCTACCGCTGGACTGGCAGCGCCTGGGACACCGAACCCATCCTGCACGACGGCGACGCCGCGGCGATGGGTGGTTTGATTACCACGATGGAAGACTTTGCCCGCTACGCTGCCTTCCACCTGGACGTGTGGCCGGCGCGCGATGGCGCCGAAACCGGACCGGTGCGGCGCGCGTCGGCGCGCGAAATGCAGTTGCCGCAAGCCTTTACCGGCCTCGCTGCCAACACCACTTTGGCCGGTAGCAAGACGCTCAATCCGAAAGTGTCGTTTTACGGCTACGGCCTGAACTGGGGCCGCGACAGCCGCGAGGTGGTGATCGTCGGCCACTCCGGCGGTTTGCCCGGCTACGGCAGCCAGTATCGCTTCGCACCCGATCATGGTCTCGCGGTGGTTGCCTTCAGCAACCTGCGTTACGCCCCCGTGTATGGACCGACCACCAAGGCACTTAATATGCTGATCGAGGACGCCAGGCTGCCGGCGCGCACCGTCACGCCGTCGCCTATCCTGCTGGCACGCCAGCGCCAGATTACCGAGATGATCCAGACCTGGGATCCGGCCATGTCCGCCAAGATCACGGCCGAGAATTTCTTCATGGATAAATCCCAGGCCGAGTGGACCGCCTTGTCGCGCGAGCATCTGGGCAAGATCGGCAAGATCGTCTCAGTCGGCACCCTACGTGCGGAAAACCAGTTGCGCGGCATTTATTCCCTGGTGGGCGAGCAGGGCACGATCGATGTGCGCTTTACCCTGACGCCGGAGCGCGAGCCCAAGCTGCAGGAGCTGGAATTCAAGCCGGCCAAGAAAATGTAAGGAGAAGGCCGGCAAGGCGCCGGCCGCAGCGCCGGCTATCGCCGACGAGCCAATAAAAAAGCCGCCCATTTGCGTGGGCGGCTTTTTCGGTACCGAAACTGAACGGTAATCGCGGACGATTACTTGATCTTGGTTTCTTTGTACATGACGTGCTTACGTGCCTTGGGATCGAACTTCATGATCTCCATTTTTGCAGGCATCGTGCGCTTGTTCTTGTCGGTCGTGTAGAAGTGACCCGTACCTGCGGTCGATTCCAGCTTGATTTTGTCGCGGCCAGTTTTTGCCATGATAGCTCCCTAATTAAACTTTTTCGCCGCGGGCACGCATGTCGACCAGCACGGCATCGATGCCGACTTTGTCGATTACGCGCAGACCGGCGTTGGACAGGCGCAGGGAGACCCAGCGATTTTCCGATTCTACGAAAATACGACGATTTTGCAGGTTAGGCAAAAAACGACGCTTCGTTTTGTTGTTAGCGTGGGAGACGTTGTTACCAACCATCGGGCCCTTGCCAGTTACTTGGCAAACACGTGCCATAGCGCACTCCTAGTGAATATCCAAAATTGGAAAAAAGAGAGTATAGCGCGAAAAGCATCGCCGAATCAATGACTTGTGAAAAACAATTGTGTCACGAGCAATCACAAAATTTAACAATTGGGGATGCCTACAATTGACCGTGTTCCGCAAAGGAATGAATGTGGGGGCCCGCCACCACAAAGTGATCCAGCACCCGTACATCGACCAGCGCCATCGCCTGCACCAATGCACGGGTCAGCAGCAGGTCCGATTCGCTCGGCTCCGCCACGCCGGACGGGTGATTGTGGGCCAGCAGGACGCTGGCCGCGTTATGCGCCAGCGCCGCCTTGACCACTTCGCGCGGGTACACACTGGTGTGGGTGAGGGTGCCCTTGAACATTTCTTCTGAAGCAATCAGGCGGTTTTTGACGTCAAGAAACAACACTACGAAGGATTCATGCCGCTGGCGTCCCAGCTGCATGCGCAGGTAGTGGCGCACGGCGTCGGGCGAGCCCAGGGCCTCCCCGCTGACAAGTTGCTCCGCAATGGCGCGCTGGGCCAGCTCCATCACAGCCTGTAATTGTGCATACTTGGCCGGCCCCAGGCCGTGCACGGCGGCGACTTTGCCCAGACTCGCGCTGAACAGGGCGCTGATGGAGCCGAACTCGTGCAGCAGGTCGCGTCCCAGCTCCACCGCACTGCGCCCCTTGACGCCGACCCGCAGGAACACCGCCAGCAGTTCCGGGTCGGAGAGGGCGCCCGCGCCTTTGCGGATGAGCCGCTCGCGCGGGCGTTGCTGTTCCGGCCAGTCCTTGATCGCCATGCGTTCTCCCTGGATATGCATTGTGTGCATTAACGGCGCGGTTTGCGCCCTCGTGGCTTACAATATCGGTTTGCATGCAACCGCCAAGCTCATGTCTACCTCACCACCTGCCGTCGTTACCGAGTCGGCTTACCTGACCCTGCATTATCGGCTCGCCACAGCGGACGGTACTGATCTGATCACGACGTTTGCCGGGAACCCGGCCACCTTGATGCTGGGCCAGGGCCAGCTGGCGCCTTTCCTGGAGCAAGCCCTGCTGGGCATGCCCGAAGGCGCGCACCAAACCTTCAACCTGGCCCCGGCGCAAGCTTTTGGCGAACGCAACCCGGAACTGGTGCGCAGCGTCTCGCGCGCTACCCTGGACGAAAATTCCGTGCCGGGTGCGGATTACCGCATCGGCGACCTGGTTGACTTCGCGGCCCCGGCCGGTGGCCGCTTTGCCGGCGTGCTGCGCGAGCTGGGCGAGGAATCGGCGCTGTTCGATTTCAACCACCCGCTGGCCGGGCAGTCGCTGCAATTCGAGGTCAAGCTGATCTCCGTGCTGTAAACATAAACACAGGAAGCATCATGGATAGTGAAGTCCTTCTCGCCCAGCCCCGCGGTTTTTGCGCCGGCGTCGACCGTGCCATCGAAATCGTGGAACGCGCGCTGCAGCAGTTCGGCGCCCCCATTTATGTACGCCACGAGATCGTCCACAACGCCTATGTGGTGGAAGATTTGCGCAACAAGGGCGCCATTTTCATCGAGGAACTCGATGACGTCCCGGCCGGCAATACGCTGGTGTTTTCCGCCCACGGCGTGTCCAAGGCGGTGCGGGCCGAAGCCGAAGCGCGCGGCCTGACCATTTTCGATGCCACCTGTCCATTGGTGACCAAGGTGCACATGGAAGTGGCCAAGATGCGGCGCCAGGGTTGCGAGATCGTCATGATCGGCCACGACGGCCATCCCGAAGTCGAAGGCACCATGGGCCAGACCGAGGAAGGCATGCACCTCGTGGAGACCGTCGCCGACGTCGCCACCCTGCAAGTCGCCAATCCGGAATCGCTGGCGTATGTGTCGCAAACCACCTTGTCGGTGGATGACACGGCCGACATCATCGCGGCCTTGAAGCAAAAATTCCCGAACATCATCGAGCCGAAAAAAGGCGATATTTGCTACGCAACAACAAATCGCCAGGAAGCCGTGAAATTTATGGCGCCCCAGGTTGAAATAGTGATCGTCGTAGGCAGCCCCAACAGCTCCAATTCCAACCGCCTGCGCGAAGTGGCGGAAAAGAAGGGTACCCCGGCCTATATGGTCGATAACGCGTCCCAGATCGACCCGCAATGGCTGGTCGGCAAGCTGCGGATCGGTGTCACCGCCGGCGCCTCCGCACCGGAAGTGCTGGTACAGGCGGTCATCGATCGCCTCAAGGAACTCGGGGCCCGCAGCGTGCGTGCGCTGGAAGGTGTCGAGGAACATGTGACCTTTCCGCTGCCCAAAGGGCTCGACGGTCTGAAGGTCAATACGGCCTAAATCACTTTGTTTATTGTCGGCAAAATAATATTCGGAAGCGCCATGATTTTCCGATATTAGTTTTTTCGATTCCTCGCTATGATGGCGACGCTCGGAATGTTTGTCTGCAGTAAGCAGCGTTGTGAACGAAGCGGCGTCAGGCCAGGAGCGGCACTGCGGGGAGACCTTCCCCGGGTGCCGTTTTTGTTATCAAATGAAATGAGGCGTATTACATGGATACCTTTATCCAACAGATTATCAATGGCCTCGTGCTGGGCAGCATGTACGCGCTGGTCGCACTGGGTTACACGATGGTGTACGGCGTTTTGAACCTGATTAACTTTGCCCATGGAGACGTCTTGATGATCGGTGCCATGGTCGGCCTGTCGATCCTTAAATTGCTCGACTCCATTGCGCCCGGGCTACCCGGCTATGTGGATCTGATGATCGCGATTGCCGGTGCCATTCCGGTCTGCATGATCGTCAACGTCATCATCGAGCGGGTCGCTTACCGCCGCCTGCGTAACGCCCCCCGCCTCGCTCCCCTCATTACCGCCATCGGCATCTCGACTCTCCTGACCACGTTCGCGATGATGATCTGGGGCCGTAGTCCACTGTCCTTCCCGCAACTGCTTTCCTCCGAACCCATCGCGGTCGGCGGCGCCGTGATTTCGCAGACCCAGGTGCTACTGCTGGCCCTGGCGGCGATGGCCATGGCCGGCCTGGTGCTGCTGGTGGAAAAAACCAAGATGGGCCGCGCCATGCGCGCCACCGCCGAGAATCCCCGTGTTGCCGGGCTGATGGGTGTGGATTCGAACAGCGTCATCGTCGCCACCTTCGCCATCGGCGCCGCGCTGGCCGCGATCGCCGGTGTGATGTGGGGCGCGAATTATTCGTCCATCCAGTTTGCGATGGGTTTCCTGCCCGGCCTGAAAGCCTTCTCCGCGGCAGTGCTGGGCGGTATCGGCAATATCTACGGCGCCATGATCGGCGGCATTTTGCTGGGCCTGATCGAGGCGCTGGGCGCCGGCTATATCGGCGACCTGACCGGCGGCTTTCTGGGCAGCCACTACCAGGACATCTTCGCCTTCGTGGTCCTGATTATCGTGCTCACGATCCGGCCTTCCGGGATCATGGGTGAACGCGTCGCCGACCGCGCCTAGTTGACCAGAACACGACCGAGAACAGACAAAGGAACATCATGGCTCTCCTCACTTTCGACGCCGACCATCATCCGCGCAAGGCTTACACCAGCATGGGCGTGCTGCTGGTCGCGCTGCTGATCTTCCCTTTCATTGCCCAGCAGTTCGGCAATTCCTGGGTGCGCATCATCGACATGGCGCTGCTCTACATCATGCTCGCGCTCGGACTGAACATCGTGGTCGGCTTTGCCGGCCTGCTCGATCTCGGCTACATCGCGTTTTTCGCGGTGGGGGCCTACCTGACCGGTTTGCTTGCCTCGCCCCAATTTGCCGCCTTGCTCGAGTCGGTGGTGAACCAGTACCCCATGCTGGGGGAATGGCTGATCAGTATCTTTGGCGAGGAAATCAAGCAGAGCGGCATCCACCTGTCGGTCTGGGTGATCGTGCCGCTGGCTGCCGCGGTCGCCGGCTTCTTCGGCGCCTTGCTGGGCGCCCCGACCCTGAAATTGCGCGGCGACTACCTGGCCATCGTGACCCTGGGCTTCGGCGAGATCATCCGCATCTTCATGAACAACCTGAACGATCCGATCAACTTCACCAACGGTCCCCAGGGTATCAACCTGATCGATCCGATCCGCATCTTCGGCGTCTCGCTGGCAGGTGAGGCCGGCTCCAAGGCCACCGTCTACATCGGCCCTTACGGCATGCCGTCCGTGAACGCCTATTACTTCCTGTTCCTGTTCCTGTGCATCGCCATCATCTTCGTGACCTCGCGCCTGCAGCATTCGCGCCTGGGCCGTGCCTGGGTGGCCATCCGCGAAGACGAAATCGCGGCCAAGGCCATGGGCATCAATACCCGCAACGTCAAGCTGCTTGCCTTTACCATGGGCGCCTCCTTCGGCGGCGTGGCCGGCGCCATGTTTGCGTCCTTCCAGGGCTTTGTTTCGCCGGAATCGTTCTCCTTGACCGAGTCGATCGCGGTGCTGGCGATGGTGGTGCTGGGCGGTATCGGCCATATTCCCGGCGTCATCATGGGCGGCATTTTGCTGGCGGCTTTGCCGGAGGTGCTGCGCCACGTGGTTGAACCGATGCAGAACGCCATCTTCGGCCACGTGCTGATCGAAGCCGAAGTGCTGCGCCAGCTGCTGTACGGCCTGGCGATGGTGCTGATCATGCTGAACCGTCCGGCTGGCCTGTGGCCCTCGCCCAAGCATGAAGACCGGCCCGATGCGGCAGAGACCAACAAGCGCAATGGCTTTCCTGCCTGAGCCGCAAGGATTTTGAGATGAGCGAACAAACCATTCTCCATATCGAAGGCGTCAACAAGCGCTTCGGCGGCCTGCAGGCGCTGACCAATGTCGGCATCAAGATCATGAAGGGCCAGATCTATGGCCTGATCGGACCGAACGGCGCCGGCAAGACCACCTTTTTCAACGTCATTACCGGGCTGTACCAGCCTGATACCGGCACCTTCGAGCTGGCCGGCAAGCCGTACTCGCCGTCGGCGCCGCACGAAGTGGCCAAGGCCGGGATCGCCCGTACCTTTCAGAACATCCGCCTGTTCGGCGAGATGACCGCGCTGGAAAACGTGATGGTCGGCTGCCACGTGCGCACCCACCAGGGCGTGTTCGGCGCCGTGTTCCGGCACAAGGCGGCGCGCCTGGAGGAAGCGGCGATTCGCGCCCGTGCCCAGGAGTTGCTCGACTTCGTCGGCATCGGCGCTTACGCCAAGCGCACCTCGAAGTTCCTGTCGTACGGCGACCAGCGCCGCCTGGAGATCGCGCGCGCCCTGGCCACCGATCCGCAACTGCTGGCGCTGGACGAACCGGCCGCGGGCATGAATGCCACCGAAAAACTGGCTCTGCGCGAGTTGCTGGTGAAGATCAAGGAGCAGGGCAAGACCGTGCTGCTGATCGAGCATGACGTGAAGTTGATGATGGGCTTGTGCGACCGCATCACGGTGCTGGAATACGGCAAACCCATCGCGGAAGGCTTACCAGCCGACATACAGAAGAATCCGGCTGTGATTGAAGCCTACCTGGGAGGTGCTCACGCATGAGCGACAACATTCTGAAGATCCAGGGCCTGAAGGTCGCCTACGGCGGCATCAAGGCGGTCAAGGGCATCGACCTGGAAGTGAACAAGGGCGAGCTGGTCACCCTGATCGGCGCCAACGGCGCCGGCAAGACCACCACCTTGAAGGCCATCACCGGCACCCTGCCGCCGTGCAATGTGGACGGCGTCATCAGTTACATGGGGCAATCGCTCAAGGGCGCCAAGTCCTTCGAGCTGGTGCAGCGCAAGCTGGCCATGGTGCCGGAAGGGCGGGGCGTGTTCACCCGCATGTCGATCCAGGAAAACCTGCTGATGGGCGCCTACACCCGTGACGACAAGGCCGGGATCGAAGCCGATATCGAGAAGTGGTTCGGCGTGTTTCCGCGCTTGAAGGAACGCGCGGCGCAGATGGCGGGGACCTTGTCGGGCGGCGAGCAGCAGATGCTGGCGATGGCGCGCGCGCTGATGAGCCATCCGAATCTGTTGCTGCTGGACGAACCGTCGATGGGGCTGTCGCCTATCATGGTCGAGAAGATTTTTGAAGTGATCCGCAGCGTGCACCAGCAGGGGATTACCATCTTGCTGGTCGAACAGAACGCCAAGCTGGCGCTGGAAGCGGCCAATCGCGGCTATGTGATGGATTCGGGCGCGATCATCATGAGCGGGAATGCCGAAGACATGCTGCACGATCCGCGCGTCAAGGCGGCATATTTAGGCGAATAAGCCGGTCAGGCGAGGAGCCCTTCAGCAAGCCGATGCGGTTCCGGCTTACCCATAAAAAAACCCCGCAGCGCGGGGTTTTTGCTAAGCAGCCAAACGGCACCGCTTATTCAGAATTACTTCTTGGCAGCTTTGGCAGCAACGGTCTGGGCAGCCTGGGTGAACTGGTTCACTGCGGCGCTGACGTTGGTTTCCAGAGCCTGGCTGGCTTGCTTGGCGGTCTTGCTCAGCTGCTCGTAGCCGGCGTTGGCGTTGCCGACGGTAGCTTTGATCAGGGCAACGACGTTTTCCGAACCGGCTGGTGCGTTCTTGCTGACTTCGTCAACCAGCGAGATCACCTTGCGGTTGGTTTCGGCGATTTGCTCTTCAGCAGCTTTGGTGAACTCAGCCTGGGTGCCGGCAGCGATAGCGGCCAGTTGACGGCTGTACGAGATGGCTTTCTCGGTGTTCGGCTGGGCCTGGGCTGCGCTCAGGGCGAAGAATTCTTGTGGGTCCTTGGCGGCCAGCAGCTGACGTGCGGTAACCGACGACTCTTCCAGCGATGCCTTGGCAGCGGTGATGTTCAGTTCGACCAGCTTTTCGATGCCTTCGAAGGCTTTCGAAGTCAGCGACGAGAAGATGGCGAATTGCGATTCGAAATTGGCTTTGGTGGCGTTCGAGAACTGCTCAGGGATTGCAAACATGTATTTTCTCCAAATATTGGTTGATCGTGCGACGATAAATGCTGCGTTGAACCGGTGAAGCAGATGAATCTTGTGGTGCAGGGGCTGAACTTTGATATTGTGCAGCGCAACAAAGCCCATTTTAATGATTTTCAGACCAGTGTCAAGCGAAATTTGTGCAGTGCACCAAAGCTCTAAAGTTTAATTTCAGGCAATATTGCGAGTCGCAGGTCAAGGTTCGCCAAGCCGCTGAAAACAGCCCTTTCTCATAGGTAAATTGATGATCGGAAACGGCAATCGGAAGCCCATGCTATGCTCGCCGATCTCGCTGCCAAGGCGAACCGGACCCTTTCGCCACGCTGCGGCGTCGTGCGTATTTATTGATATATGTCAAACCAACCATTAAAAAATGTTGCGGCGCGCCAAGGTACACCCTGGCTTTCTCCGATACCTATTTTTTTCGTGCTGCTGTGGAGTACGGGATTTATCGTCGCCAAGTTCGGCCTGCCCTACGCGCCGCCGCTGACCTTTCTCCTGCTGCGCTGTGTTTCCGTCCTGCTGGTGCTGGTGCCGGTGGTGTTGGTCTGGAAAGCACCCTGGCCAGTCGGCAGCATCGGTCATATTGCGATTGCCGGCTTGCTTCTCCAGGCGGGCTACCTCGGCGGCGTCTGGTGCGCCATCAAGCTGGGTATGCCCGCGGGCTTGTCGGCCTTGATCGTCGGCATGCAACCCATCTTGACGGCAGCTGCCGCGCCGCTGATCGGCGAAAAAGTCCGGCCCCTGCAATGGCTGGGACTGCTGTTCGGCCTGACTGGCGTGGCGCTGGTGGTGTATGCCAAAATTAATCTGGTCGGGCTGTCCATGCCGGCCATCCTGTTTTCGGTGATGGCGCTGCTGTCGATTACCGCCGGCACGATGTATCAGAAGCATTTTTGTCCGCGCTTCGACCTGCGCACGGGCACCGTGATCCAGTTTGCGTCCACGGTGGCGGTGCTGTTGCCGCTGGCCTGGCTGTTCGAAGGGCTCGACAGCAGCTTGAGTTCGGTCGCCTGGACGCCGCGCTTCATTGGCGCGCTGATGTGGTCGGTATTCGCCCTGTCCATCGGCGCCATCTTTTTGCTGTTTAAGTTACTGAGGCGCAGCGACGCGACCCAGGTCACCAGCTTGCTTTACCTGACGCCGCCGACCACGGCGGTGATGGCCTGGATCATGTTTGGCGAGGCCTTCAGCCTGCTGGGTCTGGCAGGCATGGTGGTGGCTGTCATCGGCGTGGTGTGTGTCGTTAAAAAATAGACCCAGGTAAAAAATAGACCCAGGTAAAAAATAGACCCAGGTAAAAAATAGACCCAAGAGGAAAATATGATCACAAGTGCACAACAAGAAGCTGTCGATGCCGCCATTACGTCGCGCCGCTCGATCCGCGCCTTTCTGCCGACCGAGGTCGCGCGCGACGACATCGCGCAGATTCTGGAAGTGGCCGCGCGCGCCCCGTCCGGCACCAATATCCAGCCGTGGAAAGTCACGGTGCTGACCGGCGCGGCGAAAACCGCCTTGTCGGATGCGATTCTGGCGGCCCACAACGATCCGGCCGTGGCCAAGGCCCACGTGGAAGAGTACGCCTACTACCCGCGCGAATGGGTGGCGCCGTATATTGACCGCCGCCGCAAGGTGGGCTGGGATTTGTATGCGCTGCTGGGTCTTACGCGTGAAGACAAGGCCGGCATGTCGGCCCAGCATGGCCGCAACTACCGCTTTTTCGACGCGCCTGTCGGGCTGATCTTTACCATCGACCGCATTCTGGAGCAGGGTTCCTGGCTGGACTACGGCATGTTCTTGCAGAACATCATGGTCGCGGCGCGCGGACGCGGTCTCGATACCTGCCCGCAGGCAGCGTTCACCCAGTATCACCGGATTATCGCGGAGCACCTGCAATTGCCGTCCGACCAGATGGTTGTGTGTGGCATGGCGCTGGGCTTTGCCGACCCCGACAAGATCGAAAATTCCCTTGTGACCACACGGGAACCGTTGCCCGGCTTTGTTCGTTTTCTGGAATAAACGCGTACACTGTCGCTATGCAAGGAGCGGCCGTCTGCACAGCGTTGTGCCAACAGCAAAAGACTTCCTCCGAATGTTAAATTCACTTGCGGTTGCCGGGTGCTTTGCTACACTCAGCAAGGTTCAGTCTGTTCGCTTCAAAGGATTTTCAGATGTATAAGTTCGTGTTAGGCGCCTTCGCTTCGCTGATGCTGGTGATGACGCCCCCCGCCGATGCCAAAGTAGAGCGCAAGCATGCTGCCAAGACGCAGAAGCAGTCGGCCGCGAAGTCCCCCAAGGGCGCTCGCTCCGCCAAGGCCGCCAAGCCGCGCCAGCGCCGTGAAGTTGCCGCGCGTGTCAGCAACCGGCCGACGGCCAGGGTGGTGCGCCGCATCGTCACGGTCGACGGCAAGCCGAAGGTGGAATACCAGCGTGTGATCGTGGCCGGCTCGCTGCCGGAACGGCCGCGCATGAGCGCCGGCGACCTCGCCGGGCTCAATCTCACGCGCGATCCGCTTGACCTCAAGTCCAGCGTCGCCTTCGTGCTCGATCAAAACAACTCCGAGATCCTGTTCGACAAGAATTCCAATGTCGCCTTGCCGATCGCCTCCATCACCAAAATGATGACGGGCCTGATCGTGGTTGAAGCCAAGCTCGACATGAACGAAGTCATCACCATCACCGATGACGATGTCGACCATGAGAAATTCACCAGCTCGCGACTGCGCGTGGGTTCCCAGATGACCCGCGGCGACCTGCTGCACATCGCACTGATGAGTTCGGAAAACCGCGCCGCCGCCGCGCTGGGCCGCAACTATCCGGGCGGAATCTCCGCCTTTGTGGAAGCGATGAATGCCAAGGCGCGTGCGCTGGGCATGAACGATACGCGCTATGTGGATTCGAGCGGGCTGTCGAGCAAGAACGTGGCGAGTGCGCGCGACCTGGCCAAGCTGGCCATGGTGGCCTATCATCAGCCGCTGCTGCGCCAGTTCTCGACCGACCCCAAGTCGACCGTTGACGCCGGCGGTCGCATGATGCATTACAACAATACGAACTATCTCGTGGCCATGCCCGACTGGGATATCGGTTTGCAGAAGACCGGCTTCATCAATGAAGCGGGGCGTTGCTTGATGATGCAGACCATCATCCAGGGCCGCGCGGTCATCATGGTGTTTTTGGATTCCAAGGGCAAGCAGTCAAGGACTGCCGATGCGGGCCGGGTGCGGCGCTGGCTGGAGGCTTTGCGCCCGGCGGCGATCAGTCAGGCAGCGGCGCCGGTGGCGCCGGTCTCGACACCGTAATCACGCGGGTGGGTTGGGCACCCTGCTCACTACGCGTCCTTTTGCGGTGGGCAGGGGCTGCCCATCCTACGGGTTGTATCCCAGCGTCGCGGAAATCTGGCTGGCGGTGGTGACCAGATCTTCCAGCCACTCTTCCTGCAAGCGGTCCGCGGGCGCCGAAATCGACAATCCCGCAATCAGCTTGCCCGAATCATCATGAATCCCGGCTGCCATGCAGCGCACGCCCAGTTCCAGCTCTTCGTTATCGCGGGCGTAGCCGCGTGAACGCACCAGGCTCAGCTCCCGCTCCAGCTTGACCAGATCGGTGATCGAATTCTTGTTGTGCCCGGCCAGCCCGGTGCGCGTGGCGTAGGCCCGGATCGCTTTCGGCTCATCCACCGACAGGAACAGCTTGCCGGTCGAGGTCAGATGCAGCGGACCGCGCCCGCCGATCGCGCGCACCACCTGCATCCCGGAACGCTCCGAAAACGCGCGGTCGATATACACGATCTCGTCGCCCTGACGTACGGACAGATTGATGGTCTGCTGGGTTTTCTTGTGCAGCGAGCGCATGAAGTCGAGCGCCGCTTCACGCACCGACAGCCGGCTTTTGACCACGTTGCCAAGTTCCAGCAGGCGCATGCCGAGGCGGTAAGTGCCGGGCTCGACCCGGTCCACGAAGCGGGTAATGACCATGTCGTTGAGAATGCGGTGCGCGGTCGAGGGATGCAGTCCGGATACTTTGGACAATTCCTTCAGGCTGACCGGGTCGGTGTAATTGGCCAGCGCGTCCAGCAGGGCAACCATGCGCTCGATCACCTGGATCGAGGTCTTGGGGGCTTCGACAGATTCAATTTTCATGATGTGGTTGGTGCAGTGCAGTATTTATATAAACTCTTTATACCACAATGTGAAAAGGAATGGCAATTTCCATCCGTAGAGCAGCAGTTCTGGTGTTGCGCGCCCGGGCCGGGGCATAATGTGGTCACCGTGCAAATGTGGGCATGGTGCACATCGTGGAAAGAAGTATGACCCAGCCTGTCAGCGAATTCAAAAGCAAGAGCGGCCTCCAGCGTATCGTTGCGGCCACCGGATACTCGATCGAAGGCCTGCAATCAGCCTGGCGTCATGAACATGCCTTCCGCCAGGAACTTGTCGTGGTGGTGGTCGGCACTATCGTAGCGCTCCTGCTCCCTGTGTCGGCCTTCCAGAAACTGTTTCTGATCGCGACCCTCGTCTTCATCCTGATTATCGAACTCATCAATTCGGCCATCGAGGCTGTGGTGGACCGGGTGTCGCTGGAGCGCCATCCGCTGTCCAAGAACGCCAAGGATTTCGGCAGCGCCGCCGTGCTGCTGGCCGTGCTGATCTCGGCCGCGTCCTGGGCTGTGGTGCTGTTCAACCGCTTCTACTAGGATTGCGCTGATTTTGCCCCTTCCTTATGCGCCAGACGCATAAGGAACCGCGAAAGCATTCCTTCGCTTTCCCTGTACTCCACCGTATTCTGGTGGTCGAGGAGGCGGCATCTCATGGAACTCTTTCCGGAATTTCAAGTCATTATCGTGCCCGGGCTGCATAACAGCGGACCGGGGCATTGGCAGACGCGCTGGCAGCAGCGCCATTCGGAGTTTGTCCGGGTGCGCCAGGACGACTGGGATCATCCCTACTTGCCGGCCTGGTCCGCGCGGCTCGATCAGCTGCGCCGCGCCGACCCTCGCCCGGTGCTGCTGATTGCGCATAGTTTCGGCTGCCTGACGGCGGCGCACAGCATTGCCCGCGACAGCCGCGGCGTGGCCGGCGCCTTGCTGGTGGCGCCGGCTGACCCGGACAAGTTCGGCGTCGTTCATCTGCTGCCCGCGCTGGCGCTCGATTGCCCGACCATCATGGTGAGCAGTGCGAACGATCCTTGGATGACTGCTGGCAAGGCCGCGTTGTGGGCGCGCCGCTGGGGAAGCGAGCTGATCGAAGCCGGGCCGCTGGGCCATATCAATGCGGAGTCCGGCCTGGGCGACTGGCAGAACGGCCTCGACTATTTACACGATCTGGCCGAATTGGCGCACAATACGTCGCTGGCCATTTCGACATGATTTTTTTGCCATGATGGCGATCCGCTTAATTTCGATCCGCTTAACCACTACGATGAACGATTGGAGATCACAATGACTTTACGTTTGGGCGACACCGCTCCCGATTTCGAGCAGGACTCTTCGCAAGGGACGATCAAGTTCCACGACTGGGCCGGAGACTCGTGGGTTGTGCTGTTTTCGCACCCGGCCGACTTCACGCCGGTCTGCACCACCGAACTGGGCCTGACCGCCAAGCTCAAGCCGGAATTCGACAAGCGCAACGTCAAGGCGATCGCCTTGTCGGTCGATCCGGCCGAGCAGCATCGCAACTGGATCAAGGATATCGAAGACACGCAGCAGACCGTGGTGGGTTTCCCGATCATCGCCGATGCCGACAAAAAAGTCGCGGCGCTGTACGACATGATTCATCCGGAACAGTCGGTGACCGCGACCGTGCGTTCCCTGTTCGTGATCGATCCGAAGAAAAAGATCCGCTTGTCCATCACCTATCCGATGAGCACCGGCCGCAATTTCGACGAAGTGCTGCGCGTGATCGATGCCTTGCAGCTGACCGACAGCCATTCGGTGGCCACGCCAGGCAACTGGAAGGATGGCGACGACGTCATTATTCCGCTGACCGTGCAGGATCCGGAGGTGATCAAGCAGAAGTATCCGAAAGGTTTTACTGCCGCGCGCCCGTATCTGCGCGTCACGCCGCAGCCTAACAAGTAATTGGACTTGTCACAGCGGTTTTCCACCGCTACCTTTTATTCCGTCATCCCGCCATGGGGGCCGCCGAGGCCGGGGATGACGGCGCAACCACCGCTGAACCTCCCCATACCACCCCACGCATAAGCAAATAAGCTTTCCATCGTTTGAAATACGCTTGAGTCCCTTTACCCTTGCAGCTACTTTAGGGACTCTCATGCTATTGACTTATATTGCTTCTGGTTTCGCTGTCGGCTTGCTGGTCGGGATGACTGGCGTCGGTGGCGGCTCCTTGATGACGCCGCTGCTGACCATCCTCTTCGGCGTCTCGCCCTCGGTCGCGGTCGGCACCGACCTGGCCTTCGCCTCGATCACCAAATCGGCCGGCACCTTCACCCACCGCCTGCGCGGCACTGTCAAATGGGATGTTGTCAAGCTGCTCTGCATGGGCGCCTTGCCCGCGGCCGTCCTCGCCACCCTGGCACTCAAGCATTTCGGCACCGTCAACAAGGAACTCGGCCAGATCATCCGCTACTCGATCGCCGGTTCGGTCCTGCTGACCGTGGTCGCGCTGCTGTTCAAGGCCCGCATGCTGGCCTGGATTAATGCGCGCCCGGAACGCCAGCTGCAGGGCAAGCCCCTGGCGGCGGCCACCATTATTTCCGGCGTCCTGCTCGGCACCCTGGTCACGATCTCGTCGATCGGTGCCGGCGCCATCGGCGCCACCATCCTGGTCATGCTGTATCCGCGCTGGAGTTCGGCCGAAGTGGCAGGCACCGACATCGCCTACGCCGTGCCGCTGACCGCCATCGCCGCCTTCGGCCACTGGTGGCTCGGTTCGATCAACTGGGAGTTGCTGGGCAGCCTGCTGGTCGGCTCGCTCCCCGGGATCACCATCGGATCCTGGTTCGCCCGCGCCGTCCCCGAGCGTTTCCTGCGCGGACTTCTGGCAATGACCCTGACTGGCGTGGCGGCAAAGCTCGTTTTCTAGTGGAAATAAGGCGGCCGCCTCCCTAAGGACGAAAAACGCTTATGCAAATGAGAATTTGTTCGTTTGCTTTATTACATTCGGGTCATATTATTGCGTCTTGATAGACGAATTTGTAATAAGAAGGGTTGTCATGTCCTCACCTGTGCAGTCGAAAGCGCCACCGTACCGGGTCATGCCCGGCTTCGGTTTGTCGCTCGGCTTTACCATTTTCTACCTCGCGCTGATCGTTCTGATCCCGTTATCGGCGGTCTTCCTGAAGACCTTCACGATGACCTGGGAAGCTTTCTGGGGTGCGGTCACCTCAGACCGCGTGATGGCGTCCTACCGGCTCAGTTTCGGAGCCTCGCTGATTGCCGCCAGTATTAACGTGGTGTTTGGCGGCATCGTGGCCTGGGTTCTGGTGCGCTACAACTTCCCCGGCAAGCGGATCGTTGATGCTTTGGTCGACCTGCCGTTCGCGCTGCCGACCGCGGTGGCCGGCATCACGCTCACCGCCCTGTATTCGTCGAACGGCTGGATCGGCCGTTATCTCGAAGTGATCGGCCTGAAGGTAGCCTTCACTCCGCTGGGCGTGGTCATCGCCCTGACCTTCATTGGTTTGCCCTTTGTTGTGCGCACGGTCCAGCCGGTGCTGGAAGACGCCGAGCGCGAACTCGAAGAAGCCGCCGCCAGCCTCGGTGCGAGCTCCTGGCAGACTTTTTCGAAAGTGGTGTTCCCCTCGGTGATGCCGGCCCTCTTGACCGGCTTCGCGCTGGCTTTTGCGCGCGCCACCGGCGAATACGGTTCGGTCATCTTCATCGCCGGGAACATGCCGATGGTGTCCGAGATCACGCCGCTGTTCATCATCACCAAACTCGAACAGTACGACTATGCCGGCGCCACCGCGATCGCGGTCGTGATGCTGCTGGTGTCCTTCGCGCTGCTGTTGACGATTAATCTGCTGCAGGCATGGACCCGCAAGAGGACAGGCAAGAAATGAGCGCCGTACTGAATACTCTCCCGGGCGCAGCAAAACCTCCTGCGCCGCCCGCCGCCGCTCCCGCGCGCCGCGGTGAACTGCCTGCGGTGTCGAACGTGCTGGAACCGGCATGGGTGCGCCGCGTGCTGATCGGCGTGGCGCTGGCCTTCCTGACCCTGTTCCTGTTCGTGCCGCTGGTGGCCGTGTTTGCCGAGGCTTTCAAGAAGGGCTGGCAAGCCTACGTGGCCGCGGTGATCGATCCGGATGCGGTGTCGGCTATCAAGCTGACGCTGATCGCGGCCTTCATCTCGGTGCCGCTTAATCTGGTGTTCGGCGTGTGCGCGGCCTGGTCGATCGCCAAGTTCGAGTTCCGCGGAAAGAGCATTTTGCTGACCCTGATCGACTTGCCGTTCTCGGTCTCGCCGGTGATCTCGGGCCTGATCTATGTGCTCATGTTCGGCGCCCAGGGCTGGTTCGGACCGTGGCTGCAGGCGCACGACATCAAGATCCTGTTCGCGGTACCGGGTATCGTGCTGGCCACCGTGTTCATCACCTTCCCATTCGTGGCGCGCGAACTGATCCCGCTGATGCAGGCGCAGGGCAGCGAAGAAGAAGAAGCCGCGCTGGTACTGGGCGCGTCGGGCTGGAGCACCTTCTGGCGGGTCACGCTGCCGAATATCAAATGGGGTCTGCTGTACGGCGTCATCCTGTGTAATGCACGGGCGATGGGCGAATTCGGCGCGGTGTCGGTGGTGTCGGGCCACATCCGCGGCGAAACCAACACCATGCCGCTGCAGGTCGAGATCCTCTACAACGAATACAACTTCGCGGCCGCCTTTGCCGTGGCCTCGCTGCTGGCATTGCTGGCGCTGGTGACCCTGGCGATCAAATCCTTTATCGAATGGCGTTTGCACGAGACCGATCCCGTCGAAGCCGAAGCACGCAATCTGGAGCACTGATCATGACGATCGAAGTCAAGAACATCAATAAGCGTTTCGGCGAATTCGTCGCCCTGGACAATGTCTCGCTGCAGTTCCCCAACGGTGAACTGACTGCCTTGCTTGGGCCTTCGGGCTGCGGCAAGACCACGCTGCTGCGTATTATCGCGGGACTTGAGCATCCCGATTCCGGCCAGGTTCTGCTCGACGCCGAAGACGCCTCGGCGCGCCACGTGCGCGAGCGCCAGGTCGGCTTCGTGTTCCAGCACTACGCGCTGTTCAAGCACATGACCGTGTTCGAAAACGTGGCCTTCGGCCTGCGCGTCAAGGCGCGCAAGGACCGTCCGAGCGAACAGCAGATCCGCCACAAGGTCCAGCAGCTGCTGGAACTGGTGCAGCTGGACTGGCTGGCCGATCGCCATCCGCCGCAGCTGTCGGGTGGACAGCGCCAGCGTATCGCCCTGGCGCGTGCCCTGGCCGTGGAGCCGCGCGTGCTGCTGCTGGACGAACCTTTCGGCGCGCTCGACGCCAAGGTACGCAAGGAGCTGCGGCGCTGGCTGCGCCGCCTGCACGACGACCTGCACGTGACCAGTATCTTTGTCACCCACGACCAGGAAGAAGCGCTGGAAGTGGCCGACCAGGTGGTCCTCATGAACAAAGGGAAGGTCGAGCAGCTCGGCGCGCCGGACCAGGTCTACAACAACCCGGCGTCGCCGTTTGTCTACGGCTTCCTGGGTAACGTCAACCTGTTCCACGGCCGTGTGCACGAAGGCGTGCTGGCCAGCGGCGACGCCAGCTTCACGGTGCCGGATCACGCCCAGGTGCAGAACAGCCAGGGCATCGCCTATGTGCGTCCGCACGAACTCGATGTGGACCGCTACACCCCGGGCGCCGAAGGCATCGTCGTCAAGCTGCGCCGCGCCCACGCCATCGGTCCGCTCGCGCAGCTGGACCTGGAACGCGCCGACAACCGCGAACTGATCGAAGCGGTGATTCCGAACGAGCGTTTCAGTTCGCTGCAGCTGAAAGAGGGCGAGACCCTGGTGGTGCGTCCGCGCCGCATGCAGGTCTTTGTCGACCAGGGAGCGGCGATATGAACTTCCAACAACTGCGCTCGATCCGCGAAGCCGCACGGCGCGGCTACAACCTGACCGAAGTGGCCAATGCCCTGTTCACCTCGCAGCCTGGCGTGAGCCGCCAGATCCGCGAGCTGGAAGAAGAACTGGGCGTCATCATCTTTGAACGTAACGGCAAGCGCCTCACGGGGCTGACCGATCCGGGCAAGGGCATCCTCAAGATCATTGACCGCTTGCTGGTCGAAGCCGAGAACCTGCAGCAGGCCAGCATGGAATACGCTGGCCAGAGCAGCGGTACCCTGACCATTGCGGCGACCCACACCCAGGCCCGCTATGCGCTGCCGAAAGTGGTGCAATCGTTCCGCAACGATTTTCCCGAGGTGCGCATCGCGCTTCAGCAAAGCGCGCCGGATCATATCGCCGAATGGGTCCTGTCGGGCAAGGCCGACATCGGCATCGCGACCGAAGGCCTGTCGCAGTTCCCCGACCTGGTGTCCTTCCCGTGCTACCGCTGGAGCCACCTGATCGTGGTGCCGGACGGGCACCCGCTGCTGGCACGTTCGCCGATCACGCTCGAAGACCTGGCCAACTACCCGCTCATCACCTATGACGTGGGTTTCACGGGCCGCAGCCATATCGACGCCGCCTTTGCCAAGGCCGGTGTGCGGCCGGACATCGTGCTGACCGCGATGGATTCGGACGTCATCAAGCAGTACGTGAGCCTGGACATGGGTGTGGGCATCGTCGCCTCGATGGCGTTCGACCATGGCCGCGACAAAGGATTGCGCGCGGTGGAAGCGTCGCACCTGTTCGCACCGAACGTGACGCGGCTGGCGGTGCGCCGCGGCGCGTATCTGCGCGCGTATGCCTACCACTTCATCGAGCAGTTCGCGCCGGAGGTGTCCAGGGCCGATATCGACCGCGCTCTCGACGCCGACGCGCCACGCGAAGCGGCCTGATACTGCCACAGGTCGGAACCCCAAGGGCCCCGACCTGGCAACGCAATCGCAATCGCTTGCAAATGCGAATGATTCTCGTTTATACTTGATTCTCCATCAGGTATTCAACCCCGCATAGCCCGCCGCCGCCAGCCAGTGCACACCGTCAAGGAAGCACCATGCCGCGCACGCCGCCCGAGAACTGCCATCATTTCCAGTTAGCCGAAAGCCACGTCGGCCACGTCAGCATCTGTCCCGATTGCGGGGTCGTCCACCTCGCGTTGAACCACATTACAGTGCGCCTGACGCCCGACGCCTTCCGCGCGCTGGCGGCCATGAGCGGCGAAGCGCAAGCGCGGCTCGATCACGTCGCCCAGGCCAGCGCCGCTGCCGCCGCCGTCATCGACGAGGCGCGCCACGGCCCTAATCTGCACTAGGAGCGGCCATGTGCGACCAGGATGCCAAACAGCCGCTCGCGCGTTTCTTCCCACCCGATGAAGCGGCGCGCTCCAGTGCCGGCTCGCGCCGCCAGCGCCTGTGGGAGCTGCCGCAAAATACCCACTGTCCCGTGATCGGCGTATGCCTGCCGCTTGGCCTTCTGCGCAAGCTGGTGAACAAGGGCGTGCGCGGCCAGGCGCTGGCGGACGATTACGAAATCCACGTTGGCGCGGTCGCCGAATGCGCCAGCCGCAACCGCATCTCCAACCTGCTGCAGGAAGCGCTCGACCAGCGTTACGCGCTGGTGCTGCAGCGCTTTCGCGCGGCGCGCAGCGGGGAGGCGGTGATGGACCTGTGGCGCCAGGCGATCGCCGCGGGCGACGTGGCAGGCGCCTTCTGGGCCGCGCTGACGCATGCGCGCAGTGACTTCCTGGTGCAGGACACCGTGCTGCGCGAGATGCACATGATCCAGCACCAGGCCGGGGCCACCACGCGCGTCGACCAGGCACGCTATGTGGAGATGCAGCAGTCGCACGCCGCCATGGAAGCCGAACTGGCGCAATGCCGCCAGCGTCATGCGCGCACCCTGGCGGACAAGGCGCGCGAGCTGGAAACCGTGCAGGCGCAGCTGATGCGTGCGCGTGCCGAGGTGATGGCGCGCGACAGCCGGCTGGCATTTTTGCAGGCCGACATGGAGGAGCTGGCGGCCTCGGTACCGGAGCTGGAAGCGCGCACGCGCCTCAAGCGCAAGCTGGAGGAAGCAGGCGAGCGCTTGCAGGCGCGTGATGCGCAGGTGGCGCAGCTCAAGCAGCAACTGGCTGCGGCCACGCGCCAGCTGGACGAGCCGCGCGTGGCGGCGGTGGAAGCGGCCGCCGAGGTGGCCGAGCTCCCGGTGGAACTGGCCGACAAGACCTTGCTGTGCGTGGGCGGGCGCAGCGCCAGCGTGGCGAGCTATCGCTGCATGACCGAAGAAACCGGGGCGCGCTTCGCCCATCACGATGGTGGGCAGGAGCATGGGGCGGAGCAGCTGGAAGCCAACCTGGCGGCGGCGGACCTGGTGATCTGCCAGACCGGCTGCATCAGCCACAACGCCTATTGGCGCGTAAAGGAGTACTGCAAGCGCACCGGCAAGCAGTGCGTGTTTGTCGAGAACCCGAGCAGTACGAGTTTTTCAAGAGGGTTGAAGCAGATCGCCATTGCGATATCGTGAAGTCTGCGTCACACCCGTAGGTCGGAAAAGCGGAACGCGCCTTCCGACGTGCTACGGATGATGTCGTGGCGGCGCACGCGTGGAACGTCGGAAGGCGCGTTCCGCTTTTCCGACCTACAAAAGCAATGAGCCGGTGGCGTCAGGCGCCGGGATTGGTGATGCGGGCATGAATCGCATCGATGGCTTTCACCACCTCCGCCGACAACTTCACTTCAACCGCATCAATATTCTCTTTCAACTGCGCCATCGTGGTGGCACCGATGATCGTGGACGTCACGAACCAGCGCGAATAGCACCACGCCAGCGCCATCCCGGTCGGCGTCATGCCATGCGCACGCGCCAGTTCCACATACTCTTTCACCGCCGCCAGCACGCTCGGACGCAGGTAGCGCGGACTCCAGGTTGGCGGGAAGATCGTCAGCCGTCCCAGCGCGTTCGGATTGTCCAGGTACTTGCCGCTCAACTGCCCGAAGGCCAGCGGGCTATACGCCAGCAGGCTCACTTTCTCGCGGTAGCAGGTCTCATCGAGCAGACTGGTTTCGAAACCGCGTGCGGTCAGGTTGTACAGGTTCTGGATGGAGGCGATGCGCGGCAGGCCGCGCGTTTCCGACTGCTTGATAAATTCGTTGACGCCCCAGTTGCTTTCGTTGGAGACGCCGACATGACCGATCTTGCCGGCGTCGATCAACTGCCCCAGCGCGGCCAGGGTGTCTTCGATCAGCACCGATGGCCGTTCTTTCGAAGGGTCGAAGGCGTTGGCGCCGAAGATCGGCACATTCCGGCTCGGCCAGTGCAGCTGGTACAGGTCGATATGGTCGGTCTGCAGGCGGCGCAGGCTGTCCTCGACCGCAATGCGGATATTCGCGCCGTCCAGGTTGTTCTTGCCGCCCCGGACCCAGTGCATGTTCGGATTCGGCCCGGCCACCTTGGTGGCCAGCACGATGTCGCCACGCCGGCCATTGTTCTTGAGCCAGCTGCCGATGTGGCGCTCGGTGGCGCCCTGGGTTTGCGGACGCGGCATCACCGGGTACATCTCGGCCGTGTCGATGAAGTTGATGCCGCGGTCGAGCGCGTAATCGAGCTGGCTGTGGGCGTCCGCTTCGCTGTTTTGTTCGCCGAAGGTCATGGTGCCGAGGCAAACGGTGGAGACCTTCAGCGCCGTGCTGCCGAGCTGCTTGGTGATCATGGGCTCTTCTTCCTCAGCGCCTGCGCGCATTCGCGGATCAGGCCGGGACCGCGGTAGATCAGGCCCGTATAGAGCTGCACCAGCGAGGCGCCCACGGCGATCTTTTCCTTGGCGTCGGCCCCACGCATGATGCCGCCCACGCCGATGATCGGCAGCGCATCCCCGATCTCGCGCTTGAGTGCGCGGATGACGATGTTCGACATGTCGAATACCGGCTCGCCGGAGACGCCGCCCACTTCCTGGCCATAGCGCTCGCGATCGACCATACGATGGCTCAGGGTGGTGTTGGTGGCGATGACGCCATCGACCTTGTGGCGCAGCAGGGCGGCGCCGATATTCTTGATCTGCTCGCCGTCCAGGTCGGGCGCGATCTTCAGCACCAGCGGCACATAGCGCTTGTGCTGGTCGGACAGGCGTTGCTGCGCCAGCTTGAGTTGCGACAGCAGCGCATCGAGCTCGGAGCCGCCTTGCAGCTGGCGCAGGTTCTGGGTATTCGGCGACGAGATGTTGACGGTGACGTAGTCGGCGTAGGGGTAGACTTTCTCCAGGCACTTGAGATAGTCGTCGACCGCATTCTCGATCGGGGTGGCGGCATTCTTGCCGATGTTCAGGCCCAGCACGCCTTTCTTTTCCTGGAAATAGCGCGAGCGCTGCACGTTGGCGACAAAGGCATCCACCCCGCCGTTATTGAAGCCCATGCGGTTGATGACGGCCTGCTTGGAAGCGATGCGGAAAATGCGCGGCTTCGGGTTGCCCGGTTGTGGCAGCGGCGTCACGGTACCCACCTCGATGAAGCCGAATCCCAGTGCCGCCAGACCGTCTATGTAGGCGCCATCCTTGTCCAGTCCCGCCGCCAGTCCCACCGGATTGGGAAAGGTGATGCCCATGACCGTGCGCGGATCGGCCGCGGGTTTGCGCAGCGGCGCGGTCAAGCCCATGGCCGCGCCATTGCGCAGCAGCGGCAGGGTAAGGTTGTGTGCGGACTCCGGACTCAGCGTGAACAGCAGGGGACGGGCTAAGGCATACAGCAATTTCTGGGACATGGAATGCTCGGTTGGATGCGGGTAGGATGCGTGCGGTTTGCTTGTAGTGCGCATTCTACCGTGTCATGACGATTCCGCCCAGAACTGCCTATTTGTTAAGCAGGCCCCAGGCGCCGTCGATCCGCGCTTCCAGCGGCCGGAAATTGATCTTGTAGGCCATCTTGGGACTTTGCTCGATCCAGTAGCCAAGATAGACGAAGGACAGGCCCAGTTCATGCGCCTGGGCGATTTGCCACATGACGTTGTAGGTGCCGAAGGAGGCGCCCGGCACGTCGGGATCGAAGAAGGTGTAGACCGAGGACAGGCCATCGGACAGCACGTCGATGATGGACACCATGCGCAGCACACCTTCGGGATCGCGGAACTCGACCAGGCGGGTGTTGACCCGGCTTTGCAGCAGGAATTGCGCGTACTGGTCGCGGCTGTCCTGGTCCATGCCGCCACCCACATGGCGCGTGGTCTGGTAGCGCAGGTAGAGCGCGTAGTGCTCGTCCGAAAAGCTCAGGTTGGCGACGGTGGCAATCAGGCTGCCGTGGCGGCTCCAGGCGCGGCGCTGGCCGCGGCTGGGTTTGAACTCGGCGGCGCGCACCCGCACCGGAATACAGGCCTGGCAGCCGTCGCAATAGGGGCGATAGGTAAAGATGCCGCTGCGCCGGAAGCCATTCTTGACCAGCTCGGAATAGACATCGGCGTTGATCAGGTGGGATGGGGTGGCGACCTGCGAGCGGGCCTGGCGTGCATCGAGGTAGCTGCACGGGTAGGGCGCTGTCGTGTAGAACTGCAGCGTCGAGAAAGGCAGGTCATTTAAGTGCGTCATGCATTAGCTTTCGATGCGGCATGGTTGCGTTGCGACGGATCTATTGTAGCCAACTTTGGCCTTGGGGTTACATCCCCTTGTCCAGCGGCGCCACGGGTCGCCAATCGGCGATGCCCGGTTCGCCGATGGCGTGGTGCAAATGCTTCAGGAAGGCGGCGCGCGAGATCGGCGCCGCGCCCAGCGAGGCCAGATGCGGCGTCTCTTGCTGGCAATCGATCATGCCCACGCCGTGGCTGCGCAGGAAGGCGACCAGGTAGGACAGGGCGATCTTGGAACCGTCGGTGACGCGCGCGAACATCGATTCGCCGTAGAACATGCGGCCGACGCAAACACCGTAGGCGCCACCGACCAGTTCGCCATCGAGCCAGACTTCGGACGAGTGCGCATACCCCATCGCGTGCAGGCCGGTGTAGCCCTGGATGATGTCGTCGGAAATCCAGGTACCGGGTCCGTCCTTGCGGGGCGCGGCGCAGGCGCGCATGACGGCTTCAAAGTCGTGGTCGAATCTGACCTGCCATGGTCCGCCGCTGTGCATGCTGCGCTCGACCTTGCGCAGGGTCTTGCGCAGGCTGTCGCTGATGCGGAAGTCCTCCGTCATGAGCACCATGCGCGGATCGGTGCTCCACCACAGGATGGGCTGGCCTTCGGAAAACCAGGGGAAGATGCCGCGCTGATAGGCAGCCAGCAGACGCTGGGGCGACAAGTCGGCGCCGGCCGCCAGCAGGCCGGGCGCGTCGATGGTCAGCGCCTCGGAAACGTCGGGAAACGGGGAATGGGTCTCAAGCCAGGGGATCATGAATCAATCATAATTGCTCGATATGCGCATTGGGCGCACGATATCGTGAGTATGGAAACCGAAGCCCTCACCGTCCGGCAGTTTGACGCAGTCCGCGAAAAACAGTTCCAGGGTTTTGCGGATGGTGGGGAAAGCCAGCTCGTCCCACGGAATCTCGCTCTCGGCGAACAGCTGCACTTCCAGGCTCTCGACACCGGGTGCGAAATCGAGATTGCGCAGGCGCGCCAGGTAGAACAGGTGGACCTGGTGCACCTGGGCCACGTTGAGCAGACTGAACAGTTTGCCGATCTCGATATCGGCGCCGGCTTCCTCCTCGGTCTCGCGCACGGCGGCCTCGGCAGTGGTCTCATTGTTCTCCATGAAGCCGGCCGGCAAGGTCCAGAATCCCAGGCGCGGTTCGATCGCGCGCTTGCACAGCAGCACTTTGACTTCCTCGCCTTCCGGTTGCCAGACGGGAATCGAGCCGATCACCAGTTTGGGATTTTGATAATGGATGGCCTCGCATTGGGCACAGACATAGCGTGGCCGGTTGTCGCCTTCAGGAATAAGCAGGGCGACGGGGTGGGCACACTCGGAGCAAAATTTCATAGATAAATGGAGAAATGGTTTGCGTCTACTTTACACCGAATTGCCTTTGCTGTGCCGTCAGCACAATCCGGTGAAACGGGCGGCGGCGCTGATTTTGCCGCTGCTATCGCACACGCGGGAAGGATTAACATTGCCTAAACGTGTAAAGCGCCGTATAATGATTACATCAGACGCGGGGTGGAGCAGTCTGGCAGCTCGTCGGGCTCATAACCCGAAGGTCACAGGTTCAAATCCTGTCCCCGCAACCAAATTCGAAAAGCCGCCGGCCTTGCAAAGGGCCGGCGGCTTTTTTCTGGCTGGTCGCTTTTGGAGGCCGTGTTTGAGGCTCGCTTAATCCGATCCTTCCGGCGCATACTTGTCCGCCTGGCGCTTGCCGTTGACCCCATTGCTGCCCACATCCGGGGTCAGGGCCAGCATGCCGGTATTCCATTGTTCCCATTGCTGTTTCAGGCTGGCCAGCCGGTCCGGGAACTTGCGCGCCAGGTTGGCCCGTTCGCGCGGGTCGCGCGCCAGGTCGAACAGGAATTCGTTGCCCTTGATCTTGAGGTACTTCCAGTCGCCCTCGCGCACCGCGCGCTGGCTATTGTTCTTGTAGCGCCAGAACAGGGTGCGCGCCACCGTCGCGTCCCTGCCCAACAGCTGAGGCAGCAGGTTGATGCCATCGGGTGGATGCGACGCGGCCGCCTGGGTGCCGGCGGCGGCCAGCAGGGTCGGCAGCCAATCCATACTGATCGTCACCTGGTCGCAGACCCGGCCCGGCTTGATCTCATGCGGCCAGCGAATAAGGCAGGGCACGCGCACGCCACCTTCCAGCAATTCTGTTTTCTGGCCCGAGAACGGCCAGTTTTGCGAGAAGCGCTCGCCGCCGTTATCGCTGGTGAAGACCACGATCGTGTTGTCCGCCAGCCCCTTGCGGGCCAGCGTCTTGAGCACCTGTCCGATCGAGCTGTCCATCGCCTGTACCATCCTTGCATACGTTGGCAGGTTGCCGCCATCGTCATGCTGCAGGGTCGCAAGCTTGCTGGCGACGTCGGCATCCTGCGGGCCTTCCCAGGGCCAGTGAGGCGCTGTGTAGTGCAGGGAGAGGAAGAAGGGCCGGTGCCGCTCCTGCTGCTCGAGAAATTCGACGGCGCGCTTGCCCAATAGATCAGTGTAATAGCCGGCTTCCGACACCGGCGTTTCTCCTTCGTACAGATCCTCTGGGACGTTTGGCCCCACGCCGGGCTTGTGGGTAAAGTAGTCGATGGCGCCGCCGTAGTTGCCGTAGAAAGTGTCGTAGCCACTTTTGAGCGGGCCGAAATTGGGCAGCGAGCCCAGGTGCCACTTGCCGATCAGCGCGGTACGGTAGCCGGCCGCCTTGAGCAGCGACGGCAAGGTCGGGTGATCCGGCGGCACGCCATAGCTGTCGGACGGGCCGGTGATGGGTTCTTCCAGCCCGCCGCGCAGGCGATACTGGTAGCGCCCGGTGATGAGGCCGAAGCGCGTGGCCGAGCAGACGGCGGAATTGGCGTAAGCCTGGGTGAGGCGCAAGCCCTGGCTGGCCAGGCGGTCCAGCACCGGGGTGCGGAAATCGGTATTGCCGTACACCGACAGATCGGCCCAGCCCAGGTCGTCGGCCAGGATGAACAGGATGTTGGGTCTGGCGGCTGGCCTGGCCAGTGCCGACGGCGGCACAACGGCCAGGGTGGAAAGCGCGCCAACGATGGCGCGCCGGGTCGAGTTGATGGTCATGGCATCCCCCTGTCACTGCGGTGAGCCGGGGTATGCCGATGCTATCTGGAACGCCCGGAGCGGACTACGAACTCAACCATTGTAAACACTGGGCCAGAGCGTGCACACGGCAGCGCAAGAAATGGCGAGATTCAATGGCGAGATTCGCGGGCCGGTCACTTAGCAGCGTACGTGCTGCACCATCATCATTTGCCCGATATAGCCTTTCATTTCTTCGGTGATCCAGCTGCCAAGCATCAGCAACGGTTCGCGCGCATATGCATTGCGGATGCGTTCATGCGTGCCTGGATCGTCGCCCGCAAAGGAGCGCGTCATCTCCATCCATTGCCGCGCCAGCTGCTGCACGCCGGGGTTGTCCGGCGGCGTGCCGCGCTCGCACTCCTTGCGTACCTGGGCGATCAGGAGCGGCCAGTCTTCCGCATGGATGTGGTAGTTGGCCGCCATAAAGTCAAACTCGGCCGACAGCAGATAGGGTTTGAACAGCGACAGCCGCCAGCTGGAGAACGCCTGCTTGAAGTAAGCCTCGATCTCCGGCGTGATGCCGTTTTGCGCCCGCATCGCCGGCTCGTGCGCCTGCATGGCCAACAGGCGCACCATGAAATCCGGGTTCCCGCCGGTATCGCGCTCGAGCATGCGCATCCATTGCTGGGACAGCGCCTGCGGTTCTGGCTCGGTCGGCGCCACGCCCTGTTCCATCAGGGTGCGCAAGCGCGCCACCAGCGCCTCCCATTCGGCAATGCAGGCTGCATCCCCGGTCAGGAAAGGCAAGCGTTTCAATTCGTCTTTTGTGAAGTAAGTATCGTACATCGTCATCAGCTCCAAGGTGGTTAGCCAGGCAGCAAGGTCCGGTTCGGTACCGGCGGACATGTCGCGCTTGAGGCGCGCCAGCTGTTCGCGCAGCACTGCCGCCTGGTCGATCTGCCGGGTCAGCGCTGCAATCTGCTGGTCCAGGATGGTCGACAGGCTGGCGTCCGGGCTTGCCAGGTAGGTGCCGATGTCGGCCAGCTGCAGGCCGAAGCGCCGCAGGGCCTGGATCTGGTGCAGGCGGGCGATATCGCCGCCGTCGTAGAGCCGGTAGCCGGCATCGGTTCGCACCGAAGGAGTCAGCAGGCCGATGCTGTCGTAGTGGTGGAGCGTGCGTACCGTCAGGCCCGCGCGGCGCGCCAGTTCACCAATTTTCAGCTTCATCGTGCTTTCCCTTGTTCGAATGCGTGACCAAAGAATGAAGTCTGACGTCACGTCAGGGTCAAGGCCCCGTGTGAATTTATTTGTCGATGGCGGCCAGGCTTGCCCACAGGTGGGCCGCCGCCATGGTGCGGTGGGGCGCGTAACGCGCAAGCAGCGCTTCGGTGCGCGCCATGTCGGGCTTGGCGTCTTCGCCCAGCAAGTGCTGGAAGGCTGCGCGGATGGCGACATCGCCGTGCAGTGAACAGTCGGCGTAGCCATACCCGCGCAGCAGCGCGTAGTTGACCGTCCACGGACCGATGCCCTTGACCGCCAACAGAGAGGCGCTGATGGTGGCGACACTGTCGCCGCGGTGGAGCTTGAGCTGGCCGCTGTCGACCAGGGTCGCCAGGCGCAGCAGGGTCTCCGCCTTGGAGCGCGAAAATTTGCGCCTGGTGAGATCGTCCGCGCTCAGGCGCGCGGCGTCGGCTGCCTCCGGATAGCACCAGATGCCGCTGCTGTGCTGCCTCCCCGCTTGCAGAATGAAGGTGCGGCGCAGCGCGATCGCGAACGTCAGGTTGATCTGCTGGCCGATAATGGCCCAGGTCAGCGCTTCGAACACGGTAGCCGACTGCACGATGCGCAAAGCGCCCTGGCGCCGCGCCAGTGGGCCCATGAGCGCATCGTCCGCCACCGCGGCCAGGAAGGGCGCGGGGTCAATGCGCAGGCCAAGAATGTTGAGGAGAGCGTCGTCGAGCTGCACCTTGGTTGCGGCCGACAGTGGCGCATCGGCATGGATGCTGCACTGCGCCGCCGTGGGCGTGAGCGCGACATCGATCAGCACCGGCACACCGCCCAGCATGACGCCTTTGCGGATGCGGCCCGGCTCGACCTGTTCGGCCACGCCTTCGCTGTCGCGGCTGTGGAAAGCGAGGATGTCCGCGACGCGGAAGTCGGGCGGAAGCGGGAGTGTGATCTGCAAGCGCGAACCTTATTTGCGGGTGGGCGAGGCCGGGGCGGCGTCACGCGCGCCGAAGCGCGGCACAAAGCCGATCACCAGCGCCGTGCCGGCGATGACGACGACGGCCCCAGCGATGGTATGCCATCCGATGACTTCGCCGAGGAACAGGCTGCCCCACAAAATGCCAAACAGGGGGCTCAGAAAAGTGACCGTCAGCGCCGACGTCGGTCCCACATCCTGGATCAGGCGGAAGTACAGCAGGTAGGCGATGCCGCTGCACAGGATGCCGAGGGCCAGCGCCGCACCCATCACGCCCATGGTCGGCGCAGCCGGCTGCGGGAAGAAGGGCAGGAAGGGAATCGTCAGCAAGGTCGCGGCCCACATGCTGCCGTGGGCGTTGGCGTAGGGCTCGACGCTTTTGGCGGTCTTTGTGTAGATGCTGGCGATGCTGTAGCAGATGGTGGCGACCAGGGCCGCCGCGATGGCGAGCGAGGCGCCGGGACGCGTCGTGACCCGGTCGAAGCCGACCAGCACGGCGACACCGCAGGTGCCCAGCACCAGGCCCGCGGCAGTGCGTGGCGCGATGGACTGGCGCGACCACAGGGCGCCGATCAGCGCACCCCACATGGGCGCGGTGGCATTCAGGATCGCCATCAGCGAGGCGGACAAGGTGCGCGCGGCAAAGGCGAACAGCACGAAGGGCAGGGCGGAATTGATGAAGCCCAGGATCAGGTAGTGCTTCCAGTTGGCCGCCAGGTCCAGCCGCTTCTTGAGCACGATACCGACGATGGCGAGGAACAGCGCGGCGAAAGCGACCCGGTACTCGATCAGTACCGCGGGTCCCAGGATGGGCGCGGCGATGCGCATGAACAGGAAGGAGCTGCCCCAGATGGCGGCCAGGATGACAAGGCGGATAAAGCTCGTGGTGTTCATGTGGCTCCTGTTGAGCGTTGCTGCTGCGGGACGGCAGCGCTGGTGGCGCGCCGCTCCGCGATATTGTCGTGCAGCCGGTTGGGCTGCACTAGCCGCTTCTTGCTATTGCTTGCTATTCTTTGTGCGCTTGCTTATTTAACTGCGCAGAGAACACCGGTGGGCGCTTCCAGCGCTGCCGCATGCTGCACCTGCAATTCCGCCGGCACGCCGTTCTTGACCGCCGTCAGCTCGGCCAGGATGGAGATGGCGATCTCGGACGGCGTCTTGCTGCCGATGTACAGCCCGATCGGTCCGTGCAGCCTAGCCAGCTGCGCATCGTTCAGGTCGAACTCCTTGAGCCGCTCGCGGCGCTTGGCGTTGTTCAGGCGCGAGCCGATGGCGCCCACGTAAAAGGCGTCGGACTTGAGCGCCTCCATCAGGGCCAGGTCGTCCAGCTTGGGATCATGGGTCAGCGCGACCACGGCGCTGCGGTGGTCCAGGCGCGATTCGAGCACCAGGTCGTCCGGCATCATGTGCACCAGCTGCACGCCCGGCAGCTGCCAGCCGGCGCGGTATTCTTCGCGCGGGTCGCACACGGTGACGTAGTAGTCCATGGCGGTGGCGATCTGCGCCAGGAAGCGCGAGAGCTGGCCGGCACCGATGATGAACAAACGCCAGCGCGGGCCATGGATGGTGGTGAGCATGCCGTCACTCACGTTCTGCACGTCGCCCGCCAGTGCCGGCGTCAGCGTGACCGCGCCGGTTTGCAGGTCCAGGCGGCGCGCCAGCAGTTCGTGGCGGTCCAGGCGCGCCAGCAGCTCATCGACGCCGCTGGCGCTGGTGAGCGGCTCGATTGCCAGTTCGATGGTGCCGCCACAGGGCAGGCCGAAGCGATGCGCTTCATCGGCGCTGATGCCGTAGCTGACGATCTCCGGCACGGTGCGGGTGATGCCTTCGCTGCGTACGCGTTCGATCAGGTCGTCCTCGATGCAGCCGCCCGACACGGAACCGACTACGCGGCCGTCGTTGCAGATGGCGAGGGTGGCGCCGATCGGGCGCGGGCTCGATCCCCAGGTCTTGATCACGGTGACCAGCTGGCAGCGGTGACCGGCGGCGATCCATGCGGACGCGGTCTTGAGAACTTCGAGGTCGATGCTGTCCATGGGATCGAATATACTGGCGCTCCGAGAGTAGAGCGCGCGGTGGATAATGAGTAATGATACAAAAAAAGACGATGGCTCGCCGAAGTTCGGCCGATTGCTGATCGTGCTGGTGGCGGTGGTGGTGTTTTGCGGTGTGCTGACCTGGGTTATGGGGACGTTTTTTCCCAACTTCCCGAGCTGACGTCGGCGGTCCGTGGGAGTTCCGTAGGGCGGAACCCCAAGGGGTAGCACGCCTTCCGCCGTGCCACGCATGAGCAGGATGAGCCGCAGGGGCCTCAACCGTCGCACGGCGGAAGGCGCCTTCGGCTTTTCCGCCCTACGGTGCGTGCGCTTACTGCCTTATTTTTTCTTCTTGCCCTTGCAGATCAGCTGCAAGGCGCCGTCCGAGACGCTGTCCGGCACGATGTCTTCGGGATTGAACTTCTCGTACTTGATGCTCTGGATGACGGGCCCCTTGCCCATCGGCTCGGCGTAATACACCTGGCTGAGCAAGGTCGTAGTGCGCTCGCCGCAGGAGTACAGATGCAGCGCCTTCAGGGAACGATAAACGGTACCGTCCTGGGTGGTCTGCTCCGAGGGATACGACACCAGCGACCACACCTTCCAGCTCTTGTCGCTCTTGATGATGCTGCCCTTGTCGATATACGACTCGCCGCCGCCCGCCGGACCAATCCTGGTCCATTGCGCGGCATGCGCCATCAAGGGACAAAGGAGGAGGGCGAGCAGCAGCTTGTTCATGGCACCAGCGGCTTTTTGGCGGCTTGCCTGGCCTTGACGTCGGCAACCGCCTTGTCGATGGCGGCGACGCGGAAGGCCGTGGCCGGGTGATTGGCGACGTAGCCGTTCAAGACCGTGGCCGGGTAGGTGGTCGCGAGGCGCTTCCAGAACGAGGCGGCGCCGTCGATGTTGTAGCCGGCGCGCGCCAGCAGGTACACGCTGAGCGTGTCCGCGGCCGCGTCGACCTCCTGCGGCATGGCCTTGATGCCGCCGCTGCCGATCAGCATGGACAGGTCGGGACGCACCGCCATCAGGTTATCGATGATGCTGCCGATGGTGCTGGCGCTGCGCTGCGAGGTGGCGTGGCCCAGGATGTTATGCGCCATGCCCTTGGCCATCAGGTAGGCCAGTTCGTCATCCGATTGCGTGAAGTTGATCATGCCGCGCGTGACCATGACGCGCCCGCCGTCGGCGTAGGAATTGATGTTGTCCGCGTTGCCCAGTTCGACGCCGAAGCCGCAGGCGCGGGTGACGGGAATGGTGAGGTCGCGTTTCTTGTCGTCGCGTTCGATCTTCATCTCGATGTTGGCCTGGCTGCTGACCAGCGGTCCGAATACGGAGCCGGCCAGAGTCGAGGCATTCTGCCCGGTCGGCAGCGGCTTGCCACCGGCGGAGATCAGGCCGTCGCCGCGTTTCAGGCCGGCGCGCGCCGCGCCGCTGCCCGCCAGGACACCGGTCACCTGCAAGCGTTCGCCCATCTCGAAGGCGACGTGGGCGGCCTCATTGAATTCGCCGGGATAGGAATAGCGGTTCTTGGCGGTGAAGCCAAGCAGATTGCGGGCGTTCGACTTGCACAGTTCCGCGTTGTTGATCAGCAGGGGCGCGGCCACACGGTACAGGCGATCCTGCAGGGCCGCCATGCGGGTGAGGCTGTCAGCCGCGGCGGCCATGCGTGGGGTGAGGACGGGCTTGACCGGTTCGACCGGCGCCTTGGGCGGCGCGACGACAGGCGGCTCGGGCTGGACCGGACCAGGGGTGCTGCAGGCCGAAAGCAAAGCCGCCAGGATGATGGCGGGGACAGCCGGGCGCAGACCAGTAAGACGGGTCATAAAATCTCCATGTTTTTTTTCGAGGTACCTATTGTTTGCCGGTGCTTCCGAAACCGCCCGCACCGCGTTCGCTCGTGTCGAATTCTTCGACCACGTTGAAACCGACTTGCAGGACAGGTACCACGATCAGCTGCGCGAGCCGTTCCATGGGGTTCAAGGTGAAGGCGGTCTGGCCGCGGTTCCACGTCGATACCATCAACTGTCCCTGGTAGTCGGAATCGATCAAGCCTACCAGATTCCCGAGGACGATGCCGTTCTTGTGGCCAAGGCCGCTACGGGGCAAGATCATCGCGGCGTAGCCGGGATTTCCGATATGTATAGCAAGGCCAGTCGGGATCAAAACCGTTTGTCCAGGCTCGATCGTGATAGGTGCGTCGATGCAGGCACGCAGATCGACACCGGCACTGCCTGGCGTTGCGCGCGCAGGCATGTGTTCTTTCATTCGGGCATCGAGAATTTTTACGTCAATGTTTTGCATATAAAGCGATTTATTTGAGCAGGGAGCGCTGGGCGATGCGCTTGGCGATTTCGGAAATCAGCTGGCGCGCCAGGGTCAGCTTGTCGGCGCGTGGCAGCACGGTGTGGCCGGATTCGTCGAACAGGATGATGGTGTTGTCGTCCTGACCGAAGGTGTGGTGGCCGATATTCCCGACCAGGAGAGGGATGCCTTTTTTCTCGCGCTTGACGGCGCCGAACTCCACCAGGTTTTCCGACTCCGCGGCAAAGCCGACGCAGTAGGGCCAGCCGGACAGCGAGGTGGTGGCGGCGACTGACGCCAGGATGTCGGCGTTCTGTTCGAACTGCAGGTTCGGCGTGGCGCCGTCGTCCTGCTTTTTCATTTTCTGGTCGCTGGCATTGGTGACGCGCCAGTCGGCCACCGCGGCCACGCCGATGAATACGTGCTGGCCGCCGATATGGTTCATGACCGCTTCGTGCATCTGGCGCGCGCTCTGCACATTGGTGCGGCGTACGCCGTGGGGCGTGGCCAGCGCGGTCGGACCCGAGACCAGGGTCACGTCGGCGCCGGCTTCGCGCGCGGCGCGGGCGATGGCGTAGCCCATCTTGCCGGAGGACAGATTGGTGATGCCGCGTACCGGATCGATCGCTTCGAACGTCGGTCCAGCCGTGATCAGCACGCGCTTGCCCGCCAGGACCTTGGGCTGGAAGGAGGCGATCAGTTCGTCGAGCAGATCGAGCGGTTCGAGCATGCGGCCCAGGCCCACTTCGCCGCAGGCCTGTTCGCCGGCGGCCGGCCCGAAGATGCGCACGCCGTCGGCGCGCAGGGTGGCGGCGTTGCGGCGCGTGGCGGCGTTCTGCCACATCTCCACGTTCATGGCCGGGGCGACGAGCAGCGGCACCAGGGCCGGACGCGCCAGGCACAGGGTCGAGAGCAGGTCGTCGCAGACGCCGTGCGCGATCTTGCGCATGAAGTCGGCCGAGCAGGGCGCGATCAGAATCGCATCGGCCCCGCGCGTGAGGTCGATATGCGCCATGTTGTTGGCGATGCGAGGGTCCCACTGGTCGGTGTGGACCGGGTTGCCGGACAAGGCCTGCATGGTGACGGCCGTGATGAAGTGGGTCGCGGCGTCGGTCATCACGACCTGCACCGAGGCACCCTCCTTCGTCAGGGCGCGGCACAGTTCCGCCGCCTTGTAGCAGGCCACCCCGCCGGACAGGCCGAGGACGATTTTTTTACCTTTGAGGTCCATGGTCATGGCGCCCTCGCTTATTGCCGGTTGACGCGGCGCAGCTCGTCGTAGATGAACAGGGCGGCGCCGACGCAGATGGCGCTGTCGGCCACGTTAAAGGCGGGGAAGTGCCCGAAGCTGGCGAGGTGGAAGTCGAGGAAGTCAATCACGTGGCCGTACAGCAGGCGGTCGATGGCGTTGCCGATGGCGCCGCCCATGATCAGGGCCAGGGCCCAGCAAAACAGGCGCTGGCCGGCGTGCCGGCGCAGCATGTACACAATAAAGGCCACCGCGGCAATCGCGATCGCGGTGAAGAAATAGCGCTGCCACCCTGGCTGGTTTTTCAGGAAGCCGAAAGCGGCGCCCTGGTTATAGGCCAGCACCAGGTTGAAGAAGGAGGTGATCACCTTCTCTTCGCCGAACACGAACAGCTTGGCGATCGTGATCTTGGTCAGCTGGTCGATCAGGATCACGATGGCGGCGATGCCGAGCCAGGGTGTGAGACCGGCACTGCCGGTCGGCTTGGACGAAAACAGCGCTTTTTTCTTGGTTGCCATGGGGTTGGGTTTTTATTGTTGGTCGTGGAATCGCTCAGGCAAAGGCGCGCTTTTCGCCGCTGCCGAACAGGTTGCTGACGCAGCGGCCGCACAGGCCCGCATGGTCCGCGTGGGCGCCGACGTCGGCGCGATAATGCCAGCAACGCTCGCATTTCGGCGCACTGGAGGCGGTGACCGCGATCGCTTCCTCCGCTTCGCTGGCCACTTCCACGGCAGCAGCCTGCGAGGTGATGAAGACGAACTTGAGATCGTCGTCCAGGCTCGCCAGCAGCTGGTACTTGGCGGTGGCGGCCTTGATGGTCAGTTCGGCCTGCAGGGACGAGCCGATGGCGCCCGACACGCGCAGTTCTTCGAGCTGCTTGGTGACGTCGGCACGCACGGCGCGCAGGGCGGCGAACTTGTCGAGCAGGGCGGCGCCGTCCGGCACTTCCGGCAGGCTCCAGAAGGTCTGGGTGAAGATGGTTTCGTCGCTGGCGGCGAAGGCGTCGGGACCGGCGAACACGGCCCACGCTTCTTCGGCAGTGAAGGAGAGCATCGGGGCCATCACGCGCAGCAGGCTTTGCGTGATGTGCCACAGCGCGGTCTGGGCCGAACGGCGTGCTTTGGAGTCCACCGCGGAGGTGTACAGGCGGTCCTTGAGGATGTCGAGGTAGAAGCCGCCCAGGTCTTCCGAGCAGTAGTTCTGCAGTCTGGAGACGACCGGATGGAATTCATAGCGCTCGTAATTGCCGGCGATGTCCGCCTGCAGCTGGCCCATGGCGGCGATCGCGTAGCGGTCGATCTCGAACAGCTCGGCCACCGGCACCGCGTGCTTTGCATGGTCGAAGTCCGAGGTATTTGCCAGCAGGAAGCGCAGGGTGTTGCGGATGCGGCGATACGATTCGGTCACGCGCTTGAGGATCTCGTCGGAGATCGACAGCTCGCCGCTGTAATCGGTGGAGGCGACCCACAGGCGCAGGATGTCGGCGCCCAGGGTGTCGTAGATCTTCTGCGGCGCCAGGGTGTTCTGGAGCGACTTGGACATCTTCTTGCCTTCGGCGTCGACCGTGAAGCCGTGCGTGAGCAGGGCCTTGTAGGGTGGACGGCCATTCAACATGGAGGACGTCAGCAGCGAGGAATGGAACCAGCCGCGGTGCTGGTCCGAGCCTTCCAGGTACAGGTCGGCCGGGAAGTGCGACTGGGCCGCGTGCGAACCGCGCAGCACGGTCTGGTGGGTGCAGCCGGAGTCGAACCAGACGTCCAGGGTGTCCTTGTTCTTGACGTACATGTCGGCGTCCTCGCCAAGCAGGTCCCTCGGCTCGATGGCGAGCCAGGCGTCGATGCCTTTTTCTTCGAACAGTTTGGCGACCTGCTCCAGCAGCTCTGGTGTGCGCGGGTGCAGCTGGCCGGTTTCCTTGTGCAGGAAGAAGGCCATCGGCACGCCCCACTGGCGCTGGCGCGACAGGGTCCAGTCGGGACGGTTCTCGATCATGCCGTGCAGGCGCGCCTGGCCCCAGTCCGGGAAGAACCTGGTGTCGGCGATGCCCTTGAGCGCGGTCTCGCGCAGGGACGGTCCGCCATCCTTGGGCGTGTTGTCCATGCTGGCGAACCACTGCGAGGTGGCGCGGTAGATGATCGGGGTCTTGTGGCGCCAGCAGTGCATGTAGCTGTGGTCGAACATCTTCAGTTCGAACAGGGCGCCGGCGTCCGTCAGGGCGGCGCAGATCGGCTTGGAGGCTTCCCAGATGGTCAGGCCGCCAAACAGGGGCAGGGTCGAGGCGAACTTGCCGTCGCCCATGACCGGGGTCAGGATGTCGTCATCCTTCAGGCCATGGGCCTTGCAGGAGATGAAGTCGTCCAGGCCGTAGGCCGGGGCCGAGTGGACCACGCCGGTACCGCTTTCGGTGGTCACGTAGTCGGCCAGGTACATCGGCGAAAGACGGTCGTAGAAAGGATCGGCCGCATGCAGCGGATGCTTGAAGGCGATGCCTTCGAGGGCCGCGCCCAGGCAGGTGGCAATGACGCTGCCTTCCAGCTTGTAGCGCTGCAGGCAGGACTCGACCAGGTCGGCCGCCAGGATCAGCAGCAGCGGCTTGCCCTCACGCTCGCTCTGCACCAGCGCATAAGTGATCTCGGGATGGACGTTGAGGGCCTGGTTGGACGGGATGGTCCAGGGGGTCGTGGTCCAGATGTTGATGAAGCCGTCGGCCGCGGGCAGGGCAGGCAGGCCGAAGGCGGCCGCCAGCTTGTCGTGCTGAGCGAAGGGGAAGCCGACGTCGATCGCCGGGTCGCGCTTGTTTTCGTATTCGACTTCCGCTTCCGCCAGCGCGGAGCCGCAATCGAAGCACCAGTTCACCGGCTTCAGGCCGCGGTAGACAAAGCCTTTGTCGAGCAGGGTGCCGAGCGCGCGCAGTTCATCGGCCTCGTTCTTGTAGGCCATGGTCATGTACGGGTTGTCCCACTCGCCCAGCACGCCCAGGCGGATGAAGTCCTTGCGCTGGCGGTCGACCTGTTCGAGCGCATAGGCGCGCGCCTTGCTCAGTACCTCGGCGGTCGGCAGGTTCTTGCCGTACTGTTTTTCGATCTGGATTTCGATCGGCATGCCGTGGCAGTCCCAGCCCGGTACATAAGGCGCATCGAAGCCGGCGATGGAGCGCGACTTGACCACCATGTCTTTCAGGATCTTGTTGACCGCGTGGCCCAGGTGGATGTCGCCGTTGGCGTACGGCGGACCGTCGTGCAGCACGAACATCGGACGGCCCTTGGCCGCCTTGCGCACGCGCTCATAGATCTTCTTGTCCTGCCATTGCTTGACCCAGCCCGGTTCGCGCTTGGCGAGGTCGCCGCGCATCGGGAACGGGGTGTCGGTCATGTTGACCGGGTATTTGCTGGCGGGCTTGGCGTCCTGCTTCTTCGCCTTCGGGGACGGTTCTGGTTTGCTGGTATCGGACATATTCTTCTTCAGTCTATTCTGCAGTAAATGCGTCTATGGATGCGTATCGGGTGTGTCCCAGGCTGGCCCCTGATTGGAACCGGCCTGGGAGCGCCTGGCGGCGTGTTGAAGCTGCTGGCCAGGATCAAATTCGGTCTGTGGCGGTCAGGGCGCCGGCGCGGCGCGCGAACCAGGCGCGTGCCATCTCGCCGTCGCGCGTGATGGCCTGGGTCAGGGTGGCCAGGTCGGTGTATTTTTCTTCGTCGCGCAGCTTTTTCAGAAACTCCACGCGCACCATCTTGCCGTAGCAGGACTGGTTGAAGTCGAACAGGTGCACTTCGAGCAGGACGAGGCCGCTGTCGTCGACGGTCGGACGCACGCCCAGGCTGGCGACGGCGGGCAGCGGCTGCTCACCGAGGCCGTGGACCTGGACCACGAAGATGCCCGACAGGGCAGGGCGGTGCGCCACGCGCAGGTTCAGGGTGGGAAAGCCCAGGGTGCGGCCCAGCTTCTGGCCATGGATCACATGGCCGGACATGGAATAGGGGTGGCCCAGCAGTTCCTTGGCCTGGGCGAAGTCGCCGGCGGCCAGCGCGGTGCGCACGGCCGACGAGGAGATGCGCTGGGCGCCCAGCATCACGGTGGGCAGGGTCTCGACATGGAAACCGTGCTGCTTGCCCGCTTCGATCAGCATGGCGACATTGCCGGCGCGCCGGGCGCCGTAGCAAAAGTCGTCGCCGACCATCAGCCATTTGACATGCAGGCCTTCGACCAGAACACGCTCGACGAAGTCCTGCGGCGTGATCGAGGCGAAGTGTTCGTTGAAGTGTTCGACGATGACCCTGTCGATACCGGCGTTCTCGAGCGACTCGAGCTTGTCGCGCAGGTTGGCGATGCGGTTCGGCGCCTTGGACATGTCGCCGGCGCGCCTGGCGAAAAATTCGCGCGGATGCGGTTCGAACGTCATCACGGCCGCTTCCAGGCCGAGATCGATGGCGGCGCCGCGCACGCGCGCGAGCAATGCCTGGTGGCCGCGGTGGACACCGTCAAAGTTGCCGATCGTGAGGGCGCAAGGCGCACGCGCCCTGTCGTTGGGAAGTCCCCGGAATACCTTCATAAGCTGGTCTTGGAATTGCTTTGAGTTACATCGAAATAAGAGATTATACGGTCAAAGCGAAAAAGCGCTGCCTGCAAGATGCAGACAGCGCTTTTTTTAACTTACGAACTGAGCTGGCTGACGCTCAAGCCATCGGATGATTGATGGCCATCACGAAGTAGCGGGCGATTTCGGCAGTGCCGTCGGTGCCGCCCACGCTCTTGAGCGTGGAGATGGCTTGCGACTTCTTGCCGGCCGCGGCGTAAGCCTGGCCCAGGCGCAGCTTGGCGTCTTCGGGACGCTTCAGGCCGCCGGCCTTGATGGCCGTTTCCATCAGCTTCAAGCCCTTGTCGGCCTGGCCGGCTTGTACCAGGCCATAGCCCAGTGCAACCAGACCGTCGTTATCGGTGACCTTGGTCAACGATTCTTCGGTAGTGGCGGCGTTCTTGGTCGAATCGGCCAGGGTCTTGTCGGCCAGATCCTTCAGACGCTGGTGACGGGCGGCATCCGCGCCCACGCCCAGCACGCCTGCCTTGTAGCCTTTTTCGATGATCTTGACCGCTTCGGCAGGGGCGCCGTCGCGCAGGACCAGCTGGGCCAGTTCCATGTACTCGTTCGGCTTTTTCAGCAGGTTGTTGGCCAGCTTGAGACGGTAGACATCCACGCTCAGACGATCGGCAAAGCCTTGCTTGCTCTGGATACGGTTGAGCAAGTCAGCCCAGTAGCTGGTCTTTGGATAGAAGGCGGCCAGCTTCTCGATGGTCTGCACGTAGCCGACCTTGTCGCCACTCTTGTTCTGCAGGTTGGCCATCATTTGCAGCTGGTCTTCCGGCGGAGTACGGCCGGCTTTTTCGTCGGCTTTTAGTTCGGCCGATACCAGGCGCGTCGCTTCCGCAGTGTTACCCATCGACATGTAGTTCTGGATCAGGTAGGCGCGCAGCTTCGGATCGTCGCGGTCCTTCAGGGAGCGCTGGATGGCCGCGTTGGCCTTGCCGAATTCCTTGGCGCGCATGTAAATGCCGATCAGGCCTTCGGAGAATTTCTCTTTTTCGCCACCGGACAGTTTGCCGGAGTCGATCAGTTTTTCAAACGAGCGGGCGGCGGTGTCATAGTCGCCAGCGGTGGAGGCCGCGGCGGCGCGCACGCGCTCGATCAGATAAGTTTCGTTGGGAGTCTTGCCGCCGACATTGTCGAGCTTTTTCAGCTCATTCAAAGCATCTTTGGCGCGGCCGCCCTGCATCATCTTCTGGGCAGCCTGCAAGGGGCCGCCGATTTCCGCGCGCACCGTTTCAGCGGCGTAAGCGGTGGACAGGCCGAGTACTGGGGTTGCTGCGGTAAAACCGATTGCGGCCATGGCGAGGCCGAGGTGTGCGAGACGAAACTTGATCATTGGTAATCTTTCAATCAAAAGCGAAACGGCAGGTTACCCTGCCGTGTCGACTATTAGCAATAGCGCTTACTGGAACTGCTCGTTACCGACCATGCCGATCTTGGTGACACCAAGACGTTGGGCAGTGGCCATCACGCCAGCGACATACTTGTAATTCACCAACTTGTTCGGACGCAGATGCACTTCAGGCTGATCCGGCATGCTTGCTACCGCATTCATTTTCGCTTCCAGGGCAGGGCGGTCAGGAACGACCACGTTATCCCACAGAATCGTGCCGTCAAAGTCCACGTCGATCGTGATGACCACCGGTGGCGCCGTTGGCGGCGGCGGGGTACCTACAGGCATGTTCAGATTGACCGAGTGATTTTGCTTCGGAATCGTGATGATCAACATGATGATCAAGACCAACATAACGTCGATCAAGGGAGTCATGTTCATTTCCATCATCGGTTCCGGATCCGCGCCGCCTGCGGCGGGCGCGCCGACATTCATACTCATGGTGTTTCCTTTTCTAATGTTGGAACCCGTGCCGCGGCCGCTCAAACTGCGACCGGCTGCGGCACTGAAGGAAGGCTTTTAACGGCCGCCGGTCTTGTCTGGCGGTTCGGTGATAAAGCCGACCTTCTGGATACCAGCACGTTGTGCCGTATAAATGACCTTGCCGACAAATTCGTAGCGGGTTTCCTGGTCGCCACGGACGTGTACTTCAGGTTGCGGCAGCTTCACCGATTCCTTCTTGAGGAACTCAAACAGCTCGTCCGTGTTGTTCAGACGGGTCTGGTTCCAGTACATGTCGCCTTCTTTGTTCACGACGATGTTGACCGTCGTAGGCTTTGGTTTCAATGCCTGATTGGTTTCCGAAGGAAGCTGGATCTTTTGCAACTTCAGAACCACCGGGCTCGTAATCAGGAAGATGATCAGCAGAACCAACATGATGTCGACAAGCGGCGTCGTGTTGATTTCTGACATGACTGCATCTTCTTCTCCGCTATCGGAGCCGACGCTCATGGACATGGTGATTATCCGATCTTTTTAGCGCCGGCAGCGCGGCCAGCTTCCGAAGTCGACATCGCGCCGGAGATCAGGACCGAGTGAACGTCAGCGCTGAACGAGCGGACATCTTCCATGGCCGACTTGTTGCGGCGAACCAGCCAGTTGTAACCCAGAACGGCAGGAACCGCGACGAACAGACCGAAGGCGGTCATGATCAGCGCTTCACCCACTGGACCTGCAACCTTGTCGATCGATGCGTTACCCGACATACCGATGGCGGTCAGTGCATTGTAAATACCCCACACGGTACCGAACAGACCGATAAACGGCGAGGTCGAACCGACGGTTGCCAGGAAGGACAGGCCATCTTGCAGACGCGACTGAACTTTGTCCACAGCGCGCTGGATCGACATCGTGACCCAGGTCGACAGGTCGATCTGTTCCAGCAGGGCGCCGTCGTGGTGCACGGTGGCCTTGGTGCCGGTTTCAGCGATGAAGCGGAATGGGCTGCCGTCTTTCAGGGCTGCCGAACCTGCAGCGATCGAGGAAGCTTTCCAGAATTTCTGGGAGACTTCAGCCGACTGCTTGAAGATTTTCATCTGGTCGATCAGTTTGGTGATGATGATGTACCACGAACCCATGGACATCAGCGACAGGATGATCAGGGTGCCTTTGGAAACGAAGTCGCCTTCGGCCCACAGAGCTTCGATACCGTAGGGATTCTTGACGGCTTCTTTTTCGCCGGCAGCGACAGCTGGAGCGGCTGGTGCTGCTGCTGCGTCAGCGGCTGGCGCTGGGGCAGGTGCTGCTGCGTCGGCTGCTGGAGCCGTTGCCGCTGCGGAAGCAGGAGCGTCAGCGAAAGCGGGGGCCGATACCAGCGATGCTGCTGCGGTGACCGAGAACAGGACAGCCGCCAGGACAGCGGACAAACGGGTATTCTTAAACATGCTTCCTCCAAATTTATAAAATAATCAGTTCGCTGAACGTAATGACAACGAAAATCACAAGGTGAGACTAACCAGCTGCCTCGGTTCTTATTCCAGCGTCCAGACGTATTGCATTTGCATCCACGCTTGTTCCGGTTTGCCGTCATTCATGCCTGGCTTGAAACGGCACTTACTGATGCCGGTCACTGCCGCTTTATCCAGATCGCGGAAACCGCTCGACTTCACGATCTTCGAATCGGCAACGCGGCCGTCGACACCGATCAGGAAAGACAAGGTCACCGTGCCGGTTTCTTCGTTGCGCAGAGAAGCTTTAGGCCACTCCGGTTTTGCGCAGGTGTTGAAATCGGCGACCGCTGCGACGCGGACTGGATTCGGGTTGGCTGGCGCTGCTGGTGCGGGCGCTGCCGGTGGAGCGGGACGGGACAGCTCGGTGGTAGCCGGCTTCACGTTCGTAGCACTCGCGATCGTGTTTTGCACCGGCGGCGGCTGCTGCACGTTCACCTCGACCGGTGGGATGAATGGAGGCGGAGGAGCCTTCATTTCCGGTGGCGGCGGCGGTGGCGGAGCATCCGGCGGTGGAGGCGGCTTCACCTCTTCGATGATCTTCGTTTCCACGGCTTCTGCCATCTTCGTGACCATGCGGGTGCCAAGACCGCTAACGATCCCCCAAGCCACCAATGCGTGAATCAGAATAACGACCGCAATGCCAGTGAAATTCTTCCCGGGGTTCTTCTCATGCGAAAAATTCATGCCTGCTTTCTCCAATACCAACTCTTTTTGTTGCTACTAAACCCACAAAACACGACATGACCAGGTCGTATCCGGGACGTCGGCGAATTATACCTACGAAATCATTTTTTACCATACATTTTTGCACCTCCAAATCGGTTCGATTCATGGGTGAAAACGAGTGTCAAATCCTGGGCTGCGGGCTTGACCTGCATCTCTTGATAAAAAACGCAATACACTGAACCCACCTCATTCTGATACATACTTGAGAACGATGCAATATGCGGGAAATACGGGGGTGCGCCAGTAGTTCTACATGTTGTAAGGCTGCCTCACCAAATATAGTTTGTTCGCGCCGTAGCGTTTATGTTGACTATATCGAGTTTCGGTCATGGGGTGCGTACTTTTGAAAGTCATTTTTGCGCATTCGGCGGCCTCGCTCGCATGGCTGTTTGCGCAGCGCCGGGCAGGTGCAACCGGGCCAGGCCGGCGAGACCTCCGGCGCGCCAAGCTATTCACTTGGCTAATGACTGTCATCACGTGAGCAATATAGCATAATCACGCGCGTCTCCTAGCACTTTTTGCGCGTGGATGGAGGATTCCTTTGCGCGGCGCTGGCAAGCTGGATTCTCGGACCCCGCAGCGCGTGGCGCAGGGCGGCGTGACGTTTCCTCCCAGGAAAGGAAGAGCGCCTGGCACCGTATGCAGAATCTGCATCAGGGGCCAGGCGCTTAATGTTTCCACCTGACAGTAAAGACGGCTGCCTCAGTTACGGTTGCGTTTCTCCCGCTTGCATTCCAGGCTGCTGATGACGTTGCCGTCGGGATCGACCGTATCCAGGTGGACGTCGAAGCCCCACAGCCGCGCCACATGCTTGAGCACTTCCTGGGCATGCTGATTCAGGGGCCGGCGCTGGAACTGCGTGTGGCGCAAAGTCAGGGCGCGGTCGTCGCGGGTGTTGACCTGCCAGACCTGGATGTTGGGCTCGCGGTTGCCCAGGTTATATTGTTCGGCCAGCTGCTGGCGCACGTAGCGGTAGCCGCGCTCGTCATGGATGGCAGAAATGGTCAGTTTCTCGTTCTTGTCGTCGTCCAGCACGGCGAAGAAGTGGAAATCACGGATCAGCTTGGGCGAGAGGTACTGGGCGATGAAACTTTCATCCTTGAAGTTGCGCATGGCAAAATCGAGCGCCGCCCGCCAGTCGGTGCCGGCAATATTCGGAAACCAGTCACGGTCCTCGGGGGTCGGGTTTTCGCAGATGCGCCGGATGTCGCTCATCATGGCAAAGCCCAGGGCATACGGGTTGATCCCGCTGTAGTACTGGCTGGTGGCGGGCGGCTGGTAGACCACGTTGGTGTGACTCTGGAGGAACTCCATCATGAAACCATCGCCGACGATGCCTTCTTTATAGAGCTCCTGCAAGATCGTGTAGTGCCAGAAGGTGGCCCAGCCCTCGTTCATGACCTGGGTCTGGCGCTGCGGATAGAAGTATTGCGAAATCTTGCGCGTGATGCGGACCATTTCTCGCTGCCAGGGTTCCAGCAGCGGCGCGTATTTCTCAATGAAGTAGAGCAGGTTTTCTTCAGGCTCGGGCGGAAAGCGCGGGATCACGATATTCGCTTCTTCCTCGTCGCGCCGCGGCACGGTGCGCCACAGGGCGTTGACCTGGGACTGGGCGTATTCCTCGCGTTCCTTCTGGCGCGCGTTTTCCTGGGCCATGGAGAGCTTGGCGGGGCGCTTGTAGCGGTCCACGCCGTAATTCTGCAGGGCGTGGCAGGAATCGAGCAGCAGCTCCACCGCATCGATGCCATGCCGCTGTTCGCATTCGGCAATGTAATTCTTGGCAAAGACCATATAGTCGACGATGGCGTCGGCGTCGGTCCAGGTGCGGAACAGATAATTGCCCTTGAAAAAGGAATTATGCCCATAGGCAGCATGGGCGATCACCAGGGCCTGCATCGTCAGGCTGTTCTCCTCCATCAGGTAGGCGATGCAGGGATTCGAGTTGATGACGATTTCGTAGGCCAGGCCCATCTGGCCGCGCTTGTAGCTCTTTTCCGTCGACAGGAAATGCTTGCCGAAGGACCAGTGATTGTAGGAGACGGGCATGCCGACCGAGGTATAGGCATCCATCATCTGCTCGGCGGTGATGATTTCGAGCTGGTTGGGGTAAGTGTCGAGGCCAAATTTCCTGGCCACGCGGCGGATTTCTTCGTGCGCATGCTCGATCAGGTCGAAAGTCCATTCCGACTGCTCGGGCAGGGCACGGGGGTTTTTCGGGTCTCTTGGCATTACTCTGCTCTCCGAGGTGCTATTTCGGCTGCTTCTTGAACAGCTCACGGAAGACGGGATAGATATCGGCCGGGGTCACGATTTTTTGCATCGCGAAGTTCGTGTGGTGATCGGTGACTTCGGCATATTGTTCCCACAGGTTTTGGGGCGGGCCGTCGGTAATCTCCACATAGGTGTAGTACTGCACCCGCGGCATGATGGTGTTAATCAGCAGCTGTTTGCAGAGCACCGAATCGTTATCCCAGTTGTCGCCGTCCGAGGCTTGCGCCACATAGCTGTTCCACTCGCCGCTGCCGAAGCGCTCCGCGATGATTTTATTGAGCAGATGCAGGGCCGAGGACACCACCGTGCCGCCCGATTCGCGCGAATGGAAAAACTCGTTTTCATCGACTTCCGCCGCCGCCGTGTGGTGGCGGATGAAGACCACTTCGATCTTGTCGTAAGCGCGTTTCAGGAACAGGTAGAGCAGAATGAAAAAGCGCTTGGCGGTATCCTTGCGGCTTTCATCCATCGAACCCGAGACGTCCATGATGCAGAACATCACGGCCTGGGTCATGGGCTTGGGTACCTTGACCCGGTTGCTGTAGCGCAGGTCGAAGGGGTCGATGAAGGGAATCGCCAGCAGCTTGGTATGCAGGTGGTGGATCAGGTGCTTCAGTTCGAGCACGCGCGGGTCGTCCAGCGCCACGCCTTCCTCGAGCAGTTCGATCAGCTCGCGTTCGGCGTGCAGCACGGCCTTGCGCGAACTGCCGCCGACCGCAATGCGCCGTCCCAATGCGCCGCGCAGGGAACGCAGCACGTGGATATTCGAGGGCGTGCCCGACATATTGTAGCCGGCGCGCTGGTTCTTGAATTCCGTGGTGGCGGTCAGCTGGGTCTTGACCATGTTCGGCAATTCCAGGTCTTCGAAGAAGTAATTCATGAATTCTTCGCGCGAGAGCTCGAAGATGAAATCGTCCTCGTTGGTCTGGTCGCTATTGCCAGCCTTGCCGCGCCCCGATCCGCCGCCGCCCTTGGGCCGGTTGAACTGGTCGCCTTTCTGGTATTCCTTGTTTCCCGGGTTGATGGTTTCCCACACGCCACCATGGGCATGCCCGAAATTCGGTTCATTCACATCCTTGACGGGAATCGAGACCTTCTCGCCACTTTCAATATCGGTAATCGAGCGTCCCTTGATGGCGCGCCCGACGGCGTCCTTGATCTGGCTCTTGTAACGCCGTAGGAAGCGCTCGCGGTTGATCGCTGACTTGTTCTTGCCCTGCAAGCGTCGATCGATGAGGTAAGTCAAAACGGGCCTCCTGCCTTAAAACCATGTCCCGGCAAATTCAAGCCCCGCCTTTCCCGTATCGAGGAGAAGGGCGGGGGCGGACTTCGCCGGCCGTGTTATGACGACTTGCGTACACGGAGGTACCACTCGCACAGCAGGCGCACCTGCTTGGCGGTATAGCCTTTTTCCACCATGCGCGCCACGAAGTCGGCATGCTTGTTGGCGTCTTCGGCACTCGCTTTCGCGTTGAACGAGATCACAGGCAGCAATTCCTCTGTATTCGAGAACATCTTCTTCTCGATCACGGTGCGGAATTTCTCGTAGCTGGTCCAGGCCGGATTCTTGCCGCCGTTGGTCGCCCGTGCCCGCAGGCCAAAATTGACGATCTCGTTGCGGAAGTCCTTGGGATTGCTGATGCCGGCCGGTTTCTCGATTTTCTCGAGTTCGTTGTTGAGCGCATCGCGGTCGAAACTCTCGCCGGTGTCCGGATCGCGGAATTCCTGATCCTGGATCCAGAAGTCGGCAAAGGTCACGTAGCGGTCGAAGATATTCTGGCCGTATTCCGAATAGCTTTCCAGGTAAGCGGTCTGGATCTCCTTGCCGATAAAGTCCACATAGCGCTGGGCCAGGTGTTCCTTGATATACGAGAAGTAGCGCTGCTCGGTTTCGGGCGCGAACTGCTCGCGTTCGATCTGCTGCTCCAGCACATACAGCAGGTGCACCGGATTGGCCGCCACTTCGGTATTGTCGAAGTTGAAGACCTTGGACAGGATCTTGAAGGCGAAGCGGGTCGACAGGCCATTCATGCCTTCGTCCACACCGGCGTAATCGACATATTCGTGCATCGACTTGGCCTTGGGATCGGTGTCCTTCAGGTTTTCGCCGTCATACACCAGCATCTTGGAGAAGATGCTCGAATTTTCCGGGTCCTTCAGGCGCGACAGGATCGCGAACTGCGCCATCATCTTCATGGTACCGGGCGCGCAGGGCGCCTGCTCCAGCGAGGAATTGCGAATCAGCTTGTCGTAGATTTTGATTTCGTCGGACACGCGCAGGCAGTAAGGCACTTTAACGATATAAATCCGGTCCAGGAAGGCTTCGTTATTCCGGTTGTTGCGGAAGGTCTTCCATTCCGACTCGTTCGAGTGGGCCAGGATGATGCCGTCGAAGGGGATCGCGCCAAAGCCTTCGGTCCCCTTGTAATTGCCTTCCTGGGTGGCCGTGAGCAGAGGGTGCAAGACCTTGATCGGGGCCTTGAACATCTCGACAAATTCCATCAGGCCCTGGTTGGCCAGGCACAGGCCGCCCGAATAGCTGTAGGCGTCCGGATCGTCCTGGGCATAATCTTCGAGCTTGCGGATATCGACCTTGCCGACCAGCGAAGAAATATCCTGGTTGTTTTCGTCTCCCGGTTCGGTTTTTGAGATGGCGATCTGCTTGAGCACCGAGGGATAGCGCTTGACCACGCGGAACTGGTTGATGTCGCCGTTGAATTCGTGCAGGCGCTTGACGGCCCAGGGGCTGGGAATGGTGCGCAGATAACGGCGCGGGATGCCGTAATCCTCTTCGAGAATCACGCCGTCTTCTTCCTCATTGAACAGGCCGAGCGGCGATTCATTGACGGGCGAGCCTTTCAGCGCATAGAAAGGCACTTGCTCCATCAGGGTCTTGAGTTTTTCGGCGATCGAGGATTTGCCGCCGCCGACGGGGCCCAGCAAATACAGGATCTGCTTGCGTTCTTCCAGTCCCTGGGCGGCGTGGCGGAAATACGAGACGACCTGCTCGATGACTTCCTCGGTGCCGTAGAAGTCCTTGAAGGCAGGGTAAATCTTGATGACCTTGTTGGCGAAGATGCGCGACAAGCGCGTGTCGTTACGCGTATCGATGAGCGTGGGCTCGCCGATTGCCGCCAGCATGCGTTCCGGAGCACTGGCGTAGGTGAGCTTGTCCTTCTTGCACAGTGCCAAATACTCAGAGAGGGAGTACTCCTCTTCGCGGGTACGCTCATAGCGAGCTGCGTAGTTGTCAAAAATGGTCATGTGAATGTCCTTTAATGTGCTGTCACTACTTCACTGTCACTGGCGTCGTTTGGCTTGTTGTTCCCCACCATGCGCCGTCATGCACATGCCACCCTTGCTGCTTGAAACCGGTGGCTTGCTGCATGGCGTCTGCCAGGCCCTGGTCGTTGGCGTACTCCTTTTTGAACCGTCACGAACATTCCTTGTTCCAATTTTTTTGAAACAAAAAACGAATAACGATGTTTATTATTTTTCCGGATTATGTCCGGTGATTTGCGCATGCCGTCTGCGTCTTGTTACGCCTGATTTTGCCTAGGCTTTCGCCTATGAAATTTATTATGTGCCTAATAGTTCCGGAAGTCAAAGTAATGTAGTGTGAGCGAATGTAACGAATATAAGTCGTTGATTACTAACGATAAAGCCTCATGTTTACAGGATAAAACGGTGTCGTATTCCGGTGTTCCGCTACTCCTCGATGTTGCTTTTAACATGCTTGCGCAGGCGTGCTTTCTTAGACCGATGAAAGAAGTGCATCGTGTTCACAGATCGTTCATGGATAGTGCACGAACTGGCCGCGCGATGTCGCACGAAAATCGCTTGCGTGTCACACATTTTCCCAAGAGCACGCTGTGCTTCCAAGTGAGCGCGGAGCGCTTGCGCTACACTGCAGTCTGAACAAATTTTGCCTGACCAATCATGACGGAGAACACCATGCGAAACGACCAGCTGCGCGATATTGTGCAACAGATGCCTAAGGCTGAGTTACACATACATATCGAAGGTTCGCTCGAACCGGAGCTAATCTTTGCGCTGGCTCAAAGAAACAGCGTTTCGCTGGCTTACGCCTCGGTCGAGGACTTGCGTGCCGCCTACGCTTTCACGGATTTGCAATCATTTCTGGACATTTATTACGCCGGCGCCAGCGTGCTGCTCAAGGAGCAGGATTTCTATGACATGACGGCGGCCTACCTGGCGCGCGCCCATGCCGACAATGTGCGCCACGCCGAAATCTTTTTCGATCCCCAGACCCATACCGCGCGCGGCGTGCCCTTCGAGACGGTCATCACGGGCATCTGGCGCGCCTGCCAGGACGCGCCGCTGAGCGCGACCCTGATCATGTGTTTCCTGCGCCACCTGTCCGAGGACGAGGCCATCGCTACCCTGGAAGAGGCGCTGCCCTACCGCGACAAGTTCATCGGGGTCGGCCTGGATTCCTCGGAACAGGGCCACCCGCCGGAAAAATTCGCCCGCGTGTTCGAGCGTTGCCGCCAGCTGGGCCTGCACCTGGTGGCCCACGCCGGCGAGGAGGGGCCGCCGGCCTACATCGAAACCGCGCTCGACCTGCTCAATGTGGAGCGCATCGACCACGGCGTGCGCTGCCTGGAGGACGAGGCCCTGACCGCCCGCCTGGCGCGCGAGCAGATCGCCCTGACCGTGTGCCCGCTGTCGAACGTCAAGCTGCGCGTGTTCGACGACATGGGGGACCATAACCTGGTGACCCTGCTGGACAAAGGCCTGGTCGCCACGGTGAACTCCGACGATCCGGCGTATTTTGGCGGCTATATGAATGCGAACTTCCTCGCGGTTTTTGACTCATTACCTTTAACCCGGGCGCACGCCCAGCAATTGGCGCGCAACAGCTTCAGCGCTGCTTTTTTAGAGCCGGAAGCCAAGCGTAAGTTCATTAGCGAAGTCGATCAGTTCTTCGCCGCCGCAGCCTAGCCACCGCCAACTCCGCCAACGCCGCCAAACCGAGCCTTCCAGACGCCATCATGCTGATTCAATCCCTGAGAATGACCGCGCGCGACTGGCGCGCCGGAGAACTGCGTTTCCTGCTGATCGCGCTGATCGTCGCCGTGTCCGCGCTGTCGGCGGTGGGTTTTTTCATCGACCGCATGCGCACCGGCCTGAACCGCGATGCCCACCAGCTGCTCGGCGCCGACCTGCTGATCAATGCCGACCAGCCCATCAATCCGGCCTGGCGTGCGGAAGCGCTGAAACGCGGCCTGGTGCTGGCCGACACCGTCACCTTTCCCAGCATGGCCCAGGCCGGCGAGGGCGATGCATCGCTGGCCCAGCTGGCTTCGGTCAAAGCGGTCTCGCCCGGCTATCCGCTGCGCGGCCAGCTGAAGATCACCACCGTCCCCGAACAAGCCAGCGCCGCCTTGGGCGCCAGGACCGAGGCCACGCCGGCGCCGGGCACGGTCTGGGTCGATCCGAATATCCTGAGCGCGCTCAAAACCCGGGTCGGCGCCACCCTCAAGCTGGGCGACAAGGACTTCACCATCGCCCAGCTCATCGCCGCCGAACCCGACCGCGGCGCATCGTTTGCCAACTTCGCCCCGCGCGTGATGCTGCCGCTGGACGACCTGGGCGCCACCGGCCTGGTCGACAACGGCGCCCGCGTGACCTACCGACTGCAGGTCGCCGCGGCCTCCAACAAGGACCTGGCGCGGGTCCAGCAATTCGAGCAGTGGATCAAGGACAGCATCGACAGGGAATCGGTCAAGGGCGTACGCGTCGAGTCGCTCGAAAACGGCCGTCCCGAGATGCGCTCCACCCTGGACCGCGCCGACCGCTTCCTGTCGCTGGTCGGCCTGCTGTCGGCCATGCTGGCGGCGGTGGCCGTGGCCATGGCCGCGCGCCGCTTCATGCTGCGCCACCTGGACGCCTGCGCCATGCTGCGCTGCCTGGGCCTGACCCAAAACCAGGTCACCCTGCTGTACCTGATCGAATTTGCCATCGTCGGCCTGGCCGGCAGCGTGCTGGGGGTGCTGGTGGGACTGGGCGGGCACTTCGTGCTGGTCGAACTGATCGCCTCCCTGGTCACCAGCGACCTGCCGCCGGTGTCGCTGCTGCCCGCGCTGCAGGGCGTGGTGACCGGCATGCTGCTGCTGATCGGCTTCGCCCTGCCGCCGATTCTGCAACTGCGCAACGTGCCGCACAACCGCGTGATCCGGCGCGAACAGGCCGCGCCCAAGCCGATGGCGCTGGCCACGTATGGCCTGGGTATCGTGGTGTTCTTTGGCTTGCTGCTGTGGCAGGCCGGCGACGTCAAGCTGGCCCTGGTGACCGGCGCGGGCTTTCTGGGCGGCTTTGCGCTGTTCGCGCTGGTCGGCTGGCTGGGACTGGCCTCGCTCAAGCACCTGCGCGGCGCCATCGACCACCAGGCCTGGCGCTTTGCGGTCACCTCGCTGCAGCGCCGTCCGGGCGCCACCATTGTGCAGGTGGTCTCGCTGGCGCTGGGCCTGATGGCGCTGCTCCTGCTGACCGTGGTGCGGGGCGACCTGATGGGCGCCTGGCGCAGCGCCACGCCGCCGGATGCGCCGAACCGCTTCATCATCAACATCATGCCGGACCAGAAGGCCGACGTGGAAAAGCGCATCGCCGCGTCCAGCGCCGGCCAGGTGCACCTGTACCCCATGATCCGCGGGCGCCTGACGGCCGTCAACGCCAGCGCCATCACCGGCACCACTTACGAATCCGACGATGCGCGCCGCCTGGCCGACCGCGAATTCAACCTCTCGACCATGACACAGATGCCGGAAACGAACGAGATCGTCGCCGGCAAATGGTTCGAGGACAAAGCGGGCGTGGCCGAAGCCTCGGTCGAACAGGGGATCGCCAGGACCTTGCGCCTGAAACTCGGCGACACCCTGCGCTTCGACGTGGGCGGTACCATCGTCGACGCCAGGGTGACCAGCCTGCGCAAGCTGGAATGGGGCTCGATGCGGGCCAACTTCTTCGTCATCATTAATCCCTCGGCGATGGCGCAGACGGCCCAGACCTTCATGACCGCCTTCCACCTGCCGCCCGAAAAAGCGGCCCTGACCAATGCGCTCACGCGCGACTATCCCAACGTGACCATGATCGACGTCAGCGGCATCATCCGCCAGCTGCAGGAAGTGCTGGACCAGGTGGTGACGGCGGTGGAATTCCTGTTCGCCTTTACCCTGGCCTCGGGCGTGCTGGTGCTGTATGCGGCCTTGATGGGTTCACAGGATGAGCGCACCCGCGAGGCCGGCCTGCTGCGCGCGCTCGGCGCCACGCGCAAGCAGCTGTCGCAGGCGCAGTGGATCGAGTTTTCGCTGGTGGGCGGCCTGGCCGGCCTGCTCGCTGCCAGCGGCGCGGCGGCGCTGGGATGGGCGCTGGCCACTTACCAGTTCAAGTTCGCCTGGAATTTCAGCCCGGTGGTGTGGGTGGCCGGGATCGCGGTGGGCGCCATCTGCGCGATCATCGGCGGCTGGCTGGGACTGCGCAGCGTGTTGCGCCAGCCGCCCCTGCAGACCCTGCGCGAAGCCTGATCCACCCGGGTCAGGCTGCGCCTGCGTGCTCGCGCAGAAATTGCGAGAAGGGATGGGCCGGTTCCTGCAGTTCGCCCGCTTCGATGTCGAACAGCGCCCAGTAGAAGTCCTGGCTGGCCTTGCACACCTGGGCCGGCGCGGTGAACTTGTGCCAGCCGCGCGCGAAGCGCTGCGAGTACATGCCGTCGCCGTCGCGGAACCAGGGAATGATGCAGCGCTCACGCAGCGCATCGAGCAGCGAGGGCGGCGCATCGTCGTCGCAGGCGACCTCGTAGTGCGAATTCATGCTCGCTTCGGTCTCCACCACCATCAGCCTGGCGCGGCCTTCGGCGTCGTACATCAGGATGCCCGACGGCGTCGGATACAGATAATGCTCGACGATGCGGTGCTGGGCGATGATGCTGCGCGCCAGCTCGCAGAACACCGGATCGCTGACAAAGGCGTGATTGTGCAGGACAAGCAGTTCGCGCAGCGGGTCGGAGCGGGCCGCGAAATACTCGCGCTGCAGCGCCACGATTTCGCTTTCCAGCCGGTCCAGCGCATCGTCGTCGCTCTTCTTGATGTAGCGGTCGATCAAGCCGCGGTTGAAGGCGTCCACCGCGACTTTTTCATCGGCCACGCCGGTAAACAGGATTTTTTTGCAGGGCACATCACGCAGCGCCTCGCACAGCTGCACCCCGTTCATCTGCGGCATTGAGTAATCGACCACCAGCACCGAAGGCGTCATGAAGCGTTCACGCTCGAAGCTGATGCGGTGGATCTGCTCGATATCGAAGGCCACGTTGCACTGGTCGGCCGAGCGCGGGTAGGTGTCGAAGCTGGCCGAGAGGCGGCCCTGCTGCCGGCTGCCGTGCGAGCCGATCCAGTCGAGCGCACTGCGCGTATCGTGGAAGGACTTGCTGGCCAGGGCCGGGTCGAGCTGGAAGGACAGGCTTTTGAGGAAGCTGTCGCTGTCGTCGATCAGAAGGGTCAGGCTGGGATGCTGATAGATCGGGAGTGGCATGGTAGCGTGTCGTCGAAAGGGTGGGGCGCCGCCGGCGGGCGGACGCGGGGGAATTCGAGTACGAATATGGTGTAGGCCATCTCGCGCGAGACGCAGCGGATACTGGCCTGCCAGGCATCGATGATTTCCTTGCACAGGGCCAGGCCGATGCCGGCGCCCGCGCTGGCGGGGTAGGAATAGAAACGCGTGAAGATCAGCGGCAGCTGGCTGGGGGCGATGCCGCAGCCGGTGTCGATGAACAGCACGCGCGGATTGGCGCGCCGGCCGTCGACCACGATCCGGATGCGCCCCTTGCCGGCCCGGTGCAGCGCCTTGAGCGCATTGCGCAGCAGGTTCAGGAGCACCACCACCGACAGCTCGTGCTTGCCGGCGAAAGTGAAGTCGGCGCGGATATCGACCGTCACCGCGTCGCGCTGCGCCTGTGTGGCAAACGGATAACGCCGGATCACCGAGTCGACCACCTCCTGCATCGACAGCTGCTCGGTGGCCTCCAGGTGCTGGTTAACGGCGGAGGCGGACAGCAGAAACAGGTCGATCATGTGGTTCATGTGGCGCACCTCGTACTGGATGCGCGCCATGGCGTCGCCCATGGCCTGCCAGTCGGCGGCGCTGGTGCCATCGGCATTGGCGGCCTGCGCCAGGCGGCGGCTGATGCCGCGCACATTGGCGTCCACGCTCACCAGGGGCGTGCGTAACTCGTGCGAGACCGCCGCCAGGCCATGCGCCATGCCGGCCAGCTTCTCGTTGGCGAGCACCCGGCGTCCGACCTTGGCCAGCGACACCACGACGATCGTGAAGGCATAGATGGGCAGTTGTTCGAGCACCACGGGGCTGAACAAAAAGGCCGGATCGCCGACCACGCCGAACAGGGCGCAGGCCAGGGTGGTACCGGCCAGGTAGGACGCCATGGCCCACAGCGCATTGAAGTGGAAAAGCACGATCAGCGCGATCAGCAGCGACTGGCTCCAGACCGCCGAGCCATGGTTCATCAGGTAGAGAAAGCTGAACTGAAAGGGCAGCACGAAGGTGACCGCGATGAACAGGTAGGCTTCCACGAGGCGGCTGTCGCGCCAGCGGCTGGCCCACACGGCCGGCAGGCACAGGCAAGCGCCAGCCAGGCGCAGGCCCAGGCTCTCGTACTCCTGCGGGAACCAGTAGGTCCACACCAGGTAGTACGCCGGCATGCCGATGCAGCCGACCCAGCCCAGCATGATGAAGCGCCAGGTGGCCTGGTCGTGGCGGCGCTGTTCGCGCACCAGCCAGTTGTGCATGGTCTGCTGCCAGCCGTGCGAGGCCCCGGAGGCCGTGGAAGCTTGGGAACCCATCGAATATGGTCGACTTTCTCTTGAACCTGCCATGAAAAATAATCTGCTTCCGATGCAGCCGCGCAAGTCTGCGGAGCTTGCGTCTGCCAGACCTGCCAGCGCGAAGCGCTGAAACTGCTAGGAAGCAACTTTATTGAGCAAGGATAATCCTGACGCTTGTTGATCCACTGCAATTTGATCTATATCAACGTTTGTTCATGTTGTCGTTTAATCAAATTGCACGCGATGAGAATGAAGATTTTTCTAAGGAGAAATCATGTCATCCCTCACCCAAAACCGTCTTTCCATCCGCGCCGCCGAACATTGTCTGCCTGCGTTCGTGGGGCGCCGCATGGACGAGCATTACGTCACCCGGGTCCAGCAGTTGCTCGGCGGCGAGCATTTACATGTTTGGAAACCCGCCGAGGCGGGCGCAATAATGCTAGCTGGTAATGATTATCTGTGTATTTCCGGCGAAAGCAAGCTGCTCCATGCGCAGGCGCGCTGCCTGGCGGGGAACCAGGGCACAATGTTGATGTCATCGGTTTTTTTGCAGGAGGGCAGCACCCAGCACAGGCTGGAAGCCAAACTGGCGGCTTACATGGGCGCGGAAGATGGCGTGCTGGCGCAGTCGGGCTGGGCAGCCAACGTGGGCTTGCTTCAGACCATCGCCGAGCCCGGCATCCCGGTCTACCTCGACATGATGGCCCACGCCTCGCTGTGGGAAGGCGTACAGTCGGCCCAGGCCACCGCCGTCCCCTTCCTGCACAACGATGCCGGCCACCTGGCGCGCCAGGTCGACAAGCACGGCCCCGGCATCATTGTCGTCGACGCGCTCTACAGCACCAACGGCAGCATCGCCCCACTGCACGAGATGGTGCGCATCGCGGAAAACAGCGGCAGCATCCTGATCGTCGACGAATCGCACTCGCTCGGCACCCACGGGCCGGGCGGGGCCGGGCTGGTGGTGGAACTGGGCTTGCAGGAGCGTGTGCACTTTCGCACCGCTTCGCTGGCCAAGGCCTTTGCCGGGCGCGCGGGTTTTCTGACCTGCTCAAGCCACTTCAAGGGTTACTTCCTGTCGGCCTCGCGTCCGGCGATTTTCAGCTCCTGCCTGCTCGAACATGAACTGGCCTGGTTCGACGCTGCGCTCGACCTGATCGCCGGGGCCGATGCGCGCCGCGCCGCCCTCAAGCGCACGGCGCGCGTGGTGCGCGCCGGCTTGACCGAACTTGGCTACAACGTCAGCGACGGCACCGAGCAGATCATCGCGCTGGAGGCGGGCCCGGAGCCGAAGACGCTGGCGCTGCGCAAGGCCCTGGAAAAGCGCGGCGTCTACGGCGCGGTGTTCTGCGCCCCGGCCACCGCCAAGAACCGATCGCTGGTGCGGCTAACGCTCAACGCCGGCATCACGGCGCAGCAGACGGCGCGGCTGCTGGAGGCCTGCGCCGACATGCGGCGCGAGGTCGACCTGGACAGCTGGTCCTCGACCCGGCGCGCGTGCCGCCTCACCCTGGTGTGACGGCGGCACGCGCGCTGCGCTATGATGACGGCATGAGCGATTTACAAAATGAGTCACAAACTTTATACGACGTTATCGGTGGCGAAGCGCGCGTGCGCGAGATGGTCGACCGTTTCTATGACCTGATGGAGCTCGAGCCCGAGTTCGCGGTGCTGCGTGCGATTCATCCGCCCTCGACCGACGGCTCGCGCGACAAGCTGTTCATGTTCCTGACCGGCTGGATGGGCGGCCCCGACCTGTTCGTCGAACGCTATGGCCACCCGCGCCTGCGCGCGCGCCATCTGCCGTTTGGCATCGGCACGGTGGAACGCGACCAGTGGCTGCGTGCCATGGCCTGGGCCATGGAAGACGTCGGCATCGAGGAAAGCCTGCGCCTGCGCCTGATGGAGTCCTTCTACCAGACCGCGGACTGGATGCGCAACAAGCCCGATTGAGCCGATGACCTCTACCGAATTGTTGATCCTCGGCGTCCTGCTGGCGCTGGTGATCGTACTCCAGCTGGCCGCACTGCTGCGCGGGCGCGGCGGCGACAGCAGCCAGGCCGCGCGCTTCGACAAGGTCGAACGCGAACTGCGCCTGGAACTGCACAACAGCGCCCAGGGCACGCGCCAGGATGTGGGCGCCAGCCTGGCCCAGTTTCACAGTGCGACCGTGCAGCAGCTCGACAGCATGCGCCAGCAGATCCACCTGGCCAGCATCAGCGGGCGCGAAGAACAGTCGGTCTCGCTCAAGCGCTTCGCGGACACCCTCAACCAGACCCTGGCCAGCCTGACCGAATCGAACGCCCAGCGCATGCTGGAAGTGCGCGCCACCTTGGAAACGAAGATCCGCGATCTGCAGGTGGACAACGCCACGCGCCTGGAAGAGATGCGCAAGACGGTCGACGAAAAACTGCACGCGACCCTGGAAACGCGCCTGAGCGAATCGTTCCGCCAGGTGTCGGAGCGGCTCGAAAGGGTGCACCAGGGACTGGGCGAAATGCAGCAGCTGGCCATCGGCGTGGGCGACCTGAAACGGGTACTGACCAACGTCAAGACGCGCGGCACCTGGGGCGAGGTGCAGCTGGAAATGCTGCTCGAGCAGGTGCTGACGGTCGAACAGTACGGCAAGAACGTCGAGACCATTCCCGGCAGCGGCGCGCGGGTGGAGTTTGCGATCAAGCTGCCGGGCCAGGTCGACAATGGCGCGCCCGTTTGGCTGCCGGTCGACGCCAAGTTCCCCAAGGAGCAGTACGAACGCCTGCTGGAAGCGGCCGACCGGGCGGACGCCGACGGCGTCGCGCTGGCGGGGCGCGAACTGGAACGCGCGGTGCGCCTGGAAGCGAAAACCATCTGCGAAAAATACGTCTCGCCGCCGTTGACGACCGATTTCGCCATCCTCTTCCTGCCCACCGAGGGCCTGTACGCGGAAGTGATGCGGCGCCCCGGCCTGGCTGACGAATTGCAGCGCACTTTGCGCGTGTCGATCGCCGGGCCGTCGACCCTGGCCGCCATCCTGAGCAGCCTGCAGATGGGCTTTCGCACCCTGGCGCTGGAAAAGCGCTCGTCCGAAGTGTGGCAGGTGCTGGGCGCGGTCAAAACGGAGTTCGGCAAATTCGGCGATGTGCTGAGCCAGACCAAACTGACGCTCGAGCGCGCGGCCAAGAATATCGAGAATGCGGAAGTGCGCAGCCGGCAAATGGCGCGTAAGCTCAAGTCGGTCGAGGCCTTGCCGAGCGAAGCGGCGCAGCTGATGCTGGGGCCGGAGATCGATGCCGGCGACAGCGAGGGCCCCTAGGCAGTCCTGTTCGTAGCACCCTCCCAGGAGAATCCATGCGCAACAAGATCATGACGGCCGCCGCCGCGGTGCAAGGCATCCGCGACGGCGACACGGTCGCCACCGGTGGTTTTGTCGGCGTCGGCTTCGCCGAGAACATCGCGGTCGCGCTGGAGCAGCGCTTCACCGCCACCGGCTTGCCGCGCGACCTGACCCTGGTCTACGCGGCCGGGCAGGGAGATGGCCTGGATCGCGGACTCAATCACCTTGGCCACGAAGGCCTGGTCAAGCGCGTGATCGGCGGCCATTGGGCCTTGGTGCCCAAGCTGCAAAAGCTGGCCATCGCCGACAAGATCGAAGCCTATAACCTGCCGCAGGGGATCATCAGCCAGCTGTTTCGCGACACCGCCGCCGGCAAGCCCGGCCTCTTGTCCACGGTGGGCCTGGGCACGTTTGTCGATCCGCGCTTCGGCGGCGGCAAGGTCAACGCCAGCGCGCGCGAGGACGTGGTCGAATTGACCGAGATCGGCGGCGCCGAATACCTGTTCTACAAGACGCGCCCGATCCACGTGGCGATCGTGCGCGGCACCACGGCGGACGAACAGGGCAACGTCACCATGGAACGCGAGGCGCTCACCCTGGAAGCGCTGGCCATCGCCATGGCGGCGCATAACTCCGGTGGCATGGTGATCGTGCAGGTCGAGCGCACGGTGGCGCATGGCACGCTCGATCCACGCCAGGTCAAGATCCCCGGCATCCTGGTCGACTGCATCGTCGTCGCCGAAAAGCCCGAGTATCATCAGCAGACCTTTTGCACCGCTTATAACCATGCCTTCGCGGGTGCGGTGCGCATGCCGCTCGCGGACATGCCCGCCATGGCGCTGGACGAGCGCAAGATCATCGCCCGCCGCGCGTTGATGGAATTGAAGGAGGGCGATGTCGTCAACCTGGGCATCGGCATGCCGGAAGGCGTGGCGCAGGTGGCGCTGGAGGAAGGTCTGCTCGATACCCTGACCCTGACGGCGGAGGCGGGTGTGATCGGCGGTTTGCCGGCCGGCGGGCTTGACTTCGGCGCGGCGACCAATGCCGACGCCGTGATTGACCAGCCTTACCAGTTCGATTTCTATGACGGTGGCGGACTCGATGTGGCGGTGCTGGGGCTGGCGCAGGCCGACCGCCACGGCAATCTGAATGTCAGCAAATTCGGTTCACGCCTGGCCGGTGCGGGCGGCTTCATCAACATCAGCCAGAATGCGCGCAAGGTGGTGTTTGCCGGGACGTTTACGGCGGGCGGATTGTCGGTGAAGCTTGCGGACGGCCAGCTGCGCATCGCACGCGAAGGCGACACGCGCAAGTTCGTGGACGAGGTTGAGCACCGGACGTATTCCGGCGAGTTTGCGTATGCGCGCGGGCAGGAAGCGCTCTATATCACCGAGCGCTGCGTGTTCCGCTTGATAAAGGAAGGGCTGGAGATCATTGAAATCGCGCCCGGGATTGACCTGCAGCGCGATATTCTCGCGCAGATGGATTTCAAGCCGCGGGTGAGCGAGCAGTTGACTACGATGGATGCACGTATCTTCCTGCCCGCAGCCATGCGGCAGTGGTAAAGGGCGCTGGAATGACGGATCAAAGGTTCGGGGCCCTGAAGAGCTACACCAGGCCCTCGAACAAAATCACATCAACAGCGTCGCCGGCAGCGACATTGCCCTGCTCATCGTGCAGCACCACCATGCAGTTCGCCTCGCTCATGGAGCGCAAAATCCCGGAGCCTTGCGAACCCGTGATGCGCACCTGCCCATCGCCCGACAGAATACCGCGCTGATATTCAGTGCGGCCAGGCTTCTTGCGGATCGCCGCGGCCGATTGCGCCTTGAGCATCGGCAGCGGCGCCAGCGCCGGGTCGGCGCCCATCATGTACAGCAAGGCTTCGCGTGCGAAGAAATAGAACGACACCATCACGGCGACCGGATTGCCCGGCAATCCAAACAAAAAAGCGCTGCGGCCATGCGATGCGATGCGGCCGAAGGCCAGTGGACGTCCCGGCCGCATGCCGATCTTCCAGAAGGTGACATCGCCCAGGCGCGCCATGATCTGGCGCGTGTAATCGGCCGCGCCGACTGACACGCCGCCCGACGTGATGATTGCGTCCACGTTCTCGCAGGCGTTGCGCAAGGCTGCTTCCAGCGCGTCCGGCTCGTCGCGCACGATGCCCATGTCGACGATGTCGCAGCCCAGGCGCGTCAGCATGCCGTACAGGGTGTAGCGGTTGCTGTCATACACGCAGCCGGCGTCGAGCGGCTCGCCGATGGAACGCAGCTCGTCGCCGGTGGAGAAGAAGGCGACGCGCAGGCGGCGCTGCACCGGCACTTCGGCAAAACCGAGCGATGCGAGCAGGCCCAGGTCGGCCGCGCGGATGATCTTCCCCTTGCGCAGTGCGGCGCTGCCGGCCATCAGGTCTTCACCCGCGAAGCGGCGGTTGTCGCCGGTGCGGATCACACCGGCCTCGATGTCGATGCTGTCATCGTTGATCGAAGCCACATGCTCCTGCGGGATCACGCTGTCGCAGCCTGCGGGCATGACGCCTCCGGTCATGATGCGCACGCATTCACCCACTGCGGGAATCACGTCGGAGGGCCTGCCGGCGTACACGGTGCCGACCACCTTGAGGCTGGTGCGACCTGCGGATGCGAGATCGGCGCCGCGCAGGGCATAGCCGTCCATGGCGGAATTGTCGTGCGCCGGCACGCTGATCGGCGAGACGATATCGGCCGCCAGCACGCGGTCCAGGGCGGCGCGCAAGGCGACTTGTTCGACAGCGTGTATCGGCGTCAGGAACTCGCCGATGATGCGCTGGGCGTCGCGCACCGGAAGCGCGTCGGGATCATAGGAGGAGAGGCAGCTCGTGACTTCCTTGAGTGTGGGCGTGGTCATCGTTCTTGTTTTCTTATTGTTCTGGTTCGTACTGCTGCAGTTCGCGCAGCGTGTTGATGTTGCGGAAGGCGCTGGCATCGTCAAAGCGCACCCGCACCACCTTGATGCGGTCGTACCAGCCATCCATGCGGCGCCCGCCGCCGGCGAGATAGGCGGACAGGTGGGGCAGGGCTGCGGTTTTGACGAGTGCGAACACCGGCTGCGGCTGGATGCGCAGCGCACCGCTGTCATCCGCTTCTTCGGTCTCGGCCAGTGCCAGGTCGGCGTCCTGCGCCACGAGAGCCGAAGCAAGGCGCGCAACCAGGTCAGTGGGAAGAAACGGCGAGTCGCAGGGGGCCGTGACGAGCAAGGGCGTGGTGCAGCGTCGCATGCCGGTTTCCAGCCCCGCCAAAGGTCCTTCGAAGCCGGTCAGGTCGTCTGGCCACACGGGTGCGCCAAGGGTTGCGTAGGTGTCCAAATTCTGGTTGGCGTTAATGGCGATGCCAGCCACCTGCGGTGCGAGCCGGGCCAGGACGTGAGCCGCCATCGGCTGTCCTCGGAAAATCTGCAAACCTTTGTCGACGTGGCCCATGCGGCTTCCGCGTCCGCCCGCGAGTATCAGTCCGGTGATGGCCGACGCTGTCATGCCTTAACCGCCAATATACGACATCTCGACCCGCTTCTCGCCGCGCTCGATGCCCGAGGTGTTCATGGTGCGGGTCTCCGAGTAGCGGTCGGCGCGAACCCGCCACAGGGCGCCGATCGCCGCCGATATTTCGGCATCGCTGCGCCCTTCGCGCAGCAGGGCGCGCAGATCGTGACCACGGGTGGCGAACAGGCAGGTGTACAGCTTGCCCTCGGTCGACAGACGCGCACGCGAACAGTCCTTGCAAAAGGCCTGGGTGACGCTGGAGATCACGCCGACTTCGCCGCCGCCGTCGGCATAGCGCCAGCGCGCCGCGGTCTCGCCGCTGTAATTGGCTTCGATCGGCAGCAGCGGCATCTCGGCGGAGATGCGCCGCACGACCTCGGCCGACGGGATGACTTCATCGAGGTTCCAGCCATTCGATGCGCCCACGTCCATGTACTCGATAAAGCGCAGGATGAAGGGGCTGCCCTTGAAGTGGCGCGCCATCGGCACGATTTCCTGGTCGTTCATGCCGCCCTTGACGACCATGTTGATCTTGATCGGCCCCAGTCCCACCTGGTGCGCGACGTCGATCCCGTGCAGCACATCGCCCACTGCGAAATCGACATCGTTCATGCGCTTGAAGGTGGCGTCGTCGAGCGAGTCGAGCGAGACCGTGACCCGGTTCAGGCCCGCATCTTTCAGGGACTGCGCCTTGCGCGCCAAGAGCGAGCCATTGGTCGTCAGCGTGATGTCGAGCGGGCGTCCGCTTGGCGTGCGCAGCGCGCTCAGCATGCCGATCAGCTTTTCCAGGTTCTTGCGCAGCAGCGGCTCGCCGCCGGTCAGGCGGATCTTTTCGACGCCGTGGGCGATGAACAGGGTGGCGATACGGGTGATTTCTTCGAAGGAGAGCAGCGAAGAGTGCGGCAGGTAGGCGTAGTCCTTGTCGAACACTTCCTTGGGCATGCAGTAGACGCAGCGGAAATTGCAGCGGTCGGTCACGGAGATGCGCAGGTCGTGCAGGGGCCGCCCGAGCGCGTCGCCCAGGAGGCCGGTCGGCGCGTCCAGTGTTGCGGGGATTACCGGCGGCGGCGCACGGCCGTCGCCCAGCATGATGATTTTTTCAGCCATGCCAGTACGATAGCACGAGGCCAGCCGCAGCACAGGCGGCGAGCAATTTGATGGTGCCGATCTGATAACGGAGCAGCGCCACGCTGGCCACGGCGGCAATCGCCAGCGCGCCCGGATCGATCCGTCCCGCCGGCCAGAAGACATGCTGGCCGAAAAAGACCGCCAGGCTGACGATGACGCCCACCACGGCGGCCGAGATGGCTGTCAGCGGCGCGGTCATGCGCACATTGTCGCGCGTGGCTTCGACCAGCGGCCCGCCGGCCAGGATGAAGACGAAGGAGGGCAGGAAGGTGAAGAAGGTGGCCACCACGGCGCCCGCCACGCCGGCGGCCAGCAGGTGATCGGCGCCGAACACGGCGTGGGTCCAGGCGCCGACGAAGCCGACGAAAGCGACGATCATGATGAGTGGGCCTGGCGTGGTTTCGCCCAGCGCCAGGCCGTCGATCATCTGTGCGGGCGTGAGCCAGTAGTAATGCTCGACCCCGCCCTGATAGACGTAGGGCAGCACCGCGTAGGCGCCACCGAAGGTCAGCATGGCGGCCTTGGTGAAGAACCAGCCCATCTGGGCCAGGGCCTGGCCGGGGCCGAAGCGCCAGGCCAGCAGCAGCCAGACCAGTGCGCCCAGTCCGATTCCGCCAACTGCCACCTTGATCAGGCGCGGCCACGAGAAGAGCGCGTGGGGCGGCGTAGGCGTGTCGTCGTCGATCAGTGCCGGGCCATAGGATGTCTGCTGGCCGGTCTGCTTGCCGCCCACCTGGAACTGGTGCGGGATCAGGCGCGCCCCGATGGCGCCAAGCAGGGCGGCGGCCAGCACGATCAGCGGGAAGGGGACCCGGCCGACGCTGATCGCGAGGAAAGCGGCGACGGCGATACAGATCAAGGTCGCATTTTTCAAGCTGCGTTTGCCGATGCGCCAGGCCGCGGCCAGGACGATGGCGACCACCGCCGGCTTGATCCCGTACAGGATGCCGGAAACGACCGGCAGGCTGCCGTAGGCGAGATAGATCCACGACAGCAGGATCAGGATCAGCAGGGAGGGCAGGAAGAACAGCAAGCCGGCCAGGATGCCGCCGCGCGTCTTGTGCAGCAGCCAGCCGATGTAGACGGCGAGCTGGGTCGCTTCGGGGCCGGGCAGCAGCATGCAGTAATTGAGGGCGTGCAGGAAGCGCTGTTCGGAGATCCAGCGGCGCCGCTCGACCAGTTCGGTGTGCATCAGCGCAATCTGGCCGGCCGGTCCGCCAAAGCTGATGAAGCCGAGCTTGAGCCAGTACCAGAACGCTTCGGCCAGGGTGACGCCGGCGGGGCGCTGCTCGGGAGGAGTTGTCATGCCGGATCCGGGGAAATTCATAAAAAGTTACGGATAAAAAAAGGGAAGCACGCGGCTTCCCTTTTCCTGCTTGCCAAACAGCTGGCCGGCCAGCTTATTGACGCGTGGTGTCCACCTGGATCAGCGGCTCGTCCACTTGCGGCGGCAGCGGCTTGCGTTCACGGGGAACACGCACCGGCGGCGCTGCCTTGGCGGCTGCTTCCTGGGCTGCACGCAGCTTTTCAGGATCGGTCGAGGCCAGGGTCAGGCCGGCCGAACCGAGCAGTTCGTTCAGGTCGGCCGCTGGCGCTGGTGCTGGTGCCGCCACTGGGGCTGCAACCGGAGCCGGAGCTGGCTTGGTCCCGACTGCCTGCACGGCTGGCGCTGGAGCAGCTTCCGGCTCGACCGCCTGCGCAAGCGGTTCCGGCGGCGTGAAGATGGTCGGCGGAACAATGGCTGCCTGTACCGGGGCTGGTTCAGCGGCCGGGGCAGGCGCAGGTGCAGGTGCTTCCACCTGTACTGCGGGCTGCGATGCTACCGGTGCTACCGGCGCTACCGGCGCTGGCTCTACCACCTCGGCAGGTGCCGGCGGGGTGAAGATCGTCGGCGGCACTTCGTCCTGCGGTGCAGGGGCAGGCACTGCTGTTTCAGCGACCGGGGCAGGCGCAGGTGCAGCTGCTTCGGCAGGCGCAGGCGCCGCTTCGGCGACGATTGGTGTGATCGTGGCTGGCACTTCGACCGGCGCGGCTTGCACCGGCGCTGGTACGACGTACTCAGACACCGGCTCCGGCGCGGCAGGTGCTGTAACTTCTGCAACCGCTGCGGGTGCTTCTTCACTTACCTGCGCGGCTGCGGCAGGCGCGCTCTCGACGGCAACGGGCTCCGCCTTGGCAAACACAACTGCCGGGGCGGCGTTCTCTTCGACAGGTGCCGGTGCGACGGTGAAGGTCGCTTCGGTCGGTGCATCGCCTTCTTCACCGGCCTCGCCCGCTTCGCCGTCCACGCCTTCGACCTGGTCGCGGTCGCGGCGGTTACGGTTGCGGCCACCGCGGCGGCGGCGGCGGCGCGGCTCGTCGCCGCCAGCTTCGACTTCGATTTCTTCGCCGTTCGGGCCGATTGTGGTGATCATTTTCGGCACGGCCGGCACATCCTCGGCACCCGGCACGATGACGCTGGCCACGGCTGCTGCCGCCACCACCGGTTCAAGCGCCAGATCATCGCTCTTCGCTTCGGCTACCGGGGTGCGGTAGTCGGCGCGTTCGCGCGGTGGACGCGGGGTGCGCTCGGCACGTTCTGCGCGTTCCGGACGTTCTCCGCGTTCTGCACGCTCGCGTGGTGCCGGTGCGGCAACTGCTGCTGCACCCTCCACCTGCTCGCGCGGCTCGCGTGGTTCACGCGGCGGACGTGGTGGACGCGGTGGGCGCGCTGCTTTTTCGGCATCGGCTGCCTTGACGCTGTCATCAGCGCCTGCGGTCTTGCCTGGCTCGCGCTCGGTGCGCTCGCGGCCTTCCGGCTTACCGTTACGGTTGCGGCCACGTGGGCCACGGCCATTGCGGTCGCCGCCGCTGCTGCGTTCGGCTGCCGCCGGTGCCTTGACCGGTGCGGCAACCGGTGCCGGTGCCACTGGGGCCGGTTCTTCCTTGCCGCTGAAGAAGGCCATCAGCTTGCCGAAGAAACCTTTCTCGGCGGGCGCGGTGAGTACCGGCGGGGCCACCGGGGCCACGACTGGCTTGAGCGCTTCTGATCGGTCCACCATCGGGGCCGGTTGGGCCGGGGTAATGGTCTTGACGACGGCTTCCTGGCGCGGCTTGGCTTCTTCCTTCTCGCGCTTGGCGTAGCCCATGTCGGTCTCGGCCTGCTCGGCCAGGCTGTAGCTGGCCTGGGTGTCTTCGAGGCGCGGATCGTCGTGCTTGATGCGCTCGAGCTTGTAATGCGGGGTGTCGAGGTGCTTGTTCGGGATCAGGATCACGCTGATGCGGTGACGGGTCTCGATCTTGAGCACTTCGCCGCGTTTTTCGTTGAGCAGGAAAGCGGCGACGTCCACGGGTACCTGCACGTGGATGGTGGCCGAGTTTTCCTTCATCGCTTCTTCCTGGATGATGCGCAGCACCTGCAGGGCGGACGATTCGGTATCGCGGATGTGGCCGGTGCCGGAGCAGCGCGGGCAGGTCACATGGCTGCCTTCGGACAGGGACGGACGCAGGCGCTGGCGCGACAGTTCCATCAGGCCGAAGCGGGAGATCTTGCCCATCTGGACGCGTGCACGATCATGGTGCAGGGCGTCTTTCAGGCGGGTTTCCACCTCGCGCTGGTTCTTGGCCACTTCCATGTCGATGAAGTCGATCACGATCAGACCGCCCAGGTCGCGCAGGCGCAGCTGGCGGGCCACTTCTTCGGCCGCTTCGCAGTTGGTATTGAAGGCGGTGGTCTCGATGTCCGAGCCGCGCGTGGCGCGGGCCGAGTTGACGTCGACCGAGACCAGCGCTTCGGTGTGGTCGATCACGATGGCGCCGCCCGATGGCAACGGCACGGTGCGCGAGTAGGCCGTCTCGATCTGGTGTTCGATCTGGAAGCGCGAAAACAGCGGCACATCGTCGCTGTAGCGCTTGACGCGATGCACCATGTCGGGCATCACGTGGCTCATGAACTGGTGGGCTTGTTCGTAGATATCGTCGGTATCGATCAGGATCTCGCCGATATCGGGCTGGAAGTAGTCGCGGATGGCGCGGATGACGAGCGAGGATTCCTGGTAGATCAGGAAGGCGCCGTTGGCCGACTTGCCGGCGCCTTCGATCGCGCGCCACAGCTGCATCAGGTAGTTCAGGTCCCACTGCAGTTCTTCGACGTTGCGGCCGATGCCGGCGGTGCGGGCGATGACCGACATGCCTTGCGGCAGGTCCAGCTTGTCCATGGTTTCGCGCAGTTCCTGGCGCTCTTCGCCTTCGACCCGGCGCGATACACCGCCACCGCGCGGATTGTTCGGCATCAGGACCAGGTAGCGTCCGGCCAGCGAAACGAAGGAGGTCAGGGCGGCGCCTTTATTGCCGCGCTCTTCCTTTTCGACCTGGACCATGATTTCCTGGCCTTCGCGCAGCGCTTCCTTGACCGACGCGGTGCGGACATCGACACCCTCGCGGAAATAGGTACGCGCCACTTCCTTGAATGGCAGGAAGCCGTGGCGATCTTCGCCGTAGCTGACGAAACACGCTTCGAGCGAAGGCTCGATGCGGGTAATGACGCCCTTGTAGATATTCGACTTGCGCTGTTCCCGACCAGCCGTTTCGATATCGATGTCGATCAGTTTCTGACCGTCGACAATCGCGACGCGCAGTTCTTCCTGCTGCGTCGCGTTAAACAACATGCGTTTCATTTTTTATTAACTCCGCGGCCCGTGGACCGTTCCAGTGCCGCTCTGTGACAAGCGGCGATACAGGGATGTACGCAGGAAGGGGAGTGCAGGAGGTGGGTATGCCTTTTCGCACGGCGCAGCAACGCATAGGCGTCGCGGCCGTGACCGGCGCGGTGGGGTCGATCGACATGCCGAGTGCACGCATCACCTGCAACTTCCCTGAAGCAGCCCGGTCGAACCAGGGCACAGGCAAAGCCAGGCGGTGAGCAATTCAGTGAGCCAAACCGTAGCCAGCTCTCATACCAGTATTACAAGACTTCGATACCCAGGCTGTGACACCAGCCTTTATTCTCAAGCCTTCGGGATGAGGCTTACATCGGGTCGGGCGAAAACGACAAGCGTTATCGACGCCATCATCCGGCAAGCTGGCCTCGTGGGACAGCTTGCCAGTACTTATCCTTACAATTCCAAACAATCCAATTCCGCAGCCATGCGCCCGATCCGATTACAACAACGGTGCAACCTTGATTGGCGCAGGGATGTGCGTACACATTTTTTCCATCGAATTTGCAATTTGGCGAGGCCGATGGAGACGCCCCTGTGTAAAATATCGTTTTAATTCTTACACCAGCAGAGGTTTGACCGCCGCCTGTCGATTATATATTCAAAATGAAGGACTTAGAGAGAATTTCTGGGAAGACAGAGCAAATGAAGATGCAAAATGAAACTGTTCCCCCTTCATCGCAGGCCGCACCGCAAGCCCCGGCAGTCCAAGCCCAGTTTGTCACGATAACCGAAGAAGAAGCCGGACAGCGGATCGATAACTATCTGTTACGGGTCTGCAAGGGCGTTCCCAAGAGCCACATCTACCGCATCCTGCGCTCGGGCGAAGTGCGGGTCAACAAGGGTCGCATCGACCAGTTGTACCGGCTCGAAAGCGGCGACATCGTGCGCATTCCCCCGGTGCGGGTCGCGGAAAAGTCGCAGGCCGCGGTGCCCGGCGCCGAATTTCCCATCCTGTTCGAGGATGCCCACCTGCTGGTGATCGACAAGCCGGCCGGCGTGGCCGTACATGGCGGCTCCGGGGTGTCCTTCGGCGTGATCGAGCAGCTGCGCGCCTCGCGTCCGGATGCCAAGTTCCTGGAACTGGTGCACCGGCTGGACCGTGAAACGTCGGGCCTGTTGCTGCTGGCGAAAAAACGCTCGGCGCTGACCAATCTGCATGAACAGATGCGCGACGGCCTCACCGACAAGCGCTACCTGACCCTGGTCGCGGGCGACTGGCGCAATGCGCGCCAGCACATCAAACTGCCGCTGCACAAGTACACCACGCCCGAAGGCGAGCGCCGGGTCTGCGTGCAGGCCGGCGGCATGGAGTCGCACACGGTGTTTTCGCTGCTGCGCAAGTATCCCCAGTTTGCCCTGCTGGAGGCGGAACTGAAGACCGGGCGCACCCACCAGATCCGCGTTCATCTGGCTTCGTCGGGCTTCCCCATCCTTGGTGACGACAAATACGGCGATTTTGCACTGAACCGCGCCTTGCTCAAGGCCGACAGCGCGCCGGCCCATCCGCGTGGCGCCTTCAAGCGCATGTTCCTGCACGCGCACCAGATCACCTTCACGCATCCGGACACCGGCAAGCAGCAGACGATAAATGCCGGCTTGCCCGCCGAGTGCGAACGTTTCTTGGTAAGCTTGGGGAAACCCCTGGCCGCAGCCGCGCGCTAGTCCCCGAATCCGGAGGGGCGGGCAGTGTGTCCACCTATCAATTCAAAAGGAGCCGGCCGCCACAAGCGGCCGCAGAAGATGGCAAGAAAGCAATTTGATCTGATCGTATTCGACTGGGATGGGACCTTGATGGACAGCACGTCCACCATCGTCAAATGTATACAGGCAGCAGCGCGCGACCTGGGCCTGCCGATACCGCACGATGACGACGCCTCGCACGTGATCGGGCTTGGCCTGCACGAAGCCATGCAGGCGGTGATGCCCAATCTCGACCCCGCGATGGTCACGCGCATGGTTGAGCGCTATCGTTTTCACTATCTGTCGAAAGATCACGAACTGGTGTTGTTCGACGGCGTAAGGGACATGTTGAACGAACTTTCGCAGGATGGCTACTTTCTTGGCGTAGCCACCGGCAAGAGCCGGGTCGGTCTGAACCGCGCCCTGAACGCGGTCGGACTGCTGTCCCTGTTCGATGCCACGCGCTGCGCCGATGAAACGTTTTCAAAACCGCACCCGGCCATGCTGCAGGAACTGACGCGCGAACTGGGTCAGGACCTGAAGCGCACGGTGATGATCGGCGATACCACCCATGACCTGCTGATGGCCAACAATGCTGGCGCGGCGGGAATTGCCGTGCAGTACGGCGCCCACCCGCACGAGCAGCTGCACGCCTGCAGTCCGCTGTATTCGGCCGAGACGGTCGGGCAGTTGCACCAGTGGCTGAGCGAGCACGCATGAGCGGCGAGCGCGTGGCGATCTGCACCTCCGATACGGTGGCCGAAGGCGGGCGGGGTGTGCGCTTTCCGGTACTTGCCTTCGGTGACAAAGCGACCGGCTTCGTGGTGCGCCACGGCGGCGTTGCTTACGCCTACCTGAATCGTTGCGCCCACGTTCCCATCGAGCTCGACTGGGCCGAGGGTGAGTTCTTCGAGTCCAGCGGCCTGTTCCTCATGTGCTCGACCCACGGCGCCATCTATGTGCCCGAGACCGGCTTTTGCGCCGGCGGTCCGTGCAGGGGCGGACGGCTGCGCCCGATCGGCGTGCAGGAGGAGGGCGGCACCATCTACTGGCAGCCTGACGATGCCGTGAAGGCGCCGGCCGCGGCGCCGGCCCACCCATTGTGAAGTGAGTTATGAGCGATAACATCTACGGCGACAAACCGGCCGAGGGCGCTAGCCGCCCGGCTATCAATACCGGCAACTGGGAACGCGAGACCCTGGAAAAACTGGTCTTTGCCACCGTGCAGGAACAACGTGCAACCCGGCGCTGGGGCATTTTCTTCAAGCTCAGCTTCCTGGGCCTGGCGTTTTTCGCCCTGTGGGCGGCCTTCGACTTTAATTTCAGCGGCGCCGACATGGAAAACCTGGGCCGCCATACCGCCCTGATCGAAATTGACGGCAGTATCGAGTCCGAAGGCAGCGGTTCAGCCGACGTTGTCATTCCCGCCCTGAACAAAGCCTTTGCCGACGCCGGCTCGGTGGCCGTGGTGCTGCGCATTAACAGCCCGGGCGGCAGTCCGGTGCAGGCCGGGATTATCGTCGATGAAATCCTGCGTCTTAAAAAGGGTTATCCCTCCAAGCACATGTACGTGGTGGTCGACGAGATCTGCGCCTCGGGCGGCTATTACATCGCGGCCGCCGCCGATAATATCTATGTGAACAAGGCCAGCATTGTCGGCTCGGTCGGCGTGCTGATGGACGGCTTCGGTTTTACCGGCACCATGGAGAAACTGGGTGTGGAAAGGCGCTTGCTGACGGCGGGTGAAAACAAGGGCTTTCTAGATCCGTTCAGCCCGCAATCGGACAAGCACAAGGCGCATGCCCAGGCCATGCTCAACGAAATTCACCAGCAATTCATCGCTGTGGTGCGCACCGGCCGCGGCAAGCGTCTGAAAGAAACCCCTGAAACGTTTTCAGGGTTGTTCTGGAGCGGCGCCAAGGCGGTCGACATGGGGCTGGCGGATGGCTTCGGCACGGTGGAATCGATCGCGCGCGACGTCATCAAGGCCGAAGATATTGTCGACTACACGGCCCATGAAGGCTTGCCGGAACGGGTGCTCAAGAAGTTTGGCGCGGCGGTCGGCGCTGGTGCGGTCAAGACCATGTCGCCCGTGGCGCGCCCGGCCCTGCGTTGAGGGAGCGTCGCTGATGTGCCATGAAAAGGCTTTCAATATTTTCCTTGTAACTTGGTTCAGGTGTTCTATATTGGACCTGTAGTTCTTTCCAAGGGAGGCCGATATTACTAGTGAAGCATTTGTTGGCAGCAATTTGTATGAAACGAACTACTAACTGCATCGTGTGTGCGGCATAGAGAGAATTACAATTCCTCGCATTAAGTCCTCTTCGGGGGACGGGAAACGACGGCGCAATGCCGTCGTTTCCATTTGGGCCGCCAGTACGCGTGGCCTGAGCTGCTGCCGCTTCAGCTTGTCCGTCTTGCGGGGCGCAGCAGGGCGCGGTAAAAATCGCGCACCGTCTGCACCAGCAGATGGAGGGGATTGTTTGAGCGATAGCCCGGGTCGAGTCCGATCTCGATGCTGCGCGATACCTCCTTGCGCGGATGGTAGGCCGTGCCGAACAGCACATCCCAGCACTGGAAGATCGACGCGAAATTGCGGTTATGGTGTTCCGGGGCCATGCTGTGATGGGCACGGTGGGCCGATGGCGACTGAATGAACCACCGGCCCAGCCAGCCCCAGTTGCTGTGGAAGTTGCTGTGCTTGAGAAAGCCCAGCGCCTGCAGTGCCAGCCGCAGCAGGATGTATTGTTGGGCGGGCAGGCCAAGCAGGGCTGCGGGAATCGCGTTCATTCCATGGATTAGTACCCGTTCGAGCGGATGATCGCGCAAGGCGGTCAGCATCGTCATGTGCTCGGCGCTGTGATGGTATTTGTGAATCTCCCACAAGGGGCCGATCCGGTGCATCAGCCGGTGGGTCCAGTAATTCGAGAAATCAAGGGCCAGCAGGAAGAACAGGTAGGCCAGCCAGGGCAGGGGCAGACCGCTCAGCAGATTGAACGATACCTGTTCGCGCAGGGCGCGCTGCAGCAAATACACCAGGCCGAAGGACAATGCGGTGCCGATCAGCAGGCTGGCGTTGGTCAGGACCAGCAAGGCGCTGAGGCAATCGGTGTAACTGCTGGCGCCGCCCCGGAACAGACGCCTGAGGCTGCTTTCGGGCCACCCCACCAGCAGCGCTTCCACTGCCAGCATGGTCAGCAGTACGGCTGCGGAAATGAGCAGGCTCTGTCCCAATGCTGGTAACAGCGTCGAAAGTCGGTGCCAGATATCGTCGATCATGTGGAGGGTGGGGCGCGCGGGCTTGTTTTCGTTAAACAATTGCCGCGTTTTTCTGAAGGCACTATCCTACCGCAGGCCATGCCGGTGGGCATGTTCGTTTGGCGCGCCGCCTGGCGTCTGAAAAGGGGATCATTGGCCATGTTTCGCAGGTTTCGCAGGTGTCGACTGACGATAGCGGGGATGGCCGTGCTGCTGGTCCTGGCCGGGCTGGGCGCCTGGCTGCTGCCTGTCCAGATCATGCATGCGCTGCGCTCCCAGGCCAGCCTGATCGTCAAGCACGCTCCCTTGTGCATGCTGGAAAACCGGGGCCTGGTGGCGCCGCGCCGTGCGCACTTCACCGAGGCCGGCACCGTGGACATCCTCTACTGCACACCGGCCCGCGCGCCCGTGTATGAGGGTAAGCCGTTTCCCGATGGCCTGGTCGTGGTCTCCGATTTCGGACGCGTGGTGCAGCGCTTTGCTCCTGGCGGCGCCTTGCTCTGGCAACGGGTCCTGCACCTGCCGCGCGGCCTCGAGATTGCCAACGGCGAGGTGCTGGTGGGCGACGAACGCGATCTCGTGGTGCTCGACCTGGCGACGGGCAGCGAACGACGGCGCTTTCACCTGGCGCGTTTCATTCTTGGGATCAGGCTGCACGGGAAGCAGCTGCTGCTGACGCACGATGAGGACGGCGCACGCAGCGTGGCGGCGTATCGCATCAGCGGACAGAATTTGTTGCCGGTGCAAGCCTACGGCGAACCATTCGCCTACCCGCGTGCGCTCGATACCAAGGGCGGGCGCCTGATCGTGGCCGATACCGTCGGCCATCGCGTGGCTGCGATCGACGCCGCGAGCGGGCGCCTGGCCGGACAGGCGGCGTCGTATTTTCCGAACAGCGTGCAGATCGATGGCGACGACGTTATCGTGGCGGAAGAACATCTGAATCTGGTGACCGTGTTTTCCCTCGATACGCTGGCGCCGGCGGCCGTGCTGGCCGGCTGCGCCGCGCCGGTCCTGGAACAGCGCTCGCTGGCGCGCCCGGCGCCGCCGTGCAGCCAGGTCGCGCCGCGCAGCCAGCTGTTTTCACCGAACGACGCGGTGCGCGCCGCTCCCTTTCTGTATGTGGCCGATACCGACAAGCACCGGCTGCTTGTTTTCAATCAGGGCCACTATTGGGGCGCCTTGTCGGGATTTAACAATCCGGTCAATGTGCGCCTGGTGCCGGCCGCGCCGCCCTGAGCCCTCCGGCCGGGCCCGGCGCAGGTTCAGCCTGCGCGCGCCGCGCTTTCCTGCAAGGCTTGATGGCCGCAGTCGGACGGCTCGGCGCCGCGCGCGAAGCCGCCTTCGCTGAGCCAGGCCTGGAAATTGTTGTTCGCCAGTGCGTACCAGCGGGCCTGCGGCGAGACGCGTACCATCCCGGGCACCAGCATCTGCGGCAAATGAATCCCGCCGGTCCAGCGCGAAATCGCCGTGCGGGCGCTTTCCAGGGCGGACTGGGCAAGCAGCTCGTCGTAGGCGTCCAGGGTGCCGGCGCAAGTCGAATCGGGCTGTGAAGTGGGGGTACTGGTATGCATCCTCGTCCTCATTTGTCAGGTGTGCGTCAAGCCGGTTACGGCTGCTGAGTAAATCCTGCTACCGTTAGGCCAATTCCTACTGAAGTTTCAGTGTAACAACGAGCGTTGGCTGATTTTTGATCTGTATCAATGGTGGCGGCGAAGATGACCGGTTTTGATGAGAGCGCTGGGATTTTTCCTACAAACGGCCCTCGCGAGCCCGGCAGGGCGCCGGCCGCCCTCCTTTGCGGCCCCTGTCGCATCTGGTACAGTCCCGCCTATGAGCAAATTATCCTTGGACCGCATCCTGCAATCACAGGGTTTCGGTACCCGCAAATATTGTCGCGCCCTGGTTGAGGACGGCGACGTGCGCGTCAACGGCCAGGTCGCGCACGACTACAAGACCCCGATCGACACCGACGGCCTGGTGCTGAACGTCTTCGATGAAGACTGGTTGTACCGTGAGCATGTGTATATCGCCCTGCACAAACCGGTCAACGTCGAGTGTTCACGCAAGCCGAGCCACCATCCGGGCGTCCTGACCTTGTTGCCTGAACAATTTACCTGGCGCGAAGTCCAGCCGGTCGGGCGGCTTGACCATGACACGACGGGCCTGCTGCTGATGTCCGATGACGGCCCGTTCATCCATGCCCAGTCCTCGCCCAAGCGTCATGTACCCAAGCTGTACCAGGCGACGACCGAGCAGGCGGTCACGCCGGCGCTGATCGCGTCCCTGCTGGGCGGCGTCAAACTGCATGACGAACCCGCGCCCCTGGCCGCGCTGCGCTGCGTCCAGCGCGGCGAGCATCAGCTCGATATCGTGCTCGAACAAGGCAAATACCACCAGGTCAAACGCATGCTGGCCGCGGCCGGCAACCATTGCAGCGCCCTGCATCGCTCCGCCATCGGCGCGCTGACCCTGGCGTCGCTGGGCCTGGCGCCGGGCGAGTGGTGCTATCTCGATCAGGCCGCCCTTGCGCTGCTGGCGCCCGGCGCCGACGCCGCGCCCTGAGGAGTTCGCATGAAACTGGCGACACTCAAGGATGGCAGCCGCGACGGCCAACTGGCCGTGGTCGCGCGCGACCTGAAGACGGCGCAGCTGGCCGATGCGATCGCGCCGACCATGCGCGCCGCGCTGGACGACTGGGCCTTCATCGCACCCCAGCTCCAGGAGCTGTCCACCTTGCTGAACCATGGCCGCGCCGCGCGCGCCTTCGCGTTCGACCCGGCGCAATGCATGGCGCCCTTGCCGCGCGCGGCCCAGCGCGTCGCTGCCTATCCGCGCGCGGCGCTGGCCGGCGCCCGAGACGACGCGGACAAGGCCGCGCTTGCGTCCCCGCTTGAGTTGTCCGAAGCGCCGGCGCTGCAGCAGTGCGCCGCCGACGGCATGCTGGGGGCCCAGGAGGCGATCACGCTGGCACATGAAGCCTGGGGCATCGATTTCGACGCCCAGGTCGCGGTTATCTGCGACGACATCGGGGCCGGCAGCACGCCCGACCAGGCCTACGGGCAGATTCGCCTGCTGATGCTGCTCAACGAGGTGAGCCTGCGCAAACTCATGCCGGACGAGCTGGCCGGCGGCGGCTTGCTGCAATCGCGGCCCGGCGCGCATTGTTCACCGGTGGCGGTCACGCCCGACGAACTGGACGAACACTGGCGCGATGCCCAATTGCAGCTGGCGCTGCGTTGCAGCTGGAACGGCAAGCTGGTCAGTCCCACCCAGGTGCGCTTGCCGCCATTTAATTACGCCCAGCTGCTGGCCCATCTCTGCCGCACCCGATCCGCCGGGGCCGGCACGGTGCTGTCCTGCGCGGCAGAATGGGATGCCCAGCGCGGTCCTGGTTATTATTCCATTGCCGCCCAACGCGAGCGCGAGTTACTCAGCGATGGTATTGCCAGTACGCCATTCATGTTATTCGGTGACATGATAAAAATAGAAATACTGGATAGCAATAGTAAATCGATCTTTGGAGCAATTGAGCATACTCTGCATCAAGCGCAATTGCCTCTGCGGCGATAATAGAAAGGCGGCACTCGATTATCGGGGATACGCCTTTCCCTCTACTGCTTTCCCGCCACCGCTTTCCCGCCACCGCTGTATCTCCAGCGCTCCCTCACCACCGCTCCCCGCCTGCCGCACCGCCCACGGGGCGGCCCGCGATTGCGCGGCGCTGCCGCCTCGCCCCCCAGGCCCGAGCAGGCCTATTTCCCTGCCGTAGCCGGCTTCCCGGCTCGCCCGGCGCGGGCCCTCGCAGCGCCTGCTTATGTCTACTGGTACATAAAATAACAAGGCAAGGATTAACTGTTGATAATAATAAATAGTAACTTCGTCAATTGCCAAAAATAATTAGTTGTTTCCGGTAATGCTGGTGTTCGTTTGGCGTGCGCGCGACCAAACATTCAATTGATTTCAGTTAAAATGCCCCGAAGAGTTAGCGTTTCCTCCGCAACTATTCCCTTTCAATTGATCAATGTCAAAATACTCTAAGCTAGTAATGGCCAGCGCGCTGTTTATCGTCTCTATCTTTGCAATTGGGCAAGAGGCAGATAAACAGGATTACTTCGGCCAGCGTCCCGCGGTGCAGGACGAATCCCCGCTGCCTGCGACCCGGCCCCAGCGCGTTTCCATCAAGAATGGGGAAGCGGCCGCGCCCGCGGACAAGCGCAAGGCCGGACGCGAGGCGCGCGAGGGCGGCGCCGAACGCAGCGACGAGCGCGACAGGGTCGACAAGGCGGAGGAGGTCCAGGGTCCCGAAGGCGAGCAGCGCCGCCGCGAGCGGCGCCTGCGCCAGGAGGACGGCGAGGCGCCGATCAGCGAATTCCAGCGCTTCATGCAAGACAGCAGCGGCAAGCTGCTGCCGGTGTTCGGCAGCGATTTTTTCGCCGGCGGGCCGTCCGCCTTTACGCCGGTGGGCAATGCCCCGGTCCCGGCCGATTATCCGCTCGGCGCCGGCGATGAATTGCTGATCCGCGGCTGGGGCAGCATCGATATCGACTACAAGGCCACGATCGACCGCAATGGCCTCATTTCCATTCCGACCGTCGGCTCGGTGGTGCTGGGCGGCGTGCGCGCGGGCGATGCCGAAGCCGTGGTGCGCGGCGCCATCGCCAAGCTGTACAAGGGCGTGACGGTGAATGTCAACTTCGGCCAGTTGCGCGCGATCACGGTCTACGTGGTGGGCCAGGCCAAGCGTCCCGGCACGTATACGGTGTCGAGCCTGTCGACCCTGGTGACCGCGGTCTTCGCCAGCGGCGGCCCCAACCAGAACGGCAGCATGCGCCGGGTCCAGGTGAAACGGGGCGGCAAGGTCGCCGCCGAACTCGATCTGTATGCCTTCATCGCCAAGGGCGACAAATCGGCCGACATCAAGCTGCGCGACGGCGACACCATTTATATCCCGCCGGCCGGCGGCTACGTGGCGCTGGTGGGCAAGGTGCATGTGCCGGCCATCTATGAACTGCGCGGCAGCGCCGACACGGTCGAATCGCTGCTCGATATCGCCGGCGGCTTGCCGGTGGTGGCCGATCCGCGCCGCGCCTTTCTCGAACGCATAGACGCCGGCCGCAACCAGCCGCGCAGCGTCGAGCAGTTCGTGCTCAATGGCGAAGGCATGAAGCGGCCCCTGAAGAATGGCGATGTGCTCAACATCACCTCGATCACCCCGGATTTCTCGAATGCCGTCGTGTTGCGCGGCAACGTCGATCAGGCGATGCGGGTGCCCTTCACCCCTGGCATGCGGATCAGCAACCTGATTCCCAGCCGTGACTTCCTGATCAGCCGGAACTCGATCAAGCGCCAGAACAATGTCGTCAACGCCGGCGACAATGAAAAGCTCAAGCGCGAAGACAGCACCAGCATCGCCGCCAGCATCGGCGGGCTGATCGATGAAATCAACTGGGACTATGCGGTCATCGAGCGGGTCAACCGGGCCGACCTGAGCGTCAGCCTGATTCCCTTTAACCTGGGCAAGGTGTTCAGCCAGCCCGAGGGCGAGGACAATGTGCGCCTGCAGCCGGGCGATACGGTCACCATTTTTTCGCAGCAGGATGTGGCCGTGCCGCTCGACAAGCGCCGCGTCTTCGTGCGGGTCGAAGGCGAAGTCGCCACCCCGGGCGTGTACCAGATGGCGGCCGGGGAAACCGTGCAGTCGCTGCTCACGCGCGCCGGCGGCCCCACCCGCAATGCCTATCTGTTCGGTACCGCCTTTTACCGCGAGCAGGTGCGCAAGGACCAGGAACTGAACCTGGAAAAGGCCGCCCTGCGCCTCGAGAACCAGGTGCGCTCGGCCCAGGCCAGCAGCGCCGCCAACACGCGTTCGCTGACCGCGGTCGATGCCCAGGTGGCCCAGGCCGAGCGCGAAGCGCAGCTGCGGCGCGCCTCCGAAATGCTGGTGCGCTTCCGCCAGCTCAAGCCGACCGGGCGCATCAGCTTCAACCTCGACCCCCAGGACCGCAGCTTCGCGCGCCTGCCCCAGCTCAAGCTGGAGAACGGCGACCGCCTGGTGGTGCCGGCCCAGCCCGACTTCGTGCATGTGTACGGCGCCGTCAACGCCGAAGCCTCGCCCCTGTGGCGCCGCAACGGACGGGTCTCGGACTACCTGAAGGTGGTGGGTGTGACGGCCGACGCCGACATCGAGAACGTGATCGTGATGCGGGTCGACGGCAGCGTGATCGCGCGCGACAGCGGCAAGTGGCTGTTCGGCAGCATCGGTGCGCTGGAAATCATGCCGGGCGACTCGATTGTCGTGCCTGAAAAGCTGGACCGTGAAAGCGCGTGGTCGAAATTCACCCGCGGCACCCGCGAATGGGCGCAGATCTTCGCCAATTTCGGTCTCGGCGCCGCCGCGATCCAGGTACTCAAGTAAAACATCAGGCGCGTGCCGCGGGCACGCCGCCTCCACCGCTTCATTTTCTGAACAGCCATCCTATGGACGCGAGTAACTCCTTACCGAACGACGCCGCGGGCGCCGACTTCAGCGTGGTCAAGGCCCTGACGGCGCTGGCCAAGCGCAAGCTGCTGATCGGGGCGCTGAGCGCGGCCGGCGCCCTGGCCGCCCTCACCATGGCGCTGCTGTCGCCCAGTATCTACCGCAGCGGCACCCAGCTGCTGCCGCCGGCCCAGCCGCAGGCCGGCGCCGCCGCGATCCTGGCCCAGCTCGGCGGCGCGGCGGCCGCCGTCACCGGCGGCAGCTCGGTCAAGAATCCGAACGATGTCTACCTGGCCATGCTGGGCAGCCGTACCGTGGCCGACAAGCTGATCGCCCGTTTCCAGCTGCGCCAGGTGTACGGCAATGTGTCGCCGGCCGCGGCGCGCGCGACCTTGCAGGGCAACAGCATGATCAAGCTGGGCAAGGATGGCCTGATCAAGGTCGAGGTCGAGGACAAGGACCCCAAGCGCGCCGCCCAGCTGGCCAATGGCTATGTCGAGGAATTGCAGCAGCTGACCCGGGTGCTGGCGGTGACCGAAGCGGCCCAGCGCCGCCTGTTCTTCGAGAAGCAGCTGGCGGTGGCCAAGAACGACCTGGCCGCCTCCGAGCGCGCGCTCAAGGGCGCGCTCGATACCAATGGCGTGATCAGCGTCGACAGCGACAGCCGCGCGGTGATCGAAACGGTGGGACGCCTGCGCGCCCAGATCTCGGCCAAGCAAGTTCAGCTGAGCTCGATGCAAGCCTTCGTCACCAGCGGCAACCAGGAATTCAAACGCGCCCAGGAAGAACTCGGCGGTCTGCGCGCCGAACTGTCGCGCCTGCAAAACGGGCGCCCGGGCGTGGCCGCCGCCGACGGGCAGGGCGAGGGCATGGACAAGCGCGGCCTGGCGAATATCCAGATCCTGCGCGACGTCAAGTACTACCAGATGCTGTACGAGCTGCTGGCCAAACAGTATGAGGCAGCGCGCCTGGACGAAGCGAAGGAAGCGTCGGTGATCCAGGTGCTGGACCCGGCCATTGAACCGGAACGGCGCGCCAAGCCGCGCACCCGCTTCATGACCCTGGCCGGGGCGCTGGCCGGCTTCCTGCTAGGGGTTGTGCTGGCCTTCCTGCTGGAGGAAAAAGAACGCTTGCTGCGCACGCCGGAAGGTGCGTCGCAGTGGGCTGAATTGCGTCTGCGGCTGGGCTTGCGCGGCATCAGGAAACCAGGATGAAACTGTTTTTTATTACGAATTCGATCGGGCTGGCCAGCTTCGCACTGGAGCAGGGCGTGGACCGGATTTTTGTCGACCTTGAAATCAACGGCAAGGTGCTGCGCCAGGGCCACCTCGATACCCTGATCAGCCGCCACGAGATGGCCGACGTGGCGCTGCTGCGCAGCGTCACGCCGCCGGGCGCGCTGCTGGTGCGCCTCAATCCCCTGCACGCGGGCAGCGCCGCGGAAGTCGACCAGGCCGTCGCGGCCGGGGCCGACATCCTGATGCTGCCGATGTTCCGCACCCCGGCCGAGGTCGACGCCTTTGCGCGCCTGGTCGCCGGGCGCGCCCGCGTCTCGCTGCTGGTCGAGACGGTCGACGCGATGCGCTCGCTGCGCGAGTGCGTGGCCGTGCCAGGGGTGGACGAAGTGCACATCGGCCTGAACGACCTGCACCTGGAACTGAAACAGGCCTTCATGTTCGAGCCGCTCGCCGACGGCCTGGTCGACGCCATGGCGGCCATCCTGCGCGAGGCCGGGCTGCCGTTCGGGATCGGCGGGATCGCGCGCGCCGGCGAGGGCTTGCTGCCGGCCGAACTGCTGCTGTCCGAACACGTCCGGCTCGGCTCCAGCGCGGCCATCCTGTCGCGCACCTTCCACCGCCAGGCCGCCAATGTCGAGGAGATCCGTGCCCACATGGAGTTCGACCTGGAGCTCGCGCGCCTGCGCGCGGCCTACGCCGCCCACCTGCGCGCCAGTCCGGCCGCGCTCGAGCAGCAGCGCCAGCTGGTCAAGGCCAGGATCGGCCAGATTGCCGCGAGCCTGCGTGCGCGCGCGGCGGCGGAGCGCCCGAGCTATGCTTGATGCGGGACTGATACTGAGTCTGGCCGTGCTGGCGGGGCGCCTTGCCGGGCTGCTGCGCGAGCTGGTGCTGGCCTCGGTATTTGGCGTGAGCGCCAGCGCCGATGTCGCCGTCCTGCTGCTGACCCTGCCCGACCTGCTGGTCAATCTGCTGGTCTCGGGCGGCCTGGGCGCGGCGCTGGTGCCGCGCCTGGCGGCACTCGATGCGGCCCGCGCCGGCGCCCTGTTTCGCCAGGTCTCGCTGGCCGTGCTGGCCCTGTTCGGCGCGCTCGGCCTGGCGCTGGCGCTGTGGCCGGCCGCCTTTTTCCAGCTGCTCGCGCCCGGCATGGACTTGCCGTTCGGGGCCGGCGCCGGCATCGTGCTCGCGGTGGCGCTGGCGCTGCCGCTGACCGGGGCGGCCGGGGTTGCCGGCGCCTACCTGAATGCCCAGCAGCGCTTCTTCGTCACCGGCTGCGGCACCCTGGCCTTCAATACCGGGGTGCTGGCGGCTCTCGGCCTGGCGCTGCTGCTGGCCGCGCCGCCCGCGGCGCGCCTGCAGTGGCTGGCCGGCGGCATCGCCGCCGGCGCCGCGCTGCGCTGGGGCGCCCAGCTGGCGGCGCTGCCTGGCGCGGCCTGGCGCGCGCCCAGGGTGCGCGGCCTGGCCGACAGCGCCCTGGCGCGCGCCTTCCTCACGGCGACCGTGGCGGCCGCCCTCATGCTGCTGGCGCCGCTGCTGGTGCGCGCCCTCGCTTCGCTGCTCGGCAGCGGTGCGATCGCCAGTTTCAACTATGCGCAAAAGCTGGTCGAACTGCCGGTCGGGATCCTGATCACCTCGATCGGCACGGTGGCGCTGGCGCGCCTGAGCGCCCTGCACGCGCAGGGACGGCCGGACGCCGCGCGCCGTGCCGCCGTGCGCGACACCCAGACTGCCTTGCTGACGGCGCTGGCCGTAGCCCTGTTCGGCTGCTGGTTCGCCGATTCGGTGGTCCAGGTCCTGTTCGCGCGCGGCGCCATGGACCAGGCCGCGCTGGCGCGCGTGTCGGGCCTGACCCGCATCGCCATGCTCAGCGTACCGATGGTCGCGCTGGGCAGTCTTGCCAGCGCCGCCCTGAACGCGGCGCGCCATACCGAACGCGTGATCGGCCCGACCGTCGGCGCCCTGTGCCTGCTGCCGCTGCTGGCCTGGCCGGGCCTGGCGCTGGGCGACGAAAGGCTGCTGATGGGGGCCGTGGTGGCGTTCCAGGCGATTGTCGCTGTGTGGCTGGCGCGGGTGGCCGGGCTGCCGCTTTTTTGCGCCGATGCCGGCACTGGCGGCGCTGCCGTGTTCAGCCCGTCGGCGCTGCGCTGCCTGCTGCTGATCGCGGCGGCGGCGCTGCTGGCGGCGGCCATCGACCGCGGCGCCGCGCTGGAAAACCACTGGCTGCGGCTGCTGCTGGCCGGCGCCGGCTTTTGCCTGGCCCTGCTGGCGGTGCGGCGCTTCCTGCGCCTGGCGCCGGCGCCGGCGGCCCTGCCTGAAGCGGAGGCCGCATGAAACGCGCGCTTGACCTCTTGATCGCTGGCGCCGCGCTGTTGCTGCTCAGCCCCCTGATGCTGGGCGCGGCGCTCGCGGTCTACCTGCACGACCGCGGTCCGGTGCTGTTTCGCCAGCGGCGCATCGGCCGCGGCGGCGATACCTTCGCCATGTACAAGTTCCGCAGCATGGTGACCGATGCCGAGCGGCGCGGCGGCTACAGCACCGCCGACAACGATGCGCGCATCACGCCGGTCGGACGCCTCCTGCGCCGCACCAGCGTGGACGAATTGCCGCAACTGATCAATGTGCTCAAGGGCGACATGAGCATCGTCGGGCCGCGCCCGGATGTGCCGGCCCAGCAAGCCTTGTACACACCGGCGCAGTGGCGCCTGCGCTGCAGCGTGCGGCCCGGCATCACCGGCCTGGCCCAGGCCACCAGCCGCTCGGCGGCCACGCCGGAAGAGCGCACCGCGCTCGATTTACGCTACGCCCGCGAGGCGGGCATCGGCATGGATATGAAAATTATCCTGCTGACCATGAAACAAGTCGTCACTAAAGGGGGCAATTGACGTGTGCGGTATATTTGGCTATTTTGACCGGCGCGGGGCTTCCCTGGCGCCGGACACCATCGCTGCGATGGGACAGGCCATTCGCCACCGCGGTCCGGATGACCGCGGCATTTTCAGCGCGCCTGGCATCGCGCTCGGCAACCAGCGCCTGTCGATCATCGACATTGCCGGCGGCCACCAGCCCTTCGTCTCGGACGACGGCCAGATCGTCGTGGTCCAGAACGGCGAAATCTTCAACCATATCGAACTGGCCGCCGAACTGGCGCAGCGCGGCTACCCCTGCCGCAGCCATAGCGACACCGAGGTGCTGCTGCGGCTGTACGAGGCCGAGGGCATCGGCTTCCTAAGCAAGCTCAACGGCATGTTTGCAATCGCCATCTACGATGCGCGCGAACAGGCGCTGTACCTGGCGCGCGACCGCATCGGGGTCAAGCCCCTGTACCTGGCCGACAACGGCGCGACCCTGGCTTTCGGTTCCGAGATCAAGGCCCTGCTGCCGGCCGCGTTGGTGCCGCGCGCGCTCGACGAGACGGCCCTGCATCACTACCTGGCCTTCAATTATGTGCCGGCGCCGCACACCATGTACCGCGGCGTGCGCCACCTGATGCCGGGCCACGTGATGCGCATCGATGCGCGCGCCACCACGGTGCGGCGCTGGTGGGACCTGGCGTCCGTGCAGCCCCTGCACGGACGCGCCGAAGGCGAGTGGATCGAGGAATTCAATGCCATCATCGACGACGCGGTGCGCCTGCGCCTGCGCTGCGATGTGCCGTTCGGCGCCTTCCTGTCGGGCGGGGTCGATTCGAGCACCGTGGTCGGGCTGATGGCGCGCCACATGGATGAACCGGTGAAGACCTTCTGCATCGGCTTCGACGACCCGCGCTACGACGAATCGGCCTTCGCCCAGGTCGCCGCCAGCCGCTTCGGCACCCGGCACCAGATGGAGAAGGTGGCGCCCGACATGCTCGCGCTGTGGCCGCTGGCGACCTGGCATTGCGACCAGCCGCACGGCGACATCTCCTTCCTGCCGACCTACAAGGTGTCGCAGATGGCGGCGCGCGAGGTCAAGGTGGTGCTGACCGGGGACGGCGCCGACGAGCTGTTCGCCGGCTATGACAAATACCAGGCCTTCTTCGCGCGCGCCGACGTGGGCGGCCTGTCCGACGCCGCCTTCCAGCGCGCCTACTTCGACAGCATTTCGCTGTTTGCGCCGGCGGCCCGCCAGCAGCTCTACCGGCCCGCGGCCGCTGCGCGCCTGGCCGCCTGCGACTCGTTCGAGGTGGCGCGTCCGTGGCTGGCCGAGGTGGCGCACCAGGACCGCATCAACCAGGCACTCTACCTCGATATGCAGCTGCTGTTGTCGGGTAATAACCTGGTCAAGCCGGACCGCATGGGCATGGCCGTCTCGCTCGAAGCGCGCACCCCTTTCCTGGATTACCGCATGATGGAGTTCGCCTTCCGCATGCCGGGCCAGCTCAAGCTGCGCGAGGGCGTGACCAAGTACCTGTACAAGAAAGCGGTGCAGCCGCTGATCGGCGAGCAGCTGGCCTACCGCCGCAAGCAGATGTTCACGGTACCGGTGGGCGAGTGGCTGCGCGGCGAAAAGCGCGCCTTCTGCGCCGAGCGGCTCGAGCGCCTGGCCGGCTTCGACACCCCGATCGATCCGGACCGCACGCGCGCGCTGCTGGCCGAGCATTGCGCGGGCGCCGACCGCACCCGTGAACTGCGTTCCCTGATCTCTCTGACTTATTGGCTCGAAACATGTTGACACCCAACCCGTCCGCCATTCTGTTCGTCGCCTACGGCGGCGGCCATGTGGCCGCGCTGGCGCCGCTGGCGCGCGCCTTGCGCGACGCCGGCCGTCCCTTTACCTTTCTGGCGCTGACCACCGCGCGCCCCTATCTGGAGCGCCTGGGCCTGCCGTCGATCGGCTTTCGCGACCTGCCCGGGGCAAATGACCCCGCCGTCCAGGCCCACGGCGCGCGCTTGGCCGGGCACTTGCCGCCCGGCGGCCAGGTGGCGCCGGAGGAAACCATTGCCTACCTCGGGCTGAACTACCGCGACCTGGTGGCCGCCCACGGCAGCGCGCGCGCCGATGCGCTGTTTGCCACGCACGGGCGCCAGGCTTTCCTGCCGCAGCCGACCCTGGCGGCGGCCATCGCGGCGCTGCGCCCGGCGCTGGTGGTATCGACCAACGCGCCGCGCGCCGAACGCGCCGCCCTGCAGGCCGCCGGCGCGGCGGGGGTGCCCTCGCTGTGCCTGGTCGACCTGTTCGCCCTGCAGGAAATCAAGTGGATCGGCGTGCCCGGTTTCGCCGACCGCGTCTGCGTGCTCAATGCCCAGGTCAGGCAACGCTTCATCGACTACGGGCGCGCGCCCGAGGAGGTGGTGGTGACCGGCAATCCGGCCTTCGACCGCCTGCGCGACGCGCGCGTGCGCGAAGGCGGGGCCGCGCTGCGCCAGGCGCGCGGCTGGGACGATGGCCTCGTCACCTTGCTGTGGGCATCCCAGGTCGAGCCGGCGCTGCACCCGTTTACCGGCCAGGAGGGCGATCCCAGCCTGCCGCGCCGCATCGAACAGCAGCTGCGCCGCTTCGTCGCGGCCAACCCCGGCTATCGCCTGGTGGTGCGCTACCACCCGTCCGAACGCGAACCCTTCGTGCCGGGCGAGCGGGTCGCGCACAGTCCCGCCGCGGACGACATCGGCGCGCTGCTGTACGCGGTCGACATCGTGATCGTCACCGCCTCGACCGTTGGCCTGGAAGCACATCTGGCCGGGCGCCCGGTGATCGCGGTGGCCGGCTCGATCGTGGGCGCCGATGCGCCGTATGCGGCGATGGGCATCGCGCGCGCGGCCGCGCGCATCGAGGACCTGGACGCAGTGATCGACAGTGTCGCGGCGGACCGCGCCGGCGGCTCCCGAGCCACCCTGGCCACTGCCGCGGCGCAGCAGGACAGTGCCGCGGCGCGGGTCATGGCCGTGATGGACGGCCTGCTGGCCGGGCGCGGCGCCAGACCAGATAATTTTCAACAAGTACTTGATCATCAGGAGATGTAATGCAAAGAATTCCTTATCCCCAGGACATTGACCTGTCCAAATACAGCGCCGAGGTCAGCGACCCGGACATTAAGTACGGCTTGCCGCAGGAAGTGGCGTTCTGCAAGCGCTGCGTGATCTCGAACCAGCGCCCGAATTCCGCGGTGGAGTACACCCACACCAAGGAAACCAAGAAGAAGACCATTCACTTCAACGAGGAAGGTTTGTGCGACGCCTGCCTGTTCGCGGAAAAAAAGAACCGCGTGATCGACTGGGACGAGCGCGAACGCGCGCTGCGCGAGCTGCTCGACCGTCACCGCAGCAAGGACGGCAGTTACGACTGCATCGTGCCCGGCTCGGGCGGCAAGGACAGTTTTTTTGCCTCGCACATCCTGCGCACCAAGTACGGCATGCATCCGCTGACGGTCACCTGGGCGCCGCACGTCTACACCGAATGGGGCTTCCGCAATTTCCAGCGCTGGATCCATGCCGGCCACGACAATCTGCTGACCACGCCCAACGGCCGGGTGCACCGCCTGCTGACCCGGCTGGCGGTGGACAATCTGTTCCACCCCTTCCAGGCCTTCATGTTCGGACAAAAGTCGCTGGCGCCCAAGATGGCCCTGCTGCACAAGATCCCGCTGGTGTTTTTCGGCGAGAACGAGGCCGAGTACGGCAACCCGATCGGCGACACCGACAGCGCGCGCCGCGACTGGTCCTACTTCACCTCGGACGACCAGTCCAAGGTCAGCCTGGGCGGGGTGTCGCTGGCCGACCTGAAATCGGACTTCGGCGTGGTCCAGCAAGACCTGATTCCCTACCTGCCGGCCGATCCCAACCGGATCGAAGAGGAAAAGGTCGAGGTCCACTACCTGGGCTACTACCTGAAATGGCATCCGCAAAGCTGCTACTATTATTCGGTGGAGCACGGCGGCTTCGAAGCCTCGCCCGAGCGTACGCCCGGCACCTACAGCAAGTACAACAGTATCGACGACCGCATCGACGATTTCCATTACTACACCACCGGCGTCAAGTTCGGCCTGGGGCGCGCCAGCTATGACGCAGCCCAGGAAATCCGCTCGGGCGACATCACGCGCGAGGAAGGCGTGGCCCTGGTCAAGCGCTTCGACCATGAATTCCCCGAGCGCTTCGCCGAGGAGATCTTCAATTACCTCAGCATTCCGGAAGCCGAGTTCCCGGAAGCGAGCCGCATGTTCGAGCAACCGATCCTGAACCGCGAGTACTTCATGAAACTGGCCGACACCTTCCGCTCCCCGCACCTGTGGAAATGGGAAGACGGCAGCTGGAAGCTGCGCCACGCGGTCTGGCACGCGGATGCGCAGGGCAACGCGGGTGCCAACGGAGATTCCTCTATCATCCTGCCAAAGTAGCATGGAGAACGCATGAGCAATCTTCGCATCATTCCCCGCCTCGACATCAAGGGTCCGAATCTGATCAAGGGGATCCGGCTCGAGGGCTTGCGCGTCATGGGCGACCCCCAGCAGTTCGCGCTGCGCTACTACGAGGCCGGCGCCGACGAGCTGGTGTTCATGGATATCGTGGCCAGCCTGTACGGGCGGAATAACCTGAGCGAGATCATCCGGCGTACCGCCGACCAGGTGTTCATCCCGATCACCGTCGGCGGCGGCATCCGCTCGGTCGACGATGTGCGCCACATCCTGCGCTCCGGCGCCGACAAGGTGGCCATCAATACCGCGGCCATCGCGCGCCCCGGGCTGATCACCGAGGTGGCGCAACGCTTCGGTTCGCAGGCCATGGTGCTGTCGATCGAAGCGAAACAGATCGCGCCCGGCAAGTGGGAAGCGTACACCGACAACGGGCGCGAGCGCACCGGCTTCGACGTCATCGACTGGGCCAGGCGCGGGGTCGCCTGCGGCGCCGGCGAAATCCTGCTCACCTCGGTGGACCGGGAAGGGACCCGCAAGGGCTTCGAAAACGATCTGATCCGCCAGGTCAGCGACGCGGTGGCGGTGCCTGTGATCGCCAGCGGCGGCATGGGCAGCTGCGCCGATTTCGTGGCGGCCGCCACCCAGGGGCGGGCCGATGCGGTGGCGATGGCCGACGTGCTCCATTACGGGCGCATGACCGTGCGCGATATCCGGACGGCGGCGCTGGCGGCCGGCTTGCCGGTGCGGCGCACGGCCGGCGCGCCGGCCAGGGACCAGGAGAAAGTAACAACATGAAGAACAGAATTACCATCCTCGATTACGGCATGTGCAACCTGCTCAATGTGGCGCGCGCGTTTGAACATGTGGGCGCCGAAGTCAGCGTGACCGAGTCGGCCCGGGAGGCGGCCGCAGCCGACCGCCTGGTGGTGCCGGGCGTGGGCGCGTTTCGCGACAGCATGCTCGAAGTGCGGCGCCGCGGGCTGGACGAGCTCATTCTCGGCTATGTGCAGACCGGCCGGCCTTTCCTCGGCATCTGCGTCGGCATGCAGATCCTGTTCGAGGGCAGCGAGGAATTCGGCGAGCATGCGGGCCTGGGCGTGTTTCCGGGATGGGTGCGCGCCGTCCCCGCGCAGAATGCGGCCGGCGTGGCCCAGCGCGTGCCGCATATCGGCTGGAACGAACTGGTGCCGGCGGCCAGTGCCCGCAGCTGGGACGACACCCTGCTGGCGGGCCAGACGCCGCAGCAGGCGGCCGTGTATTTCGTGCATTCCTTCGCGGCGCAACCGGCGCGCGAGGAGGACCGCCTGGCCGACTGCCTGTATGGCGGCCAGCGCATCTGCGCCGCGGTCCAGCGCGGCGCCGTGATGGCCACCCAGTTCCATCCCGAGCGCAGTGCCGCGGTCGGGCTGGACGTCCTGCGCCGTTTCAGCGCGCTGTAAAGGAAGATCCATGCGCACCTTCATCATCGCCGAAGCGGGCGTCAATCACAACGGCCAGGACGCGCTGGCCCTGCAGCTGGTGGAGACCGCCGCGCGCTGCGGCGCCGACGCGGTCAAGTTCCAGAGCTTCAGCGCCGACAAGCTGGTGCGCCCCGGCGCGGCCAAGGCCGCCTACCAGGAGCGCGCCGCCGGGGCCGACCAGCACGCCATGCTCAAGGCCCTGGAAATGTCCGAGGCGCTGCACCGGCGCCTGGTGGCGCGCTGCGCCGAACTGGGCATCGAATTCATGTCCACCCCCTTCGATCCCGAGGCGGCCGACTTTCTGCTGGATCTGGGCATGCGCCGTATCAAGGTCCCGTCGGGCGAACTGACCAACACCCCTTTCCTGGCCTTCCTGGCCGCCAAAGGCGTGCCGCTGATCGTCTCGACCGGGATGGCCACGCTGGCCGAGATCGAGACCGCGGTCGGCGTCATCGCCGAGGCGCGCGCCGGCGCCGGCCTCGACCCGTCGCTGGAAGGCGTGGTCACCATCCTGCACTGCACCTCCAACTATCCGGCCAGCTGTGCCGATGTCAATCTGCGCGCCATGCAGACCATCGCCGCGCGCACCGGGCTGGCGGTGGGCTATTCGGACCATACCATGGGCCTGGCGGTAGCGACGGCGGCGGTGGCGCTGGGCGCGCGCGTGATCGAAAAACATTTCACCCTGGACCGCGCCTTGCCGGGACCGGACCATGCCGCCTCGCTGACCCCTGAGGAACTGGGCGCGCTGGTGCGCCAGATCCGCGATGTCGAAGCCGCGCTCGGTTCGCCCGAGAAGGCGCCGAGCGCCTCGGAACTGCCGATCCGGGCCCTGGTGCGGCGCAGCGTGACCTTGCTGCGTCCGCTGCCGGCCGGCAGCGTGCTGCAGGCCGCCGACCTGGTCCTGCTGCGTCCCGGCAGCGGGATCGCACCGGCCGACCTGGCGCGCCTGCCCGGGCGCGTGCTGGCGCGCGATCTGGACGCCGGCACTACTTTGCAGTGGCAGGACCTGGCATGAGAAAGGTGTGCTACATCAGCGGCACGCGCGCCGATTTCGGCCTGATGCAGGCCAGCCTGCAGGCCATTGCCGCCCATCCGGAGCTGCGCCTGTCCACCATTGTGACCGGCATGCACCTGCTGGCGCGCTACGGCAACACGGTCGAGGACATCGAGCGTGCCGGCCTGCCGGTCACGGTGCGGGTGGCCCTGGACATGGAGCCGGCGACCGGCGCGACCATGGCGCGCAATATCGGCCACATGCTGGGCGCCTTTGTCGACGCGCTCGAAGCGATCGCACCGGATCTGGTCCTCTTGCTGGGCGACCGCGGCGAAATGCTGGCCGGCGCCCTGGCCGCGATCCACCTGAACCTGCCGGTGGTGCACATCCATGGCGGCGAGCGCAGCGGCACCGTGGACGAACCGGTGCGGCACGCCATCTCCAAGCTGTCGCATTACCATTTCACCGCCACCGAGGAAGCGGCCGCGCGCCTGGTGCGCATGGGCGAGAGCGCCGCCCAGGTGCATGTCACCGGCGCGCCCGGACTGGACGGGCTGGCGGCGCTGGCCGGCGAGAGCCGCGCCGCGCTGTGCGCCGGCCTTGGCCTGGCGAGCGCGCAGGCGCTGGCCCTGCTGGTGTTTCATCCGGTGCTGCAGGAAGCGCAGCACGCGGCGGCCGATGCCGCCTGCATCCTCGATGCGCTGGCGGCGCAGCAGGTGCAGGTGCTGGCCCTGATGCCCAACGCCGACGCCGGCAGCGCGCCGCTGCGCGCCCTGCTCGAGCAGCGCGCCGCCCTGCGCCTGGCTAACTTGCGCGTGGTAACCCATCTACCGCGCGCCGCCTTTGTGTCCTGGATGGCGGCGGCCGATCTGATGATCGGCAACTCGAGCGCCGGCATCATCGAGGCGGCTACCTTCGGCACGCCGGTGATCAATATCGGCAGCCGCCAGGGCCTGCGGGAACGCAATGACAACGTGCGCGATTCCGCGCCCGAACCGGCGGCGCTGGCGGCGGCCATCGCGGCGGCGCTGGCGCATGGCCGCTATCGCTGCGCCAACCGCTATGGCGACGGCCACACTGCGCCGCGTATCGCCGGGCTGCTGGCGCGCCTGCCGCTCGGGGCCGATCTGCTGCTCAAGTCAAATGCCTACTGAACGCATCTATATCATCGGCGCCGGCGGCCATGCCAAGGTCGTGCTCGACGCCCTGCTGGCGGGCGGCGGCGCGCCGCAGCGCCTGCTGGTCACGGACGACCAGCCCGGGCCGCCCGGGCGCACCCTGCTGGGGATCGCGGTGCTCGCGCCGGCGCTGCCGGCGCAGTTGGCCGGCGCCTGGTTCCATGTGGCCGTCGGCGACGCCGCGCTGCGCGAGCGCCTGCACCGCGCCGCGCTGGCGCTGGGCGCGCGCGCGCTGAGCGTGGTGCACCCGCGCGCCGTGGTGTCGGCCCATGCCGTACTCGGCGCCGGCGCCTTCATCGCCGCCAATGCCGTGCTCGGGCCGGACAGCGTGGTGGGCGAGGGCGTCATCGTCAATCACGGCGCCGTGGTCGATCACGATGTCAGCGTCGGCGCCTTCAGCCACGTGGCGCCGCTGGCCAGCCTGGGCGGCGCGGCGCGGATCGGGGCGCGCGTGCTGCTCGGCGCCGGCTGCCGCGTCCTGCCGCGCATCACGGTGGGCGACGATGCCGTGATCGGCGCCGGCGCCGTGCTGCTCGGCGATGTCGGCCCCGGCTGCACCGCCGTGGGCGTGGTCAGGCGCTGAGCATGGCGGCAGCGGCAGGGGAGAATGAACAATGAACAGTAAACAATGAACAGTAACCAATGAACAGTAAACCATCGCAGTGCGCGCCGGACCATGCGCAGTGCCTATGAAGACGACGAAGGATGAATGTGATTAAGGTAAGCGATATTTCGGTCACGCGCGCGATGCCGGTGTGCGACGCGCTGGGACTGCTGGACAAGGTCGGCACCGGCATTTTGCTGCTGACCGGCGCCGACGGCGCCTTCGAGCGCACCGTCACCGATGGCGACTTGCGGCGCCTGCTGCTCAAGAAGGGCGACCTGCGCGCGCCGCTGGCCGCGCTCGAGACGATCGACTCGGTCGTCATCGATGAGCGCTGCGGGCGGCGCGATGCGCTGGCACTGATGAACCAGCACTGCATCAACCACTTGCCGGTGGTGGACCAGGCGCGCCGCGTGATCGGCCTGCTGGAGCGGCGCGAGATCGATGAACAGATCCTGTTGTCCACGCCCCATCTGGGCGAGGCCGAGCGCGCTTTTGTGGACCAGGCTTTCCGCACCAACTGGGTGGCACCGCTCGGCCCCAACGTCGACGCTTTCGAGCGCGAACTGGCCGAACTGGTGGGCGCGCGCCATGCCACCGCGCTCAGTTCCGGCACCGCCGCCATCCACGTGGCGCTGCGCCTGCTGGGCGTGGGGCCGGGCGACACCGTGTTCTGCTCGAGCCTGACCTTTGCCGCCAGCGCCAATCCGATCGTCTACCAGGGCGCCGAGCCGGTCTTCATCGATTCCGATGACGTCAGCTGGAACATGTCGCCGGCCGCGCTTGGCCGCGCCCTGCGCTGGGCGGCCGAGGCCGGGCGCCTGCCGAAGGCGGTGATCGTGGTCAACCTGTACGGCCAGAGCGCCGACATGGATGCCTTGCAGGCCCTGTGCGACCAGTACGGCGTGCCGATCGTCGAGGATGCCGCCGAATCGCTGGGCGCGCGCTACAAGGGGCGCGCCAGCGGCACCCTGGGCAAGATGGGCATCTACTCCTTCAATGGGAACAAGATCATCACCACCTCGGGCGGCGGCATGCTGCTCATCGACGACCCGGCGCTGATCCGGCGCGCGGTGTTTCTGGCGACCCAGGCGCGCGATCCGGCCCCGCATTACGAACACAGCGAAATCGGCTATAACTACCGGATGAGCAATATCCTGGCCGGTGTGGGCCGCGGCCAGCTGCAGGTGCTGGGCGAGCGGGTGGCGGCGCGGCGCGCCGTGTTCGAGCGCTATCGCAGCGCCCTGGCCGGGGTGCCGGCGCTGCGCTGGATGCCGGAGCCGGAATGGAGTTTTTCCACCCGCTGGCTGAGCGCCTGCACCATCGATCCGGCCCATACCGCGCTCACCAGTGCCGACCTGATCCGCGGCCTGGCGGCCGAGATGATCGAGGCGCGCCCGGTCTGGAAACCGATGCACCTGCAGCCGGTGTTCGCGCATTGCCGCTACTTCGCGCATGGCGAAGCGTCGGTGTCGGACCGCCTGTTCGCACAGGGCGTGTGCCTGCCGTCCGGATCGAACATGCCGGCGGCGTCACTGGAGCGGGTGATCGCGGCGATTGCGCGCGTGTTCGGGGTTCAGCCCGCGGTTCAGCCCGGGGTTCAGCCGGCCTGAGGACCGCGATCCGCCTGGCCCAGCTGCGCCAGCGCGGCATCGAAGTCGGCGCGCGTGTCGATGTCGATCGAGTCGGCCGCCGCCATCGGATACGGAAAGGTGCGCGCCGTGAAAAAGCCCTCGCCGAGCGCCGCCGTGGCGCAGATGTAGATGGCGCCGTTGGGCAGATACACCTTGCCGAGCTGCTGGCGCGAGAGCGAGGCGGCCGGCCGCAGGAAGGAGACGCTGGCATCGGGGTTTTCGCCCAGCAGCCAGTTGAACTTGCCGTCCTGGGCCACCACGCTGACCACGGTGCAGGGCGCGTCGGCGCTGTGAAGCTGGTACAGCGCCAGGGCCTCGCGGATATGGCGCGCCGTGCGCAGCGGCGAGGTCGGCTGCAGCAGCACCACGACCTCGTGCGCACGGCCCTGGGCGGCGCAGAAATCGACCGCATGCCTGACCACGTCGAGCGTGCCGGCGGTATCGCCCGAGAGCGCCGCCGGGCGCAGGAAGGGCGCTTCGGCGCCGTGCTGCAGCGCTACTTCGCGGATCTCAGGCGCATCGGTGGACACCAGAACGGTCGCGAAACAGCCGGCGTCGCGCGCCGCCGCGATGGTATGGGCAATCAGCGGCGCGTCGCCGAAGGGCAGGATATTCTTGCCCGGTAATCCCTTGGAATTGCCGCGGGCGGGAATCAGGGCCAGCAGTCTGGGGGTGTCGGCCATGGCTTACTCCAGGGCGCCCCGGGCCCCGGCCAGCGGGGTGGGCGGGGTGGGCGGGGTGAGCGGGGTGAGGGGGGTGAAGCGGGCGCGCGGCGCGCCCACATACAGCAACAGCAGCGGGATGGTCAGGGTCAGCACGGTAAAGCCGAACAGGCCGCCGCACACGGCGCAGGCGAGCAGCTGTTCAAGCGGGGCGAAGCGGCGCCGGTTCAGCCGCACCAGGGCACTGAGGAAGATCAGGACGAAGGCGGTGATGCCGATCAGGGCCAGGGCCAGGTATTCGGAGCCGAACAGCACCGCGCCGACACCGTGTTCGAGCATCTGCACGGCGCCGCCCAGGCCGCCGCCATAGAATTCCAGGTTTTTCTCGATGGCCAGCAGCAGGTAGCTGCCAATGACGTACAGGATCGGCAGCGCGATCAGCCAGGCCAGTGCGCGCCGCAGCAGGCCCATGCGCCGGGCCGGTTTGTGCTGCACATGAAACAGGGCCAGTGCCGCCACCACCACCACGAATACCCCGGTGCTGACGGCGGCCAGCCAGCAGGCCAGCGCCGTCAGGAACAGGCTGCCCAGGCTGTTGCGCCTGCCCTCGGCCAGGCGCAGGCACAGATGGGCGGCCAGCAGCCAGCCGGTCCAGGCAATCACGCCGCGCCCGTTCATGAACAGGTGGGTGGCAAGGAAGGCGAGCCAGGCCAGCGCCAGCGGCGCGCGGGCGCCGGCCTGCCAGGCGAGGCGGCGCCACAAGACGATGTTGGCGGCAAAAAACAGGCTGATGTACAGCGAGAAGCCGAGCGCCGGCCAGCGCTCATCGAGCAGGAAGCCGGGGTAGGCGGTCAGGTAGCGGAAGAAGTGGGGATGGCCGGAGATCGCCAGCAGCAGCGGCGAGACGCCGCTTTCCCAGAGGTCGGTGACCTGGTCCCAGGCGGCGAAGCGCTTGATGCCCAGCAAACTGAGCGCCAGCGCGCCCAGCAGGGCCGCCACTGCCAGCGGCAGGTGGCGCCGGCGCGGCACCCGCGGCGGCTGCGGCTGGGCCGTTGCGGATTCAGCCATTTTGTTCCAGGATGCGCTGGGGCACCGCGGCGGCCGCGCTGGCAGCGGCGGCGCCCTTGCCATATCCGCTCAAGGGGTGGCTGCGGGCACTGTCCGCCGCCCCGGCCGCCCCGGCCGGGCTGGAGGCCTGGCGTTGCCACAGGTGATCGACGATCTCGGCCATCGGCTGGTATTCGCTGACGATTTTCGCGAGCGAGGCGCGGATGGCGCGGTGATCGAAGCGCTGGCAGGCCACTTCCAGCTCGGTCAGCATCATTTCCAGGAAAGGCCAGGCAATTTCCGCTTCCTGGGCACGCCGGATCAGGGGATGGGCGGTGGCGCTGACATTGGCGCCGATCAGCAATTCCTCGTACAGTTTTTCACCGGGGCGCAGGCCCACATAGGCGATCTCGATCTGGCCATCCGGGGTCGCCGGTCCGCGTACGGTCTGCCCGGACAGGTGCACCATCCGTTCGGCCAGGTCGGCAATCCTGACCGGTTCGCCCATGTCGAGCACGAACACGTCGCCGCCTTTGCCCATGGCGCCGGCCTGGACCACCAGCTGGGCCGCTTCGGGAATGGTCATGAAATAACGGGTGATTTCGGGATGGGTCAGGGTAATCGGTCCGCCGCCGGCGATCTGCTTGCGGAACAGGGGCACCACGGAACCGGAGGAACCGAGCACGTTACCAAAGCGTACCATGCAAAAGCGGGTGCGGGTGCCGCGCCGGGCGAAGGCTTGCAGGATCAGTTCGGCAAGGCGCTTGGTCGCGCCCATCACGTTGGTCGGACGCACCGCCTTGTCGGTGGACACCAGGACGAAGCACTCGACCCCGGAGGCGACGGCCGCGCGCGCCATGCTGAGGGTGCCGAAGGCATTGTTGCGGATGCCTTCGATGGGATTGTGCTCGACCAGCGGCACATGCTTGTAGGCGGCCGCGTGGTACACCGTCTGCACGCCATAGGTGCGCATGATGCGCGTGCATTTTTCCGTTTCCAGGACCGAGCCGATGAAGGCGACCAGTTCGATGCCGTTCTGCTGGGTGGCCTGGATTTCGCGCAATTCCTGCTCGATCGCATACAGCGCGTATTCGCAGACGTCAAGCAAGACCAGGCGCACCGGATCGAGGGCGACGATCTGGCGGCACAGTTCCGAGCCGATCGAGCCGCCGGCGCCGCTGACCATGACCGACTTGCCGCTGATGCAGGCCGACAGCAGGGTGGCGTCGGGCGCGACCACGTCGCGGCTGAGCAAGTCTTCGATCTCGATCTGGCGCACATCGTCGACCCGTGACTTGCCTTTGACCAGGCTGTCGATCGGCGGCGTGACCTTGATTTTCAGCGACAGGTGGGTGAGGCGGTCGAGGATCTCGCGCTGCTGCGGCCGGGTCAGCGAGGGCATGGCCAGCAGCACGGTGCTGATGTTGTGCACTTTCGCCAACTGTTCGAGGGAAGTCGAGGGATGCACATTCAGGCCGCGCACGGTCGTATTGTAGCGCTGCGGGTTGTCGTCGATAAAACATACCGGCTCATACTGCTTGCCGGGCGCGAGGGCGTTGGCCAGCAGGCTGCCGGCCTCGCCGGCGCCGTAGATGGCCACGCGCACGCGGTTCGGGAAGTTGCGTTTGCCCAGCATCAGGCGGCGCGCCGCGAAGCGGCCGGCCAGCAGGTAGAGGATGCTGATAAACCAGTAGATCAGGAAAGGCGGCAGGCTGAATCGTTGTGCAGCGATCATCTGGCAGGCGCCGGCCAGCAGCAGCACCGCGATGGTGTTGCCCAGCACGATGGTGGTAATGATCTTCTGGTCGATATAGCGGATCACGGCCCGGTACAGGCCCAGGTGGGCGAATACGGGCAGCGAGACCAGGGCCGTACCCAGTGCCAGCCAGCGCGGTTCCCACAGGACGCGGGCGTCGAGCGCATTCAGGTGCAGGCTCCAGGCCAGGAAAAAGATGGCGGGCAGACAGACGAGGTCAACCGCGCCGACAATCAGCTGTTTCAGCCTGCGGGGTAAATCGAGAAAAGAATTCAGCATGGGAACGAGATAGTTAAATGCATGCTCTGTACGAAATGGCGCCCGCCTCAAACGGGTGATGCCGTTTCACGCCGCCTGATAGAGCAGGGCGCTGAAAAGCAATCGGAAACCGCGCAAGTGGCAATGATGTCAAACAATATATTGCACAGATCGAAACATCCAATCTTATCAGCAATAATTCTTCAAAAAAATTTCCGTTTTTCAATTCAATAAGAACAAAAGAAACACCGCAGTGTTGATTACTTTTAATATTGAACTGTGCGTGAAGATATTAATCTGCCGCAATTGTATGTTGTATCGTTGGACGATGTGCGTTCAATTGCACAGGTGTGGCGCGCATGCAAAAATGCCCGCCGGCGCTTATAGCGAAAATGCTACACTTCGGTCGATATGCCGGTGCTCAAGTATTTCCTTTCTGCATATACTTGTTCCGCTTGCTTTGTTTTATTGCTTTTCCTGACATTATCAAGTGCATCACTTTTCCGGGTCATCTCTTTTGCTATTTCCAATTCGACAGACTATTCGATCAGCCTGCTACGGCTATATTATTCTTGGTGCCGCCAATGTTCTCGCCGCCACACCATCGATCGGGGGGCAATCGGGCTATGTCACCATGCCCAGCAGCCAGGTGGAAGCCGACGGGACCTTCAGCATGGGGTATAGCTATGACCGGCCGTATGGCGCCCTGTGGGCCAGCGCAACGGTCTTGCCTGGATTGCAGGTGACTGGCCGCTTCGTGTCGATTTCCGGCATCCCGGGCTTCGACCCGGACGATCCCTTCGGTCAGCTGTACGGCAAGCAATACGGGCGCTACAAGGACAAGGTGATCGACGCCAAGCTGCGCCTGTGGCAGGAAGGCGCCTGGCTGCCCTCGGTGGCCGTCGGCGGCACGGACGTGCTCGGCACCCAGTTGTTCAAGGGCCGCTACCTGGTCGCCACCAAGCACTTCGGCCCGGCCCGCAATCTGGAAGCCAGTGTCGGGGTGGGCCGGGGCCGTCCGGACGGGGTGTTCGCCGGCGCGCGCTGGACCCCGGCCGCGGCGCCGCGCTGGTCGGTGGTGGCCGAGTACGATGCGAACGACTATGCGCGCGATTACCGCGCCGCCGAAACGTCCGCCGGCACGCGCCGCAACGGCGCCGTGCTGGCCCTGGAATACCGTTGGGGCTGGCTGGGCGCCCAGCTGGCGCGCCACCGCGACCATGTGAGCGCGAATGTATACGCCAGTATTCCGTTCTCTGAAAAGGAATTCCTCCCCAAGCTGCTTGAGCCGGCATACTTCCAGCCCAAGGATGCGCCGCCGCGCCCGACCCTGGCGCAATGGAACGACGATGCGCGCCACGGCGCGGCCCTGGTCAACGCGCTCGCCAGGCAGGACTTCAAGCACATCCGGGTGCGCGCCGACGGCGCCACCCTGGCCCTGAGCCTAACCAACAGCCGCATTTCCAGCATGGGGCGGGCGGTCGGGCGCGCCAGCCGCACCGCGCTGGCATTCGCGCCGGAAGGCACGCGCGCCATCACCATCACCTACACCCAGAACGAGCAGCCGGTGACGAGTTACGAGTTCCAGGATATCGGCGCCCTGAGTAATTACCTGACCGGCCTCAGCACCCGCGAGCAGTTTCTGGGAACCGTGCTGGTGCGCCAGGCGCGGCCCGACGACAAGATCGAGGGCATGGCCGGGCACGAGGAGAACATGCTTGCCGGCATCAAGGAGGAGACGGGCCTGAGCATGCAGGCCGGGCGCGATGGCAATATTGTCCAGGTCAGCTCGGAAGACCGCGAAGCGAACCGCTTCAAGATCGTGCCGCGCCTCGGGTTCTTCTTTAACGATCCGAGCGGCGCGCTGCGCTACGAGGTGGCGGCGGCCGCCAACTATGACCGGCGCCTGGGCGACGGCCTGTACCTGAACAGCGCGTTCAAGCTCAACCTGTTTGAAAACGTGACCGGGGTGACCCAGCCGTCCAACAGCCTGCTGCCGCATGTGCGTACCGATGTCGCCGAGTACAAGCGCGGCGGGCGCTTCAAGATGGCCAAGCTGATGGTCAATCAATATCTGCAGCCGGCCGAACGCTGGTATGCGAGGGCCTCGCTTGGTTGTTACGAAGAAATGTTCTGTGGCGCCGGCGGGCAGATGCTGTATGTGCCCAGGGATGCGCGCTGGGCCGCCGACCTGTCGGTCGACGCCTTGCGCCAGCGCGGCTACCGGGGCTGGTTCGATACCCGCGACTACCGCACCGTCACGGCGCTGGGCGCCCTGCATTACCGGCTGCCGTACGACATTACCGCGACCGCGCGCGCGGGCCGCTTCCTGGCCAGGGACGAGGGCGTGCGCATGGAAGTGAAGCGGCGTTTTCGCTCCGGCATCGAGATCGGCGCCTGGTACACCAAGACCAACGGCCGTGACACCACCGGGCCGGGGACCGTGTCCAGCCCGTACAACGACAAGGGCGTCTACCTGTCGATTGCGCTCAACAGCATGCTGCTGGCCGACACCCAGGCCACCTCCACCCTGGCGATCGCCCCATGGACGCGCGATGTCGGCCAGCTGGTCGCCAGCCCGGGCGACCTGTACGAGATGGTCGAACAGCCACGGCGCGACATGCATGCCTACGATGGCCTGAGCAATTTTGCCGAGCGGGCGGACGAGCAGAACCTGGCGGCGGTGAATCCCCCCGTCAGCAGCATGGCCTCGCCCTGGCCGGCCTTCCGTCTGCGCATCGAGCAGTCGGCCGCCGGCGCGCCACGCATGGCCGACTGGGTCCAGGGTGCGGGCGTAGCGGGCGCCGCGGTACTGGCAGGCGCCGCGCTCGACAAGCCGGTCGAACGCTTCATGCGCAAGCATGGCGACACGCGGGCGGCACGCAGCTGGGCCGATTTTGGCAAGAACATGCCGGTGGCCCTGACCGGGCTGGCCGGCGCCGCACTGGCCTTCGGCGACAACCGCATGCAGAACATGGGCCTCATTTCGCTGCAGTCGGTGGCCGGATCGCTGGGCCTGGCGACGGGCGTGAAATACCTGCTGCCGCGCGCACGGCCGGATCAGGAGCGCGGCCCCTGGGCCCGGATCGGCGAGGAACAGTCGCGTTCGGATGCGTCCTTTCCGTCGCGCCACGCCGCCGTCGCCTTTGCCGCGGTCACCCCCTTCGCCCAGGAATACGAAGCGCCCTGGCTGTACGGCGTGGCGGCCTTCAGCGCGATGGGGCGGGTGGCCGGGCGCCAGCACTGGGTTTCGGACACGGTGGCGGGCGGCGTCATGGGGTATGCCATCGGCACCTGGCTGTGGCAGGCGCAGCGCGACAATACCCGCAGCACGGTGTCGATCGCGCCCGGGCCGCGCCAGGTCAGCGTGGCCTGGCGCGGCACTTATTAAAGAGGGACACCTGGCCGTTTATGTTCAAATAATGAATCTGTGACGATCGGACATAATATATTCCGCAGATTAATAATTCCATCGCGAAAGCGATTTTATTCATTTCAATATAAAACCGGCAAACTGCCTGAGGCGGACGCTGCCGGCGCAAATGCAGAGCGGACCACAAGTGGTCCGCTCTTTTTCCAAATATTAATCTAACGTGCCTGTCAGCACGGTCCCGCCATTAGCGGTGCGAGGTCGACGACGAGTTGTTGTCCGATGCTGCCACCGCCACCGCCGCCACTGCGGCGCCGATGGCGACCATGGCGCCGACCGACAGGCCGGTGCCGGTGCCGGCAGCGGTCGTGGTCGCTGGTGCGGTCGCCGGGGCGGTGCTGCTGGCCGCCGGAGTGGATGGCTGCTCGGCAACAGGAGCCTGGGCGAATGCCGAGGCCGAAGCCAGGCTCATCATCGCGACAAGAGCGATCATCTTTTTCATAATTAGTTCCTTTAAAAAAATATTAATGCTGTACAATATCAATATGCCACGATTACTGCCTTATTACGCTCTGCAATTGTGACATCTTAGGCATGTCGCCAGATCTCGCCACACCATCCGGATTATCCAACAAGGCACGCCATGGCCTGGCTAATGCCAAATGGAATAGTAACTATATTTAGAAATAATTGCGTTGCGCGAATGCCTCATTGACGGGCAGAGCGCGAAAAGAACCCCCTTTCCTCCCCTGTTCTCACCTTTGTTCTGAATCAATTTCGCGAATAATGGTGCTTGTCCGTCCTGGACGCGCGCCGCCCGGCGTACGCAGGACGCCAGGAGTGGACGATGTCGGAAGACAGCGACGCAGAAAAGACCGAACCGGCGTCAAGCAAGAAGCTGGAACAGGCCCGTGAGAACGGCGACGTTCCACGCTCGCGCGAAGTGGCCACCTTCACCGTCCTGATGACGGCCGGCGCCGGCCTGTGGATGATGGGTTCGGGCATCGTGCGCCAGTTGAACGCGTCCATGGTGTCGGGCCTGGCCATGAGCCGCGAGCAGATCTACGATCCCTCGGCCATGATTTTGCGCGTGGGCAGCGACATCGTGCAGGTGATGCTGGCCTGCCTGCCGCTGGCGCTCGCCATCATGATCGTGGCGCTGGCCTCGCCGCTGCTGATCGGCGGCTGGCTGTTTTCCACCAAGGCCTTCATGCCCAACTTCATGAAGCTGAACCCGGTTTCCGGCCTGGGCAATATGATCTCGACCAATGCCCTGGTCGAACTGCTCAAGGCGGTTGCCAAGACCATCCTGGTCGGCTTCGTGGCCTGGCTGGTGGTGCTGAGCCAGAAAGACGCCGTGATCGGCCTGGCGCTCGAGCCGCTCAAATCGGGCAGCATGCACATGATCGACCTGATCGGGTCGGCCTTCCTGTTCATCACCGGCGCCCTGGGTCTGGTCGCCGCGATCGACGGTCCCTACCAGATGTGGCATTACGCCAACAAGCTCAAGATGACGCGCCAGGAAATGATCCAGGAGCACAAGGAGTCGGACGGCAATCCCCAGATCAAGGCCAAGGTACGCCAGATGCAGCGCGAGATGAGCCAGCGCCGCATGATGGCCGACGTGCCGACCGCCGACGTGGTGGTCACCAACCCGACCCACTACGCCGTCGCGCTCAAGTATGCCGACGGCCAGAAGGGCGCACCGCGCGTAGTGGCCAAGGGCAGCGACGAGGTGGCGGCCAAGATCCGCGAGCTGGCCAGAGAGAACAAGGTAGCCCTGCTGGAAGCGCCGGCCCTGGCCCGTGCCCTGCACAAGCACACCGAGATCGGCGACGAGATTCCGGAAGCGCTGTACTCGGCCGTGGCCGAAGTGCTGGCCTATGTATTCCAGCTGCGCGCCTTCAACAAAGGCGGCGGCAAGTATCCGGACCGGCCGGGCCGCCTGGCGGTACCGCCCGAGCTTGACCCGCACGACCCGGCCTCGCAAAAGCCGAAAGAACCGACCACTCCTCCACCTGACAGCAAGGGAACACACTGATGAACAGCATGAAACTGCCAGGCTGGATGAGCGGAATGAAGGGCGGCGGCAGCGCCCTGGCCGCGCCGGTCATCATCATCCTGCTGCTGTCGATGATGATCCTGCCGCTGCCGGCCTTCATCCTCGACGTGTTCTTCAGCTTTAACATCGCGCTGTCGGTGATTGTGCTCCTGACCAGCCTGTACACGGTCAAGCCGCTCGACTTCATGGCCTTCCCGACCATCCTGCTGGTGTCGACCATGCTGCGCCTGTCGCTCAACGTGGCGTCGACCCGCGTGGTGCTGACCGAAGGCCATACCGGCGGCGCGGCGGCCGGTAAGGTGATTGAAGCCTTCGGCCACTTCCTGATCGGCGGCAACTACACGGTCGGTATCGTCGTGTTTATCATTTTGACCATCATTAACTTCACCGTCGTCACCAAGGGTGCGGGCCGTATCGCCGAGGTGGGCGCGCGCTTCGCCCTGGACGCGATGCCGGGCAAGCAGATGGCGATCGACGCCGACCTCAACGCCGGCCTGATCGCCGAAGACGTGGCGCGCAAGCGGCGCCAGGAAGTCGGCCAGGAAGCCGAGTTCTACGGCGCCATGGACGGTGCCTCCAAGTACGTGCGCGGCGACGCCGTGGCCGGCATCATGGTGACCGTCATCAACGTCATCGGCGGCCTGCTGGTCGGTATCATCCAGCACGACATGGCCTTTGCCGATGCGGCCAAAACCTACACGCTGCTGGCCATCGGCGACGGCCTGGTCGCGCAGATTCCTTCGCTCATCATCTCAGTGGCGGCCGGTATTGTCGTCTCGCGCGTGGCCAGCGACCAGGACATCGGCACCCAGCTGACCAAGCAATTGTTCGCCAAGCCGGAAGTGCTGTACATCACCGGCGCCATCATCGGCGGCCTGGGCCTGATTCCCGGCATGCCGAACCTGGTTTTCCTGCTGCTGTGCGGTTCGCTGTGCGGCACCGCCTACCTGGTCAAGAAGAAAGCGACGGAAGCACCGGCCAAGGCCGAGGAAGCCGCCGCCGCGGCCGCCGCGCCGGCCGTGCCGCCCGAGCAGGAAGAAGCCAGCTGGCAGGACATCATGCCGGTCGACACCCTGGGCCTGGAAGTGGGCTACCGCCTGATTCCGCTGGTGGACAAGAGCCAGGGCGGTGAGCTGCTCAAGCGCATCAAGGGCATCCGCAAGAAATTCGCCCAGGAAGTCGGCTTCCTGGCGCCGCCGGTGCATATCCGCGACAACCTGGAACTGAAGCCCTCGGCCTACCGCATCACGCTCAAGGGCGTGGAAGTGGGCAGCGGCGAAGCGCTCAGCGGCCAGTATCTGGCGATCAACCCGGGCATGGCGAGCGGCACCTTGCCTGGCCTGGAAACCACCGACCCCGCCTTTGGCCTGCCGGCCATCTGGATCGATGCCGGCCTGCGCGACGAAGCGACCGCCATGGGTTACACCGTGGTCGATGCCGGCACCGTGGTGGCCACGCATTTGAACCATTTGATTACGACGCATGCGTCCGAACTGCTGGGCCGGGCCGAGGTGCAGGCCCTGATCGACCATTTGGCCAAGGAAGCGCCAAAATTGGTGGAAGATCTGGTGCCGAAGTTGGTATCGCTGTCGACCCTGCAGAAAGTGCTGCAGAATCTGCTGGTGGAAGGTGTGCACATCCGTGATATGCGCACCGTGATCGAAACGCTGGCCGAGTATGCGGGCCAGACCCAGGATCCGTGCGAACTGACCGCGGTGGTGAGGATTGCGCTGGGCCGGGCGATTGTGCAGCAGCTGTTCCCGGGTACCAATGAGTTGTCCGTCATGACCCTGGATAACCGCCTGGAACGCTTGCTGATGCAGGCGCTGGGGCAGGGCGGGGATGGTGCGGGCATCGAGCCTGGCCTGGCCGATACGATTGCGCAGCAGGCAGGGATGGCGGCGGCGCAGCAGGAGCAGATGGGCTTGACCCCGGTTCTGCTGGTGCCGGGTCCGCTCAGGGCCTTGCTGTCACGCTTCCTGCGCCGCGCCTTGCCGCAGCTGAAAGTGCTGTCGCATAACGAGGTGCCGGAGACCAAGACGATTCGGGTGACGAATCTGGTGGGGGCGCAGTAAGTTGTCTTAGCACCCCCAACTCTCGATCCGTCATTCCCGCGAAGGGCTCGGCGCCCCCGCGTGGAATCCATAGCACCTAAGCTAAGCCGTAAAGTCGAGATAGAGATCGCGCCAAGTGGGGTTTAATGTGGAAATTAGTTTTACCTTCCAGGCGCGGTTCCATTTCTTCAACTGCTTTTCGCGCTGAATCGCCTCCCTGATATCGCTGCACGTGTCAAACCACACAAGCCGTCGCACATGGTGCTGTTTGGTAAACCCATCCGTCGCTGAGCTGCGATGCTGCCACACACGCGCCATGAGGTTGGTGGTAACGCCAATGTAGAGCGTGCCGTAGCGATCGCTGGCAAGAATATATACGTAGCTTGTGCGTTCCATGAAGTGAGGTTGGCGCATCGGCTGCGGGCCGCTCTAACCCTGCTCAAAGGTGCTATGGATTCCCGCCTTCGCGGGAATGACGAGTTGGTGGTGGTGGCCCCGTGTCTTCATGCCGCTTTGCCATCAACATCGAAATAACCCCATTTCCCCCTCCTAATCCCCCGATGGTTTCCTCTCGGCATCCCCAATAATGGGAACTGTTAACGGTAGTGCCTCATGTGAGCACACCGGCAGGTCACCCAGGAGTTGGCGATGAATGTTAAAAAATTTACGGCTGCAACGTCCCGCGAAGCGCTGCGCAAGGTGCGCGATGCGCTCGGACCCGATGCCGTCATCCTTTCCAATCGCCCCGTCGACGGCGTCGTCGAAATCCTCGCCCTCGCCAACGACGATGTCGCATCGATCTCGTCCCCGGCCCACGAAACCGAAATGGCCCAGCCGCGCCCGCAGCTGAACATTCCGCAGCACGTGCCGGAAACCTATATGAACCGTCGCGCGCCCACCCAGGCGCCAGCCTACGCCGCGCCGGAAGCCTTCGACATGTCGATGATGGCCACCCAGATGTCGTCGATGATGCAGCAAGCGATCGCCCACGCGAAAGACACCGCGGCCGCCGAAATGTCCGGCATGATGAGCGAAATTCGCGCCATGCGCGGTCTGATGGAGTCCCAGCTGGCCGAGATCTCCTGGGGCACCACCCAGCAGCGCGAACCACAGAAAGCCGCCGTCCTGCGCGAAATGCTGGCCGCCGGCTTTTCCGCCAGCCTGTCGCGCTACCTGATCGAAAAACTCCCGTCGGGCAAGGACAACGCCGCCAGCCTGGCCTGGATTAAAACCGTCCTGTCGCGCAACCTGACCACCATCAGCAACGAAGACGAAATCCTGGAAAAGGGCGGCGTGTTCGCCCTGGTCGGCCCGACCGGCGTCGGCAAGACCACCAGCACCGCCAAGCTGGCGGCGCGCTGCGTGATGCGCCACGGTCCGGAAAAGCTGGCGCTGATCACCACCGACGCCTATCGTATCGGCGGCCACGAGCAGCTGCGTATCTACGGCAAGATCCTGGGCGTGATGGTGCACTCGGTCAAAGACGAAGCCGACCTGCGTATCGCCCTGAAAGAATTGCGCAATAAGCACACCGTGCTGATCGATACCGTCGGCGTATCCCAGCGCGACCAGAACGTGGCCGAACAGGTCGCGATGCTGTCCGAATCGGGCGCCGATGTGAAGCGTCTGCTGTGCCTGAACTCCACCTCGACCAACGAGACCCTCAACGAAGTGGTGCGCGCCTACCAGGGTTCGGGTCTGGCCGGCTGCATCATGACCAAGCTCGACGAAGCAGCCTCGATCGGCAATGTGCTGGACGTGGTGATCCGCCAGAAGCTGAATCTGTTCTACATCTCGAACGGCCAGCGCGTGCCGGAAGACCTGCACCTGGCCGACCGCGCCATGCTGGTCGACCGCGCCTTCCGCCTCAAGCGCGACGTCGCCGCGACCCAGTATTCGGACGCCGAACTGCCGCTGCTGATGGCCGGCGCGACCAGTGCCAATAACGACCGCAGCCTGCGCGAGGTGTCCCTTGGCTAATTTCGATTTCGACCAGGCCGAAGGCCTGCGCCGCATGCTGGCGGGGCCCAAGCCCCGCATCGTGACGTTTCTCTCTGCTACCCCGCAGGACGACAAGGGCGCCATGCTGGTCAACCTGGGCGCCTCGCTGGCGCGCGCCGGCAATGACGTGCTGATCGTCGATGCCTGCGATGAAGATTACGGCGTGGCGCGCCGCCTCGGTGTGGACCGCGGCGCCAGCCTGCTGCAGGTGGCGCGCCAGGAATGCGGCCTGAATGAAGTGATCAACCAGGTGCCGCAGGGTTTCGCGGTGGCGAGCATGGCGCGCGGCCGCACCGCACGTTCGAACAGCGGTTCCGGCGCAGACGAAGCGCGCCGCCTGGCCAAGACTTTCGAGGTGCTGGTCAAGCAGACCGGCATCGTGATCGTCGATGGCGAATTCGCGCGCGACGACAGCTTTCCCGTGCCCATCATGGAGAGCTCGGAGATCGTGGTGCAGGTGTCGACCAGCGCCGCCTCGATCACCGCCGCGTACGCGCTGATCAAGCGTTTGTCGCAGCAACTGGGCCGCCGACCTTTCGGAATTCTCGTGACCAATGCATCGGAAGCCGAAGCCAAGGTGGTATACGATAATATGTCATCTGCGGCAAGTCGTTACCTTGCCGTACAGCTCACGTCGATGGGTTCGGTGCCTGCGGATGAATACCTGCACCGGGCCGCGCGGCTGGGCAGGGCCGTGGTCGATGCTTTCCCGCTGGCGGGGGCGTCGGTCGCGTTTCGCCGGCTGGCAGGGCGCTTTGCGCTGCCCGCTATGCCGCAACTTGGCCGTACAGGGGGAAACACCCACTTTGGCTCTTAACACTCATTCATAACCATGTACACGGTCAAAGGGAAAGCGGACAAGAACCACTTGCTGACGGAGCACATGCCGTTGGTGAAGCGTCTCGCCCACCACATGAAGGCCAAATTGCCGCCCAGCGTAGAAGTCGACGACCTGGTGCAGGCCGGCATGATCGGGCTGCTCGATGCCATCAGCCGCTATGAGGAAACCCACGGTGCGCAGTTCGAGACCTATGCGGTGCTGCGCATCCGCGGTGCCATGCTCGACGAACTGCGTACCTCCGACTGGCTGCCGCGCTCGATGCGCCAGAACATGCGCAAGATCGAAGCGGCCATGAGCGCGCTGCAGCAAAAGCTGGGCCACGCGCCGAGCGAATCGGAAGTGGCCAAGTCGCTCAAGCTTTCCCTGTCCGACTACCAGGACATGCTGTCCGACGGCGGCGGCCACCAGCTGGTGTATTACGAAGATTTCCACGGCGAGGATGGCAACGACAGCTTCCTCGACCGCTACGCGGTGGACGATGCCGATCCGCTGCGCAGCCTGCTTGACGGTGACTTCCGCCAGGCCGTCATCGATGCCATCGATGCCTTGCCCCCGCGCGAAAAAATGTTGATGGGCCTGTACTACGAGGAAGAGCTGAACCTCAAGGAAATCGGGGCCGTCATGGGCGTATCTGAATCGCGCGTCTCGCAATTGCACACCCAGGCGGTGGCGCGGTTGCGGGCTTCGTTACGGGAGCAGGCATGGACTGGGCCAGCGTAGTCGGTATCGTCCTGGCCCTGGCCGGTCTGTTGATCGGTCATGGCCTCGAGGGCGGGAAATTGTCTTCGCTGGTGCAGCCGGCCGCCTTCGCCATCGTGGTGATCGGCACCGCAGGCGCGGTGCTGCTGCAGACCGAGGCGCCCACCTTCATGCGCGGCCTGCGCATGCTGCGCTGGGTGTTTGCGCCGCCGCCGTCGCAGCGCGCCAAGCTGGCGCGCGAGATCGCCGTGTGGAGCTTGCATGCGCGCCGCGACGGCCTGCTCTCGCTCGAACAGTACATGCAGATCAATAAGGATAAATTCGTCCAGAAGGGCTTGCGCCTGGTGGTCGACGGCATCCATCCCGACAAAATCCGCGGCCTGCTCGACACCGAGGTGACGGCCTATGAATTCGGCCAGCGCCAGGCCGCGCGCATCTGGGAGTCCGCAGCCGGCTATTCGCCTACCATCGGCATCCTGGGCGCGGTGCTGGGCCTGATCCACGTGATGGAAAACCTGTCCGATCCGGCCAAGCTGGGCAGCGGCATTGCGGTGGCGTTTGTATCGACCGTGTACGGCGTGGGCCTGGCCAATCTGTTTTTCTACCCGGTCGGCAACAAGCTGAAGGCCATCGTGTCGGAAAAAGTCACCCAGTACGAAATCCTCACCGAGGTGTTTTACGACATCGCCAGCGGCGACCATTCGCGCGTGATCGAAGAGCGCGTCGCCAGCCTGTTGTCGCGTCCATAAGGCCGCTGGGCATGGCGCGCAAACCCTACCAGCAGGATTCGGAAAACCACGAGCGCTGGCTGATTTCCTACGCCGACTTCATTACCCTGCTGTTCGCCTTTTTCGTGGTCATGTACGCGATTTCGGTGGTCAACGAAGGCAAGTACCGGGTCATCTCTACCGCCCTGGGCGATGCCTTCGGGGGCAAGAACAAGAACCCGGCGAATGCCAGCAGCGCCATCGATCCCCTGATCCCGCTGCCGACCCTGATCCAGAAAAAGCGCGCCGAAGCGATGCGTCGCGAACGCGAACGCCTGACCCGGCTGGCCCAGGACTTGAGCTCGACCCTCGCGCCCTTGGTGCGCGAAGGCAAAGTGCGGGTCACGCAGAACAGCCGCGGGGTCAGCGTGGAAATCAATGCCAGCGTGCTGTTCGATCCGGGCGACGCTGCCTTGACGCCGGACTCGAAGGAAGCGCTGCGCGCGCTGGCGGTGCTGCTCAAGAACGATCCGCATGCGGTGCAGGTCGAGGGCCATACCGACACGACCCCGATCAAGAATGCGCTGTTCCCGTCCAATTGGGAATTATCGGCGGTGCGCGCCAGCAGTGTGGTGCGCCTGTTTATCGACAGCGGGGTCGCGCCGGAGCGCTTGACGGTGGTCGGCCACGGGGCCAATATCGCGGTGGCGCCCAACGAAACGGCGGAAGGCAAGGCGCGTAACCGGCGCGTGGCCGTGACGATTCTCTCGGCTTTGCCGGACACGACGACGGAAATTCCCACCAGGTAGTGAAGGAGGGCAGGCGATGATGAGGATGCAGGTAGCGGCGTTGGTATTGACTGGCGCTGCGGTGACAGCGGTGACAGCGGCCACGGGAGCGGCGATGCAAACGATGCACGAGCAGGTCAAGGTCAGCGCGGCCGGTGGCGAGGTGCTGGTCACGATGACATTCGACAACCGCGGCGACAAGCCGGCACAGGTACCCAAGGCAGTGGCTGAAGATGGCGAATTGTTCGGGAACCATTTTCAGGTGACCGAGGCAGCCAGCGGTAAAGAAGTAACTTATATCGGACCGATGGTCAAGCGCTCGCCTTTTGGGCCGGAAGACTACCTGACGGTCAAGCCGCACAGCAAGCACAGCGCGACACTCGATATCACGCGCGCTTACGAATTCTTACCCGGCCAGCACAGCTATACCTTGCGCTATGCCGGTTACCACAATGCCGATCCCAGGCAGGCCGCTGCGGCAGGAAAACCGGTGCAGAGCGCACCGGTCACTTTTTCCTACAACAAGAAGTAGTCTGGCCTGGACAAGGTCCGCGCCCGAGGCGGCGCGGATCCCTGCCTTTCTTATTGCAGTGCCGGCGTGTTCTCGCCGAAATACTCGTGCGAATCGGCATTGTCGATCGCGCGCGTCGGGTTGCTGGTCGCCAGGCTGGCGGCGGCCGACTGGCCGTAGGCCCAGTCATCGGTGCCGGCCACCACGTTAAAGTGGCTCAGCTCGTGCACCAGGGTGCCGCCCTTGGAATCGGTGCCCGACATCGGTGCCGACCAGAAGGCATTGCACACATAAATCTTGTACGGCTGGGTCGGGTAGACGTAGGCGTAGTAGGACTGCTTGCAGCTGCAGTCGACCACGATCGGCTTGGTGTCGAGCGCATTCTTGATGTTGGCGAAGTGCGACTTGACGGTGGCATAGCGGCTTGAGTTATAGCTGCCGAACCACTTGGTGTAGCGCTGGCCGGCGCTGCCGTTGTTCAGGTAGCTGCTGCCGTTGTTGGCCATGGTCTTGGCCGCGCTGATGGCCGAGGTGATGGTACTCGACTGCGAGGCTGTGCAGCTGGCAAAGGACACGCCTGCGACGGCAGCCTGCTGCTGGCGCGCGGCCAGTCCGAACGGGTCTTCGACCTTGGTGCCGCGCTCGAGGCGCCCGTCGATCCACAGCGCCACCGGCGCCGATTCGATTTCGCCGATATCGCTTTCAGCCGCCAGGGTACCGCGCGCATCGACCGGGGCGAGAGCGCCACCGCGGTCGGAACGGGCGAACAGGTTAAGCGAAGCTGCATGGTATTTGATGGAATAGTCACCCGTGACGCTCATGTCGTACAGGGCGGACAGTTCGACCTTGGCGGTGTGCGAGGCGCCCGGCCTGAGCAGGTAGTAATCCTTGGCGGTCGGGGCTGGACGCTTGTAGTGGGCGCCCAGGTAGGGCACGGCCTCGCCGTCGCGGGTCACGTCGAACAGGTGCTCTTCGATGCCGGCGAACGGGGTGTGCCACTTGAGCACGTACTGGGGCGTGGACGAGGTATTGGTGATGGTGACGCGCACGACGACGTCGTCGTTCTTGCCGAGCGAGTTTTTCTCCGGCGACAGGGTGACCGTCACGCCATTCGATCCTGCCTGGGCGGCGAAGCATGCCGTGATTGCCGCGATGCCGACGCCGGCCTTGACCAAGTGATTCCAGTTCATGCGTTTTCTCCGTGAGTAAGGTGTTGTTCTTGCTGCTTGCCGGGGTAGGGCTTTTGGCTGGCCCGGAAGAACATCGTCACATAGCGGTTTGCCTGCCGACATATGTATTCATCGGAAATTTTCGCATTTGGGCAAATCTTGCATGGATTCACATCAGGCCGTAGGGACGAAAAAAAGCTGGCGGTCTCGCGACGCGCCAGCCTGTTTTCTTGCTGCTGAACGTTTACAGCGCCGGGGTATTCTCGCTGAAATATTCGTGCGAATCGGCGTTGTCGATAGCCTTGGCTGGATCGCTGATGGCCAGGCTGGCCGCGCCCGACTGGCCGTAGACCCAGTCGTCGGTGCCGGCGGTGGCGTTGAAGTGGCTCATCTCGTGCACCAGGGTGCCGCCTTTCGAGTCGGTGCCGGTCATCGGCGCGGTCCAGAAAGCTTTGCAGACATAGATCTTGTACGGCTGGGTTGGGTAGACGTAGGCGTAGTAGGTCTTCTTGCAGCCGCAGTCGACCGTGACCGGTTTGTTCAGGAAGGCATCCTTGATGGCGATGAAGTTGGCCTTGACGGTGGCAATCCGTGCGCTGTCGTTTGCGCCAAACCATTTGTTGTAGCGCGCCCCAGGCGTGCCGCTGGACATGTAGGCATCGGCGCCATTGGCCATGGTGGTGGCGGCGCTGACGGCGCTCATGATCTCGCTTTGCTGCGCGGTGGTGCACTTGCTGAACGTCAGGCCCGAGCCGGATGGCGGGGTGGTCGGGCCGCCCGGTTTGGCCATCAGTTCGGCATCCTGGGACGCGCTGCCACGTGGACGCAGGCCGTCGATATACAGGGAAACCGGGGCCGATTCCAGTTCGCCCAGCTGCTTCTCGGCGCCGACCACGCCGCGCGCGGCGAGCTGGGTGCTGAATAGGCTCATGGATTTGGCGTTGTAGCGGATCGAATACTCGCCGGTCACGCTCATGTCATAGATATCCGACAGTTCCACGCGCGCGGTGTGCGAGGCGCCTGGTTTGAGCAGGTAGTAGTCGGCCGCGGTCGGCGCCTGGCGCTTGTAGTGGGCGCCCAGGTAGTTGACCTTGACGCCGTCGCGCGTGATGTCGAACAGCGATTCTTCGATCTCAGCGAAAGGGGTATGCCATTTCAGCACGTATTGGGGACTGGACGAGGTGTTGGTGATGGTGACCTTGACCACCACGTTGTCGCTCTTGCCCAGCGTCGTTTTTTCCGGAGCGATGGTGACCGAGACGCCGTTCGAATTGGCCGCCTGCGCGGTGGCGCCGGCCAGCGCAACGATGGCAACACCTGCCTTCAACATGTGATTCCAATGCATTTTGTTTCTCCGAGTGAAATGGTTATATAGCCGTCTCTGCAGCGCCTTGGCATTGCCGCCGCGCTCGTACCGCCTTCTTGTTGCAGCTCAGTTCGTAGAGTTTCCAGGTAGCAAAATATTACTTGTCTATACGGGAAATTCATCAGCAATACTCACGGATGAACGCATTCCCGTAAAGTTAAATTATTCAATCGCCCGCAGAATTTGTTTTTACTCAACAATCAGGCGCGCACGATTGGATGGGCTGGAAAAACCGATAACTCCGTGGTATGGCGGGATGGGTAGGCCATGGGGCCGTGGCGCGATGCGCGGCACCATGCAAAACGGCCGCACAAGGCGGCCGCTGCGACAGAAAGCAAAGGGGGCTTCAGCCGATGACGAAGCGGCGCGAAGGCCCCATCGGCGTGGTCTGGCCCTTGGGACCGTACACGCCCGATTCGCTGCCCCCGGACGGGGTGCGCATGGCGTTGATGAGATTCTGGTTGTGGGTCAGCTGCTTGGTGATCAGCATGCCGTTGACCCGGTTCAGTTCCTTGGCTTCGCGCGTGGCGTCGAGCAAAGCCTGCCAGGCGCTGGTGGCGGCGGCATCGCGCGCGCTGTCGAGCCAGGTTTCCATGCCGGCGTCGCGCGCCGGGAAACCAGCGGCATCGAGGCTCTGGTGGCGCTGCTTGGAGAGGGCGGCCAGCTGGGCGATCTGCTGGTCTTTTTGCGGCGTGAGCGCGCTCAGGCTCTCGGTGTCCGCACTGACGAGCAACTGCTGTTCCTGCTTCATCAAGCCGACCAGGGAGGTGATCAGCGCGAGCTCTTCGCTCAGCGTCGCGCCGGGGTTGGCGCTACGCGAAGGGACATCAGTTGCCATGGTGTTAAGCCGCTTTATTTCGCCATATTAGCGTTTGCGAGAATGCAGCAGGTCGCGCACGGTGTCGAGCAGACCGTCGGCCACTTTCTCTGAGTTGACCTGGAACTGGCCATCGGCAATCGCCAGCTTGATGCGCTCGACCTTTTTGGTATCGAACACAGCATTGCCGCCGCTCACCGAGGCGCTTGCCAGGGCCTGGCCCTGGGAAGACAGGCGCACACTATCGGTGGTCGCCGGTGCTGTGCTCGCTGCCTTTTCGGTATTCTTGGCGTTCGTGGCCGGCGTATTCGCCGCCGGAACGGCCGGGGTATTCTTTAAGGTGTCGTTAATTTTCACAGCAAGATCCTTCTCTGGTCGGAGCGGTAAACTCCACGGTATGCGTAAGTAACGGCGCACCCCGTGAAAACTTTAGCGCTAATTTCGCGCCCCGGTTTTCGCTTACCGCCTGTATTTTAGAGGATGGCCGGAGAGTTGTCCCCGGACTGTCCCTAAAACACCACTTCAACCAATCCACCGGCCCGCGCCACGCCGCTCAGTACCGCCCCCGCCGGGGTGCGTACCTGCACCACCTGGCCGGCGCCCGCGTTGCCGATCGCCTTTGCTTCCGCCGACACGGAAAAACCTTGCCCGGTCGACACTACCTTCACGGTTTGTCCTTGCTGTACCACCGGTTTGCTGCGCAACAGGTCCAGGCGCAGGGGCGCGCCCGACGGCAGCGACATGGTGGCGGTGCGGCCCACGGCCTGGGCGAACTCGGTGACCACGCCGTTGGGCAGGGCGGCAATGTCGCCCCTGACCATCACCAGCTGGGCCGCTTCGATCGTCTGGTTCTGGGCCAGCGGAACGGCGGCGGCCACGTACTCGGCGATGACGCTGACCTGAGCCTGAATATACACCGTCCACGCCGTGGGCGCCGCACAGCGCACCCCGACCGTGGTCTTGCCCCAGGCGCGCGCGCCCGGCTGCTGGAAGGCTTGCGGCGCCGCGCAGGCGGGCAGAGCCATCTTCTGGTTGACCGCGCCCAGGGTGACCGTCACCTGGCCGGGCAGGGCGGCGCTTTGCGCCTTTAAGTACTCTTCCGCAACCTGGCGCAGCACAGCCGTGTCCTGCAGCGGGTTATTAGTTGCAACAGGCTGGGCCAGCGCGCTGACGCTGCTGAACAACAGGGCAAGAAGAAAGGGCAGTTTCATATGGATGGCTCTCTAGAATAGGATCATCATAATTCCCATGTTGCCACGTCGAAACCATGAATAGCCGTGGATTGGGCTGCCTTCTCGCTCGATTGATTGTCGGCAAGTGTCCGTAAGATTCAACCTGTCATCACAAGAACATTGCCCTCAATCCTGACGGCAGTCGACCGATGCGGAGCACGACATGATTGGCAAACTCGACGACTACATGCGCTTTAACGAGACGGCACTGAGCTTGCGGGCCCAGCGTCAGCAGTTGCTGGCCTCGAACATCGCCAACGCGGATACGCCCAATTACAAGGCCCGCGATATCGACTTCGCGTCCGCCCTGCAGGGTGCGCTGGCCAAGGGCGGCGGCGCGGCGCCGGCCGGCGCCCTGACGGCGACCGCCCCGAATCATCTGACTGCGGCCAGTTCGGGCGGCGACTTCCTGCCCAACGGCACGCCGGTCCAGTACCGCAGCATCGCCCAGGGCAATGTGGACGGCAACACGGTCGACATGGACGTCGAGCGCAACCAGTTTGCCGACAACGCGCTGCGCTACGAAGCCGGCGTGACGATGTTGAACATGCAAATCCGCGGCCTCATGGCGGCGATCCAGGGAGGCCAGTAATCATGTCGCTATTTAATATCTTCAACGTCTCGGGCTCGGCCATGAGCGCCCAGGCCCAGCGCCTGAACACGGTGGCCAGCAACCTGGCCAATGCCGACAGCGCCACCAGCGCCACCGGCCAGGCCTACCGCGCCAAGCAGGTGGTGTTCGAGGCGGTGCCGACCGAAGGCGGCGGCACCGGCGTCAAAGTGCAGCAGGTGGTGGAAGACGCTTCCCCGCTCAAGCAGGTGTACGACCCCAAGCATCCGATGGCCGACGACAAGGGCTATGTGGCGATGCCAAACGTGAACGTGGTCGATGAAATGGTGAATATGCTGTCGGCCTCGCGTTCCTACCAGACCAATGTCGAGACCATGAATGCGGCCAAGACCTTGCTGAGCAAAACCCTGACCCTCGGCCAGTAAGCCGCGTCACTTTACAAAAAGACACCTCATGGCTACCGTACAGAACAACTCGAACGTCGTTTCCCCGGACCTGCTCAACGCGGTCAACCCGAAGAAGGCCGCCGCCGCCGAGGGCAGCGTCGAAGCCGATACCAACAAGTTCATGACCCTGCTGGTCACCCAGCTCAAGAACCAGGATCCGATGAACCCGCTCGACAACGCCCAGATCACCAGCCAGCTGGCCCAGCTGTCGACCGTGACCGGCGTGAACAAGCTGAACACCACCCTGGAGTCGCTGAAATCCAGCTACCAGTCGTCCGAAGCGATGCAGGCCACGAATATGATCGGCCACGGCGTGCTGGTCGAAGGCAACAACATCCAGCTGGTCGAAGGCCAGGCCATTCTGGGCGCGGAAGTCAACAGCGCCGCCGACAAGGTCTCGGTGATCATTACCGATCCGAAGACCGGCAAGGATATCCAGACTATCGAACTCGGACCGCAAAAGCCGGGCATCGTGCCGATCGCCTGGGACGGCGTGCCGGACGCGACGAAGGTCGATGCCGCGGGCAAACCGATCACCCTCAAGGATGGCAAGTATATGTTCCGTGTCGTTGCCGAACAGGGCGGCGAAGTACTCAAGGATGCCAAGGCCCTGTCCTTCGACAGCGTCGCCAGCGTCACCACCAGTGCCAAGGACGGCGTCAAGCTGAACCTGCCTGGGAAGGGCATCGTGACGATGGCCGATATCAAGCAGATTCTGTGATGTCCACTTTCTAATTCAAGCCGCACATTTCAATTTTCAGGAGAACTCCATGTCTTTCCAACAAGGTCTTAGCGGCTTGAACGGCGCTGCAAAATCCCTCGACGTCATCGGCAACAACATCGCCAACGCCAGCACGGTCGGCTTCAAGGGTTCGCAAGCCCAGTTCGCCGACGTCTACGCCAACTCGCTCAACGGCGCCGGCGGCAACCAGGCCGGTATCGGCGTGAAAGTGTCGCAGATCGCCCAGCAGTTCACCCAGGGTAATATCGAATCGTCGAACAACCCGCTCGACATCGCCATCAATGGCGCCGGTTTCTTCCGCACCGAAGTGGCGGGCGCGACCCAATATTCGCGCAACGGCCAGTTTTCGCTGGATAAGGAAGGCTTCATGGTCAACGCCCAGGGCGCCAAGCTGACCGGTTTTTCGGCCAGCACAACGGGCAAGATCCTGGCCGGTTCGCCGGTGCCGCTGCAGATCAATACGGGCGATCTGGAGCCGGTCGAAACCACCCGCGTGGACACCGAGATCAACCTCAACTCCGAAAGCAAGGTACCGGTCACCGTGCCCTTCAATGCGGCCGATCCGACCAGCTACAACAAGCAGACCTCGGTCGATGTCTATGACAGCCTGGGCAACTCGCACGTCATGTCGAGCTTTTACGTGAAGACCTCGGCCGGCCATTGGGACGTCTATGTCGCCTCGGACGGCGTTGAGATCAATACCCAGAAAGCGGCGGCCGCCGCCCAGACCGATGCAGCCTCGATCGCCGCGCGCGATGCCTACCAGGTGGCCGCCACCAGCACGCCGATCGGCAACGTGGCCGCCGCCGCTGTGACCTATGCCGCCGCCGCCGGCGCCGCGGTGGTCGCCGCCGCCACCGCTGCGGGAGCATCGCCGGCCCAGATCGCCGCGATCACCGCCGCCGCGACCAGCGCCGGTACCACGGCAGGCATCACGCCGGCCCAGATCGACGAAGAAATCGCCGAAGTGACCTCGGTGCCGGGCAAGCGCGTCGGCCACCTGGACTTCGATACCAACGGCGCCCTCAGCGTGGCCCTGATGGCGCCCCAGACCCTGCCGCTGACGATCGACCTGCCCGTGTATCCGGCCACCGGTTCGGATCCGGAGATCACGATCAAGCTCAATTTCTCGGGTTCCACCCAGTATGGCGCGGCCACCAGCGAGAAGAAGACCACCCAGGACGGCTACACCGCCGGCAACCTGCAGCGTTTCGCAGCCGGCGCCGACGGTATCATCCTGGGCCAGTACAGCAACGGCCAGTCGCAGCCGCTGGGCCAGATCGTGCTGGCCAACTTCGCCAACCCGAACGGCCTGTCGCCGCTGGGTAACAATGCCTGGGCCGAGACCTCGACCTCCGGTGTGCCGCTGGTGGGCACCCCGACGGCCGGTTCGCTCGGTGTGCTGCAGTCCTCGGCGGTGGAGAATTCAAACGTCGATTTGACGGCGGAGCTGGTCAACATGATCACGGCGCAGCGGGTGTATCAGGCCAATGCGCAGACCATCAAGACCCAGGATTCGGTGTTGCAGACCCTGGTCAACCTGCGTTAATTTTTTTCGTGGCTGGCGGCGGCTGAGGACGGCTTATGGCGGGTTCCACCCGCCCTACGAAAGTCATTCTTACTTTGGTAGGGCGGGTAAGCGCAGCGCAACCCGCCATGCACATACGGGGACTTCTATGGATCGATTAATCTACACCGCCGGTTCCGGCGCCAAGCACATCCTGGACCGCCAGGCGACTACGGCGAACAATCTTGCCAACGTCACCACGACCGGCTTTCGCGCCCAGATCGATTCCTTCCGCGCGGTCCCGGTCGTGGCCGAAGGCACTTTGCCGACGCGCGCTTTCGTGGTCAATTCCACAGTTGGATCCGACTTTTCCTCCGGTCCGCTGCAGGCGACCGGGCGCGACCTCGACGTCGCCCTCAAGGGCAAGGGTTTCATCGCCGTCCAGATGCCGGACGGGACCGAAGCCTATACCCGCAACGGCGCCCTGCAGATGAATGAAAACGGCCTGCTCACCACCACTCAGGGTTTTTCCATCGCGGGCGAGGGTGGGCCGATCACGGTGCCGCCGGAAGTGTCGGTGGCCATCGGCGGCGACGGTACCATTTCCACCATCGCCACTACCACCAAGCCGGGCGCGCCGACGGTGCTGGGCCGCATCAAGCTGGTCAACCCGGCCGAGCAGGACATGGTGCGCGGCGACGACGGCCTGTTCCGCCTGAAAGACGGCAAGGCGGCCGATGCGGATCCCACCGTGGCGGTAGCCGGCGGGGCGCTCGAAGGCAGCAATGTCAGCCCGATCGATTCAATGGTGACAATGATTTCGCTGGCCCGTTCCTTCGATCTCCAGATGAGCCTGATGAAGAATGCCGAGAACAACGCGGCGAAAGCCACCCAGATCCTCGCTTTGGGTTGAGTGGACAGGGCGCATAATTCTTCTCATTGATCGGTGTATGGCGATGTCGCCTTCCGCCGTAACAGGAGAAGCGCATGATTCGTTCCCTTTTTATCGCGAAGACCGGTCTGGAAGCCCAGCAGACCAATCTGGACGTCATCACCAATAACCTGGCCAACGTCAGCACCAACGGTTTCAAGCGTTCGCGCGCGGTCTTCGAAGACCTGCTGTACCAGAACGTACGCCAGCCAGGCGCCCAGTCTTCCCAGCAAACCCAGCTGCCTTCCGGCGCCCAGATCGGCACTGGCGTGCGCGCCGTCTCGGTCGAGCGCATCCATACCCAGGGCAATCCCCAGCAGACCGGCAATGCCAAGGACGTGATGGTCAACGGCGCCGGTTTCTTCTCGGTGCTGCTGCCGGACGGTACCGCCGCCTACACCCGCGACGGCTCCTTCCAGAGCGACTCCAACGGCCAGCTGGTGACCTCGTCCGGCTTCGTGGTGCAGCCTGCCATTACCGTGCCGGCCAATGCGCAATCGATCACCGTCGGGCGCGACGGCACCGTCTCGGTGACCCTGCCGGGCACCAATGCGCCGTCCCAGATCGGCAGCCTGCAGCTGACCACCTTCGTGAACCCGGCCGGCCTGGAATCCAAGGGCGAGAACCTGTATGTGGAAACCGGCGCCTCGGGCAATCCCAACACGAATACCCCCGGCACCAATGGCGCCGGCGTGCTGATGCAGGGCTTTGTGGAAACCTCGAACGTCAACGTGGTCGAGGAAATGGTGAACATGATCCAGACCCAGCGCGCGTATGAAATCAACAGCAAGGCCGTGACCACCTCGGACCAGATGCTGGCCAAACTGTCGCAACTGTAAGGAGCCGCCTTGATGAAGATTCAGATCAACCCCCTGATCGCATTGTCGCTGCTGGCCCTGACCGGCTGCGCCGCCACCCCCAGCTCGATCGTGCAGCGGCCGACCACGGCGCGTCCGATGGTGGCCGACGTCGCGCCTGCCGCCAACGGCGCCATCTACCAGGCGTCGCAATACCGTCCGCTGTTCGAAGACCGCCGCGCGCGCCACATCGGCGATATGCTCACGATTAACATCATCGAGAAGACTTCCGCCGTCAAGGCCGGCGCCAGCTCGGGCAACAAGAACGGCAGCGCCAGTTTCACGGTGCCGGGCACGAGCGCACTGCGCACCGCCTTTGGCGGCAATGTGGCGCTGGAAGGCCAGAACAAGTTTTCCGACAGCGACAACCAGAGCGCCAGCAATACCTTCACCGGTACCATCGGCGTGACCGTCACCGAAGTGCTGCCGAACGGTAACCTGATCGTGGCCGGCGAGAAGCAGGTCGCCATGAACAAGGGGATCGAATTCATCCGCTTCTCCGGCATGGTCAGTCCGGACAACATCGGCACCGGCAACACCGTATCGTCGACCCAGGTGGCCGACGCCCGCGTCGAATATCGCACCAACAGCCAGATCGACCGCGCTGAAATGACGGCCATGGTGTCGCGTTTCTTCCAGTCCCTGCTGCCATTCTGATGGGAACGTCCATGCGTGCTGCCTTGTCCTTGTCTCTTTCTCTGTCTCTGCTGCTGGCGCTGCCCCAGGCGGCCCAGGCCGAGCGTCTGAAAGACCTGACCTCGATCGCCGGCGTGCGCCAGAATCAGCTGTCCGGCTACGGCATCGTCGTCGGCCTGGACGGCAGCGGCGACCAGACCACCCAGACCCCGTTTACGGTGCAGTCCATCGTGTCGATGCTGCAGGCCAAGGGCGTCAACATGCCGCCTGGTACCACTCTGCAGCTCAAGAACGTGGCCGCCGTCATGGTCACCGCCTCGCTGCCGGCTTTTGCCCAGCCCGGCCAGACCATCGACATCACGGTATCGTCCATCGGTAACGCCAAGAGCTTGCGCGGCGGCACCCTGATCATGACGCCGCTGCAAGGCGCCGACGGCCAGGTGTACGCCATGGCCCAGGGTAATGTGCTGGTCGGCGGTGTCGGCGCTTCCGCCGGCGGCGCCCAGGTCCAGGTCAACCATCTGTCGGTCGGCAAGATCTCGGCCGGCGCCACCGTGGAGCGCGCGGTCGCATCCAACCTCGGTGAAAACAACCAGATTCGCCTGGAATTGAACCAGACCGATTTCGGCACCGCCGCGCGCGTGGTCGAAGCGATCAATACCCACTTCGGTCCGGATATCGCCACCGCCCTCGATGCGCGCGTGATCCGCGTGCGCACGCCGTCCTCGAGCGACCAGCGGGTCGCTTTCATCGGCATCCTGGAAGGGCTGGAAGTCAATCCAAGCAAGGTCGCGGCCAAGGTCGTGATGAATGCGCGCACCGGCTCGGTGGTGATGAACCAGGCCGTGATGCTCGACACCTGCGCCATTTCGCACGGCAATCTGTCGGTGACGATCGGCAGCGAGCCCCAGGTCTCGCAGCCGGGTCCGTTCTCGGGCGGCCAGACCGTGGTCACGCAGAATACCTCGGTGGAAATCAAGAAGGATCCGGGCAAGATCGTCATGGTCAAGGGCGGCGCGTCGTTGGCCGAAGTGGTCAAGGCCATGAACGCGATCGGCGCCTCGCCGCAGGACTTGCTGGCGATCCTGCAGGCGCTGAAAGCGGCCGGTTCGCTGCGCGCCGACCTCGAGATCATTTAAGGGTCCGCCATGATCGCCCCACCCAACGACCTGACCAGCAAGCTTGCCCTCGACACCAAGGGGCTGGGCCAGCTGAAGCAGTCGGCCAAGGCCGGCGCGCCGGACGCCCTGAAAGGGGCGGCGACCCAGTTCGAAGCCATGTTCATCAACATGATGATGAAGAGCATGCGCGACGCCACGCCCCAGGAAGGCATCGGCGACAGCGAGCAGGGCAAAACCTTTACCGCCATGCTGGACCAGCAGATGAGCCAGAACCTGGCCAAGCGCGGCGTCGGCCTGGCCGATGTGCTGATCCGCCAGTTGTCGGCCTCCGCCGCCAACGCCCAGGCCCTGGCCATCGGCGGCGATGCCGCTGCGCCGGCAGGCAAGGCGTTTTCGCTGGCGGATACGCAGGCCCCAATGGCGTTGCCGGGCGCGCAAGCCGCGTTCCCGATCGGCGGCGACCAGAACCGCCTGCGCTCGAACGCCATGCCGGAAGGGCGCGATGCCGGCGAATTGCTGAAAACGCCAGGCGCGCTGCTGTCGCCGTCGAATGTTCCTGGTGGCGCGGGTGGACGCCAGCAGTCGCCCCACGTGAAATCCTTCCAGGACAAGCTGGGCTCGCATGCCGCGGAAGCGGAAAAGGCGACCGGGATTCCGGCCAAGTTCATGCTTGGCCAGGCCGCGCTCGAGTCGGGCTGGGGCAAACGCGAGATCAAGAACGCCGACGGCAGTTCCAGCCACAACCTGTTCGGCATCAAGGCCGGACCGGGCTGGAAGGGCAAGGTCACCACGGCCGTCACGACCGAATACGTCAACGGCAAGCCGGAAACCCGTGTCGAGAAATTCCGCGCCTACGACAGCTATGCCGACAGCTTCAAGGATTACGCCAATTTGCTGACGAATAACCCGCGCTACGAAAAAGTGCTGGCCAACGCCAAGGATGCGGCCGGTTTCGCCCACGGCCTGCAAAAAGCCGGTTACGCCACCGACCCGATGTACGCCGCCAAACTGAGCAGGATTATCAATCACACCCTGGCCTGATGCGTGCTTGCCTGAAAGACAAGACAAGGCAAGACGGTGGGGTTGTACGCCCGTGCCCGCTTCGATTGCGTGTGCCCTGTCAAGTTTTCGGAAATTATGCCGTAGACTAGCTAAACAAACAGAGAGAGCCCCCTATGGCTGGCAATATTCTTAACATTGGCAAGAGCGCACTGTTTGCCGCGCAGACCGGAATGGCCACGGCTGGGCACAACATTGCCAACGCGAATGTGCCCGGCTACACGCGCCAGGGAACCGTGCAGGCGACCGCCGTCGGTCAGAACACCGGCAACGGTTTCGTCGGCAGCGGCACTTACGTGGCCGACATCAAGCGCTACTCCGACAATTTCCTGAACGGCCAGGTACGCCAGGCCCAGACCCAGGTCAGCTCCTACGACACTTATTACACCCAGATCAGCCAGATCGACAACATGCTGGCCGACACCACGTCCGGCCTGTCGCCATCGATGCAGGACTTCTTCAAGGGCGTGCAGGACCTGACTGCCAATCCCGCCTCGGTCGCCTCGCGCCAGGCCATGCTGTCCTCGGCCGACGCCCTGGCCGCGCGCTTTACCGGCATGAACGACCGCCTGCAGGACATGCGCAACGGCGTCAACACCCAGATCACCACCAACGTGACGATGATCAACTCGTACGCCGAGCAGATCGCCGCCCTGAACGAACAGATCGCGGGCATCAATGCCGGCGCCACCCAGCAGCCGAACGACCTGATGGACGCGCGCGACCAGCTGGTGGCGGAACTGAACAAACACGTCAACGCCACCGTCATCGCCGGCGACAACAACAGCCTGACCGTCTCGATCGGCAGCGGCCAGCCGCTGGTGGTCGGCAAGAAATCGTATCAACTGGCGACCACGCCATCGCCGACCGACGTCTCGCGCCTGGAAGTGGGCATTGTCACCGGCACCAAGGTCGTGCCGCTGGCCGCCAACGCCATCGGCGGCGGCGAACTGGGCGGCTTGCTCGAGTTCCGCGCCAACTCGCTCGACCGCGCGCAAAACTCGCTGGGGCGCATCGCCATCGGCCTGGCCGCCACCTTCAATGCCCAGCACAAGCTGGGCCTGGACGACGCCGGCAACCCGGGCGGCGACTTCTTCGTGCAGGCCGAACCGCTGGTGACGGCCAACGTCAACAATAATCCGACCTCGACCACGGCCCTGACCGCCACCATCAGCGACCCGAGCAAGCTCACCCAGAGCGACTACAAGGTCAGCTACGATGGCGCGAACTTCAAGGTCACGCGCATGTCGGATAACAAGATCACGACCATCAACCCCTACCCGCAGACGGTGCCGCAGACCATCGACGGCGTCGATTTTGCGCTCAATGGCGCCTCGGCCCAGGGCGACAGCTTCCTGGTGCGTCCGACCATCAACGGTGCGGCCCAGTTCGCTGTCGCGATTAGCGACCGTTCCAAGATCGCCGCCGCCGGTCCGGTCACCACCAACAACCCGGTGGGCAATATCGGCAATGCCAAGATCAGCGAAGGCAGCGTCACCAGCGCCTTCATGACCGGCAACACCAAGGCCGACCTGCCGGTCACCCTGACCTACGACAAGGCCGGCAACACGCTGTCGGGCTTTCCCGCGGGACGCGCGGTCAGCGCCACCATTGCCGGCGTGACCACCACCTATCCCGCCGGCACGCCCACGATCCCCTATGCGCCGGACGCCAAGTACAGCTTCGGCGGCATCGACGTCGGTTTTACCGGCACCCCGGGCAACCTCGACAAGTTCACCATCGGTAACAACGTGGGCGGCGTGGGCGACAACCGCAATATGCGTGCGCTCGGCGCCCTGCAGACCACCAACATCCTCGATGGCGGCACCGCCACCTACCAGTCGGCCTATGCCGAGATGGTCAACTTTGTCGGCAACAAGACGCGCGAAGTGCAGGTCAACGGCCAGGCCGGCGTGGCCCGGCTGGCGCAGGCGGTCAACGCCCAGCAGTCGGTGTCGGGCGTGAACATGGACGAAGAAGCGGCCAACCTGGTCAAGTACCAGCAAGCCTACCAGGCCGCGGGCAAGGTCATGCAGATCGCCGGCACCCTGTTCGACACCTTGCTGTCGCTCGGCCGATAACAGAATTCAGCACGTACAGTACGTCACCGGAAGGACACGATCATGCGCATCAGCACCAGTCAGATTTTCGAAAGCGGCACCAGCCAGCTCGGCACCTTGCAGAGCCAGATGGCCAAGACCCAGATGCAGCTGTCGACCAACCGGCGCATGCTCACCGCGGCGGACGACCCGGTCGCCTCGGCGCGCGCGCTCGAAGTGACCCAGTCGCAATCGGTCAACAGCCAGTTCGCCACCAACCGCGCCAACGCGCGCAGTGCCCTGAACCTGGAAGAAGTCGGCCTGGCCAGCACCGGCGACCTGATCAAGGACGTGCAGCAGCTCACCATCGCCGCCGGCGGCGGCACCATGAACGACGCCGACCGCCTGTCGCTGGCGACCGAAATCGAAGGGCGGCTGGAAGACCTGCTGGCGATCGCCAACACGGCCGACGGCCAGGGCGGCTACGTGTTCGGCGGCTTCAAATCGACCGGCCTGCCGTTCTCGCGCACCGCGACCGGCGCCGACTATTTCGGCGACCAGGGCCAGCGCAAATTGCAGGTCGCGTCCTCGCGCAACATCGCCATGAGCGACTCCGGCAGCTCCGTCTTCGAAAACAACCTGACCGGCAACGGCACCTTCCTGGCCAAAACCGCGAGCAACAATGCCGGCACCGCCACCGTATCGACCGGCATCGTCACCGACAAGACCAAGATCCTCAACCACAAGTACGACATCAGCTTCGTCAACGATCCGCTGTCCGCGTCCGGCATTTCCTACACCGTGACCGACAAGACCAGCAACACCGCGGTGTTGCCGGTGCCGCCAGCGGTCGCCGCGATTCCCTATGTGGACGGACAGCAGATCGCGTTTGACGGCATGAGCGTCGAAGTCAAGGGCAACCCCTTCAACGTCGACGTCATCACCATCGAGCCCAGCACCAAGCAATCGCTGTTTACCACCTTGCAGGATCTGGTCAACACCCTGCGCACCCCCGCCACCGGCGGTCCTGGGCAAGCCAAGCTGACGCAAGGGCTGGCGACGGTCAACCAGAACCTCGAAAAAGCGTTCGACAACGTGCTGACGGTGCGGGCGGAAGTGGGCGCGCGCGGCAAGGAGCTGGACTACCTCGACACCGCCGGGGACGACCTCGACATTCAGTACACCGCGACCTTGTCGGGGCTGCAGGATCTGGACCTGGTGAAAGCCATCTCCCTGTTTTCGCAACAGGAAATGAGTCTGCAGGCAGCGCAAAAATCCTTCAAGACCCTGTCCGGGCTATCGCTCTTCAACTACATCTGATCCCGCAGCACCCCATCAGAAACCGCCCAAGTGGCGGTTTTTTATTGCCCAAAAATGTCCTGCGTCAGGGGTCAGGTCTGTCAATCGGACATTTTCGAGCAACTTTGTTCCATAGCGCATCAAAGTTGCCCAGAAATGTCCGTTTGCCAGACCTGACCCCAAACGCAGGACATTTTTAGGAAACTTATTGCGCGGGCGTTGGCTGTAGCGGTGGGAGGCGCGGGGCGCGGTCGGCGGCGGCGCGGGGGATGCTGCGGCTGGTTTCGATGCCCTGGTTGAAGAGCGTCTGCACCGGTCCGGCCAGGTAGGGCATGATCATGCCGAGCACCAGCAGGCCGACGCCCAGGGTGATCGGGAAACCGATGCCGAAAATGTTCAGCTGCGGCGCGGCGCGCGTGAGGATGCCGAGCGCAACCTGGGTGATCAACAGCGCTGCGACGATGGGCAGCGATAGCTGCAGCCCCGCGTGAAAGATCTGCCCTCCCCAGCGCACCAGTTCGTACGGGGCGCCGACGGACATCGGCGTGGCCGAGATGGGCATGCTGATGAAGCTCTCCGCCAGCGCCGACAGCAGCACCAGATGCGCGTTGACGGCGAGGAAGGCCATGGTGGCGATCAGCGCGAGGAACTGGCTGATGGCCGAGGAGCGCCCCTTCGTCAGCGGGTCAAAAAAACTGGCGAAGCCCAGTCCCATCGTGAGACTGCTGATCTCGCCCGCCATTTCGATGGCGGCAAACACAATGCGCATGGCGAATCCCATCGACAGGCCGATCAGCATTTCCTGGATCAGGATGAGAAAGCCGGCCATCGACATCGGGTCGACCGCGGGTACGGCGGGAATCAGGGGCGCCATGATGAGCGCGAGCATGACGCCCAGCCCGACCTTGGCGGAAATGGGAAAGCTGGAGTTGCCGAACAGGGGAGAGGCGGTGATCAGTCCAAGTATGCGCGTGAGCGGCCACAGCAGCCCGGCAATCCAGGCGTTCATCTCGCCGCTGGTGAGGGTGATCATCGCGCGGGCAAGCCGTCCAGCAACATCAGCCGATCAGGCCGGGGATGCCGGTAAACACGGAGCGCATGTAGTCGAGCATCACGGCCAGCATCCAGGGCCCGGCGATCACCAGAGCGACGAAAATGCCGACCAGCTTGGGGATGAAGGAGAGCGTGGCTTCGTTGATTTGCGTGGCGGCCTGGAAGATGCTGACGATCAGGCCGATGATGAGGGCCACCAGCAGCATGGGCGCAGCCACCATCAGGGTCACTTCCATCGCGGTGCGGCCCATGGCCATGACGCTTTCGGGGGTCATCGCGCGCTCCTAGTAGAAACTCTGGGACAGGGAACCAAGCAGCAGCTGCCAGCCGTCGACCAGCACGAACAGCATCAGCTTGAAGGGCAGGGAGATCACGGCCGGCGACATCATCATCATCCCCATCGACATCAGCACCGAGGCGACCACCATGTCGATGATCAAAAAGGGAATGAAGATGGCAAAACCAATCTGAAACGCGGTCTTGAGTTCACTCGTGACAAACGCGGGAATCAGGACGCGCAGGGGAATATCTTCCGGTCCCTGCAGCGCGGGCGAACGCGAAATCTTGACGAACAGGGCCAGGTCGGACTGGCGCGTCTGCTTGATCATGAAGGTCTTGAGCGGCGCGATGCCCTTGTTCATCGCTTCGGCCATCTGGATCTTGTTTTCCTGCAGCGGCAGGTAGGCGTCGGTGTAGATCTTGTCGAACACGGGACCCATGACGAACAGGGTCAGGAACAGGGCCAGCCCGACCATGACCTGGTTGGGCGGGGCGGACTGGGTGCCGATCGCCTGGCGCAGCAGGGACAGCACGATGATGATGCGGGTAAAAGCGGTCATCATCAGCAGCACGGCCGGCAGGAAGGACAGCGCCGTCATCAACAGCAGGGTCTGCACCGGCAGCGAATAGGCGGTGCCGCCGCCCGGCGCGGGACTGCTGGTGAACGCGGGGATGCCCGGGGCGGCCAGGGCCAGCGCCGGCAGCGCCAGTGCGCCCACGGCGAGCAGCGCGCGCCGCGTGTTCATGCCGGAGAAAAGGGAAAGCTTATTTTGCATTGCGCTTGTCGATCGTTTGTTTCAGCCACTCGGAAAAACTGCTGACCGGGGGCAGGTGTTCGCTCAGGGTGGCGGGGGCGCTGCCCGGCGCGGCTTCCTGTCTGGGCATGGTCGCGAGGGCATTGATGCGTCCCGGCGAGGCGCCCACCACGATCCATTGTTCGCCCACTTCCACCACCATAATGCGTTCGCGTCCGCCCAGGTTGAGGGCGCCGACGATGCGCAGATTGGCCGAGCCGCCGCTGGCCTTGGGGCCGTAGCGCTTCATGAACCAGGCCAGGCCGAACAGCACGCCCAGCACCAGGGTCAGCGCGAAAATGGTTTGCAGCAAGTTGCCGGCGGAGGGGCCGGCCAGGGGCGAAGCTGGTACCGGCTGGGGTCGCACCGGCGCTGTGACCGCCGGCGCCGGGGCAGTGGCAGCTGAAGTGGCCACGGCGGGCACGCTCGCCGCAGGCGCAGATGCAGCCGCAGGTGCCGTCTCGGGCGCCGGCTGCGCCACGGCAAAAAGCGGCGCCAGAGCGAAGGCCGCCGCCGCCACAAGATGAGCCAGCACGATCCGGCGCGACCTCATTTATTCAGTTTTCGAATCCGTTCGGACGGGGTGATGATGTCCGTCAGGCGAATACCGAACTTGTCGTTGACGACCACCACCTCGCCCTGGGCGATCAGGCAGCCATTGACCAGCACGTCCATCGGTTCGCCCGCCAGGCCGTCCAGTTCCACCACGGAACCCTGGGCCAGCTGCAGCAGGTTTTTGATGGCGATCTTGGTGCGTCCCAGTTCCACCGTCAATTGCACCGGAATATCGAGGATGAAGTCGATATCGTTCGGGGTTTCGGTCTTGGTGCCCTTGTTCGAAAAGTCCTTGAACACGGCGGCGCTGGCGGCCTGGGCCTGCAGCGCTTCGGCTTCGGCCTTGGCCTGCTCGGCGATGGCCGCGCCCCAGTCGTCGTCCATGCTTTGGTCATCTTGATTGTCGGACATCATGCACTCCTGTGATTATTTGGTATCGGCATTGGCGAGCAGTTTCTCGACCTTCAGCGCATATTGCCCGTTGAGCACGCCGTACGTGCAATCCATGACGGGAACGCCGTCGACGGTGGCCTGGATTTGTTCGGGAACATTCAGGGGCACGATGTCGCCCACTTTCATGTTCAAAATATCGTCGAAGGAAGCGCGGCCGGTGCCCAGCACGGCCACCAGCTCGACTTCGGCGATCTGGATCTGCTGGGTCATCAGGCGGATCCAGCGCTTGTCCACTTCCAGGGCTTCACCCTGCAGGCTGGAGGTCAGCGCGTCGCGGATCGGCTCGATCATCGAGTAGGGCATGCAGAAGTGGATCTGGCCGCTGACCGATCCGAGTTCGACCGTAAACGTGGACGACACCACCACCTCGTTGGGGGTGGCGATGTTGGCGAACTGGGTGTTCATCTCGGAACGGATGTACTCGAACTCGACCGGATAGACCGGTTCCCAGGACTTGGTGTACGCCTCGAAGACGATGTCGAGAATGCGCAGGATGATGCGCTGCTCGGTCTGGGTAAAGTCGCGTCCCTCGACCCGGGTATGGAAGCGGCCGTCGCCGCCGAACAGGTTGTCCACCAGCAGGAACACCAAGCCCGGATCGAACACGATCAGGGCGGTCCCGCGCAGCGGTTTCATGTGCACCAGGTTGAGGTTGGTCGGGACCACCAGGTTACGGATGAATTCGCTGTACTTGGACACCCGTACGGAGCCGACCGAGACTTCGGCGCTGCGGCGCAGGAAATTGAACAGGCCGACCCGCAACAGGCGCGCGAAACGTTCGTTGATGATCTCCAGCGTCGGCATACGGCCGCGCACGATCCGCTCCTGGGTCGCCAGGTTGTAGGTGCGGACGCCCGTCGATTCTTCCGGCGCGGCGGCGTCGTCAGCATCACCGTTAACGCCCTTGAGGAGGGCATCAACTTCTTCCTGGGAAAGGAAATTATCGGCCATGATGGTCTACTGGATAATGAAAGCGGTGTACAGCACGTCGGAGATTTCCTGCGGGTCACCTTTTTCCACAAACGGCGCCTGCAGGGTCGCCACCAGTTCTTTCGACAGCGCCGCCTTGCCTTCGGGCGTGCTGATTTCCGAGGCCTTCTTGGACGACAGCAGCAGCAATACGCGGCTGCGCACGCGCGCCATATTCGCCTTGATCAGTTCGACCTGCTTCTCGTCCGACACCTGCAGTGTGAACGCAATCTGCAGATACTGGTCGCCGTTTTCCGGCTGCAGGTTGACGGTGAAGGCGTCCAGCGGCACGAACACCGGCGGCGCGTGCGCCTTGGCGGCTTTTTTCGCGGGCTTGTGGTCGGCATCCTCGCCGCCGCCTTTCAGCGCGAAGTAGGCACCGGCACCGCCGGCCAAGAGCACGACCAGCCCGATGATCATGATGAGCATCTTCTTGCTGGACTTCGGTGCCGCTGCGGCATCGGCTTTTGGTTCGGCTTTCATTTTTGCATTCGCTTTCAAGATTCCTCGTTACTGCTGTGAAGTTCGTTCGTGGGGTAAATAGTGCGTGCCTGCATTATGTCATTATCGCGTTTAAACAGCAGGCGCATGCACGGAAAAGAACGGGGAAGCGCGCCCATCTCGTGGCTTGGGCGGCACAGCCTTGCCGTTCACTTCATAAACCCTGCCATCATGCAAAGGTATCGACCAGGCCGGGGCGTTCGCCGCCGCGCGGACGGGCCGCCGAACGTGTGGCCGCTTCCGATGCGCTGCCATTGTTGTTGTCGCGTCCGTTGCCGCTGCCCTGGCCATTGCCGCGCCCATTGTCCGCGCCGGCCTGGCTGCTGAATCGGGTCTCCTGGCCTTGCTGCTGGCGCTGGTCGGGCATGCCCGCGTTGACGGTGGCATTGCCCAGTTCCAGCCCGCTCTCGCTCATCATTTCGCGCAGCTTGGGCATCGCGTTCTCCAGCGCCTGGCGTACTTCCGGCTGGGCCGACGTGAAGGTCACGCTGGCCATGTCGTTGTTGACGGACAGTACGATCTGCATCGGTCCCATTTCCGGCGGATTCAGGGTCAGCGAGGCGGTCTGCTCCTTGCCATTGACCATGTAGACGATTTTCTGGCCGACCTGGTTGTCCCATGCGGGCGTACCGACGCGCGCGGCGAGTTTGTCGGCGGCGCTGGCCACGGCCGGCTGGGCGGCAGCCAGGGTGGCTTGCTGCAGCGGCGCGGCCGGTGCGGCGCTGGCCTGGACATCGCCGATGGCGGCCACGTCCGGCGCCGCTTCGCGCGCACGCACGCTGCTGAACTGGGCCGGGTCCAGGCGGGCCTGGGCCAGCGCCGCGGTGGGTGCTGAAGCCGGGGCCGGCGCCGCCGCTGTCGGCTCTGCGGCCTGCTGGCGTGTTTCCGGCAGGGCCAGGTCGGCGCTCTGCCGGGGCAGGGCATTGTCGGTCTTGACATCGGCGACTGTGACGGGGGCGTCGGCCAGTGCGGCCGGGGTCAGGGCCTGGGCCGGCTTGGCGCTCTGGCTGGCGGCCACCACCACGGCTGGCTGGGCAAGCGCGCTTTCCTGTACCGCCGCGGCGGCAGGCGGCAGGGTGAATGCTGCTGCTACGTCTGCGTCGGCCGCGGTCGCCGCTGTCGTCGTGCCGGCGGCGGGTGCTTCCACGGCGCGGGCCAGGGGCGCGCCCGGTTCGGCCAGTGCCGGCAGGGTTTTGGCGGCGCTTGCCAGCGGGTCGGCGCTCGGCGTCACTGCTACGGCCGCAGCCGCAGCCGGCTGGTTGAAACTGGCGACCAGGGCCAGCATATCGGTGACCGGGGTGGCGGCCATGGCCGACGCGGCGGCGTCCGCTGCGGCTGCGGCAGCTGCGGCATCGGCCGTTGCAGGATCTTCGCTCGGCGCGCCATCCTTGGCGGGCGCACCTGCCTTGGCCGGCTCGGCGGCGGCCTTGGCCGGCCCTTTCGCGACGGCTGGCTCCACCGGCTTGGACTGGGGCGCGGGTGAGGGGGCGGCGGCTTTCTGCTGGACTGGTGCTTTCGCCTGAACCTGGACCGGCGCTGGAGCGCCCTGGCGCTGGACCATCTCGCGCGACAGGGCCTGGCTGAACTGGGCGCCGCCGCCGCTGTTGGTGGTCGCGTTCGGTCCGCCGCGGGTGGCGGACGGACTGGAACCGGCGTTGGTGAGCGGATTGGCGCCGGTCAGGATCGGAAGAGTGGTCGGGTTCATGTGTCGCTTCGCTTGTTTGGTTCGTTCGTTTCCGGTTGCCGCTGGCTTGTTACATCAGTGGCGCTTGAAATAGGCTTGCCGTGCCGCGTGTTCGTCCATCTGCTTCTGGTCGCGCTTGTTTTCCGCTTGCAGCTGCTTGGCGGCCGCGCGCTCGTTCAGGGTGCGGTAAGAAAGTCGCTTGCGTTCCAGTTCCTGCCAGGCCGTCTTTTCCACCGTGCAGGCGTGTTTCGCGTGCTTGACGACCTCGCCCTGGCCGTTGATGGCGTTTTCCAGCTTGTCCATGAAGGCCACAAAATTGCGGTACGCCATGGGCGTGATGCCCGCCAGCTGGGCGGCATCGAGCTTGCGCGCGTAATCGTCGCGGAAACCATGCAGCATCTGCAACTTCTGTTCGGCTTCGTCGACGGCCTTGTTGGCCATGCCGACACGCTTGGCGGCCTCTTCCGAGTCGCGCTGCGCCAGTTCGATCAGTGTTTCAAGTGCGGTTGGGTTTCCCATAATCACTAATTATAGGGAAGTGCCGGGTTCGGCGATCAGTCGAATAGCGAGGTCAATTGCCCCAAGCTCTCCAACATGCCGTGCCTGTCGGTAATCTCCTGGGTCAGGAAATGCTCGATTTTCTCGTGCAGGGCGATCGCCTGGTCCAGCACCGGGTCGCTGCCGGCGGCGTAAGCGCCCACACTGATCAGGTCGCGCGAGCGCTCGTAGCGCGAATACAGCTGCTTGAGGCGGCGCGCCGCCTGCTGATGGGCGGTGGTGGTGATGCCGTGCATGGCGCGGCTGATCGATTGTTCGATGTCGATGGCGGGGTAGTGGCCGGACTCGGCCAGACGCCGGTTGAGCACGATGTGGCCGTCCAGAATCGCGCGCGCCGAGTCGGCGATCGGATCCTGCTGGTCGTCGCCCTCGGTCAGCACGGTGTAAAACGCGGTGATCGAGCCGCCGCCTTCCAGGCCGTTACCGGCCCGTTCCACCAGCACCGGCAGTTTGGCGAACACCGACGGCGGATAGCCCTTGGTAGCGGGCGGCTCGCCGATGGCCAGGGCGATCTCGCGCTGGGCCATGGCGTAGCGGGTCAGCGAGTCCATGATCATGAGCACGTTCATGCCCTTGTCGCGGAAGTGTTCGGCAATCGCGGTGGTGTAGGCCGCGCCCTGCAGGCGCATCAGGGGCGGGGTATCGGCCGGGGCCGCCACCACCACCGAACGCGCCAGGCCTTCCGGCCCCAGAATCTGTTCGATGAATTCCTTGACCTCGCGGCCCCGTTCGCCGATCAGGCCGACCACGATCACGTCGGCCGTGGTGTAGCGCGCCATCATGCCCAGCAGGACCGATTTGCCGACGCCGGAACCGGCGAACAGGCCCAGGCGCTGGCCCTTGCCGACGGTCAGCATGGCGTTGATGCAGCGGATGCCCACGTCCAGCGTCTCGACAATCGGCGCACGGTCCAGCGGATTGGCGGGGCGCACATTGATCGGCCCGCTGTCGTCGGTATTCAGGGGGCCCAGGTTGTCGAGCGGGCGGCCGGCGCCGTCCACTACCCGGCCCAGCATGCCGATCCCGACCGGCAGGTGGCGCGCGCGGTCGCTCGGACGGCGGCGCGGGTGCATGACCGAACCGGGACGCGGTACCTGGGCTTCGACCGGGAATACGCGGGTGCCCGGCACGATGCCTTCGACATCGCTTTGCGGCATCAGGAACAGGCGGTCGCCGTCAAAGCCGACCACTTCGGCCTCGACCCGGGCGCCGCTGGGCATGGGGATGGTGCAGGCGCTGCCTACGGCCAGGCGCAGGCCCACGCATTCCATCACCAGGCCGGCCACGCGCGTGACCCGGCCAGAGATCTGCATGGGCTCGACAAAGCCGGTCAGCGCGCTGCAATCCCTGAGGTAGGATTTCCAGCGCGCCGTGTGGCGGTCGCCGGCCTGGTCATGAGGATTGTCGGCCGCGCCCATTTCAGTCACCCAGCCAGTCGACATTGTTCTTGCCCAGGGCATGGGACAGGCGCTGCCAGCGCGAGGCCGCGGTGGCGTCGATCTGGTTGCTGGCGGTATCGATCTTGCAGCCGCCACGGCCGACCTGGGCATCCTGCACCACGCGCCAGCCGCCTTTGTCGAGTTCGTCGCCGATGGCGTTACGCACGAGCTCGGCGTCGAGGGGATGCAGCATCAGGATGGCCGGCTGCTGCAGCACCGGCAGGTAGCCGATCGCTTCGCGCACCACCGGCAGGATCAGTTCGGGCTTGACCTCGAGCGCCTGGCGCAGCATGCCGCGCGCCAAGTGCAGGGCCAGGTCGAGCATGTCGGCGGCGATGGTTTCGTCGGCGGCGGCCACGGCCTGGCCGAAGGTGAGGGCGATCGATTGCAGATGCACCAGTTCGGCGGCGGCATCGGCGCGGCCCAGGGCCAGGCCGTCGGCGTAACCGGCTTCCTGGCCTTGCTGAAAGCCTTCCTGGCGCGCCGCTTCGCGCAGGGATTCGAGAAATTCTTCGCTCGGCAATTCGACCGGGGGCGGCGGCGGCGGGCGCTGGGCGACCACGCTCGGGCGTTCGTCGCCGAAGGAGTTCATCTCCCAGCGCTGGTAAGCGCTCTGCTGCTCTTTTGGTATCTCAGACAAACGAATCCTCGCCTTTTCCGCCTAGTACGATCTGGCCTTCGTCGGACAGACGACGCACGATCTGCAAAATCTGTTTCTGCTGGGTTTCGACCTCGGACAGGCGCACCGGCCCTTTCGATTCCAGGTCTTCGCGCATCATTTCGCCGGCGCGCTGCGACATGTTCTTGAAGATCTTTTCGCGCAGGTCCTGCGAGGCGCCCTTGAGCGCAATGATCAGCATGTCGGACTGCACCTCGCGCAGCAGCAGCTGGATGCCGCGGTCGTCGATGTCGATGATGTTGTCGAACACGAACATCTCGTCCATGATCTTTTGCGCCATGTCGTTGTCGTAGTTCTTGATGTTGTCCATCACAGAACCTTCCTGCTCGCCGCTCATGAAGTTCAGGATCTCGGCCGCCGCGCGCACCCCGCCCAGCGAAGACTTCTTGATGTTCTCGTTACCCGACAGGAGCTTGGTGAGCACGTCGTTCAGTTCGCGCAGCGCGGCCGGCTGCACCCCGTCCAGGGTGGCGATACGCAGCACCACGTCGTTGCGCAGGCGGTCGGTGAAATTCTGCAGGATTTCGCAGGCCTGGTCGCGCTCCAGGTGGACCAGGATGGTGGCGATGATCTGCGGGTGTTCGTTGCGGATCAGCTCGGACACGGAAGACGCATCCATCCACTTCAGGCTTTCGATACCGGACGCGTCCTTGCCGCCCAGGATGCGCGAAAGCAGCACCGAGGCCTTGTCGTCGCCCAGCGCCTTGGTCAGCACCTGGCGAATGTACTCGTCCGAGTCCAGGCCCACGGTGGAGTTGAGGGCGGTCTGCTCGCGGAAGGAGTCCAGCACCGTGACCACCTGCTCGTGCTGCACGCTCTTCATGGTCGCCATGGCCGCGCCGAGTTTCAAGACCTCGCGCGGTCCCAGGAAGCGCATCACTTCAGCGGCCTCGGCTTCGCCGATGGCCAGCATCAGGATGGCTGCTTTTTGTATTCCGTTATCATTCATTCGCGCCTACCCATGCTTTGACTACGTTTGCCACCACCCGCGGATCGTTCTGCGCCAGCTGCTTGGCCATGGCCAGGTTCTCGCGGTAGCCGTCCTTGGGCGGGTGCTCCGGATCGGATTGCTGTTCAGCCTTGGCCGCCGCTTGCGCCGCTTCTTCTTCCTCTTCGGTGGGCGCTACCGGTTTCGGCGGCACCACGCTGATATCGTCGATCTTGCGCAGCATCGGGCGCATCATCGGACGCAGCACGCGGAAGTACAGGAACAGCAGCAGGATGCCGGCCGCCAGGTACTTGAGCGCGGTCTTGGCCAGGTCGATGTATTCGGGATTGCGCCACCAGTCGATCACGACCGGCGCTTCGACCGGTTTGTCGACCCCGTCGAAGGGCGCGTTAGTCACATTCATGGTGTCGCCGCGGTCCTTGTTGAAGCCCATCGCTTCCTTGACCAGGTCGTTGATCTGGGCGATTTCGGCCGGCGACAGGGCACGCACCGTGACCTTGCCGGTCTTGGGATCGACCAGGCGCTTGTAGTTGACCACCACGCCGACCGACAGGCGCTTGATGGCGCCCATGCCGCGCTGCTCGTAGCGCACGGTCTTGTCGACTTCGTAATTGGTGGTCGAATCCTTGCGGGTGGGACCGGTGGCCGGTGCCGGCGCCGGGGCCGGCGCGCCGCCATTGATCGGGGCGGTGGCCACACCCGGCGGCTGGTTCGACAGGGCACCGGGCACCCCGCTGGCGGCCGCGCCCGGGCTGCCGGCTTCCGAGGTTTGCTGGCTGCGGATGGACGAGGCTTCCGGCGGCGAATTCGGCTTGAAGGTTTCGGCGGCGGTGTCGACCTGGGCGAAGTCGACATCGGCGGTCGCTTCGGCGCGCACATTGTTCTGGCCGACGATGGGTGCGATCAGGGACTCGACCTGGTGCACGATGTTTTGCTGCAGCTGGGTCACGTACTTGAGCTGGTTCGGGTCCAGTTGTTTTGCGCCGGCCTGCTTGCTGGTGTCCGACAGCAGGGTGCCGTTCTGGTCGACCACGGTCACATTGCTGGTCGGCAGTTCCGACACGCTGGAGGCGACCAGGTGCACGATGGCACTGACCTGGGCCTGGTCAAGCACGCGGCCCGGCTGCAGGTTCAGGAGGACCGAGGCGGTCGGCTTTTGCTGTTCGCGCACGAAGACCGAGGGTTTCGGCAGGGCCAGGTGCACGCGTGCCGAGCTGACCGCGCCGACGGACTGGATCGAACGCGCCAGTTCGCCTTCGAGCGAGCGCTGGTAATTGATCTGTTCGTGGAACTGGGAAGTGCCCAGCTTCTGGTTTTCCATCAGCTCGAAGCCGACGTTGCCGCCCTTGGGCAAGCCCTGGGCGGCCAGTTTCAGGCGCGCATCGTGCACCTTGTCGGCTTCCACCAGGATCGCGGTGCCGCCTTCGGAGAACTTGTACTTGATCGCCATCTGGTCGAGCGAGGCGGTGATGGCGCCGCCATCCTTGTCGCTGTAGTTGGAGAACAGGACGCGGTATTCCGGCTGCTGGCTCCACATCACCACCGCCGCCATGATCGCCAGCACAATGGCGATGCCCACGCCGAGCACGATATTGCGCCCGAACGGGGTCTGCAAAAAGGATTTTTGCGGAGCGTTGATGTCGACGAGTTCGTCAGCTGCTGCTGCCATGGTCGGTTTTCCGTGGGCGACTGGCCCGGTGTCAAAGTGGAGGAGCCATCCGGCGCGCGAGACATGCGGGAAGAATGGAGTCAGCCACCAGTATGCAGCCCACTGTCAAGATTCAAACCGGCAAACAGAGAGCGTTTCTCCCCCTTGCTCGACCGCAAGTACTGACAGCGCGGTGATATTCTGGCAGCTTGAGATAGCGGGTAAAGCTTATTGTACTCGCGCAATTGACCGCACGACAGGGGGAAGCGATGAAGACAGGAGGGATCGACGGCAGCCAGATTCAGGCCATGATGGCCCAGCTGAAAGCCGCGGCGACACGTCCGGCGGCCGCGCCCGAGGCGCCTGCCAGCGTCGGCGGCCCGGCCAAGGTTGACTTCGCGGACGCCTTGAAGAACAGCATCAGCCAGGTCAGCGAGGCCCAGAACAGCTCGGCCGAGATGGGCAAGAAGTTCGCCCTCGGTGACGATTCGGTCAGCCTGTCGGATGTGATGGTGTCGATGCAGAAGGCCAGTATCGGTTTCCAGGCCACCGTGCAGGTCAGGAACAAGCTGGTGTCGGCTTATCATGAAATCATGAATATGCAGGTGTAATACGGGCCGCTGTCCGCACCGTAGGTCGGAAAAGCGCAGCGCCTTCCGACGTGCTACGGCAGAGTCCCAGGAAGCGCACGCTTTGAACGTCGGAAGGCGCTGCGCTTTTCCGACCTACGACAAGCCTGCGATGCGCGCGTTGCGCTCGCGCTCCAGCTTGGTGATGTAACGCTGCACCGCCGCCAGCGCTCCGCGCGAAATATCGATGAACTCACAGCCCAGCCGGCGGTTGGTCTTGCTGTTGAGCAGAGTCAGATCCAAGGTATTGCGAATCTGTAAAGCCGTCATCACCACGCCGATGTCCGGCAAGTCAATCTTGCAGCCCGCGTAGTTGTGGCCGATCGTATTTCCCAGAATGAGCTTGTTGTCCATGATGGCGATGCCGCCGCAGCTGATGTCGGCCAGCGGAAACACGCTGGAACCGCCGCCCAGCTCGGCCGGCAGCGGAATGATCACGCGCACCGGCGTGCTGACCGGGGTCGGCATGCGGTAGTACTCGCGCCGCTGCAGGCGGATCATGGTCTCGGGAATGGCCATCTTGAGGGCCGGGCCGTTCTCGAAGGTGGTTTCTTCGACCTTGTCGGTGGCGAACAGGATCCGGATCTTGTCGAGCGTGGTCTCGAAGGAGATGCGCTTGGAACTGGCGATGCGGCGGTTCTGTTCCTGGTTCACCGAGCAGTCCAGCACCAGGGTACCGCTTTCGGGGTCGACGTCCAGGATAGAGGTGACGCAGGCTTCGGCTTCGCCGTGGATCAGCATGCGGATCAGCTGGTTGCGCTCGCCGATGCCGCGCAGCAGGGTCAGGATTTCGCGGCGCGAGTCGACCGCGTAGTCATGCCAGTTTTCTAGTGCCGATTCGTCGAGTGAATGCATCAAGGCCTGCCGCTGGGTTGGATCCCGTCAGGGATCTGGAATACATCTAATCAAGGGTGAGTCTGGCGTCGGGCGGGGCTGGCAGCGCCCCTCCAGTCTTCTGAGCTGATTCAATATGGTACAGCCAGGCCAGCAGTTCCGCAATCGCCCGATACAGGCCGGGCGGAATCTGGCGGTCCAGGTCCACATCCATCAGCATGGCGACCAGTTCGCGGCTTTCGTGCACGAACACCCCGGCCTCCTGGGCGCGCTCGATGATCTGTTCGGCCACCAGGCCTTTGCCCTTGGCCACCACCTTGGGCGCGCTGTCGCCTTCGCGGTAGGCCAGGGCCACCGCGTTCTGCTGCTTGCGCGGGCGCAGCGGTTCATTCATCGCGCGGCTCCACGCTCTTTGGCGGCGTGCGGTCGGCCACGGTCAGGGACGACAGCGGGGTGCCGGCCGCGTCCAGCGCGCTGGCCAGCTCGCCCGAACGGCGCCGCAGCAGCATGCCGACTTCGTCGGAGCCGGCCTGGATCTGGATGTGCAACTGGTCCCCGTGCATGACAACGGTCGCGGCCAGTTCGCCCAGCAGCGGAAAGCGAAAGCGCAGGCCGCTGCGCCAGGCCGGCTCGGCCTCGCTGTCCTGGCCCCCGCGTCGCGCGTCGCGCTCGGGGGCGTCGCGGCTGATCTGCCAGGCCAGTTCCTGGCCCGGCCACAACTGGCCCTGCCAGGCCACCTTGCCCTGTTCCTGGCTGGACAGCTGCAGGTTGATGAACTGGGCCGTGGCCTGGTCGGCCTGGGCGGTGGGCCGTTCCGAGGTGCCGACATCGGCCGGCAGCGCACGCAGGCGGTGCGGATCGGCGCTCGCCGCCTCGCGCAAGGATGCATCGAGCTGGGCCCCTGGCGGCTGGCCGGCCTGGCGCGCCTCGGCCTGGGACTGGGGTGGGGGCTTGGGTACACTCTCGCCCTGGTTTTGCGGTTCGCGCATCAAGGAGGTGAGGGGCCGTTCGCCGAGCGACCATTCGGCCACATGCGACTCGTAGAACAGGCCGCTGGCGCCGATCGCCTCTTTTAGTGCCGTGGCGAGCTTTTCCGGTTCGATCACGGGGCCGGCCACCACCGGCATGCGGGCCGCCACCACGGTGGGTGGATTGTCGGACTTCATGGCACTGCCCAGCACATTGCTGATCACGCGCGCGGACTGGCTCAGCTGGGGCGCGGCCTCGTATTTTTCGCTCGGTGCCATCGGCTGGGAGGGGCCGAGCGGCGCCTTGCCGAGCAGTGCCGCGGCATGGCTGAGCGAGCCGGTGCCGGTGGCGCGGCTGCCGCCCAGTTGCGCACCCGCTTGTGGCAGCAGCTGCGCAGCGGCACTCTGCGCGCTTGCCGCCTGGGTGGCGGCGCTGCCCTGGGTACGAACGGCGGCGGGCTGGGCGTCTTCCGGACCATGGGCGGCGGCAAAGGTACGGGTGGCGCCATCCTGTCCACCGAGGGCAAAGGTCGGGCGCGGGTTGACGGAAACCAGGGTAAGGGGGATGTCGGCGCCAGGCTGGGGATTAGCCGGCAGCGCCATGCGCGCGGTGGCGCCGGCGACCTGAACCAGGTAGCTGCCGTCGGTCATGCGCGACAGGATAGTAGCCTGCATGGTCTTGCCGACCAGGGTGGCCAGGTTGCGGGTGAATTCCTGCTGGCGCGCATCGGCGGCGGGCTCGACTGCGCGTGCCTGGGTGACGCGCCCGACCGAAGGGATCGAAGGCAGGTCGTTACGGCCGATTACCATGCGTCGGCCTCACGGCCGCTCGTCAACACTGCCGCGCGGGCCTGGATGGTCGACAGGGTCGACATGAGGGCGCGCAGCGGTGGGGCGTCAGGCGCCGTAGGCGGCGCTCAGCTTGCGCGAGGTGCCGGCACTGTTGATCAGGTTGGCCAGTTCGGCCATCCATGGCGTGGTCAGGTCGCGGATCGCGCGGTCGTGAGCCAGGATTTCATGGATGATCTTGACCTTGCGGGCGCGCAGCGGACCGTCCAGGGACACCACCATTTCGCCGTCCTTGAGCACCTGTACGTGGGCGGCGCAGTGCGACTCAAGTTCGACCAGGTTTTCCCAGTCGCGCGTCTGGGCGGCGACCAGCATCTGGCCGGACAGGTCCGACATGGCTTCGTACAGCGAGATTACTTGTTCACTATTCATCATGTTCCGTATCCTGTAAAACTGAAGCGATTAACCTGCGCTCACAAACGACGCCATGCGCGGCGCCAGGCTGTCATAGGCCATCGGGCGCGGCGCCTGCACCTGCTTGGGCGCATCGGCGGTGTCGCCGATCGCATCCCAGGCGGTTTTCAGGTCGAGCAGCAGGGCGATCACTTCTTCCAGCATTTCCGGCTTGTTGCCGACGTTGGCCAGCATCAGGCGCCGCGCCATATAGTCGTACAGCGAATCGAGGCTGACCGCGATCTGGCCGCCGGCGTTTTTGTCGAGGCTGGCGCGCAGGCCGTTCTCGATGATCATGATCGCCTTGGAGATCGCCATACCCTTCTTTTCGATTTCACGCGCCTTCATGTGGACCAGGCCGGCGCGCACGGCAACCAGGGCGCCTTCGAACAGCATGACGATCAGCTTGTGGGGGCTGGACGCCACCACGCCGGTTTCCAGGCCCACCTTGGCGTAGGCGTTGGCTCCTTTTGGGGTCGATCCGAACATGGGCGTTTCCTTTCTTTCTGAATTAGTTCAAGTTTGCCAAAGCAGACAGTTGCTGGCTCAAGTAAGAGCTGGTGGTCGTCATCTTGCCCAGCGTCATGTCTAGCGCGGTGAACTGCGCCATATAGCGTTTCTCGACCGTCACCAGGCGGGCGTTGAGGTCGGCGCGCTTCTTTTCGATGCCCTTGATCGAGGCATTGATGCCGTCGGTGCGCGAAGCGAGCGAACCGGTGGAACCGAGGATGCCGGTGAGCATCTGGTCGAACTGGTAGGCATAGCCCTTCGAATAGCTGACCGTGCCCATCGGGCCGGGCACGCCGCCGTTGATCGAAATGCGCAGGCCGGCCGAGTCGTCGCCGGTGGCGCCGGTCAGGAGCTGGCCCGCGCCGGTGGCTTTCTTGCCGTTGATGGTGCCTTCCACGTCGATGCCGGGATTGATGTTCGACGAGGGGTTGAAATTGAGGATCTGGGTGCCGCCTTCGGTGATCGCCACGCCCGAGCCGGTGCCGTACAGATTCGACGTGATATTGAGCACACCACCGGTTTCGGTCACTTCGACCGAGGAACCGGCTTTCGAGAACGCTTCCACGCCGTTGATCTTGGACTGCACTTCCTTGGCCAGCTCGGCCGCGCTGGCATAGGTCTTCTGCTCGAGGGTGACGGTGGCGGACAGGCCGTTCAGCTTGACGGTCATGCTGTTGTTGGTGGCGTCGACCGTCAGACCGGCGACTGCCGCCGTGGCCAGGGTCGAGCCGCGCGTCGCCACTTTTGTCACTTCGACCGCGTAGGTGCCGGCCTTGGTATCGGCCGTGGAACCGCCGTAGGCGGCCAGCGCATTGCTGGTCTTGCCGGCGGCGGCGAACAGGCCGGCCAGATCCGAGAAATTGTTGGCGATCGCCTTGTCGAGCTTGACCGTGTCGACCGCCAGCAAACCATCCTTGCCGACCGCCACGCCGATCTGCGAGAGCGTACTCATGCCGCCCGTGGCGCCGCCGATCGCGGCCGACAGCACGTTGCGCACCTGGGTCTGGATGCCGCGCACCGACGCTTCGCCGTTGAGTACGGCGGCCTTGTCGGTGGACTTGTTGTAGGCCTGGGCGTCGCGCAGGGTCTGGGTGATGTCGTTGTAGGCCTTGACGAAGGCGTTGACCGAGGCCGTGACGGACGCGGTGTCGCGCGTGACGGAGACGCTGGTCGGCGCGCTGCTGACCTTGAGCAGGTTGAAGCTCAGGCCTTCGATCACATCCGTGACGGTATTGCTGGACTTGGAGACGGCGATGCCGTCAATGGTCATTTCGGCATTCTGGGCGGCGGCGGTCTGGCTCATGCCCTGTGCGCCCGCCGGGTCGTGGTTGAGCAGGGCCGACAGGCCGGTGTCGGGCGCGGTATCGGCCACCGACACCTTCATGCTCGCTTCCTTGCCGGTGGCGGTCGAGGTCAGGCTCAGGCGGTAAGGCGAGGCGCCGCCATCGTTGACGATTTTGGCGGAGACGCCGATGTTGGCGGCGTTGATGGCGTCGCGCATGCCGGCCAGGGAATTGTTGGTGTCGTCGATGGTGACGGTCTTGACGCCCTTGCCGCCGGTGGTGAAGGTGGCGCCGGTATATTTGCCGCCCGCGGCGTCGTAGGTGCCGCCGCTGATGGTGCCGAAGTCGAAGGTGATCACGCCCTTGCCGACCGGGGTGGCCTGGCTGGCGACGCCGGCCGCGACCAGTTTTTGCGAGGAGGCAAGCTGGGTCACGTTCAGGGAGTAATCGCCCGGCTTGGCGCTGGCATTGCCGGTCACGCTGGCGATCAGGGGATCGGTCACAGCGGCCTTCACGGCCTGGAATTTGGAAATGTCGGACAGGCCCTTGACCGAGGTCTGGAACGAGGACAGGGCGCCCTTGAGCGTGCCGAAGCCCGACAGCTTGGCCTGATAGCTCGTCTCTGACTTGGCCAGGATGGCGAGCGGCTGCTGCTCGACTTGCATGAGCTTGGCGACGATGCCCGCCACGTCCATGCCAGAACCGATACCTGCAGAAGAAAGACCCACGATTGCCCCCGTCTAAAACTAGAATGTACCCTGTTTACGGCAGCATTCAAGTTAGCTTTAGAGGGTAAATCACCTGCCTGTTCTCGGAGTGCCCTTTTTATTCGAATGGGTGGGCAGTCCTGGGGTATTTCTGCACATAAATTTCTGTTGATCCGAATACATCGACAGCTGGACCTCAGGCAGTCTGCTTGCCCAGCAGGCTTTGCAGCTTGTCGAGGGCCTTGGCGATTTCCATTGCCTCGCGCGTCGGCATCTGGCGGATCACTTCCTGGGTATTCTTGTCGGTCACGGTCACCACGGTACGCGCGCTGTCCTTGTCGATCGAAAAACTCAGGTCCTGGGAACGCTCGGCCAGGGCGTTGTTAATGCTGTCGAGCGCCTCGGTCACCTGTTCCTCGCTGGGCGGCGCTTCTGTACGCTGCACGGCGTCGGCCGACTGGGTCGGCGCAGGCGCGCTGACGCCGGCGCTGGGCGGCAGGGTGGCCGACTGCACGTATTTGGCCACCAGGACCGGCGCGGCGCCCGGGTTGGTATTGGCTGAAGTGGGGCGAAGTTCCATGATTAACTCCTCAGACTTTTAGTCCTAAAACTGCAAAAACCCGGCCCGAAAAAATCGGGCCGGGCTGTACCTGAAACGGGCTAAGTGATTAGCCGCGCAGCAGGGCCAGTACGCCGTTAGGCAGCGAGTTAGCCTGAGCCAACATTGCAGTACCAGCTTGCTGGAGGATCTGGCCGCGGGTCAGCGATGCGGTTTCCTTGGCGAAGTCGGTATCCTGAATACGGCTACGCGATGCGGACAAGTTTTCCGACGTGGTTTGCAGGTTCGATACCACCGACTCAAAACGGTTCTGGTAAGCACCGAGCGAAGCGCGCGAGCTCGACACCGTGGCCAGTGCGCCGTCAATCGCGGTCAGGGCGTTTTGCGCCGAGCTCACGGTTTTCAGGCTCATGGTCGAGATGCTGTTCACCGACAGGGTGGTGGCTGGGGCCGTGGTAGCGGCGGTCAGACCGGCGCGGGCGACGTTGCCGCCGCTCACAACGATACCTGCGGCGTTGTTCGAGTCCAGCTTGACCTTGCCGGTCGTGGTGGTGCCGTTGGCGCCGGCAGCGATCGTGAAGCCCGTTGCAGTGGCAACCGAACCGGCGGTCACAGCATTACCTGCGGCATCGTTTGCGTTTTCCACCAGCTGGATGTTGCGGCCATCGGCGGCGGTCAGGGTGACCAGACCAGCGTTGTCGGCCGTTGCCGTGACACCACTCTGGCCGGAGACCAGGTTGATGGCAGCAGCGGTGTTGGCACCCTGGCCGGCCGCGTTACCACCGGCAGCGACGGCACCGACGTTGACGCCGTTGACCGAGAACGAACCGGCGGTCACTGCACCAGCGGTACCTGCGGCGCCGGTGACGGTGGAGGCCACGGCGGTCGCGGTCACGCCGGACTGGGCCGACACGGCGTTGATGGCGGTAGCGATCGAGAAGGCGCTGTTGGCAGCCTGGCCAGGACCGGAGCCGATTTGCGAAGCGCCGACCTGGAAGCCGTTCAGGGTGACGTCGCCGGCTGCCAGGGCAGTGGTGGTGACGGCGCCGGTGACGGTAGCCGAAGTCGAGGTGCCGCTGCCGCCCAGGGCGCTGGTCTTGGCGCTGGAAATGGCAGCGATGGTGATGCGGTCATTGCTGCTGGCGTTGGCGCCGATCTGGAAGGTTTGTGCGTTGAAGGTACCGTCAAGCAGTTTTACACCGTTGAACGTCGAGTTCGAAGCAACGCGGTCGATCTCTTGCGAAAGCTGCTGGGCTTCCTGGTCGAGAGCGGCGCGGTCGGAAGCGCTGTTCGAGGCGTTCGACGACTGGACTGCCAGTTCGCGCATACGCTGCAGGTTGGTACCGATCTGGGACAGATCGCCCTCAGCCGTTTGAGCCAGCGAGATGCCGTCGTTGGCGTTACGTGCTGCTTGATCGTTGCCGCGGATCTGGGAGGTCATACGCTCCGAGATCGCCAGGCCGGCGGCGTCGTCTTTTGCGCTGTTGATGCGCAGGCCGGACGACAGGCGTTGCAGCGAGGTGGTCAGCCCGGCTTGCGAAGAACTCAGGTTACGCTGCGAGTTCAACGAAGCGGTGTTGGTGTTGATAAAAGCTGCCATGATGTTTTCTCCAAACTTTATTTCGGGGTGGGCAACATGCCCGTCGACCTTGGTGTATTCCTGTGTTCTGGAACAATCACACCGCAGTTGAATCAGGTAACGGTGCCGTACGGCAAAAGTTTATGCATTCAGAGCAAATTAAACGCCCGCTTTTGCACTCATTTTTGCTGTTGCCTTCCCGCTAATCGACCCCTGTTGAGAAAACTTGAGGGTACTGTAAAAAAATATTTGTCGTCGCGTAACGCCTTTGATGTGATCAAGAAACCAAGAAAACAGGCCGGTGAACGCGAGCATCCACCGGCCCTTGCCTGTTAAAGCGCTGTTTCCAGGCCGTCGTGCTATTAACCGCGCAGCAGGGACAGCACGCCGTTCGGCAACTGGTTGGCCTGGGCCAGCATGGCGGTACCGGCCTGCTGCAGGATCTGGCCGCGGGTCAGCGAAGCGGTTTCCTTGGCGAAGTCGGTGTCCTGGATGCGGCTGCGCGATGCCGACAGGTTTTCCGAGGTCGTCTGCAGGCTCGAGACCACCGACTCAAAGCGATTTTGATAAGCACCGAGCTTGGCGCGGCTGCTGTTGACCGTGTTCAGGGCGCCGTCGATGGCGGTCAGGGCGTTCTGGGCGCCGGCAACCGTATCGAGCTTGATCGACGAGATGCTGTTGACCGTCAACACCGTGCTTGGGGCGGTGGTGGCGGCGGTCAGACCGGCGCGGGCCACGTTGCCGCCGCTGACGACGATACCGGCAGCGTTGTTCGAGTCCAGCTTGATCTTGCCGGTGGTGGTGGTGCCGTTGGCACCGGCAGCGATGGTAAAGCCCGTTGCGGTGGCGACCGAACCTGCGGTCACGGCGTTACCGGCAGCGTCGTTGGCGTTTTCGACCAGCTGGATGTTGCGCCCGTCAGCG